>ENA-ORXC01000013-ORXC01000013.1-marine-metagenome-genome-assembly--contig:-NODE-13-length-513427-cov-62.910455_pt1 | contig 513427 bp, 474 predicted proteins | sample MGYA00237865_ERZ511478 | MGnify/ENA metagenome assembly ERZ511478
ACCAAGTGGGAGAGTAGGTCGTCGCCTTTTTTTAATCAAGTCCTCAATAGAAATATTGAGGACTTTTTTTGTTTATATAGGGTTCATATTACGCATAAGACTTACTTTTAAGCATAAAAACGCATTTTACCTTATGCAAGAGATTTCTCCCTACAAAAAAGAAGAACTTCTTAATACATTATCCCACGGAATCGGAATTCTTTTAGGATTATTTGGCTTCTATTTTCTATTAGATAAAAATTCTAGTAAAAGTGAGTACGCCATATTAGGTATTTGTATCTATTCTTTTTCCATACTATTACTTTATTCGGCTTCTACATTATATCATGCTATTTCAAATCCTAGTTTAAAAAAAAAGTTTAGGATTGTAGATCATATCAGTATTTACTTCCTCATTGCGGGAACGTATTCTCCTGTGGCGCTTATAAGTTTAGTATATGGAAACGGTTGGACTTTATTTGCAGTAGTATGGAGTATAGCATTGTTTGGAACTATACTGAAGTTATTTTTTACAGGAAGGTTTGAAATTGTATCCTTACTATTGTACTTGGTAATGGGGTGGTTAATTGTGTTCGATTTTCAAAACTTAATGGCGGCTACTAGCCCTTTAGGGATAAATCTATTGATGTTGGGTGGTGGATTTTATACCGTAGGAATACTTTTCTACGCTATTAGAAAAATACCGTACAATCATTTTATATGGCACTTATTTGTTTTAGGGGGTAGTATTAGTCACTGGTTATTTATCTACCTAGATGTTGTGTAATATCAATCTATAAAGACAGCCTCAAAATCATTAAAAAAGGCTTCAAATTTTTTCATATGCTCATTCATGAAAATCATGGTTTGTTGCCAAGTATTTTTATTGTGAATACTTACCTGATCTAAACATACATAGATTCTGGAAATTTCCGTCTGGTTTTCTAAAAAGGTATATTCTTCGAATTGTGCTGTTGGTAAATAATCATCCACGAGAACTGATTTTAAAGAGATAACTTTTTCCCATAAATTAATACGCTTCTCTAAATCCTTGCTTTCTATATCTAGAGTTACCATCGCTTTTGATGTGTCAAAATAAAATTTAAATGAGAAATCTTTAATTTTTGTATTGTAGAGTATCCATTTTGTAGGGTATGACTTGCCAAAAGATATCCAAAAATCTTCTCTTAATTTTTTTGATTCACTTTTACTAAACATCTATAAGAAATATGCGATTATAATACCAATGATAATTACTAGTAATTTACTTAGATTAAATTTATGCCCTTCAGAACTTTCAAATAAAATTACGGTAGAGATATGTAAAAATACACCAATGGCTACCGCATTTAATTCTGATTTAATTGTCGAAAGTAACTCAATATTTGCTGCTAAATAGGTTCCTAAAGGTGTCATTATTGAAAATAAGCATATAAAGAAATAAGCAGATGGTTTACTCATTTTGGAGCCAATTAAGAAAATGCTTAAAATGATGGCAATCGGAATTTTATGTACCAATATGGCATATAACATAGATTGGTGATCGCCGATTGGTACACCTTCTAGAAGGGAGTGAACAGATAAACTTATGAATAGCAGCCAGGGAAATTCTGTCTTGTTGCTGTCCATGTGCATATGGCCGTGTTCTGCTCCTTTAGAAAAGAATTCTAAAAATATTTGTAATAATATTCCAAGCATTACAAATACACCTACTTTCTTTTGATCTGTTCCTTCATATATTTCAGGTAGAAGCTCAAAAACAGTCAACGCTAAAAGGAAAGCACCACTAAATGCTAGTAGTAGTTTTATGCCTTCTTTCTTCTTAGGTTTTGTTAAATAAACAAATAGGAAGCTTACTAATACTGCTAAAATAGGTAATAAATAGGTCATGCCAGAATTAGGTTTTTTTAAAATGTAACCTGAGGCCGCAAAATTAATGTATTTTTGTCGTAATGTTTTAGATAGGTATGGAGAATTATAAAATGGTTGCCAAAACAATGTTTGGTTTTGAAGGAGTTTTGGCTAAGGAGCTACGAAAGCTTGGGGCTTTAAATATAGAAGAAGGCGTAAGAAGCGTTAGTTTTGAAGGTGATATGGGTTTTATGTATAAAGCCAATTTATGCCTAAGAACAGCGATTAAAATTATAAAGCCTATTCATTCGTTTACAGTTAAGAATGAGGAAGAGTTATACAAAAAAATATATGCGTTTGATTGGACCGAGTATTTAACACCGCATACAACTTTTGCTATTGATACTACCGTGAATTCTGAAAATTTCACGCACTCTCTTTACGTATCTCAAAAAGTTAAAGATGCTATTGTAGATAAATTTAGAGATTTAGATGGTATCCGTCCAGATGTTGATATTAAGTTTCCAGATCTTAGAATAAATATACATATTCAGAAAGAGCATTGTAATGTTTCTTTAGATACCTCAGGTAGGTCTTTACACCAGCGTGGGTACAAAACAGCTACCAATATTGCGCCAATTAATGAAGTTTTGGCAGCCGGACTTTTACTATTAAGCGGTTGGGATGGTCAGAGTGATTTTCTAGACCCTATGTGTGGTAGTGGAACTATCTTAGTTGAAGCTGCAATGATTGCATGCAATATTCCTGTAAATATCAATAGGAAGGAGTTTGCTTTTGAAAAATGGCCAGATTATGATCAAGAATTGTTTGATAAAATAGTAGAGAGCTGCTTGAATAAGACAAGAGAATTTCACTTTAAAATTGCAGGATATGACAAAGCGCCTTCCGCCATACGTAAAGCTCAAGATAATATCGAAAACGCAAATTTATCAGAATACATAAAGGTTGGACAATTCAATTTCTTTGAAACTGAAAAGGCGGTTGATAGCCACTTGCATATTTTGTTTAATCCTCCTTATGGAGAGCGTTTAGATATAGATATGGAAGACTTCTATAAGGATATAGGTGATACTCTTAAAAATCATTATGCAGGCACAGATGCTTGGCTTATAACGTCTAATTTAGAAGCATTGAAGTTTGTTGGTCTTAGACCTTCTCGTAAGATTAAAGTATTTAATAGTCACTTAGAATCTAGACTCGTTAAATATGTGATGTACGAAGGAAGTAAGAAAGCGAAATTTCAAAATAAAGAATCCTAAATGATGTCATTAAAGAATAAGGCTTTACTCTATAATTTTTTAAGCTTTGCTATATTATTTATAGTACTTCGCTTTTTTATATTGGATTATTTGTATGAGAGTACCGTGGTGAAGTCCATCGTTTCTGCACTGGTTACCATGATATTTGCTCCTAAGTTTGCCGTCCTTAAAAATAAGGAAGGCACTAGAATAGTGATGAAGTGGCTTTTTTCTAAAAGCATCAAAAAATTATAATCTAATTTCTTGGCGGTGGTGGAGGTGGTTGACTTCCACTTTCGTCTACATACTTTTTACGTGCTTGTTTTTTCTTTTTATACAACGGGATAAAATAGGTGATAGAATAATTGTAACTACTGCCAAATCTACTATTATCTGTAACCTTATTGAAACCAGGGATCCATAAATTTTGGAAACCATTAGAAGCATCTTTATCAGGTGCTTTATCCGTTATTAAAAGACCTAAGCGTACACTAGCACCTAAATAAATATTGGAAAATAGTTCCACTTTTAATCCTAGTACAGCTTCTAACCAAGAGGCATTGAGTGATGAGTATTCGCCAATGTTTTCTGATCCTAAAGCAAAGCTGTTTTCATTAAAATAACGACTTGTACTAAAAATTTGATAGTCATTTATGGTTTGGCTAAAACTGCTAAAAGCATAACGGCCACCAAGGTGAATTAAATTATTCATCCCAAACCAATTCTCGTAAGAATTGAAATCTACTCCTAGTTTGATGTAACTCCCAGAGGTAGTGAAATTATACAAATCTTCTTGCTTTGTTTTCTTTTCATTCCCTAACTCTGCGGCTAAATATAAATTGGGTTTTAATCTAAAATCTCCTACCAACTCTATTCCCGTATAATCATCATCTAACGTAGACATTAAAATCTTGCTTAAATCTACACCAACACGTAAACCATATCTATCTGTTTTTTGTACCGTATCCTTCGGTTGTAAATCTATAGGCTTAGATTGTGACCATCCCAATAAGGAAACAAAAATAAAACTAAGACTAATGAAATATTTTAACATGCGCAGTGGTTTGATCTTCAACAGTAGTATTTGTTATTTCTATATTTTTAATCCAATTATCAGTATCTGTAGTTAGTTCATCCGATAACTCTTCATAATTAACTACATAACCACAGGCTCTTGATATAAAAACTTCTTTAGTAGTGTAATCAAAAACCAAAACATCTTCATTTGCATTTTCGGCCTCCGTCGTAGCGTTTATAGATAAATTATAAGTGGTTGATAAACCATCTATACGCAACGGAATTTGAATAGAATCAGTAGACGTATTTGTAATGATATCGCCATACTCACCCGTATCTAAAAGCCCTTTAACTTGCAAGTTGCTCGGTGCTTTTAAATCTGTAGTTATAGTGGCATCGTAGAACCTAATCACTAGAAGTGGTGTATCACCATCTACACAGATATCATCTTTTTCACATGAATTAAAGGTAAATACCAAAACAGCTGAGGCTAGTATATATTTTAGTGTACTCATAAATTAATAGATCATCACTAGATTATTATCGCTTTTCCAAAAGTACAACATTTTCAACATGATGTGTTTGTGGAAACATATCTACGGCCTGAGTTTTTGTAATTTTATAATCGTCTTTCATCAATTCTAAATCACGTGCTTGTGTGGCGCTATTACAACTAACATAGACTACTTTTTGAGGAGAAATAGCTAGAATTTGGGCAACAACATCTTTATGCATCCCGTCTCTTGGAGGATCTGTTATGATAATATCCGGAGTACCATTCTCTCGTATAAATTCTTCATTAAAGATGTTCTTCATATCTCCCGCGAAGAAAGAGGTATTTTCAATTTTATTAAAAACAGCATTTGCTTTAGCATCTTCTATTGCTTCAGGAACTGCTTCTATACCCACAACTTTCTTAGCTTTTTTGGCTACGAACTGTGCAATAGTTCCTGTACCAGTATATAAGTCATACACCAGTTCATTTCCTGTTAGCCCCGCAAAATCTCTCGTTATCTTATATAATTCAAAAGCTTGATCAGAATTAGTCTGATAAAATGATTTGGCATTAATTTTAAATTTTAAGCCTTCCATTTCTTCAAAAATATGATCGCGACCTGCAAAACAAATTATTTCTTGATCGTATATGGTATCATTCTGCTTCGCATTCACAACATACAATAAAGCAGTGATTTCAGGGAACTTTAGTTGTAAATAATTTAAAAGTAGTTCTCTTTTTGTTTTATCGTTTTCAAAAAATTGAACCAACACCATGATCTCTCCAGTAGAGGTGGTACGGATCATCATTGTTCTTAATAAACCATGCTGATTTCTTGGATTGAAAAAAGACATATCATTTTTTAAGGCAAAATCTTTTGTTTCTAAGCGTATGGCGTTTGAAGGATCTTCTTGCAAATGGCATTTTTCAATATCCAATATTTTATCCCACATGCCTGGAATATGAAAACCTAAGGCATTTCTATCTTTTATTTCTGCGTCAGAATTTATTTCTTCTAAGGATAACCAACGGCTATCAGAAAATGAAAACTCCATTTTATTGCGGTAGAAATACTGTTTTTTAGATCCTAAAATAGGCGTTATTTCAGGAAGTTCTAGATGACCAATACGAATCAAATTATTCTCTACCTCTTTTTGTTTGTAAAAAAGTTGATGGTCATAACCCATATCTTGCCACTTACACCCACCACACGTACCAAAATGTTGGCATACTGGGGTTACTCTTTTATCAGAAAATGTATGAAACTTTGTAGCAGTACCTTCAAAATAAGCTTTTCTTTTTTTTGTAGTTTGGACATCAACAACATCTCCTGGGACTGTATTGTTTAAAAATATAACACGGCCGTCGGGAGCCTTGCCTATAGTTTTGCCTTTTGCACCTGCATCTACTACAGTTACATTTTCAAAAATAGTTTTAGTTTTATTACTTTTTCTACGCATGCCGCAAAAATAGATTGTTTTTATTTAAGTACATAAAAGTTTATAATTTTATAAACTTTTAAAAGCGAAATTCATCGATATAATCACGAATTTGATAAAAAACTTTAGTAGTATTTTTATATTTATTAATTTGCGGTCTCTAGGGGTGATTTCTCTCCCACGCTGAATTTTCGAAACTTCGAAAGGATAAAGGTAGAGGAGGAATGGTTATTTTATTCATATTTAAATTTTATTAGAATGGCTATTTTAGAAACTATGACTTCTAAGGACGTAATTGCTTTAGAAGATAAGCATGGAGCACATAATTATCATCCATTACCTGTAGTATTAAGTAAAGGAGAAGGCGTTTTTGTTTGGGATGTAGAAGGTAAAAAGTATTATGATTTTTTATCTGCTTACTCGGCTGTAAATCAAGGACATTGTCATCCAGAAATTGTTGGGGCAATGACCAAACAAGCGCAAACACTTACATTAACTTCTAGAGCATTTTACAATGATGTGTTAGGGAAGTATGAGAAGTATGCAACAGAAACCTTTGGTTTTGATAAGTTGTTACCTATGAACACAGGGGCGGAAGCAGTAGAGACCGCTTTGAAGATTTGTAGAAAATGGGCTTATGAGAAAAAAGGAATTCCAGAAAATCAAGCACAGATTGTGGTTTGCGAGAATAACTTTCATGGAAGAACTACTACAATTATTTCATTTTCGAACGACCCTGTTGCTCGTAAGAATTTTGGACCTTACACAGACGGATTCTTAAAAATAGAATACGATAATTTAAAAGCTTTAGAGGAAGTTTTAGAGCAGAATAAAAATATTGCAGGCTTTCTAGTAGAACCAATTCAAGGAGAAGCAGGGGTTTATGTGCCTTCCGAGAATTATTTGAAAGATGCTAAAGCGCTTTGTGCAAAGCACAATGTATTGTTTATAGCAGATGAAGTGCAGACTGGTATAGCCAGAACAGGGAGGCTTTTGGCTACTTGTGGTAATTGTGATTGTGCTGACAAGCACTGTAGTGGTACTCCAGAAGTAAAAGCTGATATTTTAATATTAGGAAAGGCATTATCTGGTGGTGCGTATCCAGTATCTGCCGTTTTAGCTAATGATGCTATTATGGGGGTAATACAGCCAGGAAATCACGGTTCTACATTTGGTGGTAATCCTATAGCAGCGGCAGTTGGCGTTGCGGCCTTAGAGGTTATTAAAAATGAAAACCTTGCGCAGAATGCTTTTGAATTAGGAGAATTATTTAGAGCAGAACTAAACAAGTTTATTCCTACTAGTTCTATCGTTAATGCAGTACGTGGTAAGGGGTTGTTAAATGCTATTTTAATTAATGATACAGAAGAGAGCTCAACGGCTTGGGATATTTGTATGGCTTTGAAAGAAAACGGACTTTTAGCTAAGCCTACGCATGGAAACATCATTCGTTTTGCACCGCCTTTAGTTATGACCAAAGAGCAGCTGTTAGATTGTGTTGGCATTATTACCAATACACTTCAGAAGTTTGAAAAATAATATTTTCACTGTTTAATAAAAAAAATCCCGAAGCTTTTGCCTCGGGATTTTTTGATTTAAAGTGTTTTCTTTTGTTAAAAATTTCCGTCTGCTGCCACAGCAACGATAAAAGCAATAATAACGCCAAAGTATAAAAGGAAAAACAGAAGGTAAATGGCCGCTATAGCCAAACCGATATAGGATAATATCTTCCCTGTTTTAGAATTTTCATATCCTGTGTATTCGCCAGTGCTTTCGGCATAAATCCGATGCGCTTTTTTAGCACTTGAAAGTCCAAGGAAACTAAATATAGCACCAAAGGGACCACAGCAAAAAATGGTCAATGCAATTGATAGTATACCATAAGTTAGGGCTTCACTAGATCCGGGTAATGATTGTTGATGCATATTATTGACCAAAAAGTTCTTGCATTTTTTCCTGAATCAACTCTTGATCTCCACTTTGTAAAACTTCTAAACCTAATTCAGAAATTAACCATATCACGAAACCAATAAAGGCAAGGTTTACAACTATAGCAATTATAGAAATAATTTTACCGGTCTTAATAGTTCCGATATTAGAGTAGTCTTCAGGATTTAAATTATATATTTTTTGAGAATTAAAAGCTAATATTAATGCAATTACGGCAGTTATAATTCCAATACCATAAAAACAACAGCATAAGAAGCTGGCAATAGATAAAACGATTATTAATGTTGCATTGGGTAATTTTTGTTGTTCCATTTGTTTAGTTGTTTTAAGATTTAGTTATTAATTAGTTTTAATAGTCACCTCCAGATTCAAGTCCTTCAGTCCACTGTCTAGAAAATTCTGAAGTCCAAGCTTCCCATCCAACGGTAGATAAGGTGTAAATAATATTAATCACCATTAATATATTTAAGATTAATGCAATCAAAGCAACAATTTTACCTGTTTTGATTATATTATAATTATCATATACTTCTGGTTTTTCCTCATAAAGTTTCTGTGATTTGGTTGCCATGAAAAAGGCAATTGCAGAAGGTATTATTCCAAGTGCTGCAAAACAGCAGCACAAATATCCCAATATTCCTAATACAATAATCATTGTTGCATTGGGAAGTTTTTGTTGTTCCATAGTTTCGGGTTTTGGTTATAAAAATTTTAATATATAATTGATTAATATTAAAGAAACGGTAATACTAGTAAGTGAAATGATTATTTTATTAGACCCTTTGATGGTGAAAAAATTATTAAGAATTAGAAAACCAAAAAGTAATAAAAGGGAGTAAATGGCAGGGTACATTTTAAAAGCAGCTCCAAATTCTCCGTGAAGAATTAACGCAAGGGAGCGTTGAATACCGCAGCCAGGACAGTCAATACCCAACATTTTTTTGCTAAAACACGGGAGCATGTACTCGTCTAATTTTAAAATATAAGTTGCCAGCTGCATTTTTTACTTTAAATTGAATTCTTTTGCCGAAAATTACTATTATTTTTAACCAATGAAAATAAAACAAATCATTTATTTTATCTTAATTATAATGGGGGCCCTCATTATGGGCTATGGTCCTAGGTTTATTGTGAAAGAATATGCCTTAGCTATTGGTATTGTATTTATTATGTTTGGGGCTTATAAGACCAGTACTTCTTGGAAAGAACCTGAAGAAAAATCAAAAGAATTATAATATGTCTTTTAAAATTGATGATAGGGTAGAAGCTATGGATGATACGATTACAGGTGTCATTAAAGAAATGAAGGGTGATGAAATTACGGTTTTAAGTGATGATGGATTTCTACTGATATACCAACCATCAGAATTAATAAAAATTATAGACGATCGTAATCTTACCGTCTCCAATTTTGAAATTGCAAAAATTAAATCTGAAAAAGCAATCCCTAAAAAAAGAAATTCTCAGCTTGTTAAGCCAAAAGAACGAAGCGCTCCCAAGATGGAAGTAGATTTGCATATTCATAATCTTGTCCCATCGCAACGAGGCATGTCTAATTATGATATGTTAAACATACAATTGGATACCGCTAAAAGACAATTGGAATTTGCTATTCGGAAAAAAATACAAAAAGTAGTATTTATCCATGGGGTAGGACAAGGAGTTCTTAAAGAAGAACTACAGTACCTTTTTGGTAGATATGATGCTGTAAAATATTACGATGCAGATTATCAGAAGTACGGATTAGGTGCTACTGAAATTTATATATATCAAAACAGTTAGTTGGAAGTAACAGTTCCAAATTCCTCAACGGCTAAATCAGTAATTCGTTGATTGCTGCTTGTAATTAAACTAATGGTATTAAGTTGTATGTTGTGCTCAAATTCTGGGGCATCCACAGTTCCTGTAGAAGTAGTAGTAATGGTGAGTGTTGCTTCTGTAGCCGTAATTTCATCAAGTACTGTAGGGGTACTTGGAGGGATGTCATCACAAAAATAATCACTAGTCACGGTATCTGAAAATAACCTGTAAACAATGGTAGAGGTTGTTGAGCTTGTTAATTCTACCGTAATAGAACCTTCTTCTTGTGTTAAAACATTAGCGCCTAAAATTAAAATTAAAGACTCATCATCATTGATTTTGAAAAGTGTATTTGCTTGTGCAATATCAATAGCAGTACAGGTTTGTACACTTACATCATCAAAATCAAGAGATTCAATTTGTAAATCACCATCATCACAAGAGGAGATGAATATGAATATCAAAACAATATATAGCTTCTTCATTACCAAGTTTTAATTTATTAGCCTGCTCCAAATTTACAAGTTTTAATTGCTAATATCCTAGTGGTTTATGTTCATTTTATGAAAAGCAATAAATTTATAGGGGTAATTTTTTTTCAAACGAATTAAATGATTTTTTTATCGCGCTAATTATTTCCTAATTGGGGTGTAATAAAATTTAATTCTTTTAATTTAGCACTCTTTATTAGATGTTAGAGAATGCGAAAAGTTTATTTAGATAATGCGGCTACAACACAGGTTAGAGAATCTGTTATAAAAAAAATGCAAGATGCTTTGGCAGAATGCTATGGCAACCCTTCTTCTACCCATAGTTTCGGTCGTACCGCAAAGACAAGTATAGAGAGAACCAGAAAAACGATTGCTAAATACATTAATGCGCATCCTTCTGAAATTATTTTTACTTCTGGAGGTACAGAAGCTGATAATATGATTTTACGTTGCGCTGTACGCGATGCAAAAGTAACCACAATTATAACTACTAAAATTGAGCATCATGCAGTACTTCATACCGTAGAAGAGCTTGAAAAAGAATACGGGATTAACGTATCTTATGTAGATTTAGATGTCTATGGTAATCCTAAGGTAGCACATTTAGAAGCTTTATTGCAAAAAGATGATGCCAAGAAATTGGTGAGTTTGATGCATGTAAATAATGAAATAGGTAATATTATTCCATTAGCGGAAATCGCATCACTTTGTAAGGCTAATAATGCGCTGTTTCATTCAGATACAGTGCAATCTTTAGGGCATTTACCTTTTGATGTCCAGCTGGTACCTGCAGATTTTTTAACAGCAGCAGCGCATAAATTTCATGGACCAAAAGGAATAGGTTTTGCTTTTGTTAGACGAAATTCAGGTCTGAAACCTATGATTTTTGGAGGGTCTCAAGAGCGTGGTTTTAGAGCAGGAACCGAAGCCTTTCATAATATTGTTGGTTTAGAAGAAGCTTTTGTTTGTGCGTATGATAATCTAGCAGAAGAAAAAGCCTATGTTACAGATTTGAAATCTTACTTTATAAAGCAGCTCAAAGAGGCGTTACCAGAAGTTCAATTTAATGGACACTCAGGAGATTTAGAAAAGAGTACTTACACTTTGGTGAATGCAAGATTACCTTTTGATGCGCAAAAATCTTTGATGCTCTTATTTCAGTTGGATATTAAAGGTATAGCTTGTTCTAAAGGAAGTGCTTGCCAGTCTGGTAGTGATTTAGGATCGCACGTACTTACGGAGATTTTGAGTCCTGAAGAAATGAAAAAGCCGTCAATTCGCTTTTCATTTTCAAAATATACGACCAAAGACGACTTAGATTATGTTATTGGAGAACTAAAAGCTTTTGCCGAAAATTAATTCTGCTTCTTGTTTTTAACTCTTTCGGTATCGTAAGGGAATTTTTTTGTGGCTTGTTTCATCATTAGATCAATTAAATCTCGGGTATTCTTACCAGATTTTTTATTGATTTTCTTTTCGTAACGCCATAACAGTTTTCCGCTTTCACCATCACTTATTTTAATACCGATTCGGCCATAATCGGCTTCACCCAATATATAGTCCATAAAACTAAATTCCGTAGGAATACCATCCGATAGTAAAATATTTAAATGCGTATTTCCGCTTATAATGCCATCTACATTTAAAATCTTACATAAATCTTTGATGCTATAGATATCAATGTTATCATAGTTAATGTTATTCTGAGCAAGAATAGCATTGGTGTTTTTAGTATTCTGAAATTCTACCGTAAATTTCTTTTTCTTTTTAGGTTGCGAAAAGTAAATCTCAAGAGCATCTTGTACTGCGTAACCTTCTTTTTGTTCTAAGGCCTTTTTTTCTTCTTTCGATAAAGTTTCTTCTAAATCTAAATTTGTAAAGAATGGTAAAATTGCTAATTCCTTATGATCTTTAGAAAGCTCATTAAATTTAGGACTTTCATAAATATCCTTTTGAGAAAAGGAAAACTGTGTGATACATAATACGAGTATGATACTTAATTTTTTCATTGTACTGGTTCTAAAATCGCATGCGAACTTTTAAATTTAAAATCCGACTTGTTAAATAATTAGGCACTGCAAATTGTTGTTTTGTGTCTATGTCACGAACCCATGTGTTTGTTATCGAATTCTGGTTGTTGAATAAATTAAATAATTCAAATCCGCCAGACAGTTCTTTAAAACCACTAAGCCAACTATTTTTGGATGCTTGTTTGTTTTCGTCTACAAAAGTATAGGAAATTCCTAAATCTGCCCGTTTATAATCTCTTAATCTACTATTAAATAAATACGGGTCTGCGTTATTTGGAGAACCGCCAGGGAGACCCGTGTTGTAAACCAAGTTTAAATACATTTTTACATTGGGAATAGAAGGAATGTAATCTTGAAATAAAACGCCTACTTTTATGCGTTGATCTGTGGGTCTGGCAATATATCCGCGGTTGTTGCTGTTTTCTTCCGTTTTCATGTAACCAAGACTTACCCAAGATTCTGTTCCAGGTACAAAGGCACCATTTAATCTGAACTCTGTACCATACACATAGGCCTTAGCATTATTGTTGGCGGCATAGCGTATCCGTACATCTTCAACAGTATATGTATTTACATTACTTAAATCTTTGTAATAGGCTTCGCTTACAAGTTTAAAAGGGCTATCCCAAAGTATAAAGCTATATTCATTTGATAGCACGGTATGGATAGATTTCTGCGCTTTTACATTTGGATTTACATTGCCATTCAAATCTCTAAACTCACGGTAAAATGGCGGTTGGTGGTATACTCCTACTGCAATTTTAAAAAACATATCTTTTTCCCAATTGGGTTTAAAGGCTATTTGTGCCCTAGGGCTGAAAACTGTTTGGGCATTGCGCGCTATATTTTTTCCAGAAACAGACCAATGTTGCGTCCTTGCGCCGATATTTAAGTATAGTGCATTAGATTGCCAATCTACCTGTTTGCTGTATTGAAGGTAGGCAGATATTCTATTTGTTTGAACGTAGTTGGTGGCGTTTACACTTTCTAAGGCTGTTATAGGCGTATTGAAAGGAGTGGCGGGCTCATTATTTATAAACTCGCTCGTATTGGGTCTTACTAAAAATCCTAAAGAATCTAAAAATTCTGATTCCCTTAATTGGTCCCTAATATCTTCGTGACTGTATTTTGCGCCCCATTCTAATTTACTCGTACTTTTATGGTAAATACCTTTGTGTTCTAGGTTAAATATTAAGGCGTCTAAGGTGTTTCTAGCGCTGTTAAGTTGCGTCCCTAAACTTTTGGTGTTAGAAACGGTGCCTAAATCAGAATTTAAGTCACCCAACTGGTATTGAGCAATAATACTAGAAGACTCCTCTTCTATGGTATGGTATAGTGATGGAATAAGTTTAAGCGTTGTATTTTCAGTGAGATGGTAAGTAGCTTTCAAAGCACCAGATGCTGTGTTGTATTGATTGTGTTCTTGGCCTGCATAAAAAATCGTCAAAGATTTGGGGTCATTTAAGGTGCCAAAATTTGTAGTTCTTGCGCTAGGCCTATTTTGATAATCATTTACAGAAAACGTCCCTAAAAAGCCAATATTTATTTTTTTTGAAATTGTATAACTCTCATAGGTTTGGAAATCAAAAGCTACCGGATTAATATTCGTTACTGTTTCCTGTGAGTTTATCAGTAAACTATTATCCCTGTATCGCACACCAGTAATAGTGCTTAATTTTTTGTTTTTTCCGCTAGTTTCTATAGCGGCATTGGCACCTAATAAACTCGCATCTATCTGTACGCCGAAAGATACTGGGTTTTTGTAGGTGATGTCTAAAACAGAAGAGAGTTTATCTCCGTATTTTGCTTGAAAACCACCTGCAGAAAAGTTTACATTCTGAATCATAGCACTATTGACAAAACTCAAGCTTTCTTGCTGACCGGATCGTATTAAGAAGGGTCTGTATACTTCAATTTCATTTACATAGACTAAGTTTTCATCAAAATTACCCCCGCGTACATTGTACTGCGTACTTAACTCATTGTTAGAAGATACTCCTGGTAATAGCTTTAATACATTTTCTACTCCTGCAGTTGCTCCAGGTAATAGTCGGAGAATTTCGGGATCAATGGTGGTGATGGCGTCTACAGTTTTTCTTCCGGAAGCTGTAATGGTTATTTCATCAATTTGAGTAATAGCGGTGTTTAAAACCGGATTGAATTCAAAAGTTTCATTTGTGTTAAGTAGTACTTTCTTTAAAACCACATCTTTGTGTCCAATATGAGAAAAGGTAATGTTGATTTGCTGATCCGCATCCACCTCTAAAAAGTAAAAACCATTTTCGTCAGAGATGGTTCCTTTAGCAGAAGTGCGGACATTAGTGTTTGAAAGAGGTACATTAGTAGCATCTAAAATAACTCCAGTAATCACTGCTTTTTGGGCGAGTAGAACAACTGGAAATAAAAGAAAACAAAAGAATTTAATACATTTCAAAATCTATTTTCTGTAGAATGAACTCTTAAAGGTAGTGCTATTTCCTACATTATCTGTTACCACAACTTCTAAGTTACACTCTTTTTGATCTACGATATTAGCATCAAAGTTATAGGTTATGGTATTCTTTTTTGGTTCATATTCCATGAGAATCCACTTTCCATTTAAGGTAGCAGAGTAGGTGTCTATTCCGCTTAAATCATCCGTAATTTGTAAGCTCAGGTATTTGTAATTACTTAACCATTGTTTTTCCTTAAAATTAATAGCACGTACTTTAGGGGCAACGCTATCTTTTGCAATGGTATAAGTTCCTAAATTTCGGGTACGTGTAGAAAACGTATTGCCTCTTTTGTATGTAGTCATGTGACTAGGGCGCAGTCTGCTATCTAAGCGTGCAATAAATAATTGCTTACGTTCTTCTGGAGAAAATTTAGCAGTATCAAAAGTAACAGTGAAATTCTGATGAGCAGGAACGGTGCTATTATGAATGGTAACCGTATCTGCTCCTTTTTTTAAATCGATGTAAAAATCCTCATAAAAGGTATTGGAAGGGAAATAAACTTGTGCTCCTCCCAAATCATAAGTATTCGGTTTTTTGGCTACTAAATAATTCGCAGTCTTATCTTCTTTTTTTGAGATTTTTAAAACTTCCTTTTTTCCTTCTACAGGGATTACCACTTTGGTGGTATTATTTTCAATGTCTTTCATAAGAATTTCAACATTGTAACTAAGTCCCTCTGCCACATCTATCTCGCCATTATTATAAACCTCGTTATAAATACTCATGGTATTGCGTGGCGTTTTATATAATTTTTGAATACGCTGACGGTATCTTCCAAAATGCTGATAATCTATTAAGGTATTAATATATCTTGTTTCTCCGAAAGAAAAAGATTCTAAATCGTAATCCGTGTAAACCTTTCCGTTAACTAGTTGCTGCACTTGGTATAAGCCATTTTGATTGGCTGCTAAGTCTTGCCTGTCAAAAGAATTGATGCCAAAACCAATGGTTCCTGTAGCATATACTTTTTCTGCAAGAAAACTGCCGTCGCTTTGCTTAGAAAATTTTAATTCTAATTTGTTAGCACTTTGGTTTACTTGGCTGTCTTTACTTAATGGATAGACAAAAAGTCCTGACAATACGGGTACAGTATTGTCTTTAATGTCATATCCGTATAACAACGGATTTGTTGGTTTTTCAGAAACACTACTCCTAATTTCAAAATGTAAGTGCGGTCCAGAAGAGCCCCCTGTGTTCCCTGTATAGGCAATAAGTTCTCCTTGGTCTACTTTAAGCTCGCCAAAATCTGGAAATACTTCTACTTCAAACGCTTGTTTCTTGTATTGTATTTTATTGATGTATTCTTCTATTTTAGGAGAAAATTTTTGCAAGTGTCCATAAACCGAAGTATATCCATTAGGATGGGCAATATAAATTACTTTACCGTAGCCCCATAAAGAGACTTTTATTCGAGTAACTGTTCCATCAGCAATAGCATAGGCTTTTAGGCCTTCTCTTTGCTGCGTTTTTATATCAATACCACTATGAAAGTGGTTGCTCCTTAACTCGCCGAAAGTTCCTGCTAATACCAGCGGAATGTCTAATGGAGATCTAAATGCATCTTGAGGAAAATTTTCTTGAGCAAATGCGGTACTAGTAAATAGGAATATTAAACCAAATATGGTTGCTTTCATAATTAAGATAACTTGTGGTACGAAAGTAATTAATACATTTTAAAACGTGAAAACAATGTTGTGTTAAAAAATGAAGGATCGCACTTTTTTGTAAAAAAGACGCAAAAAAAATAATATTTAAAAAAAGAATTGGGAAGTCTTAAGATGTGTGTTAACTTTGTGTAAAATGCATTGCTATTTGCACATGAGTGAATTAGTAGATATAGTAGACTCTTTAGAAAACAAAATTAGTAAGTTACTGCACAAGTTAGAACTTTTGCAGCAAGAGAACATTAAATTACAAGAAGAGGTTGCCAACGTAGAAAATGAAAAAATCGACGCTAATAATACGCTTGTTGTTTGGGAGGAAAAATATAATTCTCTTAAGCTAGCAAATTCGATGCTGGGTAGTAATACGAATAAAACGGAAGCTAAGCTTAAAATAAATACATTAATCAGAGAATTAGATCATTGTATCGCGCAATTGTCTGAATAATACGTAACAATATCATGGCGGAAAAGCTCAAAATAAAACTTTCTATTGCTGATAGAGTCTATCCATTAACGATAGATCCTAGTCAGGAAGAAGGTTTGCGTAAAGCGGCTAAAAATATAGAGCAGCTTGCAAAGAATTTTGAGAGTAATTATGCAGTAAGAGATAAGCAAGATGTCTTGGCAATGTGTGCTTTGCAATTTGCTTCTAAGATAGAACAACGCAGTATTGAACAAATGGAAGATACCACTGAAGTCACGGCAAAATTAAAGGCCTTAGATGAATTGGTTTCTGAAAAGCTAAGTGTAAAATAAATTAAATACGTTCTTTAAAATAAATAAAATTACTACCCACATTGGTGATTATTTTTGACAAACTCAACGTTAAATTGTTTAAAAAGGGTGAGTTTAAGTTGTAAAAGCATGCCTGCTAGTCCAGGATCCTTGAGCAATTTGTTAGCCCTAAACTTGTTTTTTTGGAGTTTGTACAAAACTTCGACCCAATGTGGGTTTTTTTATATAAATAGTTAAAATTATGGATGGTATAACAATAGGGATAATAGCAGTGTTGGTTGGTTTAGCGATTGGCTTTGCTGTTGCAAAATTTATGGAAAAAGGGAAAGCCTCTAAAACCATACAAAGTGCAAAGAAAGAGGCTGAAAGAGTACTTAGAGACGCCAATGTAGAGGGAGAGAATATTAAGAAAGATAAAATATTTCAGGCTAAAGAAAAGTTTTTAGAATTAAAGGCTGAGCATGAAAAAGTAATTAATACCAAGGATAAAAAGATTGGTGAAGCTGAGAAAAGAACAAGAGATAAAGAGTCTCAAATTAGTAGTGAGTTAGCAAAAAACAAAAAACTTAGCGATCAATTAGAAGCACAGATTAAAGAGGTTTCTTATAAGAATGAATTTTTTGATAAGAAACAGACAGAATTAGATAAGTTGCATAAAAATCAAGTACAACAGCTTGAGGTTATTTCTGGTTTATCTGCAGAAGAGGCTAAAGGGCAGCTTTTAGAATCACTTCGTGAAACTGCAAAGTCTGATGCCATGTCCTACATGCAGTCTACCATGGAGGAGGCTAAATTAACAGCCCAACAAGAGGCTAAGAAAATTATTATAAATACCATTCAACGTATAGGAACAGAAGAGGCTGTTGAAAATTGTGTATCTGTATTTAACCTTGAGTCAGACGATGTAAAAGGTAGAATTATTGGTCGTGAAGGACGTAACATTAGAGCCTTAGAGGCAGCTACAGGAGTAGAGATTGTAGTAGATGATACGCCAGAGGCAATTATTCTTTCTTGTTTTGATTCTGTACGTAGAGAAGTAGCTAGATTGTCCCTTCATAAATTGGTGACAGATGGGCGTATTCACCCAGCACGTATTGAAGAGATCGTTAAAAAGACTGAAAAGCAAATAGAACAAGAAATTGTAGAAATAGGAAAGCGCACGGTTATCGATTTAGGAATTCATGGATTGCATCCAGAATTAATTAGAGCGGTAGGTAGAATGAAATATCGTTCTTCTTATGGGCAAAACTTACTACAACACTCTAGAGAAGTAGCAAAACTTTGTGGCGTAATGGCAGCAGAGCTTGGTTTAAATACCAAGATGGCTAAAAGAGCTGGTCTATTACATGATATAGGTAAAGTTCCTAACACAGAGGCAGAGATGGAAACTCCGCATGCTATTTTAGGAATGCAATGGGCAGAGAAGTTTGGAGAAAAGCCAGATGTATGCAATGCTATTGGAGCTCACCATGATGAGATTGAGATGAAAAACCTGATTGCTCCAATTGTTCAGGTGTGTGATGCTATTAGTGGTGCACGACCTGGTGCAAGAAGACAAGTATTAGATTCCTATATACAGCGTCTTAAAGATTTAGAAGAAATAGCCTTTGGTTTTGGAGGTGTGCAAAAAGCATATGCGATACAAGCAGGTAGAGAGCTACGTGTTATTGTAGAATCAGAAAAGGTGACTGATGATAAAGCAGCGGAATTATCTTTTGAAATTTCTCAAAAAATACAGACAGATATGACGTATCCTGGTCAAGTTAAAGTAACCGTAATCCGTGAAACTAGAGCGGTGAATGTGGCTAAATAGTTTATAAATTATATAATAGTAAAAAAGCGAACCTCAAAAGGGTTCGCTTTTTTGTTTCATAACTTGCCTGTTGTCAGGTGCTTATTGCGTGTTTTAACAGAATATTTGGAATTAAGAGGTCTTGTAATTGTATCTTTAGAGAGACTAAAAACTATTATAATGACAACAAAAAAACTCTTTAATTATTCTATGTTAACTGTATTTGCAGCAGCATTAACATTTACTTCATGTAAAGAAAAACAAGAAGTCCCAAAGGAAGATGCAGCAACGTTATCTGTAGAGTTCGAAAAGTATGAATTGGAAAACGGACTTGATGTAATTCTACACCAGGATAAAAGTGACCCTATTGTTTCTGTAGCTATTCAATATAATGTAGGGTCTAACCGAGAAAAAACGGGAAGAACTGGATTTGCACACCTTTTTGAGCATATGCTTTTTCAAGAATCGGAAAATGTTCCGCAAGATCAATTTTTTAAAAAAATTCAAGATGCTGGTGGTACTCTAAATGGAGGTACTTGGAAAGATGGTACCATATATTATGAAGTGGTACCCAAGAATGCTATGGAAACAGTGCTGTGGTTAGAGAGTGATCGTATGGGGTATTTGATTAATACAGTGACCGAATCAGCTTTTAATAATCAGCAAGAAGTAGTACAGAATGAAAAAAGACAAAGGGTAGATAACAATCCTTATGGGCATGAAGGTTGGGTGCTAGATAAAAATATATATCCGGAAGGCCACCCTTATAACTGGCAAGTAATTGGAGAATTGGAAGATTTACAAAATGCCACGGTTGAAGATGTAAAAGAATTTTATGATAAGTTCTATGGGCCTAATAATGCTACTTTGGTTTTAGCAGGAGATTTTGAAAAAGAAGACGCAAAGATTTTGGTAGAGAAATATTTTGGGGAGATTAAAAGAAGGCAAGAAGTAGCGCCTCTAAAGCCGCAACCTGTCACTATTGCTGAAACGGTGAGATTGTATCATGAAGATAATTTCGCTAATACGGCGCAGTTAAATATGGTTTGGCCAACTACCTACCAATATACAGAAGATGCGTACGCCTTAGACTTTTTATCGGAACTAATTTCTAATGGAAAAAAAGCGCCGATGTACAAGGTGTTAGAAAAAGAGAAAGAACTTTCATCACGTTTTTATGCTTATAATAATTCTCAGGTACTTGCTGGAGAATTTCATGTAACCGTAACGGCTAACAGTGGTAAGAGTTTAAATGATATTGAAAAAGGAATGTTCGAAGCCTTTGCTCGTTTTGAGAAAGATGGTATTACAGATCGGGATGTAGAACGTATTAAAGCAGGATTGGAAACAGATTTCTATAATGGTATCAGTAGTGTTTTAGGAAAATCATTTCAATTAGCGCAATACAACACGTTTGCTGGTGATCCTGGATTTATAGAGAAGGATATTGAAAATATTAAAAAGGTGACCAAAGAAGATGTCATGCGCGTATATCAAACGTATATAAAAGATAAGCCTTTTGTTATCACTAGTTTTGTTCCTAAGGGGCAGATGGATTTAATTGCAGAAAATTCTACAAAAGCAGCTGTTGTTGAAGAAGAAATTAAAGAGAACGTTACTAAGATTATTGAAGAAGCATCTGAAGAAATTGTAAAGACACCTTCCAAAATAGATCGCTCTATAGCGCCCAATCAAGGTGAAACTCCGGCACTAAATGTACCTACAAGTTGGACGTCTACTTTAGGAAACGGACTAAAAGTATACGGTATTGAGCAGAACGAAATACCAACAGTTAATTTTAGTTTGAGGATTGATGGTGGCCATCTTTTGGATAACATGGAGAAGAATGGAGTTGCAAATCTAATGACAGACATTCTAATGGAAGGAACTAAAAATAAGACCCCAGAACAATTAGAGGAAGAGATTGAAATGCTTGGAGCTAGTATAAGTATGTATACGACCAATGAAGCAATTATTATCAGAGGGAATACGTTGGTTCGTAATTTTGATCAAACTATGGCATTGGTAAAAGAAATTCTTTTGGAACCTAGATGGGATGAGGCAGAATTTTCGCGTATCAAAACGAGCACAATAAATGGTATTAAACGTGCAGATGCAGATCCTAATACTGTAGCAGATAGAGTGTATAAGAAAATACTTTATGGGGAGGATCATATTTTTAGCTACCCAACAAGCGGTACAGCAGCTTCTGTAGAAGCGATTACTATAGATGATTTAAAAACTTTTTATACGAATAATTTTTCACCATCTATTAGTAGTATGCATGTAGTGGGGAAAATTGATGAGTCTACTGTTTTAGAAACTTTAAAAGAATTAGAAACTAGTTGGGCAGCAAAAGAGGTGACCATCCCAGAATATCCTATTGCAAACACTAGAGATAAGGCTTCTTTGTATTTTGTTGATATACCAGATGCAAAACAGTCTGTTATTAGTATTGGTAATATTGGACTTTCACGAACAGATAAAGATTTTTTCCCTGCAGAAGTAATGAATTATAAATTAGGAGGATCTTTTTCAGGGAATGTAAACTTAATTCTTAGAGAAGAAAAGGGGTATACGTATGGTGCTCGTTCTGGGTTTAGTGGGAGTAAGGTTCCAGGAACATTTACTGCATCATCCAGCGTACGTACAAATACTACAGGAGAATCCGTTAAAATCTTTAAAGATGAAATCGAAAAGTATAAAGAAGGTATTTCAAAAGAAGACCTAGACTTTACTAAAAATGCGTTGATTAAATCAAATGCACGTCGTTTTGAAACTCAAAGATCATTATTGGGAATGTTACAAGAGATGAGTGAATATGGTTTAGCGTCAGACTATATAGAAAAAGAAGAAGATGTTATTCGTAATATGACTTTAGAAGATCATAAAGCCTTAGCTAATAAGTTGCTTAATCAAGATAAAATGGCTTATATCGTAGTGGGAGACGCTGCAACGCAGTTTGAGCAATTTAAACTGATGGGCTTTGATGAAGTGAAACTAATCACTAAAGACGGCGAAGAATCTAATCTAGATTCCGCGAGGTATTAAAAATTATTCTATTTTATGCTATAAAAAGAGCGTTGCATTGCAACGCTCTTTTTTATTGTAATATCGTTTGGTTAGTCGACCATAAATAAGGCATTCGCAAAAAACAATTTTCCGTTTTCCCAAAACCCTCGAAATAAAGGGTTGTCTACCATGTAAACTACGTGACCACGACCATAATTTTCAGTACCAAATACAAGGGTATTTGCTATTCTTTTTCTAGCTTCACTACCTGCGAATCCCGCAGCAGGAGTTGTTTCTTCTTCTAAATATACTGCGGTACCCTCTTTCAAATATTCAAAGGAATCATCTCCTAATTTTAGCGTAAAATAACTATCGCCGTATCCAAAGGCTAATGGGTTTGTATGGTCTACTTTTGTTTTAAAAATAGCACCGGTAATTAAATCTTTAATCCCTTCTCGTTCAGAATTTTCATACGTAATTAGATGTTCAATTAAGGTACTGTCTTTTTCTGTTTCTTTGCTTTTAATACTAAATCCACTTTTGCCTTCGAGTCCTTCAATAGCGCCACCCATTGCAATTAGTTTACCGCCATTTTTCACCCATTCCTTCAATTCTTTCTGAATATTGTTATTCATAAAGCCACCATACCAACCATCAGGAAGGATTAATACATCATATTCTTCCAAATCTTCGGCATTCAAATAATCACTTTCTAATACAGTAACTGGGTATTTTAATTGTTGTTCAAAAAAGTGCCATACTTCGCCAAATTGTAAAGTGCTTGTTGGTTTTCCGGTAAGGACTGCTATATTATTTTTCTTTATTAAGTGTACAGAACTAGACCCAAAATCGTCACCACGATCTACAAAGCCAGTAGAAGTTGGTGTTAGGTACTTCGCATGGTTAAAAGAAATCTCAGAAAGTTTTGCAGTGAAATCTTTTTTATTCCGATTGTCAGACTTCGTAATAATTAAACTCCCTCTATCGAATTTTTTTCCTTCTAGTGTAAATGGCTTTTTAGAAAATTTTACTCTAAAATTATCTTTCAAAAGATCAGCTAAAAAACGAGCATCGTTCATGCTATTCCAAGTACCTATATAAGCATATGTATTTTCTGTAATTATAGTGTTTAATGTATCTGAAATACTGCCGGCTTTAGTAGAGTTCACTTTGGTTTCAGAAGCAATAGCTTCTAATCCGTATGCATAAGGTAAAGACCAAGCGGTGATGTCATAAGTTAAAGAGTCACTCAATTTAGCATTAGGCTCAAATAATACTTTGACTAAAGTACCCTTTGGTTGGTCTGTAGAGACGACTAATGATTCATTTTTTGTTTTGCTGTTTTTTGTTTTACCGCTAGCGTAATCAAAACCTTTGACTGTGGTAGCATCGGACCATCCGTATTCAATTTCGTGTTGTTCTAGTAATTGGGTTAAAGATTTTATCTTGTCACGATCACCATTTAATACGTAACTTTTATATTTGAAATTTTTGTTGGTGTAGAATTTTTTGAACTCTTCATTTAGTTTTTTTGCATTAGCAGAAGCAACTTCTACCGTAGATATCCCTGTGGTAAAATGGTGTGCAATCCTATCTTTTAACGTTAAGGTGTCTCCACTGCGAGTTAAAATGCCTAATCCGGCACGGCCGCTACCACCTTGTTCGTAAGTCATTCCAATTGCTCCATTATACAATGGATAGGTGTCACCGTAGCTAGGGTAGAAAAGATCAAAGACTTCTTTAGTGAAATAAAACCACCCATTTTCATCAAAATATTTGGCGTGGTTTTTACCTATAGTTACTTGAAAGTCTCTTTGAAAATTAGTAATCACCTCGTGATAAGGTTCTGCCGCAGGGGCAAAATAATAAGGAGAATCTACGCCCTGTTCATGAAAATCTACATGTACATGTGGTAGCCATTGGTTGTATACTTTTAAACGTTGCTGACTTTCAACCTGTGTTAGCCAAGCCCAATCTCTATTTAGATCAAACATATAATGGTTAGCTCTACCGTTTAACCAACCCTCATGATGTTCTTTGCTTTTTGGATCAACATTATTTGGTGTATTTCTGTTTTCATTATACCAATTTACATAACGATCACGGCCATCTGGATTAATACATGGGTCTATAATAACCACGGTGTTTTCTAAGTAAGATGCTTTTTTGGTTAAAAGCTCATAGATGGTTTGCATAGAAGCCTCAGTACTAACGCTTTCATTGCCATGTACATTGTAACTTAACCATACAATGGCTATTTCAGTATTGCCTTCCCCTCTTGTGTTTTTTAGGTGATTAGCGCGTATGGTTTCAATATTTTTTATATTCTCAGCAGAAGACACATAGGCCAGCATTAAAGGTCTTCTTTCATTGGTCTTACCATAAGGTTCTAGTGAAACCCTATCAGAAACAGTATGTGCTAAATAACTGTAATAGGCTACAACTTCATGATGTCTAGAAAATTCGGTACCTAGTTCGTAGCCTAAAAATTCTGAAGGAGATTTAATATTTTGAGCGTTGGTTGCAATGTAAGCAGTTAAAAAAAGTACGACTAAAATTCTTTTCATGTGGTGTTCGTTTGATTTTACTCAAATTTAACATTATTCTAAAGAAGAAATATAAGGGATATAAAAATTATTTTATGCTAGAAAATTTAACTTCTTAACGTATTTTTAGATTCTGGTATGCTTTAAGAATTTTACCTTTACAACCATTTTTAAATAGAATTATGAAGATTGATGGTATTCCATTCAAACAAACTGGGTATTTTTCAAAAATAATGTGTGATTATTTAGAAGAAGTAGACTCCTTAAAACCGTTTTATAATAGATTTCCAGCTTTTGAAAATTTTGAAGCGCAAATCATTGAAAAGCAGAAAAACTTTCCAAGTAACCATAGGGAAATTCTTTCACAATCATTAACAAGCCAATATGATCAGATTGAAATTAGTGCGGGTACTAAAGCAAACATAGCTAGTTTAAAGGAAGAAAATACGTTTACTATAGTTACAGGGCATCAATTAAATTTGTTTACTGGGCCTTTGTATTTTTTATATAAAATTATTGCGACTATAAACCTTACCAAAGCATTACAAAAAAGTCATTCCCAGTATAATTTTGTTCCTGTCTATTGGATGGCAACAGAAGATCATGATTTTGATGAAATTAATTACTTTAACCTTAACGGGAAGAAAATTCAGTGGAATAAAGACGCATCTGGGGGTGTTGGTCGCTTAGATACTAAAGGACTAGAATTATTGAGTGAAACACTAGCTGCGGAACTAGGAGGTAGTAAGAATGCAGAATACCTCAAAACTCTTTTTGCAAATGCTTATTTAAATCATGCAAATTTAACGGAGGCCACACGTTTTTTAGCAAATGAATTGTTCAAAGATTACGGATTGGTTATAGTTGATGGTGATGACGCAGCCTTAAAACGTTTATTGATACCTTACGTTAAATCAGATTTAATAGAAGAGAAATCTTTTAAAGCGGTAAGTACTACTATAGGGGCTTTAAATGCTTTGCCAGAGAATTATGGTATTCAAGTGAATCCTAGAGAAATTAACTATTTTTATCTTATTGATGGTGTTCGTGAGCGAATCATAGAAAAGGAAGGTGTATATTTCGTAAATGATACTAAAATTACCTTTACAAAAGATGAGGTAATAACAGAATTGGAAAATCATCCAGAACGCTTTTCTCCCAATGTAGTTTGTAGACCGTTATACCAAGAAGTAATACTTCCAAACTTGTGTTATATTGGCGGAGGGGGAGAGCTTGCTTATTGGTTGGAGCTTAAAGCTTATTTTGATACCGTTGGGGTTACTTTTCCTATGTTGCTTCTACGAAACTCAGCTTTATTGGTTACGGAAAAGCAAAGCGAAAAGATAGCCAAGTTAGATTTGAATATTTCAGATTTATTTTTGAAACAGAATACCTTTATTAACAAAAAGATAAGAGCGATATCTAATATTGATATTGATTTTTCGCCTCAGAAAGAATTGCTGAAAGTTCAGTTTGAAGCACTATATGACTTAGCTACACAAACAGATCAAACCTTTTTAGGAGCCGTAAAAGCGCAAGAGGTAAAGCAAGTAAAAGGATTAGAGAATCTTGAAAAACGCTTGCTGAAAGCACAGAAACGTAAACTAAAAGATCACGTGATTCGAATAACGGAAATACAGAATGATTTATTCCCGAACAAATCACTACAAGAACGTCAACAGAATTTTTCTCAATTCTATTTAGAATATGGGGATCAATTAATTCCTGCCTTGGTAGAAAATTTGAAGCCATTAAGCCAAGAGTTTACGATTCTTGAATTTAATTAACCTATGACCAGAAATACGTTATTCAGTAGAAACCGTATTATTGCCAAGGTAAGTTTTATTGCTATAATAGCTATATCTCTTATGAAGAGCGCCATGGAGTTGGAAGATGCAGAACAGGCTTATTTTTCGCAGTGGTTGCGATGGGGGTATGATGATCAGCCACCACTATATACTTGGTTGCAATATGGAGTTAATGCTATTTTAGGGGTTCAAATACTTTCTTTTTCCATAGTAAGAGCTATTATTTTTGCCTTCATTTTAGTATGCTTATTTCGGTTTAGTTTATCCTATTTAAAATCTGAGTCTAAATCAAATTTGGTGGTATTTATATTAGCACTAGTTCCGGTGTTTATAGATTTTACGTTTAGAAGACTATCGCATACGTCACTTCTTTGCCTACTTATACTTATAACCTATATTCTTATCCAAAAATTAATTCAGAAAAAATCGTTAATAAATTATCTTTTATTAGGTATAGTAATTGGTTTGGGTGTTTTAAGTAAGTATAATTATATTTTTGTGTTAGGTGCTTTAGGAGTTACCATGTTAATTGATAAAGCGGTAAGGCAAGTGCTACTCAATCCGCGGATTTTGATGGTGATTTTTCCAGCGCTGTTAATTGCAGCACCCCATTTTAATTGGCTTTTAGGAAATCAAAATTACCTACAAGAACTTCAATCTAGTGTAGATTTAAAAACGTCTATGGAAGGCGAGAATAGTATTCCTATATTATCGCCTATTATTGCGATGGTTAAAAATATTATTATAATTATTGCGCCATTATTTGTGTTGATTTTTCTTTTAAAATGGCGAAAAAAAATAGATTTAAAATTTGCTCAACATGATTGGCTGTTTAAAATGCTGATTGCACAATTAATCATTATATTTTTATTTTTTGTGATGATGGGCGTTAATAAAACCGAAGAGCGTTGGTTTTTACCGTTGTTATTGCCTTTTTTACCTTTGCTGATGAAGGTGATAGATTTTAAGAATGTTCAAAAAATAGAGCACATTACTTTTATTTTGTTTTTAGTAGTTGTAGGGATCCAAACGATAAGAACACCTGTTGAAAAAATATTTAATATCCCTTCCGATGTACATTTTGGATTTCAACCAATATCAGAAATTTTAAATTCAAAATACCCTAAAGATATCTGGGTCCTTCCTAATGTTACCTATGCAGGAAATATCAGATTATTAAATAGTAGTAAAGAAATATATGCCAAGGATGATTTTTCTTTACCAGAATTTAAATTGCATGGAAAAACCACGGTAGCGGTAGAGATTGGGAAAGAGCAATTAAAGAATCAAAACCCTCAAGATAGTATCTTATCTTTTGGAAGGCGTAAACAGGCTATCTATTTTTTAAAGCGATCGGAGTAAATAGCCAGCAATAATTAAAATTTCATTATGCACAATATTGATATAGAGTTAGTTGAAATGACTTTGGATGTCATGAAGTATGTAATTAGTAGAATTACAAAAACATCTCCAGAGCTTGGGCAACCAAAAAAAGAAGAAGAGCTAAAGGCTTTGGTGGGGGAAACAATTACTTCTGAAGGTATTGGTGGTGAAAAGGCTTTTCAATTATTCCGTGATGTTCTAGTGAAAGCAACAGTGCCTATAGATCACCCTAGGCATTTAGCATTCGTGCCAGCATCACCCACAAGAGCAGCTATTATGTTTGACTTGGTGACTTCTGCCTCCAGTATTCATGGTGCTTATTGGATGGAAGGAGCAGGGGGTATTTTTTGTGAGAATGAAGCCATGCATTGGTTGGTTTCCTTGACGGGTATGCCAGAAGGATCTTTCGGAGTTTTTACGAGTGGAGGAACAGCAGCAAATTTATCCGCAATGGTAGCTGCGCGTGAAAACTGGAGGCAAGATCCCATAAATAATGATAGAAAAGGAATAATTATAGCCTCGGTAGGGGCGCACTCTTCTGTAAAAGCCATGGCTAAAGTTATGGATGCAGAAATACTCTTAGTCCCTTCTGAAGAAAGAATGGATGCGGGAGATCTAGATGGTTTATTTCAACAATTACCAAAGGAGAAGCAAGAGCGCGTATTTGCGGTGGTAGCAACTGCTGGAACCACAAATGCAGGGATTATAGACGATTTGAACGGTATAGCCGATTTTTGTGAGAATCAAAATTTATGGTTTCATGTAGACGGTGCGTACGGTGGAGGTGCTTTGTTGGCAGATTCAGTACGTCATTTGTTTAAGGGGATAGAAAAAGCAGATAGTATCACAATAGATCCGCATAAATGGCTTTTCTCTCCTTATGATTGCGGTGCTATTTTATATAAAAACCCAGAAATAGCAAAGGCTGCACATTCGCAAGAGGGATCATATCTTGAAATTTTTAAAGACGAGGGTGCACACGGGTTTAATCCGTCCGATTATCAAATACAACTAACAAGAAGATTAAGGGGCTTGCCTTTGTGGTTTTCACTAGCAATGCATGGTGTAGAAAAATATAAGTGGGCTGTAGAATGTGGCATTACATTAGCAAATACTGCGGGAGATTTTATAACAAAAGATGAGCATGTAGAATTAGTACGGGAACCTAGCTTGTCTTGTGTGCTTTTTAGAAGAAAAGGGTGGACTCCTGATGACTACAGAAACTGGACCTATGAGAATCACAGAAAAGGATTTGCATTAGTTACTCCTACAAAATGGAAAAAAGGAGATGAATTTGAAACGGTCGCTCGTTTTTGCTTCATCAATCCAGATACTACTGAAAAAGATATTTTAGATATATTGGCTACTATGCATTAAGGTACTAGAAATTCACCTTTCCAATGGTTGTCTTCTCTAGAATATCTAATTTTTATATGATTGGGTTGGTCTAATTTTAGGTATTCAATTTTATGCGCTTCAATAGTGATGATGCAAAAATGGTTTTCGTCATTTAAATAATCTATGTCCTTCAAATTTTCAATAGCACTACCAGGAGCAATCGTTGTGGTATAGTCTTTTTTAGCGCTATCATTTACTTGATCCCAGTACTTAGCGATTTTTTTATCGCTCTTAATTATAAATGCATTGCCTTCAATCTTTAATTGAATTCTTTTTTCAGGATGATAGAGTAAAATGCAAACTTTTGGGTTTTCAATAATATGAGTCACTTTCTTAGACCGTTTGTCAGTAAAGAAACTCAGATCTAAGTTTTCAGAAAAATCACGTAGTACTACCGTTCGTAAGCGGGCCATTTTGTCTAAACCTACAGTACCTAGGGTACACAGTTTAAAAGGATGTCCATATTCCGTTATGCCTTTTTGTAACTCCTCTTTTAATTCGGAAAATACTGCTGTTATCATATGGGGAATTTTTAGTTCAAAGATATTTTTTGTCTAGTAAAAAAGGCCGATAAGAGGCTTAAAAAAAGGATGTTGGAAATTTTTATATAAATATAACGAAAAGAACCTTTTCTAAAATTTACATTTTACTATTTTTGCGGATGCAAAATAACGTCCTGATTTTAGATTTTGGTTCTCAGTACACACAACTCATAGCTAGAAGAGTTAGAGAGCTTAATATTTTTTGTGAGATTAAACCTTACAATAAACTTCCTGAAGATTTATCAACCTATAAAGCAGTAATACTTTCTGGTTCTCCTTTTTCTGTCAGAGCAGAAGATGCACCACATCCTGATTTATCACAAATTCAAGGTAAAAAACCGATGTTAGCAGTATGCTATGGAGCGCAATACCTAGCACATTTTCAAGGTGGTAACGTAGCGCCTTCAAATACCAGAGAATATGGTCGAGCTAATTTATCATTTATTAAAACAGACGAACCGTTCTTTGAGGCTATCAATGTTGGTAGTCAAGTATGGATGAGTCACTCAGATACAATTAAAGAGTTGCCAGCAAATGCTACACGTTTGGCAAGTACTAATGATGTAGAGAATGCCGCATATAAATTAGAAGGAGAAGAGACTTATGCAATTCAGTTTCATCCAGAAGTTTATCATTCTAAAGATGGAAAGCAACTATTAGAAAACTTTTTAGTGCATATTGCAGGGGTGGCCCAAACCTGGACGCCAGATTCGTTTGTAGAAACTACCGTTGCACAATTACAAGAAAAAATAGGTACCGATAAAGTCATTTTAGGACTTTCAGGAGGAGTAGATTCTTCTGTAGCTGCCATGTTACTGCATAAGGCAATTGGGAAAAATTTACACTGTATATTCGTAAATAACGGTTTATTGCGTAAAGATGAATTCCCTAGTGTATTGGAGCAATATGAAGGAATGGGACTAAACGTTAAAGGTGTAGATGCTTCGGCACGCTTTTTGGACGAATTGGCAGGAGAGAGTGATCCAGAAAAGAAACGAAAGATAATTGGACGTGTTTTTATTGAAGTTTTTGATGATGAATCTCATTTGGTAGAGGATGCAAAATGGTTAGCCCAAGGTACTATATACCCAGATGTTATCGAATCCGTATCAGCAACGGGAGGGCCATCTGCAACTATAAAAAGTCATCATAATGTTGGCGGTTTACCAGATTTTATGAAATTAAGTGTGGTAGAGCCATTACGTATGCTGTTTAAAGACGAAGTACGTAGAGTAGGGGCAAGTATGGGCTTAGATCCTTTATTGTTAGGAAGGCACCCTTTTCCTGGTCCTGGTTTAGCCATCAGAATCTTAGGAGATATTACACGAGAAAAAGTAGCCATTTTACAAGAGGTAGATGCTATTTTTATTAACGGCTTAAAAACAGCGGGACTTTATGATAAAGTTTGGCAAGCTGGAGCTATGCTTTTACCTGTAAATAGTGTAGGAGTAATGGGTGATGAAAGAACTTATGAAAAATGTGTAGCTTTACGTGCTGTAGAAAGTACAGATGGTATGACTGCCGACTGGGTAAATTTGCCTTATGAGTTTTTGCAAAAGACATCTAATGATATCATAAATAAGGTTAGAGGTGTCAATAGAGTGGTGTATGATATTAGTTCAAAACCACCAGCTACTATTGAGTGGGAATAAGAATAGAAAATTAGAGCGCTAATAATTTTAAGTAAACATACATTGAAGCAGCGGAATTATGCAAGCATAATTTTTAGAGCTACAGTTATAGAAGATCAATACTAAAGAAAATAAAGAAAGATGCAGAGACCATTCGCGAAATACTTTTTACCAACACTATTGTTTATGTTGGTAAGCTTTTCGGCAGTTGCTCAGAAATTTACAACACATGCTGTAAAAAAAGGAGAAACTATTCATAGTATTTCTACACAGTATAAAACAACACCAGAGCGTATCCTAAATTTAAATAAAGAAATAAAAAATGTAGCGGAATTAAAACCCAGTACTATTTTAATTATTCCTTTGGATGCTAAAGCAGCAGAATCTTCTGGAGTTGCAGTAAAAACAACTAGTGGTACTACAACTGGAGAGCTTATTCTTGTACAAGAAGAGCCTACAAGTTTTATTTCTTATAAGGTTAAAAGAAAAGATAATCTATTTAGACTAGCAGAGAAATTTGATGTTAGCCAGGATGCGATAAAGAAGTACAATAAAGAATTGTATTCTGTGCAATTGAAAAAAGGAATGACCTTGAAAATTCCTAAATTCAAAAAGATGAAGCCTGAGGAGAATCCTTTTAATAGTGATCTTTTTGAAATGTATACGGTAAAACCAAAAGAAACCAGATGGTCTATCGTGAACAAATACGGTATTACTATTGATAGTTTATTAGTACTTAATCCAGACCTATCAAAAGAGGATACCTATTTGGCATCTGGTCAGGAATTGCGCTTGCCTAAAAAAGCAGGTAGTACCATCGCAGATCAAACTTCTCAGTTATTTATTTCATACACCGTTCCGGCTAAAAAAGGATTCTATAGTATTGAAAAAGAATTTGGAGCTACCGAAGCGGAAATTAAAGCCTTAAATCCTGAAGTCAAAGATAGAGGCTTGCAAGAAGGTATGGTGATTAGAATACCTCAGAAAAAAACAGATAAAAAGTCGGTTAATACGGAGAATTTTAATTTTTATGAAGTAAAACAGGGTGAAGGGGAGTATTCTTTGAATAGAAAATTAGGGCTTTCATACAAAGAAGTATTGGCTTTAAATCCGGAGCTTCAAAATGGTTTGAAAGCAGGAATGGTTTTAAAAATTCCGAAAGATAGTGATGGCGATTTTGAAGTGAAAAACTCATTAATTATCGAGAATGTAGATCTTGTTAGTAAAATGAATTTAGCAACAAAGCCTAACTTGGTGTTATTATTGCCGTTTAGATTGGATATGATAGATGTGAGTAATAAGACAGCTGCTAGTGATGCTATTGTCAAAAGAAAAGATGCTAATTATAGCTTAGGACTCTATAGTGGGGCATTGGTGGCATTAGATTCTATCAAAAAATTAGGATTAAATGTGAATGTATCTGTTTTTGATACAGAGAAAAGTGTTGAAAAAACTAGAGCATTATTGGCTAAGCCAGAACTTAAAAATGCGGATGCCATAATTGGTCCTTTAGATTCTCAGTCATTACAAGAGGTTGCGGTTCGTGTAGGGCAAAACCAAATTCCAGTGATAGCGCCATTACCAGCTAAAAGTGATATTAGTCTTTCTAATGTATTTTATACGGTGCCTTCTGATACTGATTTGATGAAGCATATGTTTTCTTATGTAAAAGAAAATGTAGGAACGGAAAATATAGTGGTCATTGCTGATGATGAGCATAAAGCAACAAAAGAAGTGATTCTTAAAGAATTTCCAAATGCAAAGTCTTTACAGTTGGTAGAGAAATATGCAATGAAAAATAAGATCGTAGCTTTACTCTCTTCTAGTCAAGAGAATTGGGTTTTCTTAGAAACAGACCAGTTAAACACTATTAATAGTGTAATATCCGTATTGAATGCTTCTATCACTGATAAGAGAAAAATCCGTGTATTTACCACGAATAAAGGAAAGGCTTTTGATAGTGATAAAATAAATCATACACATCTTTCTTATTTGTCATTCACATATCCATCTGTTGATGGAGAAGATAAGGCAGATTCTTTTGAGGCAGCTTATAAGAGAATGAACAAAGGGAAATCTCCGGATAAATTTGCACGTAGAGGCTTTGATATTACGTTTGATGTTTTATTAAAATTGGCATACAAACAGAATCTTTTTGAAGCTTCAAAATTTGTTGGGGAAACAAAGTATAGTGCAAATAAATTCAATTACACACGAGAGGGTGCTGCAGGATACCGAAACCATTCTAGTTACATTATGGCGTATGACGAAATGTGGATTAAACAATTAGATTAAAAGATGACATCAAAAGTTACCTATTTAGGAGCGTTAAGTAATAGCTGTGAGCATATTGCTTCTGGAAATAAATTTACAACAGATGCTCCTGTTGATAATAATGGATTAGGACAAGCATTCTCGCCCACAGATACAGTTGCAACAGGCTTAGCAAGTTGTATGATGACTATGATGGGCATTAAAGCAAATGGTCTGGAGGTAGATTTAAAGGGAGCTACAGCGGCAGTAACAAAATATATGGCAATAGATCCTAGAAGAATTTCTAAGATAGAAGTAGAGCTGCATTTGCCAAATGCTATTTCTGATAAAAACAGAAAAATATTAGAGCATACAGCAAATACCTGTCCTGTTCACTTTAGTTTGCATCCAGATATTGAAAAAGTAATAACATATCATTGGGATTTATAAAAATTTTATCCGCGTTTTTATTCTTTTTTGTTTTGCCGCTTTCAGCGCAAGATGAAGACATCATTTTATGGAATCCCGATGTCAAATTAAGTTGGGCAGATTTTAAAGGGGAGCCTACAAATACTAGAGCTGCAGCGGTAACGGCAAGCGGGTTAACGTATAGCTTTTCTACACTCCGTAAAAATGACGCTGCTGTAGAAGTAAATTTTGAAGTAAAATCACATTTCTATCCTATGGAATCTTGGTACCGGCCAGAGGTGTGTAATGATGTAATTTTGAAACATGAGCAATTGCATTTTGATATTACAGAATTGTATGCCAGGAAATTTTTAGCGCGTTTGAATAAAGCAAGCTTTACCGATAAGGCAAAAGCGGAAGTAAAGGCTATTTATAATCAAATCAATAAAGAGCTCAATGATTATCAGAATCTATATGATTCTGAAACTAATTTTTCTCGTAACCGGGATCAGCAAGAAGCGTGGCAGATTAAACTTCAGAAATTATTGAGCAACTAATTTGCAATGTTCTACACATCGCAAATTAGAAATCCTTGTTTTAAGGATTCAATTTTATCTTCTCTTTCAGGTATAAATTCCTGAGCTACATACCCCGTATAACCAGTTGCAAGAATAGCTCTCATAATTGCTGGGTAATATAACTCTTGGGATTCATCAATTTCATGTCTTCCCGGAACTCCAGCAGTATGGTAGTGACCAAAGTATTGGTGGTTATTTTGAATGCTTCTGATGATGTCTCCTTCTTGAATTTGCATATGATAGATATCATATAATAATTTAAAGCTTTCAGATCCTAAACCTTTACAAAGTTCAATTCCCCAAGCTGAGGTGTCACACATATAATCAGGATGGTTCACTTGATTAAATAACTCCATTTGTATAACTACGCCATGCTTTTCTGCTAAAGGCATAATTTTAGACAGTCCGTCAATGCAATTTTGCAACCCTTTTTTATCATCCATGCCTCTTCTGTTACCACTAAAACAGATGAGGTTGGTATAACCAGCTTCAGCTACTTTCGGAATCATTTCAGAATAACTTTTGATTAGTACCTCATGGTACTGCGGGTCGTTCCAGCCCTCAGTAAGGCTTATTTCGGCACCATTACACATGGTAGAGTGAATGTTGTATTTTTTTAATAGAGGCCATTCTTTTGGACCCATTAAATCTACAGCTTTGACACCCAGTTCATTTAATGTGATTAAAAAATCTTCTAATGGAATTTTGCCAAAACACCAATGGCAAACGCTATGATTAATATTATTTTTCAAAACAAAGTCTTTCTTTTTGGAAGTCACAGCGGTGTTTGCAGCTTGGCAAGAAACAATGCCTAATGATCCAGCAGCAGCAGTTCCAATGAATTTACGTCTTTCCATTTTTCCAATATTTAAGTGATAAGAATCAAATATATAGTATTTTAATCAATAAATGTAAGTTAGACATTTAATATGATTAAGGGACTTCGGTTTGTCTTTTTCATATTCTTTACTAAAGTTAAGAATAAACTATTTGTGAAATTGGTCCAGAGATTTGAAGTTTTCTATTTTTAAAAGAATAATTTTACCCTTCACTTTTAAAAGTTTTTAAATCCGTAATTTTCATGGAAATACAACCAAATACAGATAAGCTTATAGAGTTAGCACATTATCGCATGCCGTTTGGGAAGTATAAAGGCCGCTATTTGGTAGCGCTTCCAGAGCCGTATTTAATTTGGTTTCAGCAAAAAGGATTTCCTGAAGGTAAGCTGGGGGACTTATTAAAAGCAATGACGGAGATTAAAATAAATGGCTTAGAAGGTCTTATCTATAAAATTCAAAAAGATTTTCCTAAACAATAAGCAATATATGTGGTAGCAATTTGTATTTTTGCTTGCGTTAAGAAAACAACCTAACGCTTCATGTCACAGACAAAATATATTTTCGTAACCGGTGGGGTTACCTCTTCGCTCGGTAAAGGTATTATTGCAGCTTCTTTAGCCAAACTATTACAGGCCAGAGGCTATAGAACTACCATCCAAAAATTAGATCCATATATAAATGTTGATCCAGGTACATTAAACCCTTATGAACATGGGGAATGTTATGTGACTGATGATGGTGCAGAGACCGATTTAGATCTTGGGCACTATGAACGTTTTTTAAATTCTACAACTTCTCAAGCAAACAATGTTACTACAGGTAGAATATACCAGAGTGTTATTGAAAAAGAGCGTAGAGGAGAGTTTTTAGGTAAAACAGTACAGGTTGTTCCTCATATTACCAATGAAATTAAAGAGCGAATCCAAATTTTAGGTAAAAGTGGCGATTATGATATCGTGATTACCGAAATTGGAGGAACTGTTGGTGATATTGAATCTTTACCATACATTGAAGCGGTACGCCAATTACTTTGGGAATTGGGAGATACTAATGGTATTGTAATTCACTTAACATTAGTACCTTATTTGTCTGCTGCAGGTGAACTTAAAACAAAACCTACGCAGCATTCCGTTAAAACATTGATGGAAAGCGGTATTAAAGCAGATATCCTTGTGTGTAGAACAGAGCATGAGATTTCTGATGAGATTAAGCATAAATTAGCTTTGTTTTGTAATGTAAAACGAGAAGCTGTTATTCAATCTATAGATGCATCTACTATTTATGATGTGCCTATTTTGATGCAAGAGGAAGGTTTAGATACGGTAACCTTACAGCGTCTAGGTTTGCCAGATACTACAAGACCAAATCTTGATCAATGGAATCAATTTTTGAACAAGCATAAAAACCCTAAACATGAAGTTACCATTGGTTTGGTCGGTAAATATGTAGAATTACAAGATTCTTATAAATCTATTTTAGAATCATTTATTCATGCCGGAGCTGTGAATGAAGTAAAGGTTAATGTACGTTCTATTCATTCAGAACACATCAACGATAAAAACTTTGAGGCTAAATTAAAAGGGTTAAACGGAATTTTAGTTGCACCTGGTTTTGGAGAAAGAGGAATAGAGGGTAAAATCAAAGCAGTACAATATGCAAGAGAAAATAAAATTCCGTTTTTAGGTATTTGTTTAGGAATGCAAATGGCTGTGATTGAATTTTCTAGAAACGTATTAGGATATTCAGATGCTACTTCTACAGAAATGTTAGAGAGTACAGAGCATCCTGTTATTAACTTAATGGAAGCGCAAAAGAATATTACCAATAAAGGAGGTACGATGCGTTTAGGGAGTTGGGATTGCGAATTAAAAAATGGAAGTCTTGCTAGTAAAATCTACCACGGGGCTACAGAAATATCAGAACGTCACCGTCATCGTTATGAATTTAATAATGATTATAAGGGAGAAATAGAGAAAGCAGGAATGATCGCCTCGGGTATAAATAAAGAAACGGGACTTGTAGAGATTGTAGAAATTCCTACCCATCCTTGGTTTGTTGGTGTACAATACCACCCAGAATATAAGAGTACGGTGTTAAATCCACATCCATTATTCGTTGGTTTTGTGAAAGCAGCCTTAGATCATAAAATATAAGATTACCTGCCACTATGGCACAAACAGTAGAATTGGGGCTATATTTGCATCGGTTCAAAATAGAGATGCGCAACAATAGCATTAGATTTATTTAATAGTGATAAATGGAAGAAAAGAAATTAGACGTTAAGTCGATAATTGGTTTTGTATTAATTTTTGGAATATTACTTTTTATGTTTTGGCAAAACCAGCCATCCGATGAAGAAGTAGCTGCAAAAAAAGCAGGACAAGAGCTAATTGATGCTAAAGCTCAGGAGCAAAAAGCTGAAACAAACACCGAAATAGAAAAAGCACCAGTATTAAACTTACAGGATTCTACGGCTGTAGCAAATTATAAAAGTACCATTGGAGCTTTTGGTTTTACAAAGCCTTCAGAAGGAACTACGGTTCTTGAAAACAGCCTTGTTTATTTAGTTATAAGCAATAAAGGAGGCCAGATTATAGAGGCTAAAATGAAAAATTTTAATACCTATGATTCTATTCCTGTTTACTTAGTAAAAGATGGTAATGCTTCATTCGCTTTAAATTTTTCCACTAGCGATAATCGCAATTTAAATACTGCTGATTTATTTTTTGAACCCTCTTTAACAACAAGTGGTGATAACCAAGTGCTTTCTATGAAAGCTAAGGTTTCTCAGAATCAGTTTTTAGAGTACCGTTATGAAATGAAACCAGATGATTATTTGGTAGATTTCTCTATAAAATCTCAAGGATTAAATAGCATCATTAACGCTCAAAAGCCGATTAATTTAGATTGGAAACTAAAAGCAATCCGTCATTCTAAAAGTATAAAATACTCTAACAGATATACAAGACTTACCTACAGCCATGAGGATGGTAAGATTAGTAAATTGTCGGATAGTAGCGATGAGGATGATGAGACGGAAGAGAATGTAGAATGGTTATCATACCGTCAGCATTTCTTTAGTTCTATATTGGTCACAGATACGCCTTTTGCAACCGCAAATTTGTTTTCTAAGAATTTAGTAGAAGATGAGTCGCATACGCAAAAATATATGAAAGATTATGCTTCTGAGGCACCACTGAAATTAGTAGGAGGTGAATTAAGTTATGCAATGAACTGGTATTATGGTCCTACGGATGTAAAGGTATTGGCGCAATACAAAGAATTAAATTTAGAAGATTCTATCCCTTTTGGTTGGGGAATTTTTGGGTTGATTAACAGGTATGTGTTTACTCCTTTATTTACATTTTTAAGTGGAATGTTGCCTGCAGGGATAGCTATTATCATTATGACTATAATGGTACGTTTGGCGATGTCTCCAGTAACATATAAATCTTATTTATCTCAAGCTAAAATGAAGGTACTTAAACCTGAAATTGCTGAGATTAATGAGAAGTATAAAGACAATGCTATGAAAAAGCAGCAGGAAACCATGAAGCTGAATAGCAAAGCAGGGGTAAGTCCATTAAGTGGATGTATTCCGGCGTTAATTCAGATGCCTATTTTTTATGCACTGTTTAGTTTCTTTCCAACTTCTTTTGCTTTACGTCAAAAGCCATTTTTATGGGCAGATGATTTATCGTCTTATGATGTAATAGCGCAGTTGCCATTTACAATACCTGTGTATGGGGATCACGTGAGTTTGTTTCCAATTCTAGCATCTATTGCGATTTTCTTTTACATGATGATGACTACAGGACAGAATATGACACAACAACCGGGAATGCCAAACATGAAATTTATCATGTACCTTTCTCCATTAATGATGTTAGTATTTTTCAATGGGTATGCTAGTGGATTGAGTTTGTATTACTTTATCTCTAACTTAATTACTATATTTATTATGTTAGCGATCAAGAATTTCATTATTGATGATGCAAAAATACATGCACAAATTCAAGAGAATAAGAAGAAGCCTAAGAAAGAAAATAAATTTCAACGTAAAATGCGTGAGATGATGGAACAGGCTGAAGCTCAAAAAAATACAGGAAAAAAGTAAACTAGATTTGTTACAAATAAAAAAAGCTCCTTAGTCAAGTTAATACTTGCTTAGGAGCTTTTTTATTGCGGTTTGTTTGGTAAGATTTGGGACTTCAAAGATGCGACAAAGACTAAGTTTTTTAAAATAATAGTTGCCAAATGCCCATTTCTGTATATTAAATAAACCTATGGTGTTGTAACATAAAAATATAGGGTATAAAATAAGAGGCTTACTAATTCTATTAGTAAGCCTCTTTGCTATATTTTTAAATAATACCAATAAAGTATCTAAAGTACTATCTAATTACTCTGCTAATAGCATGTATTACTCCATTAGAGGCTTGTACATCTGCAATGATGATAGGGTTTAGAGTCATGTCTTCCCCTGGTCCTACAATTCCAGCTGGAGATGCACTGATAGTAATGTCACTACCTCCTAGTGTGGCTACAGCCTGACCGTCTAAGCTTACTAATTCTGAAGAAACTACATTGGCACCAGGAACTACATGCAATTCTAGAACTGTTTGTAGTGTTGCCACAGGAACATCACTCAATTGTGTTAATTCCAAATCTGTTAATAGTGCAGTAAAGGCATCATTAGTTGGTGCAAATACCGTGAACGGTGCTGGTGCAGTGCCGTTTGCTGTGCTTAAAGCACCGACATATTCAAATGATGAATCGGCTGTTAAAGCAGCGACTAAAGAAGAAAAACGATCATCTGCTAATGCAAAATCAACAACTGAAGGTAAAGTAATAACAGCATCCACTTTATGAATTACCCCATTACTTGCTTGAATATCTGCATCGATAACTTCAGAAATTCCATTAAAGGTAACTCCGCCTTCTGTTTCAAAATAAATACTCATGTTTGTATCTGCTTTTGCTCCATCCGCTAGGGTGGAAGCGTAGTAGTTTCCTTCGGCAGTTAGTGCAGCCAAATCTGCTGCTTCAATTTTACCACTTATTACATGATTTAATAATACTTGTGTCAATACATCGGTTGGGATGTCTTCTAAAGTGTTGTCACCCAAAAAGGCATCAAAAGCTTCATTTGTTGGTGCTAAAACGGTAAATGGTCCATCGCCCTGTAATACAGATGGTAATCCGCCATCTGCTGCAGTAAGTGCAGCTACTAAACTAGATAAGTTTGGATCTGCAATGGCTAGTGCTGTTATAGTAGTAGTTTCTTGTGCTACAGGATCATCAGTGTCATCATCGCTGCATGCTACAGCAAATGTCAACAAGAATAAGGCGAAAAATACGGATTTGAATTTGAAATTTGTTTTCATAATTGTCTAATTTTTAAATAATTGTTTAAGGTTATGAGTTAAATGTTAAACAATATAAAGATATATATTTTTAAAAAGGTTGCGTTTGTTTAATTAATTTTAATAAAAGTTTAACAAAATAGCGTGAATACTATATCTGAATTTTTGCCTCTTTGAATTATTGAAACAGAAATGAAATTCGTAACTGTGCCAGCGACTACGTGTTTTTGAGCATCTAATTTTGTATTTTTGTGCTCCTATTTATTTGAAAAATGAAAAAAGTTGTTGTTGGCCTTTCGGGTGGTGTTGATTCTAGTGTTGCTGCGTATTTGTTAAAAGAGCAAGGGTATGAAGTGATTGGTCTTTTTATGAAAAATTGGCATGATGATACGGTGACCATATCAGATGAATGTCCTTGGTTAGAAGACAGTAATGATGCGATGATTGTTGCTGAAAAATTAGGAATACCTTTCCAGACGGTAGATTTGAGTGCAGAATACAAAGAGCGTATTGTTGATTATATGTTTGATGAGTATGCTAAAGGGCGTACCCCAAACCCTGATGTTCTTTGTAATAGAGAAATAAAATTTGATGTTTTTATGAAAATTGCCCTGCAATTGGGAGCAGATTTTGTAGCAACGGGACATTATTGTAGAAAAGGAACCATTGAAAATAAGGACGGCTCAGAAACGTATCAATTATTGGCTGGGAAAGATCCTAACAAAGATCAATCATACTTTTTGTGCCAGTTATCACAAGAGCAGTTGGCAAAAACACTTTTCCCTATAGGCGAGTTGTTAAAGCCAGAGGTGCGTAAAATAGCTGCGGAAAATGAACTGATTACGGCAGATAAAAAAGATTCGCAAGGACTTTGCTTTATAGGCAAAGTGCGGTTGCCAGATTTTTTACAACAAAAGTTGAAACCAAAAAAAGGGGTGATTGTAGAAGTTCCTTCTACGATTTCGCAATTTGACGCAGCGCCTTCAGAGTTTGCTTCTAAGTATGAAGAATTAGCTTATTTTTCTAAAAAACCAAGCTATCAAGTAACAGAAGGTAAAGTTGTAGGAAACCATCAAGGGGCGCATTATTTTACCAAAGGACAACGTAAAGGCTTAGATGTTGGTGGTACTAAAGAGCCCTTGTTTGTAATAGAAACAGATGTTGATGAAAATGTCATTTACACAGGGCAAGGTAAAACTCATCCAGGCTTGTATCGAAGAACTTTGTTTGTCTCAAATGAAGAATTACATTGGGTGCGAACAGATCTAGCGCTTCAAACGGATGATTCTATGCAAGTGCTGGCACGTATACGTTACCGCCAAGAGTTGCAAAAAGCAACCTTGTATAAGGTTGAAGGGGGAATGTATGTAGATTTTGAAGAAAAACAATCCGCAATTACCGAAGGTCAATTTGTAGCTTGGTATTTAAAAGAGGATCTAATAGGTTCAGGTGTAATTTCATAAAAGATGCAAAACAGACTAATAGAATTATTTGATATTCAATATCCTATTATACAAGGAGGGATGATTTGGGCTAGCGGTTGGCGTTTGGCTTCTGCTGTCTCTAATGCGGGTGGTCTAGGAGTTATAGGTGCGGGGTCTATGTATCCAGAGGTCTTGCGTGAGCATATTATTAAATGTCAAAAAGCAACAGATAAATCTTTTGCGGTGAATATCCCTATGCTGTATCCAGATCTAGATCAACTAATGAATATCGTTATAGAACTAGGAGTAAAAATTGTATTCACTTCTGCTGGTAATCCGAAGACATGGACTTCTTTTTTAAAAGAAAGAGGCGTTATCGTAGTACATGTGGTAAGTAGCGTAAAGTTTGCCTTAAAGGCACAAGAAGCGGGTGTAGATGCCATTGTAGCCGAAGGTTTTGAAGCTGGTGGTCATAATGGGAGAGATGAAACCACAACATTAACACTTATTCCTTCCGTCAAAGAAAAAATTAAAATACCCTTGATAGCTGCTGGAGGTATTGCTACGGGGAATGCTATGTTGGCAGTAATGATTTTGGGAGCAGATGGGGTGCAAGTAGGGAGTCGTTTTGTAGCGAGCACAGAGGCATCGTCACATCAATCCTTTAAGGATAGCGTAGTTGCGGCTAAGGAAGGAGATACGCATTTAACATTAAAAGAACTGGCGCCTGTACGTCTGCTTAAAAATAAATTCTATGAAGATATACAAGCTAAGTATATAACAGGAACAACTAAAGAAGACTTGATAACTTTGTTAGGAAGAGCACGAGCAAAACGTGGTATGTTTGAAGGAGATATGGAGGAGGGCGAATTAGAGATAGGTCAAGTATCTGCTTTAATTCATGATATTAAACCCGCAAAAAATATTATTGAAGACATGGTTCAAGAATACAATACAGCAAAAGTCAGAGTAAGTACCTTATAAAGAACATAGCATAATGAATTCTCGTAAAAAACAATTGGAAGCATTTGATCGCTTACTAACGATAATGGATGAATTAAGGGCGCAATGTCCGTGGGATAAAAAGCAGACCATGGAAACCTTGCGACATTTAACTATAGAGGAAACCTACGAATTAGGAGATGCTATCCTGGAGAATGATTTACAAGAAGTAAAAAAAGAACTAGGAGATGTGTTGCTACACATCATTTTTTATGCAAAAATTGGAAGTGAGACCAATGATTTTGATATTGCCGATGTGGCTAATGAAATCTGTGATAAATTAATTCATAGACACCCACATATCTATGGCGATGTAACAGTAGCGAATGAAGAGGAAGTTAAACAGAATTGGGAAAAACTAAAGCTAAAAGAAGGGAAAACTAGCGTTTTAGAAGGCGTTCCTAAAGGATTGCCTGCCTTGGTCAAAGCAAGTAGAATACAAGATAAAGTTGCTGGAGTTGGTTTTGATTGGGAAAAACCAGAGCAGGTTTGGGAAAAAGTGCAAGAAGAATTACAAGAACTGCAAGTAGAGGTAGAAAAGAAAGATGCGGATGCGATGGAGGCAGAATTCGGAGATGTATTTTTCTCGATGGTCAACTATGCACGTTTCTTAAAAATAAACCCAGAAAATGCCTTAGAACGTACGAATAAGAAATTTATAGGAAGATTTCAATATTTGGAAAGCAAAGCAAAAACCTTGGGTAAGGAATTACAGGATATGACCTTGGCAGAGATGGATGTTTTCTGGGAAGAAGCTAAAAAACATTAAAAATTAAATAAAGAATTTTAATTCAAAGAATTAGAAAAAGGAAGCACGTATCTTTACCGCCCAATAAATAAATAGCCCTTTGTTACAGCAATATACTAAAGAATTTAAATACAATCTGACTCTTGCGGTTCCTGTTATTATGGGAATGCTTGGGCATACTTTTGTGCAACTAGCAGATAATATCATGGTAGGGCAGTTGGGTACGGCAGAATTGGCAGCGGTATCTCTTGGAAATAGTTTTGTTTTCGTAGCCATGTCTTTAGGAATAGGGTTTTCTACAGCAATAACCCCCTTAGTGGCAGAGGCAGATGCTGCTGGGAAAAAAGAAGACGGGAAAAGTGCCTTGAAACATGGGTTACTACTATGTACCATTTTAGGCTTGCTTTTATTTGGCGTAATTATGTTGGCTAAACCAGTAATGTATTTAATGAAGCAACCTCCAGAGGTCGTAGAATTAGCCTTACCGTATCTAGATCTAGTAGCATTATCGTTAGTTCCTTTAATTATATTTCAAGCATTTAAGCAATTCTCCGAAGGTCTGTCTCAGACTAAATATCCTATGTATGCTACGATTATAGCAAACGTGGTGAACATAACGCTGAATTATCTTTTAATTTTTGGTAATCTAGGATTTCCTAAAATGGGTATTGTAGGTGCTGCAATAGGTACGTTGGCTTCTCGGGTAATTATGGTATTATTTATTTGGCTTCTATTACGCAGTAAAAAGAAATTTCATGACTACGTTACAGGCTTTAATTTTGCCAAGTTGGAGGATAAAGTCATGAGTAAAATTATAAATCTTGGTTTTCCTTCGGCGTTACAAATGTTTTTTGAAGTTGGGATTTTTACTTCTGCCGTCTGGTTGAGTGGTGTGCTTGGTAAAAATCATCAGGCCGCAAATCAAATAGCACTAAACCTGTCTAGTATGACGTTCATGGTAGGTATGGGATTAGGTGTTGCCGCTATGATCCGCGTAGGAAATCAAAAAGGATTATCAGATTTCAAATCATTAAGGCGTATAGCAATTTCGATATTTTTCTTAACCTTTTTATTGGAGATAGTATTTGCAGCCATCTTCTTTATTTTTAATCAGTGGTTACCCACTATTTATTTAAATGTAGATGATGTAGCCAATCAGGTAGATAATATGGAAGTGATTTCTATAGCAGCGCAGCTGTTAGTTGTTGCCGCTATTTTTCAGATATCAGACGGATTACAAGTAGTCATATTAGGAGCTTTAAGAGGCTTGCAGGATGTAAAAGTGCCGACGTTTATAACCTTTGTTGCCTATTGGATGATTGGGTTTCCAACAAGCTATTATTTGAGCTTGTACACAGAATTTAAAAGTACAGGTATTTGGATAGGTTTATTAGCAGGCTTAACAGCCTCTGCAATCTTGTTATATATTAGATTTAATACCCAAACAAAAAAGAAAATAGCCGCAGTATAATTTTCTTTTAAAAGCTATAAGTTGATCAATTTCAATCAAATAATTGTATTTTTAACACCCTTAAAAAAATAACTATGGAATTTCCTAAATTCTTATTAGGCGATAATACAGATTACCCAACCGCAATATTCGTAATACATACAGAGTATCCCAGGTTTATCATTAATTTGGAGAATGATGAAGTAGAGTGGTTAGAAGATTTTACAGCAGATGATGAGAACGAATTAGAATCTGAAGCTGAGAACCTTATAGAACAGGCAACAGCTTTTTATGATAGAGAGGTAGCTCGTTACGAAGAATAATTCAGATGCTAGAAGAGCTTTTACAATACGATAAAAATCTTTTCCTCTTTTTAAATCATTTAGGAACTACAAATTGGGATGCCTTTTGGCTGTTTATAACCAATAAACTGAGTTCTATTCCGCTTTATTTAGTACTAGCTTTTCTTTTTTATAAATCTTACGGTTTAAAGAAAACACTTATTTTACTCGTTGTAGTTGCCTTAATGATAACGGCTACAGATCAGGTTGCAAATCTATTTAAGTATGGTTTTAAACGTTTGAGGCCTTGCCATGATGAAGAGATAGGGCATTTGGTGCGTTTGGTTAAAAAATCTTGTGGAGGTCAGTATGGTTATTTTTCTGCTCATGCCTCTAATTCTTTTGCGATTGCCTTATTTTTAGGACAGTTGTTAAAGGAGAAATTTAAATTTATAGGTTATTTACTACTTTTTTGGGCGTTTTTGGTGGCGTACAGTCGCATCTATATTGGTGTCCATTTTCCATTAGATGTATTAACAGGTGGTGTAATTGGTTTCATTTTTAGTTGGTTATTTATAAAGTTGTATATATTTGCAACTCAGAAGATTAGTTTATGATATCTAATACAAGGTATTGGCTTTTATTGTTTCTTATAAGTGTCGTGTATATAGCTGGACTATTTTCTACATTGTTTGAAAATGATTCAGCGCAATTTGCAGTAATGGCCATGAGAATGGTTCAAGAAAACGATTTTATAAATTTAATAAAAGGTACTAATGAATACTTAGATAAGCCACACATGCACTATTGGCTAGCGGCCTTATCTTTTAAAATTTTTGGGCTTCATGATTGGGCATATAGGATTCCAGGAATGTTGGCTATTTTCTTAGGGGCGTATAGTTGCTTTGGCCTTGGTAAATTGTTGTATAATGAGTACGTGGGTAAAACTGCGGCACTAATTTTTCTTACCTCTCAAACTATTGTTTTATCTGTAATAGATGTTAGAACAGATGCTGTTTTAACAGGGTTTACAATTTTTGCACTTTGGCAACTAACCAGTTATATAAATAAAAATTCTCTTTTAAATATTGTTTTAGGTGCTTTTGGGGCCGGGATAGCTTTTTCTACAAAGGGTCAAATAGCTTTGGTCGTTTTAGGCTTACCTATTTTATGCCATTTGGCATACACCCGTAAGTGGATGCAATTTATAAATTGGCGTGTTCTTGTGGCGATTTTAGTTTTTGCAATAACCATCGGTCCAATATTATATGCTTATTACCTTCAGTTTGATTTACATCCGGAAAAAATCATACGCGGTCGTAGCAATAGGAGTGGTATATTTTTTATTCTTTGGGAACAAAGTTTTGAACGCATGAGTGGCGAAGGAATTGGAAAGAATAGTAGTGATTATTTTTTCTTTTTCCATACTTTTTTGTGGGTATTTTTGCCATGGACGGTCATAGGTTTGGTCGCTTATTATTGTCGAGTAAAGACATTTATAAAACTTAAGTTTGCGTACAAACCTAAATATGAATTTCTAACCCTAGGGGGTATTACCTTAATCTTCATACTAATTAGTTTTGCACAATTTAAATTGCCGCATTATTTAAACATTATAATCCCATTATTTGCGATACTTACTGCTTCTTATTTACATAGTCTAAATGTACACTCTAAGGACAGAACTATAAAAATCATTTTAGGGATTCAGTACTTTATATTTGGACTTATCTTCGTAGTGGTTTCCTTATTTTGCTTTTATGTGTTTGAATTTGAGTCTGTTATATCCTATGTTTTATTTGCTGTAGCGGGTGTAATTGGCGTCTATTTTACACTAAAAAGAGAGGCCTATGCTATAAGAATTGTTACTATTGCTGCACTAGCTTCAGTATTGATAAATTCGGTCTTAAATTTTCATTTTTACCCTAATTTATTGGAATACCAAGCTGGTTCTGCTATGGCAAAAGTGATTTCTAAGAATGATATTCCCGTAGATAAAATTTTTAAACTATCGGAAGAACACACATGGTCTTTAGATTTTTACAATCAGAAACCTGTTCAAATAACTAAAGTTGAAGCTTTGGAAGATAGTGAGGATTCATGGGTGTATATTTCGGAAGAAGAATTGCTACAACTTCGAGATATTGGTTTTGATTGGGATCAACAATACGAGGTGGATGATTTTAGAATTACTAGGCTTCAGGGTAGGTTCTTAAATCCTGCGACTCGTAAGAAAGTAATTAAGCACAAATATTTAATTCATATCGTAAATTAAGACTTGGTTTTAAGCTCAGGTTTTTTAAAGTGATAGTATATTCCTATAAACGATACGGCTGCTGTGATTAAGAAAAATACCATACTAATACTTATAGAAGTGTTTTCGTCTAAATTTAATAGCGTTGCTCCATAGAAGAAAGTTAATTCTCTACTTCCTATACCGCCAATGGTTAAGGGGATTACAGATACGATAGAAGAAATTAGAAAGATAAAGAGATAGGCTACCGTATTGCTTTCAAAACTTAATGCTTTTAAAATAAATAATACACTTATTAATTGTGCTAATTGCACCAAGGCAGAATACCCAAATGTTTTCCAAAATATTGGAAGGACATAATTGAAAAACTTTTTAGTAAGAACATAAAAAACGACGATACTTAAAACTATTGCAGCTACAGCATAAATTTCAATAGCGTTTAAGAAGCTTACATCTAAAAAAGCAATGAGTAGGCATGCGTATATAAAAAGTAGTAGTAAACCGCTTAAACGATCTAATACCAATACAGCTACAATCTTTTTGGTGTCTACGGGGAACTCTTTTTTTATAAGATATCCTTTATAGGCATCACCACCAATACCTCCTGGTAGAAACAGATTGTAAAACATACCTAAAGCGTACAATTTTAAATTACTTAAAGGAGTCAAGAATACGTGTAGTAAGTGAAAATAGAGGTTGACTCTGTAAGCAGAAACTACTTTAGAAATAATAAAAAAAAACGCAGCCAAGCCTAAGTAATATGGATTCGTTTTTTTTAAGGTACTAAAAACATCCGTATAATTAATTTTTGTAAAAACAAAATAGAGTAATACGACACTTATAATAATTTTAAGTGCTGTTACTATTTTTTTATTGGGCTTTATCACCTACAAGAATTTTTTTAATTCGGTATGGTCGCTTCTGTTGAGATTCATAGTAGGTTCTAATTAATAACTCCATAACAATTCCTATGGTAAACAGCTGTATGCCTGCAAGAATAAACATCAAACCAAAAATTAAAAGAGGACGATTTCCAATATCTTCGCCCATTAATTTTATAACTAACAAGTAAATATTAATTAAGCCACCTAAAAGCATTAGTAGAACACCAAATATTCCAAATAAGTGAATGGGTCTTTGAAAGTATTTGCGAATGAATAACAACAACATCATATCTGCAATAACTTTAAAGACTCTTTCTAAACCATATTTAGAAACTCCTGCGTGTCTAGCATGGTGTTTTACAGGAACTTGCTTTATTTGTGCACCTTCTAAATGCGCTAATAAGGTAATAAAACGATGCATTTCACCGTACAAATTTAAGTCCTTCGCAATATCTTTTGTGAAAACTTTCAAAGCACAACCATTATCTTTGATGTCTAATTTGGTGACACGTCTCACTAAAAAATTGGCAATCTTAGAAGGAATTTTCTTAACTAGAGAATCTTTTCTTTTTTGACGAATACCAGTAATTAAATCATACTCGCCTTCAATAGCATAAGACAGCATCTCGGGAATGTCACTTGGATCATTTTGTAAATCACCATCCATAGTGATAATATAATCTCCTTCGGCATAATCTATACCTGCAGCCAATGCCAAGCTTTGGCCATAATTTTTCTTCAATTCTATTAAATGAACTTTTTGATCATTCATTTTTTTAACAACCATGCGTGTGGCATCCTTGGAAAAATCATCGATGTAGATAATTTGATAGTTGTAACCAACCAAACTTTCATGGATTTTCTCCGTAAGCAAAACAACATTGTCTTCTTCGTTGTATAAAGGAACAACAATAGAAAGAAGCGCATCAGTTAAAACAGTCATAGTAATTAAATTGAAGCTGCAAATTTATGCTTTTTATTTAAGTTTTTTTTGATGTAAGGCTAGCAATTGCTCAGCAGCGACAAACGGAGACACTTTGGCGTTCATTACCAGTGTTGTAAGTTGCTCTAACTGTTGTTGTATTGCAGTATCCTCATAAAACTGCATTTTTAAATTATCCTCTATGGTTTGTAGAAGCCAAAACTTATTTTGATATTTTCTTTTTTCATAGATAGCTTCAGCAGTAGTATCTTTAAAGTTTATAATGGTCTGCCATACTTCAGAAATACCTTCATTTTCTAAAGCAGAACATTGCAGCACTTTAGGGACCCAACCATTTTCTTTAGGGGGATAAAAGTGTAGCGCCCGAGTAAATTCTATCTTTGCTAAATTCGCAGCTTGTTTATTTTTGCCATCCGCTTTATTAATCACAATGGTATCGGTCATTTCCATGATGCCTCTTTTGATACCTTGTAATTCATCTCCTGCTCCGGCAAGCTTTAAGAGTAAAAAAAAGTCTACCATACCGTGAACTGCTGTTTCACTTTGGCCCACGCCAACAGTTTCAATTAGAATAACATCAAAATGAGCAGCTTCACATAGAATAATAGATTCTCTTGTTTTTCTAGCGACACCTCCTAAAGAATCTCCAGATGGAGAGGGTCTTATAAAAGCGCGCTCATCTCTTACCAAAACTTCCATTCTAGTTTTGTCACCTAAAATACTCCCTTTGCTCAAAGAGCTTGTAGGGTCTACGGCTAAAACAGCTACTTTTTTTCCTTGATTCGTAAGATATTTACCCAAGGCTTCAATAAAAGTACTTTTTCCTACCCCAGGAACTCCTGTGATGCCAATACGTAAGGTGTTTTTTTTATCTGCAATACACGCTTCAATAATTTGATTTGCTTGGACTAGATGCGTTTTGTTTTTACTTTCTACTAAGGTGATGGCTCTGCTTAAGGCTGTTTTATCTCCGTCCCGTATTCCTTGAATTAAAGATGCCACTGATGGTTGTCTTTTCCTGAAGTTTTTTATTTTAGCAATAGAGGCTTCATTAGAAACATCGGTAAGATGTATTCCTTCTTTTTCTTCTAAAGCTGATATTTTATTATTTTTTTTCAAAGAGATGATAGATGATTTATAGGAAAATAAGGTTTTTTGTGAAACATTCACACAAATTTAATAATTCATTTTTCGTAAGCGTTTCTTCTATTAGTATATTATGGTCTTAAACGTAAAAATAAATTGAAATGAAAACAATATTTGAGTCAAGTGCAACAAATACAGGTGGTAGATCTGGTCATGTAACAACCGAAGGCGGATTGATTGACTTAGATGTGAAGATGCCAAATGGCAAAGATCCTATTGAAGAGAAATACACGAATCCAGAACAATTGTTCGCAGCAGCATATTCAACTTGCTTTGCTGGAGCTCTTCAGGCGGTAGCTAAGGAAAACGGAGTAGATGATTTGGGAGATTTTAGTGTAACTGCAATTATTGGTTTTGGTAAAGACGAGGACGGTTTTAATATTGAGGCAACCTTAGACGCATATTTACCAACCGTGGATAAGGAAAAAGGTGAGGAGTTAATCAATGCCGCTCATGAAATTTGTCCTTACAGTAAAGCTACAAGAGATAATATCACCGTAAATCTTAATTTACTTTTAGACGAATAACGCAGGTTGATAAATCTGAATATAATAGGAAAGCCCATAAATATGGGCTTTTTTTATACTTTGAATCTAAAGGTAGATTGATTATGATAAGTGTCTTCAGGTGTTAGCACGCTTGATGGAAAGTTAGGGTGATTGGGGGCATCAGGATAATTTTGAGTTTCAAAACAAATAGAACCTGTTGTCTCTGGAGTATAAATTACAACTGCCGGCTGGTTGGTCATTACTTCCAACGTAATACCTGAAATTTCTGAATAAGCCGATGCGCAAATTTCATGACGCTTATCAATTACAAATGGAGTATCTAGTCGTGTGTTTGCTAGTGGTGTACGTTCTAAAAAATCATAGTTTGTTTTAGATACCTCTATTAATTCTCCAGTAGGGATAAGATTGTCATGAGTAGCTAAAACCTTTGAGCAATCTAATTGTAACGTATAATGATTTACCTCTTCTGTAGAATCTAATTTAAAATAGGAGTGATTGGTTAAGTTAACTACCGTTTTTTGGTCCGTGCTAGCTTCATGTGTTATGATTAGTGCATCATCATCTAACGTATAAGTAACGGTTACGTTTAAATTTCCGGGATAACCTTCTTCTAAATGTTCACTTACATAAGAAAGTTGGATGAAAGGTTTCGTGCCGTGATTCACATGAGTTACCTCAAATGTTTTTGTGTTAAAACCCGCAATTCCGCCATGTAAATGAACGCCGTCTTCTTCATGAATAGGGTATGTTTTACCATCTAGTGAAAATCCCCCTTGAGAGATTCTTCCAGCATAGCGCCCTATGCAAGCACCTAAAAACATAGGGTTGCTTAAATAATCTTCTGGTTCATCAAAACCCACCACCATATTTGTAGGGGTCCCATATTTATCTTTTACGATTATCTTTTGAATAATAGCACCAAAATCAAGAACCGTCAGCTCAATTTTGTCATTTTTAATTGTATTTTGAATCAAAACAGAAAATTTTATAAAACAAATCTAAACTTTTTTGCAACACTGCAATAAAGTCATCGTCTTTAAGATAACAACAACTATAAACTAACTTGGAAAAATTGTTAAAATTCCAAACAGATTTAATTGAGCAATGCAAGGCTAACGATCGTAGAGCGCAAATGAAACTCTATGATAAGTACTGTGATGGTATGTTTTGCGTAGTGATGAGATTTGTGAGAAATAGTGATGATGCAGAAGACGTTTTGCAAGAATCATTTATTAAAGCTTTTCAAAAAATTCATCAATTTAAAGGAGAGGTAACATTCGGTGCATGGTTAAAAACAATTGTAGTTCATAAGTGTATAGATTTTCTAAAGGCAAAGCGCACGGAGCATGTTCCGTTAGAAGAAAATAGGATACTTGTGGTTGAAGATGAAGATTGGAATATAGAAGCGTTAATTACGATAGAAGAAGTGCGGACGGCTATACATACTATTTCTGAGAAATATAGGTATGTGTTACTGCTCTACTTACTAGAAGGATATGATCATGCTGAAATTGCTCAGGTTTTAGGTATTCAAGAAACCACTTGTAGAACGCAATTAATGAGAGGTAAAGCTTATTTAAAAGATAAATTAAAGAAGAAAGAATATGAATCAAGATCTTAGAACGCTTTGTAAGGATGCCGAAGAGCAAAAGAAGCCTAGGCTAAATTCTGGACATAGAGCGCGCTTTTCAGAACGCTTGCATCAAGAATTTCCAGAACGTAAACCTAGACCTATACTCTTTTTTCTGAAAATTGCAGCAGCACTGTTTATCTTGATCAGCATTGGGGTATATTTCTTTGTAAACAAAGAAGTAGGGCTACCTGAGGAAGATACCACCTTAGTAAAATCAGCTTCAAAAACTGATGTTCAAGAAATATCCTTAGGAGATTTATCTCCAGATCTTAAAAAAGTAGAGAATTACTACTTGGCTACCATTAATTTAGAGTTGGCAAAGTTAGAGGTTTCTCAGGAGAATAAGGATCTTGTAGATGGATTCATGGAACGATTGGCGGAATTAAATGTTGAATATCAGCGTTTGAATAAAGAACTAAATACCATAGGGCCAAATGATCAAACTATTTCTGCATTAATTCAAAATCTACAGTTGCGTTTACGGTTGTTGCAAAAACTAAAAGATACATTAATCGAATTAAAATCATCAAAAAATGAAACAGCAATCAGCATATAAATTACTAGTAGTGTTTCTCTTTGCCATGGCTTCTGCAGCGGCACAAAAACAAACTAAAACGTATATTGAAAATTATAATGTAAATAAGGATGCCATTATAAATCTCAATACATCACATACAGATATTGAGTTTGAAACATGGAACAAAGACCAAGTAGAAATTGAAGTAGTAATCGCTATAGAAGGGGCTTCTCCAAAAGATATGGAAAAGTATTTCAAGCAAAATGAATTAAATATTACGGGGAATAGTCGTCAAATAAACATTGCTTCGAGAGCGCAGAATTCTTGGACGACGCTTCATGCTCCAGGCGGATTTAAAAGTTCATGGGATTTTAATGAATTCGAATTACCGGAAATAGAAGAATTGCCAGAAATAGAAGAACTGACATTTATGCTAGATTCTCTTGAATTTCCTGAAATTCCTAGAATAAATGTTCCAGAATTTGATTTTGAAGCCTTTAAAAAAGAGGGAGATGCTTATATGAAAAAGTGGCAAAAAGAGCTTGATGAGGGCTTTTCTGAAAAAGATAGGAAAGCCTTTAAAGAATTGGAAAAAAAGGTAGAATCCGAACAGCATAAGGCAGAAAAAATAAGACAGGAAATGATGAGTGCTAGAGAAAGTGCTTATGAAGAGCGCAGGGCAAGATTGACCGCTGCACGTGCGGAACGTTTTCGTGAATTGGAAGAAAGGAAGGAACTCTTAGAGGAGCGTAAGGCAGAGTATGAAGAGAGGAGAGGAGCGCTGCTTGAAGCGTTGAAAGACAAATCGCAACATAAAAAGCACCAATTTACAGGTAGAAGAATAGATACTATTCTTAATGATTCGGCATCATTTAGCTACTTCACGATGCCTAATGTATACTACCAGTCATCTAATGCACAGGGTAGTACTTCTAAAATAAAAGTAAAAAAGTACATTAAAATAAAAATGCCTAAGTCAGTAACTCTTAAATTAAATGTACGTCATGGCGAAGTTAAGCTTGCAGAAAATACTAAAAATATTCACGGAACTTTTGCCTATGCCGGTTTATACGCAAATAGTATTGATGGTGCTCAAACACAAATTGATGCTTCATATTCGCCAATCAATATTCAAAATTGGAATTATGGCAAGCTAAAAGTGAGTTATTCTGATAAGGTGTCTATAAATACCGCTAAGAATATTACTCTAAGTGCAACATCATCAGAAGTTATTATAGGGCATTTGTTGCAGAATATTTTTGCGGAAAATAATTTTGGGTCTTTAGCTATTCATGAAATAAATAAAGATTTCTCAGCTATAGATGTTTCTGTGCAAAACGGAACGCTTCGTTGTGAACTACCAATATCCCCATTTACAATTACTGTAAATGGGGAGAATTCTAAATTAATAGCACCTAGTATACTACATTTAGTGAAAACCAAAAATGATAGGACAACCTTGAGTAGAGGCTATCATATTTCGAAAAACACGGCTAAAAACCTAAGAATCAATGCTAAGTATAGTACCGTAGTTTTAGAATAGTTTAATGAGAATTTTTCTTTATTAACTCTGGGAATTTACTTTGAAATTTCTTTAATCTTGGCACTGATACACCTCTTATGTAAGAATTGTCAGGGTGTTTTTTTTCATAATCTTGATGATAATCTTCTGCATCCCAAAAGATTTCAAATTTGGTAACCTCTGTAGCTAATGGCTTGTTATAGACCTTATCATTTTTTAATTTAGCCATATAAGCTTCAATAATTTTTTTCTCACGATCATCCTTATAAAAGGCAATAGATCTATATTGTTTTCCCATATCAGGACGCTGGCCATCTACAGTTGTTGGGTCATGAGAGCCAAAATATACCTTTACTAAGGTTTCAAAACTTACTTCTTTAGGATTGTAATAAACTTTAACGGCTTCTGCATGTGTAGTTCTACCATAACCAACAGCCTCATAAGTTGGATTTTTTTCTTTTCCTCCAGAATAACCAGAGATAACTTCTTTAACACCTTTTACACTTTCAAAAATAGCTTCTACACACCAGAAACAACCACTGGCAAAATAGGCAGTTTCATACGAAGACAAATCTTGAGCGGAAGCCTCAGTAGTTATAGGAGTATTTTTAGTTTCTCTTGTCTTAGATTGACAGCTGGTGGTGGCTAGCGCTAAGAGTCCAATAAAAGTAATTTTCAAATAGTTCATATTGTTTTTTTATTATTAGTGGGATACCTTTAAATTTACTTACGTATAACCTCTTGTGCAAGTTGTTAATTAATTATTAAATTCATACTTCTTGGGTTAAAATAGGTTTTTTGCTGCTAACAATATGAGTGAATTAGAGAACGTATTAATAGAATATTCCAAAACAAGTATTCCTATTCTGGATGAAAGTATCCCTTTGTCTAAGTATTGTGCCTTAGATTTATCTACGACCAATCAAATACTAGATAATATCGCTATTACAGATCCAAGTGAATGTCAACAGTATATAGATACGGTCCTTTCTTCGAATGATGCCAAGGTAGCTTTTGGTGGGTATTTAGAAAAGAGAAATCTTTATGCTGATAAGTCTAGCTTTTCTAAAGAACAACATACCGCCAGAAATATTCATTTAGGAATAGATTATTGGTGTGTTGCAGGCACTAAAGTGCTAGTTCCTATAGACGGTATAGTTCATAGCTTTAAGAATAATGATACTGTGGGAGATTATGGTCCTACAATTATATTGAAGCATACCATTAATGAAGTAACCTTCTATACCTTATATGGGCATTTATCTTTAGAGACTATTACCCATCTAGAAGTTGGGGCTTCTTTGAAAGCAGGAGCTTGTATAGGTTATTTAGGGACTGCAGATATTAATGTAAATTATGCACCACACCTACATTTTCAAATTATAAACTCTATAGGAGCCTATTTCGGAGACTATCCAGGAGTATGTAATGGCAATGATTTGAAGTTTTATAGCGAGAACTGTCCAGATCCTAATTTTCTATTAAAAATAGGATCATAGGAATACCGTTTAAAAGTCAATAATTACGGTGACAGAATTATCGTCTAAATACCGTTAACGGACAAATGGTTCTTTATATCTAGATAGTTTACATTCACCGATAGATAAACGGTATTGGGCGAGAATCGACGAAATACACTTTAGCTTGGTGGTATCTTTACAGTGTAAAACCCAAGTCATGAAAACTATCTTAACTATTTTATTTGTTCTTTTTATCGGTCTATTTGCTCAAGCACAAGATGCTAAAGTAGAAGTGAAGGTTGCTGCGCAAATAGAAAATGTAGTTTTAGTGACGCCAACTGTAGAAACTACTTTAAATAGTAATGAAACGAAAATTGCTCGTTTGTACATGGATAGAAATTATAAAGTAAAAAAGGAATTGTCTTTTTATACAAAAGCACACAAATCTAAATTAGCATAATTATAGTTTCTTTATTCACACCGACTTTTTTTACAACTATCCTTCATTTACGTACCAGCTTTTTTATACGCTTTTCAGCTTTACACAATTTTATCTTTCTACTTCACTTCAACGTAATATTCTATTAGGCATAACTCTTATGTAATTTTTTCGACGCTACTATGCGTATATCGTATTGGAATGTGATACAATAGCTAGGTAGCCTGATTCTCCATTACTAGTCGGCTATTAATTGAGTTGTAAAGCATCGTTTAAATACCAATAAATACGATGATAGAAGTCTCGTTTTATGCTGCATATCTCTTCGAATTTTGTTTACATAACGATATGATCCATTCGTCGATAGATAAAGGATATCGAGCGATAACCGACGAAATACGCTTTGGCTTGGTAGTATCTTTACAGTGTAAAACAAAAGTCATGAAAACTATCTTAACTATTTTATTTGTTCTTTTTATCGGTCTATTTGCTCAAGCACAAGATGCTAAAGTAGAAGTGAAGGTTGCTGCGCAAATAGAAAATGTTGTTTTAATAACGCCAAGTATAGAAACTACTTTAAATAGTAATGAAACGAAAATTGCTCGTTTATATATGGATAGAAATTATAAAGTAAAAAAAGCATTGTCTTTCTACACGAAAGCTAATAAAACTAAATTAGCATAATTATGGAAGTATCATTAGTAGTGGTAATAGCATTTACGTTCTTTAATATTATTAGAATGAATATAGTGACGGCTTCAAGAATGAAGCAAATGCTTCTTGGGAGGAAAAAATAGTACCGCCCATATATTCGAAAATTAAATTTTATAAGAACTTTTGTTCTGAGAATTCCTGATAAGGGAATTTTTTGTTTAAGATCACGTTTGTATCCGTTATGCTGAAATCAATCTAATTTACTTCTTATAGCATGGCTGTTTTAATTTTAATCTAACAGTTATATATTTCCTCATGTTGAAAATATGAGACTCTCAGTTGAGGTTCTCATTATAAAGGGTTAAATGAACAAACTATTTTTTGTCCTTTTATTAATTTGATTAGTGCTACAGGGGAGGTTAGTAATTCCGATAAAGTACGTATTAGTACGATGAGTTATTTTTAGTTGAATTACCGTTAACGGACAAAAAGTTCTTTACATCTAGATAATTTACAGTCACCGATAGATACATGGTATTGGGCGAAAATCGACGAAATGCACTTGACGTTGGTAGTACCTTTACAGTGTAATACCCAAGTCATGAAATCTATTTTAACTATTTTATTTGTTCTTTTTATCGGTCTATTTGCTCAAGCACAAGAAGCAAAAGTAGCAATACAAACAGCAAATGTTGTTTTAGTGGCGCCAACAGTAGAAACTACCTTAAATAGTAATGAAGCGAAAATTGCTCGTTTGTACATGGATAGAAATTATAAAGTAAAAAAAGCATTGTCTTTTTATACAAAAGCACACAAATCTAAATTAGCATAATTATGATGATATCTACAGTAGTATTAGTATTTTCTTTGTCTATTATTGTTGCTATAGTGGCAGCTACGAAAAATACGGCTAAAATGTTAAAGCCTGTAAAAGTGAAGGTAAATAAGCGTTAGAAAGTAAATGACTTATCCAATTGGTTGGAAGTTTTGACCAATTTCCTTGAATGTGATAATATAGTTGGTTCCTTTTTTAGTACAATCTTTTAATATAGAACCTTGAAGTTGTCTGGTAAGGTTGTAAATAAGTTTTAATCCAAGTGATGTAGTAGTTTGTGGCGTGATACTCTCCTCATAGCCATCACCATTATCGCCAATATTTAAAACATAATCTTTTTCATCTTGACTTTTCTTAAGAGCGATACTGATTTCTCCTTCGCCATTATCTTTGATACCATACTTTAAGGAGTTGGTAATTGCTTCATTAATAAGCAGCCCTAAGGGTATTGCTGTATCTATTCCGAGGTTTATATCAATAATGTCAATAGCTACTTTTATTCTATTATCGGTACCCTTTATAGAGCGTACGAGATAATCACTTAATTCTTCTACGTAAGACTTGTATTCAATTTTTGATAAATCTTCACGCATGTAGAGCATTTCATGAACCATAGCCATGGAGTTTACTCTATTCTGGCTACTCTTAATCATTTTTTTCATCTCCTCGTCTTTCATGTTTCTAGCTTGTAAGCTTAGAAGACTGGATACGGTTTGTAAGTTGTTTTTTACCCGATGATGTACTTCTTTTATAAGTGTTTCTTTTTCGCGCACTTTTTGCTCAACTTCGAGTTTAGATCGGTATAAGTTGTAATGTGTCTTTACTAATATCTTTCCAAATACCCCTCCTAGTATATATAAGGAGAAGAGAATACTAATAAAATTAAAAAGATCTTTTGAATCTTCAGGAACTACATTCCTAACATAAGGAAGATTTAAGATAGATTGGAAATAGATTAAGGTAACAATTATAAACGCACAATATAGGTAAACTTCACCATAGCGTTTTGTAGTTACATAGCCTGCAAAAACTACTAAGCCCAGTACAAAAATAAACGCGCTGTTAATACCGCCGCTAAATAGGGTGATTATAATACAGCTCAATAAAGTTGCCAATGATGTAACATTGTACATCAAGGATAAGTTTTGATGTTTGTTATAGGCAAAAGTATTTGCTAAGTTCAGAATTGAAAATAAAAAAAACACGTACGGAATTACTTCTGTAATCTTTAGGAAGTAAATGCACATGAAACCAAACACTAATGATAGGGCAGAGGAAATGTAATTTACTCTTAAAATGAGGTTTTTTTTGGTTTTAAGGCGTTGTTGGTGAGCCATTTATTTAGTTTTACTGCTAATAATTTTCCTTAACAGGTGGAATTTCCAAGCATTAAGATAAGTATTTTCTCTATAATACCATCAAAATACAAAGAATCTTATGTAAAACTAAATATGAAATTTATATAAAAGCAAAAACGACAGCTTTATTGGGCTGTCGTTTTAGAATATATTTTATATAAAAATTAGTGCTCTGTGATCACCCATTCTCCTTTTGAAAGAAGTGGTTCTGCTTGTTTAAATTTCACAGTTCTGCTCTCGCCAGACATCACATTTTTAATAGTTACACGGTCATTACGTCCAATTTTAGGAGCTTCACGCGTAATTGTTTCTGTAATGGGAGGTCTGCTTCCTTGATTTTGACCTACAGCACGGTTTTGTGCAGCAAGCTCATCGCTATTTAAAACCTCTTCTTTACTAACGTTTAAGTTTTCTTTAGGCTCACTAATTGTCTTGGCTTCTTGAATGTTTGTGTCATTTCCATTAGGGATTTCTCCTTTGTATAAAAATGCTACAACTTCTTTATTTACCTTTTCAATCATCCCTTTAAATAATTCAAAAGCTTCAAACTTATAAATTAGCAGCGGATCTTTTTGTTCGTGAACAGCAAGTTGTACAGATTGTTTTAATTCATCCATTTTACGTAAATGAACTTTCCAAGCATCATCAACAATTGCTAAGGTGATGTTCTTTTCAAAATCTGTAATTAATTGCTTCCCTTCGCTTTCATATGCTTCTTTTAAATTAGTAACAATATTAAACGTTTTAATTCCATCAGAAAAAGGAACTACAATACGTTCAAATTTATTAGCTTCATCCTCATACACATTCTTAATTACCCTGTTAGCAACAGTGGCACTGCGCTCCATCTTCTCTTGGTAGTGTTGGTAAGCATTTTTATATAATAAGGAAGCTATTTCCTGAACGCTCTTCTTAGAGAACTCTTCCTCTGTTAAAGGAGAAGTGATAGCGAAATATTTAATTAGTTCAAATTCAAAATTCTTATAGTCACTTGCGTTTTTGTTGGTTTCTGCAATAACCTCACAAGTATCATAAATCATATTGGCAATATCTACCTTTAGACGTTCTCCTTGTAACGCATGACGACGACGTTTGTACACGACCTCACGTTGAGCATTCATTACATCATCATATTCTAATAATCTTTTACGTACGCCAAAGTTATTCTCTTCCACTTTTTTCTGTGCACGCTCAATTGATTTAGTCATCATGGAATGTTGGATCACTTCACCATCTTCTAAGCCCATTCTATCCATCATTTTAGCAACTCTATCAGAACCAAACAAACGCATTAAGTTATCTTCAAGAGATACATAGAATTGAGAACTTCCTGGATCTCCTTGACGACCTGAACGTCCTCTTAACTGACGGTCTACACGACGTGAATCATGACGTTCTGTTCCGATAATAGCTAAACCACCAGATTTTTTAACAGCATCTGATAATTTAATATCGGTACCACGACCAGCCATGTTTGTTGCTATCGTAACTATACCAGCTTTACCAGCTTCTTCAACAATATCTGCCTCTTTTTTATGCATTTTCGCATTCAGTACATTGTGTGGTACTTTACGAATACTAAGCATACGGGATAAAAGTTCTGAAATTTCTACAGAAGTTGTACCAATTAAAACCGGTCTACCTGCAGCAGAAAGCTCTGTTACTTGGTCTATAATTGCATTGTATTTTTCACGTTTTGTTTTATAAATCAAATCGTTTCTGTCATCTCTAGCAATAGGTCTGTTGGTAGGGATCTCCATAACATCTAGTTTGTAGATTTCCCAAAATTCTCCTGCTTCTGTAATAGCGGTACCTGTCATACCAGCAAGCTTATTATACATTCTAAAGTAGTTTTGTAAAGTCACCGTAGCAAAGGTTTGCGTTGCGGCTTCAATTTTTACATTCTCTTTAGCTTCAATTGCTTGGTGTAAACCGTCTGAATAACGACGACCGTCCATGATACGACCTGTTTGTTCATCGACAATCATTACCTTATTCTCCATTACTACATATTCTACATCTTTTTCAAAAAGAGTATAGGCTTTTAATAATTGATTTAAAGTATGTATACGTTCACTTTTAACGCCAAATTCTTTGAAAAGTTCTTCTTTAAGCTCTGCTTCTTTTTCAACATCCAGATGCTGATTTTCAATTTTAGCAATTTCTCCGCCTATATCTGGCATTAAGAAGAAGGTAGGATCTTGCTCGCCAGAAATGTGTTCTACCCCTTTTTCAGTAAGCTCTATCTGATTATTTTTTTCGTCAATAACAAACCATAGCTCTTCATCAACCTTAGGCATCTCACGATTGTTATCTTGCATGTAATAATTCTCAGTTTTTTGAAGTAATTGCTTTACGCCTTCTTCACTTAAGAATTTGATTAATGCTTTATTTTTTGGTAGACCACGGTGTACTCTTAATAATTGGAAACCACCCTCTTTAGTATCACCTGAGGCTATTAATTTTTTTGCTTCTGCTAAAACGCCCGTTAAATAGTGCTTTTGTAAAGAAACAATATCATTTACTTTAGGTTTTAATTGATCAAATTCTTGAATATCTCCTTTGGGTACAGGGCCAGAAATAATTAATGGTGTACGCGCATCATCTACCAAAACAGAATCGACCTCATCAACAATAGCAAAATTATGAGGACGTTGCACCAAATCACTTGGCGTATGTGCCATGTTATCTCTTAGGTAGTCAAATCCAAATTCATTGTTTGTACCATACGTAATATCGGCATTATAAGCAGCGCGTCTTCCGTCAGAATTTGGCTGGTGATTATCAATACATTCTATGGTAATACCATGAAATTGAAAGATAGGTGCCATCCACGCGCTATCACGCTTGGCTAAATAATCATTTACGGTTACTAGGTGTACTCCGTTACCTGTTAAGGCATTTAAGTATAATGGTAAAGTAGCCACTAAGGTTTTACCTTCACCCGTATGCATTTCTGCAATTTTACCTTCATGTAAAGCAATACCTCCAATAAGTTGTACATCATAATGTACCATGTCCCAGGTAACTTCTTTACCTGCAGCGTTCCAAGAATTCTGCCAGATAGCCTTGTCGCCTTCTAAAGAAACATATTCTTTAGTTCCAGAAAGTTGCCGGTCATATTCAGAAGCAGTAACCTCTATGGTAGTATTATTCGCAAAACGCTTAGAAGTTTCCTTTACCACAGCAAAAGCTTCTGGTAAAATTGATTTTAATGTTTTTTCAGAAATTTCGTAGGCTTCTTTTTTGAGTCCATCTATTTCTGCATAAATATCTTCGTTCTTATCAATATCCTTTGAGTTTTTTACTTCAACCTCAAGGGCTTGTATTCTATCATTAATGACTTGTGTGTCATTTTTAAGCTGTGCTTTGAAAGAAAGTGTTTTATTTCGAATTTCATCATTGCTTAGATTAGCAAGTTCTTTTTCGAAAGAATGAATCTTATCTATGATAGGTTGTAGCTCTTTGACATCTTTCTTAGCCTTATCGCCTACAAAAACTTTTAAAACAGAATTTAAAAAACTCATACGGTAAATTATTTTTTTTAATCTATGCTATAACCATACCAAAGGTATTTTAGCGGAATAACATGACAGAATGAACTATAATCAACAACATTATCAGTAATGCTGTCACTCAAGTTCAAAATTAAGTAAAAAAAAAGCCTCAAATGAGACTTTTTTAATGTTATTACGTTAATATTTTAATATTCGTCCTCGTTCCAGAGGTAATCTTCTTCCGTTGGGTAGTCTGGCCAAATTTCTTCGATAGATTCGTAAATTTCACCGCCTTCTTCTTCCATAGACTGTAGATTTTCTACAACCTCTAGTGGAGCTCCGGTTCTAATTGCGTAATCGATCAATTCGTCTTTGGTAGCTGGCCAAGGTGCATCACTCAAGTAAGATGCTAATTCTAAAGTCCAATACATGTTAGTGGTATTAATTTTAATTTTTTGCAAAAATAAATTTTAAAATGATATATCCAAGTTTTTTGATAGTTATTAATAAATTATTTTTGCGATATATTGTTATTCTACTGATTAACAATTTGTTACTTTTATTTTTTTTCTGGAATCCATTTTATTTCTTCAACGTTTAAATGTGCAGCTAAACCCCGACCCAACATAAAAAGATAATCTGATAGTCTATTTAGATACCGCAAGACATTTGGTTCAAAAGGTTCAGTATCATTTAAATGTGACGCAATACGTTCTGCTCTACGGCATACAGTTCTGGCAATATGACAGTATGACACCGTGGTGTGGCCGCCGGGTAAAATAAAATGTGTCATTTGCGGAAGCTTAGCTTCGATGATATCCATTTCATGTTCTAGCAACAAAAGATCATCATCACTGATTTTATCAATATTTAAGCGTTCTTTTCCGTTTTTTAAAACCGCTTTCTCTGGATCTGTCGCTAAAACAGCACCTACAATAAACAATTTATGCTGAATATGGGTAAGGATGTCTTTAGAATGCTGATCTATTTCTTGATCTCTTATCATGCCAATCCATGCATTCAACTCATCCACGGTACCGTAACTTTCAATTCTAATATGATGTTTAGCTACTCGAGTTCCTCCAAAAAGTGCTGTAGTTCCTTTGTCGCCAGTTTTTGTATAAATTTTCATGAGCTATTTTTTAAAATAATTTAATGGTATGCTTAGCGCTTATTGCGATCCATAAATCTGCGACCTTTTCGTTCTTTGGTTCTTTTCTTATTCTTGAGAAGATTCATAACGAAAATTACAGCAAAGACGACAAATAGTATGTAAAGGGTGTAGTTCATTTTTGATCGTATTTAGTCTAAAATTACTGGATTATATCCTAATCTTAAAATGTTCCTTTACTTGCTCTCTCCTAAAAAATAGAATTCCTCCATGAAAAGTATCAATACTTACTTTGATTTTTTCGAGATTATTTAGGGTGTTCCAGTTAGAATAATTCTTGTGGATGGCATTGATGTAAATCAAGGTATCGTTGTGGAATCCCTCAAATTCTTTAATAAATAGTACATTTTCGTTAGAAAGGTTGTCTAAATAGATGAAGGATTCGGAATTATTATCCTGACGAATATTCGGAAATTTTTCAGTTATCAGTGCTTTTAAAGTATCGTTCTGATCCTTTAGATTTATCTTAGAAATTTTAAAATAATCTAATAGTTTTAAAGCGGTGTTTAAAGATTTTATAGAGCTGTACTTATCTTTTTTATACAAACTTTTGGTCACCAAAGTATACACAAAAGGGGAGTGTACACCATGCTGATTTGTAGATGAGAATAAAAAAAGTAAATACCTAAGCCAATACATGTGCTTTATTCTATAAGGGCAGAAAGTTCAAACCAACGTTCCGTTTTTTCTTCTATAGCAGTTTCAATTTCTTTAAGCGTTATAGATAATTTATCTATTTCTTCACCACTTAGAGAGGCATCTGCAAACTTTTGTTGCGTAGCTTCTTTTTTAGCTTCTAGTTTTTTTATCTCTCGTTCTATATTTGTGAACTCTTTTTGCTCATTGAACGTAAGTTTCTTTTTCTCTTCTTTTTTCTTACTTCCTTTATCTACTTCCGCGGGTGTATTTTCTTTTTTAGCAGCTCTGCTTTCTAATACAGCACTATCCTCATAAGATCTGAAATCTGAATAATTACCTGGGAAATCTTCAACAACAGCATCGCCTCTAAAAACAAACAGGTGGTCTACAATTTTATCCATAAAATACCTGTCGTGTGAAACAACCAATAAGCAACCTGGGAAATCCATTAAAAAACTTTCTAGAACATTCAGGGTGACAATATCTAAATCGTTAGTAGGCTCATCTAAAATTAAAAAGTTAGGATTCTGAATTAAAATGGTACATAGGTACAAACGCTTACGCTCGCCACCACTTAATTTATCTACAAAATCATATTGTTTTTTACGGTCAAATAAAAAGCGTTCTAATAATTGCTGTGCAGATATTTGTCTTCCTTTGGCTAGTGGAATGTAATCCCCAAACTCCCGAATAACATCAATTACCTTTTGGCCCTCTTTAATATTTATTCCTTTTTGCGTGTAATATCCAAACTTAATGGTCTCTCCAACGATAACTTTTCCGCTATCAGGTTCATCATTACCACTTAGAATATTTAAAAAGGTAGATTTTCCTGCGCCATTTTTACCGATAATTCCAAGGCGTTCTCCACGAAGAAAGTTGTATTCAAACTTATCTAAGATAGGCTTTCCTGGGTATGATTTAGAAATTTTATGTAGCTCAAGAATCTTACTTCCCATACGCGCCATATTAATTTCAAGCTCTACCTCATTTTCATTTCTACGTTTACTAGCCTTTTCTTTTATTTCGTAAAAATCATCTTGTCTAGATTTGGACTTTGTCGTTCTAGCTTTAGGCTGTCTGCGCATCCAATCTAATTCTTTTTTAAATAAAAGTTTAGATTTATGTTGTTCTGTAGCCTCTTGCTCTAGTCTATTCTCTTTCTTTTCTAGATAATAAGAGTAGTTTCCTTTATAAGGATACATAACACCTTCATCTAGTTCTATAATTTCATTACAAACACGTTCTAGGAAGTAACGATCATGCGTAACCATGAATAAGGTCATGTTTTCCTTAGCAAAATACTGCTCTAACCATTCAATCATTTCTAAATCTAAATGGTTGGTAGGTTCATCAAGTACCAATAAGTCTGGTTTATTGATCAATGCATTTGCTAAGGCTAAACGCTTTTTTTGTCCTCCAGAAAGTATCTCTACTTTAAGGTGAATATCGTTAAGATTAAGCTTGGATAAAATTTGTTTGTATTGAGTTTCAAAATCCCAAGCCTGAAATCGCTCCATCCCCTCAAAGGCTGTTTGATATGCGTCTGCTTCTTCTGGGTTTTCCAATGCATGTTCGTAAGCTCTAATGACCTTTAATATTTCATTATCTGAAGCAAAGATGGTCTCTTCAATGGTTAATTTTGGATCTAAATTAGGTTCTTGATCTAAGAAAGAAACTCTAATTCCCTTTCGGTAATTTACTTGGCCAGAATCTGGAGTGTCTAATCCTGATAATATATTTAATATGGATGTTTTTCCACTTCCGTTTTTTGCGATTAACGCTATTTTTTGGTCTTTGTTTATTCCAAAAGAGATATCAGAAAATAAAACATGTTCGCCATAGGCTTTTGCAATATTTTCTACTGATAATAGATTCATGTAATTTTTGTATTAGAACTGGCAAAGTTAGTGAACTCTGGCAGACCTTTGATAATAAATTAAAAAGGAATATCTAACGATTAAAGCAAATACGATTGGAAGGATCAAAATACTGAATATTTGTACTTTAAGAATCCAAAGTATCAGTGCGATACCAATACAAATAAGGAGCAATAGCATATAGGTAGAAATCCATTTAGCAGGCGCTCCTTTTTTAAGTAAAAAGAATGCAATAAGGCTATTGATAGGAAAGGTCCATAAGAAATTAAAATTCTTTGCGGTGGCCTGGTGGTCTGTTCCAAACCAAAGAAACACAATTAAGAGTCCGGCTAGTCCTGTGGTTAAAAATAAAATAAAGTCCAGATATCTAGATCTTTTTTTTGCTTTGTAATCCTTTAAGGTGATAAGGCATACCAGGATACTAAGTATGGAAAGCCATAATAGTGGGGATAGAAGAAAGTTGGTGTTTTTTTCTTTTGGTACTTCTTTTAATAAGGTTCTTTCTTTTGAAACTAATTTTTTTCCATCTACAGTAGCGTTCGGAAGTTGTTTAAATACATAGATAGGTAAAAATTGATGTTCCCATGGTGTGGCTTTTCGGTCAATTACAGAGCCTAGAGCTAAATCTATTCCAAAATTGGACCAGGAATTAACATCTAAATTTTGGTGTATTAATTCTCTAAATGTAAATTGATTTTCTAAATGTGTATAGTCAAAAGCTATTTTATCTCCTAAAACCATTTGTAAGGCATCGGGTAATCTAGTGGAGCAATTGTCAAATAAAAAATCATATTTATAAAACCTGTTTTCTGGGAGATGATTGTTTTCTAGAAATTTCAAAAAATCATTACGTTCTTGAACAGTGAGTTGTAAGTCTTGTTCTTTTACCCATCTGTTTTCTAATTGGTAGCCGTAAATGAAACCTTCAAAAGACTCACGTGCTAAACTGTATAGCAATTTGCCTCGGGTGAATTTAGTATAAAAGTTAGGTGTATTAAAATCAAAATGACCGTAATTGTAGACAACATCAATCCCTAAAGCAGGATCTTGAACCCGTATAGCGCTATGACCAAATTTAGCATAAAGTTCGTCTGCTGTTCCTACCGTTAAGATGCTAATTTTTGATTTAGGAGATAGTGTTGGTTGTGAGAATCCAAATAAGGAAAAAGTAAGAAAGAAACTTAAAATGTATTTTTTAAATAGCATAGTATGGGGTAAAACTTTTCTACAAACAAATATGCGAAGAATTTATTTGAGATAATTAGTTCCGATAAAAATATCCTATTTTTACCAAAAGCTTAACACATGAAAAAACACATACCAAACTTTATTACTTTACTCAATTTATTCTGTGGCTGTATAGCTGTATTTTTTGCAGTTCACGGAGTTTTTGAAATGGTGGCATTGTTTGTTTTTCTAGGCATATTTTTTGATTATTTTGACGGATTTGCTGCGCGATTACTGCACGTGAAAAGTGGTTTGGGCTTACAGCTAGATTCTTTAGCCGATATGGTTACGAGTGGTGTGGTGCCGGGTATTGTGATGTTTAAGCTTTTAGAAATGTCTTCAACAGGAGGTTGGAGTAGTGGTTTGCTGTCAGAAAGTTCAGGTATGGCTACATGGCAATCCTTAAAACTAAATCTTCAGGAATTTATTCCTCTTTTAGGGTTAATTGTTACTTTGGCTTCTGCCTATCGCTTAGCAAAATTTAATATAGATGAAAATCAGACCAACTCCTTTATAGGTTTACCCACACCCGCAAACACTTTGTTGATTATTTCTTTGCCTTTAATTTTACTGTATCATACTAATGAGGTGCTAAACAGCATCATACTTAATCAATGGTTTTTAATAGGGTTGACGTTTCTAAGTGCCTATTTGTTGAATGCAAATATCCCATTATTCGCCTTAAAATTTTCAAATTGGAGCTTTAAAGATAATGCAATTCGCTACGTGTTTTTAGTGGTAAGTATTATTCTCTTGGTAACGCTTAAATTTATGGCGGTACCTGCTATTATCCTCTTTTATGTATTAACATCTGTACTTAATTTGATAAAGGTAAAAGGATAATGTTTATAGACTGTTTGAGTTCGCATGTTCAAGAGGAATACAATTCTTACTGGTGCGAATACTATGCAAACTTACGCTAATTGCTTTTTTTATGCCTATTCCTGCTTTTAATTAAAAAAAAGAACCAATACTAAAAAGATGTTTTTTAGTATTGGCTTTAATTATAGTTCTAATTGTTTTAGTTGTCTAAAACAATTTCTTCTTACGTAATTCAAAATTCTGACCTAGATATACTTTACGTACCATTTCATCAGCGGCTAAATCTTCAGGAAGACCGGATTTTAAAATTCCCCCTTCAAACATCAGGTAAGAACGCTCAGTAATGGCTAAGGTCTCTTGTACGTTGTGATCGGTAATTAGAATACCTATATTTTTGTCTTTTAGCTGTGCTACAATACGCTGAATATCTTCTACTGCCACAGGATCTACCCCTGCAAAAGGTTCGTCCAATAGAATAAATTTAGGATCTGTAGCTAAGGCACGAGCAATTTCTGTTCTTCTACGTTCGCCACCAGATAGTAAATCACCACGGTTTTTTCGAATATGGCCTAAGCTAAATTCTTCGATGAGCGATTCCATTTTCATTTCTTGCTCTTTCTTACTAAGGTTGGTAAGTTGCAATACACTCAATATGTTTTCTTCAATACTAAGTTTTCTGAACACAGAAGCTTCTTGTGCAAGATAACCTATCCCGTTTTGTGCTCTTTTATACATTGGGAACTTAGTAATATCCATATCATTTAAATAGATATTCCCGCCGTTAGGTTTAACCAGACCAACAATCATGTAGAACGATGTAGTTTTTCCGGCGCCATTTGGACCAAGAAGTCCCACAATTTCACCTTGATTAACTTCTAATGAAATTCCTTTAACTACTGGTCGCCCTCTATAGGACTTCATTATATTGTCTGCACGTAACTTCATAAATGCTAGTTCGTTGTTGGTTTTTACCTTTAATATTGTTTCAAAACTAATGGAAAATGTGGTCTCTCTCAATTAATTAGAGAAAATTTAACCCTTATTCGTTCTCTTGCTCTTCTAAAGCTTCCCAATATTCATAAGCTCTACGTAAGTGCGGAACTACGATGGTGCCTCCAACAAGTGTGGCAATACTTAAGGTTTCCATAACTTCTTCTTTGCTTGCGCCCACACTATGAGAGCTCTCTAAGTGGTATTTAACACAATCATCACAACGAAGTACAGCAGAAGCTACAAGTCCAAGAAGTTCTTTTGTTTTAACATCTAGTGCGCCAGGAGCAAAAGCATTGGTATCTAGATTAAATATTCTTTTGATGATTTTATTATTATCGGCAAGCAGCTTATCATTCATTTTTGAACGGTAAGCATTAAATTCTTCTATTTGATTAGGCATTTTTCTTTCTTTTTGCTTCTTTTTTTAATTCTTTTCGGATTACATATCCGGAGATGTAAATACTAACTTGATATAGGATGATGATAGGGATAGAAACTACAATTTGACTGGCAACATCTGGAGGAGTAATAACTGCAGATAAAATTAACACCACTACTAAAGCTATCTTTCTATATTTCTTTAAAATTTCAGGAGTAACCAATCCTATTTTTGTTAAGAAATAGATGATGATAGGGAGTTCAAATATAATTCCACATGCTATTACAGATGACCTTAAGGTGGATATGTAGGAGCTAAGATCAAATTCGTTTTTAACAACATCACTGACAGAATAGGTTCCTAAAAAGTTAATAGATAAAGGGGCTACAATATAATACCCAAATAATACGCCTAAGAAAAATAAGAAAGAAGCTATAAAAATAAAACCTCTAGAATTTTTGCGTTCTTTTTCATAAAGTCCTGGGCTAATAAATTTCCACATTTCGAATAAAATATACGGAAATGCGATAATTATTCCTGCCCAGATAGCGGTCCAAATATCGGCAGAAAACTGCCCTGCCATGGTTCTACTTTGTATGGTAAATGGTAATTCTTCGGCACAGAAATCAGACGTAAAATTAAAAAACTTTGCAATGTTGCAAAAGAACTCATAGGTTGCGAAATTCATTTTACTAGGGGCAAAAATCACCCAGTCGAAAATGTAACGGCTAAAAGCAAAAGCTACAGAAGCTACGATTAGTACTGCTAAAGTTGAACGGATTAGGTGCCAGCGTAATTCTTCTAGATGATCTAGGAATGACATATCTACGGTGTCTTTCTTCTTTGCCATTATAAAATTCCTTCGTTGATTAAATTATGTATATGAACAATACCTTTGTAGGTGCCATTTTCAATGGCAATAAGTTGTGATATGTTTTTTGCTTGCATTAATTCTAAAGCTTTTACGGCTAAAGAATCATTTTCAATAGTTTTTGGATTAGCACTCATAATATCTTTAGCGGTAAGTCCTTTGATGTCATCATGCTTATTTAGCATTCTACGAATGTCACCATCAGTAACAACGCCTACAATTTTACCTTGATCGAGTACGGCTGTTACTCCAAGCATTTTAGCTGATATTTCTACAATTACTTGTTTTACATCAGAGTGGATTTCTACTTCTGGCTTCATGTTATTTTCTACAATATCTGAAACACGTAGGTAGAGCCTTTTTCCTAAAGAACCTCCGGGGTGGTATTTCGCAAAATCTTTGCTACTAAATCCTCGTAATTCTAAAAGGCAAATAGCTAAGGCGTCACCCATAACTAATTGAGCTGTAGTGCTTGTGGTGGGTGCTAAATTATTTGGACAGGCTTCTTTTTCTACAAAAGTATTTAAGATAAAATCTGATTGTTTTGCAAGAACAGAGTCCAAATTACCGGTCATGGCAATAAGTGTATTTCCTGTTTTTTTAATCAAAGGGACCAGCATTTTAATCTCGGGAGTATTGCCGCTTTTAGAAATACAGATGACCACGTCATTCTGCTGAATGGTCCCTAAATCCCCATGAATTGCATCTGCGGCATGCATGAAAATTGCAGGCGATCCTGTGGAGTTTAATGTAGCAACTATCTTCGATGCAATTAGTGCACTTTTTCCTATTCCAGAAACAATAATTCGGCCTGTGGAATCCAATATATGATTGACGATGTTCGAAAAATTAGCATCTAATAAGGAAGATAAATTTTGAATGGCATTAGCTTCATTTTCAATGGTTCTTCTTGCTATGTCAAGTATCGCAGTATTATTTTTCAAATCAATTAATTCAATTATCTGATTGTATTCCTAAAAGAATGTCTTATATTTAGTTACAAAATTACATAAACTTAGTGTTAAAAGATATTTTAAATTCTTTAAAGTAAATTTTTGTTTTTTGTGTTAATTTTAAATTTGTTAAGAAACTAACTATATCGCATTGAAAATGCGAACTTAGCATCAGTATTAATAGTAAAATATATTATGAGCTTGAGTGAAATTGATTTGCATTCCTCACTAAAAAAATACTTTGGATTTTCACAATTCAAAGGACTTCAGGAAAGTGTTATTACAAGTATTCTTGAAGGTAAAAATTGTTTTGTAGTAATGCCGACAGGCGGTGGAAAATCGCTTTGTTATCAACTTCCTGCTTTGATGCAAGAAGGTACTGCAATTGTAGTTTCCCCACTTATTGCATTAATGAAAAATCAAGTAGATGCCATCCGAGGCGTCTCCTCAGAGCACGGTATTGCTCATGTTTTGAATTCTTCATTGACGAAAACAGAAATAAAGCAAGTAAAAAGTGACATCACTAGTGGTGTTACCAAACTACTTTATGTGGCACCGGAATCATTAACGAAAGATGAGTATGTAGAATTTTTACAATCTGTAAAAATATCATTTGTTGCCGTTGATGAAGCGCACTGTATTTCAGAATGGGGTCATGATTTTAGACCTGAATATCGAAATTTAAAAAGTATAATTAGTCGCTTAGATGATACCATTCCGATTATTGGATTAACTGCTACAGCAACTCCAAAAGTACAGGAAGATATTATAAAGAACTTAGGGATTACAGATGCAGATTTGTTTAAAGCATCCTTCAATAGACCTAATTTGTTTTATGAGGTACGTCCTAAAACTCAAAATATAGAAGCCGATATTATTCGCTTTGTCAAACAGAATTCCGGGAAATCTGGAGTAATTTACTGTTTGAGTAGAAAAAAAGTAGAAGAATTAGCGCAAGTACTCCAGGTAAACGGTGTGAGTGCCGTGCCATATCATGCAGGTTTTGATACCAAAACGCGATCTAAATATCAAGATATGTTCTTGATGGAGGATGTAGATGTAGTGGTGGCAACCATTGCCTTTGGTATGGGAATAGATAAACCAGATGTTAGGTTTGTAATTCACCATGATATTCCTAAAAGTATAGAAAGTTATTACCAAGAAACGGGTAGAGCAGGTAGAGATGGGGGCGAAGGGCATTGTTTAGCGTTTTACTCATACAAGGATATAGAAAAATTAGAAAAATTTATGTCCGGTAAGCCTGTGGCAGAGCAGGAAATTGGCAATGCCTTGCTACAAGAAATGGTAGCGTATGCAGAAACATCTATGTCTCGAAGAAAATTCATACTTCATTATTTTGGTGAGGAGTTTGATGATGTAAATGGCGATGGAGCCCTTATGGATGATAATACCAAAAACCCGAAGGACAAAGAAGAAGCAAAAGATGATTTGGTAAAAGTGATTCAGGTGGTACAAGGTACCATGGAGAAGTTCAAATCCAAAGAAATAGTCAAAGTACTTACAGGGAAAGTTAATGCTATTATTGCATCGCATAAAACCGATGAAAAACCATTTTTTGGTATCGGAAAAGATAGGGATAAAGAACATTGGATGGCTTTAGTACGTCAAGGTTTAGTTGCTGGTTACTTACGAAAAGAGATAGAACAATATGGAATCTTGCATGTAACTCCGAAAGGAGCAGAATATGTGAAAAATCCAGTTTCTTTTATGATGACCAAAGATCATGTGTACAATAAAGCGGCGGATGATGCTATTGTCAGTGCAGCCAAAACTAGTGGTGGTGTTACAGATGAAGCCTTATTAAAAGTATTAAAGGATCTTAGAAAAAAACAAGGTCAGAAATTAGGAGTTCCTCCCTTTGTAATTTTTCAAGACCCTTCTTTGCAAGATATGGCATTAAAGTATCCTATAACGTTAGAAGAACTTGTAAATATTCATGGGGTAGGAGAAGGCAAAGCTAAAAAATATGGTAAGCCATTTGTAGAGTTCATTAAAAAGTACGTCGAGGATAATGATGTTATTCGTCCAGATGATTTAATCGTAAAAAGTACAGGTGCTAATTCAGCCTTAAAACTATATATCATCCAGAATGTAGATCGTAAATTACCTCTAGATGATATTGCATCAGCAAAGGGCTTAAGTCTTTCAGAGCTTATAAAAGAGATGGAGCAGATTGTGTATAGCGGTACGAAGCTAAATATTACGTATTGGATTGATGATGTTTTAGATGAAGACCAACAAGAAGAAATTCATGACTATTATTTGGAAGCAGAATCAGATAATATAGATCTAGCCTTAAAAGAGTTTGATGGCGACTATGAAGACGAAGAGCTTCGATTGTATCGTATTAAATTTATTAGCGAAGTAGCTAATTAAGAGCATCTATTAGTTTATACTATAGCATAACACTCCTAAGTTTTAGGGGTGTTATTTTTTTATAGGCATGTTGCTAAATTGTTAATTCTTTGAATTTATGATTTAAATATGCTTCTTCCGGTTTTAGTTCCATAGATTTTTTATAGTTTTACAATGTAAACTTTAGGGGTGTTCCTTTTACGGAACTGAGAAATACCCTTTGAACCTGATGCGGTTAGTACCGCCGAAGGGAAAAGTTGAAAAGCACCTTGCAATGGGTGTTTGCAACCTTTTCATATGTGTGTGCTTTGTTCTTGAAGCACCTCCTTTTTCAAAGAATATTCTCTGCTTTTAAAATTTACAGCATATTTAAAATATACTGTATATGATTTCTATTTTAGTGAATGAAAAACCAATTCGTATTCAAAAGAATACTAACGTATTGCAACTTCTCGAAAAATTGCAAACGCCTCAAAACGGAATTGCAGTCGCTTTGAACAATAACATTATCACCAAAGATTTCTGGAAATATGAAATCTTGGATGAGAATGATTCACTTCTAATTATTCAAGCCACTCAAGGCGGTTAATTGCACTTTAGAAACTCCAAGCACAGTATTTATTTCTTAAAGATCAAATCTCACAAAATATGAAAAGCAAAGACACCGCACCAAAAAACGAAAAGCTTAGTACGCAACCTTTTCCTAATTCTAAAAAGATTTATGTAGCAGGAAAACTGCATCCACAATTAAAAGTGGCTATGCGAGAAATTGCATTGAGTGATACTAAAGATTCCTTGACCGGCAAGCTTACGCCAAACGAGCCAGTTACGGTCTATGACACTTCAGGACCTTATACAGACCCTACAAAAGAAATAAACGTTCATCAAGGAATAGATAGAATCCGTGAGCAGTGGGTTTTGGAGCGTGGTGATGTCGAGCAATTAGAGGGATTTACCTCAGAATATTGTAATGAACGTCTAAACGATAAGAGTTTAGATCATATGCGTTTTTCACTTTTAAAAAAGCCAATGCGTGCTAAAGAGGGTAAGAATGTAACGCAACTGCATTATGCCAAAAAGGGAATAATCACTCCAGAAATGGAATACATTGCTATTCGTGAGAATCAGCGTATGGAAGAAATGACCGAAATTGCCAAACAGCACAAAGGAGAACATTTTGGCGCGGCCATTCCTAATAAAATTACGGCAGAATTTGTACGGGAAGAAGTGGCTAGAGGTAGAGCTGTAATTCCTAGTAATATAAATCACCCAGAAGCAGAACCCATGATTTTGGGTCGTAACTTTTTGGTGAAGATAAATGCCAATATTGGTAACTCTGCCGTTACCTCTTCCATAGAAGAAGAAGTAGAAAAAGCGGTTTGGGCATGCCGTTGGGGGGCAGATAATATTATGGATTTGTCTACAGGGCAAAACATCCATGAAACGAGAGAGTGGATTATTCGTAACTCTCCAGTACCTGTTGGGACTGTGCCTATTTACCAAGCTTTAGAAAAAGTAAATGGCGTTGCAGAAGACCTTACCTGGGAAATTTTTAGAGATACACTTATTGAGCAAGCAGAGCAGGGAGTAGATTACTTCACAATTCATGCAGGTGTTTTATTGCGTTATGTACCTATGACGGCTAAACGAGTTACAGGTATTGTTTCTCGTGGAGGTTCTATTATGGCTAAATGGTGTTTAGCACATCATAAAGAAAGTTTCTTGTACACACATTTTGAAGATATTTGCGAGATTTTAAAACAATACGACGTAGCGTTTTCTTTAGGAGATGGTTTGCGTCCTGGATCTGTTGCAGATGCTAATGATGAGGCACAATTTGCAGAGTTAGAAACATTGGGGGAACTCACAAAAATAGCCCGTAAGCATGAAGTACAATGTTTTATAGAGGGCCCTGGTCACGTACCAATGCATATGATCAAAGAAAATATGGAGAAGCAAATAGAACTTTGTGATGAAGCTCCTTTTTATACGTTAGGACCTTTAACAACAGATATCGCGCCAGGATATGACCATATTACCTCAGGTATTGGTGCCGCTATGATTGGTTGGTTTGGTTGTGCTATGTTATGTTATGTAACACCAAAAGAACACTTAGGGTTGCCTAACAAACAAGATGTGAGAACAGGAGTAATTACGTACAAGCTAGCAGCCCATGCGGCCGATTTAGCAAAGGGGCACCCAGGGGCGCAACATAGAGATAATGCCCTCTCAAAAGCGCGATTTGAATTTAGATGGGAAGATCAGTTTAATCTAGGACTAGATCCGGAATTAGCTCGAGAGTATCATGATGAAACCTTGCCTGCCGATGGGGCAAAAGTGGCACATTTTTGTTCTATGTGCGGACCTAAATTTTGTTCCATGAAGATATCACAAGAAGTAAGAGATTTTGCCGCGGAGCATGATATTGTTGATAATGAAGTCATTCAAAAAGGAATGGAGGAGAAGTCTAAAGAATTTAAAGATAAAGGTTCAGAAGTATATTTGTAGTATACACAGGAGGTTCCTACGCCTTGGAAAAAGGCGTAGTCGGGCTTTCCGTTATATCTTTTGCCTATTCGTATAAGTTTATGTCGTTTTACGCCATAAATTTACACCAACAGCAAAAGGATGCCACTGCAATCCCTAACCCAAAAAAAGTATGATAGTTCTTATAGCGCCAGAAGAAGATATTGCCAATGAAATTGAAATTTTACACCAACTTTTTGAAGCCGGTTTAGTCTATTTTCATTTAAGAAAGCCTTCTAAAAATTATCAAGAGCATTGTGATTATTTAGATTTGATAGATGAGAAGTACCATAACCGTATCGTTGTGCATTATTTTCATGAATTAGTAAATGCATATAAATTAAAAGGGATTCATTTTCAGGAACAAAAAAGAATAGACCACATAGATAATCCAGGGCAGTATTTTAAACCGCTTAATATGTATGGTAAAACCATCAGTTCTTCATTTCATGATCCAGACGTTTTAATGGCTTGTGAGTTTGAGTTTGATTATCATTTGCTTAGTCCCGTTTTTTCTTCAATTTCCAAAAAAGGTTACGAAGGCAAAGGTTTTAAGGTAACCCATATTGACAAACGGATTATTGGTATGGGCGGTGTCACCGAAAACAATATAGAAGAACTACATGAATTAGGGTATGAAGGCATTGGCGTTTTAGGGGGCGTGTGGAATAGTGGTTCCCCTGTAAAAGCTTTTACAGCCATGCAGCACTATTACAACAAATAATAAAACTACGGACTAATATATTTAAATAGAATACCCATGCAATTACCAAATTTACACTACATATCACAAGGAGAAACACCTCAAGAGCATTTAAATAATATCAAAAGTGCCTGTACGGCAGGTGCAGCATTGGTACAGTTGCGATTGAAAAATTTAAGTCCTAAAAAAGTTTTGAAATTTGCTACAGAAGCCCGAGAAATTACAGGTCACTATCAAACTAGATTGATAATAAATGATCACTATAGAATAGCCAAGGAGGTAAAAGCAGATGGTGTTCATTTAGGAAGAACAGATACTTGCCCGTCTATTGCTAGAAAACATTTAGAAAGCTGGCAGATTATTGGCGGTACCGCAAATACTATTAGTGATTGCAACCTACTACTTATTAAGAAGGTAGATTATATAGGTTTAGGGCCTTATCATTTTACAAAGACAAAAGAGCGTCTAAGCCCTATTTTGGGAATTGAAGGTTATGCAGCGATTATGAAGCAGTTGCAAACAGATATTCCTGTGATCGCGGTAGGTGGTATTGTAATAAATGATGTTGCTAAAATTCTAGAAACGGGAATTTACGGGGTAGCAGTAGCCTCAGAAATCACTAAAAATTTTAATAGCATTAATCTTTTTAAGAAAGCGTTAGAAAAAACAAACATTGAAGAACAGGTGTGGAGACCTAATCTAAATCAATAAATATGGCAGATATATTGAACATAGCAGATAAAACATTTAAATCACGTTTATTTACGGGGACGGGTAAATTTTCTAGTGCGCAAGTAATGGAAGAAGCTATTCTTGCTTCAGAGAGTGAGTTGGTTACGGTAGCTTTGAAACGAGTAGATTTAGAAGATGAAGCAGATGATATCTTAAGCCATTTAAAAAATAGTAGGATTAATTTATTACCGAATACCTCTGGGGTTCGTACTGCAAAAGAAGCTGTCTTTGCAGCGCAATTATCAAGAGAAGCACTGAATACTAATTGGATAAAATTAGAAATTCATCCAGACCCTCGGTATTTATTGCCTGACCCTATAGAAACCTTAAAAGCTGCCGAAGAATTAGTGAAACTAGGCTTCGTAGTTATGCCGTACATACATGCAGACCCCGTTTTATGCAAGCGTTTAGAAGATGTAGGGGTGCAATGTGTAATGCCATTAGGTGCTCCTATTGGTAGTAATAAGGGCATAAAAACAGAAGATTTTTTAAAAATCATTATAGAACAAAGCAATGTGCCTGTAATTGTAGATGCAGGTATTGGTGCCCCATCTCATGCCGCTTATGCTATGGAGCTCGGTGCAGATGCTGTATTGGTAAATACAGCAATAGCAGTTTCTCAGAACCCTATAGCCATGGGGCATGCCTTTAAAATGGCTGTAGAAGCAGGAAGAATGGCCTTTCAAGCCAAACTAGCACCTGTTAAAGAACAAGCAGAAGCAAGCAGCCCTTTAACTTCTTTTCTAAACGAAATTTAAAAGTACACTATGTCATTTAAAACCACGTTTGAGCAGTATGATTGGGATACCTTGGAAAAGGAAATCTATGCCGTAACCACTGCTGAGGTTGCTCAAATACTTCAAAAAGAAAAAATAGGATTGGAAGATTTTAAAGCTTTAATTTCTCCAGCCGCCAAACCTTTTTTGGAGCAAATGGCACAGCGCAGCAATCAGCTTACTAAAAAACGCTTTGGGAATACCATGCAAATGTATATTCCCATGTATCTGTCTAATGAATGTCAGAATATTTGTACCTATTGCGGCTTTAGTATGACCAACAAAATTCCTAGGAAAACCTTAACCGATGCTGAGATTTTGAAGGAAGTATCCAAAATAAAAAGCTTAGGATATGATCATATTTTATTAGTTACTGGTGAGGCTAATAAAACGGTAGGAGTGTCGTATATAAAGCATGCTATCGAATTAATAAAAAACAACTTCTCCAATATAAGCATGGAGGTACAACCACTATACCAAGAGGAATATGAAACCTTAGTTGCTGCAGGCTTATATGCTGTTTTGGTGTATCAAGAAACGTATCACGAAGCTACCTATAAAGTACATCACCCGAAAGGGAAAAAATCAAATTTTCAATACCGTTTAGATACTCCAGATAGATTGGGGAAAGCAGGAATTCATAAAATAGGTATAGGTGCTTTATTTGGCTTAGAAGATTGGCGCGTAGATAGTTTTTATACGGCTTTGCATTTACGGTATTTGCAAAAGACCTATTGGAAAACGAAGTATTCTATTTCTTTCCCAAGATTACGCCCTTTTGAAGGTGATGTAGCTCCTAAAGTAGAAATGACAGATTCAGATTTGGTACAATTAATTTGTGCGTATCGCTTGCTCGATGAAGATGTGGAGTTATCTATGTCTACCCGCGAAAGTGAAAAATTTAGGGATCACATTATTCATTTAGGTATTACGTCTATCAGTGCCGAATCTAAAACCAACCCTGGAGGATATAGCGTAGAACCGCAATCCTTAGAACAGTTTGAAATTTCTGACGAGCGTTCTACAGCCGAAATAAAAGCGATGATTCAATCTCAAGGATATGAGGTTGTATTCAAAGATTGGGATAAAGCCTATTCTTAAACTTATATAACGGCTTTTTCCTGTAGTTTCAGCGTCATTTTATCCGCATCAAAAGTGGCATTGATTCCAATAGGAAGTGTCATGTTGTTTTTTACATGACCAAAACTCATACCGTAGGCTGCAGGAATGTTTAAGGGTTTGAGTCGGTCTAGAATCACCTCTCTGAGGGTAAAGCTTCCTGAAGCCGCCGGTTTATCACAGCCATTACAAACACCCACCATAATACCTGCCGCATGTTTAAAAGTGGCACTTTGTATTAATTGGGTGAGCATGCGATCAATGCGGTAAGGAGCTTCTTCTACATCTTCTATGAAAATAATGGCATCGGTAAAATCTATTTCATGTGGAGTGCCAATTAGCGCATTGATCAGGGTTAAACTTCCACCCACCAATTTCCCTGTAGACTTCCCAGGAGTAATCGTATATCTATCAAATTCTGGATTGTTTAATAGCGTATCATCTTCAAGAACAGCATTTTTTATTAGTAGCTGATTTTCAGGATAGATAATAACATTTTCCAGTTGTTGTATAGAATAGTCATCATCTAGAGTGCTCCCAACCGGACCATGAAAAGTTACAAGTCCTGTCTCTGAATATATGCCATTGGCTAAGGCCGTAATATCACTAAATCCAACAAGTACTTTTGGGTTATTTTTAATTAGCTCATAATCTAGAAGATGCATGATTCTTGTACAACCGTAGCCGCCTCGAGCGCATAAGATACCGTCTACATTAGGGTTGGCAAACATTTCATTAACATCAGCAGCGCGTTCTGTATCGGTATTGCTAAAATAACCGTAGTTCCAGAGTAGGCGCTCCGTATGATATGGAATGAACCCCATTTTAACTAAAGTGTCTTTTGCCTTCTCTAATACGTCAGGTTTTACCGCATAACCCGGGGCAATTAAACCTATAGTATCTCCTTTTTTAAGGCGCTTAGGTTTGATAGTTTCTGTAGTTTTATCATTCTGTTTTACGTTGGAAAAAATAGAAAAGGGTAGGAGTGATGCTGCTGATACACCTATAATACTACGGAAAAAAGTTCTGCGAGATTTCATTTTGGTTTATTAAAGTTGATTGACTTAGATCATAGAAAACACGAATTTATGATTCTCTATCGGGCCATAAATTAGGATGCTCTCCGCTATAGCCTAATTTAGGAATAGCATTAATCTGCTGAATTTCTTCTGGCGTTAATTCGATACTAAAAATATCAATATTTTCTTTAATTCGTTCTTGAGTGGTAGACTTTGGAATTACGATAACATCATGCTGTGTTACCCACCGTAAACAGACCTTGGCAACCGTAGTCTTATGCTTTTTTGCGATAGATTTCAGTATGTCGTTGTTTAGAATCTCACCTCTGCCCAAGGGCGACCAGGATTGTACCGTAATTTTTTTTGCTTTACAATAGGACGTAACCTCTGGTTGCCAATATCCAGGATGAAACTCTATCTGATTAATAGCGGGTAGGACTCGTGCTGTTTTAATTAGCGCTTCTAAATGTTCTGGCCAGAAATTACTAACTCCAATAGACTTTATCTTTCCTTCGGTCTGTAAATCTTCCATGGCACGCCAAGCTTCCGCATTGGCATGCTGCCAATTATCATAATTCTTTGCATTTGCAGGCCAATGAATCAAGTATAAGTCTATGTATTCTAATTCCAATTTTTGTAGAGAGGTTTCAAATTCAGATTTGGCCTCTTCATAGGAAAGATTTTCTCTCCATAATTTTGTAGTAACCTTTATTTCTTCTCTAGGAACACCACTTAGTTTGATGCCTTTACCCACAGCTTCTTCATTGTTGTATTTTGCGGCAGTATCTAATAAGCGATAGCCATTTTCTAAGGCAAATTTCACTGCTTCAATGCCTTCTTGTTCTGTTGCTTTATACGTTCCAAAACCTACAACAGGCAATTTGTTTCCGTCATTTAAAAATATCTCTTTCATGTGGTCTGTCTTTATTATTAGCTTATGGCGTGCTACTAATTTTTGATGCAAGTGTAAAACTATTAATTTTTATTATTATAGTATTTCTGAAGGGTATAAAACGCCTTTTTCTTTTCGCCTTTTTCAGAAATTAATCCTTTTCTATTGTATTCATCTTGTATTTCCGGTAAGAGCCTTCTTGGGGATCTGAAGTCGACTAATATCCAAGGAGAAAAACCGCTTAATTGATCAATTTTATCAATCATTTTTAAGGTTTCCTCATAAAGATATTCTTGGTATTCTTCATTCCAACGTTCCTCTTTAGGGCCGTGTAATCCAAATTTAGCACCTGCACCAAACTCAGAAATAAGAACAGGTTTATTGTATTGAATATTCCAACTAATGGTTTGACATTTTTCAATAGTGCCGTCATACCAGCCAATATATTGGTTAAAGCTTAAAATATCTACTACTTCAGCAAACGGATCATGAATGGTCCGGATTAGTGGATTTCCTTCGTAATTACTTTGCTCTAAGGCCGCACTTATTAAACGCGTAGGATCTTGTTCTTTAGTATATTTTGCCAATCGTGTTAAAAAAGTATTTCGTGCGTCTGTGGTGGGTGTTTCATTAGCCATAGACCAAATGATGACACTAGCCCTGTTTTTGTCTCTTTGGATTACTTCAGAGAGCTGGTTTTTAGCATTGTCATACGTTGATTCATTACCCCAAGAAATGGTCCAATAAACCGGATTTTCTTCCCAAACTAAAATTCCCATTTTATCAGCTAGGCGTAACATATGTTCATTGTGCGGATAATGTGCTAAACGCACATAGTTACAGCCTAATTCTTGAGCCCATTCTAATAGTTGTTTTGAGTCCGCCAAAGAATTCCCTCTACCGCCTGTTATCGGGCTCTCTTCATGGATAGATATTCCCTTTAAAAATATTTTCTTTCCATTTAATAGAATATCAGCGCCTTGGGTAGTTATAGTTCTAAAGCCAATTTCATCGGTTGTAGTATCGGTAGCTGTCGTGAAAATAACCTTGTATAACTGCGGATTTTTTGTAGACCAAAGTTTTATTTTTGATGCGGCAATGTCAATGTTTATTTTTCCATTAGCATCGGTTTTAAACCTTTTTTTTATTTTTAACGCTGGAATTTCTATGGTTACCTCTTGGTCTATAATATGGGTGCCATTTAAGCTTAGGCTTCCAGTAATTTTTTTAGAATTCTCTTTATCTAGATGTATAAAATAGTCAGAAATAAAGGTTTCGCTTGTTTCAATTATTTTTACATCTCGGGTCATTCCTCCGTAATTCCACCAATCTGTATTAAGTGTTGGTACCGCATCTTTTTCTCTTTTATTATCTACTTTGGTAATTAGAAAATTCTCTTTTTCTTTTAATAGATGTGTCACTTCAAAATTAAACGGAGTAAACCCTCCTAAATGTTGCCCTATTTTTTTACCATTAAGATATACATCTGTTTTGTAGTTTGATGCTTCAAAATATATAAAGACTCTGTTTGAATGCTCTTTTTTCGTATAATCGAATGATTTTTTGTACCAAACAGAACCTTCATAATAATACAATTTTTCTTTCTGTGTATTCCAATCACTAGGTACAGTAATCGTATCCATCTTATCAAAATCATATTCGATTAAATCAGATTTAGACGTAGGTTTGGAATTGGTAAAAAAGGCAGATCTCTCTGGGTTTTTTTGATTTTCAAAAGGTTCATACCGGTAATTATAAAATCCGTTCTCATAAGGGTCTACAATATAATTCCATTGGCCATTCAAGGATGTATACTCTCTATTGTAGCTGTTAGATATACTCACAGATTGAGCATTGGAAATAGATAAGGTGATTAAGAAAAAAAATACGAATCCTTTAATTTTCATGGTGGTGTGTTTGAATTAAGACGCTTAATAAACTACTCAAAAAGAAAAGTAAGCTGTAATTTCTGGTTTCTTTAAAAATAGGGAATTTACAACGGAAGCTCAAAGATTTTTAAGCTTAAAAGCTCGTTTTATTTATCCTTGACGGTTATCAAAAAAAATGCACTTTATAGACCAGCTATAAAGTGCATTTTTAAAATCTTAAGGGTTACTTATTCTACAGATACGTCGAAAGATACTAAAATATCAGTTTCTCCGCCAGCACTTTCAATACCATCATTTGGTTTTATAGGCTCATGACGTAGGGTAAAAGTTATAGTTCCTGCACTTGCTGCACCTGCAGTTAATATAAATTCTGTTCCTAGAGGATTTCCATCACTATCATTATTACCATACTCAGTTGTAACGTCAAGTCCAGAACTTATGGTATAGAAAAATTGGTGCTCATCGCTTTCTTCTTCTACTTCTTCCGTAATGTCTTCTGCCGGACTTTCTGTTTCATTTAATAAAACTATGGCACCATTATAGGTTGTTCCGGCAACTAAATTTCCGGTGACTGTAATTACAGGAGCATCTGATCCGTCACCATCTAAATCTCTAGATTGTAAGGTAATGGTTTCACTACCATCCGTTGGCGTTAATGTTACGGTCATGGTAGTAATTACTTCCTCCTCGTTAACAAGTTCTGGAGAATCGTCATCATCTGAGCATGATGCAAATGATAATGCTGCTACTACTGCTAAACTTAATGTTTTGATTGTTTTCATGGTACTTTTTTTTTGAATAGATTAATAATTAAATTTAAGATTGAATAAAAAGTTTCTCCCCAAATCATCGGCGTAATACCGCAGGCTATTGAGGTAATTTCTGTATCGGGTATTTAAAAGGTTTGTAATATTAAAGCCTACACTTAAGTTAGATTTTTTAGTGATCGGGACATCTATACTGGACCTAAAATTTAATAGGTGATACGCATCAGGAGGAGTGCTAACGTCTACTAATTCAAAAGATTCTGATTGAGCAATGTATACTTCAAAATTGGTATTTGGATATTCATTTTGACGAAAAGCATACGTGCTTTGTAGGGCTAGCTTTAAATTATTTGCTTTAGGATTCTCATACGTAATTTCATTGGTAGTATTCACAGGAGGCATACTAATTAAAGCACTATCACCCTGACGATCATAACCTTTTACTAAAGAAAATTGGTGGTTGAAATTAAAATGAGGACTAAGTGCATAAGTCGCGTCAATGTCTACACCTAGTAATTGCGCATTAGTTTGTCGGTATTCCCAAACTTGAAAATTTCCTCTTATCGTTTGCTCTACTTTGGTGGGTTCTATAACAATAAAGTTATGGATGTTATTTATAAAAGGTTGAATTGAAAAACCGAAAACCGTTCCTTCTTTTTGTAAGGTTAGTGTAGCTTTGTTCGCAATTTCGCTTTTGAAGCTCAAATCTCCTAACTCAATTCTGGAAGCGGAATGGTGCAAACCTTCGCTGAACAATTCAGAAGGATTGGGTACCCTTGAGGCCAATGAGTAATTAAAAAACAATTTAAGCTTATCGTTGAAAGAGTAGGTAGAGCCTACTGTTCCTGATGCATTGAAAAAATTATATTGAGGATTTGTTAACAACTGATTGTCATATTCTTCCACTACTATTTCAGGAAATAGGGCAGCATAATTTCTTGATTCCCAAAAGGAGGTCCTGTAGAATTTGAAAACATCCATATAGGTATAGTCAAATCTTGCCCCTGCTTCTAGAAGCCAATTATCTTGTAATTGAACGGTGCTAATGCCATAAACTCCTATGTCATATTTTTCATAATCAGGAATTAACCTTCGAACACCAGTAGACGGATCTGCAAAATTATCCTGATACCTCGCCATAATACCTGATTTTAGAGAAAGGTTTTCAGATAAGTTACTATCAATATCTATTAATAGGGTATGTGTTTTTAGTACTAAGTCTAAGGACGGGGTATCTGAATCATCACCAACGCGAATGTCAAATTCCAATCTCTGATTTTGCTGAAAATCATATTGAAGATTTACTTTTCCAAAACCGTTAAATTTTTTAAAGGCTTTTATTCGCGCCAAATGATGTGTAATGTCTTGTTTCGGGTACGTAATGGCATAGGTAAAATCTTTAAGTACTAAAGGAACAGTGCTATTTATTGCTCTAACTTGATCTTCAGCGCCACCAATATGTGAAGCGGTTAAAATTCCTATTTCATTTTTGTAAAAAGAATAATAGCCTTCAATTCCGTAATTGAATTTATTAAAACCTATCCGTACAGATGCATTGCGTTCAAAAGTTCCCGTGTTACTTAAGACATAATCTGGGGCTTCAAAATCTCCGTAGCGTTTAATGGTTCCTTGTACTGTGCCGAACCACCCGTTATCATCGCTTTTTGTGAGCTTGGACGTTAGTGTAGAACCTCTTCCATTAGAGCTAGCGGAAAGTAATGTTTTGCCATAAAGGCTATCTTTAATAAATATCTTTTCTGGTGCTGTTACTATGACACCTGCAATAGCATCACCACCGTATTGAATGGCACTGGCTCCTTTTAGTACGGTTATATTTTCAGCAGTATTTATATCAATATTTGGAGCATGCTCTACCCCCCATTCTTGATCTTCCATACGTACCCCATTATTGACTAGGATCACACGGCTGCTGTGTAAACCATTTATTATAGGTTTAACAACGGTACTTCCTGTATTTAAAGAGCTTACTCCAGATAAACTATTTAAAGCATCCCCTAAGGAGCCACTACTAAATTGTTCAATCTTTTCCCCACTTAAAGTATTTTGAGCTAGGGTATTAGATTTTTTATTTTGGGCATGCCCTTTCAGGACTATCTCGTTTAAGGCTTCTAAATGATGCTCTAGTTGAAAGGTCTTGACCGTATTTCCATCCACTTTTATTTTATGACCACTTGTCAAACAATAGGGATGTGAAATTTGAATAGCATAAGTTTGGTCACATAAATTTTGGATGCTAAAATTTCCATTGATATCAGTGACTACCGTTTGTTCTGATCCTGCAATAATAATCATCGCCCCAACTAGAGCGGTACCGTCATGTAAGTCTATTACTTTACCAGATAGTGTATTATTGCAGATTTGCGAAAATGAAGATAAGCTGCATAATAACAGTGCCATCAGTGCATAAATGCGCATAAAGATTCTTGATTAAATTTTAAAAAATATGTTTTTTAAATTAAGCAAGAAAACTAGGAGGACCCCTTAATGAGGTGTTATTATTAAGGAAAGTATTGATAAATTGAGGTGTAAAACTAGCAGTTGCTTTTAAAGAAAAAGCAGTTTTTACAAACTCTGGATAGGATGAAATATCACAGCTGAATGAAAAGAAGTGAAAGTCGCAAATATGACAATCAAGAGATTTCTGGTGAATATGAGTTTTTTGGTTATCCTGATTTTTACAGGCTATATGCTCATGACTTTCACAAGAATGTACAAATTGAATTGCTAAAGGCAGCATCATAAACAACAGTAGAAATACTGCTGTTAGTGCTTTAGGAATGTAATTTGTCTTTTTCATTTTTAGCGATGGCTAGCCGCAAATCTAAAAAACAAATCAACACAGAAAAACTTTATAGCTCATATTGCAATTCTTTAACTTTTTATTAAGTTTTAACAAGAGTTACTTTTTATCAAATTTTGAGGCTCTTAATGTGACTAACATAGCATTTTTATCGTAAATACTATTGTGACTCATATTGATGATAAAGTCATAACCATTGATATACGTTCTATACATGTTTTGTTCCATCAACGTACTGCCGTTTTGTGACAGTTTGATGTTGAACACTTCAAACGCTATATTATCTATTGTTTCTGTAGTTGAACTAGAATCTACTCGTACGCCTTGAGAGGCAAAAATAGAATAAATAACATCTTTTATCTGTGGGTACTTATCATTCCATTCGTTTTTATAGGTTTCTTCAAAAGGAATGATGGTTGCTTGAAATTTTGTTATTTCATCAGATCGAAGCACAAAGAGGCCTATTTCTTTTCCGCTGACATAGACACTTTCTCCAGAATTTTCAATAAGAGCTAAACCCTCATGAATATCTTGATCTACTTTTCTAGCACTTTCAATGTCCCAACCATCAATTAAATTAATAGTCCAACCTATCTCAGGAGCATGGAAGGTTTTTTTTTCGGTGGTACAATCAAAAAAAATAATACTAACGAAGCAAAATGCAGCAATTTTAAATTTCATAGGGTAATTTGTAGGTTTGGTTTGTTAAATAGTTATGTACCTAAAGTAAGTGTTAGTCTTACTATGTACGGTTTATTTTTTGCTAATTCCAATTACATTTGGGATAGACCAGAATACGTTGTTATCATCATTTTCATTAAAGCCAGTTTCATAGCTTCCCATTTTTTCTACTTTAGTTTCATTATGATCCATGTAGAATGATGCTTCGGGGCCGCCTTCTAAATACATTAGATTGTATACTTCCAAAGAAGAATTCAAGAGAATATTAATAAAATCATGAACGGAATATGGAGAGCGTGTAAATATAAAAAGGGCATTACCTTCCTTATCTTTTCCGATAACCACCATGCTCCATTTTTTAGATTGCTGTCCCCATTTATTTTTCTGATTGCAATCTACCATGCGGATGGATTGTGTATAAGAGTCGTACTGATCTTTTAGTTCATCCCAGTTTTGACAGGTTCTGTCAATAATCTGAAATTCAGGAACACTATCATTTTTACGGTTGAAAGCAGCAATTGTATTGTCTTTGTTTAAGCGACCATTGTTAGTGAAATTAAAATTTTTCATAAAACCCACGTTGGTGGCAAAGTCTTGCATGTACATACCCGCGTTAATAACTGCAATTTGATTTTTATCTTGTGCCCATTTTTTAGCCGTTTTAATGCCGTCCCCATTTTCTTTGGCACTCAATAAATTAAGGTTGTATAATTTTGGAGAAATCTTCAAGATATTAATCTTACTGTCTCCAAGGCTAGATTTTTTTGGAGCATCATATTCGGCATAGTATAAACCTTCATCAATTTTATTCCAGCTGATCTCACCTGCATCAGAAAATTTATTAAAAGAGAATAGAAGAATAATGGCAGCAGCAAAAAGAAAAGATAATAGGTATTTCATGGTTTTATATTTTAAGGCAATAAAGATTGGGGTTTTCTAAGGCACATTAGATCAAAGTAAATATACGCTTAGTTTGTAATATTCCCTGAAATGCTGGGTTTGCTCTTTCAAGTTTGTGTACTAAGGCTGTTATAATTTCAAGGTATACTGCTGTTTAATTTTTAATTCCGGTTTGTGGCAAAAGAGGTATAAGCTTATTAGAAAGAACCATTCTAAAGGTTTCATAGCCACATAGGTGATACTTGATAAGCTTGGAGTATTTATTTTTGTAGAAAGGTTATACCCATATCGGTCATAATTTTTACGAATCACGTGGTGTAGTTTTGGAGAGAAATCTTGAATCATTTCTTCAAAAGCATTTGCAATGAGTAATTGCCTATTTACAATGATGGGCCTGCCATTGCGCTGGCCTAATCTGATAGGTTTTACAATAGTAGGATGGCCGGAAGCGGCTACGGTACATAAATAATGTCCTTTATGATCTAAAACTGGCGGATGCATTTGTTGCGATAGTTTCCAGGTGGTAGTTTCTGTGAATACCTTAATGAGAGCATCAGGAGCTTGACCAAATAAAATAAGTACTAGCGTACATATGAAAAATACAGGAAATAGAAATATAAGTATCCACAGTGGGTTCCTGCTCTTATGTAATAGAAAACCTTGAATTTTGTGTAGATAAGGATTAGCATAAGATCTATCTGCGGTTTCTGTGAGCTGTTCCGTTAGTACTTTATATATTAGAAGTATACCCACACAAAATGCTACAACTGGGGCAAATAGTAGTAAGATGTGTTCCGTGTCACTTATGTACATATCTAAGCTAGTGGTATTATGTGTTGAGGTTTGGTATATAATGACGAGATTCAATACCATTCCTATCAGGATGAATATCATAGCAAGTACTAAACTTAAAGGAGGTAGTTTTTGACTCCTTGTCCACACCAAAAAAAGCGAAACATTATAGGCAACAAAATAAAATATAAGGGTGAGTATGTGTTGCTCTGAGAAAGGGTTGTAGCATTCTCCATCTACAGGATCTACAGCTTTGTAATATGGATTGCTATGAAATAATAAGCCTAGGAGAAATAAGAAGAGTGTTAAGAGGTATACGGAACCAATAATAAGTTCCATAGGTTTAGCGGTTATTTTAGAACGTTTTAATCCAAGCCAAACTAGAAATACTATGAGTACTAAAAATAGAACTAGAATAAATAATGCTGCCATAGAATAACTTAAAAAAGGGTTTATATGTGCCGTTCTGTATTTATAAGGAAATGTGTTCTTGATTTAAACGGTATAAATATACTATTTCTAGTATGAGGAAAGGTTCATAAGTTCGGACTTGCAATTAATTTAGGAGAATATCGTTAGTTAACCAAAGGGAGTAGACAAAAAAAAATAGGAGGTCTTAACGCAACTTTTTACCGATACCGAGAATTACAAACTTACTTTTGCACTCCTTAATACTAATGCAGCTTTTTTAATTGGAAGATTCAAATTTTATTGAAGAATTAAGAAGCGGGCATCAAGCGGCCTATAGCAAGCTAATTGATTTATATAAAGATAAAATATTTCATTCGTGTCTATCTTTTGTACCCAATAAAGAGGATGCCGAAGATATTGCTCAAGAGGTTTTTGTAGAAATATTTAAATCCATCAAAAAATTTAAAGGAAATTCGACTTTATCAACGTGGATTTATAGAATAACCACGAATAAATGTCTAGAGTTTATTAGGAAAAAGAATACAAAAAAGCGTTTTGCCTTTTTAAAAGTTATACCTAGAGACGATATTTTTTTAACTAATTCCAATTATTTTACGGAAGTGAATCATCCAGGGATTATCCTAGAAAATAAAGAAAAAACCAAAGTGCTTTTTTTTGCAGTAAACCAATTATCAGAAAGCCAAAGACTCGTTTTTACACTGCATAAATTAGATGGAAAAAACTACCAGGAAATTAATGAAATAACAGGGAAAAGCATTTCATCCATAGAATCCTTAATGTTTAGAGCAAAGAAAAAATTACAGGAATTATTAATTAATTATTATAAAAATGAACTTTAGCGAGAGATTTTATTTTTTTTTCCATCTAAATATATAGTATGAAGCAAAAAGATAACAATATAGAAAATAGCGTACAGGAGATTCTCGAGAGTACAACAGCCATAAGACCTGTAGCTGTGTCCCCTTTTTTTAAAGAAAAAGTGATGCATAACTTGTTTCATAAAGCTGAAAATGAGAAAGTGGTTTTTTCATGGCTAACGGTAAAGGTCCAATTTACATTGCTAATTTTAATACTAGGATTAAATATCCTTACGTTTCATAAAATGAGAAAATTCAGCTACAACGATAACCTAGAACAGTTTGTTGAAACCTTTGATTTAATAGGGAATACGGAAACATCGTTGTTTAATTAACTAAAATGAATATGGTCCATACAATTTTTTAAACTGACTATTCTTAGGCATTTCTAATTTTATTGGACCGATGATATAAATCAAATGAAGAAAAATTTAATAACGTATATATTACTGGTTTTTTTAATTGCAGTGAACGGGTTCTTTTTGGTTACCTATTTGAAAGATGAAAGGAATAAACAACCAGAAAGATCAGAGCAACCAACTAATTTTATTGCTAAGGAATTGGAGTTTGAAAAAGATCAACTGCAGCAATTTAGAGAGATTACTAGAAAGCATAGACGGGCCATCCGAGAATTAATGACAGAAAATAGAAGTCTAAAAAAACAATTATGGAATAGTTTGGCAGATGCCACCACACAAGAAAATCAAACAGACTCTATAACCTCATTAATTGGGGGAATTCAAAAACAGAAGGAACAAAAAACTTTTTATTATTTTAAGAATGTTGAAAGCATATGCACGAAAAAGCAGCAAGTAAAATTACAGGAAATAATAAAAGAAGCATTAATGACAAGTGCAGAAACTCACGAAAGGCCTAATTTTTTTGAGCATAAAGACGAATAGTAGCGCAATATTCCTGCAATATTATTTTTATTTAAAAATAAACGCATGGTATTTTTTTAATTGGCATCTAAATAAATAGAAAACCCAAAACGTATTATAATGAAGAAGAAGTTAAAATCAATAGTAATGATGAGTACATTAGCGCTATTGGTATCCTGTTCTAGTTCCGATGTTTCTGTTACAGATACTACCGCTGAAGAAACAATACCAGAAACTACAGATACCGTTTATGATATATCGGCACTATTATCAAAGTTTGATGGTACTGGTTTGTCCTATGCCGTGGCAGGCAATACGGTAACGTTTACCACACAAGATTTACCAAATCATACCAGTCCGTATTGGCCTACATCTAATGAACTTTATGAAATTTATAATGGTACCAATACTGCTTTTCATCAAAACCCTAATGAGATTGAAGCTCAAAATATTACGTTTACTATATCTTTAAATCCGGCAGAAGCCACTACTCATGAACCTACGTCTTTAGGAGCAATGGGTATTGCAAGAAATGGTATAGTTTTATATAACCAATATGCAGGTCCTGACCAACCGCTAACTAACGAGATTGATAGTTTTGATCAATGGTTAGGTCATCCTCAAGGACAAGGCGCTTATCATTATCATATAGAGCCAACATATTTAACGCAAGAATATGGGGAAGATGCTTTTGTAGGATTATTATCAGATGGCTTTCCTGTTTATGGACCTCTAGAGGAAGGTCAGACAATTACTTCTGCGGATTTAGATGACTATCATGGCCATACAGGGGTAACGGCGGATTTTCCGGATGGAATTTATCATTATCACGTGACAGCCGATGATCCATATATCAATGGAAATGGTTTTTTTGGAACTCCTGGAAATATCACTAATTAATTTACATCACTAAAAGTTATTCTCAAATATTTCTTATCGTCGTTTCATCAAACTATACAATGAAATTAGTTACAAAATTTATTGGTTACATTTTATATGTTATACTGACTTTAGGATGTTCAGAAGATCAATTGAATCTGGATGCATTAGACACCAACCTCAATTTGAAGAATGGAGTATTGTTATTTAAAAATACTCCCTTTACAGGTGTGTTAGTAGCATATCATCAGGATGGTCAGGTAAAATCTAAAATCAATTATGGCGAGGGTAAGAAAGAAGGTTTAGAAACTTATTGGCATCAAAATGGCCTAAAAGCTTCAGAGCGTTTCTATAGCAATAATTTAAAAGTAGGAATTCATAAAGGATGGTGGGATACAGGTACGCCAAAATTTGTGTACCATTTTAATTCTAAGGGTGTCTATGAAGGAAATCTTAAAGAATGGTATAAAACAGGAGCAGTTTTTAAAGACTTTAATTATTCGAATGGAAAAGAATCGGGAAGTCAAAGAATGTGGTATGCTTCAGGGAAAATAAGAGCCAATTTTGAAACTATAAACGGAGAACGATTTGGTCTAATCGGTCTTAAAAAATGCTATCAAGTTACTGTGGGTAGTACAGATGTAAAATAAAAAGATGATTAAGAAACTATTATTCATAGGGGTATTCATAGTGTTTAATTCCTGTGGAAATAAAAATAAAGCAACACCAGATTCCTCTCAAATTGACAGGCAGATACGTACTTTACCCTATTTTAATTCGGCAGATTTTACACCCCAATGGAATACTCCCGTACATAAAATTCCGCCATTTTCATTTTTAGACCAAAACGGAGATACTATTTCCAATGAAATTTATGAGGGACATATTTATGTGGCTAATTTTTTCTTTACTATTTGCCCAGGTATCTGTCCAAAACTAACAGAAAACATGAATGTTCTTCAGGAGGTTTACGAAAATGACGATGACATTATGCTGTTGTCACATACGGTAATGCCGTGGGTAGATACGGTCGAAGAACTTAAAAAATATAGTATTAGAAAGGAGGTTAATGCTAAAAAATGGCATTTAGTCACTGGTGATAAAACAGAACTCTATACTCATGCTAGAAACGGATATTTTGCTGATGACGATTTCACTAAAACAACTAATTTAGACGACTTTATACATACTGAAAATTTTATTTTGGTGGATAAAAAAGGGTATATACGAGGTGTTTACAATGGAACAATTGCATTAGATATTAAGCGTCTTATACGGCATATTGATATTTTAAAAAACGAAGATTTTTAATACTATATGCTTTAAAAAAAGTACTAAAAATTAATTCCTTATGAAATCACCACTCTATATTTTTATATACTCAGTCATGATACTTTTTATTTTTTCGTGTAGCAGTAAGAACACAGCTGAAGAAATTACAGCAGAAATTGCGGATAATGGCACTGAAGAGGATAACCCTCCTAATATTCTTTTAATTATAGCCGATGATATGGGGCTAGATGCTACACCTAATTATCCTATTGGCAGTGTAAAACCAAATATGCCAAATTTAGAGGGATTCATGGCAGATGGGATTAGGTTTACTAATGTTTGGGCAAATCCGCTTTGTAGTCCCACCAGAGCTACCATGCTAACAGGTAAATATGGTATTCAAACAGGTATCACCAGAGTGGGGCAGACTCTTGCAAGCTCGGAACATATTCTTCAAAATGATATGTTGAATTATAGCACCGCACTAATTGGTAAATGGCATCTTTCAGTAGATGCTAACCAGCCTACAGCAATGGGAATAGATTATTTTGCGGGGATACTGAATGGTACCGTTCAAGATTATTACAATTGGAGCCTTGTAGAAAACTCAAATTCGTCTACAAGCACCGAGTATGTTACCACAAAATTGACAGATTTATCCATTGATTGGGTGAATGCTCAAGATGATCCTTGGTTTTTATGGTTAGCTTATAATGCACCTCATACCCCGTTTCATGTACCACCATCAAATTTACATAGTCAAGGAGATTTACCTACAGACCAAGCAAGTATTGATGCTAATCCGTTGCCTTATTTTTTAGCCGCATTAGAGGCTATGGATTCTGAAATAGGAAGGCTTTTGGCGAATATGACTGAGGAGGTTAGAGAGAATACCGTTATTATTTTTATAGGAGATAATGGTTCTCCAAACCAGGTTGCACAAGAATATGAACGTTTAAGGGCTAAAGGTTCCATATACCAAGGAGGAATAAACGTTCCTATGGTGCTATCTGGTAAAGGTATTACGCGAAAGAATATAGAAGAGAATAGTATTATAAATGCTACAGATTTGTATAATACTATAGTAGAATTATCTGGAAATTCGGAGAATACCAATACAGATAGTGTGAGCTTCAAAACACTTTTAGGTAATTCAGAAACAGGAAATAGAGCTTATGGGTTTTCAGAGATCAGTTATGATGACGAATCATCAGACTATACTATAAGAACCTCAACACATAAGTATATCTTATTTAGTGATGGGGCAGAGGCATTATATGACCTTACTATAGATCCTCTAGAAAATACCAACCTTTTAGACAATTCCTTAAGTGAAACCGATAGCACCATTTATAATGATTTAACTGCGTCACTTCAAGAAGTTGTAAAGTAGCGTTTGCTATTTAAATGCTGACTAATTATTTAATTTGTTAATGGCTGTAGACGCTCTTGGTATCAGATCTGTTTGTAAAATAATTTCCTTCAGTTCTATTGGTTTATTTTTTTTACGATTTTTAATTTCTTTGTAAAGTTGCTTAAAGGCTGTTTTGCCCATTAAGAAACCGGGCTGATTTATAGTGGTAAGACTAGGAGATATTACAGAAGACATAAACCAATTGCTAAACCCTACTACAGCTATATCATTAGGGACCTGTATTCCTTTTTCTTGAAACGCTGTTAAAGCACCAATGGCAACTAGATCTGTGTTTATAAAGATACCATCAACATCCGTATGATCTTCTAGTAGTTGTAGCGCATTGGTTTTGCCTTCCTCAAAGCTCCTATCGCCACATTCACAGATATAAACTAGAGAAGGGTCATAGTCCATTTGATTATCTAACAAAGCCTTCTTGTAGCCTAAAAAACGATCTATTGAATTCTGTGGCAATAAGGCACCTCTAAAATGCGCTATTTTCTTACAGCCTATATCAATTAAGTGTTGCGTAGCGTCATATGCTGCTTTGCGGTCATCAATAATAACTTTAGAGCAACGTACTAATTTTGCAATTTTATCAAACATAACGAGTGGCTTGTCCTGAGCAACAATTTCGTTGAGGTGCATAAAATCTGCCGTACCATTTGCTAAGGACATAAGAATGCCATCTACACGTTGCTGCATTAATAAATTAAGCTGCTTTTTTTCTAATTTATACGATTCATTAGACTGTAAAATAATTACTAAATAGCCTTTCTTTTCCGCCTGAGAGATAATTCCTTTAATTACACTAGAAAAAAAGTGATGTACTACTTCAGGAACTATTAAACCAATAGTTTTCGTCTCTTTATTGCGTAAGTTAACCGCTAAACTATTAGGCTTGTAATTTAAAGTTTTAGCCAATTCATGAACTAGTGCCTTCGTTTTTTTGCTAACATCAGGATAATCTTTCAGCGCTTTTGAAGCTGTAGATACAGATATATTCAATTTTTGAGCTATTTCTTTTAGGGTTGCTGGCTTCATGAGCTAAATGTAGGTTTTGCTTTCAAAAGTAAGTTAGAAATAAAAATCGAAATCGTTTTAGTTAGTTACAAAATCATTTTCGTAAGCTAAAATTGCAAAACAAATTAATTATGATTTATCTTGGTAATTAAATTAGTAAAAGTTGCCATATTTTGCTGCAAGTCAGCTTTTTAAAACTATAACATACAGTAAAGTATTCTAAAACCAAATGACTTGAAAACAAAACCAAGAACGATAGACATTCTCTGTGTAGGTGAAATTTTAATAGATTTTATAGGCCATCAATCTGGAGTGGGTATTGATAATACCAGAGATTACCACCGCTATTTGGGTGGTTCTCCTACCAATGTAGCGATGAATGCAGCACGATTAGGACTAAACCCCGCGCTTGTGGCTTCCGTTGGAGATGATGGTTTTGGGTCTTATATTTTTAAACGATTAGATGAGGTGGGGATTTCGACAAAATACATCACTAAGAAAAAGAACAAACCCACCAGTGTCATCTTTGTTTCGAGAACAGCGGGTACGCCAGATTTTATTCCGTTTAGACAAGCCGATAAAGCAATCACGGAAAAACAATTAAGCAAAGCCTTATTATTAGATAGTAAAATATTTCATACCACCTGTTTTGCCCTAAGTAAAAACCCTGCCCAAGCTACGATTCTTAAAAAAGCGCAAGAAGCTTTTGAATTGGGGTGTCAATTGAGTATCGATGTGAATTACGCAAGAAAACTGTGGAAGAGTAGGGCAGAAGCGCTGAGAGTTATCAAAGCCTATTGTAAATTTAATCCACTCGTTAAAATTAGTGAAGATGATATGCTTCGCTTGTTTAAGAAAGAAGTACCGCATGATGAAATATTTAACTTCTTTCATTCTGAGGGGGTGACTACAGTATGTTTGACATTGGGGAGTAAAGGTGTTAAACTTTCAAAACAAGGCTATGGTGTCATCACTTTACCAGCAATTAAGGTAGATAAAATTATGGATGCTACCGGTGCAGGAGATGCTTTTTGGTCAGGATTTTTATTTGCTTATATCAATGAAAAACCCATTGAAAAGTGCTTAGAAGTGGCTCTTAAATTAGCGGCATTAAAGCTTCAAAATGTAGGGCGACTCCCAGATAATATTAATATTATTTCAGAATTATTATAAGCAGTCCATTATAGCAATAGACAATAAGTTATTATAAACCTCAGATATGACAGAGATTAGAAATGGTGTAATGTTTAACGCTTATCCAGATAGTATTGGAAACAAATTGAGCGATACTATTAAGGTATTGCAAATGCCCGAATTTGAAGATGTTTTTTCATTATTCTATATACTACCTACTTTCTTTAATAGTGATTTAGATCGTGGTTTTTCTATTATTGATTATAACTTTAACCAAGAACTTGTTTCGAAAGAAGACCTTAAAGCTTTAGCTGCATTGCGCATTATGCTTAAGTTTGATATTGTTTTAAACCACCTTTCTGTTGCTTCCCCTCAATTTAAAGATATGTTGCAATATGGGAAAGCATCAAAATATAAAGACTTTTTTATTGATTGGAATCAGTTTTGGGAGGGCCATGGAGAACTAGCAGATAATGGAGTGATTATACCTGATCCTAAACATTTGAATAAGTTATTCATGCGCAAATCTGGACTGCCGATACTTAAAGTTATCTTCCCTGATGGAACAGAAAAACCCTATTGGAATACCTTTTACCAAGAAATTAAGTATCAGCCAATAGCAATAGGTGATTTATCTAATTTAAATGTATCAGAGAAAATAGCAGTAGCTATTTGTGAAACCATGAATGCAGCGATAGCGACGCAACAAGATTTTAGAACCCTTAATCTTGGAGCTCACGAAATATATAAAGATCAGATCTTAGCAATTATAGAAAAGAAACGGTCGTATTTAGGGCAGATGGATGTAAATGCAAAGTCGCCCTTAGTATGGGAGTTCTACAAAGACACCTTACAAAAAGTGCGAAGTTATGGGTGTAATGTGCTTAGGTTAGATGCTTTTGCATACTTGCATAAAGAAGTGGGACAAACTAATTTTTTTAATATTCCAGGTACTTGGGATTATTTGGAGCGCATTAATAAAATTGCACAAGAAAATGAGTTACAACTCTTACCAGAAATCCATGCGGAATACGGATTACATCTTCATGATGAGGTAGCGGCTAAAGGATATGTTATATATGATTTTTTCTTACCAGGATTAACCATTCATGCTTTAGAAAAAGGTACTAATAAAGCACTTCTGAAATGGGCGAATGAGATTGTTACTAAAAATTATACTACCGTAAATATGTTAGGATGCCATGATGGTATTCCTGTGCTAGACCTTAAAGGAAAAGAAGTACAGGGTGTGTACCAAGTGGGTTTATTAGCCGATAAAGAAATAGAAGAAATTATGGACACCATTATCGCGCGTGGTGGAAGGGTTAAAAATCTTTATGATCCGTCAGGGAAGAAAATTTCTTATTACCAAGTCAATGCTACTTTTTATAGTGCTTTGGGAGAAAGTGATCAGAAATTAGTATTGGCAAGAGCCATTCAATTATTTATGCCAGGTACACCTCAGATATGGTATTTAGATTTATTTGCTGGTAAAAATAATCATGAAGCTGCTGATCATGGTGGCAGTGGGGGACACAAAGAAATAAATAGAACAACCTTATCTCTTGAAGAAATTAAAAAGAGTCTAGCAACACCAATAGTGCTAAAACAATTAAAGTTGTTGCATTTAAGAAATACAAATGTTGCTTTTACAGGAAAAATGGCGATTGCAGAAACTGCGGAGCAAGAGCTCGATATTTCATGGATTGAAGGCAGTAATAGCGTCCGGTTAAAAGCTAATCTTTCTTCCTATAAATTTGAAATAACGATAATAGGTACTGATGAAAAAGAAGTGCTAAATTTTTAATGCCGTATACTTGACACATTTAACTGCGAATTGGTCATATTTTTTAAGGTGCTAGAAAATACGTAACTTTATTTTTTTTACGTTATAGATTAATACTTTTTTTAACATATATAGCCCCCGTAATTTGTTGTAAGCTATTGTGTTATATGGATTTTATTTTTTTTCATGGTATTGAAAATTTAACACACAAGGAACCAATAAAAAAAATACATTTGACACGGCAATAATTTGCGTTTTAATTATGAAGAAGAACTCACTACTTGTAGTTTTAATAGTACTCATCAGTACGTCACTTTTTGCACAAGATGAGCTGCCTATTCGTATTCCGGACACAGAAATTAAAAGTCTTCCTAGTGTCTTCAATAAATCATTACAAACTAGCCTTGAGAAAGAATTAAAATCAAATCCACAGTGGAGGAAATTAATCTCAGAAAAGAAAATGGCTGTTGGTGTGGTAGATTTAAGCAATCCAGAGCAAACAAGATTTGCAAGAATCAATGGTAACCATATGATGTATGCAGCTAGCTTACCTAAAATTGCTATTCTTTTAGCAGCTATGGATGCTATTGAAAAAGGGCAGTTAAAGGAAACTAAAGAAGTGAAGGCAGATATGCGTTTAATGATTAGCAAATCTAACAACCAAGCTTCTACTAGAATGATAGACCGCGTAGGGTACAAGAAAATAGAAGACGTCATGACAGATCCTAAATATGCGTTTTATGATGAGCATAAAGGAGGAGGTCTTTGGGTAGGAAAACGCTACGGTGGTGGTGGTGATACTAATAGAGAACCTTTAAAAAACTTAAGTCATGCAGCTACGGTTACGCAAGTTTGTAGGTATTATTATTTACTAGCTAATGGGAAATTAGTGAACGAAAAGCGTTCTAAGCAAATGTTGGCTATTATGGAAAATCCAGACTTGCATCACAAATTTGTAAATACCTTAGATCAAATTGCTCCAGATGCCCGTTTGTTTAGAAAATCTGGTTCTTGGCGTACTTTCCATTCAGATTCTATATTGGTTTGGGGAGATGATCCAGACCGCCGTTATATTCTAGTAGCTTTAATTGATGATGCCAATGGAGAGCAAATTATTAGAGATTTAGTAAAACCAGTAGAAAAAGTTTTAAAAAAGAGAATATATTTGGCTAGTAACTAGCATTATTTGAAACCTTTCATGCTCCTAAACTTAATTAAGAAAACATTTGATATAAGAGAAGGAGAGTTTAAAATTTCTTTCTACATGTTGGCGTATATATTTTTGGTGATAGCCTCTTTGCTAATTATCAAGCCAACAGTAAACGCCTTATTTTTATCGGAATTAGGAGTAGAAAACCTTCCCTTGGCTTTTCTTTTAGTTGCCGCAACCGCAATATTAAGCTCCTATGCCTATTCTAGGGCATTAGCGCGTTTTTCACTAAAAAAAATAATTAGATTTACTTTATCTGTTTCTATAATTCTTAGTATTGCTCTTGCATTACTGCTGAGGTTTCATTACTTAAATAAGTGGGCACTGTACTTTTTCTACGTCTGGGTAGCCATTCACGCCGTTCTCTCAGCATCACAGTTTTGGGTTATGGCAAATTTGGTGTACAACGCCAGAGAAGCAAAGCGTCTATTTGGATTTATCGGTTCTGGGGCTATTCTAGGCGGAATTTTAGGAGGGTACTTAACATCATTATTAGCGCCGCTTATTGGTAATGAAAATGTAATATTCATTGCCGCGTTGTTTTTAGGAATTTGCATCGCTTTATTAAATAAAATATGGAAGGCTAGAATTATTAAACTTAATACATTTAAGCAGAAGAAGCGCACAGGAGTGCCAGAGGTAAAACCAATTACATTAATTAAAAACAGTAAACACTTAACCTATCTAGCCGGTATTGTGGGGATTAGTGTTATTGTTGCCAAACTGGTAGACTATCTGTACAGTGATTTTGCTTCTGCACGTATTCCAGACCCAGATGAGCTAACTGCTTTCTTTGCCTTCTGGTTTTCCACCTTCAATTTATTATCGCTATTAATTCAATTATTTTTCACGCAAAGAGTTGTAGGTATTTGGGGCGTTGGTTTCTCTTTGATGTTATTACCCTTAGGAATATTCATGGGAGCAGCATTATTTTTTGTAGTTCCAGAATTATCGGTAATCATTTTTATTAAAGCGGTAGATGGTACTTTAAAGCAATCTATTCATAAGAGCGCTACGGAACTCTTGTCTTTACCCTTAGCTTTTGATCTTAAGAACAAAACAAAGTCTTTTATTGATGTTGTTGTAGATAGTGTAGCTACTGGTATTGCAGGTTTTATCTTAATTTTCGCCATCAAGGGACTCGATTTACCCATATATTATATCACTTCAATTATTATATTTCTTGTGGGGATTTGGATGTTTTTTATTTATAAAGTTAGAAAAGAATACTTTCAAACGTTTAGAGAAAACCTTGCAGAGTTAGCCAATATTAAAATAAAAGATACTTCCGTTGTAAAGAATGTTTCTGTAGTAGAAGGTATGAAGACGGTATTTAAATCAGGATCAGAATCTCAGATCTTATTTATGTTACAAAAACTTCAGGAAATCAATGACAAGCGATTTATAAAAGAAGTTGAGCTATTAGTATACCATCCTTCTCTTAAAGTAAAAACAGCAGCAATCCAAAGCCTTTATTTTTTGAATAGTAATAGTATGATTTCTCAAATACCAGAATTGCTAAAAAGTGAGGATGAGGATTTGGTAGCAGCTACATTGGCTTACTTATTATTGCACGCTCAGAAAAATGAAGCCATTGTTTTTGATGCTTATTTGGATGACGAAAATATATTAGTAGCCACAACCGCATTGCTCTGTTTGGCACGGGAATCTAGAGATAATTATTCATTGCGTACGAACTATAAACTAACCGAACGAATAGCTAGAGAGATTGCAGCGGTTAAAGAAAATGAAGCAGCTATAGACCGATTGCAGATTCTATTGAAAACAATAGGGACAGCTAATATTTCAAGCTTTCATAACATCCTAAAAGAATACCTATTGCACTCTTCGGAAGCGGTACAGAAAACGGCCATTTATGCCGCAGGACAAACCTTAAGTCCGGAGTTTATTCCATTACTTGTTGGTTTTTTGCCCAATAAAAACTTAAGGAACACAACGGTGTTAGCGCTTCAAAACTACGGCCAGCAAATACAGCCTACTTTGTTAGAAATGGTCAAGGCGCATACGGTTTCTATTGAAATAGCTCGGTTTATTCCACTAGTATTTAAAGCGTTTCATTCTCAAGATTCAGTCCGCAATCTTTTCCATTTATTAGAAGATAAAGATCTGGCGGTACGGCTATCGGCAATTAGAGCTTTAAGTGATTTAAAGGCCGACTTTCCTAACCTTCACTTTAATAATGCTAAAATTGTTTCTAGTATTTATGAGGAGTGCAAATTGTATCATAATACCTTATCTGCGATGCATACGCAGATTATTGTTTCTTATCGAAATAGAAAAAAAACAAAAGAAATAGTTTCTGAATCAGAGCGAGATGCCCGTGCAAGTTTATTGGAATTATTAGAGCGTAGACTAGATGCAGGTTTAGAGCGTATTTTTAAATTATTAGGTTTAAAATATAAGCAGAATGATATTACCATTGCCTATGCTGGTTTGGTGAGTGAAAAACAGGAGGCGAGAACCAATGCCATAGAATTTTTAGATAATTTACTTTCAGGAGAATTAAAACGAAAATTACTTCCTATTATAGAGAGTAGCGTGGTAGATGTAACTTCTGAAGAAATAATACATCAATTTAAACAAAAGATATTAACGGAATTAGAATGCTTCCAATTGCTATTAGAGGCTAATGATCAAAAGCTAAAGCTTGCTGTTTTCTTTTTGATAGGTAAGCAACAAGATAAAAAATTTATTCCCTTATTAGAAAAATATTTGGAAGATGATAATTTCAAAATACAATCTTTTGCAAAAGAGGCCTTGAAGGAATTGCATAAAATAATATAGCCCTCTTTATACACAAAAAGAGAGCTATATTTAGAACGTTTTATACTAAAGCGCCATTAGCTCCAATCACCTGACCAGAAATCCATTTAGAATCATCGCTAGATAAAAACAGTACTACCTTAGCAATATCTAAAGGCTTTGCCAGTCTGTTAAAGGCATTCATGCCTCTAAGTTTTTTGAGCGTTTCTTCCGATTTTCCATCTAAAAACATATCGGTTTCTGTTGCTCCTGGAGCAATTGCATTGACAGATATTCCTCTTCCAATTTCTTTAGAGAATACGCGTGTCATTTGTTCTACCGCAGCTTTTGTAGCAGAATAAAGGGAGTAGGTAGGGAGCATCAATTTTGCAGTACTTGATGAAAAATTGATGATAATACCATTATCGGCTAATTTAAAATTAGCCTCTTGCAACGTATTAAATACCCCTTTGACGTTGACATTAAAAAGGGTCGTAAAATCTTCTTCACTACTATCTTTCAATAATTTAGAAACCATAGTTCCTGCATTATTTACGAGCACATCAATTTTACCATAAGCTTCAAGAGTAGCATCAAATAAGGCTGTTACTTCCTTTTTTTTACTCACATCCGCTTTAAATGAAAATGCAGAACCGCCGTTGTCAATTATTTGTGCAACGGTTTCTTCCGCCTCCTTTTCACTGTTGGAGTGATTTATGACAACTTTCGCTCCATTTTCAGCTAACAATAGAGCTGTTTCTTTACCAATGCCTTTGGAGGATCCTGTTACAATAATTACTTTGTTACGTACCATGTTCTGTTATTATAGAATTTTTATTTAATTTATAAATAGCGCCAATAGCGAGAAATATGGCTATGACTACAAGGATAAGTTTAGGTTCAGGTCTAGCGAATAACTCTAATAAAATAGCGGTTAACATCGTAATCAATAAAAAGGCAAAGGCTATTTTTTCTAACCTTGGTTTTTCATATACAAACGCGAATATTAAAAGACCTGCTAAAGCTACTTCAGAAATGCCAGTGAATATTCTAAAAAAAGTAGCAGGTATACCTAACGCAATTTCAAACTGCTCAAAGCCTTCTATGCTTCGAGGCATTCCTGTTAATTTAGGAATCGCAAAAAACACCATGATGATGACGGTGATAGCATTTAAAATATTTTCCTTAATGACGTTCATACTGCGCTTATTTTAAGGCAATCAATTTGTCGGAGATCAATTTTAAATTAGATTCATTGAATTCAGGACTTGGTGCCAAAGGATAGAGTTGAGCGCCAGGTCTACTGATAAAAGCAGCTCTCCAATTTGCCCAGAGTGCACCCGCAATATCCCAGCCATGTGCAGCTACTAATAAACACTCTTGGGGTTTTACACCCATTTTTCGTGCAGCCCAATCATACGCATCTGCATGAGGCTTAAATTTTCCGATATCTTCTACACTCAAGCGCTCTTCAAATAAATCTATTAACCCAGAATTTTCAAACTGTGTTTTTACACCTATGTTTGATGAATTGGTGAAAGAGACTAATGTATAGCCGGCCTTTTTTAAATTTTCTAAAGAAGACCTAACTTCTGGATGTGCAGGTAGTGATCGCAAAGGAGTTAGAATGGCTTTTGTAGCTTCCTCTTTAGAGATTGTAATTCCGTTGTTTGAAGCCACCATTTGTAAGGCAGCAACGCCTACGATTCCAAAATCATGATACTGCCTTGCTACAGTGTCTACTAATGAATATTGTAGCATGGTGGTAAACCATAAGGACAGTAAATCATTTCTCTTGCCTAAAGCATTCCCTACGCTTTCTCTCATAGCGTTTAGGTCTAATAAGGTTTCGTTTACATCAAAGAAAATTACTTTAGGACGGTCTGTCAAAAGCGAGGGTGCTATATTTTCTTTGGTGTCATTGGCGGAAAAGCCTAAGTGTGGGGCGGCAATACCCGCTAAACCTAATAAGGCAGATTTTTTCACGAAATTTCTTCTTTGTTCGTTTTGTTGACTCATAATAATAAATATTTTTTAAAACATACTAAGTAGTATGTTTTTATGTAAAAAAAATTAAACTTCTAATTTTTGTAGGTAGAAAGAAAGCCCAGAGATGTAGGCTTCTAAAATTGCATCGTCTTGGTATAATTTTCGTATGCCTCGAATGCCTTCAAAAGCACTAATTAAATAAATAGCAACCGCTTTACTTTCTATATTTTGTTGGATACTCTTTTCTAGTTTACCTCTATCAATTAAGAAAATTAGCGCTGCTTGCCACTCTTCTATAATTTTTTTTAATGCGATTTGATATGCAATTTCTTCATCTCCAATCTCATTAATTAAATTATTCATGGGGCACCCATGTTTCTTTTCATGAATAGAAAATGATTTTAGACGATCGATAAAAGTGGCTTTTAAAATATCCAAAGCGTTACCCGGTTGATATAAAGGGGCAACCATGCCGTCATACACACGCTCTTTTACTTTGGTGCTAATTACAGCAAGACCTAATTCTTGTTTGTTTTTATAATGGTGGTAGAAGGCACCTTTTGTAAGCTTGGTAGCGAGCATAACTTTATCGACACTAGTACTTTTAAACCCGTTAGAATAAAATAATCTAAATGATTCTTCTAGGATTAACTGTTTCGTGAATTCTGATTTCTGCTTTTGCTCCATGTAGTAAAAGTAATAAAATACTAGGTAGTATGTTTTTAAATTTACTTAATTAACATTGAATTATGACGTTATGTGTCCATCTTATTAAAACAGTTTTGAAGAGTTTAACTATTATTGTTTAATCACTTTGTCTATGGCAGAAGCTAGATACATATGATCTGAGGCCGAATTTTTACGCAATACATTGGTCATTAATACCACCATGTATGTACAATTATCTGGGTGTTCAACGATAATGACTGAATTCATAAAATTTGAAACATTCCCCATATATTTTCCACAAACTTGACCATTAGAACGGTCGCATTTGTACAAGCTTCCAGATTTGAAATATACCGCAGCATCTTTTAGCGCAGGAGATTGTGCATATCTAATTCTACGATCTGTCATGTACATAAGGCGCTTCATTTCCAAGCTACTATTTTCATCTACAACTTTTCCTTGTTCTAGTTGTATTAAAAATTTCATCAGTCCGATAGGAGTTCCAGTGCTACCTCCTTTGTCTCCAACATACGTATTAGCACCGCCTGTAAAAAAGCTACCTAGACGCCATTCTTCATGGGTGATGCCTAAATCACGAAGAGGTAAGTTAACCACATCATTTGCTAAGTCCGTCAGTTCTTTTTTAGGTGTTGTTTTAAAATAAGTTACTGCCTTTTCCTCTGTCAATTCAGGATACTCTTTGCCAAAAGCGGCCATTAGTAAAGCTTCTCTCCAAACAATACTTGCAGCCCCATTGTTACTTACAGACAACATATGATCTGCCCATTCATATAATGAAAATACATCACTAGCCACAACTTGGCGTTTCACCAAGGTTTTCTTTTCTACATTATAGATGGGGATGGTATGCTCATCGGTTAGGCCCCAAACACCAGCCTTAACGGTTTTATTTTTTAGTAAACTTGTTCTGCTTTCCCATGAATCTGGGTATATCTTAGCCAATTGCGTAAACAAGGCATTTAATACCGCCAGTTTACCTACACTACCTGGTTGGTACCCAGCAGTTTCATTTCTTTTGGCGTATCGAATGCTATCTAAATCTGAAATATCTAAAACAGTAAGCGAGTAGCTTTTATCTAAACCTCTGAATAAACCACTAATTTCCTTCTGGAAATCTTCATCGACTTGTAAAAAACTCCCCACACTATCCGATGCTTTAGAAGTTAAATTCAGTTGTATATCACTCCATGATTTTTTAGCCCCTTCTGGTAAAGGAGTAGCTTCTTTTAGCTCACCATTCTTAATTAATTCTAAGCGGAGTAATCTTTTGATTCCTGTTTGCTCATACCCATCAATAGGGTAATATAAAAGGGTCGTAAATGCAAAACAAGAACTAATTAGTACTCCTAGGATAAGTAATTTTTTCATGGTTATAATTTAGTAGATAAGGCTATTTCTTTATTCGTATTTATTTTTGGGGTGATGGATTCTAAATAGGCAGAACTCAATGCTTTTTTGTTTTCTACAAAAGGTCTAATTTGAAACAGCCATAATTTATTGTCTTTAAAGCCTAATTCTACATCATATGCACCTTTATAGTCTGTAGTGGTTTCGGCAGGCATTCTATTTCGGATTGTTTCTGCAAGGGCCCGTATCTCTTCTATATTCTGCTCATTTAAAACCGATTTCTCAAAAGTTGCTAATTTCTTACCAGTACCGCCAGTATCTGGTAGCGTATTATGGTAAGGTTCACGTGCAGGCGCTAATAATTCATAGCCCCCAGAATTTTTAATTTCATAGGTTTCTGCAGATTGACCGTCAACAGCACCACCAGCACCACGACTAAAGGCGATGGTTAAATCTTCTTCATTTCCAGAATTTAATCCTTTGGTGATCAAAACACCGGAATAATCTACGTCTACACTAGGAATGACTAAAATAGAAGGGAAAACATTTTCTGGGTTTAATAGATATTTTTGCCTCCATTTAAAACTACGTTCCGTGTAAGGCGAAGCCCAAACCTCTTTGATACCCGCAATAATTTTTTCTTTAGCTACCGCATTAAAAATGGTTAGATTAAGTCCGGCTCCCGTAAAATCCTTTAAATCTTCCATATTGGTGTCACTGCGCAGGAAAACAGGAATTGCGCCTAAATCTTTACCAAAAACTGTTGAGAATTCTTTTTCTAAGGAAGAGGTAAAGCTATCTTTTAGCGGCATTATTTTTATAGCAGCTCTCAAGATTTCTAATTGAATAAGCTGATAGTTTTCTACTTCTTTTTCTGGAACATTAGTTTCACGCATTTTATCTGCTTCCGCAAACATATTATTAAGGAACCTCCAGTACGTAACCGTTTGTCCCGGCATAGGCTGATCCATGTGATCTCTAAAAATTCCAAAAGGAATCACTAATCCCTCTACAACATTGTCCGGGAACATCTTTTTTAATTGACCTAAATTGGCCGCTTTGGGTCCACAAAGCTTTCCTGAATCATCCGCATCAACACTACGCATATTTAGAATCTCAGTTTCGTCTAAACGAATATTACCTACCGGCACAGAAATTTTTTCTTCTTTCCGTTCTTTTTTTGCAAATAAAGCGCGTTCATCTGCTGTCATGTCTTTCTCCAATTTTAGAATTACGTTTCCTTTGTTAGAGACCGCATAAAATACTTTCTGACCATTATAGGTTAGTAAATCTTTTAAATTTTCATCGGATAATGCTGCATTCGGGATGCCTAAATTTCGGGCTAGTAATTGCACGTGAGAAACCATGTTGCCTTCCGCTACAGTACCTATTCCTGCAACAGGTTTTAAATCTGCCGGAGGACGTTGAAAAATATAAATCTTATCAGAGGCTACTTCTATCTCATCAGGAGAGCCATCAACCACGACCAATTCTCCGTAGGCGTAGCCGGGATTTAACCCTCTAAATGTGCTTTGGTTTTGTATGTCTAAAACTTTATTACTCAAAGAAGATTCTTGTGCAATAAAATCGCCGAGCTCACCTACAGCTTTACCTAAATACAAGGCAATAGATCCTCTGATTTTGTCATCAATAAAACCATAAGCTTTAGGTTCAAAACCTGTGTACTCATTAACAATGTCTTGATAGGTAGCCTTTACCATAGCGGCACTCCATTCTACCTCTCTACGGGCATTTTCTAAAACAGCTGTAAGTTCACCTAAGGTCATTTTTTTAGCTTCATATTTGCTTAATGAGCCCATTAACTGTTCCCATTCCCAAGTTTCAGCATAGCCAGCACCTGCAGTCGCCATCCCTAAGTAACAGATTTTTTCTAATAGAACATTTACAGATTCCGGTTCCCATTTAGGTGCATTTTTGAATAGGATATCTTCTACTTTTAGAGAGATATCTAGCAATTGTAGTTTAATCTCAGGATTTGTTTCTTCTAAGATGGCAGCTCTCAACTCTAATAGTAAATCAGAAGAATTAACGATAATACTTTTTGGAGTATCTGTTGCGGAAGTAATTGCATACGCTTCAATTTTCTTACCTATGGCTGTTTTTTTTACAAGAGGAGCATTCGCTAAAAATGTAGCTGCATCTATAGGTTTATAAAAGGTTTGCATGGTACCAATCAACGCATCAATTTGTTTGCTAATACTCGTTGTTAATTTTGCCGTATGTTTCTGTTTGAAATCTTTTACTTTTTGAATGTCTACAAATTCTGGCTGACTATGAATTTTCACCCTAAGATCCATAAAAGATTCATATCCATCAGAAATTACCTTCGACTGGCTGCGCATTAATTGAGAGGTATTATCATCACCCTCATGCGGAATATCTTTTAACGATTGTCGGATTAAGAAATAATTTTGAGCCACACGCTCTTGATCTGCTAATAACCATTTATAAAATTCAATGCCCCACGCTTGTTCATCTTCAGATTGAATAGAGCCTCTATAGTATTGCCCTTTTTGCAAAATCCATCCGTCATCTATTGTTCTTAGATACTTATCTAATTGATATTGTTTTAATCGAGAATGGTTATGCTTCGTATCCCAAAATTCTTGAATATCAGTATATGCTAAAATCTGTCCTAAATAAATATGGTTGCTCTCTCCTAAGGCAACTACAGCATCTTTATAACGAGCATGTTGTACACCAGGTCCAATATTTTCAGGGCAAGGGTCTTTTGGTTGTCGAATACTACCATCGGTACAAAACCAACGAATATCTTTGTAAGGCCCTCTTATATCGTTTTTATAGGTGTTTATTTGTTCTGTAATCTTTTCATTGCTACGCTTTTGAGAGAATAAGGTTGCGGTGAATAAAAACAGAATAAAAGTAGCAAGTGATTTGGTTTTCATGGGTTGATCAAATTTAAATCAAAGTAAAAGTATACTATTTGTACTTTCATTAGTTTAATAATTTACTAATTTTTTATGGATTAATTTAAAGTTAAATGTTTTATTCGATTAGACTATAATTGTATTTTTGACACTTAACCGATAAACCTTTTCTAATGAAGTTCTTATTACCTATACTTTTTGCGCTACTCTTATTAAATACCCAGTGTAAAGAACAAAAGAAAGAAGAATTGATTAAGGAGGAAACTAAGGTTGTGCTTGCAAATCCCGATAAAGAGGTGCTAAACGAAATATTAGTGGAGCAACCTGCGGATATTGCGGTGCCAAAAGGTATGGTTTGGATCCCAGGAGGAACCTTTAATCAGGGAGCAGTGCTTCAAGATAAAATGGCTATGGATCATGAGAAACCTATGCATGAAGTGCAAGTAGATGGTTTCTTTATGGATATTACCGAAGTTACCAATGCCCAGTTTGCGAAATTTGTAAAAGAGACAGGCTATATTACCGTTGCTGAGCGAGCAATTGATTGGGAGGAAATGAAAACGCAACTACCTGAAGGTACTCCAAAACCTCATGATACTATTTTACAGCCAGGATCATTAATTTTCAAAAAAACCAAAAGTTCTGTTCCTAATTTATATGATTTTTCTCAATGGTGGGAATGGAAGATTGGAGCAGATTGGAAGCATCCAAACGGTCCCAAAAGTAACATACAGGGTAAAGATAAAGAACCCGTAGTTCAAATTTCTTATGAAGATGCTATGGCATATTGCGCTTGGGCCGGAAGAAGGTTGCCAACAGAAGCGGAGTGGGAGCGTGCTTCTCGCGGTTATCAAGAGAAAACCATATATTTCTGGGGTGATGATCTTAGCAAATTAGCCACTATGGCTAATACCTGGGAAGGGGAGTTTCCTGTTACCAATTCTAAATTAGATGGTTTTGAACGCAGAGCAGCAGTAATGTCCTATCCTGCCAATGATTTTGGCTTATATGATATGGCAGGCAATGTGTGGGAATGGACTTCAGATTGGTACAGTGCAAATTATTTCAAAGACGTAGCCAATAATGTGGCACTGGCAAGAAATCCTCAAGGGCCCGCTAAAACCTATAATCCCAATAACCTTTATGCTATAGAAAAAGTAATTAAAGGAGGTTCATTTTTATGTAGCGCTTCGTATTGCGCGAGTTATAGAATTTCTTCGCGAATGGGTTCAAGTCCAGATTCAGGGGCAGAACATGTTGGTTTTAGAACTGTGGCAACTTCAAAGATGCTTACAAAAAAATAAGATTTTTTATGAAAAATGCGTCAAAGAGAAATATACTATTAAACTATAACAACTTTTGATAACTTTTAATGTAAGTTTTTTGACAAAAAACCTACTTTTGAAGTAACAAATACGAAGTACTAGATTATGTCAGATAAAATTGAAAGAATTAAAACTTTAATTATTGGTTCGGGACCTGCAGGGTATACTGCAGCTATTTATGCAGCAAGGGCAGATTTGAAGCCTGTTGTTTATACAGGAATGGAGCCAGGCGGACAATTAACGACAACAACAGAAGTTGATAACTTTCCTGGATATCCAGAAGGTATTGATGGGCCAACAATGATGATGCAATTGCAATCTCAAGCAGAACGTTTTGGTACGGAAGTTAGAATAGGAATGATTACGGCCGTAGAATTCAGCACAGAAGTGGGCGGTATTCATAAAGCTACAGTAGATAATTCTATTCAAATTGAAGCAGAAACAGTAATTATTTCAACAGGAGCATCCGCTAAATATTTAAATATCCCTAGTGAACAAAAATTAAGAGGTGGAGGCGTTTCTGCATGTGCTGTTTGCGATGGTTTTTTCTATAAGAACCAAGATGTAGCTATTGTTGGAGCAGGAGATACTGCAGCAGAAGAAGCATCTTACTTAGCAAACATTTGTAAAAGTGTCACCATGTTAGTTCGTAAGGACGAGATGAGAGCCTCAAAAGCAATGCAACATAGAGTTCATAATATAAAAAATATTACAGTTTTATATAATACGGAAGTAGATGAGGTATTAGGAGGACAAGTAGTAGAAGGTTTACGTATGGTAAACAATGTGACTGGTGAAAAATCAGAAATAGATATTACAGGCTTATTCATCGCTATTGGGCATAAGCCAAATACTGATATTTTTAAAGGTCAGTTAGATATGGATGAAACTGGTTACTTAATTACAAAAGGAAAATCTACTAAGACAAATCTTCCAGGAGTATTTGCTTGTGGAGATTCTCAAGATAAAGAATACAGACAAGCGATTACTGCGGCGGGTACAGGCTGCATGTCAGCTTTAGATGCCGAGCGTTATTTGGCAGCGATAGAAACACCGGCCTCAATGGCTTAAATTAAAAAAGAGCCGCTTTTTAGCGGCTCTTTTTTTTAATACTCCCAACGTCTTTTAAGGTTAAGTTTGAAAAATAGTATTAATCTATTCTTTTATAGTTTTCTGAAGAAATTTTGTTGCCTTCGTCATCTACTGTAATTTGTTTAAAGGAATCTTTATCCAATTGCAACTCAAATTTAAATACTTGAACAGTATCTTGAATTTTCATCATCATTTCGGAGCCAAATTCTAGTTGTTCCTCCAAGTTATTTTCTGAATTTGAATACGATCCATAGCCGAACCATTCTGACGGATCATCTGGAGAATAACGTGTCCACATCACTTTACCTTTACTATAAATTTTTACCTGACGATATCCATTAATATTGGAAAGAGTGTCAGTTACATTCATACCGTCGTAGTTAAAACGGTTAACGAGCTCCCAAGTACCTTCTAAGGAAGGGTTTTTTAAAGATTTAAGAGGTGTAACATTAGTTGAAGAAACTAAAAATAACATCAAGAAAATCAATCCGAGTAAATTTTTCATGATCTTGTGTTTTTAAATTGTTAGATACCAATAAGTTACAATATTTTTTTATTAAAATGTAAGAAAATTATTAATATTTGGTAATTATTTTAATTAGTCACCAAGCATGTTGAGTAATTCCTATTTATAGTAATTTAATTATTGGTTAATTGTTTTTTTAGTTCAATATTTTGGAGATATCATATTTGTTTCAGCAGTTATTTGATAGTAATATTTTTTTGTCCAATTTAGTATGCACAAATCAAACGAACCAAATATGAAAAAAGCATTTTTTTTACTTGCAGCAATCATTTACAATTTTAGTGGTTTTGCACAAAATGTTACTGGTACCGTAAAAGATGAGAACGGAGAGCCCTTACCAGGGGTTACCGTGTTAGTCTTGGGCACTAGTAATGGAACAACATCTGATTTTGATGGAAACTTCACTATCGAATCTAGTGATGGAGACATTCTAAGATTTTCTTACTTAGGAATGAAAACAAAAGAAGCACCAGCTACCTCAGATAAACAAATGAACATTGTTTTAATAGAGGATGCAAGTGCATTGGATGAAGTGGTAGTAACTGCCTTTGGAGTAGAGAAGAAGCAAAAATCACTAGGGTATTCGGTAACCCAAGTTAAAGCTGAGAATTTAAATTTAGCAGGGCAATCAAATGCGATCGAAAGTTTACAAGGTAGGGTTGCGGGTGTACAAATTAATAGAACTTCAGGTACTTCAGGAGGTGGAGTTGATATTTTAATTAGAGGGGTAACATCGGTGAATCCGAATAGAAGCAATCAACCATTAATTATTGTTGATGGTATTGCATTAAATAATGATACTTTTTCTGGGGAAGTTAGGCCAAGCGCTGGTTCAAATTCAGCCAGTAGTTCAGAACAATTTGCTTTTTCTAATAGGGCAGGAGATATCAATCCTGAAGATATTGAAAGTTTTAATGTTTTAAAAGGAGCTGCAGCAACAGCTTTATATGGAGTCAGAGCATCCAACGGGGCTATAATAATTACGACAAAAAAAGGAAAGAAGGGAAAAGCAAAAGTTTCGTTAACTGCTTCTACTACATTTAGAAATGTAAACAAAACGCCATCTTTGCAAACAACGTATAGAGAAGGTTTTAATGGTTTACCTAGAACTCTTTATGATCCTACTTCAGAAACAGGTTTTAATAGAGTTGAGAACGCTACTTCTTTTTATAATTGGGGGCCAGAATATTCTGCTAATTCTGCAACTTTAAATGATGGCACAATTGTGGATTTAACGGGAGATCAATTTTATAGCCCTTATGATCTTTTCAGAACAGGATTTAATTCTCAAGTCAATTTAAGTATTAGTGGAGCAGACGAAAAATTAGATTACTTCTTTTCACTAGGTAATAATAATGAAGAAGGGGTCTTACCTAATACCGATTATGAAAAAACTAATTTTAGGCTAAATTCGGGATATAAAGTAACAGATAATTTTAATATAAATACATCTATATCTTATACCAATTCTGGTGGGAAAAGAGCAAATGGAGGAGATAAATCGGTAATGAGTGCATTATCGTTTTACTCAAGTACATTCCCTATTAACGATTACAGGAACGCTGATGGCTCAGAACGGGACTATTCTTTTGGTATTATTGATAATCCAAGATATTTAATGGAAACAAGTAGCTTAATTGACGATGTAAATCGTTGGGTAGGTAACGCTACCTTTAATTGGGCGCCTAAAGATTGGATAACCATTACATATGCAGCTCAAGTTGATAATTATTCAGATAAACGTAATCGTTTTGTAGGTGCCGATTTAGATGGGGGCTCTCAAGTTGGTGGCTTTATACTAAATCAAAATATAAATTTTACGGCATTAGAATCTAATTTTTTAGTAGCCTTTAATAAAAATTGGTCTGATAAATTTACTACTGACCTTACATTGGGTCATCAAGTTTCTGACTCTAAAAGAGATTATGCAGAGGCTAGAGGCGAAGGTTTAAATGTGCCAGGTATTAATGAAATAGGAAATACAACTAATTTTTTTATAAATAATTCAATTACTCAGTTACGAAACATGGGAGTTTTTGGTGAATTGAAATTTGGTTATGACGATAAATTATTTTTAACCTTAACAGGTAGAAATGATTGGTTGTCTACTTTGCCAAAAGAAAACAGATCATTCTTTTACCCTTCTGCCAGTTTGGCCTATGATATTTCTGATGTATTTGGAGATAATAATGTATTTACTTTCGGTAAATTAAGAGCTTCTTGGGCAGAGGTAGGTAAAGGTCCTGGTTTTGGTGATGTAGGTCAATATTTTATTGTTGATGGTGACTTTCCTTTTGGTGGTTCTGGTGGGTATAGAAGAAGTACACAATTAGGAGATTCGGAAATAATTCCTGAAAGAAATCAATCTACTGAGTTTGGCGCAGATTTAAGGTTTGCAAAAGATCGTATTAGATTAGATTATGCTTATTATAAAACTAGAGTTAAAGATCAGATTTTTACAGTAGGTACAGGGTATTCTTCGGGCTTATCAGGAATAACTAGAAATGCTGGAGATTTTGAAGTTTTTGGTCATGAGTTATTGGTAAGCGCTAGTATTATTCAGAAAAATGATGTTAAATGGGATCTGATTTTAAATTGGTCGACAAGTGAAGGAAAAGTTTTAGAAATCCCAGAAGACATAGAGTCTATAGTTTTTGCAGATTCAGGAATAGGTGTAACTTCTGAGATACGTGCAGGAGATAAGATGGGATCGTTGTACGGTTATAAATGGACCTATATAGATGGTGAACGATATATTGCTTCAGATGGTTTACCTGTTATAAATTTTGATGAGCGCGTAAAAGTGGGCAATGCTTTTCCTGACTTTATATCATCTATAGGCAGTGATTTTAAATGGAAAGGAATAGGGTTTAATTTTCTGCTTGAATATAAAAAAGGAGGTGATTTATATGATTCCGGTTTGAGAAACTCTATAAGAAATGGAAATACTCTAAGCACCTTACTACGCGATGAATTGGTAGTTCTTGATGGTGTTATGGATGACGGTAGTGGAGGTTATGTAACCAATACTTCGGAAGGCTTAATAGATCAGAACTATTACAGGAGTTCAACTCAATACAATAGAGCCTCAGAAGTTCTGGTTCAAGATGCTTCATGGGTAAAACTTCGTAATGTAAGTCTTTCATACGAAATTCAAAGTAAGTTTATAAGTATACTAAATTTATCTAAAGTAAGTATAACAGCTAGTGCCAATAATATTTTAATATGGACGCCCTTCGAAGGTTTTGATCCGGAAGGAAATCAATATAGTGCAGGTAGCAACGTATACGGTTTTACAGGTTTAAGTGTTCCGATATCTGAAAGCTATTCATTAGGTGTAAACATAGGATTCTAAAAATATAAGTATGAAAAACATAATAACTAAAATAGTTTTATTAGTTGCATGTACAACTCTTTTTGTAGCTTGTAGTGAAGAGTATTTTGAAGTAAATACTCCTTCAAATACAGCAACATTAGAAGAATTACGAATGCAAGATTTAATAGCACCAGTAATTCATAGTACAATGGAAGCTCAACGTTCTGCAGAGTTATCCTTTGGCAATTACGTCCAGAATTTTGTTAGCACTGGAGGAGGAGCAGCAGGACAAACAACGGCAAGTGGCCTCTGGGAACAGGTATATCTTTATGTTTTACCAAATTTGAAGGTAATCAAAGAAAAAGCAATAGAAAGTAATGCAATACATATTGGAGCAATTACGGATGTATTAACGGCCATTAATATTGGCATTGCTACAGATACTTGGGATAATATTCCTTATTTAGATGCAACTGACGGGCCTGACAATAATTTCCCAGCATTTGATACGCAAGAAGAGATCTATACTCAAATATTCATTTTGTTAGATGATGCAATTTCTGCTTTAGAAAGTACTGATAATTCCGGTTTTGATTTAGGAAGTTCAGATATCATTTATGGCGGAGATTCAGATAAATGGCTCCGAACTGCTTATACTATAAAAGCACGTTACCAACTTCATTTAGTAAATAAGGGTATTATGTCCGCGAATGATGTTATAGCAACCATTTCAAATGGCTACACATCTACGGATGATGATTTTCAAATGTTTTATGATGATAAAAATATAAATCCTTGGTATTCTGTAGAGGTTTTAGCAAGATCAACTGGTAATTTTAGTAATGACATTGCAAGTCAATTAGTAAGTTCAATGAATGGAACGTATTATCCATTTCAGGGAAGCAGTGTAGTCATAGATCCTAGATTGCCTTTATTTGCAGAAATACCCGATGAAGATATTGAATACAAAGGTTTTGTAAGTGGCGGTTTAGGGGTGTCTCCAGATGGTTCAGATGCTAATACAAGTTTTAAAACTGATGGATATTATACTAGTGTAGATTCTCCATTAATGTTAATTAGTTATGCCGAGGCTATGTTTATAAAGGCAGAAGCTGAATTTCTGGCTAATGGAGGTACGACCACTAGTGTTGGTTCAAATTTAGCGGCTTACGCTTCATATATGGAAGGTATACAGGCAAGCATGGATATGTATGGTGTTGATGGTCTGGATTACTTATCAGATGCGTCAATAGCTGTTGAAGAGACGGGTTTAATGTTGAACCACATTTTAAAAGAAAAATATATTCATAATTTTTTAAATCCAGAAACTTTCGTGGATTTTAGAAGATATGACTTTTCAGAAGAGGTCTTTAAGGGACTTCAGATGAGGTTAGAAGATTCAGCAGATTCTAATGAATATAGTGGTGAATGGTTTAGGAGAGCTGAATACCCATCAGTTGAGATTTCTAGAAATGAAGCTAATGTTTTGGCAAATCAAAAAACTCCAATAACTCCCGTTTGGTGGGATAATTAATTTAACTAAAACATAAAATCAATAATGTCTTGGATTTAGTATTTTGATTAAATGATTTATTTTTTAAAGTTTAAAGCTAAATGATGACTTATCATTTAGCTTTATTTTTTGTGGTGCTATAAAAGGAATTAATAACACCACAAAGGGTGTTAATCTCTTCTTTAGTATGTGCGGCACTAAGTACAATTCTACTCATTAAACTGGCTTTCTCATTTGGATAACGAAAGCTGGTAACCAAGATTTGGTGCTCTTCCAAGTGTTGAGTTAAATTCTCATCTGCAAAAGTAAAAGCTGGATGACCAATCATAGATTTAAATTTAGTGATAAGATTGATTTGTGTTCTGAAAAATTCAATATTTTGTTCTAATAAAGAACGCTTTTTATTCAATAATTCTTCTCCAAAATAGATAGTAGCTAAGTTGGCAGGAGCAGCGGGACTAGAGCCACCAAAAAAATCAGTTTCAACAAACTCATCAATTCTTTTAGTGTCTGCAAATATAGCACCTCCTTGCACGCCAAAACCTTTTCCTAAGGAGCAACATACTATAAGTTCTTTTGGATGTAATTTTTTCAAAGAAGAAAATACACCACCTCCATTTTTCCCAAGAATACCTATTCCGTGAGAATCATCTACCACCAAGATTACTTCGTTTAATGGTAGTGCTTTTAACCCATTAAAGTCAGGAAAATTAGCGCCAGAAAAATCGATAGAATCAAGAAATACAACAGGCGTACTGTCTTTATTTTTTTCTAAATGATCACGCAATGCAATATTTAGCGCTGCAAATGTAATATATGATTTAGGCTTATTTTCTTGATTGTTACAGAGGTAAAGAGCAGAATGAGTATTGGGTGAATAGAAAAAGCGAAACTCTTTTCTGTTTAGAAATTGACTTATGAATTGACCCGCTAAGTATCCGGAAGATAAGGTTACGCAAGCTTCGCTACCTACTAATTTTGCTAAATAACTTTCGGTTTGATCAAAAATAGAAATCCGAATATTAGATTTTCTTGATGCGCCATAATTTGTGCCATATTTTCTAAGATTATCAATGTATATATTTTGAAATTCTAAATCCGTTTGTAAGCCTAAATACGCAGTGCCACCAAAATAAAGATAATTAGTGCCTTTTACTTGTATGTTTTTGCTTGGAAAAGAATTAATATATTTTGTCATGATCTTAATGTTATGCCACTACCTCCAAGCTTAGGATAGCTTAGACTAGCATCTTTGTGAATGATGATACCATCTGCGATGTCTTCTTTTAATAGAAGAGCACCATCCATATCAACATAATCTAATTGCGGTAATATTTGGGCGATTGCCGAAATACCTACAGAAGACTCCGTCATACAACCCACCATGACTTTTAAGCCTAAGTCTTTACCTTCTTTAATCATCCGTAAAGCAGGGGTGAGTCCGCCACACTTCGTTAATTTAATATTTATACCACTAAAATGCAACCCACATTTTGCTACATCACTTTCTACAATACAACTTTCATCGGCAATAATAGGTAAAACACTGTGGTGCATTACTTTTTCCATCCCATCCCAATCATCAGCTTTTAAGGGTTGCTCTAAAAATTCTACACCTAAATCTTTTAATAATGGGGCATTAAAAATTGTTTCTTCTGCAGTCCAAGCACAATTCGCATCAATCCTAAAAATTGCATCGGTATGTTTGCGCAACTCTTTTACGATATTAACATCATCATCTGTTCCTAGCTTTATTTTGTAGATCGGCCATGGTGTTTCTTGCATCTTAGCCACCATTTTTTCAATACTAGCAATACCAATGGTATAGTTGGTTGTTGGGTAATGATCTAAGCTTGTATTCCATAGTTCATAAAGCGGTTTTCCTTTTAGTTTACCGTATAAATCATGAGCAGCTAAATCTAAAGCGCATATCGCAAAATTAGAAAGTCCCTTTTTTGTTATAAAAGCATGAAATATTTCGGGCGTTGTAAATGTAAATTCTTCTATAGCCGATCGGACGGCATTTATTTCTGCCATCATACTCTCTACAGAAATTTTATAGTATGGGTTTGAAGTTGCTTCTCCATAACCAGTATATCCATTTAAACTAAGGCTTGCAATTAATGTATTTTGAAAATCATGAGATTCTCTAGAAATACTAAAGGTGTGTTTTAAGGGTAAAATGTATTTTTTTAATTGAAGCTCCATCGTATAAATCTTTCCTACGAAAATAAGCAAAGAGAAAATATAAAAAAACCAAAAGCCATTGAAATATCAATGGCTTTTGTATCTATTTAAGTTCGTTTTTAATCGTTGAAGGTAACACTACCCGAAACACTTTTATTAGCATTTACTTTTGCTTTACCGGAATAAGATATATTCCCTCCGCTACTAGCATCTGCATGTAATGTTTCTGATACATAAATAGCAACATTAGCACCGCTACTTGCTTCTGCGTTACAAGTTTTTGAGGTCAATTCTTTACCACTTACATTTGAGCCACTACTAGCATCAATAGTAGCATTAGTAGCTTCTCCTAGAATTTTAAGATTAGCGCCACTACTAGCATCAATAGTTAGTTCCTCTGTTACAATGTTTACATTAACTAGAGAACCACTACTAGAATCTATTGTTAGTTTGTCTGATTTAAGGGTGTTTGTTGCTGTTACGTTTGCACCGCTAGAGCTTTTTAATTCTGATATATTAGGTAAAGAAACATATACTTTTTTTGTAGCATTACCAATGTTTTCGATAGCATGAATCTTAAGGGCATTGTTATTAATATCTGTTCCTATTAAATCAATAATATTCTCATCTGCCTCAACTTTAATTTCAAATACCGCTGCTTGGGTTACAATGACTTCTAAACCTTCTGAGGCCGAAATTTCTGTGAAATCTTCATTTACGGGTCTTATGTCTTGGGTTACTATCCCGTTTCCTTTAACGCCAGATCCAAATTCGCCTATTTTTATATCCATTCCGCAGGATGTTAAAAAAACGCTTAGTGCTAGTGTGATTGCAATTCTTACTAAAGTTGTCATGATTATTGTTTTTATGATTGGTGTAAATTTGATGCTTTTTTAGGTTTTCGTATAATTATACTAACCCAACTGTTGTTTTTAATTGATGAATTGTTATGATTACATTTTAATAGCAGTTCACTAGTGGTTTAGTTTAGTGCCTTGTATTAAATACTAGTTTTCATCGGCATCAACACGGATGCCGTTTTCGTCTATTTTTAAGATAAATGATTCGCCATTGTCTTGAACATCAATATCAATACCATTTTCATTTATTTTAATTTTGCCTTTTTCTCCATTTTCATTGATGTTGATATCTATACCGTTACCATTTATTTTTACGCGATTTTCATCCTCAGAGAATTCTAATTCTTTTACAGGACAATCTAGGCATTGTAAGGTTCCATTGTTTCCCATCATCCATTTAAAATCATAGACATCGCAATCGTTAATTTTGCTATCATTTTTAGTGTTTATGCGCCAGCAGTTATCCACGGTATTCAAAAACTTTAATTTCATTCCTTTTGGCAAGTAAATAAATACACGAACCTCTTGATTTTTAAATTTGTTTTCTCTTCGCGTTGTCAGGAATTCATCTAATTCTAGCGTGTTGCCTTCTAATCTAAATTCATAATCAATTTTTTCAGCAGTCTCTCGGGCATTTAAGAACGATTTTCCATTAGAGTTTTTCTGAACTTCTATGTGAATAAGAGAATCTTTTGAAGTTTTAAAATTAAACTCTACATCTTGAGAGGATAATATTTCTTGTCCGTTGTCATCGTAACTCACAATCATATCACCAATATTTAAAGTACGTCTATTCCAATGTAGATCATTAGAGGTAAAAGCAATATTTAAGGTGTCATTAGGACTGTTGATGTAATATTCTGTATCTGTAATTGCGCTATCCCAGAAAGCTCTAGAAGAAGCTTGTTTAGCACCAAGTATGATAATAGCAATAAAGGATATTAACCATAGGCCTAAGAGTGAAAATTTAGCGACAGACCCTATAGATTTTAAATTGGTAATTAGAATTTTTAATCCTAGATATAATAAAAAGAATAGAGGTATAGCTACTAAGAGAAAAGCAACTATGGCTACAATCCAAAAAGGAGTATTTGTAGCATCTACTAATTCATATAAGTTTAATGGCCCTAAGTGAACAGTATCAAAAACACCCACTGTAAATAGACCAATTAGCATAGCGATTAATCCGGCACCGCCTGTAATAATTAATATGATTCCAATAAATTTCCCTATGATTTTAAAGAAGAACATGATGATTTCGCCAAGGGTGTCAAAAAAAGTTTTCCCACTACTTTTAACTTTATTACCTACTTTTTCGTAATCAACATTTTTTACACGGTCTGCAACTTCATCAAAACCCTCTTTTACTTTACGTTCAATGTTACTGATGTTTACATCTTCACCACGCATGTCTAGCTTCTGTGCGGTTGTTTTGGCTTCAGGAATCAAAATCCATAATAAGCCATAAATTAAAGCAAAACTACCTCCAGAACCAACGGTTAATACAATCCAAAGTATACGCACCCAAATAGGATCTACTCCAATATAATGCCCTAAACCAGCGGAAACACCTGCTACATATTTAGCATCAATATCTCGGTATAATTTTTTAACTCTTTTGGGCTCTTTTGAAGCAGTTACAGGTTCATCATCAAAAATATCTTCATCAACCATATAATCTTCTGGCTGCCCCATGATAGCGATGACTTCATCGACTTCTTTGGTGGTAATGACCTGGCGTTCATTGGCTAGTTTCTCATGAAATAATTCTGCGATTCTTGCTTCAATATCTGCTAAAATTTCATCACTACCTGAGGTATTTGCAAATGATCTTTTTACAGATTCTAGATAACGTCGAATTTTATTGTACGCATTTTCATCAATATGAAAAAGTATATTAGCGAGATTTATATTTACAGTTTTGTTCATCGTTAGTTGTTTTTGTTGTTGGTCACTAGGTTAGTAGCACTTCGTAATTCATCCCAAGTAGTGTCTAATTCTTTTAGAAATAGCTTCCCTGTTTCAGTCAATGTATAGTATTTTCTTGGTGGTCCAGAAGTAGACTCTTCCCAACGATAATTTAATAAGCCTGCATTTTTTAATCGTGTTAATAAAGGATAGATGGTACCCTCTACCACAAGCATTTTGGCATTCTTTAATGTTTCAAGGATTTCTGATGCATATTTGTCTTCTCCATTTAAAATAGAGAGGATGCAATATTCCAGTACACCTTTACGCATTTGCGCCTTTGTATTTTCTACATTCATAATTTCGTCTTGCTTTGTATGCAGCTTTTTTAGCCTCGAAATTCTTTCTGTTTTCTTAGAACTAACTTCTTGCATAGATTAACGGTTCGTTTTTTGATTGATGAATAAACATCCAGATTGATTTTTTTGATTGTGATTAATGAATAAACTCCTGTACTGAAAAGGTGTGATTAAGACCTTTTTTTTACTTTATAAATTTAATAGTTAATGGATATGAAAATTCTTGACCTTCATTTGTTTTTATGACGGCTAAAATGGTATATACAATATTTAGTGCAAATAGAGCTCCGTGTAATAAACCGCTTACTCCAAAAGGAATCAGCCAGGAACCAAACCTGAAGTCATTACTGTCAAAATGAAAATTCATAGTATTGAAATGATTTAAATTTCCAAATGAGAAATTTCCAAAATCAAATAGGTTTGGAATTAACCCTAAAAATAATGGAATACTTATAATGCCAATAAGTATGGAATAAAGCAATAAGCTTAATTGAAAATTTAAAGCTTGTTTTCCATTATAATCTACATACTTATATTCATTCTTATTTGCGGTCCAAAGAACCAAAGGAACTATAAAGTTTCCGAAAGGAATAAAAAACTTAGAGAACGTCGATGCATGCAAAATTGCAGAGAGGTTTTTTTCGTGTTTTGATATAGTATCTGTCATGGCTTAGTAATTTCTTATGCAAATATATGTCTAAAAAAAGGTACTATGCAACACATAGTACTGAAAATTAACTTTTTATTAACATTTGTAAGCTCGTTATTTTTCAATACTTTTATACAAAATTTAGAGTAGTTATGGGAGTTTCCGCAAGTAAGTTTAATTCGTTTACATTTTTTAAATTGCCTTCTGCTTGGTGGTGTGGTGTGCGTTTGCGTCATATAGATACAAAGAAAGCAGTAGTAACAGTAACCCATAGATGGATAAATCAAAATCCTTTTAATTCTATGTTTTGGGCAGTTCAAGGAATGGCCGCAGAATTATCTACTGGCGCTATGATGATTGATCAAATTAAAGAAAGCGGACAGAAAATATCGATGTTAGTAGCAAATAATAACGCTAGTTTCACTAAAAAGGCTACAGGTAAAATTACATTTACGTGTGAGGACGGTCATTTAATTAAAGAAGGTATTGATAAAACGGTAGCGACAGGAGAAGGTCAAACTATTTGGATGAAATCTGTAGGAGTTAATACCGATGGAGTAGTGGTATCTACCTTTAATTTTGAGTGGACTATTAAGTTAAGAAAGAAATAGAGGAATTCCTTATTCGAGTACTATAGGTGAATATTGTGGGTTTAATAGGACCAAGTTACTTGTAGGTTTATTTTGATTGTTAATTTTTAATGATTTTATATTTAATTCGTGTATAATGAAAGAGAAACCTTTATTTCATGAGGAGCAAAAATTTACACAATGGTGGTTGTGGTTATTATTGCTGGCGCCTATCGTGATTCTATTCTATACTTTGGTTAAACCTATTTTAGAAGATCCTAATCAGGCCAATGGCAATTTCTCTTTTAGTCTAATACCGTCAAATGATTTCTGGATTTCATTGGGACTTATGCTTGTAGTTTTAATACTCTTCATGCTGTTAAAATTAAAAACTACCCTATCACAAGATTATATTCAAGTTTCATTTTTTCCTTTTTTTACAAAAAAATGGAAATGGTCAGAAATAAACCCTACAGAAATTGTTACCTATGGGTTTGTAGGATATGGAATTAGGTTGAGTTTAAAGTATGGAACGGTCTATAATATAAAAGGAAATTACGGATTAGCTATTCATTTAAAAAATGGAAAGAAGCTGATGGTGGGCACTCAAAAACCGGAAGAATTAGCCAATGTCATCAAAAATAAGTAGTGAAATTGTAACATTTGTTTCCTAGAACGTACTAATAATCATCAATCAAAAAATAGATAGGACATGAATGCACATGAAATAGATTTTCAGATATTTGGAGAAGAAATGCAGTTTGTAGAAATAGAACTAGATCCTCAAGAAGCTGTCGTCGCAGAGGCAGGGAGTTTTATGATGATGGACTCCGATATTAAAATGGATACCATTTTTGGAGACGGTTCTAATCAGGATAAAGGTGTTTTAGGAAAAATATTTTCAGCAGGAAAGCGTATGCTTACAGGGGAAAGTTTATTTATGACGGCTTTTTTAAATATAGGTCAAGTAAAACGTAAAGTTAGTTTTGCATCTCCTTATCCCGGAAAAATACTTCCGATAGATTTATCAGAAACACAAGGTAAATTTATATGCCAGAAAGATGCTTTTCTTTGTGCCGCAAAAGGTGTTTCTATTGGCATTGAATTTTCAAAACGTTTGGGCAGAGGTTTGTTTGGTGGGGAAGGATTTATCATGCAAAAATTGGAAGGAGACGGTTTGGCATTTGTGCATGCAGGAGGTACTTTGGCAAAAAAAGAATTAAAGTCAGGAGAAGTGCTCAGGGTAGATACTGGATGTATCGTAGGCTTTACACAACATGTAGATTATGATATTGAATTTGTAGGAGGTATTAAGAATACTGTATTTGGTGGGGAAGGATTATTTTATGCTACACTGCGCGGACCAGGAACCGTATATGTACAATCGTTGCCTTTTAGCAGACTGGCTGGTCGTGTTCTTGCTGCAATCCCAAGCGGGGGCAATACCAAAGGAGAAGGAAGTATTCTTGGAGGTATTGGAAATTTATTAGATGGTGATAATTAATTGTAGACGTAAAAAGTTTGAAAAACGGAACGGTAAAAAATATAACGAAAAAACTGTTATCAGATAACTGGTATAGGTTAGATAAATATTTCTTTGATTATCATAAAGAAGATGGTTCTTGGGAAAAACAAGAACGAGAAGTTTATGATTGTGGTGATGCTGCAGCTATTCTTTTAATACATAGAGAAAGAGCATCTGTTATTTTAACCAAACAGTTTCGGATGCCTGCTTATCAAAATGGTGTGGCTACAGGAATGCTTGTTGAGGTTTGCGCCGGACTTTTAGAAGGGGATACTCCTGAGGTGTGTATCAAAAAAGAGGTTCTTGAAGAGACTGGCTATCAAATTCCTGAAGTCAGTAAGGTTTTTGAGAGTTTCATGGTCCCGGGTACGGTGAAGCAAAAAGTCCACTTTTTTATAGGTTATATTGATGATACCATGAAAATCAATGCGGGTGGTGGTGCAGATGATGAAACTGAAAATATTGAGGTGTTAGAAATTCCGCTATCCGAAGCTTATGATATGATTGCTTCTGGAGCTATAATTGATGGTAAATCAATTATGTTATTACAACATGTAAAAATACAGCAGCTTTCTTAAAGAGTCTCTAATAGTGGTCTCTTAAATTCTCGAAGACCAATTGCATTCGTTTCTTTAGTTCCTCAGTAGGTTGTTTGTAGTGATTGTTCATGATGCTAAAAATCAAAGTCTTACCAGATTTGGTTCGTAAATAGCCACTTAAACAATGTACATTACCTAAAGAACCAGATTTGGCATATAGATATGGTTCGTTTATTCCTCCGTACCAATTCGTCAACGTACCGGAAACACCTCCTGCAGGAAATAAATCAAAGATTCGTTCCTGTGATTGTTCCATGTATATTTTTTTTAAAATATGAACTAAAGATTCAGGGGTAAATAAATTATATCTAGAAAGTCCTGAGCCATCTACCCATCTAGGTTGGTGCTTTAAATCTGCAAGGTTCTGTTCTAAAATATAGCGCTGTGCGTTTTTTAAATTTAAGGTATCAGATAATGTAGCGCTACATAAAATAAGTAATTGTTCCGCTAGGAAATTATCACTAACCGCCATCATTCTTTTTAAAATAGAATCTGTGGGGATACTATAGACTGTTTGTTTATTTCCTTTAGGAAATTTGCTTATTAGTTCTACATTCTTGTTTGAAGCAGTATCAAGCAAACTTTTAACTAATGTATCATCTACTATAAAGGGAGTTACGGTAGTGTCTTTTTTATGGAGATTATTATAAAAAATATTTTGATGCTGACTACGTGCCTTTTGTGCAACCATCGGTATAATATCATTTTTAAAGAACGATGGGGTAATTGTTATGGAATCGTTTTTATAAACGGATAAAACATTCCCATACATGGGTAATGAGGAACGTTCTGGCTGGTAATAGGCATCATAATCTTCCCAAGCCCATCCGGGCCCATAAGCGGTAGTTTCAAAATTATGTAGGTTCAGTTTGATATGTTTGTACCCTTTTAAAAAATGGAGAGCCGTACTATCTTTAAAATACGGATGTAATAAACTAGGATCTCCTGTGCCTTCTATATAAACCGTGTCTCCAGTAGTGTGATATTTAAGAGAAGGTATATTTTTAGGCAACACATTTAAGGCAGTATATAAGGTGGCTATTTTTGTAGTACTAGCAGGTGTAAAAAATTTTTCACTATTGTATTTTACAAGTGTATCGTTACTTGTAGGGTCATAAATGAACACTCCTAAAAACTGATTATCGTAAAAAGGCTCCATAAACGCTTGCTGTGTTTCTTTACGTATTTTTTTGATTTTTGAAGCGCTACAACTCTGTAATAAGTTGATAATCAGTAATAAAAATAATATTCTTCTCATTCTTAAAGGTCGGTTCTTAGCCTAACAATTTATGCTTTTTGTCTATATTAACAACAATTTATCTATTTTTTAACTTATTCAGAGCAATACATATTACCTTTTTATGTTTAACTTAGTAAAATCAACTAATACATATTTTAATATGACTAAATCAATGCTTGAGTACACTAAAATGGTACTTAATAAAGTTAGTTTTGATACAAAGTTATTTTGTAAAGAAGTAAAGAAAGCTTTTTCAACACTCATGCCTGAAGAAGTAGAAGAACTGAAACTCTGGTTAGAGAAATTTATATATGATAAACCAGAACTAAAACAAAGCCTAATATACTTAACATAAAATAAAAGCCACTTTAATAAGTGGCTTTTTTATTGCGCTAACTTTTAATGTTACTATTTATTAAGTGGACTTATAATTTTTACATCTTGAAAAGCGATAGCACCTCTAACGATACTAGAAATTACTTCCCTAAGCGCTTCTGTAATTTGTATTTTTAATTCGCTTTTATGGTAGATTAAACTAACCTCTCTGGCAGGAGATGGACTTTCAAAATACTTTAAGTTTTCTTTTTTACGCTCATCTAGCGTTAGCGTGTTTAAAAAAGGAAGTAGTGTCATCCCCATTCCTTCATTTACTAAATTTACTAAGGTTTCAAAACTTCCACTTTGTAATTGAAAGGCCTCACCTTGCGCATCTTTAGATGCTTTACAAAGATTAATGACCCCATCTCTAAAACAATGTCCGTCTCTTAAGAGTAGCACATCGTTTATATCTAAATCTTCAGTCTTAAGCTTGTCTATACCATTTAGTTTATGGTTTTTAGGCACATAACCAACAAAAGGCTCATAATACAAAGGGCGTTCTTTAATATATTCTATTTCTAAAGGCGTAACAGCAATACCGGCATCTAAATGACCATCTTGAATATTTCGGATCATATCCTCAGTATTCTGTTCTTTGATGATAAGATTTACTTTAGGATATTTTTTGATAAAAGTATTTAAGAACATAGGCAGTAATGTAGGCATTACCGTAGGGATAATTCCCAATGTAAATTCACCTCCTATAAATCCTTTTTCTTGATCAACAATATCTTTTATCCTATTGGCTTCGTTGACAATATTTTTTGCTTGTGCTACAATTTTTTTTCCTACTTCAGTAACGGCAATTGGTTTCTTACCACGATCAAAAATTAACACATCTAGTTCATCCTCTAATTTCTGAACTTGCATGCTTAGAGTAGGCTGAGTCACGAAACTTTTCTCCGCAGCTAGGGTAAAATTTTGGTATTCGGCAACAGCCAAAACATATTGCAATTGCGTTATTGTCATTTGTATTGTTTTAGGCTATAAAAATATAAAAACTATCAATGAATCTTATGGTCTTAGGGGTATATGTTTTGTAAATTTGTTATGAAATCAAAAGCATATATTATGAAACTAAATAGCATAGGATTAGACGCAGCGAAATCAGCACAATTAAGTGATGATTTAAATACGTTATTAGCCAATTTTCAAAGATATTATCAAAATTTAAGAGGTATTCACTGGAATATTAAAGGAAAACGCTTTTTTGACTTGCATATCAAGTTTGAGGAGTTATATACTGATGCCAATGAGAAAGTAGATATGATTGCAGAAAGGATATTAACTTTAGGCGGGCTTCCCTTGCACACCTTTGAAGATTATATTGCAAATTCTACGATTGAAGTAGGTAAAAATATTCATAAAGATGAAGCAGCAATACACTTAATTGTAGATTCTTTAAGCAAATTACTTGTTATAGAACGAAAAATTTTAAATACTTCAGGAGATGCCGATGATGAGGGTACAAATTCTATGATGAGCGATTTTATTGCAGAACAAGAGAAAACTGTTTGGATGATGAAAGCTTGGTTAACAGAAGAAGTATAAATTCAGTACTAGTTATAAAAAAAAAGCCTCTTAGCATTGTGTTAAGAGGCTTTTCTAGTTTTAAAACCGAATGGTAAATGCTAAATCTTCATTTGTTAGCGAAAATTTTGCATCATCAAAACGTGGTGGGCCATAAGACATATCATTTCCAGACATACCGTAGTTTTCTTTTGGCATCCCATTAGTTTCGAAATCCATGCGCTTATTATCATTTTCATCATGCACCGCCATAATAGCATAATTTCCAGGGACTATATTTTCAAAGTTTACATTTATTTTCCCGTCTACTATTTCACTCGCTATATTTTGTATGCCGGGCCCTTTCATAAACGTATCTGCAGTATGTAATGAAAGTAACACTTTGCCATTGTTGTTAGAGATATTATCAATAGATACTGCTAGGGTGTAGCTTTGTGTTTCTTGAGCTTTGGCGAAAATAGCACATAAAATTAGAATAGAGGTAACGACTAAATTTTTCATTTGAATCTGGTTTTAATACCGTTGATTAACGGTAATAGTTATTAATAGTTCAAAGTTGAAAAATAATAGAGAGGTGGGTAAATTTTAAAAACTCAACTGTAGAAATTGATTTCCGAATTGTAATATTTGTGCAAAAAAAATAAAAAGAGTATGTTTTAAAGAGCTGAGTAGAGTCAATTACCAATTCTAGATTTTAACCAACGGACCATTCCATCTGTTTCTTGTAAGGTAAGATTACTAGAAATTTCTAATTGCCCACCTGTAATCGGGCTCATCATTGTAGGAGCTAATACTATTTTTTTTCCAAAATAAATGACCAAGGGTTCACCTGTGAATTCTGTAGTTATTTCTTTTAGTTTTGTACTTCCTATAGTGTTTAAAACCAAATGGACAGAAGGCTTTCCTAAATAATTAAAACTTTGAGAAACTTCTTTTATATCTGATAAATAAATGGAAGGGGTATCTTGTAGGATAAGAGTTTCATAATTATCACCAGTAAACCCATCATAATTTTTAGTCAAATACAAGCCAGAAATTGTGTCTCTACTCATAGGCTTAGCTTGAGAATATGAAGCTGTTGCGAAGAACAAGCCTATAATTAAAGGAAAAATTTTAAGGGACATGTTTTGTATTTAGAGGGTATTCTTTTTCATTGCTTGTGCTATAGCACAGGCATTAACATCATCAGTAGTTTCTAGTTCTGAAATTATAGTTTCATGATCTTCCGTTCTATTTTGCGATAACTTATACGTAGCTTGGATATCATCTATTTTAATTTTAAAACCGATTACTCCTTTAACTTGTCTCAGTGTTTTGCTAGACATGTCTTCTAAGACTATAGGATTCTTAGATGCTTTTTCGTACTTATTTACCAGTTTGTGCATGGATGCCATGACTTCGTCTTCATTAAGGAGACTCAACTTTCCATATACATGAACCGCAATATAGTTCCAAGTAGGAACCTCTTCTTTTTTATACCAAGATGAAGAGATGTAGGAGTGTGGTCCATTAAAAATACAAAGTACGGTACTATTTTCCGTAAAATGTTTTCCCTGTGGATTTGCTCTTGCAATATGGCCTACTAAAATATCTGTGCCATCATGGTCAGTATCTAATTCTAAAGGAATATGTGTAGCCCAAGGTTTATCGTCTACCTGGTTTACAAGGATGCCAAAACTATTTTCAATTAAAAATTGTTTGATTTCTTTTAAATCCTTTTGCTCGTAATACTTCGGAGTGAACATTCTAGATAGCTTTTAAGTTTAAAAGTAGCTATTAATCATTTAATACGAGTAGAATATTCGTAATTATAAAGATTGTTTTTTTATCGTAAAGCTAAATTTAGAGCCTTCCCCCAGAGTGGATTTCACAGTAATCTCACCCCCTAATTTTTCAATTATTTTTTTTACGGTAGCTAAGCCAATTCCGTTACCTCTCACTCCAAATTTATCTTGGGGACTGTTGATGGTGAAAATATCAAAAATACTGTCGTATTTATCTTTAGGAATTCCTGGGCCATTATCAGCAACATAAAACAGGTAGTGTGTTTTAGAAGCGTCAATTCCTATTGTAATTTGAACCTCGCCTTTGTCATTGTATTTTATGGCATTGGTAACCAAATTGATGAGTATTTGATCTAATGCGGTTTCATTAATAGTAACCTTTTTTAATTTTGATATGACTGTTAAATGAATGTGAGGGTTGCTGCTAAATATGCTATTGATGTTATTCTTTATATTCTCTATGCTGACCTCTTTATTTTTTTCTTTTAACAGATTGTCACTCTTACTGTATTCTAACAAGCCTTCAATAAGTCCTTTTAATCGGTTAGAAGAACTCACAATCATATTTAAAATATCTGATCCTTGTGAATCTATATTGATTCCATATTGATCGATGAAAATATCTGTTAAGGTGGTAATATTATTTAATGGAGACTTCAAATCATGTGCGGCAATATAGGCAAAGCGTTCTAGTTCTGTGTTTTTCTCTTTTTGATTGACTAAGGCTTGCTGTAATAAGAGTTCATTTCTACGAAGCTCTATTAACTTCATAACTTGATTTGATAGCGCTTGAAGCGATTCTATCTGACTTTTGTTTAAGGTCTTTGGTTCGTGATCTATAACACACAAAGAGCCAATTGGTAAGTTATTTGCCGTCATTAAAGGAACTCCGGCGTAAAAAACTACATTAGATTCTCCTGTAACCATAGGGTTGTCAAAAAAGCGCTCGTCTTTTCTTGTGTCAGGAACTATAAATACATCTCCAGAGTGATTTATGGTATGACCACAAAAAGATATCTCTCTAGGAGTTTCTTTTATATCTACGCCATAAGAAGACTTAAACCATTGCCGATTTTCATCTACAAGGGTAATCATTGAAATAGGAGTGCCACATATTTCGGAGGCTATCTTAGATAAATTATCGTAGTCTTCTTCGGGTAAAGAGTCTAAAATATTATAAGATTGAAGCTCAGCTAATCTTTTTTCTTCTTCTTTGTGCGCTTTTGGAGCAAGCATGCTATTGATTTATGAAGTGAGAAATATATTACAAATAGAAGAACGAAAAACTAATAGTATAATTGTATGGAAGCCTTAATTTAACATATTTAATTATACAGGTTTATTAAAATAAAAAAGACCGAAGAATCGGCCTTTTTCAGGTGCTGTAAAATTTGTTTTAAGGCTTCGGGATTGCGGCTGTACCGCCTATTTTATCTTTTTTAATTTGTCGTTGAATTTTCTTAATCGCAGATTCGATAGATTTTTCGGGTTCAATAATATTGTATTCTCCCCAGAAGTCAGGATCAGAGAAACCTAGGGCTTCATCACTAAGAATTATATTTCTGCGTAATTTTTCTTTTCCTCTTAAGTTTTTACCTACATTTTTTTCCCAATCGGTTACGGCCATTTCACAGGTCATGCTATACACAGAATTAAACCATCGATCATCCCAATTAATTTTGAACTCCAACATGACATTACTGTAGCCATAATACCACTTATTATCTTTCTCTCTATAGTCTACACGATAAGCTACAGCAGTAGGATATACATTGGCTTTAGCAGGTTTGCGTTTTACAAACATACGTGCGGCGTTTTCTCTATCTGTAATATTTAATTCATAGATAGCGCTAGTCAAAATTTTATGTTCAGCATCTATAAATAGCTGTCCTTTATAGAGTTGGTCTGTCAAGTTTTCTTTCTGAGAAAAATTTATAACATAGATTAATTGATCATTAATTCTAGCGGAACGTTCAAAGGTATAGTTGTAAAGCGGAATGGTTTCGTGTGTAAAGACATACTCCGGATATTTCATTAAGTCGATAAATAGGGTGTTGAAGGGGCCTCCTTGTAATTTTAAAGTTAAGGTATCTAATTTACTGTAATCAGTACTTTTTCTAGCCTTATATAACTCTACCGCATCGTTTTGCTTTGTAGTATATGGCGCTTTATGAATATTGACTACCGCTTCAGACAATGAAACATTTTTCTTTCTCTTTTTTATGGTTTCACGGTAAAAAGCGGTCATCAGGGTGGGGAATTCAAAATAATCTGCACCTTTTTTATTTAATGTTTCTCGAACAAGAAGTTCTGCATTCTTAGGGACAACGATATTAACCTCAGATAAAGCGGTAACTGCTGTTTCTAATGCAATCTTATCACTGTCTTTAAGTTCTTTTAGGCTTAACTCCTTTGTCTTATACCCTAAGAAGCTTATGGAAACTGTGGCGTCTGCCAAAGCTTTAGGAACTTTTAAAGCGAAATCTCCCTCTGTGTTTGTTACCGTACTTATATTAGAATTTTGTATGGTAATCGTTGCAAATACAAGTTCTTTTTTACTATTGGCATCTATAATTTTACCCTTGTATTGAGCAAATTCCTCTTGTTTCTCTTCTTGTAAAATAGTAGCGGCACTACTTTGTGGCACAGTTCCAAAAATTAGTAAGGCCACCAATAATGCTTTCCATGGCTTATTATGGGAATAATTAGATTTGCTTTTCATAGTGTTAGTTTTAAGGTGCGTCGTTGAGTCTTCCTTATAAGATACTAATTTTTAGCAAGATAACTACTATAAAAAAGCAATATTCATTTTTTGGAATAGAACAGCTTACTTTATAGGATACATATAACGGCATTATGTAATTCTTCGGAAGTCGGTGTTTCAAACCACTCTTCCATAAACTCAAGATTTTCATTCGTAACTTCGAAAGAAAAAGTAGCTCCTTTTTCGATATTCCGTTGCGTAACCCGTTTTTGTCGTTCTTTTTTAGGGATATCTAGAAAGTGTAGTTCAACTTCAATGCTATTGGCTTGAGCAAAATCTCTAAACTTTTGCCGATGCTCATATTTTGAAAATCCTAAGTCTAGAATAGCATCTATTCCAATTCTTTGTAGTTGCAGTAGCTGTTCTTGCATCAGGTCCTCTGCGCGATCAATTCGCTCCAGATACCAAGCTAAACCATCTTCATCTTTTTTATCTGGAAGAAAAAGAACAGAATTCCAGACGTCTATAGAAAACAAAAACCCACCAACTTTTTCTTTAAGTTGGTGGGAATAAGTTGTTTTACCAGCGCCAGTATTACCTACAATTAAGTATATCATTGGCCTAAGGCATTAATTAAGCTTCAGTTTCATTTTCAGCATCTGCGCCATCATTTTCTTCTTCAACTTCTTCTTTGTTTAAATTGTTTTTAAGAATATTAAGCTTCTTTAATTTTGCTTTCCAAGTAGCTAAATCTTCTTTATGTGCGTTAATCTTTTTAATCACGTCTTTTACAACCGGGCTATCTTCAGAAGCATTTGAAAAGAATTGTAAATTGTTTTCTAGCTGGCGAACTTCACTTTTGCTTTCATCAATCTTACGGCGGATAAAAGTACGTTCTCTCTGTAAAGCATGTTCTGTATTTTCACCATTGGTGATTTGCTGAATTTTATTACCATACTTCATCATTTCAGCTTCTTGACGTTCTATGTCTAGCTTTTTGAATAAGGCATCTAATATTTTATTGAATTTAGCATTGATACTTTTCTTATTGAAAGGCACGCGTCCAATAGCTTTCCATTCTGCTATAAAACCTTTAATAGCGTCTAAATCTTCATTTCTATTACCTGATAAATGAAAACCTTGTAAACGTTCTAGGCAAGCGGCTTTAAGCTCAAAATTTTCTAACTCGTCTTTTTGTGCTTCATTCTTACTCGCATTCAAACGATCAAAATAATGGTTACATGCATCTTTAAATTGCTTCCAGATTTTATCAGAAAACTTGCGAGGAACATGGCCAATTTTTTTCCACTCGTTTTGTATGCGCTTCATTTCAGAAGTAGCCATTTCAGTGTCTTCACTATCTTTTAAAGATAGTGCTAGCTCTAATAAGGCTCTCTTCTTATCTAAATTATCTTGTTGCTCTTTCTTTTGATCCTTATAGAAAGCATTCTTTTGTCTATTAAAATCACGAACACTATCTTTAAAAGAAGCCCAAGTTTTTTCATTTACTTTCTGCGGTACTTTTCCAGCACTGAAGAAGCTTTCTCTAAGCGCTTCAATTTCTTTAATTTGCTGTTGTAAACCTTTATGGTTTTTAGAAACATTCGTGGTGATAGCCTTAATGCCTTCTATAATCTCATGTTTTTTTACCAGATTGACTTCATAGGTTTTTTCAAGTTCAGCAAAATGTCCTTGTCGTCTGCTATGTAGCGCTTTTGTAGCATTGCTAAAACGTTCCCAGATAGCCTCACGGTGTTCTTTGTCTACAGGGCCAATATCTTCTTTCCAGATTTTATGTAAGGTCTGTAATTCTTGAAAAGCCATATTTAAGTCAGCTACTGTTTCTAGTGCTTCTGCTCTTTCTACAAGTTTTTGTTTTTCTTCTAGATTTCGTTTGAAATCTAAATCTCTTAATTCACGATTTAGATGTAAGAAATCATAAAAAATTTCAATGTGATGGTGGTATGTTCGCCATACATCATTATAATTATTTCTTGGAATAGGCCCAGCAGTACGCCAGCTTTCCTGTAAATCTTTAAAATTTTTGTAGGTAGTATTTATGTCCTCCTCTACATTAACCAATCCTTTTAAATCTTCAATAATTTGAAGTCTTTTTTCAAGATTGTCTTTTAAACTATTTTCAAGACTCTTATGGTATTGGTTTTTCTTTTCCCGATATTCTGAATAAACCTCGTTGAATTGTCTTTTAGTGACAGAGTTGTATTTAAAGTCTATTTCGTTTCCGCCATTGCTGACAAATTCTTCTTTTTTATGCTCTAAAAATTCTTGAAATTTTAAATCAAACTCATACTTAATGCCATCAATATGTTTTCTGATGGCTTGTACTTTCTCATTCTTAACAAGACGTTGTAATTCCCCAACTAAATTCTCCATAGACATTGCGTGGTAATCCAAAAGAGGAATAACATGCCTTTGGTGATTATCAGTGTCTTCTGCATCTTCTGCATTAGAATCATCAATTTCCTCAAGAACATCTTCACTAACAATGTTCTCCTCATTGAGCTCTTTACTTTCTTCAGCGCTGCTTTTAGAAGTTGCTTCTACATCATCAGTAGCTTGGTTTTCTGAAGGAGTATTCACCACTTCATTTGTTTCTACTGAATTTTCCTTACTACTATCATTTGATAGTTTCTCGTCTTTCTCGTCCAACATTATGTACGTATTTGGCTTTTTTGCCTAATTCATTGGTAAGATAGTAACAACCACTTGAATACCAAAAAAAATGTAAAAAAGTTGTGTAGAAATTCTAATTATTTAAAGATTTTAACTCTAAAAGCCATGCGGCTAACTATTCCATATTTCCCAAGCTTTCTCTGCTTGTAGTTCCAACATTTTGTCGCCATTTTTAATCTGTGCTCCTTGTGCTTCTCCAGCCAATAAAAAAGCTGTCTTTTCAGGGTTATAAATTAGATCAAATAACAAATGCTTCGCAGCAATAAATTCATAGGGTAGTGCAGGCTTTTCGTGAATAGCTGGAAATGTTCCAACGGGCGTACAATTAACAAGAACAGTATAGTCTTCTATTAATTGTTGGTTCAGTTCCTCGTAGGTGAATTGCCCCTCTTTTTTTCTTCTAGAAACAAAAGTATACTCAATTCCCAACTCTTTAAACACAAATGCGATGGCTTTAGAAGCGCCACCTGTGCCTAGGATTAATGCTTTTTTATGATGTGGTTGTATAAAAGGTTCTATAGATTTTTGAAATCCGTAATAGTCCGTATTGTATCCTTTTAATCCGTCCTTTGTAAATTTAATAGTGTTTACTGCCCCAATAGCTTTAGCTTTTTCATCTATAAGAGCTAAAAAAGGGAACACTTCCTCTTTATAGGGTATGGTGATGTTGAAACCATTAATATTTGTATTCTTTTTTAAAACCTCGCTAAGTTCATTTATGTCTTGAAAATCAAAGTTTTCGTAGGAGTAATTAGGTAGCTCTAAGTCTTTGAATTTCTGAGTAAAATAGGCCCTTGAAAAAGAGTAATCGATATCTTTTCCTATTAAGCCAAAACGAATTTTATTTTCTTTGTTTTCCATACCAATCTAAACCTAAAAATATAAAGATACCTACTGCTACAAATAAAAATGCCCACCATGTTTCTGAACTCGTAATCTCTGGTAAATATCTTTTGTAATTAACTATAATTTCATTGCCATTGGAATCTAACTGTAGGCTTCCATCTAAAGTTGTTTTTAGGATTGTTTTTTTCCAGGGCCAAACTACACCTAGTGATCCTGTAATAAAACCTATGATGATGGCAGTTGTGATGTGCTTAAAATGTTTAAGTAAGTAGGTGAGTAAATGTGATAGTGTTACTAAGCCTACTGTAGAGCCTGCGGTAAACACGGCTAGTATTTTTAAGGTTTTTACTCTTTTTTCATTTTGATAAAAACTAAAATCGCCCTGTAGAAATTCTGAAAATGTATCAAAAAGAGAATTTACAGAATCGACCAATAGCAAGACATAGTTTCCTAATAAAATTAAGATGAATGATCCTGATAATCCAGGGAGTGTCATACCAGAAACACTTATGATTCCGCAGAAGAAAATAAAAACTAGATTATCATTTTGCGTTGCTGGATTAAGAAAGCTAATAGCAATTCCTAAGATTAAACCGAATATTCCTGCCGAAATAGTCTTTCTATTCCAATGGTTAAAATCTTTGGAAATATAATAGATTGACCCTATAATCATACCGAAGAAGGTTGACCAAACATAAAGTTCTTTGCGTTCTAAAAAGTAATCTAAAAGTTTAGAGATGCTGAAGTAACTCACTAGCATCCCAAAAATCAATAAGGCTAAAAACTGACCATTAATATATCTGTAAAAGCTTTTAAATCTACTATTGAAAAGAAGCTTAAAAGCCTTTAAGTTTACTTTTTGAAGTGAATAAATAAACTCTTCATAAAATCCGCCTACAAAGGCTACAATACCTCCAGAAACTCCAGGCACTTTATTTGCGGCACCCATGCACAAGCCTTTTATGACAAGCCAAAACTTATCTGAAAATGTTCTAGGTGCTTGCATAACTACACGGTTTACTTTTTAGAGGCTAATTTTTCTAAGAGTATTATTAAAGAAAAACCAACAAGGGCTAAAATAATAGCAAACATTAATTGGTGATCGCCTTCATAAGAAAATGGAGAAACATTTTCCTCCGCAACGGTAATGATTTTATCTCCAAAAACTTTAGTCTCTAGTATTTTTTTCCAAGGCCATATCTTATTTAAAGATCCTAAAATAAACCCAGTAAGTACGGCTAAGGTTAAATCTTTATAATGCTTAAACATCCACTTTAAAACTCTTGCAAAGCTTAATAAGCCAAAAATTGCACCTAAGCCAACGGTAGCTACAATTTTTAAATCATACTCATGAACGGCATCTAAAATAACTTTGTACGAACCTAATAGAACGAGTATAAAGGCACCAGATATTCCCGGGAGAATCATAGCGCATATAGCCAAGGCACCAGATAAGAATAAAAATGGTAAGCTATCTGTATTGTCAGCAATAGGTAAGGTTGTAATATAATAGGCGAGACCTGTGCCAATAACCAGCATAACGATAGTAGCTACATTCCATTTTTCAACAGATTTACCTACAAATAAGATACTAGCAACTACAAGGCCAAAAAAGAAAGACCATAAAAGAACGGGTTGATTTAAAAGTAACCAACTAATTCCTTTAGCAAGAGAAAGTACACTAATCCCAATTCCTAAAAATAGAGCTACTAAGAAATTTCCGTTAAGTTGCTTCCAAAAGCTTTTTATTCCCTCTGTTTTTAAAGTTTTAAAAAGCGATAGATTTATATTATTTATAGAATCTATAAGTTCTTCGTAAATTCCAGAAATAAATGCGATGGTACCACCAGAAACACCTGGTACTACATCTGCAGCACCCATTGCCATTCCTTTTAAGGTGATAAAAAAATAGTGTAATAAATTGCGATTTTCCATAAGCTAAAAAAACAAAAATAGTTTTTTTATTTGGAAGCATTTTTATATTGTTCTAATATGTTTTGCATCCAATCTGTTGCACAGAATTTTGGGTAATTAATTTGAAAAGTTTCTAAACCCTTGGCGTTTAAAATTAATGCTTCCGTAACGTAATCTCGTGCCATTTTAATATCTCCTAACAAACTATGATTGCCAGAAAGTGAAAATAAAATATCTGCTTCCTCAGGATGAAATTCTTTTCCTTGCGTGAGTATGGCAATAGCAGATTCGTGGTTTTCATTTTTCTCATTAACGAAAGCCCATGATAACCAGGTATCTAATTCGTAATTACCAAAGTCTACCGCTTGTTTAAAAGCAAAGTCAGCCTCGTCATAGCGTTGAAGTGCAGCATTTATTTTACCGCTTTTTTTCCAGTACACCGGATTTTCACTATCAATATTTATGGCTTTACTGATGTAATAAGCCGCTCGGTCGTAGTTTTTTAGACGGTAATAAAAATCGGTAATGGCTAACCAGCCTTTATCAAGAAGTGGATCTTCATGAACCGTATGGTAGAAGTAATATTTAGCCATTTCTTCATTTCCTAATTTTTCATGGCATTTGCCAATACGTAAATAGGCATGAGAAGTGGGGTCTTCTATAGTAATAGTAGTTTCGTAATTATCAATAGCTTCATTATAAAGGCCAAGTTTTTCTAATACTTTTCCTTTTTCAAAATAAGCACCTATAAACCTATCGTCTGAAATAATAGCAAAATCAAAGGCACTTAAAGCTTCTTTGTACATTTTCTTTGAAAAGTACTGTTTCCCCAATTGATGCCATGCAACTTCAGAATAGGGATTATCCTCTAGATAATCGTTAAGATACACAATGGCGCCATCAAAATCTTCTAAAAACTCAAAGCAGTAAATTACGTTATATAAGGAGGAATAATCTTCATCATCAAACTCAACGCATTTCATGAAGCTCTTTTTGGCCATTTCAAAATCGTCCATGAAAAGATACTCCATTCCCAATAGGGAATAAATATCAAAACCATCATCGGTTAAGTCCAGCGCTTTCTGAAGTAAATTTATAGCTCCTAAATGATCATCTTTCTTAGAAAAAATATTAGCACGTTGAATGTATATTTCTTCATTTCGATGATCTAGTTGCTGTAAATCATCCAGCATATTTTCGGCTTCTTCAAGTTTGTTTTCAAAAACAAAAACCTCTATTTGCAAAAGCTTTAGCTCAATTGCACCTGGATGTTGCTGTAAGCCAATCTTAATAGCCTTTTTTGCCAACGCAATTTTTCCATTGTTTAGATAATGATGAATAATATCCTCAAAATCTTCCGAGTCAAAAAAATAGACGTCATCTGTCTTTAACATGGATTCAAACTTGGTAATAGGTTGGCTTGGTCTTTCTTCTGCATCTAATGCCATAGGCCTTTCTTTTTTCTAATAATTTAAATATAGTACATACAGCTTATTTTTACGGAGATAAACCTTCCGTATTATTAACAAAATAGTTAACAAAATAAGTTTAATACTGATTTAAAATGGATATAATTTGTTGGCAACCTGCTGTAATCTCCTGATTGGAAATGGTTAGCGGTGGAGAAATGCGTACTGCTTTAGGCTCAAACAATAGCCAAAAAAGAATTAGTTTTTCTTTAGCAGCAGTCAGTATTAAATGGTTTGCGACTTCTAAGTCTTCAACAATTAGTGCGAGCATTAATCCCTTTCCTCTAATTTCTTTAATTAATTTGTGCTGTAATAAGGTTCTAAAAAGCCTTTCTTTTTCTAAAGTTTCTGCAATTAAATTTGTTTCGGTAATTTCACGTAAAGTAGCTAAACATGCTGCTGCAATTACAGGGTTACCACCAAAAGTGGTGATGTGGCCTAATTTTGGAGCGTCCTGTAGTGTTTGCATCAAGTTGCGTGATGCTACAAATGCACCTACAGGTAAACCGCCTGCCATTCCTTTTCCTATCACTAAGATATCTGGAATGCAATTATAATGTTCAAAAGCAAACAATTTTCCTGTTCTACCAAAACCAGGTTGTATTTCGTCTAATATGAGTAGTGCGCCTACTTCCGAGCAGCGTTTTCTAATTTTTGTTAAGAAATTATTTTCAGGAACAATAAATCCCGCTCCTCCTTGAATCGTTTCTAAAATAACGCCAGCGGTTTTTTCGGTGATGGCTGCAATAGCGGATTCATCATTAAACTGTAAAAACCGAACATCTGGTAATAAGGGTCTGAATGCACTTTTTCGTTCTTCATAGCCCATTACACTTAAACTTCCCATGGTATTGCCATGATAGGCATGTTTAGCTGCAAAAATCTCTGTTCTGCCTGTTGCTCTTCGCGCTAATTTTAAAGCTCCTTCAATAGCCTCGGTACCCGAATTAACCAAATAGGTGGTTTCAAGACTTTCGGGTAGTAATGAGGCTAGGAGTGTAGTATATGCTACAGCAGGTTTTTGAATGTATTCCCCGTAAACCATGACATGTGCATAAAGGTCTACTTGGTCTTTTATAGCCTGCGATACTCTTGGATGACAGTGTCCCAAACTACAAGCAGAGACTCCAGCTACGAAATCTAAATGTGCGTTGCCGTCCGTATCATAGATATAACTTCCTTTAGCATGAGAAACTTCTAAGGCTAGAGGGTGTGGCGTTGTTTGAGTTTGATGTTTGTAAAAGCCTTCTTTCATAGCCTTAATTAGACTTTTTATCAGCAGTTTTAATTTTGCTAGACGTACTTTTGGTTAATACAGCCTTGTTGTTAGGGGATGGACTAGCAACATTCGTGGGTAAATTATTTACAGGATCTGATGCATTTTTACTGCGTTGCTCTTCCTCTGCATCAATGTCAATAGGGTTTTCTATTCCTTGTATCACCACGAGCTTGATGTTGTTGTCATCTTCATCAAAGATATCATCTTTAGTTAAAATACGTTCATCGCCGCGCCAAACCATTCCTTTCAAAATTCTTAACTCTTCTTCTAAATCTTTCTCAGGAAAAATATCACCATCAGGATCTACATAGAAGGTAAGGTCTTCAACATCATTATTTACAAAAGTGATGTTGATTTTACTACAGATGGTTTTATTGATTCCAATTAGTTCTTGGTCGTCATTATACATCCAGTAAACAACTTCGGTATTTCCTACTAAGTCTACTTCATCTAAAGTATTGTCAAGAAATTTCCCGTAAAGATCTATTCCTTTTGCTTGGTTGTATCCTGTTTTTCCTATGGTGTCAAAAGAAACTATAAAAGCATTTTTTATCACTTTTAGAGAATCCAATTTTTCAGTCTCAAGGTCTGATATCAAATGAATACTATCTCCGGTCATTTGATTTTCGCCATTCCATATCACGGGGTAATATTTTGGCCAATTTATTTCTTTGGTATCCTTCGGGATTTTTTTTCCAATCAGTTGTGTTAAGCCTGTAATTTCTTCTACATGAATAGAATCTGCTTTTCCGCTTAAATCAGTTTTGTAAAATTTAGCATTTTTAAAAGCGCGCATGATTCTCTTTTCCGGTTTTCCGGTGATCATTAAAGTGTCTCCATGAATGTAAAGCGAATCTTTTTCTACCAAACTTATGGCTACCGCTCTTTTTGTCGCAAATACAGAATCTTTAGCTTTAAATACCTCGGCATAATGTGCGCGAATAATGCCATTATTTATCGTGTCTGTAATGGTAATGTTATTAGTCGCAGAGGCATATTCCTTGGCTTTGTTGAAGTAAACGCTATCTCCAACAATTATTCTGTTGTTATAATCTATTCGTGTGTTCTTAATTCCGTAACCGCTCTCTACCTTGGTATCATAAAAACCACGCTCGCAATAAATTTTGTAGGTTTTACCTGTTACGGTAGAAGGTCCGTACATATAGGCGTTCTTAGAAGAAGTGTAATAATCAAGCTGTTTAGAATCTACTTTGTATTCAGGGTTGTCTATATGCACGCTATCTAGAAACTGATATTTTTTTGTTTCCATGTAATAGCGACCAATCTGGCTGGTAAGGGTATTGGTAGAATCTATGACCGTACCAAAATCTTTATAGTATGCTTCTTGCTTCTCACGATCAAAACGTAGGGTATCCGTTTCTAATCGCATTCCAGGGTTTTGTTCTAAAATTACATTTTGCCATGCTTTGGCAAGCTTTGTATTTCCATCATAATCTACTTTGCCACTGGTCATTTGAACAGAATCTCCTTGTTGAAGGCGTATATTACCTACTGCTTTCAATCGGTTTTCCTTCTGATAAAATATAGCATAATCGCACCATAAATCGGCTCCTTGGTGCTCAAATTGCACCTGTCTGTCATCCATACTAAATGTGGAAGCGCCAGGATATTTAGCTTCATCTTTAGTAAAGGTACCACCGTAAACAATATTTATTTGCTTGTTTTCAGCAAGTGTGTCTTGCTGTGCAAAACTTAAGGCTGAACTAAATAGGACTAAAAATAAAACAAAGAGTTTTTGCACTAGGTTTAAAATTTTGCTCAAAAATAGGGATTTTTAATACAGGCAAAAGCCGATTAGCATAAATTTAGTATTATTGATGAATTATAAAAATTTATAACTAAAATAATAAAGACTGTCAATCAAAATTTGAGTTGTAAAAGAATTGAAAGCAATACTTCTAAAAGCTATTTATAACCAAACAAATTTCTATTCTATTATTTACGCTTTCGTTCCTTTTTTCTTCATTTTGTTTTTCTCAATAATCCGAAGGCAGAATTATTTATACGGATGGAAAGGTAAGAGAAGGGTATGTCAAACTCAATGGTGCTCACTTTGTGAAATTCAAATCAGTAAAAAAAAGTAAAGCAAATAACGTAAATTTTTCTGAGTTGGCATCTGTAGAAATTAAAAGTGAAGATAATGTCTCTATATGCAAATATATAAATGTGGTAGGAAAAGATGAACCTTTGGTGTTAGCAGAAGTCGTAAAGGGTGCGGTAACGCTATATAATATAAATACTCAAGGGTTTTCTTCTGGATTTGCTCCTAGTGGAATGCGTGGTGCTCCAATGAATATAGGGCCAATGACTTATGACATTAAAAATCTTTATATTTTACGAACTGGAGAAGAGAAAGCTACGCATTTAGGGTCTAACCAATTGTTTACTAAAAACTTTAGAACTGCTGCTTCAGTTTTTTTAAAGATTGTGCTTCTTTAGTTACTAAAATTCAAAATAAAGATTTTAAAAAGAAACATATAAAGGGAATAGTACAATACTATAATTCGGAATGTAAGTAATTATGTTAGAATAGAAATGATAATAAAAAAAAAGCCACTCGAAAGTGGCTTTTAAATTTATCTGTGTATCGTTTGTGTCCTGTCCGGGCCTACTGAAACTATTTTTATAGGCACTTCTAATTCCTCTTCTAAAAATAAAATGTATTCATTTAAAGCTTTAGGGAATTGATCTTCAGAAGTCATTTTTGTCAAATCTTCATTCCAACCCTCCATCTCTTTGTAGATAGGAGTTAAGTTTTCTGCTTCAATATTATACGGTAAATGAGTGATAGTCTCTCCTTTGTAATTATAAGAAGTACATACTTTTAGTTTTTTAAAACCACTAAGTACATCGCCTTTCATCATCATTAACTCTGTAACACCATTAATTTGAACGGCATATTTTAAAGCGACTAAATCTAGCCATCCGCAACGTCTTGCTCTACCAGTGGTAGCACCAAACTCATTGCCAACTCTTCCCATGGTTTCTCCATCGGCATCAAACAATTCCGTAGGAAATGGTCCGCTACCTACACGCGTAGTGTATGCTTTAAAAATACCTTTAACATCGCCAATTTGATTAGGAGCAACCCCTAAACCAGTACAAGCACCTGCTGCTGTTGTGTTAGAAGAAGTTACAAACGGATAGGTTCCAAAATCAATATCCAACAGCGATCCTTGTGCACCTTCTGCTAATATTTTTTTACCTTCTTTTTGTGCTTTAAATAAATATTCTTCACTATCAATAAAAGTAAGTTCTTTTAAAGCTTCTACAGCCTTAAAAAATTCTGCTTCTAGTTCAGGTAAATCATACTGTATGTCTACATTGTAAAAACCAATCATAGCTTCATGCTTATCAGCAAGAATTCTATACTTTTCTTTCCAATCAGAAAATTCTAAATCGCCAACACGCATTCCGTTTCTGCCGGTTTTATCCATGTATGTTGGACCAATACCTTTTAATGTAGAACCAATTTTTGCTTTTCCTTTAGCTGTTTCAGAAGCTGCATCAAGCAAACGGTGTGTAGGCAAAATTAAATGTGCTTTTCTTGATATTAATAAGATCGATTTAATATCAAGATTAAATTGCTTTAAATTGTCTAATTCTTTTTTAAAAATGACAGGGTCTATTACCACACCATTTCCAACAATATTCATTGCACCTTTATGAAATATTCCTGAAGGTATCGTATGCAAAACATGTTTGATACCATCAAATTCTAAAGTGTGTCCTGCGTTTGGACCCCCTTGAAAACGCGCTATTATGTCGTAATCTTGAGTAAGTACATCAACAATTTTTCCTTTTCCTTCGTCTCCCCATTGAAGCCCAAGTAGTAAATCTACAGCCATTAGTGTATTTGGTTAGTTGTTTTTATTATCGTCGTTGTTTTCTGCTTTGTTTTTTGTACCATAGAAATAAAGCGAATGATTTGTTATTGAGATATCAAATACTTCTTCTATAGTCTTTTTGATAGATTGAATACGAGGATCGCAAAACTCCATAACTTCGCCGGTATCTGTAAGAATTACATGATCATGTTGACGATCAAAATATGATTTCTCATACTGTGCTTGATTCTTTCCAAACTGGTGCTTACGTACCAGTTTACAGTCCAATAAAAGTTCTATGGTGTTGTATAGTGTAGCACGACTTACCCGATAGTTTTTATTTTTCATATTGATGTACAAACTTTCAATATCAAAATGTTCTTCGCTATCGTAAATTTCTTGGAGTATAGCGTATCGTTCAGGTGTCTTCCGGTGCCCGTTTTCTTCTAAAAATTTTGTAAAGACATTTTTTACGATGTCTTGGTTCTTGTTATTGCTCATAAGAACTTTTGCATCATTCAGGTTGCAAATGTACAGCTAAAATTTAAATTCTAGTTACTTTGTCTATACCGTTAATGCCCTTTAAATTGTTGATAAGTTTTTTTAATATTTCATTATTCTTAACCACTACCGTTATTTTTCCTTTAAACGTGCCGCCATCTGTGCTAAAATTTATATTGCGCATGTTTACGTGCATGTTTCCAGAAATAACCTCTGTAATGCTGCTCACTAAGCCTAAATTATCAATACCTGTAAGGTTAATTTCTGCGGTAAATTCTTGTTGACTAGAATCTATCCATTTTGCACTTATGATTCGGTATGCATAGTTAGACTGAAGTGATATGGCATTAGGACATGTTTTTGCGTGTACCTTAATACCCTCATTAATGCTTAGAAATCCAAACACATCATCTCCTGGAATAGGACTACAGCAAGGAGACATTTTGTACGGCAATTTCTCTTCTTCTTTGCCAAAAACAAGTAAATCATATTTAGACGTAATCTCGTCTTTATCTACATCTTCTAAAGTCTGTGGCCTGCGAATTCTATTCTTAAAAAAGTTAATAAATGCATTACTATCAGAGGCGCTATATTCTTTAATCTTCTGATTGTCTATGGCGCCAATACCTACTCTGTAAAATAAATCTAAGCTTGTTTTAAGCTTAAAGTATAAGACCATTTTATTAATGGTGTCTTCAGAGAAATTAATTTTTTGTGACTTTAATTTTCTTCGTAAAATTTCTTTACCCTCTAAGGCTACACTCTTTTTTTCCTCGCGTAGCGTAGATTTTATTTTAGCTCTAGCACGTGCTGTTGTAGCGTAATCTAACCAACTTTGATTAGGATGTGCGTTTTCTGAAGTAATTATTTCTACTTGATCACCACTGTTTAATGTGGTGTTTAAAGGAACTAATTTTCCATTAACCTTTGCGCCACGAGTATGCATACCTACCTCTGTATGAATATTAAATGCAAAATCTAGAGGTGTTGAGTTTTTAGGGAGTGATTTTAATTCTCCCTTAGGGGTAAATACAAAGATTTCTTTTGAATATAAGTTCAACTTAAATTCTTCTACAAAATCTACAGCATTCGTATTTGCATTTTCTAATGCTTCTTGTAGTTTATTAAGCCAATCTTCAATGCCTATTTCTTTTTGATTGCCATGCTTGTATTTATAGTGTGCAGCATACCCTTTTTCTGCAATTTCATGCATGCGTTCACTTCTAATTTGTACTTCTACCCATTTACCCATAGGACCCATTACCGTGATGTGCAAGGCTTCATATCCCGTAGATTTAGGCGATGAAATCCAATCTCTTAAGCGTACAGGATTTGGTGTAAAGTGATCTGTTACAATAGAATAAATTTTCCATGCTAAAAACTTTTCATTCGGTTTGTCTGATTTATAGATAATCCGAATCGCAAATTTGTCATAGATTTCATCGAAGGTAACGCTTTGCGCAACCATCTTCTTACGGATCGAATAAATAGATTTCATTCTTCCTTTAATGGTGTAGTTCAGTCCTTCTTTGTCTAAAGAATCACTAATAACGCCAGAGAAATCTTCAATATATTGTTTTTGCTCTTCCTTGGTTTCTTCAATTTTGCCAAGGATATCATTGTAAACTTCAGGCTCCGTATACTTTAAACTTAAGTCTTCGAGCTCCGTTTTAATATTATAGAGCCCAATTCTATGTGCTAATGGGGCGTAGATATAGAGTGTTTCTGAAGCTATTTTTACTTGCTTATACTCTGGCATCGAATCCATCGTAAGCATATTGTGGTATCTGTCTGCAATTTTAATAATGATTACACGGATGTCATCATTAAGCGTTAATAACATCTTTCTAAAATTTTCTGCCTGCTGAGATATGTTCATATCTTTTTTCAGGTGCGCAATTTTAGTAAGTCCGTCTACAATACGAGCAACACTTTCTCCGAACATACGTTCAATGTCATCCAAAGTGTATTCTGTATCTTCTACCACATCATGTAGTAGCGCAGAAGCAATTGAAACGGCGTCCAAACCAATTTCAGAAGCTACAATTTTAGCCACAGCAATAGGATGAAAGATATAAGCTTCGCCAGATTTTCTACGCTGATCTTTATGGGCGTCAACAGCAGTGTCAAATGCCGTCCTGATAAGTTTTTTATCTTCATCGGTAAGCGTTTGATAACTGATACGAAGCAATTCTTTGTACTGCTTCGCAATCTGTTTATTTTCTTTTTCTATATCAGCTTCTGTCATCATCTCTTAAATTTAATACAATCCGTTTAACTATCCTACAAAAATTATGCCTTTAGGTTTTTAATTCGGGCAATTAATGGTGGATGTGAATAATGCATAAAAACATAAGCAGGGTGGGGGGTGAGATTACTTAAACTATTTTTTGATAATTTTTTTAATGAGGTAATTAATGGCGTCGCTGAAAATGTATTTTTTGCAAAATCATCTGCTTGGTATTCAAATTTTCTAGATAGAATATTCATCACCAAACTAGTAATTTCTGAAATAGGGCTGTATAAAATTCCGAAACCAATTAATGCAGCATGAAAACTAGGAACACTAACGCCAATAGCTAAAGAAACTTCGGGTGTGTTCACAAAAAAGGATAGTACAAATAGCGTAAATCCTGTTAATAAGATACTGCTAATTAAGTTAAAGATAATATGTTTGCGTTTGTAATGGCCTACTTCATGGGCTAAAACAGCCACAATCTCGTCTTCATTTAAATCATTAATTAAGGTGTCATATAAAGTTACTCTTTTTTCCCTGCCAAAACCAGAGAAGTAAGCATTCGCTTTTGTAGACCTTTTGGAGCCATCAATCACAAAGATGTTTTTGAGTTCAAAACCTACTTTCTGTGCGTAGGTTTCAATCTTAGTTTTTAAGGAACCTTCCTCTAAAGGCGTTTGTTTGTTAAATAAAGGAACAATTAGTTTACTGTAAAAAAGATTCATGACTAGCGCAAATACGGCCATAAAGCCCCAAGCATAGATCCAGAAATTTGTACCCGTCCAATTGTAAAATAAAATAAACAGAGAGATGACTATTCCGCCTATAGCAATGGTCATTACCCATCCTTTTAATTTGTCAAGAAAAAAGAGTTTAAGGGTAGATTTATTGAATCCAAATTTTTCCTCAATAACAAATGTAGAATAGTAACTAAATGGCGTGGTAATAAGATCACTCCCTATCATTATAATTCCAAAAAAGATTAGAGCAATAACAATGGTGTTGTCAGAGAAAGATCTCGCTATGGTATCTAAATACTTAAAACCGCCAAAAATTAAAAACGATAAGGTAAGTACTAACGAAAAACTAGAAGTTATAAGTCCAAATTTATAATTAGTGGCTTTGTAATCTTGAGATTTTTGGTATTCTTCGGTATCAAAAACATCATGTAATTCTTCAGGAATAGGATCTTTGTAACGCTTAGCATTTAAAAAATCTAATGAGGTTTCAAGTATAAATTGAAGACTTACAATGGCAATAATGAGGTAAAATAATACGTCGGATGTCATTTTAGTATGTTGGTTGTTAGCGTTGGTTTTTACAAGCTTCGTTGCCTTTTGGCTTCAAAAATTACGATAGCCGCAGAAACAGAAACATTCATGGAGTCTATTTCTCCTTCCATAGGGATAATGATGTTCTGCGTAGCATTTTCTAGCCATTCATCAGAAAGTCCTGTTGCTTCCGTACCAACCACGATGGCAGCAGAAGTTTTAAAACTAACCTGGGTATATACTTTTGATGCCGTTAATGCAGCACAGAAAATATTAATGTTATTCTGTTTTAAAAACGCTATAATTTCTGTGGTGTTGCCCACGGCAATAGCATTTGTAAAAACACAGCCAACACTTGAACGTATAATATTAGGATTGTATAAGTCTGTTTTTGGGTTTGCAATAATTACAGCGTCAAGGTTTGCAGCGTCTGCAGTCCTTAATAAAGCGCCAATATTACCAGGTTTTTCTGGTGCTTCTGCAATTAGAATTAAGGGATTTTTATTTTTAAATTTTAATTCACTTAATTGATGAACTTTAGCTTTAGCGACGGCAATGATCCCTTCTGTAGTTTCGCGGTAGGCAATTTTTTGATATACTTCTTTAGAAACACTGATGAGTTCTGGTTGCGGACTCAAAGATGCTATTAAAGCTTCAATTTTAGTTTCCGAAAATAAATCTTCGGCATAAAATATAGATTCAATGCTATAATTACCTTTAAGTGCTAATTCAAATTCGCGTATGCCTTCTAATAAAAAGCTCCCTGTTTTTTTACGCTCTCTTGATTTGTCTTTTAAGACTAAAACATTTTTGATGAGCGCATTTTGAAGACTGCTAATATGTTTGGTTGAATTCATTACTGCAAAAATAAACTAATCTTAATATATCGTCCTTAAAATGTATTAAGTTAATTTGCGATAAATTAAAGCTAATGTTTTTTGGCAACACTTGTAATGAATATATGTTTTTGCCGACTCAGCAGTTCAACCCATAAAATACATAATATGCGCTTAGTACTTATTTCGTTAGTTGTAACGCTCTTTTTTTCGTGTAAAGACACCAAAAAGAATGAGCAAATTTCTGAACCCGTAAAAGAAACTGCAGAAACAGTTTCTTCAACAGAAAGTAAGGAGGAGTATCCAGAGGACTTCATGAAAGTTTTAGAGGCACATGGCGGTATTGCTACATGGAGAGCTCAAAAGACCTTAACTTTTGTTAAACCAAATGATAAAGGATTTGAACACTATACGATTGATTTACATACTAGAAATGAAAAGGTAGTTTCAGAGGAAGTAGAAAGGGGTAATGAAGGTGATAAAACTTGGGTCTTAGATCCTGAAAATAATTTTAAAGGTGATGCTGTTTTTTATAAAAACTTATATTTTTATTTCTATGCGATGCCATTTGTTTTAGCAGATAAAGGGGTTAATTATTCTGAGACAGAGGCATTGGAAGTAGATGGTATCTCTTATCCTGGTATAAAAGTTAGTTTTGATCAAGGTGTAGGCACCTCTCCAAAAGATAATTACTATTTACATTATGATGCAACAACAAATCAAATGGCTTGGTTGGGGTATACCGTTACTTATAGAACAGGAGAGAAATCTGACAAAATTAGTTGGATTAACTATAATGATTGGACCGAGGTTTCAGGGCTAAAATTACCAAAATCTATCTCTTGGCATAAAGCTGAAGGGAATAAGATTATGGACGTTGCTAAAACGGTAGTTTTTGAAAATGCGACCCTTTCTGAAAAAGGAATGGAAAATGGCTATTATGCTAAGCCAGAATCTGCTACCTATGTTACCCGTAAGTAATCTCAAAAATATAACAGTTTAGGATTTTTATTGCGAGTGATAATCCGTAACTTTCTGCTTCAAAAGTATTAGAATGAAAGTTTTATTATTCGGGATAGCAAAAGACATTATTGGAGCTTCTGAGTTTGAAGTTCCTGCACAACCAAAACACCCTTCAACCGTAAAAGAGTTAAAGGATGTTTTGGTTGTTTTGTTTCCAGAATTTAGTACCCTATCTTCCCTTGCTATTGCTATAAATAGCGAGTACGCAGAAGAGAATGCTTTGTTACATTCAACGGATGAAATTGCCATAATACCACCAGTGAGTGGGGGCTAGTTTTTCGTGATCTTAGTAAGGTTATTTTATTTTTTAACGTTTAATTTATTGGTGTTTTATAGCACTCTTGGCTTATGTTGGTAGACAATCACAATAGAACTATTAATTACCTGCGTTTAGCGGTTACAGACCGTTGCAACTTACGCTGTAATTACTGTATGCCGTCTGAAGGAATAAATTTTGCGGAGAATGATAAACTTTTTACTATAGAGGAATTAATTACACTGAGCAGAATTCTAGTGTCTCAAGGCATTACCAAAATTAGAATTACTGGAGGGGAGCCTTTTGTTCGCAAAGATTTAATGGTTTTGCTTCGAGAACTTTCTAAAATGGATGCTTTGGAGGATATTTCCATAACAACAAATGCCACCGTAATAGGACCCTATATTTCAGAATTGAAAGCCTTGGGAATTAAAAATATCAATGTAAGCATGGATGCTATTACTAAAGATGTTTTTGAAAAAATTACCCGACGCAAACAATATGATATCGTCTATGAAAATATCATCCGTTTAATCACGGAAGGATTTAATGTACGGATCAATTGTATTGCCTTAGAAGGGCAAAATATTGATGATATTATTCCGATGTTGGATTTAGCGAAACATTACAATGTTTGTGTTCGTTACTTGGAAGAAATGCCGTTTAATGGAGGTTCAAAAGAGTTCAGTGCCATCACTTGGGATTACAAAAAGATTTTGGCTCATATCGCAGAAGCGTATCCCGATTATTACCTCTTAGAATCGCCAAAAACTTCTACATCTATGAATTATAAGATTCCTGGTTTTGCGGGAACTTTTGGGGTAATCCCTTCTTTTACAAGAACCTTTTGTGGGTCTTGTAATCGCTTAAGAATTTCGGCAACGGGAGATGTAATTACGTGTTTGTATGCTAAAGCAAGTACTAATTTAATTACGGCGCTTCGGGCAGAAAACTCAGAAGAAAATATAAAAGAGGCTATTTTAAAAGCAGTGGGCAGTAGAGCTAAAACTGGTTTTGAAGCACAAGAACAATATAAAGGAATTTTTTCAAACTCAATGACTTCAATAGGAGGATAATGGAAAACAAATTATCACATATAGATGATTCAGGAAACGCAACTATGGTTGATGTTTCTCAAAAAGAAATTACAACACGAATAGCGATAGCGACCGGAAAAGTGGTTTTTCCGCAGGAAGTATTCCACACACTTTCTGCTCAAGATTTTTTAGGTAAAAAAGGGAGTATTATTCAAACCGCAGTGATTGCCGGGATACAAGCCGTCAAAAGAACTGCTGATCTAATTCCGCTTTGCCATCAAATAGCCTTATCTAAAATAGCTATTGATATTCAGCCAATAGGCACAAGTTTACATATATCGTGTACTGTAAAATGTAATGAGCGCACAGGAGTAGAGATGGAAGCACTAACAGGAGTTTCTGTAAGTGCCTTAACTATTTATGATATGTGTAAAGCATTATCTCAAGATATCACCATTACTGATGTGCAACTTGCTAAAAAAACGGGAGGGAAGAATGACTTCAATAGATAAGCTTTACGGATTGGTGCTTTCTGGAGGTAAAAGTACCCGAATGGGAACAGATAAAGGTTTAATTACTTATCACGGCATTCCACAACGTGATTATATTTATAAATTGTTGGAAGAGGTTTGTGATGCAACTTTCTTGAGCATACGAGACGATCAAGCAGCCACAATTCCAGAGAATTTTCAAATAATTACGGACGAGAATGAATTTAAAGGTCCGTTTAACGGAATCTTATCAGCACACAAAAAACACCCCAAGGTAGCTTGGTTGGTCTTAGCTTGTGATTTGCCATTAATAGATGTTAAGGCATTAAAAGAACTCATACAAGCTAGAGATACCACAAAATTAGCCACGTCTTTTGCGTTAAGAGAAAACCCATTACCAGAACCTCTGTGTGCATTGTGGGAAGCAGAAGGTTTAAAGGCCGCGGTAGACTATATGAATTCTGGACAAGGAAGTTGTCCTCGAAAGTTTTTGATTCGCAATGATGTTAGCCTTGTTTTTCCTTCGGATGAAAAGGTACTCCTAAATGCCAATTCAGTTTCAGAATATGAAGAAGCATTAAAAATTGTAGCAAAGTGATGAATTTAGAACGCTATACCCGACAAACACAGTTAAAAGAATTTGGTCTAGAAGCACAAAAGAAGCTTTCTGAAGCTAAGGTTTTAGTAGTTGGAGCTGGCGGTTTAGGTGTTCCTGCATTAACCTATTTAAATGCTATGGGTGTGGGCACTTTAGGGATTGTAGATAGTGATGTGGTAAGCTTGTCTAATTTACATCGGCAAGTGAGTTATTACGAAAATGAAGTAGGGGAATCTAAAGTAAGTTCTCTTATCAAAAAATTGCAAGCTCAAAACTCAGAAACCAATTTAATACCACACCATACTTTTCTTTCAACAGAAAATGCGTTGGCTATAATTGCTGCTTATGATGTTGTTTTAGATGCGTCAGATAACTTTCCTACCCGTTATTTAGTGAATGATGCTTGCGTTATTCTTAAAAAACCATTTGTATATGGCGCTTTACATAGCTTTGAAGGGCAGGTAAGCGTATTTAATTTTGAAGACGGACCTACATACAGGTGTATTTTTCCAACAATGCCAAATCCGGCAGAGATTCCTAATTGCAATGAAAACGGAGTTTTAGGAGTGGTACCAGGAATTATAGGAAACTTACAAGCCTTAGAAGTTGTAAAAGTTATCACCGGAATTGGTGAAGCGCTCTCAGGTAAATTTTTACTATTTGATGGGTTGTCTCAGAACTATCAGAAAATAAACTTCAAGAAAGTAGCAGGAAACGACACTATCACACAATTGAAAGATTCTTATGAGTTTCGTTGTGAAATAGGCGGGAGTGCAATTACTACCCAAGAATTAACAGAACTTTTAAAAAAAGAAGACCTTCAAGTAATAGATGTCCGTACCGATGCGGAATACCAACAATTTCATTTAGAAGAAGCCATACATATTCCTTTATCCGCTTTAGAAAGCAAACTAGAAGCTATTAATTATTCGAAAGATATTTATGTTATCTGCCAATCAGGGATAAGAAGTCGGAAAGCTATAGAATTAATTGGCGCTCTTAGGCCAAATGCTACACTCATAAATGTAGCCGGCGGTATGAATAAATTAAATGGATATGCTCTTAGATAATACAGAACTTTTACTACTTTGTTTAGGGTTTTTTATTGTTGCCACTTTGTATTCTTCTGTTGGTTTTGGAGGCGGATCGAGCTACTTGGCGTTACTCACCCTATTTTTGCCTAGTTTTTTTGCCATAAGATCTATTGCTCTCATTTGTAATTTGGTAGTGGTAAGTGGTAGTAGTTATTTGTACTTTAAGCATGGTCATGCAAAAATCAAATATTTTATTCCTTTTGTGATCACGAGTATTCCACTGGCATTTATTGGAGCATCATTTAAGTTGAATGAGCACGTTTTTTTTATAATCTTAGGGATATCCTTAGTGCTTTCTGCTTTAGCTTTGGCGGGCCAAACTTTTATGAAAAAGAGAGTTGCTCAAGATGTAAAAAAGTATCCTACCTATTTCAATTATATTATGGGAGGAGCTATTGGTCTCCTTTCAGGGTTGGTGGGTATTGGTGGTGGTATATTTTTGGCGCCCGTATTAAATCATTTCAAATGGAATACAGCATTGAAAATTGCAGCATTGGCTAGTTTTTTTATTTTAGTAAATTCTATTTCAGGATTACTTGGAGTATTAAATAGCGGAACGATAGCCTTGCCTTGGAAAGAAACGATTTTCTTAATAATCGCAGTTTTTCTGGGAGGGCAATTAGGAATACGATTAAGTTTAAAAAAATTAACTCCCAACAATATAAAGCGCTTAACAGCATTATTAGTTTTTGTTGTTGGAATACGAGTTTTACTCAAAAATGGATTGAACGTACTATGATTACATATGAAGAGGCTTTTAGGCGCGTAATGTTATATACTAAAGATTTTGGGACGGTAACCGTACCACTTATGGAGAGTGTAAATTGTGTGTTAGCAGAAACAATTTATGCCGATAGAGATTTTCCTCCCTTTAATAGATCTACTAAAGATGGTATAGCACTACAACATAGTGCCTTTGAAACTAATGAGCAAGTATTTAAAATTGAGGGTGTTATTGGTGCAGGTTTAGCGCAACAGAAATTAGAGAACCCAAAGTCTTGTTTAGAAATTATGACAGGGGCAGTAGTTCCAGCGTATGCAGATACGATTGTCATGTATGAAGATATAGAGATTAAGGATGGTTATGCTACAGTGCATACGGAGCCGGTAAAAGGCCAAAATATACATCTTCAAGGAAGTGATAAGAAAGAGGGGACTGTTTTATTAGAAAAAGGCATAAGAATTTCTCCAGCTGAGATAGGTATCTTAGCCTCAGTAGGTAAAGTTTCTGTAGTCGTACAAAAGACACCTTCTGTATGTGTTATTTCTACGGGAGATGAGTTGGTTCCTGTTACAGAAATTCCCAAGCCACATCAAATCCGCACTTCCAACGTATTGTCTTTAAAAGCAGCTTTACAGAGAGAAAATATTACTGCAACACATTTACATTTAAATGATAACAAAGAGGTTATACAGGCGGCTGTTTTAAAAGCACTAAAAGAGTATGATATATTGCTTTTAAGTGGTGGCGTTTCTAAAGGGAAATTTGATTTTATTCCTGAAGTTATGGATGAACTAGGGGTTGAGAAAGTTTTTCATAAAGTACTACAGCGCCCAGGGAAACCTTTTTGGTTTGGTGTTCATGAAGAATATAATGCTATCGTCTTTTCTTTTCCCGGGAATCCTGTTTCTACGTTTTCTAATTATTGTGTGTATTTTTCTCCATGGTTGAAAAACTCTATGGGATTGGGTGTTAGAGATCGTTTTGTTGTTTTGAAGAACGATGTAGAGAAACATCCGATTCTTACCCTATATATTCCTGCAGTTTTAGAATGGGATGGTGCAACCTTATTGGCTAAAACTGTCACAAATAATGGATCAGGAGATTTAACTTCCTTAGCAGAGATAGATGGTTTTGTTTGTTTACCTCCAGGAGAGGCCAACTATGAAAAAGGAGTACAAGTTCATTTCATACCTTCCAAATAAAATAGAAAAAGCGTCTAGAAATATCTAGACGCTTTTGTAAATTATGGGATAGCGAAGATTATTTCTGGCCTTCGTATTTTCCCATGTATCTTTTCCAAAGCTCCGTTTGGTGCGTCTCTAATGATAGATTACGACCATCAATATAAGCATGGCTTAATTGGTTGCTTCTGGTATCAAGAGCATCTCCTTCAGAAATGAAGAATGTTGCACTTTTACCTACTTCTAAAGTTCCATAATCAGCATCAATACCTAAAATTTTAGCATTGTTTCCGGTAATTAGTTGTAGTGCAGCTTCCTTGTCTAAACCTTGACCTACAGTTTGCCCAGCATAAAAAGGGAGGTTTCTTGTTTGAAAATTAGCTGCGGAAGCATTTTGAATACCTACTAAAATACCCGCATCAAATAGTAATTTAGGATTCTTATAGGGTAAATCATAATCATCATCTTCAAAATTAGGATTGTTATGTGTGAAGTTGATAAGCACAGCAATATTATTTTCTTTTAAGAAATCTGTAATCTTATATGCTTGGTATCCGCCAACAATAACTATTTCTTTAACACCGTTCGCTTTTGCTAAAGTTACGGCATCAATAATTTCTTTTTCACCATCGGTATAGATGTATAACTTCTGGCTGCCATCAAATAAACCAGCCATAGCTTTAAAGGCTAAGTTCATTTCTGGAGCTGCTGCTTTACCATAAGCCATAGAGTTTTTAAAGAAGCTAGTAATTTCATCTAATTCTTCTGCATACTTATCATTTGGCTTATATCCACGTTCTTCGCCCATCCACCAGCGACCTTGTTTAAAAGAATTTGGCCAATTCATATGAATACCGTCATCTACTTTCACAGCAGCATCTTCCCAGTTCCAGGCATCAAATTGTACAATAGAGGAGGTTCCGGAAATACGACCTCCTTGTGGTGCTATTTGTCCAAGCAGTACACCATTTGGGCGCATACTTTCCACCACTTTAGATTCTGCATTGTACGCAATTAAACTACGGATGTGTGGAATCATATCACCCAATTCATCTTGGTCATCACTTGCGCGTACGGCATCGACTTCTACCAAACCTAAAGATTTAGCGGGAGCAATGATCCCTGGGTACACATGCTTTCCTGTAGCATTAATGATGGTTCCTTTTCTGGCAATTCTCATTTTGGCATCACCAACAAATGTGATTTTACCACCTTCAAACATTAAAAGGGAGTTTTCTATTACTTTTCCATTTCCTAAATGTGCAATAGCACCTTCAATAGTAATCGCTTCTGTCTGCGCAGGAGCAGGCGTCTGTTGTGCATAGGTGAGTGTAGTGGCACATACTAATGCGAGTATATATGTTATTTTTTTCATTTCTGTATTTTTAAAATTTATGCTTTTATAGGTTGTACGCTTAGATGTTGTCTTGTTCCCCTTTTACTGAGTAATAAGTACACATCAAAATATAAACCTATTATAAACTATCACAATGAAATTCCTCTTTGTCTTTTTTCATAGGCTTCCGTGTTGGTTTACCACTTTCTTTTTCTTGAAGCATCATATTTATTAATTCATTGCGTTCTTTTGCAATAGCGTCTCTCTGTAATTTATCTTTCTCTAAATCAAAATATACAGCACCATCTACCATTGTCTTTTCAGATTTAGCATACATTGATAAAGGGTGATCAGACCATAAGACCAAATCCGCATCTTTGCCTACTTTTATACTTCCGGTTCTATCATCTAGGTGTAATAGTTTTGCTGGGTTGATGGTGACCATCTTCCAAGCTTCCTCCTCAGAAACACCACCATATTTTACAATTTTACCAGCTTCTTGGTTTAATCTACGAGACATTTCACGATCATCACTATTAATAGCCACCGTAATTCCTTGACTATGCATAATAGCCGCATTGTAAGGTATAGCATCATTTACTTCATATTTGTACGCCCACCAATCACTAAAAGTAGAAGCGCCAACGCCATGTTCTTTCATTTTGTCTGCTACTTTATAACCTTCTAAAATATGTGTGAAGGTGTTTATTCTAAAGTTGAATTTATCAGCAACTTTCATTAGCATATTTATCTCACTTTGTACATATGAGTGGCAGCTAATAAAACGCTCTCCGTTTAAAATTTCTGCAATTACTTCTAGCTCTTGATCATAGCGATAAGGTTTGCCACTTTTCTTTAAAGCATCATATTCCTTACCTCTTTGGAAATAATTCATGTACACTTGTTCAACCCCCATTCTTGTTTGTGGAAAACGACTAAAACTACCCCAATTAGATTGTTTTACATTTTCACCCAAAGCAAATTTTATAAATTTAGGACTGTTGTCATAAATCATATTTTTAGCAGATTCTCCCCATTTTAATTTAATGATAGCAGATCTTCCTCCAATAGGGTTTGCAGAACCATGTAACAACTGACCAGAGGTTACCCCACCAGCCAAATTGCGGTAAATGTTCATGTCTTCTATGTTTACAACATCTTCCATTGTCACTTCTGCAGAAGAATTTTGTCCTGCTTCATTTACATCTAAAAGCGCAATGTGGGTATGCTCATCTATAATCCCTGCAGTTAAATGCTTTCCTGTAGCATCTAAAACTTTAGCGCTACCGGCATTTAGGTTGGTCCCTATTTTAGTGATCTTTCCATTTTTCACTAAGACATCCGTATTTTTCAGAACACCAGCTTCTTCACCAGTCCACACCGTCGCATTTTTAAATAAAGTAGTTTCTTGCTGAGGAATTGATGTGTAACCGTATCCAATATTAGGATAAGTGATCGGCATAATTTTAGGAGCCTTTTTGTCTTTTTCATCTTTCTCTTTTTCCTCAAAGCCTTTTAATTTATCAGCCTTAAAAAAAGATTCTTTTCCGTTTGGTAAAATTAATCTACCTGATAATTCATCTGATTCTGTTACCAAACCAGTCATACGATATACTTTATCACCTTCATCGGTAGAAAAAGATAAATCTAACCAATCATTAGCATAATTAATTTTTGAGGTAAGTTTTAAGGTGTCTTGCTTAATCTCAACCTTAGGTTTGCTAGGTTCTCCACTTATAGAAATTTTAAATGTGGCTCCGTCCGTGTATAAAGAGTAATCACCTCTAATATCTTTTACATTGATGTCATTAACAATGGTCTTATTTCCTTGTACCCAGTTTTCATATAAGGTGGTGCTTTTTTCAAACACATCGCCAGAAGTAATTAAAAAATTAGCATAGCTACCCGCTTGTAAGGTTCCAATTTTAGAACTTTTGCCTAAGATGGCCGCGGGTACGGTAGTTAGGGCTTCTAAGGCTTTTGTTTTTGAAAGGCCGTAGGTGATAGCTTTCATTAAATTTTCTTTGAACTTTGCGGCAGATTTTGAATCGTGCATGGTAAAAGAAAAAGAAATCCCGTTATCCGCCATCATTTTAGGATTCAAAGGCGCTTGGTTCCAATTACGCATGTCTTCTAAAGAAACATAACCTGCTTGGTAAGGATTAGAAACATCATAAGCGTCTGGAAAATTTAAAGGCAGAATATATTTTGCACCTGTAGCTTTTATTTCGGCCATGTTTTCGTATTCATCACCGCCGGCAACTATAGCATATTGTATGCCATATGCATCGCCAATTTGATCGGCTAGTAAATCATTACCTCTATCTTTAGCTTCAAAAATTTGCACTAGATTTTTATTCGCAATCAAGGCCTCTAAAGAACGGTCTTTGGTATCAGATTTTCCTTGAGCATACCAATTCATATCACTATACATTTGGCGTAATAAGGCCGTAGTTCCCATTAAGGAAGTTGGATATGATTGATTTTTTATCACACTTCGCTCAAAAGAAAAATACTGAGCAGATCTATCATCTAGTACGCGGTTAGCATCAGTACCTTCTGTGTTAAGGGCAATTAATACTCCAGTACCTCTAGCAATACCATCTTGAAGGTGTGAATTAACAACGCCGAAACCAGCCTCTAATAAGCCTTTTGCTTTTTTGCTATCGTATTTAAAAGCAGCGATGCTATTCGTTTCGGGCATGATATGATCATTCCAATAAAAGCCTTCTCTTGAAGGTTCGTATTCTGCCGTACGTCCACGTCTGCTTGGTCTTTTGGGTTTTTCGATACCAAAATCTGAATATACATCAATAAAAGAGGGGTAGATAGATTTACCACTTACATCAATAGTTACTGCATTTTTTGGGATGGATACCGTTTTTCCGGCTTGAACCACCTTGCCATTCTGAATTAAAAGGGTCCCATTCTCAATAATTAGCGTTGGGGTCACAAAAATTTTAGCATTGGTAAAAGCCGTGTAGTTGTTGTTTTTAGATTTTACGCCATCATTTTTTGGAAAATAATCTTGCGCAAATAAATAACTGCTGCACCATAGGAAGGTGAGCACGAGTAATCGCATTTTCATATATGTAGTTTTAGTTAATTAGTCTTCTTAAAAATAAGTTAAATTGATAACCTACACAGGTGTTTGGATTATTTTTAACAGATTATTGGGAACGTTATAGGTACTTGCTAAAAAATGCGAACTAATTTTTGAGATAGGTATTTTAAAGGGGATATTTTTGATGATAACTTACCATTAAATAAACCACTTTACTATAACTTTTAATTCCATCATTTTGTTTGTTTGCTTTAAGAAAAGAATTAAAAATGGCTTTGAAAACAGGTTCCGTGATGTTTTCATATCCCAACCAAAAGGCATTCATGGCTTCGTAATTTTGTAGTACCCCACCATTGACCTTGGCAATTAAGGTGGTGAATAGTTCAGGATCGTTTTCTTTAATATTACTTAAGCAATAACTAAGAGCGTAAGCGTATGCCGAATATTTGAATTGAATATCTTCATTATTTAATGTGACAATGTAGCCTATTAGATTTGTTTCGTTTTCTGCCGAATATCCTAATTGATGGCCAATCTCATGACCACTTACTACTGGAAATCGGAAGGATGGAATGAGTGCGTTTACTTGGGCTTCATTGGTAAACGGATTTAAATAGCCACCATAGCCCATATAACTTAATGGATAACTGAATAAAGATTCCTTGATGCTGTAATGGGTATAAGATAAGAAAGGATGTGTTTTTTCTAATTGGGTATAGCCCTCAATTGTTTTGGTAAACAATTCCTTATTAGTGTAGTTGTTTGTAACCATTTTAGAAGAGTCACCCACAATGCGTATTTGAGTTTGATTTGTTTTCTGAATCAAAGCATCAACAAAAGACACCAACTCTTCTTTAGTGCATTTTTCGGTAAGGGCTAGTTTTTTTGAAATAGGTTCTCTGTGGTAGTTTAAACCCCAAGAGAGATTAAATGTAAAATAGGCTACAGCGAGTACCATAGCTATATTTCTTAAAAATACTAATTTATGAGTCCAAATGTATTTTCTTTTAACAACAAGGTATCTAATGGCATATAGCACTAGAAATGCATATATGATATCGCCAACGGAGAAAGGAACCCAACCTAAAATCAATCTAAAAAACGTAGAAGTATAGCGGTAGATACCTGTGCTAAAGTAGGTTTCAATATACTCCGGGTAATTGCTAAGCCATCGCACTAAGAAAATTTGCAGGGGTAAGGATAAGGCAATTACGTTTTTAAGTCTGTTATTCATTCAGGTTGTTAAAAAAATATACATTCAAAAATAAGGTATTCTTTAAGTATCCGTATTTTTGAGGAAGATAAAAATAAATATGAGTAAAGAGATAAGACAATTAGAGCCAAAAGCTGTTTGGAATAAATTTGCAGATTTAAATGCCGTACCGAGACCTTCTAAAAAAGAGGAGCGCGTTATTGCATTTATGTTAGATTTTGGAAAGAGTCTAGGTTTTGAAACTTTTAAAGATGAAGTAGGGAACGTTATTATCAGAAAGCCAGCAACCAAAGGTTTTGAAAAACGTAAAATGGTGACACTCCAGTCTCATTTAGATATGGTGCATCAAAAAAATAACGATACTGTTTTTGATTTTGATACCCAAGGTATAGAAATGGTTATCGCCGATGATTGGGTAAAAGCAAAAGGTACCACCTTAGGCGCAGATAACGGTATGGGAGTAGCTACCATTATGGCGCTATTAGAAAGTACTACTATTGATCACCCTGCGTTAGAGGCCCTTTTTACAATTGACGAAGAAACAGGTATGACCGGTGCTATGGGATTAAAAGGCGGAGTTCTAAAAGGAACTATTTTACTTAATTTAGATACAGAGGAAGATGATGAAATAGACATAGGTTGTGCGGGAGGTATTGATGTAACGGCTAAGCGCAAATACAAAGAACGTTCTACGCCAATGGGGACAGTATCTTTTGAATTAAACGTTAAGGGACTAACGGGTGGCCATAGCGGAATGGATATTCACAAAGGTCTAGGAAACGCAAATAAAATCATGAACCGCATCTTATTCTTGGGAGCGGGCAAGTATAAACTTAGAATCTCTAGTGTCAATGGCGGTAGTTTACGTAATGCTATTCCAAGAGAGAGTGTCGCTGTTATTAGTGTGAACAAAGGACGTGTTAAAGATTTTGAGAAAGATTTTGAACAATGGTCAAAGACAATTAAAGAAGAACTATTCGTAACGGAGCCTACTATGGTAATTAGCTTATCGGAAGCTAAAAAACCGAAATCGGTTATGAATTTTAAAACGCAATCTAAGCTTTTAAAAGCGTTATATACCGCACATAATGGAGTATATACTATGAGTGCTGCTATTGATGATTTGGTAGAAACTTCTAATAATGTGGCTCGTGTACTAGTAGAAGATGGAAAGATACATATTGGATGTTTAACGCGTTCTTCTGTTAATTCTTCTAAACTAGATTTAGCAAGCGCATTGCAGTCTGCTTTTGAGCTCGCGGACTGTAAGGTTACCTTGAGTGGTGATTATCCAGGGTGGAACCCCAACCCAAATTCAGCAATTTTAGAGGTGTTAAAAGTACAATATAAGAAGGTATTTAAAGAGGAACCAAAAGTGGTTGCTTGCCATGCTGGCTTAGAATGTGGTATTTTAGGACAGAATTACCCAGACCTAGATATGATTAGTTATGGTCCAACTATTAAAGGGGCGCATTCTCCAGATGAACGCGTTAGTATTTCATCTGTACAGAAGTTTTGGAAGTTTACATTAGATATTCTTAAAAATATTCCGGAGTAAATAAACCATATGTGTACTTTTAAAATTAAATTTGAAACTTAAATAATTAAACCATAAAATATGAAAACAAGTATTTTAATAGCAGTTTTTGCCTTAGGAACAGTTAGTTTGCAGGCGCAATTTGGCAAAATGTTAAAAAAAGGAAATGTTGATGCAGGGAAGAAAATGGTCGCTGCAGCATCTTTAACAGATGAAGATATGGCAAAATTGTCATTGGAATCTGTAGTATGGATGGACGAAAACAATCCTGTTGGAGAAGCGGGAGATCCTTATGCAGATCGTTTGGCTAATTTGGTAAAAGGTTTCGAAAATGAGGATGGCCTAGATTTAAACTATAAAGTATATTTAGTAACCGATATTAATGCATTTGCGACTCCTGATGGTAGTGTGCGTGTTATGGCAGGTCTAATGGATTTAATGACTGATGATGAAATTCTTAGTGTTATTGGCCATGAGATAGGACATGTGAAATTAGGACACTCTAAGGAGCGTTACAAGTCGGCGTATAAAATTTCTGCTGCTAAAGATTTAGCTGTTGCGAATACAAATTCAGGTAAAGTATTAGCCGATGGTGAAATTGGTGGTTTCGTAGAGAATGTCTTAAATGCGCAATTTTCTCAAACCAATGAATCTGAATCTGATAAATACGGATTTGAATTTTTAGTACGTCATGATTTAAATTACCATGCTATGGAGGGTGCTTTTCAAAAATTAGCAGACTTAAGTGATAATGGTGGTAAAGGATCTTTAACGTCTTCTCACCCTGGTTCTGCAAAACGTTCTGAAAGAGCTAAAGAATGGGCTGAAAAACAGGATGCTAAGAATTAATCATAATACTATTGAACAAAAAAGCTCCTTACAAATTAGTTGTAAGGAGCTTTTTTTATGAGGTATTTTTACCTTTTTTTAGTAGGTAGGATTTTTAGCTAATAATTCTGAACGGACTAATTTTCCTGAAACAGTAAGCTCACTTTCGGCCCAATTTCCTGATCCACTAGCACCTGATGTTAATGCCGCAGCACTCTCATCTTTATCTGCAATAGACCAATTACACCAAGAAATTTTATGATCGTCTAAATAGTTCCACCAAGTGTTAGCAGATGCTTCATCAATATATCCGTTTCCAGAGGCTTCCGTAACACCATACTCTGTAACGAAAATGGCGAGATTGTTGTTTAGTGCTATTTGCGCTATATCTCTTAGCTCTTGTTTATGTGTTGAAGCATAGTAATGCAAAGTGTATGCAACATTAGCATCAGTAATTTCATTACCAACTACTTCATCTACACGCTGAGACCATGTTCTAGTACCACAGATAATTAGATTGTCTGGATCATACTTTCGTATTTCTGCGATAATAGTTTCGTGGTACGGTTTTAAAACTCCGGTCCATGAAACATCTAAGGGCTCATTATATGTCTCATAGATAATATTTGGTTGGTCTCCATATTTCTGGGCTACTTCGGCAAAGAAAGCTTTCGCTTCAGGGATATGATCTTCTGCATGGTGGCTATGCCAATCTACGATCACATAAATTCCTGCGGCTATGGCCGCATCTATTACAGCGAATACTTTGGCTTTTTCTGTAGCAGGATTACTAATGTAGCCATCTGCATCCTCAATGCCCATGGCAGCTCTCACTACGGTGGCATTCCAATCTGTTTGCAACCAGTCTACGGTTCCTGTCGTGTAGTATTGTCCCATCCATTGGCTCCAAAATAAAGACATACCACGAAGTTGAATTGGGTTATTGTTCTCATCTACAATTTTGCTTCCAGAGACACTTAACTGTCCGTAAGCTTCCACGACATTGGTGGCTGTTTCTGTATTAGTGTCTGGTTCGGGGGTGCTCTCTGGCTCGGGAGTTGTAGGTTCGTCATCCGTAGCATCGGCCGTTTCTTCGGTGTCTACGGGGTCAATAATTTCGGGCTCCGCATCGCTGCTGCAGGAAATTATAAAAAATAGGCTCAAAAAAAATACTGTTTTGAAAAGGGGAATTCTCATAATCATTTAAATATATAGGTTAAGGGCTAAAGGTATAGTAAATAAAAACACCTGCAAAAAGCAGGTGTTTTATATTTTTTAAACAAATTGTGATTTTTTGCTTATTGCGCAATATCAACCATTTCTAAATCAAAAATTAAATCGGTATTTGCAGGAATTGGTCCTCTACCAGATTCGCCATAGGCTAAATGAGAGGGGATAAACACACGTGCTTTTTGTCCTACTTTCATTTTCATTACGGCTTCTTTAAAACCAGCAATCATTGGTGCATCCATACTTACAACCATAGGCATTGGCTCATAGCCACCTTGATCTCTTCTGTTCCAATTAAATTGTCCGTATAAGGTAGATGTTTCTTCTACATTACTATCAAACAAACGGCCATCTTCAAAATAACCTGCGTAGTAAAGGTTTGCCGTTTGGCCCACTTTAGGCTTTTCGCCAGTACCTTCTTCTAAAGTAAATATTTTTAAACCAGAAGCTAAAGTTTGTGCCGCTTTTTTCTGGCTTTCCAAATTAGCTACAAACGCAGTTTTTGCTTCCGCTAATTTTTGCTCACGTTCCGCTTCTAAACGAGCAGCCTCTTTTTCTCTAAGCTCTTCATCCGCAAAATATTTTTTCATAACAGCAACGGCATCAAATTTCTTTGCCTCTTTACCGTTTCTGATAATTTTTACCTTATTCATGATTACAGCTTCCATAGGTTTGTTGTTTTCACCAACGGCTACAGTAGCAATGCTATCTAAAACATCCATTCCATTAACCACTTCACCAAAAACTGTATGCTTGTTGTCTAACCAAGGCGTTTCCTTATGGGTGATAAAAAACTGACTTCCGTTAGTTTTAGGACCGGAATTGGCCATTGAAAGGATTCCCTTTTTGCTATGACTTAAAGAGTCTACAAACTCATCGATAAAACGGTATCCAGGATTTCCCATTCCGGTCCCTGTTGGATCTCCACCTTGAATCATGAAATCTTTCATTACCCGGTGAAAAGTAAGTCCGTCATAATAATTTTTTCCTTTTAAGCTATCGGTTACAAAAGGATTTTTTCCTTCGGCAAGAGATACGAAATTGGCAACAGTAACAGGTGTCTTATCATATTCTAATTTTACAATGATATCTCCTTGTGTTGTTTGAATATCAGCAAAAATGCCATCGCCTAAATCTGCTGTTTTGCTAGATTTACAGCTGCTTACTAAAACAGTTGCAATAAGAAGTAAACTAAGAATGTTTTTCATTTTTTTAAATCTATTTATTTGTTGGGTGTTTTTCTATGTTTAAAATTTCTACGGATGATTTTATTGGGGTATTGGGAGTAATTTTATTATCATCTCCATGGTAGCCGAAAGCTAGGGAAGATGGGAATAAGAAAGTAGCTTTTTCGCCCTCCTTTAAAAGAGTAAAGGTATTTCGTAAGCCTTTAAATAAACTAGGCTTATTTACTTTTATACGTTGTGTGCCAATTTCTTTTGCTGAATATATGGTGTCGTTGGTTAGCGTCATGATATTGTACGTTAACGTTACGACATCTTCTTCTTGAGGTACATAGGGTAATGAATCATTTTTTGTTTCATAATAAAACCATGATCCAGTAGCTGTAGGTAAATACTCATGAAGCGTATCTTTTTTTACCAGTCTATTTATAATTTTCACTTCTATTTCTAAAAGATCTTTGTTGCGTTCTACGGTAGATTTTACCAGCTTAGGCGTAGATACACGAACTGGTTTACGCGCTATAGGCTCCTCACAACTTATAAAAAGTAAACATAATGCACTCAAATATAACAGGTACTTCATTATTGGGTTAATTCTTTTAAATGTTTCGGTAACAAGTTTACAAAATACGCTGCAGTTTCTTCTAATGGAAGGTCACTTTTTCCTCCAGCAGCATTATTATGTCCGCCACCATGAAAATAAGCACGTGCAAATTCATTCACAGAAAAATCTCCTTCAGATCTGAAGGATATTTTTATTATACCTTCTTCTTTATTCTCAATGAAAATTACCGCAAAGCGAATACCGTCTAAAGTTAATCCGTAATTTACAAAGCCTTCCGTATCTCCTTTTTGATATTTATAGGTATCTAACTCATCTTGACTAAGGGTGATGTATGCCGTATTAAATTCTTCTAAAATCACCATGTTTTTAAGCGCACAGCCTAATAAATGCAATCTGCTGGGAGAATTGGTGTCATACACAACGTTATGTATACGGGTATTTTCTGCCCCTTTATCTATTAGTTCTGCAACAATTTTGTGCGTTTTACTAGTGGTAGAGGAGAATTTAAATGAGCCTGTATCTGTCATGATCCCAGTATAAAGACAGTTGGCAATTCCGGAGGTAATTTTATCGGTATCACCTAAATAATCGATAAAATTATAAACCATCTCACAGGTAGAACTCATAGTAACGTCAGAGTAAGTCACCAATGCATAGTCAGAAGGCTCTTGGTGGTGATCTATCATAATAAAAGTAGCAGAAGCTTCTTCTAAGAACGATTGCATCTGCCCAACACGTCCTAAATGATTAAAATCTAAGGTGAAAATTAGCGTAGCTTCTTCAATAGCTCTCTTAGCTTGTGAATTTTCTACTTCAAAATTTAGAATATCTTCACTACCTGGCATCCATTTTAAAAACTTAGGCGAATCATTAGGACTAATAATTGTAGCGTCCTGTCCGTTGTTTTTTAGGTAGTGCCATAGGCCTAATGTAGAGCCAATAGCATCTCCGTCAGGATTTTTGTGTGGTATGATAACTATTTTTTGTGGAACACTAAGTAGCTCCTTTACTTTGCTAATATCCTCTGAATTCATGGCGGCAAAGATACTATTTTATACTATAGTGCTACAGTAAGAATTGCTATTTTTGTAAGGAAACAATATTTGAAAATGAAGAAGTTACCAATAGTATTTAACAGTGTATTTATTTTATTAGGGGTAGTACTAGGGCAAGCGCAAGACAAAAGTGTTCTGGATGCGAGTATAGAAAAGGCCGATTTTACTATTGCCTTTGGGTCTTGTAATAAGAGTACCATCCCTAATGTTTTGTGGGATGATATTTTTAATACCCATCCTGATGTGTGGATATGGGGAGGTGATAATGTCTATGCAGATACTAATGACATGCAAAAGCTTCAACAGTTTTATAAAAGCCAAGATAGTATACTAGGCTATCAAAAATTAAGAGCCGAAGTTCCTGTGATTGGTACTTGGGATGATCATGATTATGGTTTAAATGATGGGGGAGTAGAGTATGCCTTCAAAAAAGAAAGTCAGCAGGTATTTCTAGATTTCTTTAAAGTAGCAAAAGATAGCCCACGTAGAAAACAAGAAGGAGTTTATGCAGCTCATACGTATAATACGCCAGAAGGGAATATTAAAGTATTAGTTTTAGATACGCGTTATTTTAGAACCGCATTAACGAAAGATACCGAAACAAAAAAAAGAACGAAACCAAATACTTACGGCGAAGGTACCGTATTAGGAGCAGCACAATGGGAGTGGCTAGCGAAGGAACTGAATACGAGTACGGCAGATTTTAATATTTTAGTAAGTAGCATACAAGTGTTGTCTAATAAGCATGGTTTTGAAACATGGGGTAATTTTCCGCATGAAGTAGATAAATTAGAGCAGTTGATTGCCGATTCTAAAGCGAAAGGTGTTGTGGTGCTCTCTGGAGACCGGCATATTTCAGAATTTTCAAAAACAACTATAGCAGGAGTTGCGTATCCATTAATAGATTTTACGAGTAGCGGACTTACCCATGTGTATTCTTCGTACTCAGGAGAAGAAAATCCGTATCGGGTAGGAGAGGTGGTTTCTGAAGTGAGTTTTGGTACCTTGACGTTTAATTTTGAAACCAGTCATATTATTTTCAAAATGATAGGCGATGAGGGTAAAGTATTGGGTATCTTGGAACAAGGGTTTAAATAATCGTTAACTTACCTTCAGTTTTTTATTAATCTATTGTAGAATGTATTTAAAATAGTACTTTTGCACAAAATTTAAAGAAAATGACAAATAGAACATTTACAATGCTTAAGCCAGATGCTGTTGAAAACGGACATATTGGTGCTATTCTAGACAAAATTAATGCTGCTGGTTTTAAGATTGTAGCTATGAAATATACGCAATTAAGCAAAAGAGATGCTCAAGCGTTTTACGCTGTTCATAGTGAGCGTCCTTTTTACGGAGAATTGGTAGACTTTATGTCTAGAGGACCAATTGTTGCTGCTATTTTAGAAAAAGATAATGCTGTTGAAGACTTTAGAGCTTTAATTGGTGCAACTAACCCAGCTGAGGCTGCAGATGGTACTATCCGTAAAATGTTTGCTACGTCTCTTGGAGAGAATGCAGTACATGGTTCTGATAGTGATGAGAATGCTGCTATTGAAGGAGCTTTTCATTTTGCTGGAAGAGAAATTTTCTAGGAAAACAACATAGAATATACTAAAAAAGGCTACTCCGTGATGAGTGGCCTTTTTTTATTAAACTTACAATAAGAGGTTTATTATTCAATTTAGAAAACGGCAATCTACCGCAACACCAACTTCTTCACCACTTCTTTTTTTAACTCATCGTTAAGCATGGTGATAATTTTAGATTTCCCCAGGCTTAGTTCTGATCGCAATACGGAGGAAGACAGTGATATAAATAAGGTGTCTCCCCGTAATTCTATGGCCGTAGTATAGTTATTAACGCCATTACCCATAAGATTGGTCCAAGCTTCTCTAACATCAACCTTATCCATACCTTTTTGGAGTTTGTTCACGTCAATAAACTCTTTTAGAGCTTCACTTAAGGGAATGTTTTCTCTGCGTCTTTTCGCCATTATTTAGAAATATTTATAGGTTCATAGCGTTTGTAAAAATACGTGATATTATCCTCACTGGTGACTGAAAACTTATCTTTTGATATAGATTTTAAGGTTTCTGTCCACTCACTTATTTCCGTTTTATAGGTGAATAAGAATTGGTCTTCTTTTTTGTAAATGCTAAATAGTTCAGCATCATTACTAGTAATGTAGGTGCCGCTAAACGTAGGTTTTACTTTTTTTCTAAAACCTTTTAATCCGTCTAGTTCTATATAATCTATAGTTTCATTTACTTTGTATTCTTTCTTTTGTCCGTCAGAGAGGGTTACTTTCTCAATTTCCCAATATCCGTTTAAAGCACTCAATTGCTCATCTGTAATCTTTTGAGAACAAGAAGTTATTAGGAGTAGGAATAATACGGCGCTTATCTTTTTTATCATTAGATTTTTTATTTTGAACTTGTCACTTAAGTCTTGAACTTTTCACTTTTAAACTGTTCTCGATACTATTTTTGTTTTATTGCTCTGTACAAAATCACTCGAACTGACATTCTTTTTAAATTTGAACTTGATAATTGAACTTGAACTTGACACTTGCACTAGCACTTTTCACTTTTAAACTGTTCTCGATACTATTTTTGTTTCGTTGCGCTGCACAAAAAGCGCTCGAACTGACATTCTATTTTATTTTGAACTTGAATTTGATTCTTGAACTTTTTCTGTTGTTATGTGTTCTCGATACTATTTTTGCTGCGTTACGCAGCACAAAAATCACTCGAACTGACAGGGTATTTTTAGTTTGAACTTGACACTTGAACTTTTTTTAGTTCCTATTAATTAGCTTCCTAATTTGAACATCTTATAAGACTGGTGAATAGTTTTAATTACATTTTCTGTTCTGTCCGCATGAGTATCGCTTATAAATAGCTGTCCAAAATTTTCATCGTTCACCAGACTAATAATATGACTCACTCTATTTTCGTCTAGCTTATCAAAAATATCATCTAACAATAGGATGGGTGTAGTTTTAGATTGCTCTTTAATAAAATGAAATTGTGCTAGTTTCAATGCAATAAGAAATGATTTTTGTTGCCCCTGACTTCCAAATTTTTTAATAGGGTGTTCGCCCAAATCAAAATTTAAATCGTCTTTATGAACCCCAACACTGGTATATTGTAGTGCTCTATCTTTTTCAATATTTTTGCCTAACAGGTCTAAAAGCTTTGTGTCTAGTAGTTTACTATCGTAGACTAAGGAAACTTCCTCATTTCCGCCAGAGATAATCTGGTATTGTTCTTTAAAGATAGGAATAAAGGTTTCTAAAAAAGCTACACGTTTGTTAAATATTTGAGTACCATAGGTGTCTAGTTGCTCATTGTAGACACTTAGATTAGTGGCATCAAAAGTATGGTTGGCAGCAAAATATTTTAAAAGTGAATTACGCTGACTCACAATTTTATTATATTTAAGTAAGGTCTGCAGGTATTCTTTATCAGATTGTGAAATAACACCATCTATAAATTTTCGGCGTGTATCACTACCCTCGGTAATCAAATCTCTATCAGAAGGCGATATAATGACTAGTGGCAAGAAGCCTATATGGTCCGAAAGCTTATCATAGGCTTTACCATTTTTCTTAATAATCTTTTTCAGTCCTTTTTTAAGACTGCATACTATTTTTTCTTCTCGGTCTAATTTTTCAAAATTCCCTTCGATGACAAAAAAATCTTCGCCATGTTTTATATTCTGAGTAGCAATAGGGTTAAAATAACTTTTACCAAATGATAAATGGTAAATAGCATCTAAGATGTTTGTTTTTCCAATCCCGTTCTGCCCTACGAAACAGTTGATTTTGCTGTCAAAATCGAAATTTTCGGTACTAAAATTTTTGTAATTTATAAGTGATAATTTCTTCAGAAACATGCTCTGTAACCGTGATTTTTAGATTGATTAGTAGACGAACGTGCAAATTATCGAAAAATAACGAATAAGAAGCTTCCGATTTTGAATAAAAACTTTATTTTTGCCCGATTATTAAAATTAAATAATGGCTACATACAAGAAGCGCGGATATAAAGCAAAAGAAGTAAATATTGATTCTACAGACGAAGTTGAGTTCAATGAACAAGACAGTACAACGGCTGAGGTGTTTAGTACCTTAGATGATAGTGCAAATAAAACTGAAGAATGGGTTTCTAAAAACCAAAATTATATTCTAGGTGTTATTGGTGCCATTGCAGTAGGGGTTTTAGGGTATTTAGCCTATGATCAATTTGTAAAAAAACCACAAGAAGCAGATGCCGGAAACGAAATGTTTTATGCAATGCAATATTTTAATGAAGCCTTACAAAACCCAGTAGCACAGGATTCATTATACAATCTAGCACTTACAGGTGGGAATGGTAAATATGGTTTAATTGATGTTATTGATAATTACGGTGGTACAGAAAGTGCAAATCTTGCTTCTTACGCCGCAGGGATGTCTTACTTAAATACACAAAAATATCAAGAAGCTATTGATTACTTGAGTGATTATACGGCTAAGGATGCCATTACAGATGCTATTGCAAAAGGTGGTATGGGTGATGCATTTATGCAATTGAATCAGCCAGAAGATGCTTTAGGATATTATGAAAAGGCATTAAGTACAAATACAAATGAGTATAGTACGCCAATGTTTTTGCAAAAAGCTGGTATCGCTGCTTTAGAGTTAAATAAGAATGATGCTGCTTTGAAATATTTTGAAAGAATAAAAGAAGAATTTGCAAAGTCTCCAGAAGCTAGTTTGGTAGATGCTTACATTGCAATGGCTAAAAATAAATAAGTATGGCTACAGCCAATAAAAATTTATCTGTTTACGATAAAGCTACAATCCCAAATGCGAAAGATTTTCGATTTGGGATTGTTGTTTCTGAATGGAACACGAATATTACAGAAGGATTGTTTAACGGTGCTAAAGAGGCCTTATTAGATTGTGGTGCTTTAGTAGAAAATATTATCCGTTGGGATGTTCCTGGTAGTTTTGAATTAACCTTTGGAAGTAAAAAAATGATAGCAACACAAAATGTTGATGCTGTTATTGCCATAGGAAGTGTTATTCAAGGAGAAACGAAACATTTTGATTTTGTTTGCGATGCTACCGCTCAAGGAATTAAGGACTTAAATGTGCTAACTGATATTCCTGTGATTTTTTGTGTCTTAACAGATAACAATCTACAACAAGCAATAGACCGTAGTGGTGGTATTCACGGAAACAAAGGTACAGAGGCAGCTATTGCAGCTATTAAAATGGCGGCATTAGGTTCGTAATAGGAACTAAATTATTCAGTTTTAGCTTTAAGAATAGACCTAAGGGTGTTGTTTTTAAAGCTAAACTTGTTTTTAACCCTTTCTTCCCTAGTCTTAACTTTTTTGTGAGTATGAGGCTCATTAGTCTAGTAATTTCTCTTCTTATTTTTGATTTATCTAATTTAATGGCTACATGTTATGCAGCAACGGATGCTATAACTTGTTAGTTTTTGATTGGAATGTTAACAATTTTTAGCATTGGATGTCAGGTGGAGTGCTGTATTTTCAGTATTTTTGATGCTGAATCATAACATTCTTATCTTGAGATTAAAAGGGTTTAAACTTCGAAAAAACACTAGTTTTAAGTACGTGCCACGTTACATGGAGAACGAGGGTGTGGAGAATGCTTATAAAATTGATTCTAAATTTTCCAAATATAAAGATGCTACCGTTCCTGGTGATATGCGTGGCAGTTGGGGAGAAGCAAGAAAGGCAGGAAGAACTAAAGGAAATAGAGATATTAATTTTAGACTTGTAGCTATTATTGCAGTCCTGGTTCTTATTGTTTGGTGGTTTTTTGATTTTGACTTATCCCTTTTTACTAGATTTTAATGGCTGACATAATTCAACTTTTACCCGACCATGTTGCGAATCAAATTGCTGCTGGCGAGGTAGTGCAACGACCTGCTTCTGTTGTAAAAGAGCTTTTAGAAAATGCAATTGATGCTGGTGCAAATGCTATAAAATTGATCATTAAAGATGGTGGAAAGGCATTGATCCAAGTGGTAGATAATGGTGTGGGGATGAGTGCCACAGATGCACGTTTGAGTTTTGAACGGCATGCTACCTCAAAAATAAAAAGTGCAGATGATTTGTTTTGTTTGCATACCAAAGGGTTTAGAGGCGAGGCACTTGCTTCTATAGCGGCAATTGCACATGTAGAACTGCTTACACGAACAGAAGAAGAGGAGCTTGGAGTGCAATTAAAAATAGAAGGTAGTAAAATTAGTTCTCAAGAACCTATTGTAACTCCTAAAGGAACTTCATTTTGTGTTAAGAATCTATTTTTTAACATTCCAGCAAGACGTAACTTTTTAAAATCTAATCAAGTAGAGTTCAGGCATATTACCGATGAGTTTCATCGTGTTGCCTTAGCGCATCCAGATATTCAATTTCATTTCTATAATAATGGGAGTGAAATTTTTCACCTTCCAAAATCTAATTACAGACAACGTATTGTTAATGTGTTTGGATCTAAAACTAATGAAAAGCTCGTTCCAGTAGAGGAAGAAACGCAAGTGGTTAAAATTGCTGGTTTTATAAGTAAGCCAGAATTTTCTAAGAAGAGTAGAGGAGAGCAGTTTTTCTTTGTTAATAATAGATTTATCAAAAGCCCTTATTTGCATCATGCGGTAGTGAGTGCTTTTGAGGGGTTGATAAAGTCTGAAAATCATCCGGGTTATTTTTTATACTTAGATGTAGACCCAGCCTCCATAGATATAAACATACACCCAACAAAAACAGAGATTAAGTTTGATGATGAGCATACCGTTTATGCTTTATTACGTTCTGCCATAAAACATGCCTTAGGGCAGTTTAATGTAGTGCCTGCAATAGATTTTGAGGCAGATCAAAACTTAGAAACGCCTTATGATTATAAAGCAAAATTAGCAGAAGTACCAAGAGTATCTGTAGATGCTAGCTTCAATCCTTTTGCAGAGGAGACTCCTAAAACTAGTCATAGATCTTCTACGTATGAAAAGCCTAGTACTAAGGGTTGGGAGAATATGTATGTTGGTTTAGAATCTAAAGTGGGTAAAGAATCAGATTTTAGTAGTGTTAGTTTTGAATCAGAAACCATTACGGGCTCTATTTTTGATAATCAGGCAGAAGCTATTGACACCGTTTCTACTACATTTCAGTTAAAACGTAAGTACATCGTAACTACCATTAAGTCTGGAATGATTATCATAGACCAGAGCAGAGCACACCAACGTGTGTTGTATGAAAATTTCTTGAAGAATATTACGATTAAGGAAGGAGTGAGCCAGCAATTACTTTTTCCATTGCAATTAAACTTTTCAAGTACCGAAGTACATATCATCAAAGAAATTATTGATAGCTTAATAAATTTAGGTTTTGCCTTTGATGCGATAGAAGAAGAATATGTTTCAATTTCTGGTGTACCTTTGTTGGTGCCTGAAAGTGAGGTAGGAATGGTCTTAGATCAGCTTATTTCTGACTATCAAATGGATACTCCAGAAGATAGTTTTTCACAATCAGATATTGTGGCTAAAACATTAAGTAAAACCTTAGCAGTAAAAACGGGTGAACAATTGGATAGTGAATCGCAATTGGCCTTAGTTAATAATTTATTTGCGTGTAAGGAATTTAAGATTAGTCCGTTTAATAAACCTATATATATTACCCTTACTGGGGAAGATATAGATAAAAAATTCTTTTAAATGGTTAGAATTACTGAAGCTGTAAAGCATCTAATTATCATTAATGTATTGTTCTTTGTGGCCACGTTGGTGGTAGGAGATCAAATGTATCAATGGTTTGCTTTGTGGTTTCCTAAAAATGAAAATTTTCAAGTTTGGCAATTAATTACCCATATGTTTATGCATGGAGGGCCTTCACATATTTTATTTAATATGTTTGGTCTTTGGATGTTTGGGTCTGCGGTAGAAGATTACTTAGGGAAGAAACAGTTTTTATTCTTGTATTTTTCTGCGGGATTAGGAGCTGTGATTTTTCAATTAGGCTTTCATTACTATGAGTTTTATAGTCAAGCTAGTCATATCTTGGAATTAAATCTTTCCGACGAAATAATTAAATCGATAGTTAATATTGATATTGGAGGAAGTTCTAACAGAGATTTATTTTCGAAGCATCTTTTTCCATTATTGAGTGATATAGGAATCACATCTATATCTCAAAATCAATTTGAAGCCCTTTATCAAATGAATTCTATAGCATACCCTTATATGGTAGGTGCATCTGGTTGTATCATGGGGCTATTGGCGGCTTTTGGAGTGATGAAGCCTAATGCAGAACTAATGATGATATTTATACCTATTCCGATAAAGGCGAAATACTTTATTCCAGGGATTATATTATTAGATCTTTTTTCTGCACTTTCAGGAAAATCTTATTTCAGTCCGAGTAATACGGCTTTTATGGCCCACGTAGGTGGTGCGGTATTTGGATTTATAATGATGTGGTATTGGAAGAAAAATTCATTTAATAAGAACCGTTGGGACTAATATGGCTGTAAATCTAAGATATCAATTTACCCGATTAAATATAGCTGAAAAGCTTATTGTAGTCAATGTAGCCTTGTTTATTATAACAAGATTAGTGGCTGTGCTTTTTGGCACCAGCGTTGATGCCTTAGTGCATTGGTTTGAGCTTCCTAAAGATTTTGGAACATTTATCACGCAACCATGGTCTATTGTGACTTATGCTTTTTTTCATGGAAATTTAGGGCACATCTTTTTTAATATGATCATGCTCTATTTTACGGGTAGGATATTTATGAACCTGTTTGGTGAACGTAAATTTATCAATGTATATTTTTTGGGGGCTATTTTCGGCGGATTAATATTTATGCTGAGTTATAATATATTTCCGGCCTTAACAGGTTTAAATAATTCATTAATTGGTGCTTCTGCGGCAGTAATGGCGGTGCTGATTTTTGTATGCACCTATACACCTAATCAAGAAGTACGGGTGATATTTTTTAATATTAAACTTTGGCATTTAGGGGTTACTTTTATAGTAATAGATTTAGTCTTTATTGGTGGAAACTCTAATATTGGCGGGCGTTTGTCTCATTTAGGGGGTGCTTTTATAGGATATCTATACGCAAGCCAATTAACTAAGGGGCGCGATATAGGTGCGGGGTTTTCTAAAATGCTAGACAGTATTCAGAACCTATTTACTAAAGAAAAAAAAGCGCCTTTAAAAACGGTATATCGCAAGCCATCTTCTAATTTAAAAACAGTGGCAGCGTCCGATAAAGAAAAACACCAAAGACAAATTGATATTATCTTAGACAAAATAAGTAAATCTGGGTACGAAAGTCTGTCTAAAGCAGAAAAAGACTTCTTATTTAAAGCAGGTAAAGAATAATTAGGTGGGTATAGGTTCTTTTTTTAGTAAGGTAATTTTCGGTCTTAATGTGTTGCTTGGGGCACTGTTACTGCTGTCTTGTTTGGTGCCTTATGTTTCTGTAGAAACGGTTCCTTTTATTGCTTTTTTTAGCCTTACTATTCCTATTTTGGTTTTATCCAATTTATTGTTTCTATTATACTATGTATTTGGGAGAAACAAACGTGCCTTCTTTTCATTCTTTATTTTGTTGATTAGTTACCTCTCTCTGAGTTCCTTTTTTAAATTACGTTTTTCTAATGCTACTGATGCTTCGGCAGATGTAACGCTGATGACTTTTAATGTGCGCAGTTTTAATAAGAATATGAATATTAAAAATGATGCCGTTTTTGAGGAGACTTTAGATTTGATTACTACCGAGAATCCAGATGTAATTTGTTTTCAGGAATTTAATTTTCGAAAACAAAATGATTTTGTGAATTATAAGTATAAATATCTAGAGTATAAAACCAATCAGGGTAAAGTCAAATTGGGCTTTTATTCGAAGTATCCTATCATTAACCAGGGGTTAATTAATTTTCCCGAAAGTCCTAATAATGCTGCTTTCGTGGATATAGTGGTAAAAAATGATACTGTACGGATTTATAATCTTCATTTAGAATCTTTACGTGTGGTACCTGATAAAGATATCATAGCCCAGGAGGAGTCTAAGAAGCTTTACCGGAGGCTCACCAATTCATTTAAGAAGCAACAGCAACAAGCGCAAATAATAAAGGAACACAAAGAGCAATCGCCCTATAAAGTAATTGTGTGTGGTGATTTTAATGGGACGCAGTATTCTAATGTCTATAAAACAATTCGAGGAGAGATGTTAGATACTTTTCAAGAAAAGGGGTCTGGATACGGAAGAACCTATAACTTTAAATATTACCCTGTTCGGATTGATTTTATTCTTTTAGATAATAGCTTTGAAGTGTTATCACATAAAAATTATAACGTAAAGCTATCAGATCATTTTCCGGTAATGACCTCATTTAACTTCTAACTGCATTAAATAACAGTCGGTAGCATCTGCGACCATATGTAGCAATAAGGCAATGCCAAAAATTCTAGTTTTCTTAAAAAACAGTAATCCAAAGTAAATGGCTATAGCCCAGTATTGATGAAAGAAATGAAAATTGATACTACATCTATTGGGATCAAATATACGTGCAGCAAAAAGATGATCAACATCAATTAAAATTGCGGCTAATAGTATAATAATGGCCCTAGCTCTAGTTTCTCGTTTGAAAAAGAGAACACCGATAAGAATGGGGACTATAAAATGAATTCCGTAATGGGCTATAAACCTAAGCATCTAAAAAATCAAGTGGCATTTGCTCTAGATAGCTTAGGGCATTGGTACCTTCATTAAAGAGTAAGTCTAGGATGCTTAAATTATCAATGAAGCCATTTCGGTCTCCAAATACTTGAACATAAGGTTCTTGAGGAATGTTTACTTGTTTTTTTGCATCTATGAGGTAGCGGCCATCATGACTGTCATCTTCTGGATTCTTGTGAAAGATTTTTGTTTTAATTGCTGGCATGTCTAGTTGTAAACATTCACAAGCAATTTCTATCGTTCTAAGATTAAATTCTAGTAGTGAGTCAAAAGTTTTAGTATATAATTCAGATATTTCATCTTCATAGAACTCAAAGAACGGAGATGTTCTATAAGCGGTTTGTAGGGTTCGCCAGTGCTGACGTTGCCATGCATACTTATTGTCAATTAAAACCTCTGCATATGCGTTTGCCCCTTTATTCTTTCCGTTGTGTTTGATAGGAATACTTAAAGTATGAAAGCCACGATCATTCGCAATATTACAACGGTTTCTGAAACTTTGCTTTTGATAATTCCCAGATACTTCCCAAATAATATCTTTTTGGGCGATTACTGCAAAATTGGTCAGGTTCAGAAAATAACCTGGATGCATTAAAACTTTCATAAGTGTGTATTATTCTTTTTTAGCCTTTTTCTTTTTTCTGAAATAATCAAATCCGAAATAAGCAACTAAAAGGATTAAGAAATATTTGAAATAGGAGGTAGGTTCACCATCGCCGCTAACGGTAGTAAATACTCGTTCCCAACGAATATTCCAATTTTTAAACCCTTCTGTAAAATGGTCAATACTCATCCAAATAAATATGGGCGTACCTACAATATGGTCTTCAGGAACATATCCCCAAATTCTACTATCTTCAGATCGGTGTCTGTTATCACCCATCATCCAATAATACCCTTGACTAAATGTATATTGATCTGTTGTTACACCATCAATTATAATCTGGTTACCAGAAACGCTAAGCGTGTGATGCTCGTAATCACGAATGATTTTTTTATAGTACGGTAAATTTTCAAGCGTAAGCTTTACCGTTTGCCCTTTTTCAGGAAGGTATACTGGTCCAAAATTGTCTACCGTACCTTCTAAATTTTTATTCTGAGGGAAAACAGCAGTACTTGCATTATGTTCACTAAAACGAAGTACTTCGGTAATACCAGATGTACCCACTAAAGCTGCTGCTTCAGCATCGGTCATATTAAACAACGCCATATTCTTTACATTCTCCGCTTTCAAGAACGAAGCGACATTGTTGGAAGAAAAATTACCTGTATAGTAATTGTAGGTAGCATCGGATTTTATAAATTCAAGAGAAGTTCGACTTTTTAAAATCTCTTCTGCTTTATCCTGTAATAAGGCTTCTTTTGGTATTCGTATAATACCACCAGCGTAATTTTGCATTCCGCCCGCTAAATCAATTATAGTATTGTCAATGTCTTTATCTGCAATCACCGTATGGTAAAACTGTGGTTTAGCTCGGTAAGAGAGTGCTAGTTTTTTTCCGTTAATAAATACATCACCATTAATTACAGAAAGCGAATCTCCAGGAGTACCTACACAGCGCTTTACATAGTTAGATTTCTTATCTACGGGTTTGATAACCCCTTTATCTTTTTTAAAAAATTGATACACTGTATCTGCGGGCCAACTAAAAACAACAATGTCATTCTTCTTTACCTTCTTAAAACCAGGTAGTCTAAAGTAGGGTAATTGAGGTTTTGTTAAATAGGATTTTACACCCAACACAGGAAGTGTATCATGTACCATTGGAGCGGCTATGGTCGTCATGGGCGTTCTTGCACCGTAATGAAATTTACTTACAAATAAGAAATCACCCACTAATAATGTTTTTTCTAAAGAAGATGTTGGGATCACATAAGGTTGTACAAAATACGTATGTACAATACTCGCTGCTACAATAGCAAATACGATAGAGCTTACCCATTCGCCTGCAACTGTTTTTGGTTGTAAACTTCTATTTTCAATATAGGTTACATCAAGAGCGTAATTCACATAATAGATGTAAAAACCAAAGCTTAGGAGAACGAGCCAAGTGTCTAATAAAGAGTTCTTGCCAAAACTACGAATGGTCTCTACCCAAATTACAGGGAACATTAATAGGTTAATGATAGGAATAAATAGCAAAATTACCCACCACTTAGGGCGGTTGATAATTTTCATCAATACGATGGCATTATATACAGGTATTGCTGCTTCCCAACCTTTTCTACCGGCTTTAATATATAATTTCCAAGTACCTAAAAAGTGAATTACTTGAATAACTACTATAAATATTAACCACTGCGTTCCGTTCATTATACGTTTGTATTTAGTGCTGTATTTTGTTTTTTAATCAATATGTAATACGTCTTTCATAGAAAAAACGCCATGTTTACCAACAATCCATTCTGCAGCAGTTAAGGCGCCTAAAGCAAACCCTTCTCTATTATGTGCTGTATGCTTTATTTCAATACTATCTACAGTACTGCCGTAAGTAACACTATGCGTTCCAGGAACACTAGCTTCTCTAATTGCTTTTATGGGTAGTATGTGATCTTTGTTGGCATCCAATTCCCAACCTGTATAAGAAGTATTTTTGATAATGCTTTCTGCTAAAGTTATAGCAGTTCCGCTAGGAGCGTCTAGTTTTTGTGTATGGTGTATTTCTTCTAGAGATACATTGTAGTCTCTTAGATTCGCCATCATTTTAGCTAAATAATTATTAAGCTCAAAAAACAAATTTACTCCTAAGCTAAAATTAGAAGCATATATAAAGGCTCCATTATTTTCATTGCATAAAATAACAGCCTCTTCATAACGGTCTAACCATCCTGTAGTACCACTTATAATTGGAGTGTTGTTTTCTAAACACATTTTTATATTATTGAAAGCTGATGAAGGCTGACTAAAATCTATGGCAACATCAAAAGAAGAAAAATCTATTTCAGTGGTATCATTGTCAATTTTTGCGACTATAGTATGGTTCTTTTTTAGCGCTAAAGCTTCTATCATTTTCCCCATCTTTCCATATCCGAAGAGTGCAATTCTCATGTTCTTTAAAATTTTATAGTTAAGGCCATCCCGTAATTTGGTTGAGCCGTAATCTCGTTGTAATCTAAGTAAGGCTGAAAATCTACACTTAAATTATCATCTACATTAAATTGTTTTAGGTGAGAGTCAACATTGGCGTCAATAATATTCAATACATATAAGCCAATGGTAACCAAGACCATTAAATCGCGATCTCTTTGAAAGTTTTCTTGTGCATCCTGTAGTGCATCTGTAGAAAACTCAGGTTCTGTAAGCTCTGTATCGCTAAAAGGTGCCAAGTCATAGAACTCGTCATCGGTAAAACCTGCTTGCCTGCTTTTAAAGGCTGTTCTAAAACGTTTGTACTGGGTGTTGTTGTAGTCGTACGCATAAATACTGGCTCCTAAGGCAGCGTAGACTATAGGGACTTTCCAGTACCTTTTATTATAGACTTGCCCCAAACCAGGAATTATAGCTGAATAAAATGCAGCTTTGGCGGGTGCTAAAGGGTTTATTTCAACACGTTTTTTGAATACCGAATCTTTAACAACAATACCCTGACTTTTTAAATCAGTTTGAATGCTGTCTAATTGAGTATCTTCTTTTGGTGTAGGTTGCTCCTCCTGTGCGTGTGTCGCAAAAGTAAACCCTACAAAAAATAGTAGAAAAAATAAGAATTTATTCACCAAGAATTAATTTTTTAATACGCTCAAAATCCTCTTTAGAATTAAAAGGGATTGTTAATTTTCCTTTTCCTTTATCCGTAGCCTTCGCCTCAACTTTTACAGATAAGTAAGAATTAAAATCATTCAAACTATTTTCAATAAAACTTGGGGTTTTAGTTACTTTAGATACGGTTTCTTTTTGGCTGGCACTTGGATTTTGGTATTCTTTTACGGCCTTTTCTGTATCACGAACAGATAAATTTTGACTAATTATTTGTTCATATAAAGCAAGTTGGTCGTCTTTCTTATCAATATTTACAAGCGCTCTACCATGCCCCATACTTAAGAAGCCATCTCTAATACCAGTTTGGATGATAGGATCTAATCTAAGTAGACGTAAATAATTAGTAATCGTAGAACGTTTTTTTCCGACACGTTCACTCATTTTTTCTTGCGTTAATTGAATTTCATCAATTAAACGTTGGTAGGATAATGCAATTTCAATAGGATCTAAATCTTGTCTTTGAATATTCTCTACCAAAGCCATTTCTAACGATTCTTGATCATTAGCAATACGGATATAGGCAGGGACCGTTTCTAATCCTACCAATTTAGAAGCTCTAAATCTTCTTTCCCCAGAAACTAACTGGTATTTGTTAAATTCTAATTTACGAACTGTAATTGGCTGAATAACCCCCAATTCTCGAATAGATGAAGCTAGCTCATGCAGAGCTTCATCGTTAAAATTAGAACGCGGCTGAAAAGGGTTTACCTCAATAGCATCTAAATCTAACTCTACAATATTACCAACAACTTTATCTGCATTTTTATCGGATGCAGTTTTAATATCATTTTCAGGGTCTTTCAATAAAGCAGATAGACCTCTACCTAATACTTGTTTTTGGGTTGCTTTCGCCATTATACTTTCTCCTTGTTTTTGTTTAATACTTCTTGTGCTAAACTTAAATAATTAACGGCACCTTTACTAGAAGCATCATATTTTATAATACTTTCTCCATAACTTGGAGCTTCACTCAATCTCACATTACGTTGGATAATGGTATCAAAAACCATTTCGCTAAAATGTTTGCGTACTTCCTCTACTACTTGATTAGATAAACGCAGACGAGAATCATACATTGTTAATAACATCCCTTCAATATCTAATTCAGGATTATGAATACGTTGTATACTTTTTATCGTATTTAATAATTTACCTAAACCTTCTAAGGCAAAATATTCACATTGTATTGGGATGATTACGGAATCTGCAGCGGTTAACGCATTCAACGTAAGTAGTCCTAAAGATGGCGCACAATCTATTAAGATGTAATCGTACTTTTCTTTAAGCGACAATATACTTTTTTTCATCATATATTCACGCTCTTCCTTATCGACCAATTCAATCTCAATCGCAACTAAATCTATATGCGCTGGAATTAAATCTACATTAGGAGACGTTGTTGAAATGATAATTTCTTCTGCTGTCTTTGTATGTTCTAATAATTGGTAGGTACCTATTTCGATACTGTCAACATCTATACCTAAACCAGATGTTGCATTTGCTTGGGGATCAGCATCAATTAAAAGGACCTTTTTCTCTAGCACGCCTAGGGCTGCGGCTAGATTTACGGTTGAAGTGGTTTTGCCGACACCACCTTTTTGATTTGCTATGGCTATTATCTTGCCCATAATATAAAGTAAGTTAGGGGCTAAAAATACGATTATTTACAATGCTAAAAAATGTATTTTGTTAACAGTTCGTGAATAAACGTGGCTTTGAGCGTTAAAAATGGTTAATATTTTTACCTATGAAGGTACAATATGTCAGTTTTTGATATTTTTTATTAGGTATGTTATTGATTTTCAATGGCTGTTTTAGAAACTAACGCGCTAAAAGTGCAACACCTTATTCCATTATTTATACAAGGACTAAAAATTACTAATTTGTTGTTTATGTATCTTCTACATTTTCAAATTTTTCATTCACTACGATAGTTTTTTATTTCCAAAAGCTTAAAATATTCGGGTAAACATCCTAATCAATCAAAATTTCTAAAATTTCTATAGCGGCATCACTGATTTTAGTTCCAGGTCCATAAATAGCAACGGCACCAGCGTCATATAGGAACTGGTAATCTTGTTTAGGTATGACGCCACCAACCACCACCATGATATCTTCACGACCGTATTTTTTTAATTCCTCTAATACTTGAGGAACAAGCGTTTTATGTCCGGCAGCTAAAGAAGACACGCCTAAAATATGAACATCATTTTCTACCGCTTGTTTTGCAGCTTCTGCTGGAGTTTGAAATAGGGGACCAATATCTACATCAAAACCAAGGTCTGCATAACTGGTTGCAACTACTTTTGCTCCACGGTCATGACCATCTTGTCCCATTTTTGCAACCATTATTCGTGGTCTTCTACCATCCTGTTTTGCAAAAACATCCGCAAGCTCCCTAGCTTTTTTAAAGCTTTCATTATTTTGAATTTCTTTAGAATACACGCCTGTAAATGTTTTAATAACTGCTTTATGTCTATTATAAACGGCCTCTAATGCATCACTGATTTCTCCTAATGTTGCTCGTTCTCTAGCCGCTTCTACTGCTAAAGCTAATAAATTTTTATCAGGTTCTGAAGTTTGTTCGGTACCATCGGCCTTTGCTATAGCAGCATTAGTTAGATTTAATAGCGCAGATTTTACAGTAGCTTCATTACGGTCTTCTCTAATTTGTGCTAAGCGTTCTAGTTGTTGTCTACGCACTTCTTGATTGTCGACTTCTAAAATATGTAGGGGATCTTCTTTTTCTAATCGGTAACTATTTACACCAACTATTTTGTCTCTATTGCTATCTATTCTTGCTTGTTTCTTTGCTGCGGCTTCTTCAATACGCATCTTCGGAATTCCGGCTTCAATAGCTTTAGTCATTCCCCCTAATTCTTCAACTTCTTCTAGAAGGGCCCATGCTTTTTCTGCAATTTCATGGGTTAAGCTTTCTACATAATAACTACCAGCCCACGGGTCTACCGTTTTTGTTACTTTGGTTTCTTCTTGAATGTAAAGTTGTGTATTTCTTGCTATTCTTGCAGAGAAGTCTGTTGGTAATGCTATGGCTTCATCCAAGGCATTGGTGTGTAAGCTTTGGGTACCCCCTAAAACTGCTGCCATAGCTTCAATAGTAGTTCTAGCTACATTATTAAAAGGATCTTGCTCTGTTAAACTCCAACCACTGGTTTGGCAATGCGTGCGTAAGGCTAAAGATTTATCGGTTTTAGGATCAAATTGCTTTACCAATTTTGCCCAGAGCATTCTTCCTGCTCTAAGTTTCGCGATCTCCATAAAATGATTCATGCCAATTCCCCAAAAGAACGAAAGGCGAGGGGCAAATTCATCAATTTTAAGGCCAGATTTTAATCCGGTTCTAATATATTCTAATCCGTCTGCCAAAGTATAGGCTAATTCGATATCAGCAGTGGCGCCAGCTTCTTGCATATGATAGCCAGAAATACTAATACTATTGAATTTTGGCATTTTCTGACTGGTATATTCGAAAATATCTGCAATAATTTGCATGGAGGGTGTAGGAGGGTAGATGTACGTATTACGCACCATAAACTCCTTTAAAATATCATTTTGAATAGTTCCTGATAATTGTTCTAATGAAACACCTTGTTCTTGTGCAGCCACAATATAGAATGCTAGAATAGGTAAAACAGCACCATTCATAGTCATGGAAACCGACATTTTATCTAATGGGATTCCATCAAATAAAATTTTCATGTCTTCTACAGAATCAATGGCAACACCTGCTTTTCCAACATCACCCACTACGCGCTCATGATCACTGTCATAGCCTCTGTGGGTGGGTAAATCAAAAGCCACAGAAAGCCCTTTCTGGCCCGCTTCTAAATTACGTCTGTAAAAGGCATTACTTTCTTCGGCAGTAGAAAACCCTGCATATTGCCGGATAGTCCATGGTCTAAGGACGTACATGGTAGAATATGGACCTCTTAAATAAGGTGGAATACCAGCTGCAAAATTTAAATGTTCTACATTTTTGAGATTGTCTTTTGAGTAGGAAGATTCAATATCAATACCTTCCGCAGTTTCAAATGCACTCAGTGCAGTACTCGTTTCCTGCAGAGAAGAAGTGTCTATTGTAATATCTTGAAGGTCTTTTCTATTCATTTTCCAACCTTTTTTGTTCTAATTCTTCAGATAATCTTCGTTCTAAAATAGGTTCTATACTGCTTTTTCTAGGCTTATTTTTTGCAAAAGGGAATAATTCTAAATCACCCTTCATTTTATCTAAGCTAGATTCGTATTTATTGGAGCCTACTAGTATTTCTTTTTTAGTATCAAATAACTCTTGCTCTTTTTGAGCACTTTCTTTAATTTTCTTTTGGATGGTATTTGTTTTCAACTGACTTAAGAATCCGCCTGCTTTTTCTAATTCTTTAAAAAGCACCAATGCTTTTTCGGCCAGTTGTTTTGTAATACTCTCAATATAATAAGAACCGTCTGCAGGATTAGTCGTTTTATCAAAGTAACTTTCTTCCTTAAGCACAATTAATTGGTTTCGAGCAATACGCTCCGCAAATTCATTAGTTTTATGATATAGCGCATCATAAGGAATGTTGTATACGGCATTTGCACCGCCTAATATGGCCGACATGCATTCTGTGGTGCTACGAAGCATATTAGAATTATAGTCGTATATCGTTTTATTTCTTTTAGAAGTAACTGCTAATATATTGCAATCTTGCGGAGCTCCGTATGCTGCCGCTAATGTCTTGTAAAGTAAGCGCAAGGCTCTAATTTTAGCAATTTCAAAGAAGTAATTACTACCTATTGCTATTTTAAAATTGATGTGGAAATTTTCAATTTGTGCAGCAGGTATTCTGTTTAAATATTCATTTGCGTGGGCTAAGCTATAGGCTAATTGCTGTACGTGGTTTGCTCCTGCATTTTGGTAGTTGGTAACATCCAGTGTTAGTGCCTTTGTGGAAGCTGCAATAACATCAAACTGCCTAAAATCTTCTTCTGCACTTGCATACCAATTTCCCGATTTTGTCAGGTGATGAATTAGATCAAAATTGAAATAGAATTCGGCTTCTAGGCCTTTTAAGTATGCATGAGCATTAAGGATGTATACTGAGGATAAAAACTGAAAGTCAAAATATAAACTTATTTTTTTTACATTAATAGAAGCAAGGAGTCTTTTAACCGTAATACATTCGTCGGGAAGTATAAACAGAATGCTTTCGGCTCCTTTTTCTATGGCTCTTAGGGCTTTTTTATTTGCAATTTCTTCATTACCTGCGTATATACCTTGCGTTATTTTCCAAGGTTCTAACGGCTTCGGGATAGCATTTTCTATAAAGCTATCTTCTGAGTTATAAAACGGCTTTACTTTAATACCTTCCAAAGATTCCCAAACTAGACTTTCATTATAATCTTTACCTTTCAAATCAAACTGAATTTTTTGCTTCCACTGTTGGGTAGAAACATCGGTAAACTCTCTAAAAAGCTTCGTATTATTCATCATCCTCCGTTTTTAGGCTATCTGCATATTCTATTAAGTATATTTCTTCGTTCTTTCTTTTTAGATAGTATTGTTCTCTCGCAAATTTTTTAAGCTCGTCCTGGTCAGATAATTTTTCAATGATAATTTTATCCTTTATAATTTCATTCTGCAAGTACTCTTTCGTTTTCTCGAGCTTATTAATTTCTTTTTTAAGTTCAAGATGTATTAAAAGAGAATTGGTGTCAAAAAAAAGCATCCAAATGACAAATACGGTGAGCACCAATACATACATATTGGTCGCTATTGAAAACCACTTTTTTTCTTTTAACTCCTTAATTTTCATTGAGCACGTATCGTAAGGTTACTAAATTACACCAATTTTTCGTTTATAATACTCTTTACGATTTCTACGGCAACTGTATTATATTTATTATTAGGAATAATAATATCAGAGTATTCTTTAGAAGGTTCAATAAACTCTTCATGCATAGGTTTAATTATAGACTGATACTTACTGATGGTTTCATCAAGATCCCAGCCGCGCTCATTTACATCTCTTTTTAAACGTCTGATCAAACGCTCATCAGAATCTGCATGTACGAATATTTTAATATCAAACATTTTTCTAATTTCGGGATTGGTAAGTATTAAAATACCTTCTACAATCATCACTTTTCTAGGATGCGTAGGCACGGTTTCGTCTGTTCTGTTGCATTCTAAAAAAGAATATACAGGTTGTTGTATTGATTTACCCTCTCGCAAATCTTTTAAATGTTGTGTTAAGAGTTCAAAATCAATGGAATTTGGATGATCAAAATTTGTTTTACGACGGTCTTGAAGCGTGAGATGAGATAAATCATTATAGTATGAGTCTTGCGAAATAACACCAACTTCACCTATTGGAAGTTCGTTAATTATCTGATTTACAACTGTAGTCTTTCCACAGCCCGTTCCTCCCGCAATTCCAATTATAAGCATTTCAATGAATTTTGTGACAAAAATAGGTATTTGAAATAGAATATAAAGTACGAAATGATAAATAGGATTAACGGATCATTGCTTTAAGCATATAAAAATCTAAGCATTTTAAATTTCTATTAATACTACATTTATTTAACAGAAATGATTGCGTAAAAGAACCTTCTTAGAACTCGCTTATTGTTATTTTTACAGGATGAAAAAAGAGAGTGCCAAACCTAATTTTGAGTTCATTGCATTAATGGCGTCTTTGATGTCTATTGTAGCTTTGTCTATAGATGCATTATTACCGGCATTATCAGACATAGGAATAGCGATTAATACCTTAGATTCTACAGATCATCAGTTGTTAATTACGATGATTTTCTTGGGCTTGGGTGTAGGACAATTGTTTTTTGGACCATTATCAGATAGTTTTGGTAGAAAGCCAATCATCTACATTGGTTTCTTTATTTTTATCGTCTCCAGTTTCATCTGTGTTTTTGCAAATTCATTAGAAGTTATGATTATTGGTAGAATCTTGCAGGGTATAGGTTTGTCTGCAGCAAGAACTATATCTATATCAATAATTAGAGACACTTATGAGGGGAACTACATGGCAAAAGTCATGTCTTTTGTTACTGCATTTTTTATTCTTGTTCCTGTGATTGCTCCTGCTTTTGGTAAAATTATTCTTGAGCATATGGGATGGCAAGCAATATTTTATATGCAAGTATTTTTTGCGCTAATTGTAGGTATATGGTTTTGGAGAAGACAAAAAGAAACCTTACATCCAGAATATAAAGTGAAGTTTACTTCTCGTGTTTTTATTAGTGGCGTAAAAGAATTGGTAAAGCATAAAGAGACTTTAGCTTGTACTACAATTTCAGGTCTTATTACCGGGGCTTTTTTAGTATATTTGAGTTCCGCGCAGCATGTTTTTGAAGATCAATATAATTTAAAAGAAACCTTTCCTTATTTATTTGCGGCTTTAGCAGTGTCTATTGGGACCTCTACTTTTTTAAATGGAACCTTAGTATTGCGTTTTGGGATGCGAAAATTAGCCTTTATCGCTTTGATTACTTTTACATCACTTTCTTTGACGTATGTGGCCTTATTTTGGGGCAGTGCTAATCCTAGTGTTTTAGTATTAATGATCTTCCTATCGCTAATATTTTTCTGTTTAGGATTTATTTGGGGAAATATGCGTTCTATAGCTATGGAGCCTATTGGGCACATTGCTGGAATAGGGGCGGCGATTACTGGTTTTATATCTACCCTTGTTTCCATTCCTATTGCTACCTATATTGGAAGTTATATAACGATTACTGTTTTGCCGTTGTTTATAGGTTTAAGTTTATGTGGAATGACAGCCATAGTTATTTTCTTGTTGTTTAGACAAGGACCTTCAGAAATTGTGGTTGAGGGGTAATTTGTTTTTTTAAAAGAGCAGGACTATTAAAATCGCATGTTATTTTCACATTTAGTACGATCCCAACGCTCTGCTAAGAAAGTTTTGAAGATGGTATTATTTTGTACCGTAGTACTCATCGTAAAATCTCCGCCATAAGCATTTTCTGACCCACACATGATCATAGTTGCACCTCTCAGGGCATATTTTTCAGTGTCCTCATACATGATTATTTTTAAGGAACTAGGATCCATTCCCCCACGACAAACACTTATATAGGGTATGCTGATTTCAGAAATTCCGTCCTCATCTACATCTGTAATAGTGGTAGCTTTTGCTAAAAACCCTATATACCAATCTACCCCAAAACATTCTGTATAGTCGTAAATTTTCCATTTTCTTTGATAGCTAGATTCTTCCTTGTTTTTGGTAAATAAATAGGCGTAGAGCTCTGCTTTATCTTGGACCATATAGTCTATTCCGTTATCCTCATAATCTTTCCAATTAAAATGGCCTGTTACGGTTTGTATTAAAAGATTATCTCCTATACCATCTTCCCATTGCAAGGCTTCTACAACGGTACCTCTAAAATCTAAGGCTTTAGGAATATCATCATAGCTTAAGGTATCTATTTTAAGTTTGGTATTAGAATGAGCGCTATCCCAAATACCCAACCATAAATCGGGTTCTAATGTGCTAAATTTTTCTAAATGAGCTTCTGATTGTGCCGATATAATAGTAGTAACTATACATAGGAGAAGGGGTAGGATTTTTTTCATTGTGCAATTGTTTACGGAGCTAAAAGTATAAGTTTGTAGTTTAATATGAATAATTACGTGTTTGTTTGAACAGCATCCCAATCTTGATTTTGGTGATTTGTAAGCCAATTTAAGGCATAATGCCGTTCATACACTACACTAGAATTTATTCCTCCTGCAACTTCGTTCCCGCTGATTCTTGCGTCTACGCATGCCCAATTCATGCGGTAGGTCTTATCTAGTTCATCTAAAATTTCAAAGGGACTTTTTAATTTAACCATTTTTTCAAAATCTTCTCGTGAAGGTTGGAAAATGGCACTTACAATAGCACTAACGTCACAAATTTCGTCTGGATATTTTAATTCTTCTGTTATTCCTAAGGCCCATAAGACTACATACAAACTTTCATAACGCCAAGTGGCATACGCTCTTTCTTGATCGCTTAAGGTTGCCGTGTCATATATAAACGTTTCATAGGGCGAAAAACCATCAATTTGCTTGGCTTCAACAGTTTTTATTAAATGTTCTTGTTCTACACCCTCGCCTTTAGCGGCAATAACGAGTAAGGCATAGGCTCTATCAATTAGTTCTTTATTAGTCCTTATTTTTATTGTGGTAACATCAATAGTGCAGGGCAAATTCTTGTTCGTTTTTATCCCATGCTGTTCTAAAAAAGATTCTGATTTTTCTTTGCGTTCTATTTGTTCCTTAGTATAGCTTTCTGCGGGTGGATCGAGATATTTAGCATCAACATTTACTTCTAATTCTTGAATTTCGCAGGCACCAGTGTTATCTATTATTAGGTTTAGGTGCTTATCTGCAAAATATTGGCCTCTTGATTTAGTGAATAATTTGTTGGGTTGAGCAAAGATGTATGCGTCCAACTCCAGGACTAATTCTCGTAGAAAGGTTTCAAATTCATGGGTTATTTCTGGCGTTGCCAGAAAAGCAATCTCAGAATTTACAGCTTTTACTTTGTGTAAGAGTTTGTTTTTTATAGCTTCATTATCAGCCGGAAATGTCTGAATATAATTGACCATACCGTCTAAGTTTTGGGTTAGGCCACACTCCACTTTATCAAGCGTATATGAAGGATTTTTTCTTTGACGATAATTTAATTTTAAGGATTTAGGCTTGCTGAAAAAACCACCTTTAAGAGTTGCGGTAATTGATTTATTTTCTTCCTGATCCTGCACATCAATATGCGCCTTTGGTACGTGCTTTTTTAGTAATTGTACAATTTTTTCAAATTCTAGTTTGTGGCTGTAAAGAGTACAGTTTTCCATATAAAAGATAGGTTTTATGAGCTTTAAATTTCAAATGTTTTAAGGTTTGTAATACGTAAAATTTATTTCCAAAATTGCCACCATTTTTTTTCTACCGTGTTCCCCGATTTTACAGGATTTCGTTTATCAGGAGTAGAAATACCTCTTTTTTCATATTCCTTTAAAAGTTCAGACATTTTAGTTAACGCTTCTATATTTGTCCTAGCATTAGGTATGTTTATGATCTCAATAAATTTTTGATCCAGTTCTGTTGTCGTCAATTTAGACATATCAATTTCTTGCTTTTTGCTTGCAGCAACTAAAGGCTTAACATCAATTGCTGATTCATATATAATTTCATTGTTATATGTAGCTGAAATAGATGCTTTTCTCTTATACTTGTCACCCCAATTTGTAATAGTATCCGTAGTAAGTATTTCATTAATAGCGTTTGTAACTAAGAAGCTTAGCAGTTCTGTGTTTTTTATGCAATTATCCGTAATTTTAACTTCAAAATCACCACTTAATTCATGCGCCTTTTCGGAAGAAAATTTGCCTCTTAAAAATTGTTTGCAGGTATTAGCAATTATGGTAGGACTGTCATGTGTAAGTATAGCAACATACTTAGTTAGGCCTGTTTCATTATCACTTAAGGCTATTGCATTAAATCCTATTTCCTCAACGGAATAATCAGGATTTAAATTTGGTTGTAAGGGTATAATTATATCCGGATTTCCAAGGAAGGTAACTTTATCAATTTTCTTAAAAGCACCATTTTCTTTAGGTGAAAACATCTGACCAAGTGAAACTCCTTTTTCTTGAGTTACATCAAAACCATGTACGATAATTGTATCTACCCTTTCCTTAGTATCATCACTCAGATATCCTTCGTACCCAACAATAAATTGTTGAAAAGGTTTTTCTTCTTGGGCTAAAACTTTTTTTGCATATTCTAAAGGATCACCATCAGTCATCAGCATCCTTACATACTCTTCATCTCCATTTTTTAAATACATGAAAGGAGCAATTTGGCCTTCCATATCATGACGAAGAAATATACCCCAATCAATTCCGAACATTACTAATTCTTCTAATTTTCTGTTTGAATTGAAAATATCCATATTATAATTTTTAATGTGGTTTATATATTCAACGTAGGAGCTAATTAGATAGTATGTGGTTCTTGTAATCAGTATTTTTTAGTGTATAAGTTATTTTGGTTTCAAAATATACTTCTTAGGTGGAACATATGCACGACTTGAGTTTGTCTTAAAACTATACAAAAGTAGAAGAGTAATGTGATTTTTTTTATTTGCGCTGCCTGTTAATATTATAGTCTTCGACGAACTGAAGCGTTATATATTCTCACTTATTAATTAAATTTTATAGATAATAAATTCATATAATGTAAATTACGCTTGTCTAAAAGTAAAGTTTGTTTTACATTTGATTATGTTTAAATGAATTTTATATGAATAATAATTACCTCCTTCCTCATAAGTTTAAAAAAATGGGCCTTAAGATGCTCATTCCATCTGCTATTCTAGGTTTTTTCGTACTCGTATTTGAATATGAACCTTATTATTTAGATTTCAATGTTCCAGCTATTTTTTTAGACGATATATTTGAAAATAAGCTAGTGTTTGGAATGGTGGAAAATAATATTTTAAATGAAATTTTTGGAATTTTGATTATTGTGAGCTCTTTGTTTGTTGCTTTCTCCAAAGAAAAATTAGAAGATGAGTATATTTCAAAAATCAGATTAGAATCTCTAGTTTGGTCTGTTTATGCAAACTATGGAATACTTTTGTTTTCTTTTGTGTTTATTTACAACTTTTCCTTTTTATGGGTTATGATATTTAATATGTTTACCATCTTGCTTTTTTTTATCATCAGGTTTACTTGGCAGATTTCCAAACTAAAAAAAGCAGCTCTCTATGAAGAATAATATAAAAGTTGAAAGGGCCAAGAAAAATATTACACAAGCTGATTTAGCAAAATTGGCAAAAGTCAGTAGGCAGACCATCAATGCGATGGAACTAGGTAAATATATTCCCTCAACAGTCTTAGCGCTTAGATTAGCTGAAGTTTTTAAAGTTGAAATAAGCCAGCTATTTACTTTAGAAGATTCTGATTGGTTATAAATGGGCTGTACATTTTACTCCAAAGCCATACTAATTAGGGATTGGTCCTATTACTTACGTAAACTCCAAATCTCGTAAATGGGGTTTCCTTTGCTAGATTTTCCAGAATGATGCCAATTGCCATCCTTGATCTGATAGTCAAAATCTAGGCTAGCACCAACTCTGGAATTATCTTTAGAGAAGAATTCGATGGATTCTGTATAAACGCCATTCTGTGTTGTATAGGTGCCACCACCTGTTCCCATAAACTGCTTGGTCTCGGTATTATAGGCAATCCATTGAAAGCGTGTTCCGGATAATATTTTCATGGTTTTTCTAGGAAGTGTAGTGTCTCTTGTTTGTTGCTCTCCATCTTTAATACGTCCAGACATTAACCAAGCTCCTTGTAAAGCTCCAGGACGGCCATCATCTATTTTATGAAATTGGATAGCACCTTCTAGTTTTGTCAGTGTAGAATCGGTTATTGCCACTTTAAAACTGACTTCAGTACCTATTCTTTTTGGTCTTTGTGAATCAAACTCAACTTTCTCAGTAATGGTTTCCTTATCTAAACGCCAGGTACCACCATTACAATCAATAAAAGCTCCAGTTGTAGCATTATAATTGGTTAATACTTGGTAGCCATCAGAAAAAATAACCACACTTTTAATCTGGTCTCCTTTATCATTGGTGTAATAGCGTTCCCAAGCACCTTTAATACTTTGGGCTTTTATGCCTGTAAAACATAAGACCGTAATCAAAACAAGTAGTATTTTTTTCATTAGATGCTGTTTTTAACGCTTTTTAAAAATACTAAGAAATTTATTAGGTTGCTTTGTTCTGATGTATATAATGCGCGTTTTTTATATAGAAAGTGTAACATTTTTTTTATTTGGCGTCCAATAGTAAATAGTTAAACTTCAATAGCATGCATGATTTTTTAAAAACTCTTAAACAAAAGTTAGTTCGTTTTTATCAATGTGAAGTAAGAACTTTCAATAAAATTCTCGGAATAAAATAAAGACAATTATAGGTGTACTTAGGCGCAGGCTACATATGCAGGTTTCGACCTGTTATTTCTAGTGAACGAGTATTTGATGTCAATTCAAATTTTTGATTTGAATTAATAGTAGTATTTTTGAAGCCTAAATAAATTTTTCAATAATACCCTTAGTTTATGCCATATCAAGAAGTGTTTGTTCTTTTTTGGGAACAAGTAAAAGAAAGTATTCAAGAAGGCCGCTTTGCTAAGTTAACCATGGCAAAGACCATTGGTAAGCCCGAATTAAAAAATATATTTTTAAGACCAGTCTATTCCGATAAGGGTTTTAAAGTATTGCTTAAGTTTAGATACCGGTCTAGAGACACAGAAGATCAAGAGCAAGAGCTGAGCTTGGAAGAAGCCTTAGAGGTTGTAAAACCACATATTAAAAATCCTTTTTTATCGGTATTATTATTTACCACATCTAAAGACGTTATTTTTAAAGTTAACAAAAAGGGGGTAGGGAGTATTACAGAAACTTTTCCTTCTTTTCAAAACGTGACGCAAGCAAAGAGCGATTTAGAATAAGGCGTTACTGATTTCAATTTCTCTTAGTGTAGTGTAAGTATGTAGGGTGGTATTGATTTTAATGGTATGTCAGCGCTACTCTTCTTTGTTTTGTAGAAACGGATTGTACATCATAATAGCATGATTTTCTACAATCATTGCCTCTGTTTCAGTTTCTCCAGTAGTAGTAATTTTAAAGATTTGATTGTGTCTAGAATAACCACCCCAGTACTGTTGCTTAATTTGATGGTTACGTTCTTCTACGCTATAAGATTCTTCAATTTTGGTATTTGAAAATAGCTCCCCATTTAAGTGCGTTTTATCTAACCATAATTTAATTACAAAACTATGTTTAGTTTCATTCTTTACCTGTAAATCTATATAATTATAGGATAGCGTAGCTCCTGCACCAAAAGGAACCTTCCTATTTATATCAGGGAAAACATCAAATCCATGGCGGTATCGTTCCGTAATGGTTAAAGGACTATGAGCAAATATCCAAAAGAGAAGATTGCCCAATTGGCAGAGTCCACCTCCAATATCTCGATCAATAGCGCCACTTTTTAATACCAGCCCTTCTAAATAGCCTTTCCTTTTTGTAGGACGCCCCACAAGTTTCCATAATGAGAAATGTTCATTCGGTTTTATTTCTATTTCATGCAAATGTCTAATGGCTATGCTAAGGTTCGTTCTCTTATTCTCTTGAAGATACATATCTACATCTTTTAAAGGTCTTAATACGAGAGATTTGTGGTAAAAAACAGAATGCTCATGACCTTCATTGTTAGTCGTTTTTGCATAGGTGCGATCTGTAAATAACCAATGGTACCTTCGTTTGAGAATAAAGTATTCCTTCCCTAAAACTTGTCTTAAGTGTCCGCGATCTTTTGGTTTTTCAATTTCGTTCAAGAGAATTTATTTTAGAGATTAGCTGTACTGTTGTAGTGTATTTTTTAATTGTACTCTTTCTATAGAATAGGTTTTAGACTTTTCATCTAATAAGGTAATCAACAATAGCGTTTCTTCAATCAAAATATTCTCGTATTACATTAGAAATTGATAGTTGAGGTTTTCACCGTCAATTATATAAACCCTTTATTGATTTTATGTTGAAACCAGTATTTAGTTTTCTTTTATGCTCCTGCAAGCATTTCTCTGATGCTGTTTGCGCTTTCTGTTTCTGCAATCCAATCTTTGGTGATATTTTTGGTGTCTTCAGTTTCAAAGCGTTTTATACCCATAATCAAATCCTCCTTCAAGGCAGGTAGTGTTATTGTTTTAGAAGTACTTTGAAAGACTAATTCAGCTTTATAAACTCCCGGAATAAAACTAAAAATAACACGCCAAAAATTATCAGGTTGCTTCCTGTCTATGATTTTATAGATGGTACCCTTACAATCGGCAACTTCTTTATTTAGATAAAACTGATTAAAAATGGTAGTTTTTGGAGTGTAAATATAGTGGGTCTCAAGCGGAATAGCTTCTTCTGGGTCAGACCAGGTTTTATTGTTGATTCTAATAACAGGAAATTCAATTTGATCCATATATTTTTATATTTAAGTTTACGACGTCCATATTAGTTGTTGTAACTCTTTTAAATAACATTTTTTTCATGCTTGGCTCCGCACTTTGGGCATTCGCAAATATGCATATTGTCTATTTTTTTTTGTTTATCCGTTTGTACCTTATCTATAAAAGCTGAACTTATGATACCTGTGGGTAAAGCAATAAAGCCTATTCCTATTAACGCAATAATTGCACTTAATATTTTCCCCACGCCAGTTACAGGGTACACATCACCGTAACCAACGGTAGTAAGTGTGGCTACAGACCACCATAAGGCTTGTCCTATATTTTCAAATTTCTCTGGTTGCGCTTCGTTCTCAAAATAATACATAAGGGTAGAGGATAGAATAAGCAGTACAAACGCTACAAATACAGTGATAGATAATTCAGACTTCGTTTCTTTTAGAACATTGGTAATTGTTTTCATGGATTTTGAAAGCCTACCTAATTTAAAAATTCTAAGTAATCTAAAGAGTCGGAGTATTCTTAAGACTTTTAAATCAAAAGGGAAAAATAAAGGCAAGTAGAAGGGAAGTATCGCTAGGATATCAATGATACCATAGGCAGAGGTTGCGAATTTTATTCTTTTTGAAAAAGCGCCTCCCTTTTTATATTCTAAATCTGCAGTCCAAAGTCTTATAACATATTCTAAAGAAAAAATTACGACAGAAAACAATTCGAAATTTTCTAAAACCTGACTGTAATTGAATCGGATTTCTTTATAAGAGGCTAATATTATGGCTAAAATATTAAGGATAATGAGTCCGTAAATAAATTTTAAGAATATAGGATTGTTGTTGATAAAATAGTGAACTTTCTTTTTCAATGTAAAGGGTGTTGGTGGTTGATTTATTTAGTTTTTAAGCAGTATCTATCTTGAAAGGCTGCTTTAATAGGATTGTTCTTGGATTGATTTAGTAATGTTCGTTTCTATAGCACCCGTATGTTTGGTAGTTTTTGTTTCTATGAGCATGATGGCACATTCTTCTTTAGACGAAACCCTGTGGTTAATTCCTTTAGGGACCACAAATAAATCTCCCGTTTTCATAATTTTGTTGGGTTCATTCTCAACTTCCATTAAAAGTTCACCAGAAATGATAAAAAACAGTTCGTCTTCATTTTCATGTTGGTGCCAAGGAATATCTTCTCCTTTAATTTTAGCTACTTTTACATATTGATCATTCACTGCGGTAACGATTCTCGGTGAAAAATAGTCTTGAACGCCGTTTAATTCTTCTTGTATGTTCATTTGTTTTTTGGTGCTACAAATTGTTAGAGTAGTTAACTATTCTAGTTGTAAGATATTTTGAAATCCTGAAAATTAAAAATACTAGTTATTTTCTCCATAAAGCGCGGACTTTCTGTAAAATTAAAAATTATGCCAGAGGAATCAACGGTGTAAGCGTTTAAAAAATTAAAAGCCAATTGCTTTTTTATTTCTGGAGATTGTAGAGTGAAATTTGAAATATCTTTAGCCCAAATTTGATAGGTGATTTTAGAAGGGTGTACGCCATCACTGAAAAAATCTGACTTGCTAATTTTGAGGTCATAACGTTTTATAAGATCTATAGAACTAACTGGTCGGGTATAATGATATACGTTATCAAAATCTTTAACCACTTTTTCTAATTCATCTCCTAATATCTTTACAAGATTACCGATAGTAAATTTTATTAAGCCAGTAAAGGCAGGAAACTCTTTAATGGGAGGCATGTTAGTAAATACAATTGGAACGCCTTTGAATCTTGCTTTAAGACTTGTAATAAGATTACGGACATCATGATTCCATTTTTTTGGACCATTGAGTTCAAAAGCATCATTACCACCGAGTCCAATAACAATTAAATCTATAGGTTGTTCAGGAATTTTATCAATTAATTTCTTGTCTACCTTTTTTGCAGTATAGCCGCTTTTAGCAAATACAGTCCAATTTATATTCCTATGTAATTTGCTAGCTAGCTCATTAGCTAAACTACCGGTAAAACCTTCCTGATGGGTAGCTACACCCACACCTGCAATGGTGCTTTCTCCGATAGTGAGTAAATGAAACGTTTTTTCTGAAGTAGTTGTTGAAATTCCTTTGGGATTTTTTGCCTCGGGTAACCTTGGAACACTTTTTTTAATTTTTTTGCCTTGAAAATATAGAAGAGGTAATAATGGAATAGTCAAGATGGCTCCTAAAGTATATTTTAAATTCATAAGCTATTCCTAGATGCTGTTACTATTCTATTTTTTTAGATTTTTACTATCTACTATATCATATGATGGGGGCTAGTAAATCTTTAATACCTTCCTTAAAATAGCTTGGCCGCATAGACAAACAGGTTATTCTAGAGGAGTTCCTACGGGATTGGGTTTATGCTCTTGCGCCGCTAAAAGCTCTTTCTCAAGGAGTTTTGGTTCAATCCATTTTTTATAGATAAAGAACTCGGCAATAGGGATAAGTACAATAATTAAAGCTAGTAGAAGTAAAGACTTTACCATGGCCCAGTATTGATTGCTCAGTAAAGAAGTAAACCAAGTGTCTAATTTTTCTAAAACAGCTATTTCAATATCTCTATGACCCACAGAGATTAAAAAATCCATTCCTGCACTAAAATCATCGTATGCCATCACATCATCTAAATTGGTGTGTGCAGCTTTCGCAACGGCAAGGTTAAGCATGGCATACACTCCTGCTTTGTAAATGTCTTTACCATACTTTGTAATTAAATAATCAGCTATTTTATTTTTCCCTGAATCTACGAGCGAATAGCCAGAGTTGTGATTTTTTGATTCTTTTTTCAATTGAAAGATAAACTCATCAGACCGCTTTTTGGTATCTATAGCAGTGGCTTGTATTTTGCCAATGAAATCATTTTTAGATTCTTCGGTTTCAAAAGCAAAACCTAGAGTGTTGGTGTAGATTCCAGTGACAATGTTTGTTTTCTCTTTTTCTAAGCATTTATAAATGCCACGGATAAGACCTATCTGCCCAAAAACATATAAGAAAGATAGTATGACAATAGGGATGTATAATTTCACAGCCCAGTTATAGTATTTTGGTTTTCTTTTGAGTAATTTTTTCTTTGAAATGATTATGGAGTAGGTAAGTGAAATAGCGAAACCTAAAAATAGAAATAAGAGGGTGTTAAAAATTAAGGTGCCTGAATGTGGAATTACGGTATCTCTTACTATACTCCAAATAAAAGGCCAATCTATTTTTTCTAAATATTCCATCGTTGATTTCTGATAACTTACAATTAGCGTGCTTTAGTATTTTTAAAGCAAAAAATAACCACTAAGTATTCCCGTTGTTGTACTTAGTGGTTGTTCTTTATAAATTAATTGTATTTTTTCTCAGAAACAACATTTCCATTTTTGTATTCCGTTTCTTTAGAAACCTTTCCGTTAAGCTTGTAGTACTTCCATAGCCCAGTTTTTACATGGTTTAGATACTCACCTTCACTTTCTACTTTACCAGCAGCATTATACGTCTTAGCTGGACCTTTTTTTCTACTATCCTCAAAAGTGTACATGTCTTTTAGCATCTTATCATCTGTATAGCTTTTCCATTCACCAGATTTGTAGCCCATGGTAAACTGTCCTTCAAGAATAAGGGTACCATCTTCAGAGTATAATTGGTAAGGACCATGACGGTGTCCGTCTTTAGAATCTGCCACTTCTTTTTTTGTGCCATTAGCATAAAAATTAACTAGATTTTTTAAGTAACTAGCCTCATATTTTTTTTCGCTAAGGATGATTCCTGCAGAGCTATAATATGTACAAATACCGTCTAACTTATTGTCTTTGTATAGTTCTTCTGATTTTAATTTTCCATTAGAAAAGTATTCCTTTTTAGAATAATCTTTAGCATTGGAGTAATTTTTTTCCCAGATTAAACGGCCGTCTTCTGTTTTTTGATTCCATTTGCCCGTTGCTTCATTATCTTTATAGTAAGATGTTTCTATAAGTTTTGTTCCGGTACTAGCATCTTTAAGATGTGCTACCCATTTACCATCCTTTAAATCACTACTGTAAGATTCTATTTTTTGAAGAACTCCTTTATTGGTGTATGTTTTCCATTCGCCTTCTTTCAGACCATTTTTATACATGAAATCTTCATATACTTTACCATTAGAATAGTAAGATGTGCTTTTGCCATCTGCTTGCCCATTTTCATTAAAGGTAATTTCTTGTTCTAATTTACCAGTAAAATCAAAATCTTTCTTAGTACCGACCATTTTACCATTTTTAAAAGTAGCTTGGGTATAGGCACCACTATTTTCTGCAATTTTATAAGCTCCTTCTAGCGGTTTGTTATCTGTTTTAAAAATAGTTTCTTTTCCGAATCTTTGAGTGTCTACATCGTTCCACATCAAATACGTTTCTTGTGCTTGTAGGTTAGATGCAATTAAAAGTAATAATATTACTAGGGTGTTTTTCATGATGGTAGGTATTCATTATTAAGTTCTAAAAATAAAGCTAAATAATTAATATCCTCAATTTTAATACTATTTTCTATTACTAAAGTAGATTTTAAACGCTTCTAATGAATAGGTGATCATCTCTAGAAGCAATTAGAATGTTTATTATAATAGGCCTCTCGCCTTTATCTCTAAATATTTATTTATGGTGTTTACGGTAAGATGTTCTGGTTTTGTAAGTATGGTTTGTATGCCATATTGTTGTAGTTCTTTCTGCATTAATCGCTTTTCTAAAGAAAATTTCTCAGCAATTGTTTTGTGATAAATGCTTTGAATGTCTTCTGCAGTGGTTTCTATAAGTTCTTTTAACTCTGTATTTTCAAAGAAGATAACTACTAACACATGTTTTTTTGCGATAGCGGTTAAAAAGGGAAGCTGTCTGCGCATGGCAGAAATATGTTCAAAATTGGTATATAATAAAAGCAGACTTCTGTGGTTTACCTTTCTTTTAATATGTGCGTAGAGCAAACCAAAATCAGAATCTGTAAAGGCCGTAGTGATGTTATATAGTTTTTCTAAAATAGTATTTAAATAGGTAACTTTTTGGACTGCAGGTAGAAAAGTTTCAATCTTTTTAGAAAAAGAAATCATCCCCGTTTTATCATTCTTTTTTAAAGCGACGTTAGAAAAAGCCAAGGTAGAATTAATGGCATAATCTACTAATTTGAGCTCGTTAAAAGGCATTTTCATGACTCTTCCAGTATCTATAATAGAATAGATAGGTTGTGATTTTTCATCCTGGTATTGATTTACCATCAGCTGACTTCTTTTAGCAGTGGCTTTCCAATTGATGGTTCTAAAATCATCACCAGCAATATATTCTTTAATTTGTTCAAACTCTTGGGTGTGCCCAATTCTACGAATTTTTTTAAGCCCAAATTCGGTTAAATTATAACTCATTGCAAGAAAATCATACTGTTGCATTTGAATAATACTAGGGTATACAGGAACCATTTCATCTTTCTGAAATATATACCTGCGTTTTACCATTTTTAAGGTTGAAGAAACAAAAATATTTAAATTTCCAAAAACATATTCACCACGATCTACGGGGCGTACCGTGTAATCAAATTGTTTCTTATCTCCTTTTGTAAGCGTTGTATGGTATTCAAAATCTCTTTTTTGAAATTGTACGGGTAGCTCATCAATAATCGTGATAAGTACTTTGAAAGGGTAAAAACTTCTAAAATTTAAAGTGATGGTATTATGATCGCTATTTGATAGTTTCTGAGGGGCTATTCGGCTGGCATCGATGCCTTTTTTTGAGCGGTACAATAAAAAGATATCTAAAACAAAAAGGCTCATTAGAAAAAATGTAGTTATCCAAGCAATAGGATAAAGCCATTTTACCCAGTACGACACAATAAATAACGCTGATAAAATAGCGATATACCTAAAAAAGGAATTATGTATGTAAAACGATTTTAAAAAATTCATTTGCTCTTAATTAACTACAGGTTTAAGTGTAAAAAGGTGGTGTGTATTGCCGTTTTTGGTGGCTATTTCAACTACCTCGGTATCTCAACAGATTCCATAATCATTTTGATTACGCTATCGGTACTCATGCCTTCCATTTCACGTTCAGGTGTTAAGATAACCCTGTGATTCAGAACAGGAACTAAAGCTCTCTGGATATCATTAGGGATTACAAAATCGCGCCCATCAATGGCAGCAAAGGCTTTTGCAGCATTCAATGTAGCAATACTAGCTCTTGGAGAACCTCCTAGATATAAATGTGGATGATTACGTGTTTTAGAAATTACTTCTGCGATGTATTTTATAATTTTTTCTTCTACTACAATCTCTTGAATTTTTTGCTTGTAGTCTATTAATTTTTCAGGAGAAATCACCGCGTTTATTAATCCTTGAGGTTTACTGCCTTTACGATCATGATGCGTTTGTATAATTTTTATTTCCTCTTCTAATGTAGGGTACTCTACCTTAATTTTGAACAAGAAACGGTCTAATTGTGCCTCTGGTAAAGCATATGTGCCTTCTTGTTCAATAGGATTTTGTGTGGCTAAGACCATAAACGGTTCGGCTATTTTATAAGTAGTACCATCCATAGTTACTTGTACCTCTTCCATGATTTCAAACATGGCAGCTTGTGTTTTAGCAGGGGCGCGGTTTATTTCATCTATTAAAATAATATTAGAAAAAATAGGCCCTTTTTTAAATTCAAATTCAGAAGTTTTTACATTAAAAATAGAAGTTCCTAAAATATCACTAGGCATCAAGTCTGGCGTAAATTGGATACGACTAAAATCTGTTTGTAACGTTTTTGCAAACAGTTTTGCCGTAACCGTTTTTGCTATTCCAGGCACTCCTTCTATAAGCACATGACCCTCTACTAAGAGAGAAACAATTAATAATTCTATAAAATTTTCTTGCCCAATAATTACTTTGGCCAATTCTGTTTTTATAGCTTCTACCGCATTCTTCAAATCTTCTAAGGGTATTCTGTTATCAAAACTTAAATCGTTTGTATTGGTATCGTTATTTTCCATGAGCTTTTGATTTAAAATTTTCTATAGCAGTATTGAGTTGTATCAAAGCTGCATCGGTTATAAATTCTTTGTGTTTTATTGAGCTAAAGATTAAAAACAAGTCTTTAATTTCATGTGGGTCATGATGCGTTCTTGCCGCAAGATTTTCAAAAAAGTCTTCGTTAACTTCTGAGGTGTTTAAATAAAAATGAGACCGAATGTATTCTAAGAAGTAACTTATCTTGTGTTGTGCAATAGCTTTACGATCTCCCTTTTCATAATACATTTCTGCAATAGTCCTGGTGAACGCTAAGGTTTGATTCTGTAATGGCTTAACAATTGGTACCGCTCTTTGTTTCCGTTTCCCTTCAAAAAGTACATACACTAATGCTCCAATAATAATCATGTAGTACGCCCATTTTAACTCTTTTGTATTTAAAAAAATATACATAGGAGACGTATAGAATTTTTTGCCGCTTTTATAATAAGCGTCTATATAGATTGGTTTTTCTTCATCTATATACGACAACATCCCAGCCGTATAATTTCTGTTATTATCTTTTAAAATAAAGTAATTAGTAAAGGCTATAGGGAAGGTGGTTAGAATAATTTTTCCAGCCCCGAATTGTTGTTGAATACTATTAGGATGTGTCTCAAAATCTGAATTATTCCCAGAACCATTAGATACTTCTCCGATAACCACCGTATTTAGCGTATCCAATTGGCTAAAATACATGGTGCTATAACTTTTTTTGAATTGATATTTTATTTTAGAATTCAACTGCGGATTTACCAAACGGTGCTGAAATTCATGGGCCAAACCTTCATCGCCAAAAAGACTTTTTGTTTCTAAATGCAGGGTGTCTAATAATTCTTTTTCAAAATTAGAAGAGGCAATAAATAATGTATTTCCTTTGGCAGTCCAATCTAAGAGGGCTTCTAATTCTGCTTTTTGGAATGAAACCGAATTATTGATAAAGAGATACGTACTTTGTTCTTCGGTATCTTTTGATTCAAGAAACTTAAAAGGAGGTACCGTTACAGGGGTGGTGGTTGTAAATTTCTGTTCTAAAATATCATTAAATACCTTAGTCCCATAAGGAATTTTATGTTGAGCCACATAAGAAGGGAACCAATTGAGTTCTTCTTTCTTATTGTACTCTAGGTATAATATGAGCGCTAAGGTGAATACCCCTATAATGATATAAATGATGTTTGTTTTACGAATTTTCATTGATGTTCTTTTTTAAAGTAGCAAAAGCTAAGGCAGCTTTTTGATACTTGGATTCATCTATCGTAAAATCGCCATACCAAATATATTCATAGAGGCGGGTACTGGCTTTAAAGGGTGATTTTAATTGTTCTTGCGTTAGTTCATTTAGATAATCTGAATTGGTCTTCTGCAATTCCCATTGAATCATATCCTTATCCGTAAGGAGTTTTAAAATCATTAAATATGAATATCTGATGGCTAAGCGGTACTCTTTATTAGCTACAGCATTCGCAATAAGATCATCAATATTTTCGTTTTTAATAATATTTTCTTCTTCAGATAAGCCAACGCTATTGGCATTGGTTGCGCTGTTGTTTTGGTTGCGCAAATTCGCATTTATAAAGAAACGAATTAAGAGAAATATTAAAAATGACAACAAAAGGTACGGAAGTATTTTTAGGAAAAATGCTAATGGTCCTACAGCAGCATCTATACCAAAGATCCATTCAAACATGCGTTTAAGGATATTTTGAAACCAAGCCCAAACATCATCTAACCAGGAAGCCTCTTTTACATTTTCTTCATAATTAAAATCAGGATCACCTTGATAGGTATTAAGGTCATCCTTTGTAATTTCTTTAACTGTTAAACGGGTATCGTCATAGCGTACTAACGAATCTTGCTGTGCCTGTATAGGTACTAGGAAACTACAGAAAATTAAAAAAAGAAATAGCAGTTTGCTCATAGAATTTATGAATCTAGGTCTCCTCCTAATTTTTGAATACGCTCCATAGTTCCTTCATTATTCTTTATTTCATTAAGGTTGAAATAAATAAACGTGACAGCAACGAGTGATATGATATTAAGTAAGAATTGTGCGAGTGTAGAAACTAAATTAAGTACGATATAGATGGGGTCTACAAAATTTACGCCCATGGTTTCTGAATCCAGTTCTCCAGAAAATATACCCATCTTGAAGTATTGGTATATAACAGCAGGAATGCTAAAAGCATAGGAGGCAAAAGTAACAATAAGGCCTACCACAAAAATAGTAGCAAAAGTCATCCACCAATAATCTTTAACCAAATCAAAACTATAACCAAAAGAGTCAGTAGCACTTCGTTTACTGTACACCATAATAGCAAAACTTAAAGAAAGCGGTACATATAAGAATATGCCAGGAATACAGCAGAATAAAAAGGCGACCCCTACGGATAAAATAACTAAAATACCTAGGCCTATAAAACTCCAGAAATTTTTATAGACATTTTTTCTAATTTCAGAATCGTTGATATTTCCATTATTTCCGGTATAGGATTGTATGTAATAAAGGGTGGTTGCTTGTGAAAGTACATAGGTGGCAATACCAGAAAATAGTAAAACAATGGCCGCTATAATAAAAGCGACACTTGAAAATACATCTAAAGGGTTGACTCCGTAATCTGTACTCGCATTGAAATCTATGATAGAAGAGAAACTAGAAAAATAAAATCCGTAACTAATTAAGAAAACCGCCAAATAAGGGCCTACAATTTTAAAAAAGGTAGTGAAAAATGGTTTAAATTGTGTACGTAAAAAAGCAAAGGTATCTGACAAAATATCGCCAAGTTCACGCTTTTGCTTAAAGTCTATAAATTGGTTATTCATGTGGTTGGTTTTTTTTATGGAGTTGTATAGGGTAAATAATATAGTAAGATATAATTAAAGATAAGGAAGCCAGAATAATGAAAATAGCTAACCAATCTGGCATTTCTGTATGTCTAGTGATAAAGCCTTCTAAAAAGCCAGCGATGACAAAAAATGGGATGGTACTCACCACAATTTTTAACCCATTTACTACACCCATTTTAAAAGAATCTATTCTGGGGTAGGTGCCTGGAAACAATAGGCCGTTAGCGAGTACTAGGCCTGCGCACCCCGCAATAATGATTACAGATATTTCTATAGTACCATGTATCCAAATGGTTCTTACAGATTCCCATCCCAAGCCTTTTTCAAAGAAGAAGTACTGAAAAGAGCCTAGCATTAAACCATTTCTAAGAAGCACATAGATAGTACCTACGCCAAGCAATATGCCGTAAACGAAAGCCATGAGTGCTACTCTAATATTATTAATTGTTATTCCTAGAAACATATTAAATTCCCCTTGTTCCTTATATACTTTCATGGGGTCATTGTTCTCTATGTTTTCAAGAGTCATATTTACATAGCCATCGCCTAAAATAGAACGGACAAAGTCTCCTTGGCTGGCCGAAGAGAAAACACCTACAGCAACAAAAAAACCAAAGACTAGAAAAGCAATTAATAGTTCTCGCTGGTGGTGGTAAAACATGGTCGGAAATTCTGTTTTCCAAAAGCGTACAATACGGTTCTTAGATTCTCGTTTTGTTTTATAGATTTGCCTATGGGCTTGACCTGCTAATGCATTTAGAAAAAATTCAGTATTACTTTGCGGATAGAAGGTCTTAGCATAACTTAAGTGATCCGTAATTTCAATATAAAGGTCAGAAAGTTCATCAGGATTTATTTCTGTTTTCTTTGCTAGGACATTTTCAAAAGTTGTCCATTTGTCTTTATTTTGTTTGACGAAAGCAGCCTCGCGCATTAACCTTGGGTATTTACTCAAAGAAAGTAAAATATGGAACAATTTCAAATAGAAACCGCTCAAAATATTAGTATAAGTCAAAATACGGCTCATTTAGGAGATAGAATGCTGGCGTTTTTAATCGATACCCTCATAATTGTAGCTTATTATATCTTGGTTATAATCCTTATGGTTTCTTTAGATTTAGATTCTGGAGATTCTTGGACGATGTATATGCTGTTTTCCTTACCTCCGTTTTTGTACTATTTATTATTGGAAACCTTTAATAATGGTAAAACGGTTGGGAAAAGTGCTTTAAAAATTAGAGTGGTGAAACTTGACGGATCTAACCCTACATTTGCAAATTATTTTGTTCGATGGATTTTGCGAATTTTGGATATATCTTTAAGCTCAGGTGGGGTTGCGGTATTAACCATTTTGCTACGTGGTAATGGCCAACGCGTAGGAGATATGGCTGCAGGGACCACCGTTATTAGTGAGAAGAAAAGAATAAGTATTAGAGATACTGTGCTAAGAGAATTACCAGAAGGTTATGTGCCTAAGTTTCCTCAAGTAACGGTATTTAGTGATCGCGAAATGCAAACCATTAAGCAAATGTTTGATGATGCCCGTAGAAAAGGAGATCATAACGTGATTGTAGAATTAAGTAAAAAAATTAAAGATGTAGCTGTAATTACGACAGATATCATGGCTATAGAATTTGTAGATATTGTGATTAAGGATTATAGTTATTACACACAAGATTAGATATGTTTTATTTTGCAATTGATATTTTAGGGATTATTGCGTTCTCTATTTCGGGAGTGATGATGGCGATGGATAAAAGGCTAGACATTTTCGGAGTGTTTATTATTGCCTTCGTTACTGCCGTTGGTGGTGGTACGCTGCGTGATATTTTAATAGGAAGTACTCCTGTAGTGTGGTTGCAGGATATGGTTTACTTAGCTACAATATTAGGGAGCGTAACGGCTGCCGTTATTTTTAGAAATCAATTAAAATACCTGCGTAGGTCTTTATTTTTATTTGATACTATTGGTATTGGCCTATATACTATGGTAGGAATTCAAAAAGGGATTGCCATTGGTCTTCACCCTGTTATGTGTGTGGGTTTAGGGACTATTACCGCTAGTTTTGGAGGGGTTATAAGAGATATTTTGTGTAATGAAATTCCTGTAATTTTCAGAAAAGAAGTTTATGCCACCGCATGTATTTTAGGCGGAATAGGGTATTTTTTATTAGAAAAACTACCATTAAAAGACGCCTATCCATATGTAGGGGGTATTATAATTGTAATCACCGTTCGGTTACTGGCGGTGCATTTTAAAATTACGCTACCAAATATTTACAAACCCATTGAGGAAGTTTAGCGCAATTATTAACTACTATACCTTAAAAAGCTTCTGCTTTTAGAATGTGTATGTTTTGTATTGGCCAATCGCCTTGTTCAACAGGTTGACTATTAATGAGGTCTACCACATCCATACCTTCAATGACTTTACCAAATGCAGTGTAGGTACTATCTAAATGATAAGAGCCTGGTTTTGTTACCACAATAAAAAATTCAAAAGGAGAGGCTAATTTATGAGGGTTATCTAACTCACTGCTGGGCATAGAGATAGTACCTCTATGATGTTTGTATCCCTTTTTTGTGTCGGGGGGTAATAAATACCGACCAATTTCGGCACGTTTCTTTCCTGTTTCTGGATTATCTGAGTTTCCTCCCTGGATAATAAAATTTTTCACCACCCGATGAAAAAGAGTAGAATCAAAATATCCTTTTTTGGCTAAGTAGATAAAATTAGCTTTGTGATACGGTACGTTATCATAAAGTTCAATAGTAAAACTGCCTAAATTAGTAGTTATTTTAACCTTATCCTCCTTTAAAGTTTTTTCATATTCGAAGAAAAAAGGTATAGCATTTTCTTCATCTAGCACAAATTTCTCTGGCTCTATTTCTTTGGGTGCTTCAATAATTGTATCTTTCTTAATCTCAGAAGTAGAAGAATTTGGAGTTGTCTCTCTTGGCGTATCTTTGCAAGAAGAAGCCAAAAGGACAATGCTGAAGGCTAAAAAATAGAACTTTTTTTGTATCATGAATTTTGATGATTTTTCTAAACGGATTTCAAAAATAAAAAATCTACCGCTTCCGGGAGCAGATTCGCACTATAAAATGGCGCCAGATATTCGTATTGAAGAATTACAAAAACTAGATAAGGCACCAAAAAAAGCTCGTAAGGCTGCGGTAATGTCGCTTTTCTATCCAAAGGCAGAAGAAACTACCTTGTTATTAATTTTAAGGAAAACCTATAAAGGGGTACATTCTAATCAAATTGGTTTTCCTGGAGGTAAAGCAGAGAAGTTTGATCCCGATTTACTACATACCGCATTACGAGAAACTCATGAAGAAGTAGGCGTGCTGCCAGAAAAAGTAGAGGTGATAAAATCATTGACAGAACTCTTTATTCCTCCAAGTAATTTTGAAGTGCAGCCCTATATAGGCTTGTATAAAAATCCTAGTCCGTTTATTATTCAAGAAAGAGAAGTTGCAGCCTTAGTTGAAGTTTCTTTGCAAGATTTCATGGATGATACCGCAATTTTTAGTCAAAATTTAACAACATCCTATGCGGAGAATATAGACGTACCTGCCTTTAAATTAAATGGTTACACGGTTTGGGGAGCTACTGCAATGATGTTAAGTGAAGTAAAAGAGTTATTAAAGCAAGTACTATAAAGCTTATTTTGTAATTTTGCAGGTACAAAATTAACTTCGATGCCCCTATTTAAGAAAAATCCTTTTGGACATAATTTATTTATTAAGAAATGGTTGATACGTATTTTAGCCTTGCTCTCGCATAGACGATATAAAGGTTTTAATACTTTAGAAATAGAAGGTGCAGACATTCTGCGTAGTCTGCCAGATACCAATGTATTGTTCGTAAGTAATCACCAGACCTACTTTGCAGATGTTGTGGCTATGTTTCATGTGTTTAATGCTAGTTTAAGTGGTCGGGATAATAATATTAGAAATATAGGGTATATCTGGAAACCGAAGCTTAACATGTATTATGTTGCAGCAGCGGAGACTATGAAAAAAAGTTTGTTAACAAAAATTTTGGCCTACGCAGGATCTATAAGCGTAGAACGTACCTGGAGAGCAGAAGGGAAAGATGTAAACAGACAGGTTAAAATGAGTGATATTTCTAATATAGGAAAAGCACTTGATGATGGTTGGGTAATTACTTTTCCACAAGGAACTACTACGCCTTGGAAACCCTTACGAAAAGGTACGGCGCATATTATTAAAAAATACAAACCTATTGTTGTGCCTGTGGTAATTGATGGTTTTAGACGTTCTTTTGATAAAAAAGGATTACGGGTTAAAAAGAAAGGTATTTTACAATCTATGGTGGTAAAAGCACCTTTAGAAATAGACTACGAAAACGAATCTTTTGAAGCTATAATTGAGAAATTAGAATATGCTATTGAGCAACATCCTTCCTTCTTAAAAGTAATCTCAGCCAAAGATTTAGCGGCCTTAGAAGAAGAAAATAAACAACGTAAATGGCGTGTTTAAATTTCTAACTTTTTAAGTTCTGCATAATTGCTATTTAACTTTCTTAGAAGCAATCCGTAGAGCAAAAAATACACAACTCCCATCACTGCAATCATAATTAGGCCAAAGACTCCAATGGTAATAATTAAGGTTGTTTTTAATTCAACAGGGTTGATATTTTCCGCATTAGCACTCATATCTGTAAGGAGTGAAGAAAAGTCATTGTTCAAGTAAATACCCAACATAAACATTATAATCATTATAAAAACCATTGATAATGAAAAGATAATGTAGTTCTTAACAGTTCTTCGTGTTTTTAAGATTTTAGCCATTAAATGCTTGGCATTATCCAACACGGAAATTTCTTTATAGCGACTGTAAAATTGGTAGATGAAATAGAAAACTACCGCATAGTAGAATACCGAAAATCCTATAAAATAGTTATCAAAACCAGTAGTACCAAAAAGGTCTATATTGTTTTTTGTAGAGGGCAGTAAGTAGAGTAGGTGTGGTAATACAAACTCTAAAATACTAATCACAAATATCCACTTTACGATAGAAGAAGATTTCTTCCATAGCATTTTATAGATTTCATTGTAGGTCAACTTTGGGTGTTCTACTTCCTTCTTTTGCCAATCTCTTTTTAATAATTCTAGTTCATCCATCATGCTATAATCTTATGGATTAAGTATGGTTCTTAATTTTGTCTTGATCCTATTCATCTTCACTCTTGCATTTACTTCAGAGATACCCAGTGTTTCAGAAATTTCTGTATAATTTTTATCTTCTAAATAAAGAAAGACTAAGGCCTTATCAATATCATTCAATTGCTTTACAGCTTTATACATTAATTTTAACTGTTGTTCTTCTGTTGCGTCATATTCGTCGGCTTTTATTTTAAATATTACCGAATCGTAATCAATGGTACGTATACTCTTCTTTGATTTTCTGTATAGGGTTATTGCTGTATTTAACGCTACACGGTACATCCAAGTACTAAACTTTGCTTCACCTCTAAACTTTGGATATGCTTTCCATAGTTGAATGGTAATCTCTTGAAATAAATCATTATGAGCATCCTTATCATTGGTATACAGCGTACAAACCTTGTGAACAATATTTTGATTGTTCTCAAGTTCAGTTACAAATGAATGCTCTAATTCTTTACTCACGTTGTGGTTGGTTGATGCTTATTAGTAGTACAAACTATAATTTTGTTACAGTATTCATTAAAAAAACCGATAAAATTTTATCGGTTTGGGTGTAAATTCTAAGTAACAGCCTGTAAATCATTAATTTCTGTAATTTAAAGCTGGTTTTCTATCCCCTAATAGGGGAATGTATTTAAAATCTTTTCCTCTTTTTTCTTCTAGTTCTGCTTTAGCCTCTATGACTAATGCAGGGTTTTTAAATACATCAATAGCGGTTAATGTTAAGGTTTTTGCAGCAGTCATCATTCCTTTATAGCCTATAGAAGTACCTCCGGCAGCCACCGCTTGCCAGCTATGTGCTGCTGTTCCTGGTACCCATGTTGCTGTACTTAATCCGGCAGTGGGGACAGCGAAACTTACATCTCCTACATCTGTTGATCCAAAAGCTTTTGCTTCCGTAGCATAAGGTGCTACTGCAGTCACTTTTTGCATAGCTGTTTTTTGTAAGCCTAGCGTACGTGTAATTTCATCGGCAAATAATTGTTCTTTAGGAGTATAGGTAAACCCACCTACCGTAGTTAAATTAGCGTGCATAACTTTCTGTAAGCTTAGGTTGGGTAATAATTCATGTGTGCCACCAATCATTTCATAATCCATAGTAGTACCCGTGCCTAAAGCAGCCCCTTCGGCAGCTTTCGTTAATCGTTCAAATAGATTAATCACCACATCTCTTTTGTTGTGCCTCACGTAATAATAAACTTCTGCAAAATCTGGAACAACATTAGGTGCTTTTCCGCCATCCGTAATTACATAATGTATCCGTGCTTCTTGGGGAATATGCTCGCGCATCATATTTACCATAGCATTCATACTTTCTACGCCATCCAATGCCGAACGGCCTTTTTCAGGTGATGCAGCAGCGTGTGCAGAAACACCATAAAATCTGAATTTAGCCGATTTATTGGCTAACGCTGCGCCAGCACTAGCGGCATTGTGGTTCCCCGGGTGCCAATGTAAGGCCACATCTACATCGTTAAATAAACCTTCTCTAACCATGTATACTTTTCCAGATCCACCTTCTTCCGCAGGGCATCCATAAAAACGGATCGTTCCTTTTTGTGCATTAGACTTCATCCAATCTTTTACAGCTATTGCAGCGGCGGTAGATGCTGTGCCAAACAAGTGGTGGCCGCAAGCATGCCCCGCATCTTTACCGAGAGATTCTTTTTTAGGAGCTGCTTTTTGGGAAAGTCCTGGTAATGCATCATACTCACCAAGAATAGCAATTACGGGCGTACCACTACCATATTCGGCTATAAAGGCTGTAGGAATTCCAGCAACGCCTTTTTTTATAGAGAACCCTTCTTGCTTCAAAGTCTTTTGGAGCAAAGCACTGCTCTGTTCTTCCTGGTACCCCATTTCGGCATAATTCCAGATGTTCTGTGCAATATCCGTATAGATTTCATTCTTTGTGTCTAATTTTTTTAAGACATCTTCTTTGGTTTTTTGCGCTAAAAGTAAAGACGTATAAAAAAGACTAACTATGCTAAATATTATGGTTTTTTTCATGATAATGGGATTTTGCTATTTTAGCTCCTTATAAAAATAGCATTTTCTTTTATGCTACCTAAGACCGATTGTTTATTTTTACTTTTATGAGCGCAATGAACATTCCCAAAAGTAATTTCCCCCGAATCATAATTATAGGAGGTGGTTTTGCAGGTATTTCTTTAGCTAAAGAGCTAAGTAAGAAAGAAGTGCAAGTTTTGCTTTTAGATAAAAATAACTATCATACTTTTCAACCTTTATTATATCAAGTATCTACAGGTGGTTTAGAACCAGACTCCATCGCATATCCTATTCGTAAAGTTTTAAAAGATTATCCAAATTTTTTCTTTCGTTTAGCGAATGTAGAAGAGGTAATTCCAGAGAAGAATGAGTTGATCACCAATATTGGAGCCATTAATTATGACTATTTGGTGATGGCCACAGGATCTGAAACTAATTTTTTCGGTAATAAGGAGATTGAAAAAAATGGAATGGTGATGAAATCTATTCCAGAATCTTTGAATCTTAGAAGCTTAATTTTAGAGAATTTTGAGCAAGCACTACTAACGGATGATCTTCATATGCGTGATGCCTTGATGAATTTTGTGATTGTAGGTGGCGGTCCAACGGGTGTAGAATTAGCAGGAGCATTAGCAGAAATAAAAAAAGGTATTTTACCAAAAGACTATCCGGATTTAGATACGCGAAGGGTGCAGATAAATTTAGTGCAATCTGGTGATCGCATTTTAAAGGAGATGAGTGAAAAGGCTTCCAAAAAAGCAGAAGATTTTTTAGAAGAATTAGGGGTGCAAGTATGGAAAAATACACGGGTAAAAAGTTATGATGGTAAGCTGGCAACAACGCAAACCGAATTATCTTTTGAAGCCGCAACCCTTGTTTGGGCGGCTGGCGTAAAAGGAGCAGCCATAAAAGGTCTCGATGCGGAAGAATTATTAATACGAGGCAACCGGATTAAAGTAAATGAGTTTAGCCAAGTAATTGGTCATACAAATATTTTTGCAGTAGGGGATGTTGCTGGAATGGAACTTCCGGACTATCCCTGTGGGCATCCTATGATGGCACAACCAGCAATGCAGCAAGGCAAAAATTTAGGTAAAAACTTAACATATCTGTTAGAGAATAAACCTTTGAAGCCCTTTGTGTATAAGGACAAAGGAAGTATGGCTACTATTGGTAGAAATAAAGCAGTAGTAGATTTAGATGCGTATAAATTTCAAGGAATTTTTGCTTGGTTTGTTTGGATGTTTGTGCACCTATTTTTTCTAATAGGATTTAGAAACCGTATGGTGGTATTTATAAATTGGGTATATAATTATGTTCGTTTTGATCGCGAAGCTCGTTTAATTATTAGGCCTTATAAGAGAGATTACACCATGTTTAAAGAGTAATTCTGATGGGGTGTTTTCGATGCAGTATGTTAATATTAGGGTAATATTCTCTACTACTATATGATTAGTAGTTGTTTTTAGTTATTTTTCTTGCATTATGTTTCCTAAAACTACTACAATGATCAAATTATTACTGCCGTTTACTTTTGCGTTAGGGCTTATAAGCCTACACGCCCAAGAAGAAAAGATACCCAAAAGTTTGGGAAGTTTTTCTATTTCCTCTATCGGGTATGCTAATTTCGCTAATGATGAACAGCATTCTAGTTTTATAATGGACTGGAAGATCAATGAAAAAAACGCATTAATGTTACGAGGGTATTATAATACCAATGCGATGGGAGATGTTTTTAAACCTCAATTGCTATTTCGTAAACCTATTATCGGAAAGCTTAGTATATTAACAGGGGCGGAAATGATTATGGAACGTAATATTGTGGGAGGCACAAACAGCACCATGAACTTTAGTGCTATGAATGGACTAAGTTATGAGGTACAGGAAAATTTATTGATAGAACTCATGAGTGAAACTATAATAGGGAAGCAGAATTTTAATAATAATTACAGTGGTAGCTTAATAAAGCTAGGAACAACCTTAAAATTCTAACGTTACTTTCTTGGATGAAACTCATTAAGTACTTGAGCTAAATGAGACCTGTCTACATGCATGTATACTTCTGTAGTAGTAATACTTTCGTGTCCTAACATCTGCTGAATTGCTCTCAAATCTGCTCCGTTTTCTAATAAATGTGTAGCAAATGAATGTCTAAAGGTGTGCGGACTAATAGTTTTCTTTAAATCGATTTTTACAGCTAATTGCTTTATAATAGTAAAGATCATGGCCCTAGTCAGTTGTTTCCCCCGTCTGTTAAGAAATAGGATGTCTTCAGAGCCCTTTTGAATGTTTAACTGGAGCCTAATTTCATTCTTATATATAGCGATGTATTTTTTGTTGATGTCGCTAATAGGAACAAAACGCTGCTTATCTCCCTTACCGGTAACTTTAATAAAGTCTTCGTCAAAAAATAAATCAGAAATTTTAAGGTTGACGAGTTCTGATACCCGTAGTCCACAACCATACAAAGTTTCTAAAATAGCTCTGTTTCGTTCTCCTTCAGGGGTAGACAGATTTATAGCCGTGATTAAATCATTGATTTCATCTTCAGAAAGGGTGTCTGGTAATTTTCTACCCGTTTTAGGGGACTCTATCAATTCTAAAGGGTTGTCTGTTCTATAGTCTTCAAAAACTAAATAGTTAAAAAAACTTTTTAAGCCTGAAATAATCCGAGCTTGAGAACGTGGATTTACATCTTTAGAAATTTCGTAAATGAATTGTTGAACAATATGCTTGTCTATTTTAATAGGAGAGGTGACTATCTTATTCGCTTCCAAAAATAAAAGTAGTTTTTGTAGGTCTAGAGAATAGCTGCTAATAGAATTATCAGATAGACCACGCTCTATTTTTAAATAGTTTTGATAATCTCTCAATGCATTGTTCCATTTCATAGGTTAAATGTACCTGAAAAATTGGATTAAAAACAAACTTTTTTTTAGTATCTAATGACTTGACTTTGTGTATTTTGATAAAATAATTTAGATATTTTGAGTATTCCGTAGAAAATACTTTAAAATAAAATGGAATTGGCATCGTTTTCATTTCTAAGTATAACATAAACAAAAAACTTAAAATTATGAAAAAAGTGTTTTTAATTGCTGCTATGGCTTTATTTGGATTTGGTGTTCAGGCGCAAGATCAAGATCAAAGTGGTTTTAAATTAGGCTTAAATGTTCAATTACCAGTGGGTGATGCTTCTGATGTTTCTTCATTTGGTTTAGGATTGGATGCGGCGTATATGTTTGAAGTTTCTGATCAATTTGATCTAGGAGTAGCTACAGGTTTTTCAAATGTTTTTGGAAAGACTATAGATGCAGGTGAATTCGAAATTGAAATAGATGATTTCCAGTATATACCATTAGCAGCTGCAGCTCGTTACAATGCGACGGAAGAATTTTCTGTAGGTGCAGATTTAGGTTATGCAATTGGAATTAATGATGGTAATGATGGTGGTTTCTATTATAAGCCAACAGTAGGTTATATGTTGAGTGAAGGTACTCAATTAAACTTATCTTATGTAGGCATAAGTGTAAACGATTTTACTTATTCTACAATTAATTTAGGAGTACTTTTTTCTCTTTAATAATATTTAATATTAGATAAAGGAGGATATAAGCTTAACTGTTTATATCCTTTTTTTTGCATAAAACTGAAGGATAAATTTTGCAATGTTGGCTAAAAAAAATAGCTTTGATTTCTTAATGAAAAACTAGAGATAATGAAAAAAATAGCAACATTTGTACTTGTAGTATGTGTATTCGGATGGTCGCAATTACATGCACAATCAGATTATAAAACGGCAGCAGGCTTAGGAATAGATTTTGGTTCAGGGCAAACCTATGTGGGGCCAAGCGCTAAATTTTTTCTAGCTCCAGATACGGCTATTGAAGCTGATGTATTATTTGCAAGTGGCTCTACATTGATCCAGGCATTCTATGAATATCATGGAGCTATAGAAGGCACCGATGGTCTAAAATGGTATGCGGGAGTAGGACCAGGGGTTACTTTGTATGATGGTGGTTCTAATTTTTTAGTACGCCCGATGGTGGGAATGGATCTTAAGTTTAACACCGTTCCTTTGGCGCTTACCTTTGATTGGAGGCCTGCTTTAGGCTTTAATGGAGATGGTAGTGATTTTGAAGCTGCTAGATTTGGCCTAGGATTTAGATACGTTTTGGACTAAAATAAATTTAATGAAAAAAGCCGAGGGTAGTAATACCCTCGGCTTTTTTATGCTTTAAATTGTGATTAAAAATTATCAGTAAGGATATTAATTAAATCGACAATAGCCCAAATTCCTAACCCACCAAGTGTTAAGATAAATAGGATGTTCCATCCAGCTGGTTTCTTAGCATACCAACGGTGTGCAGCGAAAATTCCTAGGAAGAACCAAAATGCTACTGCTACCCATTTGTCATAACCTGCTGCAGCGGCTGCAGGAGTAAATAATTCTGATTCAGAATCATTAGTAATCGTCGTGCTTTGTTCTGTAGTTACAGCTCTTTTTACAGGAAAAGATGCTTCAGCTGTAGAAAATGCGATTAAGAAAAAGAAAACTGGTAAAAATAATTTTAATCTCATATTTAAGTATATTTTTGGTTTCCTCAAATATAATATTTTAAAAGATGTATAAATATTTTCTTACAATTTTTTTGAATCTTTTTTCTATAAGTTTACTCGTAGCCCAAGACGAACAAGAGTATTTAGGCGTTCTTAAACTGAATGATAGTTCTTTTATATCCTATAGATTAAATTTTGAAATCCTAAAAGATAATACGGTAAAAGGCTATTCAGTGACCAATATGGGAGGTGCGCACGAAACTAAATCCTATGTAGAAGGCTTATACGATGCTAAAGAAAAAGTAATAACTTTCAATGAAACTGGAATAGAATATACAAAGTCTGATATAACCACGTATGATTTTTGCTATGTTCATTTTACTGGGAAACTTAAGAATTCTAATGGTCAGCAAATGTTAGAGGGGCCTTTTTTAGGAAAGTATAGTGATGGTGTAGCCTGCATTAATGGGGATATTATGGTAAAAAACATGGAGAAGATCGAAAAAATTGCTAAAAAAGCAGATAAGAAAATTCAACGCTCCAATAAGATTGCAGATAGTGTCAAGCAAAAGATAGATATCATGAATCTTATAGATTTTAATGGTTTAAATGTTTTGAAGGCAGACGAGAAAACAACTATGTTTTCTAAAGACGCATCAATGAAGGTTACTATTTGGGATGCGGGCAAACTAGATGGAGATAAAATTTCTATTTTTTATAATGGGAAGAATATCATTAATAACCATGCCATACAGAAGAATAAAAAAGTGATTACCTTACAATTAAAAAAAGGAGAAAACTTACTAAAGTTTAGAGCGGATAATGTAGGACAAATAGCACCCAATACCGCAAAAATTGAAATTACTTTAGGGAGTAAAACGATAGACCTTTTGAGTAACTTAAAAAAGGATGAATACACTTCAGTAATCGTAGTGCATTAGAATAAGTGTATAAAGCAGAAGATACTCTTCTGCTTTTTTTATGCCTTTTTAATTATTATTTTAGCAGAATGAAATGAACCTAGGCAAAAAGCACTAGCAGCTTTATTGTTGATTGGCGAATTACATTAGACCAACAAAAAACAACTAAGAACTACTTGATGAAAATACTAATACTTAACGGTCCAAATTTAAATCTCTTAGGCAAGCGTGAACCAGAAATATATGGTTCGGATACTTTTGAGGATTACTTTGCTAAGCTTCAGTTTAAGTTCAAAGACCTAGAATTAGAATATTTTCAATCCAATATTGAGGGCGAACTTATCGGAAAAATCCAAGAAGTAGGATTTTCATATGATGGTATTGTTTTAAATGCTGCTGCATATACACATACTTCTATAGGGATTGGCGATGCCATAAAGGCAGTAACAACACCGGTTATAGAAGTACATATCTCTAATACGCATAAGCGCGAGGAATTTCGGCATGTTTCTTATATATCGCCGGTAGCCAAAGGTGTTATTTTAGGTTTTGGTCTGAAGAGTTATGATTTAGCCATACAGAGCTTTTTATAATAAGCCCTGTTCTTTCGCGGCTTAAATGATCTTTCTGTAGGTATTTGCTTTTTATAGCCAGAAAAAAAATACTCATAAAATCCTCTTGCAGAAAAGAATGCTGCAACCCCTGTTTTACCGGTACAGTCATAAATAAACTACAATAATTTGGTGAGGAGTATTTCTTGATTAGAAATCTGCTATGCTGCTAGGTCAAAATATGAATAGCAATCAAAAGCAATGAACCCATTCCTAAAAGTAGGCCAGTGGGTAAAATTTTGTAAGGGTTTCTTGAAGGTTTGTCTGCATTCCTGTTTCCCATACCTATCTCTTTAAGGTGCTGATGTACCCTGAAAATTTCTGAGAAGGATAATCGTGTCCAAATAATCCTCTAGTTTTAAATTGCGTAAGAGATGCTTTCAAAGTTTCTTTAGTAAACTTAGATGCTGCTAAATCAAAATGAACATCGCCTTCTGTATCAAATACTTCATGACGTTGTACCCAAATAGAATCAGCCTCAATTTTCTTAACTATAAACCAAGTTGTACCGTTATCGGTCACATTGTTGCTATCTGTAGTGGTGTATAAGACCATTACTTTTTCTCCGATACGTACTTGTTCAATAGCTTTTGTTTCGTCAGTATAGCTCTCTTCTTCATACATGTTATAGCCTATGGCAGAAGCGATGAGTATAAGAGGTAGAATTATCAAACAATAAAACCACTTATTGAAGCTTAGTTTTTTAGGCTGTAGATTTAATTTGCTTTTTTCGGTGATATAGTACTGGTTAATTTCATCGGTCCAAACTACAGAAGCAATTTCGGATTGGGTATTGTCGCAAAAAAGTATACCACTAACGTTGCTAGTTACTCTTTTTGAAAATGAGGTTTCTATTCTTTTTTGATAAAACTGGAGTTCTAAGCAATTAGAAGTTCCGCAACCGGGACATTTACTAGGTATTTGTTTCGCTCCAACCGGATCATTATAATCTGTTACATTAAAATACATACTTGCACTATTATTTGGTTGTCACAAAGATGTTGTATTTATTAAAAGAGAAAACCCCTGTTAACAGGGGTTTTAAAATATGGTTTTAGGTGATATCGTTGCTTTTCAAGCTTCGAGTGGTTTCAAATATTTTCTGTCAATATAAAATGTAGCAAATGGGAGTAGTGCGGCAACTAGTAAAATAAATAACCTCTTTAGTCCCCATTTTCTTTCGTAAGAAAATAAAACGGCTAATGCGCAGTAGGCAATAAATAAAAACCCATGTGCATAACCTATATAAATATTAGGTTCCGGAATGTCGGCTAAGTATTTCAAGGGCATGCCTACCCCAAATAAAAGTAAATAAGAAATTCCTTCCAAAATTGCGGTAAGACTAAAAATTTTAAGCATAATTGTATGTTTTAGGGTATAAAAAAATGCTGTGTTTTTAGCACAGCATTTTTTGTTTTATTTATCTTATGTGCTAGTGCCTTTATAGGTGAATTACTTCGTCGTAAGCAGCAGCAACAGCTTCCATTACAGCCTCACTCATTGTTGGGTGTGGGTGAATTGCTTTTAATATTTCATGACCAGTAGTTTCTAATTTACGAGCTACAACCGCTTCTGCAATCATATCTGTAACACCAGCGCCAATCATATGACAACCTAACCACTCACCATATTTAGCATCAAAAATAACTTTTACAAAACCATCTGGAGTTCCAGAAGCTTTAGCTTTACCACTAGCAGAGAAAGGAAATTTACCAACTTTAATATCTAATCCTTTTTCTTTTGCTTGTTTTTCTGTTAAACCAACAGATGCAATTTCTGGCGTACTGTAGGTGCAGCCAGGGATATTACCGTAATCTAACGGTTCAACATGTAGGTTCGCTAATTTTTCTACACAAAGAATTCCTTCAGCAGAAGCAACGTGTGCTAAAGCAGGTCCAGGAGTAACATCACCAATAGCGTAATAGCCAGGGATGTTTGTTTGGTAGAAATCATTCACTAAAATTTTATCACGATCGGTAATAATACCAACGTCTTCTAAACCTATGTTTTCAATATTTGTTTTAATACCTACAGCAGATAATACAATGTCTGCTTCTAAATGCTCTTCACCTTTTGCTGTTTTTACAGTAACCTTTACACCTTCACCAGAAGTATCTACTTTAGTAACTTCGGAAGAGGTCATGATTTTAACACCTGCTTTCTTGAAGCTACGCTCCAATTGTTTAGAAATGTCCTCATCTTCTACAGGAACTACATTTGGTAAGTATTCTACAACGGTAACATCTGTACCCATTGCATTATAGAAATATGCAAATTCAATTCCAATAGCTCCACTACCTACGACAATCATTTTCTTAGGCTGACTTTCTAAAGTCATTGCTTGTCTGTAACCAATTATTTTTTTACCATCCTGAGGTAAATTTGGTAATTCTCTACTACGAGCACCTGTTGCGATAATAATATTGGTAGCACTGTATTCAGCTACTTTTCCTTCTGCATCTTTAACAGAAACTTTTTTTCCAGCTTTTAGTGTACCGTATCCGTTGATAACTTCAATTTTGTTCTTTTTCATAAGAAATTGAACACCTTTGCTCATACCTTCGGCAACACCACGACTTCTTTTTACAACAGCATTAAAATCTTTATCTACGCCATTAACTTTTAAACCATAGTCTTCCGCATGTTGTAAATAATTAAAAACTTGAGCAGACTTGATCAATGCTTTAGTTGGTATACACCCCCAATTTAAACAAACCCCACCAAGAGATTCCTTCTCAATGATCGCTACTTTAAATCCTAATTGAGACGCTCTAATCGCAGTTACATAGCCTCCTGGGCCACTTCCTAAAACAATAATATCAAAATTGCTCATGTATATATTTTTTTTTGATGTTTTAATTTGAAGTTGCAAAGTTACAAAATCGAACGCAAAGGGGTAACTAGTTTTTGAAAATTACAAGAGAGTTTTGTTACAAATAGAAAAAGGCTATTTATTTTTTTAAATAGCCTTTTAAAATTCTAATTCGGTACCGTTATTCCTAAGGTATTAAATAGGTTATTTAGCAGGAGTAAAGTGTAGTGCAGCACCATTGATACAATGTCTTTTACCTGTAGTATTTCTAGGACCATCATTAAAGACATGTCCTAAATGTCCGCCACAAACAGCACAGTGCTCTTCCGTACGCTCATAACCAATCTTGTAATCTACATCAAAAGCAACGTTGCCTTTAATTTCTTGATCAAAACTTGGCCATCCTGTACCTGAGTCAAATTTATTTTCGCTTTTGAAAACAGGGGTGCCACAACCAGCGCAAGAGTACACACCTGCTTCTTTTATCTTTAAAAGATTGCTAGAAAATGCACGTTCTGTACCTTCTTCTCTGAGAATGTAATATTCTGTAGCCGTTAGTTTTTTACGCCATTCATCATTTGAAAGACTCACTTCAAAATTTTCTTCTTGTTGGGTGTTATCGTCCATCGCAACTTTTTTCTCTTGAGAAACACCATTGCATCCGGTGACAATAAATAATACACCTAATAGAATATTCTTAATCATAGCTTTTTTTTTTAATTTAAATTTTCTTTTCACTCTAATTTACGTAGCTCAGAATCAATTGGTCGTTAAAATTTTGATAAATGTACAGGTAGCTGTAAATAAAAAGCTCCATTAGATCATATTCTAATGGAGCTTATAAAAATTTTAAAGAGCAACTATTTCATAGAAATACGCGCAATACTTTCTTCGTCAACATTGATTGCGCTTAATACAGCAGCCATATTGGACTTATCTAGTTTAGAACTTAGAAAATCACCAGGTAATATTACTATTCTAAAAAATTGATTTTGCGTAAAATCATCACTTAGTGTAGCCATATCAAAATTTCCATCAATAAATAAATCCATATCTACAAAATTGTGGGCAAAAGTGTATTGTAAAGTACCCTGACTCACAAAGAAATTTTGAGGAATTAAGCTCCAATTGTTTGCAGGGCCGTCAGACAACTCTACTTCACCATCAAATCTATAAACAAGAATAGCATCAGATTCCAGAATTTCAAAATTTGTAAAATCATTAAATGTTAATCTTGTCGCAAACCAGTTATTGTCCGCTTCAAAATCAAAATTTACACCATCAACTTCAAAAACTTGAGCACTTATACCATCTTCTCCATTTTCACCGTTTAAACCATTCGCTCCGTTTACTCCATCACTCCCTGAGCAAGAAACAAATAATACTATTGAAAACATTCCTAATAATTGTATCGCTTTTTTCATTTTTTGTATTTTAAATTATTATATAGTTTTTCACTTTTAATGATAGAATCAAAAAGCATTCCATTATTAATTTCTCAACCTTTAAATGGAAACTGTTTCAAAAGTAACGTTTTATTAAATGAACTATTATTCAAACTTGATTATATTGCAGTAAATAAAATATTCTCATGCCAGAAGTAGCAGTACATAGTCTATTCACAGAATTTGATATAAACCTGTTTAAAGCAGGTAAGCACTTTAACTTATACGAGAAGCTAGGATCACACCTCATTAACGTTGAGGGTGTAGACGGTACGTATTTTGCAGTATGGGCACCAACAGCCAATTCGGTGAGTGTTATAGGCGATTTTAATTCTTGGCAAGTAGGCAGTCATGAGCTTAATGTACGTTGGGATGATAGTGGTATTTGGGAAGGTTTTATTCCAGGAATTCAAAAAGGAGCACTTTATAAATATAATATTAGGTCTAATAATTTTGGGATTAGTACGGAGAAGGCAGACCCTTTTGCACGTTTTTGCGAGAAACCACCAAAAACAGGTTCTGTAGTTTGGGGCGGTGATTACTCTTGGCAAGACAAGGCATGGATGGGTTACCGTAAGGATAAAAATGGTTTAGATAAACCTTATTCTGTTTATGAAGTTCATTTAGGCTCTTGGAGACGCAAAGCAGACAATCAATTTTTAAGTTATTTAGATTTAGCCGAAGAATTGGTGCAGTATGTAAAAGAAATGAATTTTACCCATGTAGAATTTATGCCGATTATGGAATACCCGTATGACCCTTCTTGGGGATACCAGTTAACCGGATATTTTGCACCTACCTCTAGATTCGGAAATCCAGAAGAATTTAAAGTTTTAATAGATAAATTACACCAAAATGATATCGGAGTAATTTTAGATTGGGTCCCCTCACATTTTCCTGAAGATGCACATGGGCTAGGTTTTTTCGATGGCTCTCATTTGTATGAGCATCCAGATAGACGCAAAGGCTACCATCCGGATTGGAAAAGTCTAATTTTTAATTATGGAAGAAATGAAGTACGGGCCTATTTAATAAGCAATGCTATGTTCTGGATGGATCAGTTTCATGTAGATGCCTTACGGGTAGATGCCGTTGCTTCTATGATCTATCTGGATTACTCTAGAGAAGAAGGGGAGTGGGAGCCAAATATTTATGGGAATAATGAGAACCTAGATGCGATCTCTTTCTTAAAAGAAATGAACCAACAATTATATGCAAGTTTTGAAGGCATACAAACCATTGCGGAAGAATCTACCGCTTTCTCGGGTGTTTCTCGACCAGTAGATTTAGGGGGCTTAGGTTTTGGAATGAAGTGGATGATGGGCTGGATGCATGATACCTTAGAATATTTCAAGAAAGAATCAATCTACAGAAAACACCATCAGAATGATATCACGTTTAGTTTAACCTATGCATTCTCTGAGAATTTTATGCTTCCTTTTTCTCATGATGAGGTTGTATATGGTAAAAAGTCGCTTTTAGATAGAATGCCGGGAGATGAGTGGCAGCGCTTTGCTAATTTACGTTTGTTATTTGGCTACATGTTTACGCATCCAGGGGCAAATCTAATTTTTATGGGAGGAGAATTTGGTCAATCATCAGAATGGAATTTTGAAAAAAGTCTAGATTGGCATTTAACACAATATGACTTTCATTCGGGCATACAATCTACCGTAAAAGATTTAAATACACTTTATAAAAACTATCCTGCATTGTATGAAAAACAATTTAGTGCAGATGGTTTTGAATGGATAGATTATGGGGATGGAGAAAATTCAGTCCTTGCTTACATCCGTAAAGGGCATGATGCTGAAAACGACGTGATTGTTATCTGTAATTTTACGCCAGTTCAAAGAGAAAATTATAGAATAGGAATTCCGAAGGCAACTAAAATGAAAGAAATATTTAATAGTGATGCTAAAAAATATGGAGGCTCTGGAGTTTTAAACTCGAAAATTAAAACAGATAAAATACCATCACATGCGTATAAGAATTCCATAGAAATTACTTTACCACCACTAGGAATTGTTATTTTACAATAGTTAAATGTAACTATAACGTAATAGTTTATAATTGGGTAAAATATAGTTTTATTATTCGCGCATAATATCTTTTTTTTGTTAGTTAAATAATTTGATTCGCTATGATTACGAATACAGAGCTTGAATATAAAGGTAATTTGTATCCAAATGAAATTGTAGATTTCAAACAGGATACGGATAAACTATATTTCACTACGGTAAATGGAGTGATACTTCAAATTACAGTATTAAGAAATAGTATGGTCCGTTTCAGATATGCAACCGATCATAATTTTGAACCAGATTTTTCTTATGCTTTAAATAAAAATGCACTAAGAGGGTATAATGAACTTAATGTTCATGAAACTCCTACAGAGTATATTATTGCTACTGTAAGAATGAGAATTCTTGTAGATAAAAAAACACTACGTACTCAAATTTCTGATCCTGAGGGCAACATTATTTGTGAAGATGAACTAGGGTTTCATTGGGAAGAGAATTATGAATACGGTGGCAATATTATTAAAATGAGTAAAATTACCCGTACTGGTGAAAGCTTCTATGGTATGGGAGATAAAGCCACGCATTCTAACTTAAAGGGCAAGCGTGTAGAAAATTGGGTCACAGATCAATATGCGTACGGCAAGGATCAAGATCCTTTATATAAAGCTATTCCTTTTTATGTAGGGCTAACAGATAATAAAGCCTACGGTATTTTCTTTGATAATACATTTAAAACGCATTTTGATTTTGCACAAGAGAAGAAACATGTAACAAGCTTTTGGGCAGATGGTGGTGAGATGAATTATTATTTCATCTATGGGCCTGAAATGGAGAAAGTAGTACGCTTGTATACAGATTTAACAGGAACTCCAGAATTACCGCCCCTATGGGCTTTAGGTTTCCAGCAGTCTAAATGGAGTTATTTCCCAGAAAGTAGGGTTAAAGAAATAGCAAAAAACTTCAGAGACCTGAAAATTCCTTGTGATGGTCTATACCTTGATATTGATTACATGGATGGGTTTAGATGTTTTACATGGGATAAAAAATTGTTTCCTGATCCAAAAAGAATGATTGCCGAACTAGCGGAAGATGGTTTTAAAACCGTAGTCATGATTGATCCTGGAATTAAGATTGATAGAGATTATTGGATTTACCAAGAAGCCATGGAGCATGACTATTTCTGTAAAAGGGGCGATGGTCCTTATATGCATGGTAAGGTGTGGCCAGGGGAATGTAATTTTCCAGATTTTACCAATCCTAAGGTAAGAAAATGGTGGGCCGAACTCTATAAAGAGTTTATGGCAGATATGGGAGTGCATGCGGTTTGGAATGATATGAATGAGCCTGCAGTGATGGAAGTACCTTCCAAAACAGCCCCATTAGATACACGTCATGATTATGATGGGCACCCAAGTACGCATAGAAAAGCACATAATATCTATGGTATGCAAATGGTGAGGGCTACCTATAACGGAGTCAAGAAGCATGTATACCCAAAGCGTCCTTTTGTGATTACAAGAGCGGCCTATGCCGGTACACAACGTTATGCGTGTACTTGGACTGGAGATAATGTAGCTACCTGGGAACATTTATGGTTGGCAAACGTGCAAATGCAACGCATGTGCATCAGCGGCTATTCTTTTGTAGGTTCTGATATAGGCGGATTTGCAGAGCAGCCAGACGGTGAATTGTTTGCGAGATGGGTACAGTTAGGAATTTTTCACCCTTTCTGTAGAGTGCACTCTAGTGGCGACCATGGAGATCAAGAGCCTTGGTCTTTCGGGGAAGAAATTACAGATATTGTTCGAAAATATATTGAATTAAGGTATCAGTTATTGCCGTATTTATACACCATGTTTTATAAATATTCTAAAGAAGGATTACCTATGCTTCGGGCCTTGGTATTATACGATCAAGAAGATCCTCAAACGCACTTTAGAACCGATGAATTTATCTTCGGACAGCAAATTTTAGTGTGCCCTATTCAAGAACCTAATTCCAAAGGTAGAAGAATGTATGTGCCTAGAGGAAACTGGTATAATTACTGGACCGGAGAAGTAATTGTTGGTGGTATGGAGAAATGGGTTGTAGCGGATATAGACAAGATACCCATGTTTATAAAAGAAGGTGCTATGATTCCTAAATATCCAGTACAACAATATGTAGGAGAACTTAAAGTTTTAGAATTACTGATAGATGTGTACTTTAAGTTGGGGGTAGAAAACTCTACGGTTTATGAAGATGCGCAAGACGGTTTTGACTATAAAAAAGGAAGATACAGTCTCCGCAACTTTAAATTAAATGGTAAAGAGAATGAACTTATTATCCAACAATTTAAAGACGGTACATATACTACATCTTATGAAACTATAAAAATGCAATTACATGGTTTACCCTTTACTATAGAATCTGTATTAATTGATAGTGAAAAGGTAAGTCTGGATGATGTAAAACTTCTAGAAAACAATTGTATTGAAGTGAATAAAGAATTTACAACATTACAATTATTAGGGAGCTAATTTTTTGTAATTTTAACCTCTAAACATTAACTATATTAAAGAATATGCTTTACGTGTAACTTATTAAGGTTGTATTCTTTAAGCGATTAAAAATATTATTATGAAAAAGATTATTTTAATTCTTACCATATTTATAGGCGTATCTGCGTGTAAAACAAATCCATTTACAGGAAAGAAGATGCTTAATGCATTTCCTAACAGTCAAATTTTTCCAACAGCCTTTGCGCAGTACGATCAATTTTTAACGGAAAATAAAACAGTAGAAAATACAGCTGATGCAAGAATGATTACAACGGTAGGTCAAAGAATTGCATCTGCAGCAGAACGTTGGTTGACTGCAAACGGGTATCCAGGATATTTAAATGATTATAAATGGGAGTATAACTTAGTGCAAGATGAGACCGTAAATGCTTGGTGTATGCCCGGAGGAAAAATCGTTTTTTATACTGGAATATTGCCTATTTGTCAAGGAGAAACAGGAGTAGCAGTTGTTATGGGGCACGAAGTTGCTCACGCATTGGCAGACCATGGAGCGCAACGTATGACGGCTAGTTATGGTCAACAGATAGGAGCTGTAGTGGGTAATGTGGCACTAAAGGATGAAAAAGCTTTAGGCTTATTTAATCAATACTATGGGGTAGGATCAAATGTATTAGGAATGTTACCTTTTAGCAGAAGCCACGAAACAGAAGCAGATAAAATAGGTTTACAGATTATGGCAATTGCAGGCTACAACCCAGATGAAGCTGCGGAGCTTTGGAAAAGAATGAAAGCAAATAGTGGAGCTTCTTCTACTCCGGAATTTATGAGTACACACCCTTCTAATGATACGCGAATTAATAATCTAACAGTTTGGGCGCCAGAAGCAAAAGCTGAAGCGGCTAAATTTGGTGTTACTAGTTTTAAATAATAGTAGTGAAATTTAATTATTAAGTAATATATTAAGCTGTTCTTTTAAAAGAACAGCTTTTTTTATTTAAAAAAATCAACCAACAACCACAAATATGGCAAAAATTCAAGCAGAAAAAGGGAGTAAGAAATTATTAAATGCCTGGGCTTTTTATGATTGGGCAAACTCTGTTTATACCTTAACAATTGCCTCTTCTATCTTTCCTATTTTTTATTCAGCGCTTTTTGCGTCTTCAGATCAATTGGTGACCGCATTTGGATATGAAATGAAGCCAACGGTGCTAATTTCAATAGTCACGGCTTTTACTTTTCTAACGGTAGCAATATTATCGCCAATATTATCGGGAGTTGCAGATTATGTAGGAAATAAGAAAATGTTTATGAAGTTTTTCTGCTATGTAGGAAGCATTGGTTGCATGGGGTTGTATTGGTTTAGCTTGGATTATATTCACTTAAGTATGTTTTTCTATTTTATGGGGCTAATTGGGTATTGGGGAAGTTTGGTGTTTTATAACTCCTACTTGCCAGACATCGCATTTGAACACCAGCAAGATAGTATTAGTGCTAAAGGATTTTCCTTGGGGTACATTGGAAGTGTCTTATTACTTATTCTAAATTTAGCCATGGTCATGATGCCTGGAATGTTTGGTTTTGAGATTGGAGATACAGAAGAATCATTGAACCTTGCTAAGTTTGAGGCTATGAAAATCTCTTTTATTACAGTAGGTATATGGTGGGCGTTATTTAGTCAGTATACCTTCTATGTCTTACCTAAAGGAGTGTCTACAGGACATAAAATCACAAAGTCGGTTGTCTTCAACGGTCTAAAAGAACTGAAGCAGGTTTGGGAGAATTTAAAGTTAAATAGAAGGTTAAAACGCTATTTGGGTGCATTTTTCGTATTTAGTATGGCTGTGCAAACCATTATGCTAATGGCTGTTTATTTTGGAGAAAAGGAAATAAGTTGGGCTACAGATTCAGAAAAAACAACAGGACTTATTATAAGTATTTTGGTCATCCAATTAGTCGCGGTGCTAGGTGCTTTTGTAACGTCTAAGGCATCTGCCAAATTTGGAAATATCAACACTTTAATTGCGGTTAACTTTATATGGTTGTGTTTGTGTTTTTATGCCTTTTTTATGGTGACGCCTATGCAGTTTTATATTGCAGCAGGTTTAGTTGGTTTAGTCATGGGAGGTGTGCAGTCTCTTGGTCGCTCTACATATTCTAAGTTCTTGCCAGATACAGAGGATACAACCTCGTATTTTAGTTTTTACGATGTTGCAGAAAAAATAGGTATTGTTATAGGAATGGTTATTTTTGCTGTTGTAGATCAAGTGAGTAGCATGCGATATGCCATACTATTTTTGTTCGTATTTTTCTTAGCAGGTATTGTTTTATTGTTTAGAGTGGAGAAAAAATGATATAAAATTGACTTTTAGTGAATATTTTATATACAATTAAGTATATTAGCAATATCAGTATATTTTGTTAATTTTTCCTTGAACCAATACCCGCCAATTATGAAAGTTATTTTTACTATTCTAAGTGTAGCCATTGTGCTTGTTTCTTGTAGCAGTAATAGTGTAGATTTAGCGATTGACAATCCAACTTCAAGTCCAGTACTTTTAAAAGTAGATTCTTTGGAAGTAGAAATTCCTGCCGAACAAGTGGTTTGGGTAGAAATGGGAAAAGGACAACATACGATTACTTTAGAAAATGATAGTATCGTAGATTTTAATTTTACGGCAGATGTTTACATGGTGAATCCAACATTAACCGAGTACTTAATGTCAGGGGAGTATTATGGAGATAACAGCACCTATAGCATGTATGAATTAACCAATGCACAAAAGACTGTTGAGTTTTTGGGTCTTGAACTAGAAGGTAATTATGGTTTAATTACAGGCTTAATTAATCCTGTAACATGGGATTACGGGCCAAGAGAGGCTTTGCCAGAAATGATTGAGATGGAAGAAGGAGATAATTATACCGTACTACAAAAATTATTTTCACCACAAGAATTTATAGCAGAAATCAATAACGCACGCGATTCCGAATAATTTAATCTTAAACCTTTAAATTTTGTTCATAGGGATTCACGCTACTTGGGATGTATATAATTGCAACACAGAAAAACTTTCTTTTGTTCCTTATATCAAAAAATCTCTTCATAAAATTACCGCTACATTAGATTTAGAAGAGCTTAACGAGGCTTTTAAACAATTTGAACCTGTAGGGGTTACGGGTTTCATTTTATTAGCAGAAAGTCATATAAGTATACATACGTGGCCAGAACATAACTATGCTGCCGTAGATGTCTTCTCTTGTAAAGCTTTTGATGCAGATGTTGTCACAAGCTTGCTAAAAGAACTTTTTGAATCAGATCAGATCACATTAAATGAATTAAATAGGGGAGAACTAAAACTAGCTCAGAAGGTTAATCTTCCAGCTAAATAATATAGTGCGACATAAATTCACAATCATCAGAAATTATAGCGTTTTCTTCTGAGCGTAAATTTAAGGCAGAAGGTTGGTTTGTAAAAAACACGCCTGCTTGGTAATAATAGTTTTCTAAATCTCTTTCTAAAGAATAATATTTTTGATACACGACATCTTGATTTTCATAATCGCCTTTAGACTTCGTATTTAGAGTTCCTTTTATCTCAATATTCTCACCTAATCTTCCATAAACAGGTTTTGTAACATAGTCATTATAGTAGGGTGTTTTCGTAAGTGTTTGGGCGATATAATGATTTGGAAAATGCTCCGTAATATAAGCCATGAACTTCTTATTCTGCCATATGGCGGTATAAGGCGGATTCAAAACAGTACATAAATCTTTTTGGATAATACCCGAAAGGTCTTTTGCTAGTTGTGGTTCATCATTAAACATCCAATCCCAAGGAATCATTTTAAACCAAACATCTACAATTTGATATTCGCCATTAATTTCATAGAGTATGCCATTTTCTTGAGAAAAAGTAACCTCTTCTAAATTGGTGTAGAATGTTTTATACCCTTCTTCATGAGCAATGTCTAATATAGAGTTTACATTAAGGACATCTTCTTCGTATCCAAAGGAAGAGCCTAAAATAAAAGGATTAGGATGGTCTATTGTAGTTTTTAAGTGTTTCAAAGTTAGGGCAATATCCGCAGCTAAATTATTGAATTGCATAGTGTTATTGCCTTTCAATTCTTTGTTTTGTAACGATTGCCAATGTATAGTTTCAGGTAGGGTACTACAGGTATCTGCGTTAAATTCTATGACACTAGAATCTCGCTGTTTGATACCCCCGTTGATATCAAATCTACCGTATAGAAAAGGATGTTTTGTTCTGTTTTTCCAACTGTGATTGATGCAATCATGAAAAAAATCAGGAATGTCTAAAAGTCCCAGCTGATTCTCTCGTAGGATCTTTTCTGTTGCTTTTTCATACAAAACATACGCACCAGCACTAAGTTTTTTGAAATTTTCTATTTCAAAATTATGGAGTCCTAATAATTCTTCAGAAAAATAATCTTGTTTTAAATACCACAGCAAATGGTGTGATACATCTTTTTTTTTAAGTCGTTTTATTTCTTTAAAACGACTATCCTCCAAACGATCTAAACGATTTTCCACTTCCGTATCCTTTTGATGATGTTCCTGGTACTCTAACTTTTCTTGAGGTTGCAGAATTAGTTAAGTCATTCTTTAAACCTGTAGATTTATTATAGGCACTGGCATCTTTATAGTAGCCAGAATTTGGAGATACATTAGATAAGTTTCTATTGAAAAAAGAAGATGCTAATGAGTAATATAAAATAGAGCGTAAACCAGATCTATTTCGGTATCCATTTTCTTCAGATCCATTATCTATTTTAGCCAAAGACAAGGTGTCTATCTGTCCGTTTAATCCGTGAACAATGGCTATAGAATTTTCTTTTTTGTCAATAATTCGTTCGTCAATAATCTTATAATCATCACCTGGTTCAATTTCTTCAACTTCTGTGACTGTGCCCTTTGTAGTTTCGTAAATGGTTTTTTCTTCAGAATCCTTTAGTTTAGGACTTCCATCACTGTCACCACAGCTTATTACCAATATCGAACTACTTAAAACAGCGGCTAGCATCATTTTTCTTAAAAATGCTAATCCAGTCATCATTTTTTTATTCATCTTTGAAATTGTTTTCTATTATGTAACGATATTCAAACATAACTAATTTTTATGAGAAAAAGAATACTTATTTCGTTTGCTGTCTTTATAGCAGGGCTTTGTTCTATTATATATGAGCTTTTGGTAAGTACAACAGCAACTTATTTTTTGGGAGATGGCGTAAGACAATTTTCTATAATTATTGGTGTTTATCTGTTTTCAATGGGTATCGGGGCCTTTTTATCAAAATTCTTTAGAGAAATGCCTTTAAAGTTTTTTGTACATATAGAATTTCTACTGGGGTTGATAGGAGGTATTTCAGTGCCTTTACTTTTCTACTCTTTTGTAAGTGTAGACGCTTTAACGCTTCAGATTATATGCTTGGCAATAATTTTTCTAATAGGTCTTTTAACGGGGATGGAAGTGCCGCTGCTTACTTTTGTTTCTGACGAATCTGATTTTAAGAATAACCTATCGAATGTATTGTCTTTAGATTATATTGGGGGACTTTTGGCTACCTTGCTTTTTCCCTTTTTATTGTTGCCTTTCGTTGGCTTGTACTACTCCTCCTTGATATTTGGTATTTTCAATATTCTGTTAGGCTTAGCGCTAAACCATGTTTTTTTAGAAAAATCAAAAAAGACACTATTCTTAGGGCTGCTCTCTATAACGGTGTTATTGGTCTTGGTTATTTTTGGCGGACAACTTTTAAAAGCATGGGATCATGCGATCTATAAAAACCCGATAGTTTTAAATGAGCAGACGCCCTACCAAAAAATTGTAGTAACTAAAAAGCAAGAAGACTTGCGATTGTATTTAAATAGAGTTATCCAGTTCTCTTCGGCAGATGAGTACAGATATCATGAGCCTTTGGTGCATGTTCCTATAAGTTTGCATGCGCAACCCAAAACAGTCTTGATTTTGGGTGGGGGTGAGAACTTAGCAAGTAGAGAAGTGTTAAAGCATGAACTTGTTGCGGCTATAGATGTGGTAGATATAGATAGTACGATGTTTCATTTGGCCAAGACCGATCCTAATTTTGTAAAAGTAAATGACGGGGCGGCAAAGAATAAACGAGTGCATCTTATTGCAGAAGATGCTTTTACTTTTTTGCATCGTATTGATAAAAAATATGATATAATCATTGCAGATTTGCCAGATCCTACGAATGAAGCTATTGCAAGGTTGTATAGCAAGCAGTTCTTTTTACTAGCAAAACAAAAGCTGAATACGAATGGGTTGTTTGTGACGCAGTCTGGGGAAATTTACTTTTCTAATTCTGTTTTTAGTTGTATTAATAATACGTTAACTGAGGTTTATAAGCATGTAAAACCCTATCACACATACATACCTTCTTTTGGAGATTGGGGTTTTGTCATTGCTAGTGATATTCCTATTGATGAGCAAGATGTAAAAAGAACCTTGCCAGATAATTTAAAGTTTTTAACGGAAAACCAATTTCAAATAGCATTTGAGTTTCCTAAAGACATTCAAATAGCAGAAACAAAAATTAATACTTTAGACAGCCCTATTATTCTAAATTACTTTTTAGATGATTGGAATAAATGGAAAACAGATTTACAATCGGGTACCAAATAAAAAACCCCTTAATTAAAAGAGGTTTTTGACTTTTCGATTTTTGATTGATCTTTACTTTTTAGAAACACTACCAGACCCTGATATCTTCGTGTTTATTTTGCTCGGATTACCACGATAACTAATATCTCCAGAACCAGAGACCCTAGCTTTAATGCTCTTATTTGCGACAACTTGTATATCTGCAGAGCCAGAAACCGTTGCCTCTACATGATCAGTAGCTAGTTCATAGGCTTCTATATTTCCAGAACCAGAAATAGTCGCTTTAAATTCATTAGTACTACCACTCAAATTCATATCTCCAGACCCAGACATAGTTGCCGAAATAGCGTTGGCTTCAAGGTGTAGTGTAATATCTCCTGAGCCAGACATGGTTGCTTTAAACTTAGAAGTTTTTAGTGTTTTTTTACTAACAACATCACCAGAACCTGAGAGTGAAAGTGCTTCAATTTCTTCAACAGGGATTGTTATCTTTATGCTATTCTTCCATTTAGAAGGTTGTATATTTTTGTTATTTTCTATTTTTATAACGAGCTGATCATCTTTTGTTTCTGTAATAATATATTCTAAAAGATTCTCCTCCCCGGTAATATGTATTTGCCCTTCATTGCCATCTACTAATTCAATATCAAAAAAACCACTGATGGTAATAGCATCATAATCTCCTGTGGTTCTTTCTATAGTTTTAATGACGCCATTTCCTTTAATTTTTTTCCCCCATTGTGCAGAACAGGAAGTAACTGTAACTAGGGCTAAAGCTGCGATAAATAAATTTTTCATGATTTTTGTTCTTTTTTTTGATTGATTATTTTTTTAGTTTTTATTGAAGGATACTCCGCCGTAATCACTCGTTATGGAAACTCTGTTAGCGCTAGATGACTTTCCGTAATATCCTTGATAGAATTTCTCACTAGACTCTTCCTTGCTCACGATAATTTCAAAATTGTCCTTACCACTAACTCCAGCATATTCTGTACTGATTTCAAAATTAAAATGGTAGTCAGGATGGTATCCAATTTTTACTCCCGTATAATCAGAACGAATGGTTAGATTATTAGCATCTGCAGCCATATTCCCTATTTGAATTCCGCCGTAATCAGAAGTGATGTCTACATTGCCATGTACCGTTCCTAATTTTACATTAATATAATCGCCATTTCCGTCTACATTATTTAGCTCATTCACTTCAATCTTACCATAATTATTATGGTAGATTAAATTTTGCATTTTAGTAATTGTACCATTGGTGTAATCAGAATTGATGTCTAAATCTTCAGCCTTATCAATTGTAAACCCAGAATAGTCTGCCTTTATTTTTCCGCTTTTAATATAACCGATGGTAGATTTTGAAGTGTAATCAAAATTTAACTCATTATTTCGGCCATGGAGTTCACCAATCTCTAGACGGCCATAGTCGCAAGAAATTTTTGCATGACCATCTATTCGGTCTAGGGTAATACTTCCATAGTCATTGTTTAAATGGACACTGTTTTTGATAGGAACTTTAATGTTGTAATCTATTTGCATATTTACATTGCTGTTATTTCCCCAGCCCCAGTTCCAACTGCTCTTATTTTCGTTGAATAAAGTTTTGGCAGAAACAATGCTTGTTGTGCCATCAATAGCTATAGTTATTCCATTTAACTTATCGGAAACCTTTTCTTCATTATTTCCATTTACAGTAATATGAACTTCAATAACTATTCGGTTTTCATTCCACGACGTAATGTTTAAGTTCCCATAACTGTTAGACACTTTTAAAAGCGCATCAGAATTTACAGCAAACTCTTTTTTAACCGTTTTTTCTTTCGTGTGTTTTCCTTTTAGACCATCTGTTGCCATTACATTGAAGGGCAAGATGGCTGCTAAAAGCAATGCGTATTTATATAATTGTATTCTCATGTTCTGATTTTTTGATATTTTTTATTTCTTCAATTTGTTGTAAAACATCTTCAAGCAAGTCTATTCTTGTTTGAAAATTGGTAATCATTGCGCTTAGTATTAATTTACTGTTACCGCCATTGATTAAATCTGTTTCTAATCCTTTGTAATTCTTTTCTAGTTTAGATAGTTGAGTCATAGTATCATCCACTATTTTTTTTGTTTCTGGAGAATTTTCACTTTGTAATTTTTTTACTTCCTGAGCGATAACATTCGCAAAATAAAATTCTGTGTTTGATATTTCTGGGGATATTTCTACCACTTGATCATTAATAGAATTACTTTCATTTAGAAACAAAAAGCCTAGTCCAAAAACGAGCAGTAAACTAGCTGCGATGAAAAGAAGTTTATAAGGTGTTTTCTTTTTCTTAGGGAAGCTCTTTACGCCGTTAGCGGTATTCAGTTTTTCTAAAAACCGAAGTTCGTGCCCTTTGCTTGGCTCTTCTGTGTCCCAACGACCGTCGTGCTGGTCAAATAATTCGTCTATCATATCCTTCTTCATCTTATATCGCCATTAATTTTTTTCGCAAACTGTCTTTCGCCCTAGAAATGGTTGTCCTACAATTTGCATAACTTAAATTCATAATCTCACTTATTTCTTCATAATCAAACCCTTCAATTAAATGTAAGGTCAAAGAAATTCTGTAATTGTCTTTTAACTGTTTCATGGTTTCCATCACTTTTTGAGCCTTTTGTTCCGTAAACACATAATCAGAGGCAATTCCGTCAGTATCCTCGACCTTATACATTACTTCGTCCAGTGCAACTTCATTTTTCTTTAGTTGCTTTCTGTACTGGTAGATACTGTTGTTTATCACAATGCGCTTTAACCAGGCTCCAAACGCTACCTCTCCTTTAAAGGAATCTAGTTTGGTAAATGCGCTTAAAAACGACTCTTGCATGACGTCTTCTGCAATGGCACTATCTTTTACAATCCTTACCGCAGTGTTAAACATTGCTTTGTAATACCTATTGTAAACTTCTAGTTGCGCACTTTGTTTTCCGTTTAAACACATTTGCAACAATGTATCAATATGTTCTTTTTTGTGGCTCAAAAAATGGTCGTTTTGCAGTAATGATGATTCTGTTTCTGTAATGTTACACTTTTTTTAAAATATTTTTTATGTGTTGGCATAAGAATTGCTTTTTATAATTGAAAAAAAGTTGCTATCCTTACTAACTCCTTTAGTTATTAGGGTTTTCAGCCTATGTTAAAAATTAAATACTAAACAGATTTCTGCACTACGGTGACAGAATGACCGAAATATAACTATGGGAAATTCTAAATTTTCAAATTTTGACAATATGTCGTTACAAGGTATCGATGAAGATTCTGAGTTAATACCTCTTTTAACTCCAGAAGATGAAGAGGAGATGAACAGTGAAAAACTACCAGAAACATTACCAATATTACCCTTGCGTAACACGGTTTTATTTCCAGGGGTTGTTATTCCTATTACGGCAGGGAGAGATTCTTCTATCGCCTTAATAAAAGATGCTAATAATGGTAGTAAAGTTATTGGGGTTGTTTCTCAGAAAGATGAGAATGTAGAAAACCCAGGCGTAAAAGATATAAATACGCTAGGTACTGTCGCCAGAATTTTACGAGTTTTACAAATGCCTGACGGGAATACTACAGTAATTATTCAGGGTAAAAAACGTTTTGAAGTAGCCGAAGTACTTACGGAAAAGCCATACATGACGGCTACAGTTCGTGAAGCTAAAGAAGAGCGTCCTGATCCTGTAAATCCAGAATTCTTAGCGATTATAGAATCTGTGAAAGAATTAGCTTTAAAAATTATCAAGGATAATCCTAATATTCCTAGTGATGCTTCTTTTGCGATAAAAAACATTCAAAGCAATTCTTTTCTAATCAACTTTGTGTCTTCTAATCTTAGTGTAGATGTAGATATTAAGCAAGAACTTTTAGAGATTCCTAGTTTACAAGAGCGTGCTTTAGCAATGCTAAAGTATATGAATGTTGAACTTCAGAAATTAGAGCTTAAAAATGACATTCAGTCTAAAGTTCGGACGGACCTAGATCAGCAACAACGAGAATATTTCTTACATCAACAGATGAAAACCATTCAAGAAGAATTGGGTGGTGGGTCTTATGAAGAAGAGATTGAGGAAATGCGTAAAAAAGCTAAAAAGAAGAAATGGGGCAAGAAAATTAATGACCATTTCATGAAAGAGCTTGCTAAAATGCAACGTATGAACCCTCAAGTGGCAGAATACAGCATCCAACGCAATTATTTAGAGCTGTTTATAGACTTACCTTGGAATGAATTTTCTAAAGATAAGTTTGATTTAGCTAGAGCTCAGAAAATTCTAGATAGAGATCATTACGGTTTAGAAGATGTAAAAAGAAGAATTATAGAATATTTGGCTGTGCTAAAGCTACGTAATGATATGAAATCTCCAATTTTATGTTTTTATGGGCCTCCGGGAGTTGGTAAAACTTCTTTAGGAAAATCTATAGCAGAAGCTTTAGGAAGAGAATATGTGCGGGTATCTTTAGGAGGGTTGAGAGATGAAGCTGAAATTCGCGGACATAGAAAAACATACATAGGGGCCATGCCAGGTCGTATTATTCAAAGCTTGAAAAAGGCAGGAAAATCTAATCCTGTTTTTATTTTAGATGAAATAGATAAGTTATCTAATAGCCATCAAGGAGATCCTTCTTCTGCTATGTTAGAAGTTTTAGATCCAGAACAAAATAGCGAGTTCCATGATAATTTCTTGGAAATGGGTTATGACCTTTCTAAAGTTATGTTCGTGGCGACGGCTAATAATATTGGAAATATTCAGCCAGCATTGCGTGACCGTATGGAGATGATTCCTGTAAGTGGTTACACAATTGAGGAAAAAGTAGAGATTGCTAAAAGGCATTTATTGCCAAAGCAGCTCAAAGAACATGGTCTTTCAGATAAAAATCTGAAAGTAGGGAAGCCACAATTAGAAAAAATTGTGGAAGGATATACGAGAGAATCGGGTGTGCGTGGTTTAGAAAAACAAGTTGCTAAGGTGGTGCGTAATACAGCCAAGAATATAGCGATGGAATTAGAGCACAATCTTAAGCTTACGAATGACGATATTGTTACTATTTTGGGTCCAGCACGTATGGAGCGTGATAAATATGAGAATAATGATGTGGCTGGAGTAGTTACAGGATTGGCTTGGACCAGTGTTGGGGGAGATATTTTATTTATAGAATCTATCTTAACAAAAGGAAAAGGTAATTTAACCATCACCGGTAACCTTGGTAAGGTGATGAAAGAATCGGCTACTATTGCCATGGAATATATCAAATCTAATTGTGATTTATTTGGTATTGAAGCAGATGTTTTTGAAAAATACAATGTGCATATTCACGTGCCAGAAGGAGCAACGCCTAAAGATGGTCCGAGTGCGGGTATTACAATGCTAACGTCTCTAGTTTCTTTGTTTACGCAACGTAAAGTGAAGAAAAGTTTGGCGATGACTGGTGAAATTACATTAAGAGGTAAAGTATTGCCGGTAGGTGGGATCAAAGAAAAAATCTTAGCAGCAAAACGAGCACGTATCAAAGAGCTAATTTTGTGTGAAGAGAATAGAAAAGATATTCTTGAGATTAAAGAAGAGTATTTAAAGGGCTTGACATTTCATTATGTAACAGAAATGCATGAAGTGGTTGCATTGGCAATTACTAACCAAAAAGTGAAAAATGCTAAAAAGCTATAAGAGCATTTTTTTATAACTGATTTTCGAAAAGGATGGTTGTTAATTTAATGACCATCCTTTTTTTTCTAAAATATTTCCTAACATAAAGAGAGAACTAAACATTTCTTTTTAATTTTATTCCATGCGAAAAATTACAATAGCAATAGATGGATTTTCATCTACAGGAAAAAGTACGATAGCCAAGCAATTGGCGAAGGCTCTAGGGTATATCTATGTAGATACTGGAGCTATGTATAGAGCAGTGACCTTATTTGCTATGCGCAATGAGTTTATTGGTACGGAGAGTAGTAATATTGGGGCGTTAGTAAAACTGCTGCCTAAAATAAATCTAAAATTTGTTTACAATGAAACAGTAGGCTTTGCAGAGATGTATTTGAATAATGAAAATGTAGAAAAAGAAATTAGGACGCTTGAAGTTTCTAGAAATGTAAGCCAAATTGCTACCATTGAAGAAGTACGCTACAAATTAGTAGAGATGCAAAAGAAAATGGGGCAGGAGAAAGGTATTGTCATGGATGGTCGTGATATAGGAACCGTGGTTTTTCCTGGAGCAGAATTAAAATTGTTTATGACGGCATCTGCGGAGAAGAGAGCCACTAGACGGTATAAAGAGTTGCTAGACAAAGGTGATGATGTTACTTTTGAAGAAGTACTTAAAAATGTAGAACAAAGAGATTATATAGATTCTCATAGAGAATTCTCGCCATTAAAATTAGCAGACGATGCTATTGAGTTTGATAATAGTGATATGGGGCTAGAGGAACAATTTGAACGTATTTTAGGTTATGCTCAAAGGGTGATAAATAAAATGTAATTAATGATATTATTTGCAATTTAACTATCGATTGGTAAAAAGCGAGGTTATCTCAATAAAGAGATAATCTCGCTTTTTATTTTGTTTTTCAATTACTGTCAAAACTCCAAATTTGACCTATAGATTGTCCTCCATTACTGTCTTTTGCAATTATTTTCCAATAATAAGTGTTCATTGGGTTTAACGCAATTTCTAAATGTTGAACATTTATATTATCGCCTATTTTAAGCATTGGAGGGTTATTGGTATCTAAATAAACATCATATAGAAGTTGATCCTTGTCTACGTCTGTACAGAGCCATTCTAGTTTTGTAGTATTGCCAGTAATTGTAGTATTACGTTCTGGAGCAAGCAATTGAGGAGAAAAAGGAATGTGATTGGTCTCGGCAATCCCTTCAGTATAAAATTGAAAGGTTGAAGAATATTCGCTGCTTAGATTTTTGCTATCAACTGCTTTAACGTGCCAGTAATAAGCAGTTTCTTTATCTAAAGTTATAGATTTTACGGTATTATCAACTTCAAAGGTTTGAGTGCTATTCGTAAAATTATTTGTTTTTGATATTTCCAGTATGTAGGATACGCTGTCTCCGTCAGGATCAGTAGCTGTATTCCACTCAAAGTCTAGAACATTAGTGCTACATAGCAAGTTATTTGTGGGGTAGATTAAAGATTCTACTTTAGATGGCGCTGAATTTTGTTCAGGAACTTCTTCAGAACTACTTCCACTTTTTGAACATGAAACAGAAATGATTGCTATGAGTATAATATATTTAATAGTTTTCATGCTTTTAGTTTTTTAGTATTTGAATGGCACTAGGCTTTTTACCGTTAATTTTAACAATGTAGGTCCCAGCGGGCTCACCTACTAAGTTCAAATTTATTTTTCCGTTAGTTACTGTGTATGTTTTAGAGGATACTAACTGAGAATTTGTGTGGTATAAATCAACAACAATCTGGTGTTCATCACTCGGTACTGAAATTTCGAAAATTCCGCTCGTTGGATTTGGGTAGGCGACTATATCTTCTAATATTTCAATTGATTTGGTTAGTGTTCCCTCACATGGAGTGCTTGTTGTTACTTTTACGATATCCCCATGGGCAATATCTACATCAAATGAATTTTTATTGGTTTGAAAAAGTAACTTTTCGTTTACGATGATATGGAAGGGAGCAGTTCCTTTTTCAATTTGTAGTGATAATTTGTTTAGAGAAACTACCGATTTTCCAGCTATTTCATTAGCTTCTTTTATTTCAATTCCAAAGCATTGGCTTTCTGTATGTCCGATTATAGAAATGCAAAATTCGTAAGCGCCAGGTTTGAGGTTTTCTAAGAGTGTTTCTTCTGAGAATGTAGTATCATTCCCATTAAAATTTAAGAGGTAATTTTCAGAAAAATCGGCCAGTATTTGTAGTTTTCCATTGTTTTGATTGGGACAAGTTTCTGACGAAGTAGAAATTAGGAATTGTGTTTCTAAAACAGACCTTGGAATACCTTCTCCAGTGTCTTCAATTGCGCTTATTCCAGCTGTCCACCTTGTGCCTCCTAATTCATATGCACCTATGTCTGGGGCAGCACCGCTGTAAGGTTTTGTGAAATCTGAAATTAGTTGCGCATTGTCGATGACGGCACTTCCTATCTTTGGCATAAAATTACCAACATTGACATCTTCAAATGGAGAAACAGCACTTATTAGATTATCTTGTATGTCAAAATCAACAGCAGTTTCACTGAACCAATCTCCTTTGTTAGAATAGTTATTGTAAATTTTATTATTTTCTTGAGTATACCCATTAACCCAAGAATCCATCGCGCGTTCAGCGTTCCAAATGGTATTATGGTAAAAATCTAAATTGGTATTGTTCCAATTAACTTGATAACCGCTCCATGAAATATTCCATACGACATTATGATGTACAGTGTATCCTTTGCTGTTGTTGTCTAGATATATACCTGCTGCTTTGCCAGGACTTCCTGTAGGGTGAGAGTAAGCGGGTGCTGTAGCATCATGAAACCAGTTGTGGTGAATTTCAATGTTTTTTAAATCTGCATTACCAACAGTGTAAAAAATACCAGAATCACTATTAATTTTTTGTGAAGCAGAGACATCGTTATAGGCAACCTCAGAATTAAGACCATTAACATACATGCCGTCTCTTCCGGTATTGAAAATAGTGTTTTTTAGTATTTTCATATTCGCTGCACTTGTTCTAATCGGTGAGGCATGAATACCTATATAATCGATGTTACTTATTGTGTTTTTTTCAATAGTGCCATTAGAGGCAGCCCATCCTGCTATCAGTATTCCGCTTACAGCGCTATGATCTATAATACAGCCAGAAATAATTGTATTATCTCCAAGTACTTCTACAGCAGCTTCACCTGTTTGGGCAGATGTGTTTGTTAAGGAATCATGCCCTTCGTTGCCGTGAATAATTTGACAATTAATGATTTGGTTGTTATCAGCATTGTTGTGTATTTTTAGGCTTCCTCCGAAAAAATTTAATCCTTCGAGCTTAATATAATTTCCATATAGTTGAGCGGTATATTTATTCCTTGCATACGCTACTGTATTATCTTCTGGTATAGATCCATCGGCAGTTTGAAAATATAATGTTTTTGACGTTTCTTCATAATACCACTCTCGTGCATAATCTAAAGCTTCAAGTTTATTAAATAAATATAACTGACCGCGATTGTTTCCTGGGTTGTCGCGCCAAACCGTTGGGTTATGTGGGTTAAAAGGCCATTTTGTGATGTCTACACTGGTGTAATTTATAATTGCGGTCGTATTTGAAGTAATTGACCTTGTCCAGCTAGTTCCGGAGTGTGCTCCTAAATAGTATACTAAGCCGCCTGTCCAATCTATATTGGGTAGGTTGTCTACTGTAAAATGCGTCCCATCACCATCTATTACAGGGGTGCTATTTACGGTCCATCGATTGTTATCGGTATTGTTCGGCCAGCGCGCTAAATCCATATATTCGTCATTATGGTATATTGCCCGAAATCTACTTTCGATAGGAATGTCAACGGTAGTTTTAAATATAGATCCACTATGTGGTTGCCAACCATTAATATAGGAGGTAGCTTTTATCTGTACATTTTCGCCCTCGGCAGCCTTGAAAGTTAAATAGCTGCCAGCTGTACCACTCTTGTTAATAGCAAGCTCTTCTTCATAAATACCTCCTCTGATAATGCAGACAGCGCCGGCAGACATTTCAGTTATGGCTTTGCTAAAAGTTTTATACGGATTATTTATTGATCCATCATTAGTGTCATCGCCATCTGTAGCAACGTATAAAGTTTGAGCGACAATTAATGAATGGCTGAATAAAAGTAATAAGAGTAGCGGTAGTCTTTTAATATTCATAAGTGGTTTTTCCTCAAAGAAAACCTTTTTAGAGAAAAGACCAGAAATGGTATGGTTTACATTTTATAACAAATGGTTAATGTTAGTGCTCCGTGATCATTACATCACATTTAGAAACATGAAAAATGGTTAATTAATTATTTTTTAAGTCTTAAAACAAAAAAAGGCGCTCGATGAGCGCCTTTTAAATTTGAAATATGTTACTGTATTATGGGTTAGGAATAACCAATACTTGATCTGGATGAATGACATCTGGACTTTTTAAAACGCCAGTGTTTGCTTCAAATATTTTAGTGTACTTCATTGGGTCACCATAATATTGCTTCGCAATCTTACTTAAAGATTCTCCACCTTTTACAGTATGTCTGTGGTACACAGATTCGTCAGCAACAGAAATGTTAGCTTTTACGTCAGAAGCATTTTCGCCACCTACTTCCTTTATCTTATCCCAAATAAGGTTTTTCTCATAAGGGGTGTTTGCTTCACCTTTTATTTTTAAAACGCCACCTTCTTCAGATACGTCACCATTTTTAATTCCTAATTCTTCTCCAAGATTTAAAACGCCTTGGTATTTAGCTTTTACGCTCATGTTTATTTATTTTAATAGTTAATTTAATAACTTAAATATACGAAAAATAGTATAAATACGATTAAAAAAAGTGTCCTAAAAATAAGGCTTTGTGGTATTGAATTTTATGTCAGTAGATTAGCTTGTGTATTTTTAAAAAAATGCTTAGTTTTGCACACCTTTTTTAAACTAGTAATATTAAGAGAAGAAAGGGACGTTTAAACAAAACAATGTATAATACTTTTGTAGTATAAGTTTTAACTCTTATTAAGTACTGCAGAATACAAATTATTAATCAGCAAATGGCTGAAGACAAAAAACAAGCGGAAGCAGCAGAAGCTGTTGAAGCAAAAGTACAGGCACCTGTACAAGACCCTCAAGAATTTTTAGAAAATTTTAACTGGACAAAGTACGAGCAAGGTATTGAGCAAGTTGATGATGCCAAACTTCAAGAGTTTGAGCAACTAGTTGCTGAAAACTTTGTAGATACAATGGATGAAGAAGTAGTTCAGGGTACTGTAGTTTATCTTACAGATCGTGAAGCTATTATCGACATTAACGCAAAATCAGAAGGTGTAATTTCACTGAATGAATTTCGTTACAATCCAGATTTAAAAGTTGGTGATAAAGTTGAGGTTCTTATTGACATTCGTGAAGACAAAAGTGGTCAATTAGTATTATCTCACAGAAAAGCCAGAACTATCATGGCTTGGGATAGAGTTAATGCTGCTCACGATAAAGAAGAAATCGTTAATGGTTTTGTTAAGTGTAGAACTAAAGGTGGTATGATTGTAGATGTTTTCGGAATCGAAGCATTCTTACCAGGTTCTCAAATTGATGTGAAGCCAATTAGAGATTACGATCAGTACGTAGGTAAAACTATGGAATTCAAAGTAGTGAAAATCAACCACGAGTTTAAAAACGTTGTTGTTTCTCATAAAGCACTTATTGAAGCTGATATCGAAGAACAGAAAAAAGAGATCATTGGTCAACTAGAAAAAGGACAAGTATTAGAAGGTGTTGTTAAAAACATTACTTCTTATGGTGTGTTTATTGATTTAGGTGGTGTTGATGGTTTAGTTCACATTACTGACCTTTCTTGGTCTAGAATTAACCACCCGAATGAGGTTGTTGAGTTAGATCAGAAATTAAATGTTGTAATCCTTGATTTTGATGATAACAAATCAAGAATCCAATTAGGTCTTAAGCAATTAGAGAAGCATCCTTGGGAAGCTTTATCTGATGAAATTAAGATTGGTGACAAAGTTAAAGGTAAAGTAGTCGTTATTGCTGATTACGGTGCATTTATCGAAGTTGCTGAAGGTGTTGAAGGATTAATTCACGTTTCTGAAATGTCATGGTCAACTCACTTACGTTCTGCTCAAGATTTCGTAAAAGTTGGTGATGAGGTTGAAGCTGTAGTATTAACTATGGATCGTGATGATCGTAAGATGTCTCTTGGTATCAAGCAAATGACGCCAGACCCATGGACTGATATTACAACTAAATATCCTGTAGCTTCTAAACATACTGGAATTGTAAGAAACTTTACAAACTTTGGTGTATTCGTAGAGCTAGAAGAAGGTATTGATGGTTTAATCTATATCTCTGATTTATCTTGGACTAAGAAAATTAAGCACCCATCAGAATTTGTAACTGTAGGTGATAAATTAGAAGTTGAAGTATTAGAGTTAGATGTTGAAGGACGTAAATTATCTTTAGGTCACAAACAAACTACTGATAATCCTTGGGATAAATATGAAACTGAATTTGCTTTAGATACAACACATACTGGTACTATCGGTGAGGTTGTTGATAAAGGAGCAACTATTGATTTCAACGAGGATATTCAAGCATTCGTACCAACACGTCATTTAGAAAAAGAAGATGGTTCTAAATTAGGTAAAGGTGATTCTGCTGAATTCAAAATCATTGAGTTCAATAAAGAATTCAAGAGAGTTGTAGCAAGTCATACTGCTATATTCAAAGCTGAAGAACAACGTAATGTAAAAGCTGCTGTTAAGAAAGCTGCTGCTCAAGCTGATGAAGCAAAACCTACTTTAGGAGATGCTAACGAAGCGTTACAAGCGTTAAAAGATAAAATGGAAGGTAAGACTAAATAGTCTTTTTCATTACAGTCTTAACCTGCACTAGTAGGTTTAAAAGAGCCCGGACATTCGTTCGGGCTTTTTTTTATGCTGAATTCTCAAATTTGCGTAAAATGATTATCTAGTTTGATTCAAATTTTAAAAGATAATTTGATACTTTTGTAATCACATAATTTTTAGCATGAGTCAAAAAGTATTGCTTTCTTCAAAAGAGATAAATATTATCCTGCATCGCTTGGCTTGTCAGCTTTTAGAAAATCATTTAGATTTTGAGAATACGGTGCTTATAGGTATTCAGCCTCGAGGCATATTCTTAGCACAACGCCTTACCAATATTCTTCAAAATGAATACGGCGTTAAAAATATAAATTTAGGATTTTTAGATATTACTTTTTATCGGGATGATTTCCGTAGAGGGGACAAAACTTTAGAGGCGAATAAAACTAAAATTAATTTTCTTATTGAAGATAAAAATGTAGTACTTATTGATGATGTGTTATATACTGGAAGAAGTATAAATGCTGCTTTAACTGCCTTGCAGTCTTTTGGAAGACCATTAGATGTAGAGCTGTTAGCGCTGATTGATCGAAGATTTAGCCGTCATTTGCCTATACAACCCAATTATAGAGGCAGACAGGTAGATGCTATAAATAATGAGAAAGTAAAGGTTAAGTGGAAAGAGAATGAAGGCGAAGATGCGGTCTATTTAATCAACACTACGACATAAAGTTTAATATAGAATAGCAAAAATAAGCATATGAGCGAGTTGAGTGTAAATCACTTATTAGGAATTAAATATCTTAAAGAGCAAGATATTCAGCTTATTTTTGAAACTGCCGATCATTTTAAAGAAGTGATCAATAGATCTATTAAAAAAGTACCTTCTTTACGTGATATTACCATTGCTAATGTTTTTTTTGAAAATAGTACCCGAACAAAACTTTCCTTTGAGCTAGCAGAAAAACGTTTATCTGCAGATGTTATTAACTTTTCTGCGGGTCAATCTTCTGTTAAAAAAGGGGAGACTTTAATAGATACTGTAAATAATATCTTGGCTATGAAAGTAGATATGGTGGTCATGCGTCATCCTAATCCTGGAGCTGGTATATTCTTATCTAAGCATGTGAAAGCATCTATCGTAAATGCGGGAGATGGTGCGCATGAGCATCCAACTCAAGCATTATTAGATTCCTATTCTATACGAGAGAAGTTGGGAGATGTAGCCGGTAAGAACGTGGTGATTGTTGGTGATATTTTGCATTCAAGAGTAGCATTGTCCAATATTTTTGCCTTAAAATTACAAGGTGCAAATGTAAAAGTCTGTGGCCCTAAGACATTACTCCCTAAGCATATAGAATCTTTAGGGGTAGGCGTAGAAACAAATTTAAAAAAGGCTTTAGAGTGGTGTGACGTTGCGAACATGCTACGAATACAGAATGAACGATTAGATATTAGCTATTTTCCTACCACAAGAGAATACACACAACAGTACGGTGTAAATAAGAAATTACTTCAAAGTTTAGATAAGGAAATTGTAATTATGCACCCTGGTCCCATAAATCGTGGAGTGGAGATTACTAGTGATGTGGCAGATTCTGAGCAATCCATTATTCTAAATCAAGTAGAAAATGGAGTGGCTATCCGTATGGCAGTGATTTATTTATTAGCTTCAAAAATAAAATAGATAGTTATGATTTTTGACAAAGATGAAAATACAACGATTGTTTATCAAGAAAATGCAACTTTAAACATATTTTTAGAGAACCTTTCTAAAGGCTATGAGAAAATAAAAAATGATCATATTATCATTAATCTTTTCTCATTCTCTAAAATTACCAAGAATGATATTTTAGAATTTTTAGATATTTCTAATACACATAAGAAAGCAAATAAATCATTTGTTTTAGTTACAGATGCGGTTTCTTATGAGGATGTTCCTGATCATATTTCGGTAGTACCTAGTATTCAAGAGGCGAAAGATATTATTGAAATGGAAGAGATCGAAAGAGATTTAGGCATATGAGTTACCTCGCTCAGGTAAATATAGCTAAGATGGTTGCGGAAATCGATAGTCCTATTATGGAAGATTATGTAACTATTTTAGATCACATTAATACTTTGACCGAAGCTAGTTCTGGCTTTTCCAAGAAAATCATTGACCACAGTAGAAGAGGCTAAGAAGCGCTTAGTTTGTCTTCAAAAGCATAGAGAAATTCTCTATGCTTTTACATTTGAACATAAATTTACGGCAGAAGACGTAGAAAAGTTTATGCCGTAAAACAAGATATTTTTTTATGAAATTAACAATACTGGGTTGTTATGCAGCTACTCCTAGAACAATGACGAACCCTACGTCTCAGGTTCTTGAAATAAAAAACCACATGTTTCTAATAGATTGTGGAGAGGGCACACAAGTACAGCTAAGAAAGCATAAAATTAGATTCTCAAAAATTAATCATATTTTCATCTCGCACCTTCATGGAGATCATTTTTTTGGTTTACCTGGTTTGGTTTCTACATTTAGATTGCTGGGTAGGGATTCAGAAATGCATATTTATGGACCTAAGGGAATTGAAGAAGCTATAAATCTGTTGCTGAGATTAGGAAATTCTTGGACTAATTATAAACTTATTTTTCATGAACTAACTTCAAAGGAATCTGAATTAATCTATGAGGATGATAAAGTAACGGTTAAGACTATTCCGCTAAGTCATCGGGTATATACTAACGGATTTTTATTTGAGGAAAAATTAGCCGCTAGAACTTTAGATGTAGAAGCAGCACAACGGTACCAAATTGAAACCTGTTATTTTCAAAATATTAAAAATGGCCGTGACATCACTTTAGATGATGGTAGGGTGATACCTAATGACGAGTTAACTTTCGATCCGCCCAAGCCTAAAAGTTATGCTTTTTGTAGTGATACGGCGTACAAGCCAGATATTGTCCCTTTGATTAAAAATGTAGATGTATTGTATCATGAAGCTACTTTTTTGGAAACACAGGCAGAACTTGCGCCCAAAACAAAGCATTCAACTGCTAAAGAGGCTGCTTCTATTGCTAAGCAAGCAAATGTTGGGCAATTGATACTCGGGCATTATTCTACCCGCTACAAATCCATAGACTTATTTCAAGAGGAAGCTTCTGAAATTTTCGAAGCTGTTTCTCTTGCAGATGATGGTAAGGTTTTTAACTTTTAAGGTATAGAATATTTTTGAATAATTAAACTCAGTAATCTTCATCTTTTAGTATCTTTTTCAGAACTTTGTAAGTGTACATATTAGGGAAAATCAGATGCAAAAAGATTTAGGAGGCTACAGAAAAACATACGAAAAAAGCGAGCTCACGGAAGAGCGTATTTCGGACAATCCCATGGAACTATTTCAAAAATGGTTCTATGAGACAGAAGCATCTGATGGGGTAGAAGAACCAAATGCGATGACAGTTTCTACTATTGGTTTAGATGGTTTCCCTAAGAGTAGAGTTGTATTGCTAAAAAAATATACGCACGAAGGGTTTATATTTTATACTAATTATGATAGTGAAAAAGGAAAAGCTATAGCAAACAATTCTAAAGTCTGTGTTTCTTTTTTCTGGCCTTTTATGGAACGTCAAATTATTATCAAAGGTGTGGCAGAGAAAATTCCTGAAAATTTATCTGATGGGTATTTTGAATCGCGTCCTGATGGTAGCAAGCTTGGTGCTATAGTTTCAGAACAGAGTGCAGTAATTGCTTCTAGAGAAGTATTGGAAGGGAAGCTTAAAGAACTAGAAAAAGAATACGAAACTAAAAAAATTTTGCGTCCTAAGAATTGGGGCGGATACATCGTGAAGCCGATCTCTATGGAGTTCTGGCAAGGGAGACCTAATAGATTGCATGACCGTATCAGATTTTCCTTAGAGAATATCGATTGGAAAATAGATAGGCTAGCCCCGTAATTAGAATACCTAATCAAACTAAAATAAAACTATTGAAGACTATTTATTTAATGCGTCACGGCAAATCTACTTGGGAATATGCTGTTTCGGATAGAGACAGGCCGTTAAAAGAGCGTGGTATCAAAGATGCCCATGCCGTAGGCGAAACGCTTAGTGAATGGCAGTTACCTATAGATGCTGCATTTTCTAGTCCAGCAAATAGGGCTTTACATACAGCTATGATAGTTCTAAAGGAGTTAGATTTTTCTTTACATAAATTTCAGATTTCGAATGATTTGTATGATTTTTCAGGAGAATCCGTACTTGAATTTATAAAAGAATTAAATAATGACTTCAATAGTGTTTTTATTTTTGGTCATAATCACGCCTTTACCGAAATTGCAAATTCATTAGGGAGTCAGTTTATTGATAATGTACCCACAGCTGGTTTTGTTCAGCTTAGTTTTGATGTAGAACATTGGAAAACTATTACAAAAGGAAAAACAGAAAGAACTTTAGTGCCAAAATATCTTAGAAAATGATAAAAAGTAAGAATCAATATATTAATCGCGAAATTAGCTGGTTGCAATTTAATAAACGTGTGTTGCAGGAAACTGCGGATAAGAAGGTGCCTTTAATTGAAAGGTTGCGCTTTTTAGGTATTTTTTCTAACAACTTAGATGAATTTTTTAAGGTTCGTTATGCTACGGTAAAGCGTATTGTAGAGGCTGGTAAAACAGGTAAAAGTGTTTTGGGTGGTGAGATTGCTAAAGATTTGCTAGAGCAGATAACAAACATTGTAATCAAACAGCAAACAGAGAGTTTAAAGATTCTTGGTGAAATTGAAAAAGAACTTGAATCTGAAGACATTTACATTATAAATGAGAAAGAAATAACTCCTAAGCAGGCTGAATTTATAAAAACATATTTTGCCAATCAGGTGAGTCCTGTTTTAATGACCATCATTTTAAATGATTTAAGGGAGTTTCCGGTATTGAAGGATACTGCAGCATATTTGGCTATAAAAATGGTGTTAAAACCAGAAACAGATCTTAAGAACTCTGAGAATAGGTATGCTTTAATAGAGATTCCTAAGGGAATAGATCGTTTTGTTGTATTGCCAAAAGAAGATGGTAAAGATTATATTATAATCTTAGATGACCTTATTCGCTATTGTTTAGGGAGTATTTTCAACATGTTTGAATACAAGTCTATTTCTGCTCATATGATAAAAATAACTCGTGATGCAGAGTTAGACATGGATAACGACTTAAGTAAGAGTTTTATTGAAAAAATATCGAGCAGTGTAGAGCATCGGAAAACGAGTGACCCCGTTCGTTTTGTGTACGATAAGAGTATCGCAAAAGACACCCTTAATTTTCTAAAAGAGAAAATGAATATTGAGGATACAGATAGTGTTATTCCGGGTGGAAGGTATCACAATCGTAGAGATTATATGGGTTTCCCTAGTTTGGGAAGGCAAGATCTCCTGTATGATAAAATTACACCATTACCTGTTAAAGGTTTAAGTATGGAAGGTAGTTTGTTTGAACCTATTGCAACGAAAGACTTTTTGCAATACACTCCGTATCATACATTTTCATATATCATTAAGTTTTTGCGGGAGGCTGCTTTAGATCCAAAAGTGAAAACCATAAAGATTACCGTGTATCGCCTTGCAAATAATTCTCAGGTAGCGGCATCATTAATTAATGCTGTTAAAAATGGAAAACAAGTTACGGTTCAAATAGAACTTCAGGCACGTTTTGATGAACAGGCCAATATTGAGTATGCAGAGCAATTACAAGCCGAAGGTGTTAAATTAATATTTGGAGTTCCGGGATTAAAAGTACACAGTAAAATTTGTTTAATAGAGCGTGAGGAGAATGATATTATAAAACGATATGGTTTTATTAGTACAGGTAATTTTAACGAAGCTACTGCGCGTATCTATACAGATTATACCTTGTTTACCGCTAACGAGGATATTTTAAAAGAGTTGAATAAGGTGTTCGATTTCTTTGAGACTACCTACAAGATTAATAAATACAAACATTTAATAGTTTCTCCACATTATACGAAAAATGTATTTAAAAAACTGATTGACATAGAAATTGCCAATGCAAAGGCGGGAAAGGAAGCGTACATTAAAATAAAGATGAATAGCTTTACTTCGTATAAAATGGTTGACAAATTATATGAAGCTAGTAATGCAGGGGTTAAAATCCAATTAATTGTCCGTGGTATTTGTTGCTTGATTCCTGGTGTAAAAGGAATGAGTGAAAATATTGAAGCCATTAGTGTGGTAGATAAATTTTTAGAACACCCTAGATCGTTTATTTTTGGGAATAACGGGGATCCCAAAATATTTATTACTTCTGCAGATTGGATGACTAGAAACTTAGACTATAGAGTAGAGGTAGGTTGTCCTATTTATGATAAAGATATTAAGCAGGAGCTGATAGACACTTTTGAGATTTCATGGAGTGATAATTTAAAAGCACGTATTTTTTCTCAGAAACAGGACAATGCATACAAAAAGATAAAAGGCCCAGAAGTCCGTTCTCAATTTGCACTATATGATTATTACAAAGCAAAATTAGAATCTTAAAATACTAGAAATATTGAAAGTAAGAAAATTTGCAGCAATTGATATTGGTTCAAACGCTATCCGATTGTTGACACACAACATTATAGAAGAGAAAAACAAGGTCACTCTTTTTCGTAAAAGTGCTTTAGTACGGGTTCCGGTGCGTTTAGGGGAAGATTCTTTTACGGTAGGAGAAATTACGGATCGTAACGCAGACCGTATTGTTAATACGATGAAGGCTTTTAAGTTGCTAATGGATGTTGCTGGTGTAGAGAACTATATGGCTTGTGCTACTTCTGCGATGCGCGAAGCAAATAATGGTTTAGAGATTATAAAGCGTGTTAAAGACGAAGCAGATATTACAATTGAGTTAATAGATGGAAAACGTGAGGCTGCAATCATTGCTTCTACAGATCTTAAGCAGCTAATGCAAAAAGATAAGTCTTATTTATATATTGATGTAGGAGGAGGAAGTACAGAATTTACAGTGTTTACACAGGGTAAAATATTGATTTCTAAATCATTTAAGTTAGGAACAGTGCGTTTGCTAAATAATATGGTAGGCGAAGCAACTTGGAAAAAATTAGAAGATTGGATTAAAGAACATGTTCGGAATATTCCTGATGTATCTATTATTGGTTCAGGAGGTAATATCAATAAATTGCATAAAATTTCTGGACGCAAAGAGGGGGAGCCGCTATCATCAATTTGGTTAAAAGCGCAGTACAGCTTTTTAGAGAGTCTTACGTATGACGAGCGTATTTCTGAACTTGGTTTAAACCCGGATAGGGCAGATGTTATTATACCGGCAACTAAGATCTTTTTATCTGCTGCAAAGTGGAGCGGTGCGAAAAAAATTCATGTTCCTAAAATAGGATTATCTGACGGTATTATAAAAACGCTTTATTACGATACTAGTGCAAAGAAACCTTAGCCGTGAATACTGCCGCTTTTACTTAAGTCTTTCATAATGTTGGCTTCGTATACTAAAAGGTCTTCCCATTTTTGACTTACCTCATTGCGGTCGCCGTATTGCCTAGCGAATTTTAAAAACATGGTATAATGGCCTGCTTCGCTAATCATTAACTTGTGGTAGAAATCAGCTAACTCCTTATCTTCTAACTCTTCGGATAGTAAACGGAATCTTTCACAGCTTCTAGCCTCAATAAGTCCGGCATAGAGAAGTCTATGTATTAATTGTGTAGTTCTACTGCCGCCTTTTGGGAAAAATTTCAATAATTGTACTACATATTCATCTTTGCGATCGCGACCAAGAATTTGACCTCTAGCGATAATGCGATCATGAACCATTTTAAAATGTCCCATTTCTTCACGAACTAAAGCTATCATTTCTTGTACAAGTTCCGTGTATTCAGGAAAAGATACAATTAAAGATATAGCGGTAGCGGCTGCTTTCTGCTCGCAATAGGCGTGATCTGTTAATATTTCATCTATATTCTTTTCAACAATATTAACCCATCTTGGATCTGTTGGTAGTTTTAATCCTAGCATTTTTTTAATATTAAGCACTAATAGTAGGGTGGCCTACAAGTTAAAAAATCTTTCTTATAGTATCCAGTACTACAAATCTAAATCAAACTCACGTCTTAATAGATCTATTGCAGGGTTTTTGGCCCTTAGTTTTTCATATTTTTCTTCAGGAGTAAAGGCGAATTTAGTGGAAGTAGTTTCGTTTACAGTAATTTGTAATTTGATAAAATGGTTGTTTAGTTTTGAACGTAAGTATTCCATTAAATCAAACTGTTCCCGCTCAATTTCTTTTTTCATGGTGCCATTGGGAAGTTCAATCCAAATGGTGAAATTATCTCTCAGTTTTGGCGTATCGCTATTGAGGTTAGAGGCCAATATTTTTCGTCCATCAATATCTATTTTGTGAACAAAATCTGCCCAATGTTTTTGCATATCTTCCTCTGAGAAAGGAGATCTCGGGAGTTTGCTTTCATCAATAACCGTTTCCTTTCTGTTAAGTTGATGCTCTTTTTTTATACGCAAGCTAGATAACGATAGCCCAGAAACTCTGCTTTTAGGTGTGTTAATTGATAATTTTGCTACGGGCTTTTTTTCTTCTTCGAGACCATCAGGAGTAGCTTCTTCTACTTTTTGTTCAGATAGATTCTCTTGAGATGTATATGATTCTGCGCGGTCTACTGTTGTTGTTCCTTCAGGAGTATCTAAAATAGGAGCAGTCGCATCAATCTTTTCGTCAACAATTTTCGGTAATTCGCTGGTGGTGACTAAGGTGTCATGATTTGCTTTCGTGCTATTTGTTGTTCCTTTTTTAAAGTGTTCACTTTTAAAAAAGGAAGCTGGAATAATATAATCTTCGTTTGTTACGGTATTAGGATTTTTTTTTTCTCCATCGTAATCGATAGAGGATAATTTCATGAGGGATAGTTCTACTAGGAGCCGCTGATTTTTACTGGACTTATACTTAATGTCACAATCATTAGCTATATCTATGGCTTTCATTAGAAAGCTGCTAGAAGTCTTTTTGGATTGTTCTAGGTATAATCTCTTGGCTTCGTCACCAACTTCTAACAACGCTATCGTAGATGGATGCTGGCATACCATTAAATCTCTAAAATGTGATGCTAGTCCTGTTATAAAGTGATGACCATCAAATCCTTTTGCAAGCGTGTCATTAAACTGTACTAGTAATCCAGGTATATTGTGTTCTAATATTAAATCTGTAGCTCCAAAATAGGTGTCGTAATCTAAGACATTTAAATTTTCTGTTACGGCTTTACGGGTTAGTTTTTTGCCTGCAAAACTAACGACTCTATCGAAAATGGATAAAGCGTCTCGCATAGCGCCATCTGCTTTTTGGGCAATAATGTGTAAAGCATCATCTTCAGCTTCAATTCCTTGATTCTCTGCGATATACTTTAGGTATTCTGCAGCATCTTTAACCGTTATTCTTTTGAAATCAAAAATTTGACAACGCGATAAGATAGTAGGAATTATTTTATGCTTTTCAGTAGTTGCTAATATGAAAATTGCGTGCTTTGGTGGCTCTTCTAATGTTTTCAAAAAAGCATTAAATGCAGATTGTGAAAGCATGTGAACCTCATCTATAATATAGACTTTATATTTTCCGACCTGTGGTGGTATACGAACCTGATCTGTTAAACTACGAATGTCATCTACAGAGTTGTTAGATGCGGCATCTAACTCAAAAATGTTGAATGCATAGTCTTCATCGGGATGCTGTTCACCATCTTCATTAATTTTCTTAGCCAAAATACGAGCACAGGTAGTTTTTCCTACGCCTCTAGGGCCACAAAATAATAAAGCTTGTGCTAAATGATTATTTTCAATAGCATTTAACAGCGTATTGGTAATAGCTTGCTGCCCAACTACATCTTTAAATGTTTGCGGTCTATATTTTCGTGCCGATACTACAAAAGGTTCCAATACGTATTGCTTTTTATAAATTATGATACTGTTTAGCACAGCTATTACAAATATAAAAATAGCTTAGCAGAATAAGTGCTATTTATAGTTTATTAGCAGTTAATTTATCAACAATTAAATTACCTTTGCTGCCAGCAGGTCATCTTATCGCGGTTTGTTTTATGCAAAACGAGGAAAGTCCGGACACCATAGTGCAGTATAGCGGGTAATGCCCGTCACTCTAGTTTACTAGAGGAGGACAAGTGCAACAGAAAGTATGTACAGGTAATGCTGTAGTGAAACCAGGTAAACTCTATACGGTGAAACGTCATGTATATCAGCTTTAAGGGCGGCACGCTCGTGCTGAAGGGTAGGCGGTTAGAGCCTTTGGGTAACCAAAGGTCTAGATAAATGATAAGAAACCCTTGATGTAAATCAAGGGTCACAGAATCCGGCTTACGGCCTGCTTTTTTATCCTCTTCTTCTTTCAAGGAGAATCATCATCATTAATCCTAATGTGATGCGTTGTTCATCATCGATATCAATATCCGTTAATTTTGAAACTTCAAATTTTCTACCAAAAAACGAAGCTTCTTTTTTTAAACGGGCTACGTTCTTTCCTTCTAAATCTGTTACAATATAGGAAGGGTTAAATAAGTAACCTGTAAACATTCCAAGAACTGGGATTTCGCCAAGCATGCTATCAAAAACTTTTACCCAAGCATTTTCTTCACGAATGTGAAATTGTAAGTTTTTATTTTGGTCAATTAATTCATATTTAGCCTTCCAAATAGAAGCCCAACCTTTTCTCGCAATTTTTCCTAATTCTTGACCTTCTGCATCTGTAAAGCTATACGCAGTAGAGAAATCAATCCACTTATCAGCTTTAATTTTAAAATTTAATTTGGTTTTACTTTCATTTTCAAAGATGGAAATATCTTCTTTAAGCTTAAACATTTTTTGTTTTACATAAGCTACGGTCTGTCCTGAGGCATCGGTAGCAGTAAAATCATTTGCAAAAGTAGAAACGTTAAAAACAAATTTAATTGGAAAACTTAGGTTTTTCATCGGTTGATTTTTGTCGATTATATATGAATAGCAAACGACGCTATCTTCTAAATGGTATACGTGCGCTGAAATTTACTCAAAAAAACTAAATACGCTACCGCCATATTTTCTTTGCTTATTAAAGTGGGGTAGATTAGATAAATCAGTATGTTTTGAGTGTTCTACGATTAATAACCCATCTTCTAAAAGAAGTTCTCTAGAAAATACCAATTCAGGAATTTTTTCAAAATCTTCAATGGCTAAATCATAAGGAGGGTCTGCAAAAATAATATGATGCTTCGTTGTTGTTTTTTCTAGGTAATTAAACACATCGCTTTTGATGGTAGAGATAGGTAATTCTAGCTTTTCTGTAGTCTCGGTTATAAATTTGACACAGCCTTGATCAGCATCTACGGCTGTAATTGTTGTACATCCTCTAGAGCCAAACTCAAAAGCAATATTTCCTGTTCCTGAAAATAAATCTAAAACAGAAATATCAGGTAAGTAATAATTGTTATGTAAGATATTGAACAAACCTTCCTTAGCCATATCGGTTGTTGGTCTAACGGGTAGTTTGGATGGAGCTGTTAATCTTCTTCCTCGGTGTTTTCCTGATATTATTCGCATTAAAAAGCGCTTAGTGTAGTGAAATCAATTGTTTTTTTATCCTGGTCATTTATGTGCTGAGAAAGGTTTGATGGTATAAAAACATCAACATTTCTAACATAAGTATAGATAAGATTGTAGAGCTCATCTCCTTCTTCAATGCTGCCAAATAACCTTAGTTTTATGGTTTCCGCATCAAGTTTTAATTGTTCAATAGTAAATAAAATATAGTATATGAAATCTTCTTTAGAATCAAATGTAAAGTTGTTATAGAATAGAAGATTTTTATTTGAAATTACCGTAATATCTACTTGTTGATCTGTAATATGCGCGTAACAAATAGGTTCTTTTCCGCCTGTAAAGTTATTTAGTAAACTTTCAATAAGGATGGTTCCGCTATGCTTATAATCAAACTCCCCAAAGAGTTCGTAAATGTAATTATTGACGTTTGTAAAAGGTACATAGATATTTACAATGTCATAATTCTTAATTTCATCGTAAGCGATTTGGTCGTTTGCTAAGATTTTAGCGTTAAACTTAAGGTAATTTGGTAATTCTTTTGGGTCGAACAGTGCCTTTGGGACCAAGGTAAAAAGCGGATTTCTATGTATTACCGTAATGTTAGAAAAAGACATTTTGGTAATCTCAAACTTTTCAAGGGCTTCTTTTAAGTTCTTTAAAAGTTGAAAAGGAATCACTTCTTCTTTAAAAGAAATGTATTCCTGTGTTATAATGCTATTTTCAACTGAATCTAAGACACAAAAAGAAAGTCCATTCAAACTAATCTGAATGGACAATTTTTTATAACTCAATTCAGAGTTGGTACTATTAATTTCTATCTTTTTTGTCATATATCGGTGGCCAGTTACCGTTGGTACTTACCTCTTCAAGTGATCCTACTTTAATGTCTGGACCGTTAACTTCTTCAACGTTTACGTATGTTTTTTCTCTAGCAACTAAATCTTTTGGTTGATCAAATAGAACAACCTCTTTAGCAACTTTAGCTTCAAATACCGCTGCACTAAATCCACTTTTATCAATTTTCTTAGCAGCCATGGTAAATTTCTCACCATTTGCAGCTTCAGGAACGTTCATCATTGTTTTGTAACGAGTATCTTTCTTAAATAAAGAATCTTTTACAGAAACGAATCCTAAAGTGTCAATAATTTTCTTTTCAACAAGCATGTCAATACCAAATTGCTTATTAAATTCTAAAAATGAAGTATCTCTTTGTTGTGTTATGGTATATTGTCCATTTTCAACAAAACTAATTAATGAATTGAAATCTTTTGCGTATTCCCCTTTAGAGCTTTTATAAGCTTCTTGAGAGTTTCTAATATCTTTTAAAGTATTAATTACTTTTTGGAAACGCTCTTCTTTCACATTAGCAAACTCAATTGGAGCATTAACTGAACTATAAATCAAATACCCAAACCCAATACATGCAATCCAAAGTATAATTTGTAAAACGATCTTCATTTTTTTTTCGTGTTAATTAATTTAAGTGGTTATGACAAATCTACAATTTTTTTTTAATCACAAAAGTATTTGCGCTTAAAAATCATCATTATCTTTGAGCATATATGAAAGCTATAGATTCTGCTTCTTTTTATAAAATTTTAAAAGAAAAATTTCCTCACGATCCTACACATGCTCAAAGTCATGCTCTAAAAGATTTAGCAGACTTTGTGCTATCTAAAGAGAAAAATACGGTTTACCTATTAAAAGGCTTTGCTGGAACTGGTAAAACTACTATTATAGGTACCATCGTTACTAACCTGTGGAATACCAAGATGAAAACGGTTATGATGGCGCCAACAGGCAGGGCGGCCAAGGTAATGTCTAACTATTCTAAGACTTCAGCGCTCACCATTCACAGAAAAATATATTTTCCGAAAAAGGAGCGTGGAGGAGGTGTAAAATTTGTTTTAGCACCAAATAAGCATAGGGATACCATATTTATTGTAGATGAAGCTTCTATGATTCCTGATGCACCAGCAGATTCTAAGTTGTTTGAGAATGGATCTTTATTAGACGATCTTATGCAATTTGTGTACTCTGGTCATGGCTGTAAACTTATTTTAATAGGTGATACAGCACAGTTACCTCCTGTGCGATTAGATATTAGTCCCGCTTTAGATGCAGGAAAATTAGGCTTAAATTACAATAAGGAAGTTTCTGTATTAGAATTAGACCAGGTAGTAAGGCAAGCAGGAGATTCTGGTATTCTCTATAACGCCACTAATTTGCGCGAACAATTACAAAGTGAATTTTATGATGATTTTAAATTTGATGTAGCTCCTTTTAAAGATATCGTTCGACTTATAGAAGGCAACGAAATTTTAGAGGCTATAGAGGATTCTTATTCTCAGAATGGTAAAGAGGAAACAGCTTTTATTGTTCGTTCTAACAAACGTGCAAATCTTTATAACGAAAATATTAGACAGCGCATTTTATACCTAGAGAATGAGATTTCTGTTGGGGATTATATGATGGTAGTCAAGAACAATTATTTTTGGTTGAAACCAGAGTCTGAGGCTGGATTTATCGCGAATGGTGATATTATTGAAGTTTTAGAAATATATTCTATCAAGGAGCTGTACACATTTAAATTTGCAGAAGTGAGTGTGAAAATGGTTGATTATCCTAATCAGAAACCTTTTGATACCGTACTACTTCTAGATACTATTACTGCAGAAGCACCTTCATTGCCTTATGAAGATGGGAACAGGTTATACCAAGAAGTACTTTTAGATTATGAAAACGAAACTTCAAAATATAAAAAGTTTTTAGCGGTAAAGAATAATCCATTTTTTAATGCCTTACAAGTAAAATTCTCTTATGCTATTACCTGTCATAAATCTCAGGGAGGGCAGTGGGATACGGTATTTGTAGAACAACCCTACATGCCAAACGGTATGGATAAGGAAAATATGCGCTGGTTATATACTGCAGTTACAAGGGCAAAAAATAAGTTGTATTTGATCGGATTTAAGAAGGATTTTTTTCTTGATTCAGAATAGATTAATTTAGATTCCTAATTTCGCATCATGACAACCGAAACAATACTGAGTATTTTTTTAGGGATAGGGCTTGCAGCTTCTGTAGGATTTAGAGTTTTCTTGCCTCTATTTGCCTTAAGCTTAGCTTCTTATTTTAACCTTTGGGAACTAAATCATAGTTGGCAATGGATAGGTAGTTTGGCGGCGGTTGTGGCGCTAGGTGTTGCTACATTAGTAGAAATATTTGCCTACTTCATTCCTTGGGTAGATAACCTTTTAGATAGTGCAGCTGTACCTTTAGCGGCAATAGCAGGTACTGCGGTAATGGTATCTACGGTTGCAAATTTAGATCCTGTTGTTACGTGGTCATTAGCCATCATAGCTGGTGGTGGTACTGCAACCGCCATCAAGGGAGCTTCTGCAACAACTAGACTAGCATCTACCACAACTACAGGCGGATTAGCGAACCCTATAGTATCTACGGTAGAAACAGGTACCGCAATGGTGGTCACCACGGCATCAATATTTGCTCCAATAATTGCAGGTGTATTAGTTGTGATTATCTTAGCTGTTATTTTCTGGATTTATAGAAAAATTAGACCTAGAAGAGCTTAATTACAAATCTTATATTGAATACATGAAAAGAATTGCAATGATACCTGCGCGTTACGCGGCATCTCGTTTTCCTGCTAAATTAATGCAGGATTTACAAGGTAAGCCTGTAATCTTAAGAACTTACGAAGCTGCTGTTAATACCCATTTGTTTGATGACGTTTTTGTAGTTACGGATAGCGACGTAATTTTTAATGTCATTGTAGAAGCTGGTGGAAAAGCTATAATGAGTGTCAAAGAGCACGAATGTGGTAGTGACCGTATTGCTGAGGCTGTAGAAGATATGGATGTTGATATTATCGTAAATGTACAAGGTGATGAGCCTTTTACGGAAAAAGAAAGTCTTGCAAGTGTGCTAGACGTTTTTGATAATGATCCTACTAAAGAAATAGATTTGGCTTCCTTGATGGTGAAAATTACGGATTGGGAAGAAATTAGTAATCCAAATACGGTAAAGGTTATTGTAGATAATAAGAACTTTGCCCTGTATTTTTCGCGTTCTCCAATACCTTATCCTAGAGCAAAAGAGGTGGGCAGTGTATACTATAAGCATAAAGGAATATATGCCTTTAGAAAAAGAGCTTTGATGGATTTTCAGCGCTTGCCAATGTTAGGATTAGAGGCTACTGAGAAAATTGAAGCTATCCGGTATTTAGAATATGGTAAAAAATTAAAAATGGTAGAAACTACCGTATCAGGAATAGAAATAGACACTCCAGAAGATCTGGAAAGAGCAATAAAAGCATGGAAGTAAAGTACGATGAAATAAAAGTTATTGGTTTTGATGCAGATGATACCCTTTGGGTGAATGAGACCTACTTTAGAGAAGCAGAAGAAAAATTTGCGAGTCTTTTAGAAGGGTACGAAACTAAGAATACTATAGATCAGGATCTTTTTAAAATGGAGATTAAAAACCTCGAATTGTATGGGTATGGTATCAAAGGTTTTGTATTGTCTATGATAGAATCTGCCTTAGAATTATCAAATAATAAGGTGCAGCATCAAACCCTACATAAAATTTTAGATATAGGAAAAGAGATGATTTCTCAACCTGTAGAATTGTTGCCAGATGTAGAGGAAGTACTAAAGCAGTTATCAAAAAAGTACCGTTTAATTGTATTGACTAAAGGAGATTTGTTGGACCAAGAACGTAAATTAGAACGTTCTAAGTTGTCTGATTACTTTCATCATGTAGAAGTTTTAAGTGATAAAAAAGAATCGAACTACCAGAATCTTTTAGATCATTTAGAAATAGATGTAAAGGAGTTTTTGATGATAGGAAATTCGCTTAAGTCTGATGTGTTGCCGCTTATTACTATTGGAGCAAAAGCAATACACGTTCCGTTTCATACAACTTGGCAACATGAACAAGTAGAAGATCATGAAACAAACGGAAAAGAATATCAAACAATTAGCGGACTTAAAGAGCTCCTGAAACTAGTGTAACTATGAAGTTTTTAGATTTAGATACTTGGGATAGAAAAGAGCATTTTCATTTTTTTAATTCTTTTTTAGACCCATATTTCTCAGTAACAACAAAAGTAGATGTAACTATTGCCAAGGCTTATGCTAAAGAGTATAGTTTGTCTTTTTTTGCAGTCTATTTACATGCTTGCATGCGTGCGATAAATTCTGTTGAGAATTTTAAATATAGAATTGAAGCGGACAAAGTAGTAATCTATGATACCATACATGCTTCAGCTACAATTCTCAGACCTAATAAAACATTCGGCTTTTCTTTTATTCTGTTTAGTGAAGAGCTCTTAACGTTCATCAATAATTTAAACAGAGAAAAAGAACGGATCTTTAATAGTGATTCATTGTTTCCACCAGTGAATACTTTAGATTGTATTTACTGCTCTTCAATGCCTTGGATTCCTATTCAGGGTCACAAAGAACCACTTAAAGGGGTAAAGGAATCTGTACCTAAATTTGCTTTCGGAAAAGCAGAAGAATCAAATGGGAAGTTTGAAATGACGGTAGCCGCAAGTGTTAATCATGCTTTAATAGACGGCTATCATTTAAGTCTATTCTTTGATAAATTTCAAGAATTTTTAAATTCATATAAATAATAGGGAATGAAATACAGGAATTTTCCAATGGTACCCAGAGTAGTTTTTGGTAATGGAAGTTTTCTTCAATTAGGAGAAATTTTAATGCCAAAGCGTAAGAGCTCAGAAGCGCCTTTTATATTTTTTATAGACGATGTGTTTGAGGGGCAGCCTTTAATTACAGAAGTTCCCTTGCTTTTTAATGACCAAATTATATTTATTTCATCAGAGGAGGAGCCTAAAACAGTGCAAGTAGATGTTCTGGTAGCTAAAATTAAGGAGAGTTTCACGGAAATGCCTTCTGGAATCGTAGGTATTGGTGGCGGTACTTTATTAGATGTAGCTAAAGCTGTAGCTATAATGCTTACCAATCCAGGAAGTTCAGCGGAATACCAAGGCTGGGACCTTGTTAAAAAACCAGCTATTTATCATGTAGGGATACCAACCATTAGTGGTACGGGAGCAGAAGTTTCCAGAACTACTGTGCTCATGGGACCAGAGAAAAAACTGGGTATTAATTCTGATCATACGCCTTTTGATCAAGTACTGCTAGATCCGAAGTTAACACATGGTGTTCCGAAAGAACAATGGTTTTATACGGGTATGGATTGTTATATTCATTGTATAGAGTCTTTGAACGGTACTTATTTAAATGCATTTAGTCAAAGTTATGGTGAGAAAGCATTAGACTTGTGCTACGAGGTATATCTAGGTGATATTTCGAAAGAGGAATCTCGGGATAAATTAATGATGGCCTCTTGGCATGGAGGTATGAGTATTGCCTATTCTCAAGTGGGTATTGCACATGCAATGAGCTACGGATTGTCATATTTGTTGGGCGTAAAACACGGTATTGGTAATTGTTTGGTTTTTCAATACCTTGAAGAATTTTATCCAGAAGGTGTGAAAGTATTTAAGCAGATGCAAGAAAAACATCAAATAAAGTTACCTACCGGTATTTGTGCAGATTTATCAGAGGAGCAATTTGATATTATGATTCAAGTATCTTTTGGTTTAGTTCCGTTATGGGAAAATGCACTAGGGGATAATTGGAAGGAAATAATGACCTATGATCGTTTACTGCAACTTTTCAAAAAGATATAACATAAAGTAAATTCATCCTATGATGCATGCTATTGCGAAATTTATTTATTTTAAACTAATGGGGTGGACACTTATCGGGGATTTTCCTGATGTTAAAAAGTGTGTTATGATTGTGGTTTCTCATACCAGTTATTCCGATTTTTTCTTAGGCCTTTTAGTGCGAAGAATATGGAAGGAAGAAATAAACTTTATAGGGAAGAAGAGTCTGTTTGTAGGTCCTATTGGGTGGTATTTAAAAAAAGTTGGCGGGGCACCCATCATTAGAAATAAAAATAGTGATACCGTTTCTGCTATTGCAGATATTTTCAACCGTAAAGAAAAGTTTAGATTGGCTTTATCCCCAGAAGGAACCAGAAATAAAGTTACGGAATGGAAAACAGGATTCTATTTTATAGCAAAAGCGGCTAAAGTACCCGTGGTAATGGTAGCTTTTGATTATGGAAAAAAACAAATTAGAATTTCTGAAGCTTATAACCCTACAGAAGACCAAGCGGCAGATTTCAAATTATACAAATCATTTTTCAAGGGCGTATTAGGTAGAATTCCTAAGAAGAGTTTTACTGTAGATTAATTTTTTTTCATTTTTTTAAAACCCTCTTTATAAGTTTCTCGTAGGTAGAGAAAACTATAAAATTTAAAAGATGAAAAAAAACGTATTTAACTGTAGCTTACTAGCTGCTCTTACATTGATAGCATTCTCTTCATGTGATAATGATGATGATAATGATTCAGGAATCAATACAATTAAAAGTTCTCAGTTGTATGTTTCTAATAATTCAGATGGAAACATTACGGTTCTTGATATACTTTCTGGAGAGATCAAAACCTTAACGACTACTTCAACAGCTGCAGAAGGAATTTATTATGATGCAGCTATAGATGAAGTAATCCAGGCTTCGAGATCATCAAACCAATTAAATGTTTATTCTGATATTTCTACATTCTTGGCTAGCGCTACAATTTCAGCGACTGTTTCAAGCGCTTCAGATTTACAAAGTCCTCGTGATATTGCAGTTTATAATGATATTGTCGTTGTTTCGGATAATAGCGATGTAGATGGAGATACTACGACTCCAGACGGAAGGTTGTTTGTATATACTAAAACCAATGGAACACTAACTTTGCGCAATATTGTAATTACAGATTTTGCTTTGTGGGGTATCGAATTCGTTAATGGAGATTTATATGCTGTAGTAGATAAGACTAATGAATTAGCTGTTTATACCAATTTTACAACGATGAACACCACAAATGCAGCAGTAAGTGCTTCTAAAAGAATCGCGATAGAAGGTATTGTAAGAACTCATGGGCTGGCTTATGATAACGGAACAATGATTTTGACAGATGTTGGTGATGCTGCCTCAAATTCCGATGGTGCCTTTCATATTATCTCAGACTTTGAAAACAAATTTGACACTGTAAATAATGGTGATACTATGGCTGTTGCAAATAATCAAGTGCGGGTAGCGGGTAGTAATACATTATTAGGAAACCCAGTTGCAGCAGAATATGATGCGATTACAAAAACTGTCTTTATAGCGGAAGCTGCTAATGGTGGAGGTAGAGTACTTTCTTTTTCAAATAGTACTATTGGAGGAGATCTATCACCAACCATCAATACAAGTTTAGCATCGGCATCTTCGCTATATTTTTACGCTAACTAATAAGAATTTTAGGTTGATTTATAAATTGTGTGTTGTACTAAAAAACCTGTTGAACTTCTTCAACAGGTTTTTTTTATCATAAGAAAAATGAAAGAATCTTATTCTTGCATAGAATGATAGACATTTTGAACGTCATCATCTTCTTCCAATTTTTCAAGAAGTTTTTCTACATCAGCAGCTTCCTCTTCATTTAATTCTTTTGTTACTTGCGGAATTCTTTCAAAACCAGAAGATAAAATTTCCAATTCTCTAGTTTCTAATTCTTTTTGGATCGCACCAAAGCTTTCAAAAGGAGCGTAGATTAAAATACCGTCTTCATCAGCGAAAACTTCTTCAGCACCAAAATCTATCATTTCTAATTCTAGTTCTTCAGGATCAATACCTTCTGCGGGAATTCTAAAATTACACGTATGGTCAAACATAAATTCTACCGAACCGGAAGTTCCCATGTTGCCATTACATTTATTAAAATAACTACGAACATTAGCAACGGTTCTAGTGTTGTTATCTGTAGCTGTTTCTACTAATATAGCAATACCATGTGGTGCGTAGCCTTCAAAAAGAACTTCCTTAAAATCGCCAAGACTTTTGTCACTTGCTCTTTTAATTGCACGCTCTACATTATCCTTAGGCATATTAATGGCCTTTGCATTCTGTATAACAGCTCTTAATCGTGAATTAGTATCTGGGTCAGGGCCGCCATCTTTTACTGCCATTACAATATCTTTTCCAATACGTGTAAACGCCTTAGACATTGCGGACCATCTTTTCATTTTACGTGCCTTTCTAAACTCAAAAGCTCTTCCCATTTCTAAATCTGATTATAATATTAGTAGGTACAAATTTAATACAATTTGCATTTTTAACAAGTGAAAGTTAAAGATAGGTTATTCACTATCAACAATACTTTCTATAGCTCTAGCTAATCTAAAGTCTTTTTCGGTTACACCCTCTACATCATGTGTATTTAAACGAATATGTAGCGAATTATAAACGTTGCTCCAATCTGGATGATGGCCTTGCGCTTCACATTCAAATGCAATACGAGTCATGATGGTAAATGCTTCTTTGAAATTTTCAAATTGAAAAGAGGTTTCAATGGCACCGTCTACATATTCCCAACCGTCTAATTGTTCTAAAATACGTTCTATTTCTAATAAATTTAATGCTTCCATAGTTCTTTTTTTAATAGATATAATGTTAACCTATGACGTGATCATTAATGATTTCTTCATAGGTGGTTTGATAGTTTTTAGGCAGTTTGTTGTCTTTTGGTAAAACCGCCAAATAGCGCTCTTCATTGGTGGTGTAGACATTTTTAAACAGCGGAGAAAAATTACCGACACGTTTTAAAATTTCCTTTACAAATTCATCATGATGCACTAAATCATTACTTCCTAAATGATAAATACCGCTTTTATTCTTACTTACTAAATAATGTATTTGTTGTGTTAGCTTCAAATCATGTGTCACATTTAAAACTAGATTAGGAAATACTTCTACGGGATCATTATTTAAAATACTGGCTTTCATTTCCTTTATTCTAGGAGAACCGTTTCCGAAAACCATGGGTACTCTTAAGATAGCCATTTTTTCTTTAGGAATACGAAGCAACATATTTTCAATTTTTATCTTTAAGCGCCCGTAGATACTCTCCGATAAGGTCTTATCATATTCATAAGAAGGGTATTTGCTGTAAGAATCAAATACATTGGCAGATGATATAAAATACAGCTTACAATGGCTTTGCAATACATATTCTACTAGGTGTTCATGTGCAATAATTTGCGCCGGAAAGCTGCCTCGCAGAGCAGAAATTATAATATCTGGCTGTACTACATCTAAAATTTCGTGAATATCATCTTCTTCTAAATTATAACTGAAGAACTGTTTGTTTTTATCAAAACCTTTGCGCGCCGTAAAATAGGTGCCATACGTATTGAAGTAGTTGCATAACTCTTTATATATAGCATTGCCTATAAAGCCACTGGCTCCAAGAATAAGAATTTTCTTTTTATCCACCTTTTTAAAAAATTGACTGCTTTGTTGCAGTAGTTAGCATTTCTAACGCTAACATGCCTAATTTAGAGTTTCCTTTTTTATTTAGTCCCGGAGACCATGTAGCTACACAGTAGTTGTCGGGTAAAAGTGCCACAATTCCTCCTCCCACACCACTTTTACCGGGTAGCCCTACTTCAAAAGCAAATTCTCCGGCTTCATCATAAAAACCGCATGTTAGCATTAATGCATTAATTCGTTTTACTTGGCTAGTGGTTAAATAGGTTTTGTTTTGTAAACATTTTCCGCGATTCATAAACACGAAAAATAACTTGGTAAGCTGGATGCAGTTTAGAGCTAAAGAACATTGGTGAAAATAAAAATCAAGGACGGTATCTACATTATTGTGTAAGTTCCCATATGATTTTAGTAGGTTGGCAGCTGCATAGTTTCTGAATCCAGTTTCTTTTTCAGAGGCAGCAACATTAGCATCAAAATTAATGCTTTTATCTCCTGAAATATCTTGTATATACCTTAAAAAGTCTTCTTTAGGGTTTTTCAGTTTAGATACGAGTATATCTGCAACAACAATGGCCCCTGCATTTATTAAGGGGTTTCTTGGAATACCGTTTTCTTGCTCTAATAATGATAAATGATTAAAAGGGTCTCCTGATGGTTCTACATCAACACGGGTCCAAAGCTCTTCTCCGATAAGGCCAATGGCCTGACTCAGGGAGAGAACTTTGGAGATACTTTGAATAGAAAAAGATTCTTGAGAATCGCCCACGGAAAATTCATTTCGGTTGGCATCAATAATATGCATCCCAAATTTATGAGGATCAATTTTTGAGAGCTCAGGAATATAACTAGCCACTTGCCCTCGATCAGAAACCTTATTAATTTCAAGTTGTATGTTGTGAAGTATATCGGAGTATTTAATCATTAATTTTTGTAAAATGGTAATTTCACTATAGTTGCCGGTACGGCTTTTTTTCTAATTTGAATATAAATCTTTTCGCCTAATGCGCTAGCTGTTTTGGGTACATACCCTAGGCCAATTCCTTTCCCCATTGATGGAGACATGGTGCCAGAAGTAACCATACCTATTTTTTCACCTGCGCCATTCACAATTTCATAATCATGGCGCGGAATACCTCTTTCTTCCAGTTCAAATGCAATGAGTTTTCTGCTAGAACCTTCTGCTTTTTCTTTGGCTAAATTTTCGCTATTTACAAAATCTTTAGTGAATTTTGTAACCCAACCTAAACCAGCTTCAAGAGGAGAGGTAGTGTCATTAATATCGTTGCCATATAGGCAATACCCCATTTCTAAACGTAAGGTGTCTCTAGCGGCTAAGCCAATAGGTTTGATTCCGAAATCTTCTCCAGCCTCAAATACTTTAGTCCAAATTTGCGCTACTTCTGTATTTTTACAATAGATTTCAAAACCTCCAGAACCAGTATAACCTGTGGCAGAAATTATAACATTGTCAACACCCGCAAACGGTGCTACCTCAAAAGTGTAAAATTTAATAGTAGCTAAATCTACATCGGTAAGAGACTGCATTGCTTCTACAGCTTTCGGTCCTTGAATAGCCAGTAGGGAATAGTCATCAGATAAGTTTCGCATATCCGCACTAATATCTTCATTATATTTTGAGATATGCTTCCAATCTTTTTCAATATTAGAAGCATTTACTACTAGTAAGTATTGCTCCTCTTTTATTTGATAAATAATCAAATCATCAACAATACCGCCAGTTTCATTTGGCAGGCAGCTGTATTGAGCCTTACCGATAGATAACTTGGAGGCATCATTAGAGCTTACTTTTTGAATTAATGAAAGAGCATTTGGTCCACTGATTAAAAATTCTCCCATATGAGATACATCAAAAACACCAACACCAGTCCTTACGGTTTCATGTTCAATAGTTACGCCTTCATAAGATACGGGCATATTATATCCTGCAAAAGGAACAAGTTTTGCGCCTAATTCTTTGTGTATTTCTGTTAATGCGGTGTTTTTCATTTTTAATTTATTTAGTCGCTCAAAATTATTGAAAATATGTTAGATATGTCTCTTTAATGCTAGAGAATATTCATTGAACTGTCTTACATTATTTTCTTTAAGATTATCAATTCTTTAAAAAAATCGGACGAAAAGATGAATTTCATCGATTAAATGACAATTTATTTGGAATTTAAATATTTCGGGTCTATAATTGGTCAACCAAATTGGTGATCCAAATTGGAGTACCAATTGAAACACTCAACTTCAGTATTATGAAAAACACACAAAAATTGATGAAGTCAAAAACAGTTTTAAGACTTCTAACAGTGCCAATTTTAGCCTTGGCTTTTAATTGCGCCGAAAACGATCTTTCAGATGAAAATTTACTACTGTCACCTAATGTGACTATTTCATCCACAAACGCGCAGACCATTCAAGCAGAAAACTTTGATGGTATGAAAGGGATCAAAACAGAATCAACTTCAGATAGTGGAGGAGGTAGTAATGTAGGATGGATAGACACTGGAGATTATCTAGAGTATTCGCTTACGGTACCAGCTTCAGGAAGCTACAAGTTTGAATTTAGAGTTGCCTCTAAGTCAAATGCTTCTAAATTTGATTTTTACCAAGGGAATACAAAACTATCTAATGTGAATAAAACGGCTACTGGTGGATACCAAAGTTGGGTAACTACTTCTAAAACAGTTGATTTATCGGCAGGAACAAGTACTTTAAAATTGCTTGCAACAGGTGGTGGATGGAACATTAACTGGATTAAAATTACTCCAGTAAGTGTAGGCCAGATTAGCGTAAGTGATAACCTTGCCTTAGGTAAAACGGCAGAACAATCTTCTAATTACTCTTCTAATGCAGGTCTTCCTGGTCTTGCGGTAGATGGGAATACTTCAGGAGTATGGAATCAAGGTAGTGTAACACATACATCAAATAGTTCTTCTCCTTGGTGGCAAGTTCGTTTAGGTGATGATTACACCATTGGAGACATTGTTATCTGGAATAGAACAGATTGTTGTACAACTCGTTTAAATAATTTTGATGTTTTTGTGTATAACGATGCAGGAACTCAGGTTTATAAAACAACAATAACTAGTGCGCCAAGCCCTTCAGTAACCATTAGTACAGGTGGGGTAACTGGGTCAAGAGTGCGTATTAAATTAAAAGGAACTAATGCATTATCATTAGCTGAGGTTCAAGTGTTTAGTGGCGAGAGCGACGGTGGAGGTACAACAAACCCGCCTACCGGTGATGCTTCTATCCCTTCAGATCTAATGAGCAACTGCAACCAGTGGAAAATCACGTATCCTGACGGAGAAGAAGATAAAACTCTTTGTGGTGAGGATAACAACGAATATTTCTTTGTAAATAGTGCAAAGAATGGGATCGTATTTAGAGCTCCTATTCGCAGTAATAACGGAACTACTCCTAATTCTGATTATGTAAGATCTGAACTTAGAGAAAGAACAGAAGATGGTAAATCTGATATTTACTGGACTACAGATGGTACCCACGTAGTTTATGTGAAACAAGCAATTACGCATTTACCTATTGAAAAAAATCACTTGGTAGCCACTCAAATACATGGTGATAAAGCGGCTGGTATTGATGATGCAATGGTTTTACGTTTGGAAGGTTCTAAATTATTTTTAAGTTTTAACGGTAATAAACTTAGAAGTGATGTGACGGTAAAATCTAACTACAGCTTAGGTACGGTTCATGAAGTAATCTTCGAAGTTAAAAATGGGAAGCATTATTGTTACTACAGTGAAAATGGAGATTTAAGAAGTAAATATCTCAATGGTACAGCATCTTCTTATTTAGTAAAAGATGGTAGTACTAGTGTATTGATGGATATTGATTATGATCAATCCTATTTCAAAATAGGAAATTACACGCAAAGTAATGCTGAAGAAGAAGGTAGTTCTACCGGAAACTCTAATAATTATGGGGAAGTAGTGGTTTATGATTTTTTCGTAGATCATGATTAAGCAATAGTCTTAATTTTTTTGAGTAAGTTAGTCAACAGTAAAGGGTGTTTGCAGAAATGTGAATACCCTTTTTTTTGGGCCTATTTTTTGATAAAGATGAAACCATTCAACGAAATATTGTACTTACAGCGCTATAGCTGCCATTAATTTACGATATTTGTAATTGGTGAACCAATTTGGTTTACCAAAAAATAATTTTTAAATCCTTATTATGTTCAAAAGTTTAGGTACTACTTTTTTAAAATTTTTTATAGCTATTGCAATCTTAGGAGCAAATTTGAATTGCTCAGATAAAGGAAGTCCATTAGAAGAAGATACTAGTGAGGCTGAAGAAATGGAGACTCCAATAGAAGAAGTAGAGGAGCCTGAAAATCCAACAGTTCCAGAAGATGACACTACTACTGAGGAAACGAGTGGCACCGCTAAAATTCCGGCAGATTTGATGGAAAATTGCGCGCAATGGAAAATCACATATCCTGATGGAGTAGAAGATAAGACCCTTTGTGATGAGGACAACAACGAATATTTCTATGTGAATGAAGCTAAAAACGGAATTGTATTTAAAGCACCGATTAGAAGTACTAACAATACCACAACAAACTCTACCTATATACGCTCTGAACTTAGAGAGAGAACAGAAGATGGTACGGCTGATATTTACTGGACAACCTCAGGTACACATGTAGTTTACGTAAAACAAGCATTTACACAGCTTCCTATAAATAAAAGTCATGTTGTAGGAACTCAAATTCATGGAGATAAAGAGGCTGGGATTGATGATGCTATGGTATTAAGGTTGGAAGATGCTCATCTATTTTTAAGCTTTAATGGTAATAAACTCAGAACCGATGTTACCATAAAAACAGATTATAATTTAGGAACTAACCACGAAGTAATTTTTGAGGTCATAGATGGTAAGCATTACTGTTATTATAGTGAAGATGGAGATCTAAAGGCAAACTATGAAAATGGTACTGCCACACAATATCTTGTCTTAGATGAAGGTAATGCTGTGCTAATGGATTTAGATTATGACCAATCTTATTTCAAAATTGGGAACTATACGCAAAGTAATTCTGAAAAGGAAGGAAGTGATACCGATGATCCTCTAAATTATGGTGAAGTGGTTGTTTATGACTTCTTTGCAAAACACTTTTAGAAAAACGATAATTGTTTGTTATTTAGTTGATAGCAAAAAAGGGTATTCATTTAATGTGAATACCCTTTTTTAATGCTAATTTTTATACAAATAAAATTAACCTATCAGATAGTTTTTTAATTCTTCATAGGTAGAAATTTTAATAGACTTTTTCTTTTTGTTCATCTGTTTGATGATCTTTTTAGGAATATCTATATTCTCTTTTATCGTATCTTCTACAATATCTAAAAACTTAACAGGATGTGCTGTTTCTAAGAAAATACCATAAGTGTCAGGATTTGTTTCTTGATACTTTTTAAGTCCTAGATAACCAACCGCGCCATGAGGGTCTGCAATGTAATTATAGTCATTATACAACTCTAGCATGGCTTCTTTGGTCTCTTCATCTGTAAATGCATAAGAAGATATATTTTTCTCTATAGTGCTAAAGTCATCTTTATAGATATGTCTTATTCTTATGAAATTGCTAGGGTCACCAACATCCATAGCATTAGATATAGTCGCTATTGAGGGTTTAGGATCATAACTTTTTGTGGTCATAAAACGGGGGACAACATCATTTACGTTCGTAGATGCTATAAAATGCTTTACAGGCATCCCAAGTTGTTGTGCTACAATACCTGCACAGATATTACCAAAATTTCCACTCGGAATAGAAAACACAATCTCTTTTCCTTGAGATTTTGCTTGTTTGTAAGCAAATAAGAAATAGAATAATTGAGGTAACCAACGTGCTACATTTATAGAATTGGCAGAGGTTAATTGTTTTAGGCTCGTAATATCTTGATCTAGAAAAGCGGTTTTTACCATGTTTTGACAATCATCAAAGGTACCATCTACTTCTAAGGCTGTAATATTTTTGCCCAGTGTGGTTAGTTGCTTTTCTTGAATATCACTAACTTTACCTGTAGGGTATAAGATTACAACTTTTACACCTTCTACGCCTAAGAAACCATTAGCTACAGCTCCCCCAGTATCTCCAGAGGTAGCCACTAATACCGTTACCTCGTTTTTGCTACCTTCAGAAAAATGGCCTAAACACCTAGCCATAAACCCCGCACCTACATCTTTAAATGCTAGTGTAGGACCGTGAAACAATTCTAAGGTTCCTATATTTTTATTAATTTCCACAACGGGAAAGTCAAAGTTTAAAACGTTTTCTAATATAATTTTGAGTTTATCATCATCAATGTCATCAGAGACAAATTGTCTGATTGCTTTTTGGGCAATTTCTATCGTGGATAAATCTTCTATATTTTCAAAAAAATCACTTGTTAATGGTGTAATATTCTCAGGAAAATATAAACCGCGGTCGGGAGCAATACCTTTAATTACTGCTTCTTTAAAACTTACATTCGGGGCTTTTTTGTTGAGGCTGTAAAAATTCATTTTCTTTTAATTTGGAGTTTTTGAGTTGTTTTATTATGTCTTTCTGTGTTGACTAGCAATCATCTGTATCTTCAAAGTTTTGAACTTCTTCTCTTAGTTCAGAAAAATCGGATCGTGTTGTATTTCTATATAAGGAAACTTCTTTTTTCGACGTTTTTTCATTCTTAATATATCCTTTAAATTCAGATCCATATTGTTCAATAAAAAGGTAGTTATGGTACCTACCAGAATTCCAGTAGTCATCTACTAATAAAAAACCATTATTGTCATTTGCATAAACTACAAATTTTCTCCAAGTGGTCTCATTTCTATCCGCATCAAGAAAACGTACAATACTTTTGTAATAAATATCTCCTGTGCATTCCTGCATAAAGGATTGAATGTAAATTTGAATGGGCTCGTTGTTGAAAGTCCCTTCAAACAAACTTTCTTTTCGTATTTCTTGCCCAATGGCTACCGTCGAAAATAAAATTACAGCAAATAATGATTGGATACTTTTCATAGGTTTATAATTTTTTAAAAAAATTACGTAATGGCGTTTCAATATAGGTAAAACAAAGTGCTGAACAAGCTATTAGCATAGCGGTTGCTATATAGAATTTTGTAGCTTCGTTTGTGATGTTGTAATCTTTTAATAGTGCTTTAGTCCAAGCAAATACAGGACTCTGTAAAATGTAGATGCCATAACTTATTTCTCCTAAAAAAATTAAGGGCCCATATTTCGTAATCTTAGCAATATATCCTGAGTTTGCACTCATAAGCAAAATGATAGGGATGAACAGTAAGCCTAATAATCCATTATGAAAATTTAATTGCGTATTGTACCAAAGTATAGTAGGTATCATGGAAAGAAGTATTAAAATACCTAAATCATAATTTTTAATGTGGTGCTGTAATTTTTTTACAAAAAATAGGCCTGCTAAATTCCCAATTAAAAACTCTGCTAAATGCATCGGTGGAAAATAAAATAGGAACTCATGAAATTTAGAAGGGTACCCTGTGTAGGAGGTTGAAAATATTCCCCAATGAAACACTACTTGGCTTAATGCAAAAATACTCAGTATCGGAAATAGTAATTTTTTAAGGGACAGCTTGCTATAAAACCTATTGAATAAGAATGGAAATAACGCGTAAAAAAAGAATTCTACAGCCAAGGACCAAGCTGGGTAATTAAACGTTAAGGCTTTACCGGGAATCCAACTTTGGAGCATTACTACATTCAAAAACAGATTGCCGAGTTCACTGTCTTTGTGGTAGTATAATTTAAAAGCTAGAACAAGCACTAATGCCAAGAAGTATACAGGATAAATCCGAGCAAATCTTTTTTTAATATACGCTAAGAATTCTAATTTTTTATGCTGATGGTACGCAATGATCATGATGAATCCCGAGAGTATAAAAAAGTAACTTACAGCTATGTTTCCTTGCTCAAATAATGTTCTTAAAGGTGTTAAATTAAAAGGATACACTTCTAGGCCGTAATGGTATATTACAACTGCTATGGCAGCTATGAATCTAGAAAATGTTAACTGATCTAATCTCAAAATCCTTAATTTAACGATACATCAAACTTCTTTATAAAACTTTAATTCCTTCTGTATTTACTTTTGATACATGAATGTCGTAATCTATCCCAATTTTATCATATACATCAGTCATAGCCTGTGCTACTTTTTTTGCAGTTTCTATTCCTTTGCTTAATGCAAACACTGAGGGGCCAGAACCTGATATGCCACAACCTAATGCTCCAGACTCTAATGCTTTTTGTTTTACCGTGTCAAAACCAGGAATTAGAATAGAACGGATGGGTTCTACAATATGGTCCTCTAATGATCTTCCAATTAGCTCATAATCCTCTGTAAATAAGCCTGCAATTAATCCGCCCACATTTCCCCATTGTTTAATTCCGTCTTCTAAAGAAATAGTAGTCTTTAAAATACGTCTAGAATCAGATGTTTTTACTTCAATCTGAGGGTGAATAACGGTAGCATATAATTCTTTTGGTGTATTTATTTTAATAACATCTAATGGTTGGTAACTGCGTACAAGGGTAAAACCGCCAAATAGGGCAGGAGCAACATTATCTGCATGGGCTACGCCACTTGCTAAACGCTCTCCTTCCATGGCAAATTTCACCAATTCTAATGGAGAAAAAGGTTTGCCTAGAAGGGCATTCATGGCCCAAACAGCCCCAGTAGAACTGGCAGCACTGCTACCAATTCCACTTCCTGCTTTTATTTTTTTATAAATTTCAATATCAAAACCACCTTCGTAATCACTTTGTGCTAACAGTGCTAAACCGGCAACACCCGCTACATTTTGTAAGGTTTCTGTAGGTAAATTTTGCCCTGTAAGCTTGGTAATTCTGATTCCTTTTTGAGTTGTTTTTCTAACCACCATTTCATCACCTACAGCATCTAAAGCGAGTCCTAAAACATCAAATCCGCAAGAGACATTAGCAATAGTTGCTGGACAGAAAACTCTAATTTCATTTGCATTCATAGCCTACAGATTAAAAATTACCTATTCTTATAATATCAGCAAAAATACCAGATGCAGTTACTTCAGCACCAGCACCGGCACCTTTGATAATCATAGGTTGGTTAGGGTATCTTTCGGTATAAAATAATACAATATTGTCACTGCCTTCTAAATTATAGAAGTCGTGCCCTTTAGGGATATGCTGTAAGCCAACGCTTGCTTTGCCATCTTCATATTGAGCAACATACTTTAATTTACTGCCGGTATCATTAGCCTCTTTAAACATTTTTTGAAAACCAGCTTCATGTTTAATAAGCGAATCAAAAAAGTCCTCATTGTTTGTAGTAGCAAGGCTTTCTTCAGGTAAGAAAGGTGTATTGGCTATTTCTTCAATATCTATTTTGTTGCCACTTTCCCGTGCTAAAATTAAAATCTTACGCATTACATCAATACCACTCAAATCTATTTTAGGATCTGGTTCTGTATAACCTTGCTCTTGTGCTTGTTTGACAATATCATGAAAAGTAGATTGGTCATTAAAATTATTAAATAAGAAGTTTAAGCTACCCGAAAGTACGGCTTGAATTTTTAATATTTTATCTCCTGATGCAATCAAATTTTTAAGGGTATCAATAATAGGTAAGCCTGCACCTACATTGGTTTCAAATAAAAATGGCGCATTGTATTTGCGAGCTAAATCTTTCAGGTTTTTGTAATTGTTGTATTCAGAAGAGCAAGCAATTTTATTACAGGTCACCACAGAAATACTGTTCTTTAAATAAGATGCATAGGTTTCAGAAACTTCTGCACTGGCTGTATTATCTACAAAAATACTATTTCTGTAATTTAGTTTTTGAATGTTTTCAAAGAACTTTTGCTTGTCTGTTTTTTCTCCTGCTTTTAGCTTCTCATCCCAACTTTTAAGACTGATACCGTCTTCATCAAAAACCATTGTTCTAGAATTAGAAATTCCAATAACACGGATATTTAATTTTAGGTTCTCTTTTAAAAATTTACGTTGTTGCTGTATTTGATTCAAGAATTTTGTGCCCACATTACCCACACCCATTACAAATAGGTTTAATTGTTTGGTATTGTCTTCAAAAAACTCCTCATGCAGCGTATTTAAAGCTTTCTTGACGTCATCTTTTACAATGACCGCAGAAATATTACGTTCAGAAGCACCTTGTGCAATTGCTCTAATGTTCACATTGTTTTTTCCTAAAGTACTAAACATTTTACCGCTTAATCCTTGATGACGCTTCATATTGTCGCCCACAAGGGCAATAATGGCTAAATCTTCTTCTGCAATAACAGGTTTAATTTTGCCTAAGGATATTTCATATTCAAAAGCTTCATTTACAATTTGTACTGCTTTTATAGCGTCATTATCCGAAACACCCACACAGATAGAGTGTTCAGAAGATGCTTGTGTAATCAATACAACGCTAATATTTGCTTGTGATAATACTTCAAAAAAGCGTTTAGAGATTCCAGGAATTCCCACCATACCAGGCCCTTCTAACGAGAGTAATGCAATGTGCTCTACATGACTTATGCCGCGAACTGTTTTTCCTAGTTCATTTTTATTCTTTGTAATTAAGGTACCTTCGTTTTCCGCATCAAAAGTATTTTTAATGACAATAGAAATACCCTTAGAAAGTACAGGTTGTATTGTAGGAGGGTATAATACTTTAGCTCCAAAATGCGAAAGTTCCATAGCTTCCTCATAAGAAATATGCGGAATAGGCATCGCTTGCTTTACTATTCTTGGGTTAGCCGTATACATTCCACTAACATCCGTCCAAATTTCTAAAAGTTCAGCATCAATAGCACTAGCTATAATGGCAGCGGTATAATCAGAACCTCCTCTGCCTAAGGTTGTAGAATCTCCAGAAGTAGAAGAGGCTATGAAGCCACCCATGACAATGATTTGTTCAGGAACGGCAGTAAAAAACTCTTTACAATTAGAATTTGTTGTGGTAAAGTCTACTATGGCTTTACCAAAGTTAGAATTTGTTTTTATAAGCTCTCTACTATCTTTGTAGCTACAGTTAAGTTGTTCTGCAATAAAATATTCACTGATGATGTAAGACGATAATAGTTCGCCATAGCTAACAATTTTATCAGATAGTTTTGGTGTAATTTCTCCTATTAAATAAGCACCTTCTAATAAGGTTTCTAACGTGTTAAGCTCACTTTTTACCTTACTTAGCACTTTGCTTTGCTGTAAAACAGGTATTAATTCTTTAATAGTAATTAAGTGTCTTTCCTCAATTTCTTTAAGGCTATTTTTATAAGTGTTATCTTGAGCAGAAGCTAGTGTTGCCGTACTTAATAGTAAATCTGTAACTCCGCCTAGGGCAGAAACTACGACGATATTTTTATTGGCTTGAGAATTAGCCACAATGTTTTTAACAAGGGCTATGTTTTTAGCGTTAGCAACAGAAGTGCCTCCAAATTTTAGAACTTTCATTATGAGAAATAGTTTTGTGGTAATAAAAATAAAAATGCATGAATATGCGAAAACGGACGAGTATATAGCAGATTACCCCAATGGGGTAGTGGTGCTGAAAGTGATAGTAGTATCACACGCAATATAAAATGTAGAAATGTTAAATTGACTATCCATTATTAGGTCTTTATATCTTTTAAAGATATAGTCAAATGTAGTATTTTTGAGTTCCTTATCAAATGATTTCCGAAATTTTTACGGAATCAGCAATTAATGTTAAATATTATTATTGAATGAAGATTTTTAGTGCAAAACAAATCTACCAAGCTGATAAATATACAATAGAAAAACAGCAAATAAAAAGTGATGAACTCATGGAGCGCGTCGCTATACAAATTTTTAATTGGTTACACCTTAGACTTCAGGGTGCTCCGGTAAAAATTCAGCTATTTTGTGGTATTGGAAATAATGGTGGCGACGGTGTAGCTGTCGCAAGACATTTACAAGAGCATGGTTATAGTATAGAAGTACATATCGTAAACTATAGTGAGAAACGTTCTGATGATTTTTTGTTGAATTTAAAGCGATTAAAAGATCGTAAAATTTGGCCAAATTTTATTAATAGCGATTCTGATTTTCCAGAAATTAGTAAAGAAGATATTGTTATAGATGCTATTTTTGGTATAGGATTAAATAGGAATCCAGATGCTTGGGTGGTTAAGTTGATGCAAAAAATTAATGCATCAGATGCTTTTGTTCTGGCGGTAGATTTACCTTCGGGACTTTATACGGATAAACCAATAAAGAATAAAGATGCCGTTGTAAAAGCAAATCATATTTTGAGTTTTCAAACCCCTAAATTGGTGTTTTTCCTTCCAGAAACAGGTGTTTATGCCAACCAATGGGAGATTATAGATATTGGGATTGATGCTGAATTTATAGCGAATACGGAAGTCGACTATGAATTGATAAGCAAATTGGAGGTATTGCCGTCTTATATTCCGCGGGAGAAATTTGCGCATAAAGGTACTTACGGCCACGCTTTAATCATTGGAGGGAGTTATGGTAAAATAGGAGCTATGCAATTAGCCTCAAAATCTTGTTTGCGCTCTGGTGCTGGTTTAGTGACGGCATACCTACCTAAATGTGGTTACGTGCCTTTGCAGACTGCTTTGCCAGAAATTATGGTGCTAACAGATGATCAGGGTGAATATATAAGTGCTGTTAATTTTGATATCACGCCCGATGTTATTGGAATAGGAGTAGGTTTAGGTACTGCTAAAGAGACACAGGAAGCATTAGGTACTTTTCTCAAAAGCAATAAAACGCCATTGGTCTTAGATGCTGATGCTATTAATATCTTGGCTTTAAATGAAGCTTTCTTAAAGAATTTGCCGGCGCAAACGGTATTAACGCCGCATCCTAAAGAATTGGAACGTTTGTTAGGTAAGTGGAAAGACGATTTTGATAAATTAAAAAAAGCAAAAGCATTTTCAAAAAAGTATGATTGTATTGTCGTGATCAAAGGGGCGCATACCATAACGGTATATGATGGTCACGGCTATATAAATACTACAGGAAATCCTGGTATGGCTTCTGCCGGAAGTGGTGATGTTTTAACTGGAATCATCACAGGATTAATTGCTCAAGGCTATAAACACTTGACGGCGTCAATTTTCGGGGTGTATCTGCATGGCACCTCTGGAGATATTGCGGTGGAGAGTACTGGCTACCAATCACTCACCGCTAGTGCACTAATAGATAGTTTGGGTAGTGCCTATATCGATTTATTTAAGCAGCCAGAACAGCCCCCGCAAATGGAAGAACAAGAACAGCAATAGAGAGTGATGAAGTTTAAAGATTTTTTTAGCTCTAAAAAACCAGTAGCTGTTATTGGTTTGTTATTTGCATGTCTTTTTTTATATACTAATTTCCAGGCATATTTTCATTTAAAATATTTTTCGGTATATGGAATAGCTGAGTGCACAGAGATTGATACTCAAAATTCAAATTCATATGCTATGTATGAGTTTTATGTCGGCAGTAAAAAAAATTGAAGGTGCTACTTATTTAGATGGTAAGATATATCCAGGTTGGGTGGGCAAGCATTTTAAAGTGCAATACTCTAGCAAAGACCCAGAGATTAATGAAATTTTTTTAGATAAACCAGTTTATGATACCGTGCGTATTAAAAAAGCTGGTTTTGTAATTAAGGTTCAGAAGAAGAAAGAAAAACGCAATCAGTTTCGAGATTAATTAAAGTAATTTTTATAAGGGATAACTATGAAAAATTTGGTAATTAATTTGGTGGCATACGGTCCTGTGGTTGGGTATATTATCTACTCAAGAGCCACTAACGTTCCGAATAGCGGTTTTAAGTGGGTAGAGCTGGTGATAGTTATTCTTTTAGGGGTAGTAGGGAGTATGCTAGGGCAATACTTAAAACAGAAGTGGAAAGATTGAGTCCATGAAAGAAAAAGACTGATGTACAAAACTATGAATCAGTTTAGCTATTTCTGGTATACTCACAGATTCGATAAAAAAAAGCCATTCATGTACATGAGTGGCTTTTCGGTTTTATTTAACTTTTACACGTCTTTTGATCCATGCTAAAGCATTATCAAATTCTATAAAGAATTTCATCGAATTTTTATAGAATAATTTTTCTATTTTGAAATTATGCATATCAATTTCTTTCACAGAAACAACAGCAAATGCTTTTAAATTCTCAATTTCACGAATGTAGTTGTAAACGGTAGGATCTAAAGCGTACGAATTTTTTCGTAAACTTATGTATCCAAAGTTTTTTTCCCTAAAGTGTATTTCTGCAATTCCTATGATTTGATAAGCTCTTTCTAGAGTGATGGTCGCGCCTTCGGCAAAAATAGCAACCATGTAATCATCGTATACTTGAACCATACCAGTTTCAAGATGATACTCTTGAACGATGACTCTTTTTTTCGATTGTTCAATACTCATTCTTCGTATTTTAAATAGTGTGTCTCGCGGACGAAAATACTACTAAGCTTAAAACTGTTAAAAAATAATAGATAAAGCGCTTATATATCGCTTAAGTAACTAAAGTTTAAGGATACTGAAATGTGTTTGAATGAAAACGATTACATTTATTTTGTTATTAATTATATAGATGTAGTACTTTTTAAGTGTCTGATTATAGCCTAATTGCTATATATGGCTTTCATTCGTGTATAGTAGTAGTGAAAACAAAAAAGGAGAGCCAATTGGCTCTCCTTTTTAATTGAATTTAGAAGGTATTAGGCTTCAGATTCTTTTTTAGATTTTTCAATCTTTATGGTTAATTCATCCTTTTCTTCATCAAGATCCATAAATATAGTATCGCCTTCTTGCAGTTTAGAACTAACAATTTCTTCTGCTAAAGCATCTTCAATGTACTTTTGAATAGCACGTTTTAATGGTCTAGCTCCGTATTGTTTGTCAAATCCTTTTTCAGCAATATAATCTTTGGCTTTATCAGATAAGGTTAATTCATAACCAATTTCTTTAATTCGTAATAGTAATTTACGAAGCTCAATATCAATAATTTTATGAATATCTTCTTTCTCTAATGGATTAAATACCACTACATCATCAATTCTATTTAAAAATTCTGGTGCAAAAGCCTTTTTTAAGGCATTTTCTATAACACTTTTCTGGTGAGAGTCAGTTTGAGATTTCATTGCTGAAGTGCCAAAACCAACACCTTGTCCGAAGTCCTTCAATTGTCGGGCACCAATATTAGAGGTCATGATAATAATTGTATTTCTAAAATCAATCTTACGGCCTAAACTATCTGTTAAGAAGCCATCGTCTAATACTTGAAGCATCATGTTGAACACATCTGGATGCGCTTTTTCGACTTCATCTAGAAGAACTACAGCGTAAGGTTTACGACGTACTTTTTCAGTTAATTGGCCACCTTCTTCGTAACCTACGTATCCTGGAGGTGCTCCTACTAAACGAGAGATAGCAAATTTCTCCATGTATTCACTCATATCAATACGAATCAATGCATCTTCAGAATCAAATAATTCTTTTGCTAAAACTTTAGCCAATTGAGTTTTACCAACACCAGTCTGACCTAAGAAAATAAAAGATCCAATAGGTTTATTCGGGTCTTTTAATCCAGCTCTGTTTCTTTGAATAGCTTTGGCTACTTTGGCAACCGCTTCATCTTGACCAATTACATTGGACTTAATAAGGTCTGGTAACTCAAATAACTTAGTTATCTCTGTTTGAGCAATTCTATTTACAGGAATACCACTCATCATAGAAACTACGTCTGCAACATTTTCTTCAGTTACAGTTTCTCTATGTAATTTGCTTTCTTCTTCCCATTTTTCTTGGGCTACAGCTAAATCTTTTTCAATTTTCTTTTCGTCATCTCTAAGTTTCGCAGCTTCTTCATAACGTTGTTTCTTTACAACAGTATTCTTGAGTTCACGCACATCTTCTAGTTGCTTTTCTAGTTCTAGAATTTGCTTAGGTACATCCATATTCACTATATGAACACGAGAACCTGCTTCATCTAAAGCATCAATAGCTTTATCTGGAAGAAAACGATCAGTCATGTATCTATTGGTGAGCTTTACACAAGCAATAATAGATTCATCTGTATAAATAACATTGTGGTGATCTTCGTATTTACCTTTAATGTTTTTAAGTATTTCAATTGTTTCATCTACGGTAGTAGGCTCCACAATTACTTTTTGAAAACGACGCTCTAACGCACCATCTTTCTCGATATACTGTCTGTATTCATCTAAGGTAGTTGCACCAATACATTGAATTTCTCCTCTTGCTAATGCTGGTTTAAACATGTTAGAAGCATCTAAGCTTCCTGTAGCACCACCTGCACCAACTATGGTATGAATTTCATCAATAAAAAGAATAATATCATCATTCTTTTCAAGCTCATTCATAACCGCTTTCATTCGCTCTTCAAACTGGCCACGGTATTTTGTACCAGCCACTAAAGAAGCTAAATCTAAGGTAACTACACGTTTATTATAAAGTATACGTGATACCTTTTTATCAATAATGCGTAGTGCTAAACCTTCTGCGATTGCACTTTTACCAACACCAGGTTCTCCTATAAGAAGGGGGTTGTTTTTCTTTCTTCTACTTAGGATTTGAGAAACACGTTCTATTTCTTTCTCTCTACCAACAACAGGATCTAATTTATTTTCTTCCGCCATTTGTGTTAAATCGCGACCAAAATTGTCTAAAACTGGAGTTTTAGATTTTTTATTTCCTTTCTGATTCGTTGTTCCTCCAAAGTTTCCTTCTTTACCTTCTGCTGCATCATCGGCATCATTAGGAAAAGATTCTGATGTAGGTGAATCTACATAGTCATCATCACTTGTAATCATAGATTTGAATTGTTCTTTAACTCCATCATAGTCTACTTTCAATTTATGTAGCAATTTTGTAGTTGGGTCATTCTCATTTCTAAGTATGCATAACAATAAATGTGCTGTATTGATAGAAGAGCTCTGAAAAAGCTTTGCTTCTAAAAAAGTTGTTTTTAGTGCGCGTTCCGCCTGCCTTGTCAAATGCAAATTCTTTTTATCTTTTTGCATAGGAGTCGCATTGGGATTTGCTGGACTTAAAATCTCTACCTTTCTACGAAGGTGATTTAAGTCTACATCTAAAGCGTCAAGAATGCTAATTGCTTTTCCACTTCCATCACGCAATAGCCCAAGCATTAAGTGCTCGGTACCTATAAAATCGTGACCAAGTCGTAAAGCTTCTTCTTTACTGTAAGCAATTACATCTTTTACTCTAGGTGAAAAATTATCATCCATATATATTCCTTTCAACATTAAAAATACTAAATCTATCTGAAACAATAACAAATACTGTTCCTATATTCGATAAATTATATCTAATAGACGGAAAAAAACATACATTCACAACTAATGGCAATTCATTTTATTAATAACACTATCGTGTAAACTGTTGATAAATTCTTAAATAAACTATGAAAGAATTGTATTGATAGCTTCGATTTTCTGTATATTGGCATGTTTTTTAACCTAGTAAATAATATAAGATTTTAAAATGGCAGAAGGAGAAAAATTAATTCCTATCAACATAGATGATGAAATGAAATCCGCTTACATTGATTATTCAATGTCGGTCATTGTGTCACGTGCGTTACCTGATGTTAGGGATGGTTTAAAACCAGTACATAGAAGAGTTTTATTTGGAATGTACGAATTAGGTGTTCGTTCAACAAGTGCTCATAAGAAATCTGCACGTATCGTGGGTGAGGTTTTAGGTAAGTACCACCCTCATGGTGATACTTCTGTTTATGACTCTATGGTGCGTATGGCTCAGGAATGGAGCTTGCGTTATATGCTTGTAGATGGTCAGGGTAACTTTGGCTCGATCGATGGAGATAGCCCGGCAGCAATGCGTTATACAGAGGCGCGTATGCGTAAGATTGCTGACGACATGTTGGCAGATATAGATAAAGATACTGTAGATCATCAATTAAACTTTGATGATTCTTTACAGGAACCTAAAGTATTACCTACTAGAATTCCAAATTTATTGGTAAATGGTGCTTCTGGTATTGCAGTAGGTATGGCAACAAATATGCCTCCTCACAACCTAACAGAAGTTGTAGATGGTACCATAGCTTATATTGAAAATAATGATATTACGATTGATGAGTTAATCACCCATATAAAAGCGCCAGATTTTCCTACGGGAGGAATTATTTACGGCTATGATGGTGTCAAAGAAGCTTTTCATACCGGTAGAGGGCGTGTGGTAATGCGTGCAAAAGCATCTTTTGAAGAAGTTCAAGGACGTGAATGTATCATTGTTACCGAGATTCCTTATCAGGTAAACAAGGCAGATATGATTAAAAAGACTGCCGATCTTGTTAATGATAAGAAAATAGAAGGAATTTCTACCATTAGAGATGAGTCTGATAGAAACGGTATGCGTATCGTTTACATCTTAAAAAGAGACGCTATTCCTAATATTGTTTTAAATACCTTATATAAGTATACAGCGCTTCAGTCTTCTTTTAGTGTTAATAACATTGCACTAGTTAATGGAAGACCACAGATGTTGAATGTGAAAGAAATGATTCATTATTTCGTAGAGCATAGACATGAAGTGGTAGTTCGTAGAACAGAATTTGAGCTTAAAAAAGCAGAAGATAGGGCACATATCTTAGAAGGTTTGATTATTGCTTCTGATAATATAGATGAGGTTATCGCTATTATTAGAGCTTCTTCTAATGCAGATGAAGCGAGAACAAACTTAATGGAACGCTTTAAACTGACAGAAATTCAGGCAAAAGCAATCGTTGAGATGCGTTTACGCCAATTGACAGGTCTGGAACAAGACAAGTTACGTGCGGAATACGATGAGATTAAAAAGACTATAGAAGATTTAAAAGATATTCTTGCGCGTAAAGAGCGTAGAATGGAAATCATCAAAGAAGAATTAGCGGAAGTAAAAGCTAAGTATGGTGATGACAGACGTTCTGAAATAAACTTTGCAGGTGGTGATCTTAGTATGGAAGATATGATTCCGGATGAGCAAGTAGTAATTACTATTTCTCATGCAGGTTATATTAAAAGAACAGCGCTTTCTGAGTACAAAACACAAAATAGAGGAGGAGTTGGTCAAAAAGCATCTTCTACTAGAAATGAAGATTTCTTAGAGCATTTATTTGTGGGTACCAACCACCAGTATATGTTATTCTTTACTCAGAAAGGAAAATGTTTCTGGATGCGTGTTTATGAGATTCCTGAAGGAAGTAAATCATCAAAAGGTAGAGCCATTCAAAACTTAATTAGTATTGAAAGTGATGATAAAGTAAAAGCATTCATCTGTACGCAAGATTTAAAAGATGAAGAATATGTAAATAGTCACTTTGTGATTATGGCGACTAAGAAAGGTATTGTAAAGAAAACTTCTTTAGAGCAATATTCTAGACCACGTCAAAACGGTATTAATGCTATTGGAATTAGAGAAGATGATGAGTTGTTAGAAGCTAAACTTACTACAGGTACTAGTGAAATATTCTTAGGACTTAAATCAGGTAAAGCTATTCGTTTTGAAGAAAGTAAAACAAGACCAATGGGTAGAAATGCTTCAGGGGTTAGAGGGGTTACTTTAGCTAGCGATGATGATGAGGTAATAGGAATGGTATCTGTGCATAACTTTGAAGAAGAGATTCTTGTAGTTTCGGAAAAAGGGTATGGTAAGCGTTCAAGTATTGAAGACTATAGAGTGACGAATAGAGGCGGTAAAGGAGTTAAAACAATTTCTATTACTGAAAAAACAGGAGGTTTAGTAGCTATTAAAAATGTATCTGATTCTGATGATTTAATGATTATCAATAAATCGGGTATTGCTATTAGAATGAGTGTTGAAGATCTACGTGTCATGGGTAGAGCAACGCAAGGAGTTAGATTAATCAATATAAAAGGTAAAGATTCTATCGCAGCTGTGGCAAAAGTCATGAAAGACGAAGATGCTGTAGATGAGCTAGATGCGAACGATTTGGATGTAGATCCGGAGAATGGCACGGCAATTGATACTGAGGATACTGAAACTGAAGAATAAACACTAAATTAAAATTATATTAAAAATGAAAACTAGATTATTTATAGCAGCTGCAATGTCTTGCACAATGGTAGCATTCTCGCAGAAGAACGAGTTAAAAACTGCAGAAAAAGCATTAAAATCAGGTAGTGCAGCTGAAGCTAAAACTGCCTTAGAAAGTGCTTCCTCTTTAATAGGTGGTGCAGATGATAAAATGAAAGCACAGTATCACTTCTTAAAAGGAGAAACTTTTGCTATGCTTGCAAAAAAAGGAGATGCAAGTGCATTTAATACAGCTATTGAGTCTTATAAAGAAGCTATTGCTACGGAAGAAGCGTCAGGGAAAGCTAAATATACAGTAGAATCAAAGCAAAAATTATCAGGAATGACAGCAGATTTAATTAATGCTGCTGTTGAAGATAACAACAATAAGCAATACAAACCAGCAGCAGAAAAACTGTACATGGGCTACCAATTGAGTCCAAAAGATACTGTTTATTTGTACTATGCAGCAAGTAGTGCTGTGAATGGTGGAGAGTATGAGCAGGCTTTAACGTACTATAATGAACTTAAAGACTTAGGATATGATGGTTCTGAAGTTAAGTACACGGCGGTTAATGTAGCTACTGGTGAAACTGAAGAAATGGATAAGACTCAAAGAGATCTTATGGTAAAGTCTAAGACGTACAAAGATCCTAAGGAAGAGAAAAGTCCTTCTAAGAGTTCTGAAATTATTAAAAATATCGCCTTAATTTATACGCAATTAGGTCAGGATGATAAAGCGTTAGGTGCATATAAAGATGCACGGGCAAATGATCCAGAAGATGTAAACTTAATTTTAAATGAAGCTAATCTTTATTTCAAATTAGGAGATAAAGATAAGTTTAAGTCTTTAATGGCAGAAGCTACAGCCTTACAGCCAGATAACGCAGATTTGTTTTACAATATTGGTGTTGTTAATATGGAGCAAGGTAATATTGAAGATGCAAGAGCTGCATATAATAGAGCTTTAGAAATAAACCCTGGTTATGTAAATGCACAATTAAACTTATCTACAACGTATGTAAACGAAGGAAACGGAATGATAGATTCTATGAATTCTTTAGGGAATTCTAGAGCCGATATCGCAAAATACGATGAGCTTAAAAAGAAAAAAGATGGATTGTTTCAAAAGGGTGCTGATATCTTAGAGCAAGCTTTAAAATTAAATCCAGATAATCAAGGAATCTTAGAGCAATTAAAGAATATTTATGGAGCTTTAGGTGATAATGAAAACTTCATGAGATTAAAGAAGTTGATTGGTGAATAATTCATTGTACTACTAATAATATAAAAAGCCTTTACAAATCATGTAAAGGCTTTTTTATTGCTCTTAATTAATCAGAAGATATATGTTTAAAATATTTTTTTGATTACTCTTAGCTTGTGCGTGTAGGTTTTTGTATCAGTATTAAAAATACCGGTATGGTCTATACGATCAATCCTTACCGTGCCACTCACGTGAATGATATAATTATTTTGCATGATGATACCCACATGGTTAATGATCCCTTCATTGGTGTCAAAAAAGGCTAAATCGCCAGCTTCACTTTCCTCAATAAAACTTAATGCTTCACCTTGCGTAGCTTGCTGGCCAGCGGTTCTGAGTAAGTTATGGCCATTAATTTTATAGACCATTTGTGTAAAGCCAGAACTGTCTATTCCAAAGGGAGTAGTTCCTCCCCATACATATGGTGCGTTTAGGTACAGTAATGCAACTTCAATTAGATTATTTTTGTTAGAAGATTTTACCGTAGCACTTCCTTCAAAGGTATGTTGTAATAATGCAGCATTGCTTATGGTGGCTCCTAAAAGCACAGGTATCAGCGCATTTTCTGGTGTCGCTACAAAAGAAACCAGATCATTGGCGTATACATGGTCTTTTTTAGCAGCAATAGCTGTGTATTCCTCTTCGGTGATAAATCTTAATTGTAAGTTGCTGATCCAGCCCTCACAACCATCATAAGCGATCCTGATCTTACTCCAAAATTTACGAGTGTCAATTACTTTATAGTAATCGCCATAAAGTAACTGACTTATTAATTCGCTGGTATCTTCAGGATTTAATCGTACAGGAACAACACTAAGAGGGCATATGCCGTATTGCATAGTTTCGTCTGCTGATGATTAATTTCTTTTGATTACAATAGCTGAAGCACCACCCCCACCGTTGCAAATAGCAGCAGCTCCTGTGGTCCCATTTTGTTGTTCTAAGACATTTATTAGGGTAACTAAGATTCTTGCGCCAGAGCAGCCTAAAGGATGTCCTAATGAGACAGCGCCGCCATTTACGTTGACATTTTTATCCGTAAGGCCTAATAATCTCATATTTGCTAAGCCAACAACAGAAAATGCTTCGTTAAATTCAAAGTAATCAACATCTTTGATAGTAATATTGGCTTTATCTAAAGCTTTAGGAAGTGCTTTGGCAGGTGCTGTAGTAAACCATTCTGGTTCGTGGGCAGCATCAGCATATCCTATAATAGTCGCTAAAGGTGTTACGTTTAATTCCTTTGCTTTTTCTTCACTCATTAGTACTAAGGCAGCAGCGCCATCATTGATCGTAGAAGCATTTGCAGCGGTTACCGTACCGTCTTTTGTAAAAGCAGGTCTAAGTGATGGAATTTTATCCATTCTTACGTTCTTATACTCTTCGTCTTGATTTACTATTGTAGGTTCACCACGACGTTGAGGTACTTCTACAGGAACAATTTCATTGTTGAATTTACCTTTTTCCCATGCCTCAGAAGATCTATTGTAAGATTGTATGGCGTAATTATCTTGATCCTCTCTAGAGAATTCATATTTTGTTGCACAGGCATCTGCACAAACACCCATAGCATTTTCATCGTAAGCATCTACTAAACCATCTTTTTGCATCCCATCTACAAGTGTAGTAGGTCCAAATTTTTGGCCATTACGCATATGCACGTAATGAGGAATTAAACTCATGTTTTCCATACCACCTGCTACTACAATAGAAGCATCGCCTATTGCAATTGCTTGAGCAGCTTGCATTACGGCTTTCATTCCTGAAGCACATACTTTGTTAATAGTAGTACAAGGAACAGTATTTGGTATTCCAGCGTAAATAGCTGCTTGTCTTGCAGGAGCTTGACCTGTTCCTGCAGAAACAACATTACCCATGATTACTTCTTCTACTAAAGAAGCGTCTAAATTTATTTTATTTAAAGCGCCTTTAATTGCTGTTGCGCCTAATTTTGGTGCTGATACAGTGGATAAACTACCCATAAAACTTCCTATAGGAGTTCTCACTGCAGATACGATTACTACTTTTTTCATTTTGTCGAATAATTAGTTGTGCGAAATTAATAAATTTAAGCGCAATGAACTGGGATGATTTTAAAAAAAGGAGGTGAATCTTGTTAATCTTTACTTATTCTTCAGCGTTTTTACTTTATTTACTCCTAGAGCATTTATGAATTCTCCTAAAATCAATTGTTAAGCTTATATTTTCTATTTTTGAAATACATTAACAAATCCTAATGAGTACATTTTTAGATAATCTCTATAAAAATCAATCTACCGTATATAAATATTTCATCTATATACTTTCTACTGTGCTTATTGTTTTTTTCTTTCCGAAAGGAGGGAAGTTTAAGTATGAATTCCAAAAAGGAAAACCTTGGCAGTATGATAATTACTATGCTCCGGTAGATTTCTCTATAAAAAAGTCTGACGATGACATAGAGAAAGAGAAAGCTGCGATTAAAAACCGACAAATACCGTATTACTCTTATGACAAGGAGATTGCAAAAGGGGTATACGGCGCTTATGCTTCTGAGTTTAAAAGATTGATAGACGGCTTATCTGAAGTGCCAGCAAATAAAGATAAACTTTATGATGTTGGTGAAAATATATTGAATGTTCTTTATGAAAAAGGAGTGTCAAATGATGCCGCAATTAAATCTACTTCCAATAGTATAAATCTTATTCGGAATAATGAGGAGATAAGAATTAACAGTAATCAGCTTTTTACAAAAGAAGATCTGGATAGTGTTATTAATGTTGTTCTTAAACGAAACAATGTTTCTAATTTAGAAAAGGAGTACCAAAGGCTGCTTTTTGAAATAGTGGAGCCAAATGTGTTTCAGGATAGAGAATTGTCTAAGAAAGTATTAGAAGATGCATATTCTAAGCTGTCTTATACGCGCGGCACTGTAGATCAAGGCAAGTTAATTATTGCTAAGGGAGAGGTGGTCGAATCTGAAAATTATAAAATTCTATCATCGCTTAAAAGTGAGTATGAGTCAGAATTGTGGACCTCAAATAATTACTATTTTATTTTATTTGGCTACTCCGTATTGGTGGCGTTGGTGCTGATGATGCTTTTGCTTTTCTTAAAGAAATATAGGAAAGACATATATAAAAATAATACGAAAGTTACTTTTATCTTCTTCAATATACTGATCATGGTATTTGTGACCACCTTGGTGGTTAAGTATAATGAAGCATATGTCTTTGTAGTTCCGCTTTGTATCTTACCGCTGATCTTAAAAACATTTTTTGATGCGCGTTTAGGGCTGTTTGTACACGTTTTAGCCGTGCTTATCTTAGGCTTTGTAGTGCCTAATAGTTTTGAGTACGTTTTTTTGCAAATTATTACTGGTATTGTAACTATTCTAACGGTTTCAGAATTGTACAAGCGTGCGAATCTCTTTATCTCTGTGGGGCAGATTATCCTTATTTATATTGTCGCGTATTTTGCGTTTCATATAATTCATGAAGGAAATCTTGATAATGTTCAATGGTTAGTTTTCGGCTTGTTTTTATTGAATGGGATGATCACTCTTTTTGTGCAACCATTAATTTATATTTACGAGAAGGTATTTGGTTTGGTCTCTGATGTTTCTTTATTAGAGCTGTCTGATACAAATTCTAGACTTTTAAAAGAATTATCCAACAAGGCTCCTGGGACATTTCATCATTCTTTACAAGTGGCTAATTTGGCAGAGGCGGCAGCCAATGAGATAGGAGCAAATGCTATGCTGGTTAGGGTAGGGGCATTGTATCATGATATTGGTAAAATGAATAATCCAACGTATTTTACGGAAAACCAAATTACCAATGTTAATCCGCATGATGAATTAGCGCCCATAGATAGTGCGAAGATAATTATAGATCATGTTATCGGAGGTATTGAATTGGCTAGAAAAAATAATCTTCCCGACCGGATTATAGATTTCATTCGGGTGCATCACGGCACTACTTTGGTCTATTATTTTTATAAAAAGCAACTAGAAATTGATGGGGAGGTGAACGAAAAAGATTTTAGATATCCAGGACCGACTCCTTTTTCTAAGGAGACAGCTATTTTGATGATGGCTGACTCCATAGAGGCAGCTTCAAAAAGTTTAAAAAATCCTACGTTCTTGATTATTGATGAATTTGTAAATAAGATAATAAGCGGACAGATGAACGCCAATCAGTTTTTAAATGCGAACATCACTTTTAAGGAAATTGAAGCCATAAAGAAGGTGATGAAGCAAAAACTAACAAATATTTATCATCTAAGAGTCGAGTATCCAGAGTAGTAGAAAATAGATGAAAAAAAAGTAAAAAAAAAGTTGCGATATCGTATTCTAAAAAGTACATTTGCAACCGCATTTTAAATGCAAGATAATTGAAATTACTGGAGAGGTGCCTGAGTGGCCGAAAGGAACGGTTTGCTAAATCGTCGTACATCAAAAGTGTACCCAGGGTTCGAATCCCTGTCTCTCCGCTTTTTTTTATTATTGATAGAGATAGTGCTACAACACTTCTCGGGGTGTAGCGTAGCCCGGTTATCGCGCCGCGTTTGGGACGCGGAGGTCGCAGGTTCGAATCCTGCCACCCCGACCAAAGCCTTCTGAGAAGTCAGAAGGCTTTTTTTATGTTCAAAAAGTTCTCCTGCCTAGTACTTCTTCCTCCTCTTTAATTAGTCTGATTTATTAGTTTGCAACTTTGATATGTTAGCAGAAAGAAACAATTACCTTTCTAAGGTATCTATGACCATAATTAGGGCCCAGAATTGATTTTTTGATTGCTGGTGGCAGCTTAGTAATGAAAGCAATTAAGAATGCTTTATGTGTTATTAGAATAATTTCGGATTTGAAATTACAAATTCTTTTTTCTTTACGGATATCCTGAAATAAATAGTGAGTGGAGTCTTGTTATTTGGGTTTCTAAGTAGTACATTAATCTTTAGAAACTATCCCAAAGCTGTTATCAAATTAAGGTCTTTTTCAATTAGTAAAAGTATAGGAGTTCAAAGGAGAAATATTCGATACTACTGCTAACCAATAAACCACCTTATAAAGGTGGTTTATTATATAAATACGATAAATTAATTTGCGTATTCTTGACTAGTTTTGAGCTTCTAATTTATCTAATCGCTTTTGTAGCTCAATATATTTAGCATCTAGTGCTTCTAACTTTTTGAGCTTCTTTTCTTGTTGAATAATGTACAAGGTTAACTCTTCTATTTTTTTAAGTAGATTCATGTCCATTTCTCCTTGTAATACTCCGTTTTCTTCAAATTCTTTTGCTGAAGGTATTTCTGGGAGGTGGCTATTTTCTTTTATGTATTGTTCTAAGTCTTCTATGGTTCTTAGGTTATATTCTTTTTTAAATACATAATCAGGAGCAGGAACACTAAGGTCTATTTTTACTTCCTCTGCATGAATATTACCTTTAACAGTTAATTTCATATCTGGAGTTGTTGTTCCAATGCCTATATTGCCATTTGCACGAGCAATACTAATAGCATTCATATCATTTGTATTATCGGTACTATTTACATTGTTAACACCAATATTTAAAATATTATTTGTGCCATCATAATTGATAAAACCACCTTGAAGGTTATCTTGGGTAAAACGTAAATATCTAGAAGTATTTAATCCGTAAATTGTGACATCACCTTCATTTACTTGAAGTTTAGTAGTGGGACTAGAAGTTCCAATGCCTACACTTCCGTTCGCGGGAAATATGTTTTGTGCATTCACACCTAAACTTGTACCCACTAATAGGATTGAAAAGATTACCTTTTTCATAGTACTATAATTTTATTCTTTTTTTATTAATTGCTAACTGTAGGGATTTAACCTCTCAAGATTGTGTTGTTTTAAAAGATTTAGCACTACTATTAATTGCTTCTTTTTATTACCAAATAAGGGATTCCACTAGCTGAAAATTCGTTATTTAGCTCAGAACTAAATCGTATACCTAATGTTATTTCTGTATCCGGAAGCTCATTAATAATATCATTAGAACGCTCAGTTTGCTTATTGTCAAAGATAGCATTGGTTCTAATTAATGTATTGTTAATCCCTATATTACTCGTTACATTATAAAGTTCAACTAAAGCAAAGTTAAGCGTATTGTTTACGTAAGGATCTAATTCAAAAAAGATAGCACCTACATTTTCAAAATTACTTTTATTGAAACTAATACCAGATACAATAATGGGTGTGCTACTTGTTGTAGTTGCAGCGGTACCAATACCCTCTACAATTTTAATTCTAATCTCTTCATTAATAATACCATCCAAGCCATTACAAACGTATTTGGTGATTAGAATTTCTGCTTCGTCTAGGATTTGATTTCCATTTAGGTCTATCCCTGTATCTATTTTAATTCCTCCGTTTTCACAGAACGTTCCATTTGGTTCATCGGTAATATTAATTAAGCTCAAGCCACTGTTTTCTTCAAAACAGGTATAGGTCGTATATTCTACTTCAGTATCATTTAGTACGCCATCATTATTTATATCTATACCATAATCAACTTTCAGGCCTCCGTTTGCACAGTTAACCCCTGCATTTTCATTCGTAATTCTAGTTAACCCATTATTGTCACCATCAACACCATTACAGATAAAGGCAGAAGAAGTTATTTCGCTTTCTTCCAAATTACCGTTTCCGTCGATGTCTAAACCTGAATTTATTTTGATACCTCCATTAGCACAATTCGCTCCTGCAGGTTCTGTTATTACTGTAGTTAAACTAGTACTACCATTTATGCCATTACAAACATATCTAGTATTCTGAATTTCATTAGCTTCTAAAATACCGTTTTCATTGGCATCTAATCCTGTTTCAATTTTTTGCCCGCCATTTTCACAATTGCTCCCTGGAGCTTCGTCAGAAATGTTTATCAAGCTAGTAGCACCATCAGATCCTTGGGCACCAGTAGCACCCGTAGATCCTTGATCACCTTCACAGGCTATAAATAGAAATGATATGATTAAAAAAAATAAATTTATTTTTTTCATGAATTTTAGTAATTATATTATAATTGATCCTATTTTTTTTCACCTTAAAACTCTAAGGAAATGAAAAAATACGTATGCAAAATTAAGGTATTTATAGAACATAATTGTACTAAGTTTATTTACATGCCAATTAGCGTAAAACTATTGGTTGTAATGAATAGTCTCATATATTTTTTATAAACTAAGGTTGCAACATGAAAATATAGGGAATTATAAGAATATATTAAATAGATTTCTTTCAAATTCATGAAATTCTAGATGAAAGTACTTTTTAGCTACAATTTTTATAGAAAATTTGCATTGATTATTCCGTCACCAACATTGCCATAATTTCGGTATTTCCTTGCATTTCAGCATGTGCCAAAGCTGTATTACCTCTATTATCTTTAATTGTTTTGTCGGCCTTATTCTGAAGTAAGTAATTTACGATTTCAGTATGGCCAAAAGTACTGGCGTAAATTAATGCGGTAGCATCATTAGCATTCTGCTCATTCACAGATGTACCATTGTCAATTAATGTTTTAGCAATATCGAGATAGCCTTTAAAACAAACACCCATTAGTGCGGTATTGCCAGAAAAATCTTTGGCATTTACGGCACAACCATGTTGTATTAAAAAGTTTACAATTTCCAATTGATTGCTATAAGCCGCTAAAATTAGTGGTGTAAAACCTTTGTCATCTACGGCATTGATTATATTATTATTGGCATTATACAGGGTGGTGATTGTATTTAAATCGCCATTTCTTGAGGCTTCAAAAATAGATTGTGCATTCATAGTTGTACTGTGTATTAAAATTAAAAGGACTATTGTATATTTTTTCATAGGAAATAAGTTGATGAGAGGGAGTTAGGTACACTCCCTCTAGTATAAATTGTTTTATTACTTCATAAAATCTTTCTGAGAATAACCAAGCGCTTGCGCTACTCTCATTCCAAAATTACTATCAGCTTTGTAGAAGTAGGTAATCATTGTTTTTTGAATGTTCTTGTCCGTTACTTGACTTAAATCTCCCGTTAAGTTTTTAATCAAATTATTTTGTTCTTGAGTTGTCAATGTTCTATAGAAATCACCTGCTTGAGCAAAATCATTCGTCTTTGTAATTTTCTTTTGAACAATAGTTACATTTGTAAGTGTTGTTTCTGATTGTTTATACTGTTTGTCTTCTGTCAGGTGCGCCTTGCTGCTCGGTTGGTAATTGACGTCTGGATTTTCAAATTTCTTATTACCATAGCTACCCCAGCTATCAGAGTTATAATTGTTTGGAGTTTCTAGAGGCTGATTTATTTTTAATTGCTGAAAATTAGGACCAAGTCTATGTCTTTGCGTATCAAAATAAGAAAACAATCGTCCTTGTAAAAGCTTGTCCTCAGAGGGTTCAATGCCGGGAATTAGGGAGCCTGGAGAGAAGGCAAGACTTTCTACTTGTTCAAAATAATTAGTTGGGTTTTGATCTAATGTCATCGTACCAATCTTAATTTTTTTAATTGTATCTGCAGGCCAATCTTTGGTAGCATCTAAAGGCCAAAAATCAAAAGAATGTAAGTTTTCTGGCTTAATCATTTGTACATATAAATCCCACTGTGGGTATTTTTTCTCTGCGATATCTTTTCGTAAACTTACGGTGGCATGTTGCCAATCTAAACCTTGTTGTTTTGAAGCTTCTTCTATAGTTAGGTTCTTTTCTCCTTGTTTAGAAACCCATGAATATTTTATATAGGTAACCTTACCATCTTTATTAATCCATTTATAACCATGAACACTACTACCATTCATGTATTGATAGCCTTTAGGAATTCCTAAGTCGGTATATAATCGCGTTAGCATATGTGTAGCTTCAGGTACGTGGGAAAAGAAATCAAAAAACCGGTTAGGATCTTGCTTATTGGTTTCTGGTGATGGCTTAAGAGAATGCACCATATCTGGGAATTTAATCGCATCTCTGATAAAGAAAATAGGTAAATTATTCCCTACAATATCATAATTACCTTCTGTAGAATAGAATTTCACGGCAAAACCTCTTGGGTCTCTTGCTGTTTCTGGAGATCCTTTACCGTGTATTACGGTAGAAAAACGAGCAGCCACATCGGTTTTTTTTCCAGCTGTAGTAAAAATTACTGCTTTGGTATACTCAGACATATCTTTGCTGGCTTCAAAATAACCAGACGCGCCAGCACCTCTTGGGTGAACTACACGTTCAGGAATTCGCTCTCTATCAAAAGCAGCTAATTTTTCAATTAGAAAGATATCCTCTAATAATACAGGACCGTATTCACCAACAGTTTTTGAGTTTTGATTGTCACCAACAGGAACCCCGCCATTGGTGGTAATGGTGTTACCAGATTGGGATACGCACACCATGGAGACAGATACCATAAAAAGTAGTACTAATTTTTTCTTCATTTTCATATTTATTTAATTTATTAAGACAGGGTAAAATTGATGTACTTTAGGGTATTAATCAAATTAATACTTTATATATTTGTATTGTTAAAATCTATATTAATACAGAATGACCTTACAGCAACTAGAGTATGTAATTGCCTTAGATACTTACAGACACTTTGTTACGGCAGCAGAAAAGTGTTTTGTGACGCAACCGACAATTACCATTCAGGTAAAGAAACTAGAGGAAGAAATTGGTTTTTTAATTTTTGATAAAAGTAAATTCCCCTTAAAACCCACAGATTTAGGTGAAATGTTTGTTCAGAAATCAAAAGTAATTCTGCGTGAAGTGGGAGAGCTGAAAAATATGGTAAGTGTAGAATTAGATAATCTAGAAGGAGTATATCGCTTAGCGGTACTTCCAACAATTTCTCCATATTTAATTCCCTTAATTTCTGGTGCTTTTTCGGAAAAATATCCAAATACAATTCTCAAAATACAAGAAATGGAAAGTGACCAGATTATCTTGGCACTTCAAAAAAAAGAAATTGATATTGGGATATTAGTAACCCCATTAAGTGAGCCTTATATCAGAGAGGTTAAACTATATAATGAACCCTTTATTTTTTATGGTCAGAAAAATTATTTTCCAGCACATAAAAAAAGTATTGCTGTAACTGAAATTGAAACGCTAGATAACATTTGGCTTTTAGAAAAAGGACATTGTTTTAGAAATCAAGTCTTGAATATCTGTGGAAATGTGGAAAGCAGTAAAACTATTCAGTTTCAAAGTGGTTCTATTGAAGCTTTAAAGAAGATGGTAGATAATTATGGCGGATTCACTTTAGTGCCGGAAATGGCTATTGATAGGGGAGATAAGGGGACTATTATTCATTTTACAGAACCTAAGCCAGTACGGGAAGTGAGTTTGGTAACGCATCATTCTTTTAGTAAAGATGTTTTGTTAGATGCCTTGCGCTTAGAAATTTTAAATAAAACGCCCGAAGAATTTGTGAAAAACGAGCGCTTTATTAAAATAAACTGGAGATAATAAGGGCTTACTTTAAATGTTCAAGTAAGTCTTGAGGTTCTGCTCTATTTCTATAATCAGCATCTAAAAATGCGTATTGAATTACTTTGTTTTGTCCAATAATATAGGTGGCTGCTAAGGGTAATTCCCCTTTATCGTTTCCATTAAATTTGCTTAATTCAAAACCATTTTCATAGATTTCTTTTACATCTTCGGTCAGTTTAAATACAACCTTATATTCGTATCCAACTTTATTGTCAAGATCACTTAATACTTCAAATTCTAAATCGTTTTTTTCTTTAGTAGAAATAGAATTATCAGGCGTTTCTGGTGTGATTGCCAAGAGACTAGCTCCTAATTTTTTAAACTCAGGGAGCATCTCTTGCATGTAATGCAATTGCATGTTGCAATATGGACACCAACCTCCTCTGTACCACATCAAAATTACAGGACCGTTTTCTAGTTCATCATACAATGTGATTTTTTTGCCTAATGCATTAGGTAGCGTAAAATTTATTGCGGTTTCGCCTACTTGCAACGCGTTACCAACGATGTTACATTCTACGACTGCAGCAATACCTTCAGCATATTTTTGTTTTTTATCTTCAGAAGCCGAACTATCAAAAGCGGCTTTCTTTTCGTTAATCTCTTTTTCTAAAGGTCTTATTTTTTTGGTATTTTCCATGTTCTCTCTTTTTAAGTTAGTACGTTTTATAATGTCATAATTACAATAGTAAATTACTGTTTTAAGAAACCTGAAGTTACGCATATACTAATTGCGTCATGCAAATCTGATGCTATAAGCGCATAAAATTTAGTGTTTAGATTAGTTTATTTTTGATTCATATTTTTTTGAGTAAGAACAAGTTAAGCTAAACGTTTCAGTTTAATTATATTTTCAATTGGAAATACCTTAGTTTTAACAGTAAACACCAATAGAGTAGATATGGATAATATACTAACCTTTAGCTTAACCGTATTTATGGGTTTTTTTGCTATCATGAATCCTATAGCAAATACACCTATTTTTTTAGGTCTTGTAGAAGGTAAAGATAAAGAACAGAAAAAAAAGATTGCAAAAACGGGAACCATCACGGCTTTTATAATTGTGGTGTCTTTTATTCTTGCCGGGAAATATATTTTTGAACTTTTCGGAATTACCATTCCGGCATTTAAGATTACCGGAGGGATATTAATATTCTATGTTGGATTCGAAATGTTGATGTCTAAAAAATCTAAGATTCATAGTTCGGAAGATAAAGAAGATGATAACAGTGTAGGGATATCACCTTTAGCTATTCCCATACTTGCAGGGCCGGGGACGATCGTAACAGGAATGAATTTTGTGACCGATGCCAGTTATACACATATAGGTGTGGTCATTGGTATATTTGGGTTAATGATTTTCTTAACGTATGTAGCTTTTGTTTTAAGTGATGTCATTGTAAAGAAAGTAGGGCAGAATCTAATTTCTGTTATAGGAAAATTAATGGGACTTATTCTGGCTATCATTGGAACAGGTATGATTGTAGAAGGTATTAAACTTAGTTTTAATCTTTAGTAGTTTATTATACCTTATTTTAGTGCAGGTATACCATGAATGATTCAATAACTGGGATAAATGATTTTTTTAAGAATTCTTTTTTTTATTGTCATAGTGTTTCAGGTTTCTTGTCAAGAGGTAAAGAAGGAGAGTGCTAGTCCGTCTTCCATTGCGGAGAAATCTATAATAAAAACGGAACCACAGATAACTAGATTAGATACTATTTTAGCAATTTTTGAGCAGAAACCGATTTATAAAGCTAGAGGTTTTGATTTTCCTATCGCTAAGCCTAATGCTAAGGGCTATTATAATGCACAACCTTTTGGAACTAACAATCATCTTGGAGAAGATTGGAATGCTGACACCGGCGGAGATTCCGATTTAGGAGATCCTATTTATGCAACGGCAAATGGTTTTGTTAATTTTGCTACTGATATAGGTAGTGGCTGGGGAAAGGTCATCCGTATATGGCATACCACAGTAGATGGAGTAGTAGTAGAGTCTTTGTATGCACATTGCGATACGATACTTGTGGAACAGGGCCAATATGTTTTTAAAGGCGATACTATTGGAACCATAGGAAACGCAGGTGGTATTTATTTAGCTCATTTACATTTCGAAATTAGAGATGATGTATTATTGCCTATAGGAGCAGGTTATGCTATTGAAACAGAAGGATACCTAGATCCTACTAAATTTATCAAGGCGCATAGACAATAGCCGTGCAGAAGCCATAAATTTTATGAAAATGAAAATAAAAAAACTTGCTTACCTTTTAATAGCGCCATTTATAGTTCTTTTATGTATGGCGGCGGGAAATGAGCGTAGCGCTAATACTCCTCAGGATATTGAAATAAAGAAAACTTGGAATTCTTTTTTAAAGGCTATTGAAAAAAAAGAGAGAAGGTCTTTTAAAGACCTGTCTAAATCTAAAATTAGATGCTACCCTTGTTTAGAGAATACGCCAGAAGAACAAGCGTATATTGCTCAATTACATGAAACAGACACATTATGGTATGATACCATTTATGAAGATTTAATCTATGTGCCTGTTGATACTTTTATTTCTCAAGATTTTGATCTGTTTTTCAATCCAGAGTTTGTAACCCTTTTAAAAGAAAGAGAAACTACTTTTTACAAACAAGACTTGGAGGGGGTCTCCTATTGGGAAATTTTAGTCACCACCACAGAACCAAGCTTTTTTCATGAAGGAGGGCAACATCATTTTAGATTTGAAAAATGCGCTGATGGATGGAAACTCAACGATATAGGAACCATACCTTAATCCAGTAAGCTATCGAAAAAAAGCAAGGTATCTTTAATGTGTTCTTGCCAGTAGCTCCATTCATGTTTTCCTTCAAACTCTAGGTAGGTATGTTGTATTTGCTCCTTTTTTAATCGTTGATGCAGTGTTCTGTTTTGTTCTATTAGAATATCATTTTTACCACAATCAAACCGGAACGGAGGTAAACGCAATTTATTTTTTTGCAATAATAAAAATACATCTTCATCGGTCAGGTTTTCCTGATTGTAATTGTTTTCATCTTCCTCTACAAATAAATGCATTTGGTTTTTATTCGTAATAGAAGAATGGCCAGATAGTCCTTTATAAATTTCAGGATATTTAGCTCCCAAGCGCAACGCACCATATCCACCCATTGATAATCCTGCGATACATAATGGAGATGTTTTACTGGTACACGCTATATTTTCTATTACGGCTTGGTTAACATCTGTGGTAATCCACGCTTCAAAGTCCTTACCAGAATGTGGTAAATAAGCAGAGCCGTCTCCCCATAGCCCATCAGAGGGCATAGCAAGTACCATAGGTTTTATTTTCCCTTCTTGCATCATTTGCAATGCAGTGAAATGTACGCCTGCCTTATGTGCCCATATCCAAGCGCTGCCATATACACCATGTAGGAGCGTAATTATAGGCACATCTTTTAGACCTTTAAAAGGAGGTACAAAAACACAGATATCACCACGCCCTTTTAAATTTGGCGTTTTAATAGTCATGAATCTTAGATGGTTACTTTCAAATTCAGGGTTCGATAGTTCTGTGGTTTTAAACGTGGTCATAATTTTTTAGTTGAAATTAATCAAAAACAATAACGCCCTTTGCATTTTTACCCGAAAGCATATCATCAAAAGCAAGTTGTAAATTATCAAGAGCATACGTACGGGTAATCATTTCATCTAGCAATAGATCGCCATTTTTGTAATGTGCTATAATCTTAGGGAAATCTGTTTGCGGATTGCATTTTCCATATAACGGATTGATGTAAATTTTATCCCATTCAAAGAGCGACATGTCGATTAAAACTTCTTCTTCTATACCGCTTACTTGTACTGCTGTTCCTGCATTTCTGATCATAGCTAAAGGAGCAGCACCCAGCGCTGGTATTGCTGTACATTCAAAGGCATAATCTGCACCACGACCATCGGTCATTTTTCTTACTTCTTTCGCAGCTTCTAAAAGTCCCTTATCATTTTTACTAGCAAGAATAGTATGTGTGGCTCCAAACTGTTTCGCCATTTCTAAGCGATTCTCATTTATATCAATTGCTATAATTTTAGATGCTTTAGAAACTTTTGCTCCTTGAATAACATTTAATCCTACCCCTCCTGTACCTAACACAACTACGGAGCTATTTTTGGTTACTTTAGCAGAATTTACAGCAGATCCGTATCCTGTCATTACTCCACAACTAATAATACTTGCAGCTGGAAAAGGCATTTTATCGTAAGTATTTTTCACGACGGCAGATTCTTTTACTAAAGTATATTCTGATAATGTTCCAATATTAAAGGAGCGTATAATAGGGGTGTTATTCCATTTGGTGCCTTCTAAATGCGCATGGCCTGGCGTGTATCCATTTCCTCCAGCAACTACGGGCGAATTATTTTCGCAAATATGTTGGTTTTTTTCTTTGCATTGAAAACATGTACCACAAGGGGTGGCCCAGTTTAAAATTACAGCATCACCTACCTTAACGGTCGTTACCTTAGCACCAATTGCTTTTACAATTCCAGCGCCTTCATGACCCATAACAATAGGTTTTCCCCAAGAGAGCGAATCATGATCTGTATGGCAAAGTCCAGCAGCTTTTATGGCCACCAATACTTCATCTTCTTGTGGGTTTTCTAGGGTAACATAGTCAATAAGAAATGATCCGTCACCTTTTGCAATAGCACTTTTTGATTGTATAGACATAATAATAGTTATAAAAAGCTAGTTGGAGTTATAGTAATACTTGAATCTTTAATTTTTTCTTTATTTAGTTGTTGCTTCGATTGAATGAATCTTCCGCCTAGAATATATGCTTTTGCATTGTTTACAGCATCTACAGCCAGTAATTCATCATCCTTAAAATACCAAAAAGAGACGCTTTTTTCTTTGGCGGTTTCAACACGTTTTATCAATTGATTATAGCCTGTGGTAAGTCCCACTATTTGTAACTTTACATCATATTGATCTGACCAAAACCAGGGGATTGTATTATAGTGTTTCTCATGGCCACAAATACTGGAAGCCGCTACTTTAGCTTGATCTACCGCATTTTGTACAGATTCTAATCGGATATTTTTGTTGTAATGAGGGCTGTAGTGATTGGTGCAATCTCCAATAGCATAAATAGCTTTATTACTGGTCTTGCAGGTACTATCTACTTTAATTCCATTTGCTAGTTCTAACCCTAGCTGTTCCGCTAATTCTGTATTCACCAAAATACCAACGCCTACTACAATGATATCAGCTTCATAAATACTACCATCATTACAGCTAATGATGTTTGTTTTATTATGATGTGCTAATTGGGTTACGTTTTTGTTACAGTGTATGGCAACAGCATTATCATGATGTAATTTTTCGAAAAAGTGAGACATTTCAGGGGCTGTCACTCGTGCTAACACTCGAGGTTCTCGTTCTAAAACTGTGACAGTTGCACCTAGTTTTTTTAAAGATGCGGCAGTTTCTAACCCAATATAGCCACCACCAATGATCACTACTTTTTTAGAGATTGATTTTTTTAATGCGGTTCTTATGGCTACGGCATCTACAATAGAGCGCATGGGGAATATATTTTTGACAGACGCTATTCCTTCAATATTCGGAATTAGAGGTCGTGCTCCTGTAGCTAATACTAAAAAGTCATAGTGATATTCTTTTCCGTTGGGGCAAGTAACGGTTTGATCTTTTGCATTGGCAGAAGCAATACTTATCCCAAGTTTTAAAGTGATATCATCTGTTGTATAGCTTTCTAATGGATATAGGGCATCAATTTTTTGATGGTCTTCTGCATTTAAATATGACTTAGAAAGGGGTGGTTTGTGATAGGGGAGCGTGGCCTCCTTATCAAAAAGTAATATAGAACCCTGCCAACCTTCTTTTCTAAGGGCGAAAGCAAAATTTACCCCAGCATGACTGGCACCAATAATGATACACGTTTGTGAACTTTTTTCTGTCATCAAATCTATTTTGCAACATTAACAACTATGCCATCAATAGCATCAGTGACTTGAATTTGACAGGACAATCTGCTGTAATTTGTGGTTTTATCATCAAACTCTAGCATATCACTTTCCATTTCGTTTGGTGGACCTATTTTTGTCCAATCTTCTGGTTGTACGTAAATATGACAGGTAGCACAAGAGCATACCCCTCCGCAATTTCCTTCAATTCCTTCAATCTTGTTTTGCAGCGCTAACTCCATCAAATTACCAGAGTTACCGGATACCACGGTGCTTTTATTATCGCTTGAAATAAATGTTATTTGAGCCATTACTTATATTTTATTGAATTTTACGGTTAAAGAATCAAAACCTACTTTACGTTTAAAATCACCTAGATCCTCTATATTATCCTTAGCGTCATGAATGTCTATGCTTTTTACTTTAGCTATTAAAGTGCGTAATAGTACTTTCATTACTTGCCTTGCATGAGTAGCTCCAAGACAGTTATGCGTGCCAAAACCAAAGGCTACATGCGGATTTGCTTTTCGGTCTAAAACAACTTCGTCAGCATTTTCAAATACAGTTTCATCTCGGTTTGCTGAAGCCCAACACAGCGAAATTCTGCTATCTGCCTTTACAGCATGTTGGCAAACCATAGTATCCTGCGTAGCCACACGTCCCATTTGCGTTAGGGGCGAAAAGTAACGAATAAGTTCTTCTATCGCAGTAGGTAATAATTCGGGCTCTTTTCTGAGCCACTCTAAAGATTTTGGATGTTCTGCGAAATAAGCAATACTGTTAGTCACCGCATTAATAACAGTGTCTCTACCTCCGGCAAAGGTTAAAATTAGCACCCCCTTAGCTTCTTCTGCAGTTAGCTTTTTGCCATCTACTTCCGCTGCTAATAAAACAGCATAAAAATCCTTACCTGGATTTGAGCTACTTTCAGCTAATTTTTGGTCTATATAATCGTAAAGAACATTTGCTTTTGCACCATCTAAAGCAGAATCTTTACTTCTAAAAACATGGGTGCCCCAAGATATCCAAGTCTGTGCTTCCTCAAAGGGTACATTAAACAATAAGGTGAGCGCTTGAGATTGTAATACCAATGCAAAATCATGAATCACTTCAAAAGAATCTTGCTCCAATACCTTTGTAACCAAAGCCTCAATCTGTAAGGTTAATTCTTCTTCGTATTTTTTTTCTAATGGCCGCTTAAACCATTTTTCAACCACCTCCCGATAAGCACCATGTTGCGGAGGATCTACTTCAAACGGAATTTGGCGAATACTTCTGATATTTACCTCCGAAGGAATAACGATGCGTCCAGGAATAGCTCCTGAACTATAGCTTTTCCAATTATGTGCAGCCCTACGTACTTCCTTATGCCCTAGAATCATGGCAACAGGATCATTTTGATCATCCATTTCTCCTATGCCTGTTTCCTGTCTTGCCTTTTTAAAAGGATCTGTGAAAATACTTTCCTTCATGAGTGGTTTATATTTATGATTTTAGATAGTAGTTTTGATTGCTTCAAAAATCTATTTTTTTAAGAAACCAAAAATTCTCTTTATTGACCTCATAAGTGCTTAAATTGACTTTCTATTGTTATTTTGCTTCTTATTGATGTTATAATTGATTATTTTCGAGTAAAAATATTTTAAATTGAAAGCAGAATTTGAAAAAATTAGAGTCACCAATAACAGCTCCTTTAGTGCCTTTGTGTATGAAAGTGATGAGTTTGATGCACCTTGGCATTTTCATCCAGAATTTGAACTAACATATATTATTAAAGGAGAAGGGGTGCGCTATGTAGGTAATAGTGTGCAACAATTTGAAGCTGGTGATTTTGTGCTTTTAGGGAGCAACTTGCCGCACTGTTGGAAGAATACTTCTGAAGATGCAACCTACGTTAAATCAATAGTTTTTCAATGGGACGCTAATCTTTTAGGTGTTGGTTGGTTAGAGAAAAGAGAATTTTATAGTATCAAAAAACTATTAGAACGTGCTTCAGAAGGCATCCATTTTAATGCCATTGTAGCGGCTAAAATGACTTCAAAATTAGAAGAAGTACTTACCAAAGACCCATTAGAGAAACTTCTGTCATTTTTAAAAGTATTAAAAGAAATTAGCGAAATAACTACTTATAACCTCTTGGTAACACCAGGTTTTACACCTATTTTAAATAGTAAAACAAATCATAGGATAGATGTCATTCAAGATTTTGTCGCCAATAATTATACAAAAAAAATAAAGCTAGAAGACATTGCAGGAACACTAGCTATGGGAAACGAAGCTTTTTGCAGGTTCTTTAAAAAATCACACAGCAAATCATTCTTCACGTATTTAAATGAATATCGCATCAATATAGCCTGTAAATTACTTATCGAATCTAAAAAACAAGTAAGCCAGATTGCGTATGAATGCGGGTATGAGAGTCTCCCTTTTTTTTATAGACAGTTTGATAGGTATATGAATTGCTCTCCATTGAGCTTTAGAAAACAATACCTTAAACTCTGATATATATCATAGCTAATATGTAGTTACTTAGGCTACCTTAGCCCTACCGTTAATAGATTATCTTGGGACTGCAAATTTTAATTATACTTTATGTTTTAGTAGCGCTAACCTTAGTGGTGAGTATCTTATTGCATGGCGCAAAACCGTCTAAAACTTTAGGGTGGCTACTGGCAATATTTACTGTACCGGTTGGCGGCATTTTACTCTATTTATTATTAGGGAGAAATAGAAGAAAAAATAAACTAATACGTTTAAAAAAAGAGCGCTTCTTTAAATTTCCAAAACCTTCTTTAGAACAAACCGCTGTAATGCGTGGACAGTTTAAAAAGATCATGACCTTAGTCTACAAAAACTCTCATTTTCCTCCAACGGGAGGTAATAGATTGGTATTGTTAAAAGATGGTAAAACTACTTTTGAAGCCATTTTTAAAGCACTAGAAGCAGCAAAAACCACGATACATCTACAATATTATATTTTTGAAGAAGGCGAATTAGCGGATGCTTTTTTAAAACTTTTTGAGAAGAAAGTAAACGAGGGAGTTTCCGTACGGATGATTTATGATGGAGTAGGTAGTTTTTCTTTAAGTAAAAAATACATTAACAAACTAGAAAGTATAGGCGTATCAGTGTATCCTTTTTTGCCGTTTAAATTCGGGCGTTTTTTTAGATCATTGAATTACAGAAACCATCGCAAAATTATAGTTATCGATGGGCAAATAGGTTTTACTGGTGGCATAAATATCTCCGATAAATATTTAAAAGGGGATGCAACTTTAGGTAAATGGCATGATATGCATTTACAAATTACAGGAACTGCGGCAGAACATTTAGATTATGTTTTCGCATTAGACTGGTACCTCGTGAGTACGCAGGAAATTAATTTGATACCATCTGCAAATAAAGAAAAAGCGGTTCTTGCTAGTAGTTTAGTACAAATTGTCGCAGGAGGGCCCGATGATGACTTTGCCTCGCTTGAGCAGACGTATTTTGCCATGATTAACAAAGCTGAAAAATACATTTATATTACCAACCCTTACATTATTCCAGGGCAGGCTATTTTGCAAGCATTACAGACGGCAGCCCTTAGCGGCGTAGATGTAAGGCTGCTAATTTCAGAACAAGCAGATAGTAAAATAGTAGGGTGGAGTGTGCGCTCTTATTTTGAAACGCTCTTAAAAGCAGGAGTGAAAATATACTTATTTCCTGATGGATTCTTACATAGCAAGATTATTGTAAGTGATGATGCTATTACCACCATAGGTACAGCCAACCTAGATGACCGTAGTTTTGAGCAGAATTACGAAGTAAACGCTCTAATTTATGATGAAGTATTTGCAAAATTGCTCAAAGCAGACTTTCTAAATGATGCGCATATAAGTAAAGGCTTATCTTACACAGAATTTATGAACAGGCCGTGGAGTGATAAGCTTAAAGAAGGTTTTGGTAAATTGTTTAGTGCCCTCTTATAACGCTACAATACAAATAATTTTTCAATGTTTCTCTCATAATTAAGCGTCTTGTGTAACAAAAGTTACGGTAAAGATGAGCATAGCATATTAAATTAGTATTGTGAAAATAGCTAACCAAATAATTTTTATTTTATTTACTACTATTACCTTGTTCAGTACGTTAAAGAATACAGGTACACTAGGGTATTATATTTTGTTTACGGATAATTTTGTTGAGAATTTTTGCGAAAATAAAAGTAGACCAGCGTTGGAGTGTAATGGAAAGTGTGTGCTTTCAAAAATGCTATTACAACAAGCAAGTGAAGATAAAGAACCTTTAAACATAGATTTTTTAAGAATTGAAACAGTATTGTTTTTAGGAACAATATTTAATATTGAATTTGTAGTCCCTGGGAATACATCCTATCTTAATTTAGGATATCATATTACGTACTCCTTTAAACTAATAGCCCAAATAACGCACCCACCACAAATTTAAGATGATACCTCGTTATAAGTTACTGAGCGCTCTTATAGAGCCTTCAGTGCTGTTTACATGTATAATTTTAAATATCAAAAATATGAAAACCACCTATTTTTTGTTGCCTGTGCTTTTTTTATTCGGGCAGCTAATTTCCGCACAAAATTTTAAGGGTAAGGTCCTGGACGAAGAGAACAATAGTCCCCTTACTGGAGCATATATAATAACACAAACAGGAAAAGGTACCTATACCAAAGAAAATGGAAATTTTCAATTGACAGTTCCACGAAAAGGGACTTCAATTACTATTTCATATATGGGGTATAAAACCATCCAACAGGATATTTTTCCGGCCGAAGAAGAAAAGCAATTCTTATTAAAAATGACTCCTATAGAAGTCACAGGAGTTTTGGTTACGGGTAATGCTAAGACAGATCCTGTATTTGCCCTTGAAACTAATGATTACGTTAAAAAAACAGTTCAGCCTAAAAATGTGGCTGATTTGTTTGCCGATGTTAATGGTTTTGCTCTAATTAAACGAGGGAATTATGCTATTGATCCTTCATTTAGAGCTACGCAATATGAGCAATTAAATGTACAGTTTGATGGCGGTACCAAAGCAATGCACGCCTGTCCTAATCGTATGGATCCTATAACAACGCATGTTATTCCTGAAGAGATAGAGAAAATAGAAATTATAAAAGGACCTTATACGGTTCGGTATGGCGCAACATTTGGCGGTATTGTTAATTTAGTAACTCAAAAACCTAGCAATGATGATTTTGGTTTAAGTGGTAGTGTGCATGCGGGGTATGAAGATAATGGTAATTCACTGGTTTCCATGGCTCGTTTGCAACAAGCAACAGAAAAGTACGATCTTGTTGGAAATGTTGGCTTCAGAGATTTTGGAAACTATGAAGATGGTGATGGGGTAGAAATTCCTTCCTCTTTTAGGAGCTTAGATTTTGGATTACGTGTAGGGTATAATATTACCGAGAACCAAAGAATCCAATCGCATTGGAGAAAATCATTCGGAAGAGACGTATTGCACGCAGGACTCCCTATGGATACTGAGGAAGATAATAGTTCTATTATCTCAATTGATTACGCTTTGGATGGTTTACAGGGTGTCTTAAAAGGAGTGGATGCTAAAGCATATTATAGCTATGTAGATCATGTGATGACCAATACACGAAGACCTAGTTTTATGATGACGGAAGCTGTTTCTGCTATAGATGCAACTACCGCTGGAGGTAAAGTAGAATTACACCTTAAACCTTCTGATAAATTTTCGCTATTCACAGGCGTAGACCTTTTGCACATCGCTAGAGACGGAGACCGTACGCGGTTGGTAAAACAAAATATGATGGGAGCAATTTTAACGCCTATAGCATATACAGATAAGGTATGGCAAGATTCTTATATTAATGATTTTGGTGTTTTTGTAGAAAGTAGATATCCTATAAGCCATAAAACTATTTTAGTGACAGGTTTGCGTTATGATGGGGTAACTTCTGAAATAAAAGATCCTGAAGCAGATTTCGCTGCGTTATATCCAGATTTGGATAAAAGAACAGAGCATAATATTAGTGGTACGGCTTCTATAAAATATGCACAATCAGAGCAGTTTTTAATGGAAATAGCGTATGGTAGAGGTGTCCGTTCTGCGAATATGATAGAACGCGTAATTAATCATTTTACAGTAGGTCAAGATTCCTATGAGTACATAGGTAATCCTAATTTAAAGGCTGAAGTAAATAATCAGTTTGAAATTGGTTTTAAAGGATCTTTACCTATTTCTAAAGAAAATGCAGATAAGTTTACCTACCAGACATCGTTTTACTATTCTTTGTATGAAAATTATATTGTTGCTGTAATTGATCCCTCTAAAACACGAAAATTTATGCCGACTAGTGAGCCTTTGAATCCAAAGGTATTTGGGAATTTAGATGAAGCTTATAAAACGGGTTTCGAAATTAGTACTGGGGTAGATTTTTATAAAAATTTTAATTTCACAACAGCCCTAGCTTATGTATATGCTAAAAATAAAGATTTGAGTGAATCTTTGCCTTTAGCGCCCCATTTAACAACGCGTTTTAAACTAGCTTTTGAAAAAGAAAAATTTTGGGCTAGCGCAAATTATACCTTAACTTCTAAACAAGAAAATATTGCTATTTCATTTGGCGAACAGGTAACTCCTGGTTACGATGTTTTAGATGTACGATTGGGTTTTATTCCATTTAAAAATATAACATTAGGGGTCGCAGCGCTAAATGTATTTGATAAAACATACAGTAATCATCTTAATTTTGCTTTCAATAATCAGGCAGCTTTTGGTACGGTTCCGATCAATGATCCGGGTCGGAATTTATCAGCTTTCGTACAATATAAATTTTAATAGATAAAAAAAGTGAGACCTTTTGGTCTCACTTTTTTTTGCTTTTAAATTTAAAAAGAAAATCGGTACTGCTAAGCAGCAAACTATACCTGCTTATTTATAGATATTTACTTTTTCACTGAGGTCAAATACCTTAACTTCCTTCATTTCTTTTGCTACAATACTTGATCCTGCTGCACTTCTATACCCACCAGCACAGTGAACAACAATAGGTTTGTTTCTAGGAATAATTTTAATTGAATGACGAAGTTCATTCAAGGGGATGTTCACCGCATTGGCAAAAACTTTACCTTCTTGTACTTCACTTCTGTTTCTAATGTCTAGAATAGTGTAATCTTCCGTACGACCTTCAAAAGTTGAAAAGTCAAATTTATCTGATTGCTCCATGTCTAAATTTGCTAAAGTTACTACGGCTTTTATTTGTGCTTCGTAGCCAATTTTAGCAATGCGTTCTATAATTTCTTGCCTTTTAGTGATACTATCAACAACCAGGTAATAAGGTTCATTGGGAGCTATGATAGCACCTAGCCAAGTTTCAATTTTATCATCCTCATCTCGTGCCATAATGTTTATGGAATTGGGGAGGTGGTTATTTTTGAAATCAATTTCATTTCTAGTATCTACTACAGTGATATTTTTTTCAACAGTAGCTACCTCCATTAAAAAAGGAATTTTAGCAATACTAGATTCAACAGAGGAGGCGCCACTTTTATTTAGGTCTACATCAAATCCAAAATAAGAAGGAATAAAAGGTTGGTCTGCTAATATGTGATCTGTAAAATCTTTTTCTGACAAATTTTTGAATGCCCAATTACTCTTACGCTCTTTACCAAGTGTGCTGGAAGAGTCAGTACTCATATTTTTTCCACAAAGTGATCCTGCTCCATGAGCTGGATAAAGGATAGTTTCATCGGGAAGTTGCTTAAATTTATTTTGGATGGTTTGAAACATAGCTCTTGCTAATTCTTCCCGTTTAGCTTTCATATTTCCTGCTTTTTCTCTTAAATCAGGCCTACCTACATCACCAATGAATAAAGTATCTCCTGTAAACATGGCATGCTTAGATTTTTTATCTTTTGCTACAATGGTAATACCGTCTGGAGAATGTCCTGGTGTATTTAGCGCGGAGAAAATTACTTCACTCATGGAGAAAGTATCACCGTCATCAAAGGTTTTGTGCGGATAATCTGCACCAACTAATTTACTAGTATAAATAGTAGCACCTGTTTCATTATGGATTTGTAAATGACTGCTTACAAAATCTGCATGCGGGTGGGTCTCAAAAACAGCAACAATCTGCGCATTGTTTTCTTCGGCAAATACATAATAAGGTTTAGGATCCCTGGAAGGATCTACCAAACTAATTTTATCACCACTCAAAATTGCATAAGAGTAATGAGCTAATGGTTTGTCTTGAAATTGTTTAATAATCATAGGGCTTACAATTTTAAGGTTTAAAAATAAAAGAAATATCCATTTCGATATAGTACAACCGAAATGGATATTATAAAATTAAATAGTTTTCTTAGCAAGATACCAAGCTACTTTTTCAAGAGAATCATCTTCTAACCGAACATTAAGTTCGTCTAAGGTTTTAGGAGGAGATACAATAACTTTGTCTCCTCTTTTCCAATCTAGTGGCATAGCTACTTTGTACTCATCAGAAGTTTGTAAGGCATCAAGTGCGCGAAGTATTTCATCCATATTTCTGCCAACGTTTAGTGGGTAATACATTACCAAGCGTATTTTTTTCTTTGGATCAATAAAAAAGACGGCCCTAACTGCCGCAGTTTCGCTTTCATTGGGTTGTAACATGCCATATAATTTAGACACCTTCATGTCAATATCAGCTATGATTGGAAAATCAAAATATACTCCAGTAGTTTCTCGTACATTTTGAACCCACCCTAAATGCGCATGAATGCTATCAATACTTAATCCTAATAATTCCGTGTTAAGAGCGTCAAATTCACCTTTTCGGGTTGCAAAACCACTCATCTCAGTGGTACACACCGGAGTAAAATCTGCTGGATGTGAAAACATTACAATCCATTTGTCTTTAGCAAAATCTGACATTTTGATTTTACCTTTAGTGGTTACTGCTTCAAAATCAGGAGCTATATCTCCTATTCTTGGCATTGAAACAACTTGTTCTGGTACTACATTTACATCACTCATATTATAGTTTTTATCTATCATTAAATATTATTCAATAAAATTAAACTATTACATTAATGCTATCTGTAACCCGAGTTACATTAGAGGTGTTTTAACAATTTTTAACATTTCTAAAATTTGTTATTAATTGGATAATTTAATCAGGAATGGTTTTTATTACATTATTATAATTCATGGCGACTCTTCTTATTTTCATTCCACGAGTTCAAGTTATCAAATGTTAACTCGGCAATATGCTGTAAGGCTTCATTGGTCATGTATCCCTGATGTGGAGTTAACAGCACATTAGGTAAACTTAAAAGCTTTTTTAAGGTATCATCTTTTAATTCTTCGCTTGAAAAGTCTTTAAAAAAAGTTCCGGCTTCTTTTTCATATACATCGGTGCAATAGCCAGCAATTTGTTTGTTTTCAAGGGCATCAATAATAGCTAAAGTATTTACATGCGCACCTCTAGCGGTATTTACGATAATTACATTCTTTTTCATTAAAGCCATTCGTTCTTTGTTAATGAGATAGTGATTATCTTCCGTAAGGGGTATGTGCAAACTTATAATATCTGATGCGCTACAGAGCTGATCTAAACTTTTGTACTTTAAATTATAGGCAGTTTCTAATTCATAGTTGGGAGCAATATCATAGGCTAAAATTGTACAACCAAAACCATGCATGATACTTGCCATAGCAGCACCAATACTACCTGTACCAATTAACCCTACAGTTTTACCTCTTAAATTAAAGCCCATTAAATTATCCTGTACAAAATTATAAGCATTTACTTGCGTATTGGCCGTAACTATTTTACGGTTTAAAGCTAATAATAAGGCTGTAGCATGTTCTGCAATAGCGTAAGGAGAATAGTCTGGTGCATTTGCAACCTTGAAACCATAATTTTTGGCGACACCCAGATTTAAATTGTTATAACCAGCGGAACGCAAGGTGATGTAGCGGACACCTAGTGCCCAGAGTTTTTCTAAGACTAGCGAGGAGGCGTCATCTCCTGAAAAAATAGAAATAGCATTGTAGCCCGTTGCTTTTAAAGCACTTTCACTTGTTAGTGAATCCGGAATAAAATCTAGTTCTTGATTTTTAGTATTGGCGTTTTTTAAAAACGGAATTTCAAAATCTTTACTGCTGTAAAATAATATTTTCATGTGTGGTTGTACTTATACTATTAGTGTTGCTGTATCATTTAATTTTGGAATAGTAACATTCCAATGGTATTCATCTCTAATTTTTACTTTAAATATATCTAAAGCATTGGGCTCTCCGTGAATTAAAAATACGTTTTCTGGTATATTTTTTATTGCACTCAACCAATCAAGTAATTCGTTTTGATCTGCATGGGCAGACAAACTTTCTAAATGCTGAATGGATGCTTTAATAGGGTAGTATTTTCCAAAAATTTTCAATTCATGAGCGCCTTCTAATAACTGTCTGCCGCGTGTGCCTTCTGCCTGATAACCTGCAAGTAATACAGTTGTTGAGGTTTTGCCTATCATTTGTTTTAAATAGGTTAAAACACGACCGCCAGTAACCATACCGCTTCCCGCAATAATTATTTTAGGTCGTGGATTATCAATAGTTTTCCATGTATCGGCATAGGAAGTTATTATATTAAAATGGTTGCACATAGCTTCATATTCCTCGGAAGATAATTTATGCCACTCAGGAAATTCCTCAAATACAGATAGTACATTGTTACCCATTGGACTATCAATAAATATAGGAATGTTCGGAATTTTGTTTTTTTTGTATAATTGCCATAGGGTGTACATTAACGATTGTAAACGTTCTACGGCAAACGAAGGGATAATTAAGTTTCCGCCATTCGTAATTGTCTTATGTACTAAAGCAACTAGCATGCCCTCTACATCTTCTTTAGGATGTAGTTTATTTCCGTAAGTACTTTCTAAAAATAAATAATCTGCCCATTCTGGTTTTTCTGGTTTTGAGAGTAATACGTCCTCAACTCTTCCAATATCACCGGAAAAAACTACTATTTTACCATTAATATCAAGCTCGATAAATGTAGCACCAATAATATGTCCGTTGTATCGGAATCTAAATTTAACAGCGTCAGAGAGTTGAAGCCACTTTCCGCTATCTGCAGCTTCGAACTTTGTAATGGTGTTTTTAGCTTCATCTATGGTATAAAATGGAATTGCTGGGTGATGCTTGCTATACCCTTCTTCGTTAGCTCTCACTGCCTCTTCTTCCTGAATTTTACCACTATCTAAAAGTATAATCTCTGCAATAGCTAAAGTAGGAGCCGTACCTATTATTTTCCCTCTAAATCCTTCTTTTACGAGACGAGGTAAGTAACCAGTGTGGTCTAAATGTCCGTGCGTAAGTAGCACAACATCTATTTTAGAAACATTGATAGGTAAGGGAGTCCAGTTTATTTCACGGAGCTCTTTTAATCCTTGAAACATGCCACAATCTACCATGATGTTTATGTCTGGAGTTTCTATATAAAATTTAGATCCAGTTACGGTACCAGAGGCGCCTAGAAAGTGAATTTTTGCATTTTTCATAAATTAAGGATTACAAAGTTGTTTAAGCTCATTGATAATACTTGTTTTTCTAGAATTGGAAATACCTAAATGATCTAATAAAAATTGTTCTTTCCAGAGTTGTCTGCAGAGTACCACGTCTCTATTTAAGAGATAATGCTTCTCTTTATTTGTTAGTAGCGTAGAAACGGTGATGGGATATAAACTCAAACGATCTATTCTATCTTTTAATCCTTCCTTTTGAGGGAAATCCCAACTTAATAAGTAGAGACCAGCACAATGGCCATAGGCAATAGCATCGCTTGTGAATCTTGTATTAGTTACCACCCAACCTTTATCGATAACCCGTTTTTCTGTTGATTTTGTTTTCCAAAATGTTTTAACATCCCTATACCGAGAATGAATGTATAGCGGAATCTTAACATTACAGTTACGACCTTCTTCTGAATGAAATTTACATTCAATAATAGCCGCTTTATTATTTTTTTCTGCAATCACATCTATCTCATGGGTAACACAAATTCCGTTTAGAATTTCACCAACGGTAGTTGTGTATCCAGAATAAGTTAAAATCGCAGCCACAAAACGTTCAAAAGGAAAGCCTGTTGGGCCTAATTCATAGATGGCTTTTTTTAGCTTGTATTTAGAGGCAAAAACCGATTTATTTCTTTTTAAAAGCGCAAAAGCTCTATTGTAAATTTCTTGTGTAGAAATACCTTCATAAAGTTCCTCCTTTACTTTAGAAAGAATTTCTTCTATTAGGTTATGATTGGCACCACTATATTTTAGGGAATTACGTAATTTATCTAAAGAAAAAAGTGCTTTTTCTCCTGAAGATTTCGTTACTTCAATGGTCATAGCAGGTTCCATATCATTTTTTTAGTTGTACGTCTACTTCGGGTATTTTAAGTAATTGTAGCGTAGTAGAGGCAAAGCTTACTGTACCTTGGGTAGCTTTAATTTCTCGTTGAATTAATTCAAGTAATTCGTGCTTTGTAGCTCTTCTTTTTTTATAATCTGTGATATAACGTAAGTTTATAGCCACCCAATTGTCTGTTAAATTAATAGCGATTGAAGGGGCTAGCTTAGAATCTTCAATATAGTAGCGTTCTACCATTTCTTCCCACTTTGCAGTAGATTTTTCTGTGTAATCTGCTAAAAGTAATTCTGCTTGTTCTAGGACTATTTTTTTTGCAAGGTCTAAATCAGATTCGAAGGTGATAAGAATATTTAATTCGTCCCAAACAAAAGGGAAATCCATAGAATAGTTTTTAATAGGACCCTTAAAAACAAAGGCATTGCTAATTTTTACAATTCTACCGGAATAGTTATCGCTGCTTACCCATTCTCCCATTTCCATTAAAGTGGTATAGATACTATCAATATCTATAACATCTCCCTTTATTCCGTTTATTTCTATCCGATCGCCTGGCTTATAAACACGGACAAAGAAAATATAAAATGATCCTGCTATACTCAAAATTAACTCTTGAAGTGTAAACGTTATACCGGCCGTGAATAAGCCAATTATAATGGTGTAATCTTCCAAGTTTTTTACGGTGAAAGAGATAAGGATTAATAGAGCAATTAGTACGTAGCCAATGATTTCTACGCCTTTTTGTGCCTTATAGCGTATCGCTAAATCTGCAATTCTTTTCTTTAATACTTTCCTTAAGAAACTTATACTTGCTACAATAACCACGACCCACAGTGCTAGCTTGGCTATTTTTAAAGATGTAGGATGTTCTAAGAAGGTATTTAAAATTTCCATGAAAATATATAGGAATATGGTTACTAATAATATTAATGAAGCGCAAGAATAGGTGTTGTGGCTTCGTAGCCAATCTCTTTAATTAAGGGCTTTGAAAATACGGTTCCAAAGAAAAAATGAGAACGGTTTATAAATGCAATCATACTACTGTCTCTACTCGCTACAAATGTGGTGATGCCTTTCGCTACGCTCAATCCTGTGAGTGTATGAAATGTACACTCTATAGTACTAAAAATGGTTTCTAAATATTCTTTACTATCTTGCTGCGTAGTAGATAATTCTTCTGTATTAGTGATATGAAGTATGCGTATTGCTGATCCATGCATTCTAGCTATATCTATTAGATAATCTAGTTCTTTGGACTTATAATTTGTTTTTAAATCGGTAGGAAATACTATTTCCTTAATAGGTGTGAAGCGTACCATTTCTGGAATAGCGAGAACAGGGCAAGCTGTAATTTTTTCCATAGCCTTTACGGTATTGCTCCCAAAAATAATTCCTTTGTGACCGGTGGCACCTTGAGTGCCCATAACGACTAAATCAATTGCTTCTTTAGCAATAATATGTTTCATTGCTTCAGATAGAAAATTTAAACTAGAAATAGTATGATATTGATGCTTTGGGTTGTCATTATGTAATGCGAGTACCTCTACTAATTTTTCAAAGGCTTTCTCAGATGCTTCTAGGGCTGCATCATAATCAGGACTACCCGGTTCTGGGAGTGCCAGGTAGTCGGTAGTATAACCATCTACGTGAAATACATTTAAAAAGTAAAATTCACAATTTTGCTTTTCATATAAATCTAGGGCATAACGTGCTGCATTTAAAGCATTTTTTGAAAAATCAGTAGGAATTAAGATGCGTTTATTCATGATGTTCCGTTTTAGAGATTGATGTGATAAATTTAATTGTACTCAAGGAACTTTTCTATGACAATTATCACTCCAAACTCGGAAGTATTAGAAACGGAATATTGGCATACATACTAACATCTTTTATCACAGGTTCTCGTAGTAACTTCTCTAAAAAATTTCTTTTTTGATGCACCATACAAAACAAATCTATTTCGCGAGCAGCAATAAATTCGTGGATAACTTTTGCTTTATCACTAAATTCTTTCATTGTCGTAAAAGAATGCTGATACTCTTTTAGGCAATTTTCTAATAATTTATGTTTAAGTTCTTGTTCTGCATCTAAGCTCGCTTCTTCAATAATATGCATAACTCTTATGGCAGCAGTGGTTTGTTTAGCAATAAATAAAAGGGGTGCAATATTAGTTAAAGAGCACCCTTGCTTATAATCTGTTACAAATGCAATTTCTTTAGGTGCAGTATATTCTATTTGTTTAGGGATAGCTAATATGGTACAGTTGAATATGGCGTTTGTAATTTGTATGGTGTTGCTGCCAAAGAACAATTCTTTAGCGCCAGTTTCTCCTTTACTACCTATTAAAACAAGATCTATATCATATGTTTTAGTAGTGTTTTTTATGTTCTTAGAGAGATTACCTTCTTTAGAAAGTGGAACAAACTTGTGATTAGGATTTTCTGTATCTAAGGTTATTTTATGAATCAGTTTTTCTAAAGCAGTATTAGATTGCGCTTCAATTTCTTCTAGTTCGTTTTTATTGGATAAGAAAGGAGCCCTTTTATTTTTTAGAGGCGTAAGCTCATCATACACATTCAAAATATAAAAAGTACAAGCGGTTTCTTTAAATAATTTTGTTCCGTAAAACAATGCACAGTATGCATCATTTGAAAAGTCTGTTGCTACTAATATAGATTTCATTTTAATTTTTTAAAGTTGAGGAATGACCATGAACGGTATAGTGACATGAAAACCGACCTTTTTTAACACAGGTTCTATGAATAGTCTTTCAAAAAAGGTATGCTTATTTTGAATCATTACCAAGAGATTAATTTTTCTTTTTAATTGAAAATCGTTTATGGCTGTAATAACTTCATTGTCTGGTACTTCATGAAAAATAGCATGATTGACCATTAGTCTATCCAATTGTTTCTTATGTTCTTTCTGTACCATGTTAAGCTCAATGGCTTTTCTAATATGCAGTATATTAACTTGAGATTTGTGCTGTTTAACTATTTGTAAAAGGCTTTCAATTTCTTTTTTAGGATAGGTGATTTCAAAATCTGTAGGAAATAAAATTTCTTTTGGTGCTTCATAGGCAAAAGAATCTGGAACAACAATCAGAGGACATTTTGTTTTTTTTATGATATGTACCGCATTACTTCCAAACAATATTTCTTCAGCACCGGAGGCACCTTTGGTACCCATCACAACAAGATCTATACCTTCATTGGTAGTCATTTCAAGAACTTCATTCAGAAGCGTATTAAATACAACACGTGTTTTAAGCGTGTGTTTAGGGTTGGGGTATTCTAATTCAATTTTATCTTTTAATTCTTTACTATTTGTCAGTGCTGTTTCTTTCATAACATCTCCTAGACCTATTAATCCAGGGCTGCCAATTAAGTATTCTGTTTGATACACAGATGGGTTATAAGTGTGCAAAAGATAGAAGGTGCATTTGATATCTTTGTAGACCTTTAAAGCATAGGTTATCGCTTTAAATGAGTTATCAGAAAAATCAGTTGGGAGCAATATTTTTTTCATGATGTTGTATTTTTATGATGGATTAAAAGTACCCAACATAATCCAATAAAATTATGATATAAATCAGTTCAGAACTCTGCGGTATTTTATAAATTTATAATTCAAAAAAATAATAGAAAGATGAAAAGTAGTTTCGATAAAATAATAGACTCAGATACACCAGTATTAATTGATTTTTTTGCTGATTGGTGCGGACCTTGTAAAACTTTGGCGCCCATTTTAAGGCAGGTAAAAGAGGAGATGGGAGACACCGTTAAGATTGTAAAGATTGATGTAGATAAAAACCAAACTTTGGCTTCAAAATATCAAGTTAGAGGGGTACCTACCATGATGTTATTTAAAAATGGAAAACAACTTTGGCGACAATCTGGAGTGCTCCAAAAAAATGATATCGTAAATATCATCAAATCTAACTAGCAATAGAATTCTTCTAATTTATTCGTGTAAAACCAAAAAAGGGATGCTAATATGGTAGCTTATGTCTTCTACGGTGGGTCTGAATAGGATGCGCTCTAAAAAATTTAAGTTTTTAGCGACCATTACTAACATATCTACCTTTTCGGTATGGATAAACCTATCAATAGCTGTATCTAAATTGTGGCTTTCTAGGTTGCTAAAATTATGCGTTATTTCTTTGAAATAATGTGCTAGAAATTCTTTATTTTTTAATTGTAGAGCGCTCATAGTTTCATGTTTACTCTCAACATGTAAAAAATTAAGCTGCGCATTGGTCAATAACGTTACATCTTTTAAAAGCGCTAAGATATTTAAATCGTAATCAATAATGTAATCTGTAGGAAAACCAATGCGCTGTGGTTTCTGATAGCTTGTTTCTTCTGGTACGGCTAATACGGCACATTTTACTTTTGTAATTACGTGTCCCGTATTACTACCCAAAGCTACTTTTTTTATACCAGAAGCACCTTTGGTGCCCATAATAATAAGATCTATTTTCTTAGTAGCTACATCATTTTTTATATGATCAATAAAGAAACCATAATTGGCAGCGGTATGAAATTCGTGTTTAGTGTTAAAAGGCAATTTTTCTATGCGTTCTAAAAGAGCATCTAATTTTTCTAAACTTTCTTTCAGTAAGTTCTCTTCCATAATTTCAGGAGGCAAAACCATCGCCATTTCTCCTGCGCTAGCTGCTAGAACCGGACTTACGTGGATCAGGTGAAAAGTGCATTTTGTTTTTTTAAATAACGACAATCCGTAGGCAATAGCATTCCATGAATTTTCTGAAAAATCTGTTGGGATAAGTATATTTTTCATGCGTATGAGCGTATTAACGTGATAAATTTTGAAGTACTAAAAAGGGTAAATGGATTTTAAGACCTATTTCATCTATGGTAGATCTATATAACATGTCTTCTAAAAAGGAATGACGAGAATTTGTCATTACTAATAGGTCTATAGCTTTTTCATCAATGGTATTCATAATAGCAGTAACTCTATTTTGTACTGCAGTCTGTTCAAAACTTAAATAGGCATTGGGTAGAGCATCTTCAAGAAATTTTTTGTTATCTATTTGGCGCATGCTTAAATCTTCAAAATCGGATATATGAAGGCAATGAACTTCAGACTTGAATTCCTGACATAAGGTGTCTAAGAGCTTTAATTCCCTGCGTTTATAGGGTAAATTATAGTCTGTTGGGAATAGAATTTTTTTAGGGTGTTGGTAGGTATACGTTTCAGGTATAGCAAGAACAGGGCATTTTACATATTTGAATACTTGTACCGTATGGCTGCCAAAGGTGATGCTTTTATTTGCTGTTTTACCTTTGGTTCCCATAATGATGAGGTCAATGTTAAATAGATTAACTGTGTCATTAACAGCATCAACCAAAGACTCAAAAGAGGCTATTGCTTTGTAAGTGTGTTTGGGGTTATGTACTTTCTGTTCTTTTGAACTAATTAATTCATTGAGTAACTCTTTTACTTGAATTTCGATGTTAGTTGTTCGGTCTGAAATAGACGTATCTGCACTATTTTTTAAAAAACCATAAACTTCATCGGCATAGGCGTGCACAAAATAAAAAACGGTTTGCTCGCATTTGTACAACTGCAGGGCGTAATTTATAGCATGCATTGCATTTTCTGAAAAATCGGTTGGGATTAAGATAGTTTTCATAGCCTAATATTTTTGAGGTCACTTCAAAAATATCTTTTGGCGTATTAAATCCCTATGACAATTGTCATGCACTTAGGATAGTTTGATTATTCATGAAGTACAAAAACAGGAATTTTTGTGTGCCTACTTATTCTTTTAATGGTAGAATTGAATAACAGTTGTTGTAAATAGTTTAAGTTTTTTGCTGCCATGATGGTCATATCAATGGCATGGGTGATGATGAAATCTTCTATAGCGTCTTTCACGTTTTTGTTTTTTTCACTATAAAAATGGTAACGATCTTCAAATACTTCCTCTAAGTATTCGTGTAGATAGTTTTTATTTTTCTCTTGAGAGCTGTTTAAGTTTTCAGTCACCATTACACTCATCACTTCTAATACACCGTTAGAGATTCGTAAAATTTCTGTTAATGACTGTAGAATGTCAAAAGAATAAAAGTTGTTGAAATTGGTAGGAAATACAATTTTATGTAGGGGTTGAAACTTACATTTTTTTGGTACGATTAGTAAATTGGCGGCTACTTTGGTAATGACATCTTCTGTGTTACTGCCAATAAACGTGTTTCTTAATGTAGAAGTACCTTTAGTACCCATAACAATAAGGTCTATTTTTTTTTCAACAATAGTCTTACGAATTATATCAATAAAATTTCCAAACTCTTGTAAACCGTAGAACAGATGATGCTTAGAGGTATCGTTTTTGGAAATTTCCTGAATTTTTTCTTCCAGTAACTCCATTTTTGATGGCAGGTCTATGGTATTATAATTTAAAGCAAAGCCATTTGATGCAATCCCCGACTCGCTCAATGCACCAATATTCATAATATAGAATGTACAGGCTGTATTTTTGTAAAATGCAACGGCGTATGCTAAAGCATTAAAAGAATTTTCTGAGAAATCTGTAGGTACTAAAATTTGTTTCATTATTGGGATCCACTACTTTACAGCGAAGGTATAAAGCCCTAAGAACTCAAAAAATGACAACGGTCATATCCTTAAAGGTAACAGTAGGGAAACTTAGGTGATGTATTGGAGTGCTTTGAGCTCTTTAATCTTAATATTTCGGCCTTCTATTTCAATTAAGCCTTCTTTTTTGAATCCAGATAATGTGCGTATTAAACTTTCTGTAGCAATACCCGCAACGCTCGCCAAATCACTTCTAGAAATTTTGATAGGCTCATCTGCTTGCGTGGTCATAATATCGGCAAACTGTAATAAGGTTTGAGCTGTTTTTTTTCGTACAGAACTATAGGCCATTTGCAGCAGTTGCTGTTTAATTTCTTTTATGTTTCCCGATAATAATTCTACCAGCTCTAAAGAAATAGCATGGTTTTTTTCTAAAATTTCTTTTAAGTTTTCTTTAGAAATACCCGCCAAAACCACATCTTCCATTGCCGTAGCAGATTCTTGATAAGGTACATTTTTTAAGAAAGAAGTAAAGCCTAAGAAATCATCTCCTCGGTACAAAGACGTAATTAATTGTTTTCCGTCTTCATCCATAGAATGACATTTGACAACTCCTTTTAGAACCAAAAAAATGGTGTTAGAAGCTTGGCCTTCTTTATAGATAATATCGCCTTGTGAGAAGGTCAATTCATCTCCATTATCATCAAAAAAATTCTTTAATTCATTGAGGTCTAGAATATCATCTTCCGTAGTTTCCTGTTTATGATCTGAAACAGCATTTTGTTTTAAAATCTCATGTTTGGCCAGCCTACTTTCAATAGCACTAATTAAATCTTCTTCTTCAAAAGGTTTGGTCAAATAATCATCGGCACCTAAATCCATCCCTTTTCTAATTTCTTTATGTTCTGTTTTTGCTGACAGAAAAATAAAAGGAATTTGCTTTGTAATTTCATCTTCATGAAGTGCTTTTAAAACTCCATAGCCATCCACCTCTGGCATCATAATATCACAAAGTATAATATCTGGCAATAATTCTTTAGCAGATACAATTCCTATTTTACCATTAGGAGCAGTAGTTACTGAATAACCCGCTAGATCTAAGAGTTCTTCTGTGTTCTCACGAAGTGCTCTATCATCCTCAATTAATAAAATAGTTTTCATGTGTTTATTGCTTTAAATCTTTTGGTATGGTTATCGTAAAAATAGACCCTTCATTTTCCGAACTTGTAAAGTCTAAACTAGTGCCTAAATTTTCTAAATGCTGTTTAGCGATGTTTAGTCCTATTCCAGTTCCTTGTGTTAAAAGTGCATTTTCAGCTCTAAAATAGCGATTAAATATGTGTTTTTGCTCTTCTTCGGGGATTCCTATGCCATGATCTACCACTTTTATTTCAATGGTTTCCGTAGTATGTTCTACGATGATATCAATAGCAGTGTCTTCGGGAGAGTACTTAATAGCATTATGCACCAAATTGGATAAGGCTAATGCCAAGGTTTTTTCATCAAAATAGATGAAAAGGTCATCTATATTTCTAGGATAGCTAATGCGCTGTCCTGTTTTTAAAAGCATGTTGGCGTTGTAAATTACATCATCCAATAATTTACTCAACGGAAACTCTTCTAAACTGTAATTTATTTTTCCGGAATCTAAACGTTCTACCGATAAGAAATCTGTTAGAATAGTATCTAGATATCGTACTTTGCTTTTTATAGTATTGACATGTTTATCTCTTTTTTCCTGTTGCTCTGTTTGTGTGTATTTGGCAAGTAAGGTAATAGAGGTTAAAATACTACTAAGCGGTGTTTTAAATTCATGAGAAACCAGTGATAAGAATCTAGTTTTCAATTCGTTGAGTTCTTTTTCTTTAGCTAAGGCTTCTGTTAATTGCTTGGTGCGTTCTTGAACCGTTTTCTCTAATTTAAGGGTGTAATTTTTTCGATCTGTGATGTCTAATATGATGGCCAAAAAAACATCTTGATCCCCAAATCTCGATAGTTGTAAATGTACTTCTGCTGGGTATTGTGTGCCATCTTTTCTTTGATGTACTGTCTCAAATTTTATTTTTTCTTCCTCATTTGTAATTAAAGGAACCAAAACCTTTCTAAACTCGATTTCTGTAAAATTTGGTTTAATGTCAACAGGGGTAAGCTGCTTGAGTTCTTTTAAAGAATAGCCAATATTATTTTGAGCCCCTTTATTAGCATTTATAAACCGTAATGAATCTTTGTCAAATAAGAATATTTCATTTAAAGATTCATTAAAAATTTTTGCCCAATGTTCTTTTTCTTGCTGACTTTTTACACGCTCTGTGACATCATTCTGTATTCCAATATAATTGGTAATAGTTCCAAACTTGTCTTTAATTGGTGTAATGTATAAATCATTATAAAAAAGACTTCCATCTTTTCTATAGTTTCGTAAAATAGCTTGCGAGCTTTCTCCTTTTTTTATGGCATTTCGCATGTTAACGATGCAGTCTTGGTCCTTGTCATCACCTTGTAAGAATCTACAATTCTTGCCAATAGTCTCTTCTTCAGAATATCCTGTTAGCGTTTGAAAAGAAGCATTGCAATAAATAATAGGATTGTCCGGTTTTAAGGCATCAGAGATTACAATTCCATTGGAAGCAGATTGTAGTGCTTCACTCTTCATTCTTAAATCTTTCTCTACGGCCTTTCTATTGGTAATGTCTATAACTAGTGCCATGACATAAGTAGTGTCATATAGCTCAAAAGGGTTTAGGCCTGCTTCTAAAGGAAATTCTTCTCCGTTTTTACGTACACCAAATAATTCACGACCGTGACCCATTTGCCGTTTTTCACTCTTAGAAATAAAATTATCTACGTGTTTATCGTGATTTGGATGGTATCTTTTAGGAATTAGAATCTCTAGAGGCTGCCCAATTAGTTCATCTTTATCATAGCCGAACATTTTTTCAGCAGCAGAGTTAGAAGCCACTACATTTTGTTTTTTGTTGACAACTATGATTCCCTCAGAAACACCTTCAGAGAGAAGATTAAAAATGGTACTATTCTTTTCAAAAGCTTGCATAATTTCAAAGTTAAAACTTTAAAACTGATTATGATCATAGAAAAGAAAGGGGAATGCTTTTAACTTTTATTCATTAATGAAACTAGAACGCTAAAATTTATAAATTTTTAGTTGTAGGATGCTGTTGAATGTACTCATAAAGCTTGTTAGCATCTTCAATGGTGCATAATTGTGAGGCTGGCGTCATGGTTGCGGCTGTACCACAAGCAACACCAAATTTAGCAGTATCACTTATAGATTTTTGGTTGGCTAAGGCAAAAACCATCCCTGCAACCATACTATCACCGGCACCTATGGTACTATTCTGGTACACAACAGGGGCATTGATATGCTCTTGGTAATCCTGTGTAATGACGAATGCGCCTTGCGGGCCTAAAGAAACTACCATAATTTCACATGGGTTATTCGCCATAAATTTCTGAGCGAGGGGTATCAAATCTGTAAATGAAATTTCTGTTACACCACACAACCTACTTAGTTCTCCTAGATTAGGTTTTAAAAGAAAAGCACCTGCCTGAGCCCCAATAAATAAAGGTTCTCCTGAAGTGTCTAGTATAAGCTTGGCTTTTTTTGCCTGAGCTAATTTAGCAACGCGGGCATAAAAATCTAAAGGCATTCTTGGCGAGAGACTCCCGCTTGCCACTAGAAATGTACCTTCCGTGAGTAGTGTGTCTAAATGCTGTAGTGTTTTATTGCACTCTTCTGTCGTTACTTCCGGTCCTGGCATGCCAAACCTAAATTGCTGGTGACAACTTAGGTCTGTTACCGCTAAATTTTCTCTTGTAACTCCCTCTATAGAAATAGGTTCTTGAGAAATTCCGCTTTTGTTAAGTAATGTTTTAAAATAGGCTCCCGTATGTCCTCCTTCTAAATACATGCAGATAGAGTCTTGTCCTAACTTTTGTAATACTTTAGATACATTTATTCCGCCACCACCAGCTTCAAAAATGGGAACTTCGCATCGTAATTTGCTATGTGGTTTTATTCCTCGTACCGTAGTACTTTTATCGATAGCAGGATTTACAGTGAGCGTGATTATTTTAGGTTTCATAGCATCGGATTGTTTTTATTGCGTTGGTTCCATTTGACAAGTTCATACCACAAGACAGAAATTAGTCCTATTAAAATAGCTCCTAATACTTGTGAAATTGTTAAGGTGCTGAACTGAAAAAAACGTGTAAATGGAGGGATGAATAGTAGCGCAGCTGTAATGACAACCGTAATTCCTATAATTAAAGGGACCAGGTTGTTTTTATATTTTAAAGTAGTCAAAATAGAATAGTAAAAAGATCTATTTACTAAAGTTAAGCCTATGTTTGCAATGATTAAAACCAAAAAAACCATGGTTCTAGTGGTGTCTTCAGAATAGTCCGCATGAATACCATATTGGTATATAGCTAGCGTACCCACCGTAATTGCTAGACCCTGAATGATACTTGTTAGGAGTTCTTTCATTTTAAAAAAAGTATCTGTCAACAATCTTGGTTTTTGAAGCATGGTATTTTTTTCTAGTGGTTCATTTTCATAGATGATAGAACAGGTAGGGCCCATAATAAGCTCTAGAAGAATCACGTGAGTTGGAGAAAATATATTAGGAAAAGCCCAACCTAATGCCAACGGAATAAATACTGTTAAGATAATTGGGATATGTATGGATATAATATATTGAATGGCTTTTTTAAGATTGCTATAAATTTTTCTACCCATGGCAATGCTATCGATCATTTTAGATAAATCATCGTCTACGAGAATTAAAGAGGCTGCTTCTTTGGCTATTTCGGTTCCCTTGGTACCCATTGCAATCCCAAAATGTGCAGCTTTCAAGGCAGGACCATCATTAACGCCATCTCCAATCATTGCAACAACTTCGTTGTTTGCCTTTAGAGCATTAATAATTCTTAATTTTGCATCTGGAAACATTCTAGAAAATACTTGTATGTGTTTTACTTTCTCTTGTAATTGTTTATCGTCTAATCGCATTAATTCTGCACCCGTCATACCTTTTTCGTAGCCAATAAAATGAACTTCTTTGGCAATAGCACTGGCGGTAGTAGCCGTATCTCCCGTAATTAGTTTTACTGTAATTCCCGCGCGATCAAATTCTTTTAAAACCGTACTTATATTTTTTTTAGGAGGGTCATAAAAGGCTACAAGGCCTAAAAAGTCAAATAAGAATTCTTGTTGTGTTTCGGGATAATCCGTTCCTCTAAATTTAGCAATACCTACACCTAACAATCTATAGCCTTGATCTCCTAATACCGTTATCGCTTTTTGAATTTTAGCTTTCTCGACCTCTTTCAAGTTACTTATGGGGAGAAAAGCTTCTGGAGCTCCTTTAGCAGCAATTATTCGTTCTCCCTGTTGGTTTTCAAAAAGATGTGTCATCATGGGCGGTTTACCTCCTAAAGGATACTCATGTGTTAGGCTATAGCCTTTGCGTTCATCGGAATTAGTAGTTCGGGCATATGCTTCGTGAAGCGATACTTCCATAGGGTCAAAAGGGATGGGCTCACTAGACCACATCGCCGCATCAATTAATTCTTGCTCTAATGCATTTGGTTTTTCTGGAACCGCTACAGTTTCATCTGTTTTAAAAAGATACAATTTTACTAAACTCATTTTATTCTGAGTGATAGTACCTGTTTTATCTACGCAAATAACCGTTGCACTCCCTAAACTTTCTACTGTTTTTATTTGTTTTACTACAATTCCTAATTTCATCAAACGCCATGATCCAAGGGCCATAAAGGTTGTGAATGCTACGGGAATTTCTTCAGGTAATATACTCATTGCTAAAGTGAGCGCTTTTAGTAAACTATCTAAAATATTTTGGGTATTGCAATAATTAATTCCCCATACCAACAGAAACGTTATTCCTCCTACGATAGACATTTTTTTTACAAAGCTTGCTATTTGTATTTCTAATGGCGTTTTCTCGTTCTGTATATTTTCAAGGCTTTTTCCAATTTTACCCAAGGCAGTTGCATTCCCAATTGCGGTAACGGTGGCAATGGCTAAACCACTTGCTACTGTAGTTCCAGTATAACATTGATTTTTTTCAGATTGTACATCTTTAAAAACAGCCATAGATTCTCCAGTAAGCAGCGATTCATTAACAGAAAAGTCGTTTGAATGTATAATGACGCCATCAGCAGGAATTATATTTCCTTCCTCTACCATGATACAATCTCCTATAACTAGGTCATGCGTCTGAATTTCTTTAATTTCGCCATCCCTGATGACTTTAGCTTTTGGTTGGGTAATGCTATTCAGTTTTTCTAAAGCATTTTTACTTTTAGATTCTTGATAAAATGAAATAGAGGCTACTAATACAATAGCGGATGCTAAGAAAATACCATCTCCTATATTGCCTGTAAGAAAATAAATTCCTGAAGCGACACTTAACAACAGCACCATTGGTTCTTGTAAAATATCCTTTAGGGCATCTATGAATTTATGTTGTTTTTTATAGTCTAAAGTATTTTTGCCATGCCTATTACGAGCAGCTAAAACTTCTTGTTCAGACAATCCTTGTATGCCAAAATCCTTTGGATTTATCATGTGGTTTTATTTGTTATTTTTATGTAGGAACAGAAAAGCCATTGATTAATTCTACATTAATAGCCTGCAAAGCTTTATCTTTTTTAAGTTTATTCTTTTCTATAGCGGCGATGGCAGATTCATAGCCTAAATTAAAAATGGCATCTATGTTTTTAAGCGAAAAAGTACTAAACTCTTTCATTCTACTAGGTCTAATTAGTAGGTCGCAATCTTTAAATTTTAAACTTGTTTCACGTGCCAACATAATATGATAAGACCGTTCCATGATATTGTACACATGTTTTAAGCTGTCTTTTTCTACGTTTTGAAAAGGATTTACGTAGACTCCAATAATGGTGTCACACTTGTTCTTAATTAAATCTACAGGAAAATTGTTGAGAATACCCCCATCTGCATAATATCCATTCTCTATAGCGACAGGAGCAAAAACTCCTGGAACAGCAGCAGAAGCTAGTATGGTCTTTATTAAACTTCCAGAATCAAATGTTTTTAAGGTACCGTCTAATAAATTGGTTGCTGTAATTACCAGTGGTATTTTGAGGGCCTTAAAATCATCTACGGGAAAGTAAGCGTTAAACTGTTGATAGAACTTTTCGGTATCTAATAAACCCGGTTTGCGCATGGCGTAGTTTGTGAAAGAGAAAAGTTGGGTGGTTTTAAAAAAATTTAGCATTTGTTGCCATGAACACCCTCCTGCGTATAATGCTCCTACGATGGCACCTGCACTTGTGCCAGCTATATAAGAAGGCTGAATTTGATGTTCTTCTAGCGCTTTTATTACGCCCACATGTGCAATGCCTCTTACGCCACCTCCAGAAAGGACTAAACCTGTATTCATACTACCAACTATCAGATTATTTAGAATCGAAAGTAATAAAGTTTTAATTTTTTATACCTGACAAATGTCATAGTAAATTTTTAAAATAAGTTCCATATTTGGGTATCATTATATTTTAACACCCTGACATTATGGAATCTATTATGAAAAATACAACAAGCACCACTGAATTTAATGTATTTGTTTCTAAGACATATGTAGACTTAGTTAGTTTAAAACAGACAGGAGATACACAAGCCTTTAATTCGTTGCTTTTAAAAGTTTTGCCCCAGGTAAAACAATATGTACAACACAAATTAAATGTGGCTACAGCAAATGACTTACTAGATAAAAACAGATTTAAAGGAGATGATATTATAGATCAATTATTTATTGAAGTATATGATCATATAGATGCCGTAGAAGCAGCAGATAATTTTCATGTTTGGTTATTTAAAAAGGCAGATGAATTAGTAGAAGATTTGCTTATTGATGAAGAGTTTGATACTTATTTCTTTGAAAATATAGACAACTTCTCTAAACTAGAATGGGATGAGATGGAAGAAAAATATAGTACCGATGGGGATGGTGATTTTGTTATGCTAGAAGATTTTGATACGAATGATTATGCTAAGAATGACTACCTATTAAATGCTGTTTTTGTGGAAGATAAGGACAAAGATATTGCCGCTGCGCTCGATAAAAAGTTAGAAGCAGAGCGTGTTAAGAAGCATGCAAATCTAGTATTATTGGGCTTGCCGAAAACGATGAGTAGTGCTTTTGAGTTGTTCAATACTTTTAAGTTTAATACGCATGAAATTTCCAAGATCATTAATAAAAGTGTGCATGAAGTAGAACATTTGCTAAAAGAAGCGAAAGGCAAAATGAAATCTAGCTTTTTAAGCAGATATATAGATTAATAAAACCACCATGATGAAAGAGCTACCAATAAATCATAAAAATGTATTACTTCTAGGTGCAAGTCTAGAAGTATTACATCAAGAAAGTAAAGAATGGTTAGAAACTATTTCTTTTTGGAGTTATGAGGCCCAGTTTTTTAAAAACTTATTAAAGCAAGTAAAAACAAACGAAACTAGGTATCAACAAATGTTACAGACCTTAGATACCATTTACAATCAGCTTTTTAAATTTCTTAAAAAAGATATTGTCGCGCATGAAAAAAACATAGCTCAACTTCAAGAATTAACAATAGGCTTAAGTGATACAGACTATCGCGATGAGCACAAAAAGTTAAGCGAAAGTATGTCTTTACTCACTCAAGATTTTAAGGAATTAAAAATGACAATTTTTGATTTTGTAAAGCAGCGTACCTTATTAGATAGATAAGGTAATGCCTATTGGGCAATGGTCAGAACCCAAAATATCGGCATAAATAGTAAAGCTTTCAATTTTATCAACAATAGCCTTACTTACTAAAAAGTAATCTATTCGCCACCCTGTATTGCGCTCCCTAGATTTAAAACGGTAACTCCAGTAGGTATAAGCTACTTCATCTGGGTGCAGTAGTCTAAAGGAGTCTACAAGATCATTGGCGATGAAATTATCCATCCCATCTATTTCTACTTGGGTATAGCCAGCAGTTTTGTTGTAATTAGCTTTGTCATTTTTTAAATCGATGGCGTGGTGGGCAACATTAAAATCTCCACAAGCAATCACTGGCTTTTTCTTCTCTAAATTTTTTAGGTAGGCAAGGAAGTCTTTATCCCATTGTTGACGATATTCTAGACGATCCAATTTTTGTCCAGAATTGGGTACATAGACATTTACTAAATAAAAAGCATCATACTCTGTACATAAAATTCTGCCTTCAGTATCATGTTCCTCAATACCCATGCCAGGTACAGACTTCAAGGGAGTAGGTTTGCTTAGTATGGCCGTACCAGAATATCCTTTTTTATCAGCAGAATTAATAGCTATAGAAAAGTCTGACAAAGGCTCTAAGGCTTTAGTAACTTCACTATCCTGTGCCTTAGTTTCTTGCAGGCATAAAATATCAGGAGCCATTGTTTTCACAGCTTCAAAAAAATCTTTCTTTACAACGGCTCGAATACCATTAACATTCCAAGAAACAATATGCATAGATGTATTTTATAGTGAATAAATCCCGTTAGAATTTTCGGAAGATGAAGGTACTAAAATCAGTCTAAAAATTAAAAATTAATATTGCAATATCAACCTAACAACTTACGCAAATAGGACATAGAGTATCCCGAGGATAACAATGCTGCCAAAGGTAATACCGATCATTTTACGAGTTTCTTTTGATCCATTGATAAGGCTTATTCCTAATTTAACGACCATGTTACTTAAGATAGCTGTTATAATTATTGCGGTTGCAGTAACATAATTGCCTGTTGTTTCTGAAAATTTAGCCATACTGATAGTTATGGCATCGGTATCGGCTAAGCCAGCGATTAAGGCAGTGTAATATAAACCTTCATCACCAAAAAATAATTTTCCATAGAACACGGCAAAGCGTATGATCATGTATATAACACCAAAACCTATGGCATTTACTAAGTTTAGAGGGTTTCCTAATTTAATGTCTGAGTCTGGCTTACTCGTATGTTTATTAACTAATAGTAGTGCTGCACCTAGACAAATTAAGGTTAGCACCGTAAAAGGGATGAGTATTGAAGGAACTAAAGCACTGTTGAAAATACCTATAAGGAGCGCTAACCTTGGAAACATGATGGCCGATGCTAGTAAAATTCCTGCGCTATATTTTTTTGATAACTCCGGAAATTCTTTACTTTTTGAAACATAACTCCAAGTCACTGCAGTGCTAGATATGAGTCCGCCTAATAATGCGGTTAATAAAATTCCTTTTTTTGAGCCTACAAATTTGACCAAAAAGTATCCTATGAAATTCAAAAAGGAAACAATTACAATAACGGAACCTATTTCAAAAGGATTTATTAGATTATTGATTCCCAAATCTTTATTTGGTAAGAAAGGAAGGATTAAAAGAGCAATAATGGAGAACTTTATGAAGGCAGATAATTCATCTGCCGTAATATTACTGATGACAATTTTAAATCTTGTTTTAAGTGATAAAAGGGTTGTTATAATTACAGCCGTGGCTACCGCTTCTCGATACAATCCTTTAGAGGCCATAAGTCCTAAAACAAAAGTGGTCATCAGCGCTAAATCTGTGGTTAAGTCATTAGAGTAGCTACTGTTTACTTTGGAAAACTGGCTAAATCCTAGAAATAGGATAAAAGCAACCAGTGTTATAATAGGCAACCAAACCGTAAATGATTCACTTAGATTTCCAATAATAAAGCCTAAAATCGTAACGATGGGAAAAGTACGGATACCCGCAAAACCAGCCTCTTTTTGTAATTTATCATATTCGCGCTCTAATCCAATAATAAGTCCTATGCCGATACTGATAAGAATACCAAGCATATAGCTTCCCATGAGTTCGCTTAAATAGTGTATCGTGTCCATGATGTAAAGTGCTACAAATTGCGATTTTTAAAAATTGAGATTAAAATGGCAAAACCTAATAGTGCAGAAATTAGAAACCCTAGAGCACCCAGAATAGGGATCCCGTTTACTTTGGGAGGCATATCTGCAATTACTAAAATAGACGACCCAATAGATAGTGCCGCTATAATTATAGCAAATACCATTCTATTGATAGCGGTTTTCAGTGTGTCTTTAATCTCATGTAGTCCTTTGTGTTCATGAACAATAACTAACTTACCGTTTTTTATTTTACTTATAATATCATTGATATCTTCAGGCAGGGTATCTATTAAATTCGTGTAGTCTTGTGCTCTAGCAATGCTCTTTTTTACAAACCTTTTAAAACTTAATCGTTTGCGAATAATTGTAGTCATATAGGGTTCTAAATTCTCTGTAATATTAAACTCAGGATTTAGTTTTAATCCAACACCTTCAATGATCACTAAAGCACGTATAAGCATATACAAATAATGCGGGATAGCAATTTTATTGTTAAATAATATGTTTTTGAATTGACTGAGGGTTGCTCCTAATTTTATATGCTGAATAGCAATATTACTGATGCCTTCAAGGAGCTCATTGAGATCATATTCAAGGGTTTTTTCATCAGGAATATCGGTTCTTATTGCAATTTTTTTGAGTACTACAATAATTTTTTTGACATCTTTCTTAAAGAATGCAAGTAATAAATCTTCTAAGGATTCTTTGTCTTTAGGCATAATACTGCCCATCATTCCATAATCTATAAAGCAAATACGTTCCTGTTCTGGTAGCACAAATATATTCCCTGGATGTGGGTCTGCATGAAAAAAGCCAAAATCTAGAATCTGCTCTAAGTAAAGATCAACACCTAATGTGGCTACTGTTTTTGTATCAATATTAAGCGCTTGTAATTTTTTTATTTCGGAGACTTTGATACCCTCAATATACTCCATGCAAATAATATGATCATTGCTAAAGGCTTTGTAAGCCTTAGGAACATAAATTATGTCATTGTTTTCAAAATTTTTAGAAAACCGCAGCATATTATTTAGTTCTTGGGTATAACTAAGCTCTTCAGTAATACTCTTCTCAAAAGAGGCGATTAGTTGCATGGGTTGTAATTGCTGTGCTTGAGAACTATATTTTTCTAAGGCACTAGCTACATCCTTCATAATAGAAATATCAGATGCAATGGTATCTTTTATATGGGGTCTTTGAATTTTGAAAATAACCCATTCCCCAGTTAATAATTGTGCCTTATGTACTTGTGCTAATGATGCTGCCGCAAGTGGAGTGGGAGAGATATACGAAAAACATTCATCGCTATCTAGCGCTAATTCTTCCTTTATTTTTTTTGCTACATCAAAATTTTCCAAAGGTTTAACATTATCCTGAAGTTTTACAAGTTCTTTTAGTAACTCCGGAGGAAGCATGTCTTCTCTATTGCTAATCACCTGTCCCATTTTTACATAGCTAGGCCCTAACTCTTCAAGGACCATTCTAATACGCTCGTAAGTAGAGTAGGAGAGAAGCTTATGAGTGTCTGGGTGTTTCTTTAAATAGGCGTCAGGGATGAGGTTTTTTATAGGGGTTGAGGCCAATACATCTTCAAAACCATACTTAGAGAGCACACTAAATAGCGTACCGTATCTTTTTAAATCTTGTTTTTTAGGTAATTTTAATGATGGCATACGGTATTACGGTACATTTTGTTGCAGCGTAAAACAAAAATAAAAGAATACAAGCTGGTTTCAAATGATAAATATCACTACAAGTACCAGGTAGTATTCTTTTATATTATGTGTGTACCAAACGGTATGCTTGCTTTGCAATTTCTAGCTCTTCATTGGTAGGGATCATCAATACCTTTACCTTGGCATCTGTTTTATTTATTTCTAAAAGCGATTTTGATCGGATATTATTTTTATCAGCATCTAGTGTAATTCCTAAATACTCTAAATCCGTACAGACCATTTCTCTTATTAGAGCAGAATTTTCTCCAATTCCCGCAGTAAAAATAACAGCATCTATTCCATTTAAAATAGCCGCATAGGCACCGATATATTTTTTGATGCGGTAGGTATTCATCTGTAATGCCAAGATACATGATTTGTCCCCCTTTTCAGCGGCTGCTTGTATGTCTCTTAAATCACTAAAACCAGTAAGCCCTAGCATACCACTTTTTTTAATTAGGAGTTCATTCACTTCCTCCAAGGAGTATCCTAAAGTTTCTACTAAATAGAAAATTACGGCATGATCAATATCTCCACTTCTAGAGCCCATTATCAAGCCATTAGAAGGAGCAAAACCCATGCTGTGATCAATACTTTTGCCATCCTTAATTGCTGTTATACTACAACCGTTTCCTAAATGAATGGAAATTATTTTAGACGTTTCTTGATTGAGGTGTTCTATTGCTTTTTCTGATACATATTTATGACTCGTACCATGAAAACCGTAAACTTGCACTTTGTTTTCATAGAATTCCTCAGGGATAGCATATTTCTTCGCTACTGCTGGAATTGAATGATGAAAAGCCGTATCAAAAACAGCAACTTGTTGGGCATTCGGGAAAATTTCTTCTGCCAATTCTATTCCCTCTAAATTATGGGGATTGTGTAGCGGTGCTAAAGAATAAAGATTTTTTATTTTCTCTTTGACAGAGGCATCAATTAAAGAAGTATCAGAGAATGCTTTTCCTCCATGAACTACCCTATGGCCTACTATAGAAATTTCTTCGGTATTTTTTATTACGCCTAACGTAGGATCCAGTAAAAGGTCTGCTATTTTTAATAAGCCTGCTTTATGGTTAGGAATAGCTAATTCTTCTTCTAGTTTTGTGGCGTTCGTGCTATATTTTAATAAGGCATTATCACTACCTATGCGCTCTGCTAAACCCTCGCAAATCACTAGCTCAGTTGGCATACTTATTAATTGATATTTTATAGAAGAACTGCCGGAATTTAATATAAGGATATTCACGTAAATTGATTTTTTTTTAGGTTGAGTTAATTATAATCCTTCTGCTTGAATAGCGGTAATAATCACTGTATTAAAGATATCTTCTACGGTACAACCACGACTTAAATCATTTACAGGCTTATTTAACCCTTGCAACATTGGACCAATAGCCAAAGCACCGGTTTCTCGTTGTACTGCTTTGTAGGTGTTATTTCCTGTATTTAAATCAGGAAAAATAAACACACTTGCTTGTCCAGCAACTTCAGAATCAGGAAGTTTACTTTTCCCTACCTTACTATCTACTGCGGCATCATATTGAATAGGACCTTCAACTTTTAAATCAGGTCGTTTTTCTTTTATCAGTTTTGTAGCTGTCCTCACGCGGTCTACGTCTTCTCCAATACCAGAGGCACCCGAAGAGTAAGATAGCATAGCCACTTTAGGCTCTATTCCAAAAGCAGCACTAGTAGCAGCAGATGAAATAGCAATTTCAGAAAGCTGCTCTGCCGTAGGGTTAGGATTAATAGCACAATCGCCAAAAATGGTCACACGGTTAGGCAAGCACATAAAAAATACAGAAGAAACTAAAGAAACGCCTGGCTTCGTTTTTATAAACTGTAATGCAGGTAATATAGTATGTTGTGTAGTGTGTACCGCTCCAGAAACCATCCCATCTGCATGACCTTTATGTACCATCATAGTACCAAAGTAAGATACATCTTCCATAAGATCTTTTGCCATGGCTAAGTTGACATTTTTATGCTTACGCAATTCATATAGCGTGGTCGCATAATCTAAAAAGTTAGCTGAATTTTTAGGATCAATAATGTCTATTTCTCCAGGATTAAAGACCAATGCTAATTCTTCCATTTTAGCAGTAATTTGATCTTTATCACCAAGTAGCGTAAGGGTTACGGCTTCTACTTCCAATAATTTTTTAGCCGCTATTAAAATTCTTTCATCACTGCCTTCTGGCAAGACAATATGTTTTTTGGCAGACTTAGCTCTTTTCAATAAATTGTATTGAAACATTCTAGGCGTAATCCCTTCTGCTTTAAACGTTATTAAGCGCTCTGCTAAATCATTAACGGGGATATGCTTTTCAAATTCCTGAATTGAGGTGGTTATCTTTTCAGTATTATCAGCATATATCTTTGGCTTTATGGCTCCAATTTTATTGGTAACGGCGAAAGTTCCTTGATTTACAGAAATTATAGGAATAATATCAGAAAGACCTTCGATCAGTTTTATGATGGAATCTTCAGGAATTAACCCTCCTGTAAGTACAATACCTGATAAGTTTGGATAATTGGTAGAAATATTTGCTTGCAAGGCACCCAGAATAATATCTGCACGATCTCCTGGGGTAATGACAAGGCTGTCTTTCTTTAAATGTGTTAAGTAATTACGGAGTTGCATTGCTCCCACACTAAAGCCATTGGCTTGGTTGTTTAAATAGTCTTCTCCAAATAATACTTTGGCATCTAATTGACTCGCTATTTCTTTTACGGTAGGGTTCCCTAAAGTAGGATTTGCAGGAATAGCACCGATAAGGACTTTCTCTGGTAATTTTTTCTTTAAAGCAGCAACTACTAATTCTAAATTCTCTGGTTGCACTTTATTAGCAACGGTTAGTAATACTTCCACGCCTTTTTCTCTAAAAGAATCAAAACCCATATACAGATTACCCACTAATTCCTCTATCGTTTTACCAGTGCCACTAGTAATTATTACGGCAGGTATTCCTAAGTTTTTGGCAACAAGTATATTAATATCCCATTCAATAATAGCCCCTTCACCAGAGAAATCTGTACCTTCTACAAGCACAAAATCAAACCGATCTTCAATAGCTTTAAATTTATGGATAATATGGCTGATGATCTCATCGTCTTTATCTTGATTTTTTAACTGAAGCACTTTACTACGCGTAAAAGCATAGGCATCTTCGGGTTTCATATCAACTTCAAAATGCGATAATACGGTTTGTATGTGATTATCTATCTGGCCCTCTTTTAAATCGTCAACAATAGGGCGGAAATATCCTACTTTAGCTGTTTTTCCTAATAAAATTTGCATTAGGCCTAAGGATACAATAGACTTTCCACTATTAGGTTCAGTGGTGGCAATATAAATGGCTTTACTCATGTAATGGGTATATTATGATCTTCTCAAAGTTAAGAGATTCTTTATCTAAGCACAAGGCAAAGCATATAAACTCTGAATTAATTATTGCTTCACTATATAAATATATAGCGCTTACATTTCTTTTCTTTTTCCCGTAATTTCAGTAATGTTTATTTTAAAAACGGTAGGGATGCCTTTCTGGTATGATTTATTAGAAAATTCACTAATAAATTCAGCTTCTTTCTGTTCCTTTTCGAAGATTAGTTTCTTGACACCTTCGCTAAATGTATGTAGTTGTTGTTTTGCATCAATACCTGTTAATTCTTCAAAGGTTCCATGAACTAATACCGATTGCCAATTGTTTACAGAGGTAATTTCTTGCACAGCTAAAGAAACATGCTTGTTTTTACGCATAGCACTTAATTTAAGACCATCTGCAGTATAACTTATGATGGTGCCATCTTCTTTATCAAAATAATAGGTAATGGGAATTACATAGGGCATGTTTTGAGAAATAACCCCCAGGTTCCCGAAGTAATTATTAAGAAGAATACTGATGCTTTGGCTTTTGCTTAAATCTATCATTTTGTAAGGTATAAGAGCTGTTTGTTCTAATCGATTTGACAAAAATAAGCTGCATCATGCTATTAAAATATGACAATAGTCAGTCCTTAATTGTGCGAGTTCTTATGGTTAGGTAATAGCTAAGAATTTGTAACTAAATTTAATCATAGGATATGATTTATCTCATTGTTTTTGATGAAATTCATTCCTTATTTCGTAGTTCACAAAGAATATATTCTTCCAATGAAAATAGTATTCATCCTTTCTACCTTATTATGTATTTCCTGTGGAAGTAAACAAGAACGAACACTTCCCATAGTTAAAGAACTAACAGAATCGGTTTATGCCTCAGTAACCATACAGCCCGATAGTTTGTATGAAGCATATGCTATCGTAAATGGTATTCTTGAGCACAATCTAGTTGAAGAAGGTGCTCTTGTTCAGAAAAATACACCTATAGCACATATTACCAATTCTTCTAGTGAATTAAATGCAGAAAATGCGAAACTGTCTTTACAATTATCAACAAATAACTATCAAGGAAATTCTACGGTTTTAAGAGAGCTGCAGGAAGATATAGAAACGGCACGATTAACTTTTACAAACGATTCCATAAATTATAAAAGGCAAGAAAATTTATGGCGTCAGCATATTGGTTCCAAAATAGAATATGAAACTAGAAAATTAGCATATCAACGTTCTAAGAATCAATTGAATGTCTTGGATAATAAATTTAATCGGACTAGAAAAGAATTACAAACACAGGTAAAACAGGCACAAAACACCTACAAAAATTCTCAAATTACTACAGGAGAATATACGGTTACTAGTAAAATTAACGGCAAAGTATATGCGCTTTATAAAAATAGAGGTGAAATTGTAACCACCATGGAAGCCCTTGCTTTGGTAGGAAGCACGTCAAATTTTGTCATTGAACTTTTGGTAGATGAGGTAGATATTGTAAAAATAGAGAAAGGGCAAAAAGCATTAGTAAGTTTAGATGCCTATGCTGATAGGGTATTTGAAGCTATAGTCACTAAAATATACCCTCAGAAAGATTCGCGTTCACAAACATTTAAAGTAGAAGCCTTATTTATAAAGACGCCTGAAAAATTATATTCAGGACTTTCTGGAGAAGGTAATATTGTTATTTATGAAAAGAGGGATGCATTAATAGTTCCTAAAGAATATATAGTGAATGGGAACTCGGTGATAACGGATGATGGTTTAAAAACTGTAGAAATAGGTTTACAGAATTTAAATGAAGTAGAAATTATAAAAGGTATTACTACCACTACGGAACTATTAAAACCAGAATAATGACAAATTGGCCTGTAATACTCAATATTGCAAAGACGCATTTACTGACCAAGTTAAAATCTACATTAACGGCGGCTCTGGGAGTAACTTTTGGTATAGGTGCTTATATTACGTTGGTTAGTTTTATGACAGGGCTAAATGCAATGTTAGATGATTTAATATTAAACCAAACGCCTCATATACATTTGTATAATGAAATAAAGCCTACAGAAAAACAACCTGTAGCCTTGTATGATGAATTTCAACAGTCCTTTCAATTTGTACATTCAATAAAGCCAAAACAGCATCAGAAAAAAATTCACAATGCTTTGCCTATTTTAAGCTATCTAAAAAAGGATAGAAAAATAAAAGGCGTAACCCCTCAAGCTAGAGCTCAAATCTTCTACATTTCGGGCTCCATAGAAATAGGAGGCAGTTTAATAGGAGTGTCTATCATGGATGAAATAAGGTTGTCTAATATACGAGATAATATTATTCAAGGCCTACCAGAAGATTTGGAAAATAATGATACAGGTATTTTACTAGGTTCGGGCTTAGCAAAAAAAATGTCCTTAAAAGTAGGCGATAGGGTACAGGTTAGTACGGTTAAAGGAGACCTTTTTCCTCTCAAAATAGTAGGACTATACCAGAGTGGGGTGGCAGAGGTAGATAATAGCCAGAGTTTTGTAAACCTAAAAACGGTACAGCGCATTCTAGGAGAAACCCAGAACTATATCACTGACATTAATATCAAATTAAATGATATTGAAGATGCTTCAGCATATTCAAAACAATTAGCTTCGCTTTTTTCAATTACGGCTACTAGCATAAATGAAGCTAATGCACAGTTTGAAACAGGCACTAACATTAGAAACCTTATTACTTATGCCGTATCTATAACGCTTTTAATTGTGGCTGGATTTGGGATCTACAATATCTTAAATATGCTCATATATGAGAAAATGAAAGATATTGCCATCCTAAAAGCACTTGGGTTTTCTGGTACTGATGTTCAGCTTATCTTCATGAGTCAGGCAATGATTATAGGCTTGGTGGGCGGCGTATTGGGGCTTTTGGTAGGTTTTGGGTTTTCTGTTCTCATAGATCATACCTCCTTCAAAACAGAAGCATTACCAGCTATTGATACTTATCCGGTAGATTTTAGTCTTAGTTACTATGTTATAGGAATTGTATTTGCATTGCTTTCTACTTTTATAGCGGGGTATTTACCTGCAAATAAAGCCCGGAAGATAGATCCAGTAAAAATAATCAGAGGTACATAATAAAGCGTATGGATTTAGTTCTTGAAACAAAAAAAATAAATAAGCATTTTTTAAAACCTAAAGATTTTCATGTTTTAAAAGACATCTCCTTAGGAATAGAAAAAGGGGAGTTTACGTCTATCATGGGGAAATCTGGTTCCGGGAAATCTACGTTACTCTATATCTTGTCTACTATGGATACTGAGTATACGGGCGAATTGTATTTGAATAACGAATTGATCACAGGGAAAAACCAAAAAGAACTTTCTCAAATTAGAAATAAATATATTGGCTTCGTGTTTCAGTTTCATTATTTGCTATCGGAGTTTACGGTATTAGAGAACGTGATGTTACCTGCAAAAAAACTAGCAGAAAAATCGCATCAAGAAATAGAGCACGTAGCGATGGAAAAATTGAAAATGCTAGATATTGAGAAATTAGCCTTGCAGCGTGCTTCAAGAATTTCTGGAGGAGAAAAACAACGCGTGGCTATTGCACGTGCTTTAATTAATAATCCCGTACTTTTAATGGGTGATGAACCTACAGGGAATTTAGATAGCCGGAATGCAGATAATGTGTTTAACATTTTTAAACAATTGAAAGAGGAAGAAGATTTGTCTCTTTTAATCGTAACCCATGATGAAGATTTTGCCAATAAAACAGACCGAATCATTCAAATGGAAGATGGAAGAATTATCACTTAATAATTTAAATAAATAATATGAAAAAAATACACACTGTTCTTACTGCTATTTCTCAGCTCATTAAAACAATAGAAACAGACTATCCGGAGTTGTATCAATTTTTAGATGAAAATCCCGTGACCATTCCCTCAGAAAAGCACCCAGATTTAGATAAGGATGCGCTTGAGGGGTATTTAGCAGATTTGAATAGTTTGTTACAACATCATCTTGAAAATCATTCTAAATCTAAATAAAGATTATTAAATAGCATCCAATCTGTTGAGTTTCTGCTTGAGAAGACGTATTTCTTCTTGCATGGCGCTGTTGCGTTGCAGCAATTGATGCACTGCCTCTAGCCCTTCAATATTTATGTTAAGGTCTTGGTGTAGACGTACCATCTTTTCTACTTTAGGTAATTCCTCTAAGGGAATGAATTGATGGTCATCAACACTTTTTAATTCGATAATATCATAATTGTATAACTCGGTAATGAAGGTTATTTCTATCTCGTAACTAGTACAGAAATCATTAAGACGTATCAATTGTGTATCCATAAGCTTCTCTTTATAAATTGGTAGCTGCTAGCGCTTCAAATAATTCTTTTTGTTCCTTCGTTAAATTGGTTGGAATTTTTACTTGGTACGTAATATATAAGTCTCCAAACTGATTTTCCTTTTTGTATTTAGGTAAGCCTTTTCCGGACAATTTTACTTTAGTACCATTTTGAGTTTCGGGCTTTACTTTTAATTTTACTTTACCCGTCAGGGTATCTATAGTGATATCGCCTCCTAAGATTGCCTTGGTAAGTGGTACCTCTATTGTTTTGTAAAGATTTGCTCTTTCGCGTGTAAAATCTGTATTGTTTTGTACCGTAAATTTTATAAATAAATTTCCTGCAGGTCCGTTATTAACTCCTGGACCCCCATAGCCTGCAATTTTTATAGTCTGCTCATCTTCAATACCGGCAGGGATTGTAATCCGAATTTTTTTATTATTTACCGTTAAGGTTTGTTTTTCCGTAGTTAACGTATCGGTAAGGTTTAAGGTTAAAGATGCATTATAATCTTGACCTCTAAATCTGGCATTCTGCCTAGAAGAGTTAAAATTTCCTTGTTGACCGCCAAACATACTTTCAAAAAAGTCTGAGAAATCTTCATTAGACTGGCCACCAGTGAAACCACCAGCACCTCCAGGGTTTTGTCTGCTATGCTGACGCTGCTGTTGTTTTTGTTTTTCAAATTCGTCTGCATGCTGCCAATCCTTCCCATATTGGTCATATTTTTTACGCTTCTCTTTATTGCTAAGAACTTCATTAGCTTCATTAATTTTCTTGAAATTTTTCTCAGCTTCTTCATTATCCGGATTTAAGTCTGGATGGTGTTTTCGTGCCAATTTGCGATATGCTTTTTTAATATCGCCTTCTGTAGCATTTTTAGAAATGCCCAAAACTTTATAATAATCAATGAATTCCATATGCGCTAGTATCCCGTATTAATGTTCCCGTAGGTATAAATAATGTAACTATAAATTTACGAACCGCAATAGTCTTATGAAATGATATATATCATTTGAGTTACAACTAGGAAGATTTAAGCAAAAAAAAATCCAACTACAGGGAGTTGGATTTTCAAATCGTTAAAAAATTACTATTTATAGTGAATGGCTATTTTTGCCAGTTGGCCCACAATCTGAATGGAATCTTTCATAGATAGTTTAGAACCATCTGCATGAATCCATCTTTTTAATGGTTGTTCGCAAATCATACTTTGTACTTTTTCCTTACCATAATGTTTGCGCATGCGCATAAAAATTTCTACATCAAATAACCAACGGGTAATAAATTTTTTCTGAAAGACGAGTTCTACGAGTTCCTTATCCATTATTTTGGCACCACATTGGGTATCATTAAAAGGCATTTTTAAAATAGATCTAATGATAAGATTAATAGTCATACTAATTATCTTTCTCGCAGATTCTTTAGTGATATTTGCACCCATTCTACTCATACGAGATCCACTAACAATTTTAAAGTCGGAGGTTTCCATGGTTTTTACTAAATCATCAAAGTCTCTGAAATCTGTAGATAAATCGGCATCTAAATACCCAATATAATCCAATTGCGGGTCCTTAGCTAAATGTAGCATTCCTTGACGTACTGCTTCTGCTTTACCGCCATTCTTTTCGCAATTATAGACACTTATTTTATTCTCATTACCTTTTCGTAATTCTTCTAATACTTCTAAGGTACGATCCGTACTTCCATCGTTTACAAAACATAAATGATAACCAAGGTTGTTATAAACAAAATTCTTGAAAGCTTCGCCAGATAAGCGTTCTTCCTCATTGTAACAAGGTATGACAACACCTACACAGTATTGTTGTAGCATTTGCCCTTCACTCTTTGCACTTTCTGTATTGCTCTCGGTAGGGGTACCTATAATACGTTTTACGCGAGCTGCTACTTCACTTAAACTTACAGGCTTCTTCATGTAATCATCTATTCCCAAATCAAAACCATCTACAATAATTTTTTCATCGGTGTTACCAGACATGACCACTATTGGCGTTTTAGATTTTTCTTCTAAACGGATATGTTTTACGACATCTAATCCTGATAAGCCAGGCATATTAATGTCTACAATAACTAAATCGGGCTGAAACGTTTTGAAAATATCAATTCCTTTTTCTCCAGAATCGGCAGTTTTAACTTGGTATCCTAATTCAATTAATCTCTTTTCTAAAGACATTAATATTAATAGCTGGTCGTCAATGGCTAAGATTTTCATGAGCTGTGGGTTGAGTATGGGTTTTTAATATGGGTTTTTAATATTGGTTTTTGTATGATGCAATGATATTATTAAACCCAAAGTTTATACAATCATTGAAGATTAGTGACTTTTTTCTATAGTTGAATGTGCATAATCTTACGTTGAATACAGGTTTGGTTTCGGTGTGTATTTTATAAATCATATGTAAATTCTTACAATTTTAAAAGTAATTAACTATGTAATAACGTCAAATTTTGTTTCTTGTTGTATCTCCTTATTAAATTTATAATTTTATATCTTTGATATTGTTGTATTTTCTTACCAGCAATTTCTAAATGAAGAAAAAAACCAATACTCTTTTAATTTTAGCTTTGATAGTTGGCCTTGCATTTCATGGGTCCGCAATTTTCTTCACCTTAGAATCTACTTATGATGCCTTAATACATTTATTTTTTGCAGATCACTATGCAGACTCTTGGTTTGATCCTTGGGAATATAGATGGTATACGGGTTTTACCGTACAATCATACCCTCCTCTAGTACATCAAGTTATAGGAATACTCTCATACATTGGTGGTTTAAAATTCGGGATGTATACGGTGGCATTGTTGGCTATTGTGCTATTTATAACCGGTGTTTATCGGTATACCTTATTAATGACAGGTAGTAGGAGAATTGCAGGTTATGGTGCCGTCTTAGCTGTATTTTCTTCCACATTTGTAGAAACGCTTCATATTTTCGGACAATTACCAAGTATTACAGCGCTTTCTATTCTTTTGCATTCCATGACAGAGATATACTTATGGATCAAGACAGGAAAAATCAGGTATTTCTTGACCAGTGTTACCATGCTTGCCGTGACAGTAACCTCTCATCATGTAACGCCAATTTTTGGGATGGTGTTTTTTATAGCGCCATTAATAGGAATGGCAGTTATGGATGCCTCTAGAGAACGTGTAAATTCTTATAAAGAACTTACCTTTAAAATATTTTGGAATACTACATTAAAGCATTTTTGGCGTATAGCCAAGTTTGGCGGTACCAGTCTTTTTTTAATTGTTTTCTGTATTTTTCCCTATTGGTATAATTCTAAAAGAAACCCGATAACGCAAGTAGCAATTCCGCATGGCTCTCGTGATAATTTTTTAGAAATTACGTCATCAGGTTTGGTGTTTTTTGTAATTCCATGGGGGATATTTCTATTTGTTTTGCCCTATTTTTTTTACCGATATTTTAGCAAACGGTATATTTTCTTCGGACTATCCTTTGCTTTATTAACCATATTGGGTACAGGTGGTACGACGCCGATACCTTTAATGATGTTAGGGGAAACAGCTTTTAATATTCTTACGTTAGATAGGTTTACCTTATGGGCGACTATTATGGCTTTACCCATTTTTGCAGAATTTGCCTATAGAATGGTAGAGGGCGATTTAAAAGTGTTGGTGCAAGAAAAGTTCGGCGAAGTCTATCATCGAGTCATTGGTGGGTTAATTGCTGGTGGTATGTTGTTTATGGTGCTTTTTACCATGACTTTAGGGTATTTTAGACCTTCGCAACCTGCTAAAATTAATATGCTGCCTATTGTAAATTTTTTAGGGGCAGATTCACACGATTCTTGGCGGTATTTGCCATTAGGATTTGGAGATCAAATGGCTTGGCTATCTGCCCAAACAACGGCGATGACTGTAGATGGTAATTACCATTCTGCGAGACGTTTACCAGAATTAACCACGAGGGCTATTGAACGTATAGAAAATTCTAAATTTAGAGGAGTAGAAGGTATTGGCTCTTTACAGCAGTTTTTAACGGTACCCGAGAAATACAATCTAAAGTATATATTTTCTAATGATAAATTTTACGATCCTATATTATACTATTGCGGTTGGCAACGTTTGCAGCAATTAGAAAACGGAATTATGGTGTGGGAAAAGTTAAATGTACCTCCCATACCTCAGATAATTCCCAAGGAAGACGTGCCTACCATTATGAAAATAATGTGGGGAATCATTCCGTTAACGACTGTACTACTTGCGTTTATTATTAACATACAGCTTATTTGGGTACGCCTTTTAAAGTCTAAAAAGTTAGAGCCTCCTTCTTTTATGAAGTTAGAATTGCCCTATAATAAATTCTCCTATAAACTTTTAATCTTCTCGCATTTTTGGGCTTTCATTGTCTTAATTTGTTTAGGGTACGGTATTTATTTGTTCTATGTTAAAAATGTAGCGCAGCTCTCTGCAAATAATGTGGTAGAGGCTTACTATGATGCTTTAGATTTTAAAGAATTTAATAGAGCGCATTCTTATCTAGATCCAGATAGTAATATAAATATTGCACAATACATGCTCGAGGTTTCTGTAACCGATGGAATATTAAGTTCTTATGCGAAAATGGATTCTTTGCATGTAGAAATCTATGATGAAACACCTACTAGCGCTAAAGCCAAAGTTCATACCCGATGGATTACTCCATTAGAAAATTTATACAGTAGTGATTATCATGAACTTGTAAAGAGGAAAAGTAAATGGTATATAAAACCCTCTAAATTTGATAATGATATTCCTCCAGATCAATTATTTACAGCAAATGGGACCACCTTTTATAACCATGGTAGAAGGAAAATCACAACGCAAGAAACTTATCATGAAGATGTGTTAAAGCAGCCTGTGTTAGAAATATTGAGTGCCAAATTGGTGAAGAATAGGGGCCAGTTTAGTATCATCGGGGAAATACAAAATGTAGATAATGTACCCGCAGATGTCGTGATCAAGGCTACGTTGTATAATGATGCTAACAAGGAGTTAGCCAATTACAATGCTAAATACCATATGAAGCATAAATTAATGCCCAAAGAAACTACGGCCTTTAAAATAAATTTTGAAGGAATTGCTTGGTCTTCCACTAAAGATACCTTGCCGCCTACTTTTGATCCAGACCAATTTACACCAATGAACTTTGAAGATCAACCCACAAATTTTAACTTACAATCAGCGGGAAATGTGGCGAATACAGATTTGTACAAAGGGGTCGCTTTACAGGATATGGAGTATACAAAGCAAGGGTTCAATGGGGTGCTTTTCAATGCTGGAGTTCAGGAAGTTACCATACCTCAATTAATAATCTCGTACTACGATAAAGAAAATGAATTACTTTGGGTAGATCATTCTTTTGTGCCTGAGGGGGTACGCATACAACGAAAACAATTCTTTAATTATAAACCAGTAGAGTTAGATAGTTTAGAAGTTATACGTAGTGATTTAAAAAATTGCTTTGTAAACGGAATGCCAAATGCCTCCATAGCAGAGAAGGTTTTTCCAAATAGAAATTATTCCCATGGAGCTAGTCAGACACAACCATTTTCTGGCGTTGGCTTTGAATTTATAAAGTTTGAGATAAATAGTTATATCGGAAACCCGAAGTAATATGCATAAAACAATTTATATCATACTCTGTTTTATTATACTTGGATGTTCTTCAAAAAAAGAAGAGCCTAAAAAAAGTGCGCAAATAAATGCGATAGCACTGACAAAAAAAGACAGATATACAGCGGGCGATATTATTACAATGGCATTCAAAACCGAGACGCCGATAGATAATTTTAAGTTGCATATTAAAAATGCATATGGAACATTATTGCTAGCACCTCAAAAGGTACATGGTGAAATGGTTTTTTCTTTTCCTACAAATTTTTCACGAAAATCTGGTTTGTGTCGTTGGAAACTAATCCATGAGGGCCAAACTCTGTTGAAAGGAGAAATTGAGATTCACCCTAATGAACAAAAAGGGACTAATATTGCCACCTATTTTGGACCTAGAAGTATTACAGCAGGCGATATTGATTATTCTATGTTAGTTGTTGCTCCAACAGATGTTTTTGATAACCCTGTAGCCAGAGGCACTGAGGTTACGGTTAAATCTCAATTCTTAGAAGCTATTAATGAATATAAGGTAGCTACTACAGAGTTAATGGCATGGTATAATGTGAGATCTACGCATAAGTCAGGTAGAATATTAGTCACAGCTGCATGTAATGGCACCCCCTCTAAAGAGCTTACCACAATTGTTTTTCCATCAAATTCTACGAACTTTAAAATTACAGCTTTTCAAGATCATGATTATGCAGACGGAAATCAAATTTTAAAATTAAGGTCTGATATTATAAAAGATGAATTTGGAAATACGGTAAGTGACGGTACTTTGGTCACTTTTATTATTAAGAACGATAAAAATGCCTATCTGTACACCGTAGGTACAACGATAAATGGTATTGTAGAAGGCAGAACTTTACACCCTTCTCAAGCAGCACATTGGAATATCCAGGCCTTCGTAACCGGAGCATCAGAAAGCAATATTATAGATGTTACATTTAGAACTGCGATTGAAGATTATAAAGTGTACTTTTCTAAAGGCAATAGAAATATAGATATAGGACCATTGGAAAGTTTCATGAAACAATTAGTGCCTGATGGTATTTTGATACAAATGGATGTATATTCAGACCAAGGAGATTTTATAGAAACAAAAAAGACCACTACCAAAAAGGGGGTGTGCACTTTTTATTTAAGTCCAGAATATTTAAAAAATGGCACCTATAAATTAGTGATTAAGGCGGCAGGCATTACTAAAGAATTTAAAAAAGAAATGAATGGCATTTAAACTTAATAAAACACTGTATAGAACCATCATCATTGCATCATTTATTGCGGTAAATGCACTTATCATTTCTGGTATTGGATCGGCGTGGGTATTTTTGAATACAGGGGCAGACCGTACTTCCATGTTACATTTAGAAGTTCCTATGGATGAGGTTTACCGACCAGAAATTGCTTGGTCTAATGTAGAGAATCCAGGGAGGCCCATAGAGGAACAAACTTTAGGGGAGATTACGAACGATTATTTAAATGCATGGCACGTACGCAATATCGCTTTTAAAAAGAATGACTACTACGGGATTAAAGATTTTTATACGGACAGTGCTCGTGTACGTTTGTATGATAATATAGACCTCAATTTAAAAAATAATAATTGGTACAAGCGTACCACACTAAAGCATAATGGTGCTATAGATTTTTACAGTGTAGACGGTACTATGGTTGTTTTTAAGGATCATAATGTGGTGGAATACCAGGAAATTTATACTGGAGAAGAATTACTTTACAAAGAAAAAGATACTACAAGTTATCATGTGATGATGCTTTTGGAAGATGGATTTTGGAGAATTCGCCATTTAAAAGAAATTGAAAATAGTAGAGACACTATAACCTTAGCAGCACGTGATATTGATGCTGAACTTAAAAAAATTGAGAATCTAAAAGGAATAAACTATTATCCTAAAGATACCCCGTGGGACACTTTTGGAAAACGATTTGATGCTACGGTTATTAATGATGATTTTAAGATTATTCATGACATGGGATTAAACGGGATTCGGATTTTTGTACAATATGAAGATTTTGGAAAGAGTACGGTTAAAAAAGATAAAATAGCACTCTTGAAAAAAGTGCTAGATCTAGCGGAAGAAAACAAGCTAGATGTTATACTTACATTATTTGACTTTTATGGGGATTACGATGTCTCTAATTGGACCTTGACCAATAGGCATGCAGAAGCCATTGTACATGCGGTAAAAGACCACCCAGCGCTATTAGCATGGGATTTGAAAAACGAACCCGATTTAGATTTAGCCTCGAGAGGTCGTGAACGGGTTATCGGCTGGCTAGAACAAATGATGGAGAATATTAAACACTGGGATAGAAACCATCCCGTTACCATCGGTTGGTCTTCTCCGGAAGCTGCGGTAGAATTGGTAGATCAGGTAGATTTTGTGTCCTACCATTACTATAGAGAACTATCCGATTTTAACAAGACTTATGATATTCTAAAGAAGAAAGCTTTGAACAAACCAATAATGCTGCAAGAATACGGTTTATCATCCTATGGCGGTATTTGGAATTTTTATAGAGGTTCTGATAAAAGACAAGCGGAGTATTATGCAGAAATTCAGCCTCTATTACTTAAGAAAAATATTCCATTTGTAGCTTGGACCTTATATGATTTTTCAGAAGTGCCCACAGCTGTAGTAGGTAAATTACCTTGGAGAAAAAGCAAGCAATACCATTTTGGTTTCTTAACTAAAAGAGGTAAGAAGAAAGCGGCTTATGAGCATTTTGCGCTACAAAAATAAAGAAGTATAGATAGGTAATAGCAGTTTTCTTTAACACCTATCACCATTACTTCAGGTATAGTCCATATTTTATTAGGATTTACTATGTGTTTAAAAAAAGAAGGGAGAGTAGACCACAACATCTCTCTCCCTTACACACATAACCACTAACCAAAGTTGTGAATTCTTAATGTTATTAATCTTGTGCATTTTAAAAAGAAGGGAGAGGAGACCACAACATCTCTCTCCCTTACACACATAACCACTAACCAAATTCTTAATAGGTGTATTGTTTTTTTAAAAAAGGAGATTTAATTTGAATTGCCTCTCCTTTTCACACATAACCAATAACCAATTGAATATATTTTTAAGCCTGTTCCTCTTGTAATTTAGGTACTGGCGATTTTTTCTCTATAATGGTATTAAAATGATCTAAATACATGGCCGCGATCGTAGACATAGGTAAAGAACAAGCAGCGGTGTAATTCGTATGCCCTAAGCTTCTTCTATACGTGTCATTCGTAATAATATTCTGAATGGCGTCTGCTAGAGATCCCGTATTATCTGCATCAAAAAATTCTCCTCTATATCCTTCCTCTTTTACGAGAATACTTAAATCTCCTAAGTCTGGTAAGGCAACTGCATTACCGTAACTACCGGCTTGGTGTAAAACTCCTGAGCTACCTGTTGTAGACGTATATGGGAATACAACCACCGCACTGTCTTTGAATATTTTTTCTACATCTTCTTCGGCAACATACCCTGTAAACCGTATTTGTGGTACGGTATTATATTTTTCTTTCATGGAGTCTAAATAACCAGGGGTATTTGGACTGTCTGTGCCAGCAATAACTATTTCTATATCTTCTTGGGTTCTTTTTCTTATAAGCTCTACCGCTTCTATTAAAACCTCTACTTTTTTATACGTACCAAATTTGCCAAATGCCATTACTTGTTTAGGGCCAGCAGGTAAATCATAGGTAGGAGTAGGTGGGGTTTCAAAAGCTCCGTGTGGTATTAGTGCAATATTTTTAGCCTTATATTTTTTCTCTAAAATGGTAACATATTTGCTAATGGTTACGGCAACTACGTCTGATGCTAACACAAATCTTGTTAACGTAGTACCAATAAAATTATATATTTTTTGTAATACTTTATTTTCAGTAAAACCTGCACTTTCTAAATCTACCTGCTCTAAAATATTATGCAATAAAGAAATGGTAGGTATACCTTTAAATTTGCATATAGCAGGAAGAAGAAGACCTAATGCTGCGGGTATTTTTTTATCTCCAAATTTTAAAAATTGAAGGTTGAATAGTACGGCATCTGGTTTAGTTTGATTTAATGCTTTGTTGACACTGAAAATATTTCCGTAACTATTAAAACTCCAGCATTCTTTTACCGTTATTTTACAACCGTTTTCTGTAAAAGCTAAATCTTTTTCTCCTTCTGTTTTATCACAGATTAGAACAAGTTCTGTGACTTGATCTTGTAGTCTAAAATGCTTTACTAAATGATAACCATATTCTGTTAAGGTTACTTTACTTGGAGGATAAGCGGTTACGATGGCTAGTTTCATGGTTGTACTTTTTATTCGGTTTGTGTTTTACAAATATGGTTTCTTATCGGCATTATTCTTTTTATATTCCGTCTAGTTTCGTTTTTCTATCGATGAATTAAAAGGCACTGTCGATAAATAGTTTTATAATTATAGTTTTGATTTTTTAAGTAAAAAATAAATTATTTGTACTGCTAGCAATAAGGCCATAGCTATAATTTGTACTTGCACTACGACTTCCAAGGTGTCATGATAAAATACGACTAATGCTATTTGTGACATACCCAGCAAACCCGATAAAATAACCGGCACATAATGATCTAATGACAAAAAATAGTAAGCAAATATGTTCCCTATGGCAAATAATGAGGTTGCTAAAGCGTACTGCCACAATAGACCGGCCATAGAAATATAAGCATCACCAAACATTATAGTAATAATAAACTCAGGCATAAGGTAACAAGCTGTTACGATAACTGCGGATAGTAGTCCTATATAACCTACATATTTAAATAAAATAGGAGCAGTAGGCTCACCATCTTTTTGTTTTTGTACCACGGTAGGCAGCAATAACATAACAAACATCCACGCTACAAAATAGACTACACGGCCTATTAATGCTAAAGAGGCATAAAGGCCAGCATCAAGCGCATCAAAATAATGCTTTACAAGAAGGATATCACTATTATTTATGATAATCTGAGTGAATTCATAACAAGCAGTGAGCACCATAAATTTGGTTACACGCTTGGCATTCTCAGGTAATAGTTTTGTTTTAGAACTAAAACTCAACCCTTTTAAATCAGAAGGAATCAATCCGAAGATAAAAGAAATACCAATTCCTAATGCCACTAAAAAAGATGACTCTAAAGGGACAAATAGTAGTAAGGCTAGCGTAATTAAGAGTCTACTCCACATTTCTGTTTGGTAGGTGATAGATAGATTTTTAAAATCTTGATTCCCTTGATAGTTTCCTCTATTAACGCTCATAAAAAAATACAAAGGCACGCCAATACCAAAGAGGATAAACATCCAATGGCTTTTGGTATGAAACAGTGCTTGTAAATTTTTAGAGAATAGGATAATTAGAATCCCGGCTATAATGCCAAAGATGGTCGCATGTTTGTAACTCCTGTTTTTAAAGCTAGACCATTGGTCTCCCGTAAAAAGGACTGCAAATTTGGCTGTTGCCAACTGAAATGTCATTCCAACAAAAGAGAGTACTAATAATAAAGTAATTAATAATGCAGCTTCTGCAAACGCAGCAGGGCCCAACAAACGTCCTAATAGTAAGTTGTATATATAATTACCACCATTCACTAACAAAACGCTACCCATGAACAATTGTTCGGGCGTAATTTTTTTAAGCAAAAGTTTAATAGTTAACATGCTGATTGGTTAATTGGTTTGGTTATTGTACTTCTTTTAATAGTACATATCTATAACGTTAAAACTTTATATTATTGTAAGATATTTCTTATAATTTATATTTTATTTAAAAAGTATAAAATCATTATCCTTCAATTATTTTACCAAATGTCTTGCAATTAGCATTCTTTTTTACCCAGGCTTCGGTCAATGACCTATTGTAATAGATGAGTAGACAAATACATACTTCCAAAACAACTATGAAGACCATAGCTTTACTCTAGCTTGAAATAATACTAATGAATGCTAATATTTTCGATAAAATACCGTTATTTAAAATGTAGTAAAAAACGTACAAACTAATCCATGCGAAAGTTCATCCTATTTATATACCTATTTTCAGCGCACCTAATTTGGGCGCAAGAAGACAATATTACTCAAGGGTTTCAATTATTAGAGACCGGAAAGTTTGAAGAAGCAGAAACATTCTTCAAATCGTATCTAGAAAGCAACCCGGATAATAAAACGGCTAAGCTTTGTTATGGTAGAGCAGTGGGGCTTAGTGGTGAGCCTAAACTGGCCAACACTATTTTTAAAGGATTATTAGAAGAATATCCTGGCGATTTTGAAATTCAGATCAACTATAACGAGTCTTTTCTTTGGGATCGTGAGTTCGTAGCGGCCAAACCGCTGTACAAAAAACTGGTAGCAGAAAATCCAGATAATTTTGGAGCTGTGCTCGGATATGCCAATACCTTATCTAATCTTAAAGAATATCCTCAGGCTTTAGAGATTGTAAATAGAGCTATTGCCATTCAGCCAGAAAATGGAAGTGCAAAAGTGTCACGAAAATTTATTAAACTAGGCTATGCCAATACTTTTGTAAATAACCAAGAATACAAAAAAGGAATAGCTTATTTAAATGAAATTTTCACTGATTTTCCGGAAGATAAAGATGCCTTATTAAACCTCGCCAACATATACCTTATCATTAAGGAAACAGCTAATGCTAAAGCAATATATGCGCGCTTAGCAACAAGTGAGAAAGATTCTATTACCGCCCTAAAGGGAATTGCATTAGCGGAACATATTGGCGAAAATGATAAGGAAGCGTTACGTATTGCTGGTCAAGCAAAAGAGAAAGTGGCTAGCATTGATGATGAAGCTTTAAAAGAAACTACCTATGATAGGTATGTACAAGCATTAATATGGAATAGTAAATATAAAGATGCTAAAGAAGAAATAGCAATTTTAGAACAACAGTATCCTGACAGGAATTGGATTGCGGCATTAAAAGCAACCCGCGGCATGTATACTGCAGATTTTAAGACGAGTTTATCTAATTATGATATGATATTATCTAGAGATAGTACTTCTTTTGATGGTAATTTAGGAAAAGCCAATGCGCTATTTGCATCAGATAGGATCATACCTGCGTATAATGCGGCATTTCAAACTTTAAAAATATTTGATAAGCAGAAAGATGCGCTCGGTTTTATAGAAAAACTTAATTTAAAATTTACACCAAGTGTAGAAGAGCATATCGCTTACACTTTTGATAATGGAAATAATGAGGCCTTCTCGAGTACCACTAATTTTCATGTGCCTATTAATACCAAGTTAATTACTACGCTAAATTATCAATACAGAACTACAGATAATTCTGTAACCATGCATGAAGCTAGCTCTCATGTTTTAATGGCCGGAATTGAGTACAAACTTATGCCTAAAACAAATTTGAAAGCCTCTCTAGGAATCAATTCCTCTAATTTTACAGCGGACTCCTATACGCAACCTGTTTTTGATATTAAACTGCAAACCCAACCATTTAGGCTTCAGAGTTTAGATCTAGGATATAAGAGAGAAGTGCAGAGTTTTAATGCAGAATTAATTGAGCGTGAAATTGTAATGAACCATTATGGTTTAAATTATAATATGGGCACTAATTTTAAACTGGGTTGGTATACGCAGTTAATGCATACAAGACAAACCGATGATAATATCAGAAATTTACTTTTCACCTCGTTATATTATAACGTATTTAAAAAACCTGCTTTTAAAGTAGGGTTGAATTTTCAGTATATTACATTTCAAGATCAATTACCTACCATTTATTTTAGTCCAGAAACCTATCAAGCTTTTGAACTGTTTGGTGATTTGAGAGGTAATTTCTCCGAGAAAACAACCTATATGATAAGTGCGGCTTCAGGACTACAAAAAGTAGAAGATGATGCACAGACGGTTATTTTTAGAGCAGAAGTGGGAGTGAAGCATCAATTTAATACCCGCTGGAGTGCAGAAGTGTACGGAAAATATAGCAATATTGCTTCTGCTACGGCCGCTGGTTTTGAGTTTACGGAAATTGGACTGAAAGTTAAGTGGTTGTTTTTGAAAGAGCCTTTTTACTTTAAGAAGCTGAAGAAAAGCAACGAATAAATAAGACCCTCTGAAATTTAACGTATAAAAAAACTCCGCTGATTTATTCTAGCGGAGTTTTGGTAGTTGAGGTAATTACTGCTATACTATCTGATAGCACTATAGGGTTGGTTCTATTACGTTTTATTGTTGATCAAGCTTTATATAAACCAGTTATAAACGAGTTGAATAGAATTAAAGAAGGTTTAATCTTCTCATTAATTCTGGCCGGTTGGATCTGCTTATTGGGATCACACTTTTTTCAATTAACACACTATTATCTTCAATATCAATAATCTTCGTAAAATTAATGATGTATGACCGGTGAATTTGCAAGAACATGTTTTCAGGCAACTTGTCTTTAATACTTTTTAGCGTGTTATGTACGCGGTAATTTTTTGTGGTGGTCTTTACTTCTATGTAATCACCTTTTGCTTCAACGACTAAGATTTCGTTTAACTTAAGTTTTATTAAGCGTCTATCTATATTAATGTAAATATCATCTTCTGCATTAGAAGCAGCTTTAGTAGTTATAGGAGCTGGAGCTTTGCTTTTTTCCAATGCCGTTTTTATCTTTACGATAGATTTTTCAAAACGATCTTGCGTAATTGGTTTTACCAAATAATCTACGATAGCTTCATACTCATAAGCTTCAATAGCAAAATTGGTGTCAGAAGTGGTTAAAACAATTCTAGGTGGGTTTTTCAATGTCTGTACAAAATCTATTCCGGTGAAACCTGGCATATGAATGTCTAAGAAAACAACATCAACAGTTTGCTGATTTAAAAATTTCATAGCATCCATAGCGTTAGAGAAAGAGTCTATAACATCCAATTCTGGAATTTTAGAACACAATTGTTCTACAATCATTCGTGCTGCACCTTCATCATCAACTATAATACAATTCATAAATTATAGGTTTTTAATGTAAACATCAATTTTGTTCAAGATAATTAAAAATTTATCGTTGAGGGAGGAATCTCCTTTTTTTAAATCTTCTTCGTAAATAACCGCAAGCTTGTAATCTTCCGTTAAGCTAAGAATATTTAGCTTATGTTTTAACTTGTGTACAATAGAAGCGGTGTCTTTATAATTTACTGCAGTAATACAGCGTATATATTCCTCTTTTTCTAAAGGAATTTCTTCTTTTAAAACCGAAATAAATTTCTCTTCAAATGCGCTATCATCTCCTGATAGGTCTTTTATATAGTTAAGATTTGGTTGTTGTTCCATACTATTTTTTTAGGGTGAAATAAATTGTAGTTCCTTTTCCTTCTTCAGACTCTAACCAGATATCTCCTTCATATATATTCACTACTTTTTTCACTAATGCTAATCCAATTCCAGAGGCATTAGAATCATTCTCAAGTTTTTTAAACATATTAAAAATACTTTCTTGATGTTTCTTTGCAATCCCTTTTCCATTATCAGAAACGGAAAACTTCCAGAAATTAGTATCTTCTAGATGTTTAATAATAATTTCGCCATGTTTTACCTGTTCCGTAGCAGTAATACTATTGGTGATTAAATTTTTAAATAGCTGTTCTATCTTATATTTTTCGGTCAGGAATGTGGGTAATTGTCCTACGATTCTAACTTTTATATGTTCAGGAATAAAGACTGTTTTTGTTATTTCGTCTATTAAATGGTTTAAGTTTAAGTGTATTTGTTCCTCCTCCAAAGAGTCTATAACAGCATGTCTTAATATGCCATCAACTAAGGCATCCATTTTTTGCAAATTTTGAGAGACGAGGTTACAGTTATTTACACTGTTTGATGTGAATTTTTCTTTCTCATCTTCCATAATCCAACACATCAATGCGTTGATATTTCTTATGGGCGACTTCAGATCATGCGATACCATGTGTGCATAGTCATTTAAAGAGGCGTTCTGTCGCTCTAAATTCTTCATCATCGTATTTTTCTCCGCAGTCATTTTTACAATATCCTTAGCTTGCTTTTCAATCTTAGCGGCTAATTCTAAAGCATCTACCTCTAAAAATTCCATAGAAGAATTTTCTTCCGGTTCTGTGTTTCCAGCATCATTTAAAACACGAATTGCTTTTTCTAATATATTTAAAATTTTACGCTGACTTTCAGATTCTGCTCGTAAGTCTTTATTAGCTTGTGTTAATTCTATAGAACTAATACTCATAGCCCTTTGCACCATTTCGGCCTTATCGTCATAATCTTTATACGAATTATTAATGGCCTCTATAAAAGCAGTTAGACCTTCAGAATCTTTTAAATTCTCAGGTAAGTGTTTTCGGATTTGTCTTTTTAAAAGTGAGTGCATTATTCGCTAATCAGAGTTAAGGTCATTGTTTGATTATGCAATTTACACCCTAATTGATTAGAAAACGGAGATAACTCGCCATAAGAGTAAAAGCCTGCTACTACAGCTTGCTTGCCAATAGCTTCTATTACTTCTTCTATTTCTTCTTCAGTTCTTTGGTTCATTACTAATTTTCTACCAATACAACTCACCAATAAAGCAAGATCTGGTTTTTTAGTTCTAGAACGCATGGCGTACACACCTGCTTTGGCTGCACCCTCTGCAATATCGTCTACCGTAGACATCATGAGCTGTACGGTAGATCCTTCAGGAACATCGCCTGCTAAAATCATGGTATTAGCCTTCTCATCAATATTTAAAATGGTTCGTACCACCACTTCAGTACTATCTTTTACTCGTAGGCTTAAGGGGTATAATAAGGCCGCTTGTGGTAACTCATTGGCCTTATCTCCAAGATATTTTTTATACAAATCTAATGCTGGTTGCCCGTCCAATTCATAAAGAACATTGTTTTTAGATTTGGAAATAACTCGTTCTGGGCCAAAAGCAGACCAACCCCCGTAATTCGCACAAGTAACCTCTAATTGTGCGCCATATAAACCGATTGCAATAACCTCTCCTTTTTTAGGATTTTCATTATGTGAGGCTAGCGTTTTTTCAAATAGAGCCCCATCGCCACAGAGTCCGCCAGTAATTGTGGAGGTTCCCGTATGTTGTTCAAGACCTTTTATAAGTGCGGACCCATTTATTAGACTGCCTTCAGACACGATAAAAAGATGTTTTAAACCTTCTTTTGTAAATTTGCTCGATAGTTTAGCGCCTAATTGCTCTGAGTCAGAATTGAAATTAGTAATGTTTTCCGAGTGGATGACATAGGTGCTATTTTCAAATTCTATGGCGGTAATGACGATACTATCATCAAATACATTCTCGCCTAATATTTCTCCAGAGGTAGAGCCAAACACAATATTGCCATCGGGGAACATTGTATTTATTTCTTCATATAGGGAGGGAGATTCCAATAAGAATCTATTCCCGAAAACGAGTACAAGCGGATTCTTAAACGTCGTTTTTTCCGACATAAATTTCCATGCTTGGTCTTTATGCTTTATTGCTTGAATTGTTTTCATTTTTTTTATTTTTTTAGGGTGAAGAAAAATGTTGTTCCTTCCCCAATTTCACTTTCAAGCCACACTTGACCTTCGTACAAGTCTATAATTTTCTTTACAATAGAAAGACCAATTCCTGTAGATCTTTCTTTGTTTCCAACAGATTGGAATATTTTAAATATTTTTTCATGGTATTCCTTAGGAATTCCCACGCCATTATCCTTTACACTAAACTGCCAGTGCGTTTTTGTCTCAATGCAACCAATTTCTACCAAGCCTTTTTCTCGCTCAATATGCACCACAGCGTTGCTCAGGAAGTTTTGTATAAGTTGATGTACCTTAGTCCTATCCGCATAAATAGTAGGTAGCGTACTTGTTACCACTACTTTTACATGTTCCGGGATATAAATAATATCTGTAATTTCTTTAATTACCTCATTTACATCTACAGAGCAGTTTTCTATATTATCACTATTAATAGTAGAGTACTTTAAGATACCGTCAATAAGACTATCCATGGCTTCTACTTTTTCTTGCATCATAGATAGGTTGTACTTTCCGTTATCGTCTAGTTTATCTTGGTAATCTTCATTTAACCAAGTACATAAGGCGCTAATACTTCGTAAAGGCGATTTTAAATCATGAGAAACAATATGCGCGTATTCTTGTAATCCTACGTTGCTCTTTTCTAATTCCTTTACGAGCGCTTCTTTTTGCAATTCTAATTGCTTCTGTGCAGTAATATCTAAATGGATTCCTAAAGAGCCAATCACTTTACCAGAATCATTATAGCGTGGAGCACCACTTATCAGCCAATGCCTTGTAGTACCGTCTTTCTGTAAAACTTCTACTTCATAAGAATCAGACTCACCCTTAAGCCTCTTCTCAGATTTACTGTTTAAGGTATCTGAATCTGTAATTTTTATAAGATCAGTAGCCTTGTTACCCAGTAATTCTTTTTCTGTGTAACCACTCATCTTACAAAAGCTTTGATTTACAGTTTGTATAATTTCATCAAGGTTTACTTCCAGTAGGCCTAAGTTCATATTTGCAATAATACTGCTATACTTTTCCTTTTGTACCTCTAAGTTTCTTTTGTAGTTTTTAGAAATGGTGACATCCGTATAGGTCCATAAATGGCCATTGTAAACTCCTTTATTGAAAATAGGAATAAAATCTCGTTGCAGCGTTTTACCGTCTGCCATTTCAATTTCATCTGATAGGACTAAATTTTTGCTCTCTACTATAGCGTTAATTCGTTTTATTTCAAAATCTGGGTTTTTAAAAAGGTGCTCATTGCCGTTCATAGCATTTTCGCAATTTATTCCTACCAATCTGTGAGGGGGTACTTCTACTTCAAATAAAGCACAAAACATTTTATTGGCAAGAACCACATTTCTATCCTCATCTTCTACTAAAATTCCGGTATGTAAATTGGCAATCAAGGAAGAGAGTCTATTTTCGGAAGCTTTTAGTTGCTCTTCGGCCTCGAGTTCTTTAGTAATATCTTCAACAATAATTACTTTATAATCAATTTCTCCTTGTTGATTTTTAACGGCACTAACTGCTGTTTTAGTAAAGAGTTGTTTACCATTTTTTTTAATGAATGTTCTAACTACAGAGAAATTTTCTAATTCTCCATCGTCCATTTTTTTCATTAATTTTTGAGACTCTGTGGTGTGTTCAGAGCAGGAAATAGCATCTAACGGTTGTTTTTTTAATTCGTCAATAGCATATCCTAATAAATTAACAATGGCATTATTTGCCTTTATAATATGTTCATTATCCGTTAAGATAATTCCTAAAGGAGAATTTTCTACGATAATATCTAATTGTTTTCTTTGGTTGGCTAAAAGTTCCTTGATTTCAGATTCCTGACTAATATCACGTATAATTCCTTGAGCACCAACAGGCGCTCTATTTTCGTCATAGATAATACTCCCATTGACTTCAACAGTTCTAATGTCGCCATTTTTTAACACTAGCTTTGGTCGGTAGTTTTTTATAGTTCCTACTTCTACTAATGATTTGAAGGAATTGTAGGTGTATTCTATATAATCTTTGTGTACGTAAGAACTTAAATCTATATGCTCATCAGGACCACAGCCAAGAAATTCTCTTGCGGCATCATTCATTTTAACTATGTTGCCCATAAGATCCATGACAACGTAAGGATCTACAATATTTACAAAAATTTCGTTTAATTCTGAAGATTTTTCAGAGACTAAATTTTCTAAACGGCTATTAACCTCTTGTAAATGGCGCGTAGTATCATAAAGCTCTTTAGATTTGGCCTCTAAAATGCTTTCTGCTTGTTTACGGGCTTTTACTTGTCTATCAAGTGCACGCTTTAATAAAGTGATTTCTTTGTTATCCATTCTGGACAATATCAAATTTTACTTCGGTACCATCTTCTTTTAAAAGTTCGTAAGTGATTGTGGCAGTACCATTAAAGTGTTCAAAAGTTTTTTCAATTAAGCCATGGGCCAATCTGTATAAGCCTCTAGAAGAAGAATACACCATAGAGATGGAATCATCTGATTTGTCTAAGATTTTGAAGGTAGGAAGTTCCGCATCTGGGTACAATTTTTTTACATGTACATGAATATGATCTTCAATAGCATAAAGAAGACTGATAGGATTGCTGTAGTTTTCTATTACTTCAGGGTGCGAATTTCCTAAGCCCTTAAAGAGGTAGAGCCCAAAGGCGTAAATAAGATCGCCCATGGGGGCCTTTACTTCGTCACTAAGACTGGTAATAAGGCTCACCATTTCATTAAAGCTATAGGTACCTACAGACGTATAGATACCTTCTGAGGGTAAGTTAGAATTTTCGATTATAGTATCAACGACTTCTAAGCCGAACTTTAATTCTACCATTTCTAAAAACTCTGTAAAGACAACACCTTTCATATGTACATATTAATTTCAACTTTAAAAGTAGGAAAATTAGCACCTAATATGAAAAAAATGTTGTGAAAAGGCTAAAAGCTTATGCCTTTACCAGTTCATTCGTTTGCCAGTATTCAAAAACAGTTTTTAATTTTGTTTCGTAATCCTCATATTTTAAAGGCTTAATCACGTATCCTGCAATACCTATTCTATAACATTCTAGTAAATCTGCTCTGTTTTCAGAAGTTGTTAAAACAATTGTAGGTAAGTATTTGTAATTAGCATCTGCTTTTATAATTTCTAGAAATTCAATACCACTCATTCTAGGCATGTTCAAATCTAACAGAATAATATCTGGTAATTTGGTGCTAGATTTAAGAACCTCTAAAGCTTGTTCACCATTTTTTGCCTCAATGATATTATGTTTTAATTGTAGTTTAGAAACTGTTCTTTGTAGCTTCATAGTCTCAATCGTGTCGTCTTCAATAAATAATACGTCCATAGCTTAATAAATTAGACTGCAAATATTCCATTTTAAATAGAATTAAAATTCGTTACATAGATGAATAACTTTTAAGTGTCGGTGAATGGTAAATCTATATAGACAAACATAATTGAGGTTCCTGTAACTCGTTGGTAGATACATGGATACTTTTATAGAATTCCCAATTGTTTGAGAATATGCGAGAAGATAGCAGAAGTTCTTAAAAAAAAAGCTAATTTAAACCTCTTAAAATCGCATCAAATTGAATCCGTACTACGTTCTAGGCATAATTGCTATTTACTTTATTATTTTAATGGTGATCTCTCATTTTACCTCCAAAAATGGGAGTGATGAATCTTACTTTACGGGAGACCGCCAATCACCTTGGTTTTTAGTAGCTTTTGGTATGGTAGGAGCAGGGCTCTCTGGTGTCACCTTCGTGTCACTTCCTGGTATGGTGGGGAATAACAATTTCTATTTTTATCAATTTATATTAGGGAATGTAGTAGGCTATCTATTTATCACATTTGTATTAATTCCGCTTTATTTTAAACTCAAATTAGTTTCTATTTATGGGTATTTAAAAGAGCGCTTTGGAATAAATTCCTATAAGACTGGGTCTCTATTCTTTCTAATATCACAGTCTTTTGGCGCAGCCCTTCGCTTGTTATTGGCTTCTAAGATTTTACAATTTGCACTTTTTGATGCCCTGAATGTGCCGTTTTTTATTACCGTTATAATTATTCTTTTACTGGTGTGGTTGTATACCAATAAGTCTGGGATAAAGACTATTGTTTGGACCGATACTTTACAAACAACCTTTTTAATTTTAGGGGCTGTTATTTCTATTTATGCCATTACTACTTCATTAGATTTAAATTTTACCACGGCAATTACTGCAGTGGCAGACCATAGCTATTTTGATATTTTTAATTGGGATGGTGCTTCAGGAAATAATTTCTATAAGCAGTTTATCGCAGGAATTTTAGTCGCTATAGCCATGATAGGTTTAGATCAGAATATGATGCAAAAAACCCTGACCTGCAAAAATCAATGGGATGCTCAAAAAAATACATTAACCTACAGTCTAATATTAGCGGCAACACAATTTTTATTTTTGGGTCTTGGTGTTTTATTATACATCTATGCAGAGAAAAACGGAATTTCACTGCCTGTAAATGATAAAGGAGAATTGATTCATACCGATACCTTATTTCCTAATTTAGCCTTAAATCATTTAGGTGTTTTTGCTGCTATTTTCTTTCTTTTAGGAATTATAGCTGCCTCTTTTTCTAGTGTAGATTCTTCTCTAACCGCATTAACTACATCATTTACGTATGATTTTTTAGATATTTCAGAAAAGTCTAGCGCACAGCGTAAAAGTTTAAAAAACAAAGTACTACTTGGTTTCTCCGTAATTGTATTTACTATTATTATGCTTTTTGCGAATAGCAAGGGCGATGTTATCTCTTTGATATTTAAAGTTGCAGGGTATACCTACGGACCTTTATTAGGTTTATTTCTATTGGGGATGTTTACCAACGTGCAGCTCAAAGATACATGGGTTCCGGTAGTTTGTCTTTTAGCACCTTTTGTAACCTACGCGTTGAGTGAAGTGTTAATTGCAAAATTTGAGTTCGATTTTGGTTTTGTGAATATCGCCGTAAATGCAGGTTTAACCATTTTAGGTTTGTTGCTCTTACGTAAGAAATAAACATAAAAGATATCATTTTCTTAATCTGATGAACAGCTTTATTTTAGTGGTATTCCCTACTATTGTCAACTTATAAAATATGTTTTATGATGAAATTAATGCTGTTTTTTACGTGCACATTGTTTGCTCTCGCCATTACTACTGTAGCGGGGCAGACAACCTCTGTGATGAGTTATAATATCCGTTTAGATGTAGCCTCAGACGGAGAAAATGCATGGCCCCTTCGAAAGGATTTTGTTGTAAATCAGTTAAAATTTTACAGTCCTGATATTTTTGGTATTCAAGAAGGCACACCACAACAGACTGCTTATTTAGCGGCACAATTAGAGAATTACACCTTTATAGGCATAGGAAGAGATGGGGGAGATAAAGGCGAGTATAGTGCTATTTTTTACAATTCATTAGAATTTTCGGTAGCAGAAGAAAATACCTTTTGGCTCTCAGAAACCCCCACAGAAGTTTCTATGGGTTGGGATGCAGCCTGTAATAGAGTGTGTACTTATGGATTATTTACCAATAAGGATACAAAAGAAAAGTTTTGGGTATTTAATACACATTTAGACCATAAAGGAGCTATAGCTAGAGCCAAAGGGGTGCAATTAATTTTGAATAAAATAAAGGAGGTAAACACAAAAGACTATCCTGTAGTCTTAACAGGAGATTTTAATCTAGAATCCACTGATGAAGTTATAGCTGCAGTGAAAAACGTGTTGAGCGATGCTAAGGAAGTGGCGCACTTGAGTTTTGGACCGGAAGGTACCTTTAATGCGTTTAAGTTTACCACCGCTGTAAAAAGAAGGATAGACTACATATTTATAGCTCCAACTACAATTGAAGTTAACAAATATGCGGTGTTGAGCGATTCTAAAGACTTAAAGTACCCTTCAGATCATTTACCGGTGTATATAGAATTTGAAATTAAATGAGGGTAAAACAGATTTTTTTTTAAACCCTAACGCATTCATAATTAAGTTTTTGCAAACTTAAAATTAACATTCTTAAAATTACTTAAAATTTAATTGCAAATTATTTATTGAAAACAGTATATTTGCAGCCTCTAAGAATTAAATTTAATTCTTTCAGTGTAGGTGGCATAGCTCAGCTGGATAGAGCACCTGCCTTCTAAGCAGGCGGTCGAAGGTTCGAATCCTTCTGCCATCACATCAAAAGTCTCTGAATTTTCAGAGACTTTTTTTGTTTCTATACATTCGTACGTCCCTTATTCAAAAGTACGCCCTCCATAGCTATAGAAAATTTACGTGTATTTCGTCGTAAATTAGAAAAATTATACGATCAGTTTACCGATTTATCTTATTTTTAGCTGTTCAGTAGTGGTGAGCGCTTGGTATTGGTATCTAAAAAAGTAGCATTTCTGTCATCTTTTTATATACATAGTTAATACAATTGCGTTATCCTTCTATAGTTAAACAGTACAAGCACCAGTAACCTATGGCTTTTCTAGCAAAACTCTTTATCAACGGCGAACAGCGTAATGTTCTCAATGGCAATTATGTATACCATCAACTTCTTGATGCTAGGGGAAAGCCTAAAGCAAAGGTAGAAGGCGGACAATTAAACTTTGTGGTAGAGTCTACCGGAGATGATTCTTTGTTTCATTTATGGATGTTAGACGATTACCAAATGTATGATGGGTATATCCGTTTCTTTAAAAGAGATGGGTTGAGTAAATTGTTTGATTTTGAATTCGCCAATTGCTATTGTGTAGGATTACGAGAGCAATTTAGCGCTACGGGTCACGATCCGCTTAAAATGGAATTAACGATTACTCCCGGAATTCAGCGTGTACGCGATGTAATTTTTGAGAAAGTATGGAATCCGAGTAATCCGTTTGCGGAGGCTCCGGTGGTTAAAGAAAATACTGATCCGAAAATTTTATCCTGTAGGTATACTGATACAGAAGGTGATGTAGTAGAAGAACTATATGAAGACACGCTAATTTTAGAGGTGAGAACAGAAAATTGCATAGGTAAGCTAGTAGATATAGACTTATCTGATGATGATTATGACTTTAAGTATAATGGAGTACATCTGGATAATGACATTTTAGAAGATCTATTGATTACATCAAACCTCCAAAAAATAGAATTAGAAATTTTCGAAGAAGAAGATTAATCCTCGTAAAAACGTAACAAATGGCAACGGTAAGATTACAAGAAAATACAGCGCAACAGGCAACAGCGGAAGCGCCACCAGAGGGGAGAAAATCAATTGCAGAGATGATTTTTATACCTGCTATTTCAGATTCAGAAGATTTAGAGGATGGTAGTGAAAGATGTTCTCAAGAAGTTTGGGTTTTAGATTCGAAAAGATACGATGTTTTTAAAACAGAAGCAGATAAATATGATGAAGCAGCAAAACAATTAGAAGAAGCAAAAATAAACTTAGGTAAAGCTAAGGATGAACCTAGTGTAGCATCAGCTAAATCAGAGTTAGAAACCGCACAAACAAAAATGCGTGAAGTTTTAGCAAAAGGTATGGGTCTAAGTGATACTACGTTGACACCTGTGCCCCAAGGTTCACATGAAAAATTAATAGAGTGCTATGGTTACGTAAATAAACGTACGTTTTATGTTTCTGCTCATGATATAAAAAAAGTTTCTGATACAAAAACGAGGGGCAATCGAAAATTTCGTTTTCCAGTAAGTTTCTTTGAACCAACAGGTAAAAATAAATATACGTTTAAAATTGATAATTATATCACTGACAGCACAGATGGGAAAGCAGATGATAATAATAGAGAGGTAAATGATGCAAAAGATGAAGAGGCCGGTAAGGATAAAAAAAATGTAATTACAAGAGCTTATGATGGGTTAAAGGCGGACTTGAACAAAGAATGGAAATTATTAGATAATTCTGGACAACTTAGATCAAAACATTTGGTAAAAGTTATTGCTCCAAGTATCGCTTCGTTTTTAACTGATGAGAATTATGATATTGTTGATGCTAAAATTAAAATGTTTAATGAAGCAGCAAATTTTTCTTTCCAAGAATATGAAAAAAAGCAAAAGGAAATTATTAAGTTTTTAAGTTATGGAATAAAAGAGGAAGTTTCAAAAGATAAAGTAGAAGAAAAAACAGAAGAATTTACTCATTTTCATTGGGGTAAAATACAGCTATTGGTACATGAAATATGGAGAGATTCAGATTCCGAATTTCCTTCTGAATTTAAGAATAAATATCCAAAAATTCCTTTAAAACAAGATACTAGAAAGGCTATAATTGCTTATATAGAAAAAGAGCCATTACCGGAAGCTACGTACGATTATGGGGGTGGAGCTCAATTTATGCGTTATACTGCGAATGTTGGAGGTAAAGTTAATTTCGATTTTTCCAAGGGTATCGCAAATGCTTCTTTTGGTGCAAGTACTCAATTTTCATTAGCACAGGCAGGAGCAGAATTTAACAGGTATTTTCCAGACAATAAAGGTACAAGTCTTGAGTTTAGAGCTACCGTATTTGAGGAATGTTTTGAACCTAAATTATTGGGTACTGGAGACAACCTTTTTCAGGATACGGCTCCTATGTATGCACACAATTCATCTTTTCCAATGCCATTGGCATTGTTAAACACAACAAGGCAGCTGAGTAATATAAAAAACGATAGCAGAGGTTTCAAAGACTTAGCTTCAGAAATTGTAATACAAGTAGCAGGGCATGCAGATACAACCGGCGGAAATTCTTATAATCAAAATATGGGCTATCGTCGGGCAAATGGTGTACATGCATTTTTTACCAACAATAACGTTCAATGGTTAGAATTTTTTAAAAGAGGTATTTGGAAAGATGAAGAGCGAGATTTAATGGAGCTAACCATCTATATGCTAAAGAATCATAATTCTGCAGCTTTTGATAAAGTGATGAATACTAAAATAACAGATGAAGGAGACTTTACTTCCAATATTTTAGAAAAAATGATGACAGCAATTTTTGATTACGACTATCCTGCTGAAAATATAAGATCAGCAAATCTAAGTAGTCAAATTAAAGGTCGTGTTCTTCTAGAAAATTTTAAGATTGGAGGAAGTTTGGGTGTTAAAAAATCAGATAAAGCCTTAATAGAAGAGTATAACCATTTGCTAAAAAAACATCTGTTAAGACAGGTAACAGATGTTACTGAAAAAGATTTTAGACGTTTTTATATAGATACAGAAACGCACCCTATACTAACCTATGGTGAGGAAATATTAAAAACACCTCTACAGGGTCGTGTTGCTGCGAACCGAACGGTTACACTAAACATGTGGGGTGTAGTTAGAGATAATCAGGAAGTTGAAAAAGATATTAAGTTTGGAGTGGCACGTATAAATATACACGGTCAGGTGAGTGGGTTTGTAGGCGCTAATATAGCACTATCTGGTGCTATAGAATTAAATACGTATAAGGGGGTAACGCAACTAGTGGCGAAACAAAAAGAGTCAGACGTTGTTGCGAAATATGAAGGAGATCAAATAGTACCTGCAGATGATAATCATAAAAATAATCCTACGTCTACAGTAGAAGCATTTGACCCAAACCTGACCGTTAGTGGAGAGGCCTTTGTAGGAGCAAAAGCAGAGGCATCCTTGAGTGCAGCGTTAGAATGGCAAAATCCAGAAAAAGGTCCAAATTTTGGTTTATTAGCTAGCATTGGAGGTTTAGTTTCAGGATCTGCTGGCGCAGGTATTGAAGGTGAGTTCAAAATTGGTTTTGATCAAGAATCTAAAACATTTCAAATAAAAATGAAAGCCAGTGCTACTTGGGGTTTAGGTGGTGGTGGGGCATGGTCTTTAAGTATTGGTGTAGAACAGCTTTATGATTTTATTATATTAGTGTATAATAAATTAGAAGAAAACGACTTTAATTTTGTAGCTATTTTTGAAAAAGCTACTGATAGTAAAGGGGTGCCTACAGAATCTAGAACAGACGTATTCAAAGTATACGAGGCCTGGTTACATGAATTATGGAGTAATAAGGAATATGGCAAAGCAGGTGCTGCCGCACTTTTAGGGGCTGGTGCAGTTATAGCCTTTTCATTATTAGAAGATATTGATAAGCTTTTAACTAAATTTAGGGAGTACAGAAGAGATCAAGAGGCAACTAAAAACTTGGTGAACAATATTTTTGCAGATGAAAAGCATAAGACCCTAAGGTTTGCACCACCGCGTGTAAAGGGGCGTATGCTCTATCAAATAGTAGAACACAAATATTGGGATGGAGCTGATATTTGGGACGGAGATTTGTATAAAAACTGTGAGAAAGCGGCTATTATTCTCATAACAACAATTAATCATGGGCGAGAATGGCAGGAAGTCATGGAGCATTTAGCAATAAAAAATCCGGATGGCAAAGAGTATCAGGTATATGACGAAGCAGCAAAGAAAAATGACCCAGGAAATTTATTACGTGCGCAAGAGGGGTCACAGTTTTTAAGAAAATTATTAAATGATATTGAAGATTGGAATAGTGTTTGTAGCCACGTAAATAAATTACCACATCTAGAAGAAGCATGGAAATTAGAACCAAAAAATGATAAACCTTATGTTCCCTATAGACCATATTAGAAAAATAAGTAGTGTACTATTTATAGGTTTTGCGCTAAGCTGTAATTCACAAAAGAATCCTACACCAGAACAAGAACAAGTTTTAGAAACTGCAAAAACTAATTTTGTATTTGTGGAAGGTGGTACGTTTATTATGGGGAATAATGATTACCATTATACTACGCTAGAGCATCAAGTTACTTTAGATAGTTATTCTATAAGTAAATATGAAACAACTTTTAAAGAGTTTGATGTGTATTCAAAACTAAACAATAAAGAAAAATTAGCATTTGAATATCGGGATGTTAAAGAGTTTAGCGGTAATTATGGTGCAAAATGGATGAACTGGTACGAAGCGCAATCTTATTGTCAATGGTTAGGGAAACAACTTAATTTACCAATAGATCTACCTACGGAAGCCCAATGGGAATATGCTGCACGTAGCCGTGGTTTAGACGTTGAACATGCTACTGATAGTGGAAAAATTGAAGGAAGTTTTACCGAGAAAAGAAACTACCCTGTCTATGATACTATAGTAGGGGCCTATCCTCCCAATCCTTTAGGTTTGTATGATATGTCTGGAGGTAGACCTGAATGGACTAATGACTGGCTAGTAGGTTATAGTAAAGATACCTTAGTAAATCCAAAATATGATACCATACATAATTATGAAGAGAAAATTGTCAGAGGCTGGCATAAATTAAGGTATTCGGTATATAGCAGAGGGGGTAGTAGAGAACCAGACAATGATGGTTCAGGAGTAGGTTTTCGTTGTGTTTGCAACCAAAAAACTCCTATAGAGTAATGCGTGTAAAATTCTCTTTACTCTTATTTTGCATACTTTTTCAAAGCTGTAATTCACAAAAAAGCGCAACACCAGAGCAAGAGCAAATTTTAGAAACTGCGAAAACTAATTTTGTTTTTGTAGAAGGGGGCACGTTTATTATGGGGAATAATGATTACCATTATACTACGCTAGAGCATCAAGTTACTTTAGATAGTTATTCTATAAGTAAATATGAAACAACTTTTAAAGAGTTTGATGTGTATTCAAAACTAAACAATAAAGAAAAATTAGCATTTGAATATCGGGATGTTAAAGAGTTTAGCGGTAATTATGGTGCAAAATGGATGAACTGGTACGAAGCGCAATCTTATTGTCAATGGTTAGGGAAACAACTTAATTTACCAATAGATCTACCTACGGAAGCTCAATGGGAATATGCAGCACGCAGCCGTGGTTTAAATGTTGAACATGCTACGGATAGTGGATTACTTGAAGGAGGAGAAGAGGATAACTATGCTACAGATAAGCCTGTAGGCGCTTACCCCCCAAACCCTTTAGGTTTATATGATATGTCCGGAGGTAGACCTGAATGGACTAATGATTGGCTAGTTGGTTATAGTAAAGATACCTTGGTAAATCCAAGGTATGATACCATACAGTATTACGATAAGAAAGTAATAAGAGGTTGGCATACATTAAGGTATTCTGTTTATGATAGAGCAGGTACTAGAGAACCAGATAATGATGGTTCAGGTGTTGGTTTTCGTTGTGTTTGCAACCAAAGAACTCCTATAGAGTAATGCGTGTAAAATTGTCTTTACTCTTATTTTGCGTACTAATTCAAAGCTGCAATTCACAAAAAAAAAGCAACACCAGAACAGGAGCAAATTTTAGAAACTGCAAAAACAGATTTTGTGTTTGTAGAAGGGGGTACGTTTACGATGGGTAAAAATGGTGTTTCAATTGCTAGGGAGCATCAAGTTACTTTAGATAGTTATTCTATAAGTAAGTATGAGACAACGTTGAAAGAGTTTGATTTATATACAGAGTTAAATAATTTAGAACTTGTTTATCCTAATTATAGAAATCAAGAAGATATGGGCCCAGATTACGGTGCTATTGGCATGAATTGGTAACAAGCACAACCGTTTCCGCAATTATAGAAAGTGATACTGCACTTACAGATGCTAATAAGGGAGACCTTATCATAGGGCAAAAAATAACATTACCAAATACTGTGGCTACAGCCGGGAAAAAGAAGAAAATAACATTTGAAAAAATCAATAAAGGTACTATTGGAAAAGCGATTTATGTTATTATAGAAACTAAGCGATTAAATGGCTATATGATTTCAATTAGTGTAAGACAAGGTATAGAGGACTGTATTGTAGAAAAGGATGCACAAATAATGTTGAAGGATGATCAAGGAAAATATCATACCTGGATTAAAACAAAAGTTGGAGGAATGTGCGATACAGATTATATTAATAAAGATGATTTCATTGATAAGGCTATATTTAAAATAGCCATTGACACCTATGATGAAGATATAAAAGCAAAATGGATAAAGGCAATTGGGAATACTCAAGATAAAAAAACTTCACTTTATATAATTGCTGATGCTACTTTTATTAATGATCAGGAAAAATTGAATATAAATTACTTAGGAGATACAGAAGAAGGAGAGGTTCGAGGTGAAAAAATCAAAAATCGATGGTTAGATGTTGATGGGCAGTGGTTTGAATTGAAAAAGTTAGAAAAGAAAATTTGTCCTATTGACCCTAAAAATAGAAGTCATTTTGTTATTCATTGTACCGCAGGAGCTATGACGGAAAGTTCAATAAAATTGAAAACAAAGTTTGATATTCCTGGAAAAAAGAAAAGAAGTGCAGCTCATATCTACGTTAATCTAGATGGAACGAAGTTTGAAGTTTGGCCTTTAACTGAAACGAATGTTTGGGCTACAAAAATAGAAAGTAAGAAAGGATTAAAAGGTCAAATGTTTCATATTGAATTAAATTATGGCTCACCAACTAAACCAAGTGAAGCTCAATATATTACTTTAGCTGATTTATATATTGAATCAAGTGAGATAGAAAAATGTTGGCCGATTATAGTTCCTCATATTGAAGTGGATCGAGGAATTGCTGATGGTCATCAAGACCCTACGGATTTCGATTATAATCATTTTTATTCAATATTAAAACTAAAAGGTGTGCCAATTGATGAAATCTCTAAATTTGATCATGATAGATATTGGGGCGATAAAACATACAAAGTACCTTGGGGTTCGGATAAAACAGAATGGCCTCCAATATTAAGCGGAAACCCGCATAAATAATTAAGAAAATGAAAAATAAAATCTCAATATTATTATTCTTAACTATAAATTTAATTAGTTGTCAAGAACGTTACAAAAATGAGTCCATTTTTTTAGGAGAATATAACGAAAACGAAGCTAAAATATTTAAGATTGATACTGATTCCATTGTGTTTTTAGATAAGCAATCACTTACGCAAGAAAATCAACTTAACCCCGTAAATTTTTTTAAATTCTTAACTGATAAAAATCTTTGCTTTATTGCAGAAGGAGATGAACCTTATTGGAAGCTTAAGTTAAATTCCTCAAATCTATATTTTGTAAAGTTTGACTCTATAAAGGAAGAGCACATTTCCTGTGAAATCTACTATGACAACCAATCGGGGTTTAACATTATGTTTAAATCAATTGATAATAGAGTTTTTGGGTTAATTAGAAGGGTTGATTCTAGATTAGAACCTAATAGAGCTTGCTCAATTGCAGTTACAGAGAATTATTTAGTTTATGAAGCTTTTATCACCATCGAAAATGTACTTTACAAAGGATGCGCAACTATTGATAAAGAATGAAGTATTAAATGAACTTAGTTAACAGCGGAAGTTTAAATTTTATGAAATATATAATACTTGCGATTTTTTTTTAATTTTTTGCTCGTGTAATCTTCAGGAAAAAAATACTCAGCCTAAAGATCAATTTAGTAAAAAGGTATTAGATTCTGTTCAATTTGAAAATAATACAAGCGTAATTTTGAGTTTGGACAAACTAAGAATATTATGGATTTTTTTCATATAGCTAATTATGCTAGGCCAAATGGAGTGTTGACTCATATTGTTACATGGAATTGGCAATTGAATATATTAAAAATAAACATGAAAACAATATTTCAAATTCTATTCACAATTTTTATATCAGATTGCTCAGCGCAAATATCACAAAGTAAAATAATGACAACTCAATTTACAGATAAAGAAATAATAGAACAAAGTTATCAAATAAAAAAGGCTGACACTATTTTTGTAAAAAATAATAAACTGGACATCAGTAAATTAGTTAAAGAGGATGGAGACGCGACTGTAGTAAAAGTATCGGAAAATTATAAGCAATTTAATCATGAGGTAATACTGAATGATGGTGTATATGTATACATAAGAGGTAATAGTTTAAAAGGTTATCAAAAAACAATAAGGCGAAAAGATGCTGTTTTTGAAGATATATATCAATACTATCCTTCTGGGGTTATAAAAATGTATGGGAATTTTTATATAAATGGTTTTAACAATAATATACAATATTGGTTCGACGAGCAAGGTGCAATTGAAAAATTTGAAAATCATGATATACCCTATGACTTTGGATGGAAAGACGTTCAAGGGTTTTTACAAGAACAGAAAATAAAAAAAGAGGAAATTGTAGAAATACATAGATCAAACGGATCTGGTGAATATATATGGGCCATTGTTTTTAAGCCACAAGAATTAATTAATACTTCCAATGTTAAAGTCTTTCATTTAGACGCCAAAACTGGGGAGATTATAAAAGAAATTATATATAGCACAGCTAGGCATTTAGATTAAGTTAAACCTTGTATAAAAAGGATTAATATCGTTATTTAGTGAGCGAAAATAGAAAAAATCAATATGGCACGAGTGTGACCTTCGTTTGTGTTATTTTTTAATTATCTAATAAGCCGTCCTTTTCTATTTTTTTTACTTTATTCGTTCCGCTAAGTCGGGAGACATTGCAGAGTGGTTTCGCTTTTTCCTATTAAAGAACTTAATTTTTTGAATTTATTCTCAGATAGATGGGTTGAGAACTTCCAAACTATTATTTTAGTACCTTGATTAAATCGCCATGAAATTTATTTTTATAAAAGTACTAGGTATCATTCTCCTGCTTTCGTCATGTATCTCGAAAAAAAAGGAAGAACAACAACAAAGTAGTTCAAAATGTGATTTAGTTACCATTCAAAAAATTTCGAGTACTAATGAAGTAGAGCTGAAGTGCTATTTTAATGAAAATTGCACGATAGATTCTATTCAAGTAAGCTTTGAGCTAGACGAACGATCTTTTGAGAATAAAAACGACTTTAGCTTAAAAAATGTATTGGCAAGTATGGGCTATTTTGAGAAAGATTCTCGTTATCTCATAGGACAAAAAAGCGCATCAAATTTCTATTTAAATTCTCAAACTGGTTTTGTTACCGCTACATTTCCAATTACTGGTGTTACTTTAAGTACTATTAATTATATACAAGTAAATACTATAGGAGTTGAAAAAGGACAAACTGTAGTTTCAAATTTGTACCCCTATGAAAATTCATTGGCCTTGGCTAAAATGGAACAGACCTATTTAGATCATAAAGCTTTTTTAAATACAAATGTCCATCATGTGGTTCAAGAGGTCAAGGACGGTGCTATTGATAAGATATTACTAACGGTAAAGGCAAAAAATATAGATACCCTTAGTTATTATAATATTGCTATTAATGGAGTGCCGTTGAAATTTAGAGCTAGTGTTAAAGCTTCTTTTAAAGATTTTCAGCATGAAAATAAAGCCTGTGTATTTTCTAATCTTTTAAAAATGAACAAGAATTATTTAAAATTTGATCTTGCTATAGGTGCATTGGATATTAAAGAAATTCAGGAACTTTCGGTGGATTTACATTAAGCCTTAGAATTAATAATATAATGAAATTTATAGTGAGAAAACATGCCTACATCCTTTTTGCTTTAGTTGTGTCAATAGTCACTTCTTGTAGATCTCAGGAAGAAAATGTAGAATTAAGTTTTGAGAAAACCGATGCACCTCTTAAGATTATGGAGTCTATCACTATGGCTGATAGTGTGGTTGTAATTTTATTAAAACCCTATAGAATTAAGGTAAAAAAGTAATTATTCAAGCACTATAGAAGCAAGCTGGATTAGTATGAATTCCGTAGGTGGTTCTGGATCTCATAATCCCAGTAAGTATTTAATTTATACAGATAAGCAAAATCTAGCTCCACCTCCAACAGGCGTTAAGTTTTCGGGTCATGATACTAAGGTTTTCGATATTTACATTGGATATAGGATGTTTATTAAAAGTAAAGAAAAAAATAGCCTTTTTGAAAATGCCGTGTATTTGGAGGAAAATAGTGGGAGAAAAGTCTATGATCTTAGTAAAAGTGAAATAGCAGTTCGTTTTTTTGAACAGAAGATTACTGATGACATAAGAGGGTATCTCTCCTTTAGTTTTTATAATTATGAAAATGAATTACGTTTAAGAGAAACTATCGCCATAGATTAATGGTGTACAATAGTCTATACTATTATATAACTAAATTTAAAATTTGAGTTTTGGACACTTTATTTATGACAATTCTTATTTCTATTTTTTTATCCCCCGCTAGCACAAGCGTCACGCTCGTGCCCGCATTTCTGTCATGCTCTGTTCTCAGTTTAACTCTATACATTATTCATTTCGTGAAGTCGGGAGATTTTGCGAAGCGTGTCTCCAAACTTTGAGACTACATTTATTTTCGCCCTTTCAAAAAATTAAGTTCATCAGTTTTAATCACATACCCCACGCGAACCATAGAAGTAAAGCGCTCATAATTAATTAGGTTTTCTGCTTGCCCAGCAAACCATTCTAGCATAATATATTGATTAGATTTGTGCTTAGAAGGTCTGTAGTAAAAACGAGTTCGGAGCATCCCTTTGGCATCCCATTGTAACCCTTTTCTTAATTTTACTTCAAGACTAAATTTGTCGTCCATAAAATCATGAGATACCGTCAATTCCCCCAAACCTACATAGTCTAATAACTCTGGATTTCCACTTTTATAGCCAAAAGGTATCCATCCTTTTATAGTCATTATCGTCTTAGGTCCGACTGCACGGTGGTATTCTGCGCTAAGCCGATTCCAACTTCTGGAATAAATACTATCTCTTCCATTAGATTCATGCTCAAAATATAAATTACCGATACCTCGAATCCTATCGTTTTTATCAAAAAAAGCTTTACCCACACCAAGAGTAGGATTAAAATTTATTTCTTTGAACGGGTAAGAGTCCTTGTAGATATCCCAAAAAGCTTTCTGGCTATAGGTCAAGAACAAATATGTTTCCCAAGGCAGAACATCACGCGTAATCATTTGTTTGAAACTAACTTGATATTTAGCATTGGCGGTAGTACTATTTATCTCCTTATTAGTGGGTACACCCGTTATAAAGTAATTATCTTTATGAATGGTGAAATAGGGAATTTGTTGCATGGTATCTTTAAATGCCTCACGAGTTAGGGTTTGCCCCTTTACACTATTTGAAAAGATACACATAATAATTAGGAGCAGTGCGGGAGACTTAAAGAGACTTGTTTTGTTTGTATACATGCTAGTAGTGGTTGCTTTTATAATTTCTAAGAGGTAGTGTTCTTAGTTTACGTAAGGCTAATAATTACTTTCCCTTTTGCGCTACCCTCTGCTAAATATTCATAAGCAGAAACACCATCTTCAAATGGGTAAATTAAATCTATAATAGGTTTTATAGTTCCGGCATCTACCATTGTTGCAATGGTTTGTAATTGGGCTGCGTTTGGTTGCATCCAAGTTAGTTTGTAAGTGGCCAATTTTTTTTCTATCAACTGCGCTAACTTTTTAGGAAGCGTGTAATCTGTCATTCCCATTTGCTGTGCTGTTTCTTCATCTGGCGGCCCAACAATACTCGTTACGCTCCCGCCGTCTTTAATAATGTTAAAGGCATCAAGTGTATAGTCATTTCCTAAGGTGTCAAAAACAATATCTAAATTTTCAGCAACATCTTGGTAATTTTCAGTTTTATAATCTATAACACGGTCTGCACCTAGGGCTTTTACCCAATCTACATTTTTAGTACTGGTGGTGGTATACACAATAGCACCTTTAATTTTTGCATACTGAATAGCGAAACTCCCGACCCCGCCAGATCCCGCATGGATCAAAATTCTGTCGTCCTTTTTAATACCTACACGTTCTAGAGCTTGTATCGCAGTAAGACCAGCTAAAGGCAGTGCAGCAGCTTCTTCAAAAGAACTATTTAGTGGTTTTTTGGCCGCGTATTTAACGTTAATAGCTACATATTCGGCTACGGTACCCATTTGCTCCTGAGGAACCCTAGCATAAATTTCATCACCAAGTTCAAAATTTTGAACGTCATCGCCTAGTGCTATCACAATACCACTTACGTCATATCCAATGGTGGTAGGTAAGTTTAGAGGAACCATATCTTTTAGGTGTCCTTCGGCTAGTTTGTAATCTATAGGATTTAGCGAGGCTGCTTTAACTTCTACTAAAATATCATTGGCCTTAATTTCTGGTTTTTCTACTTCTTGTATAGATAGACTGTCTTTTAGGGTTGCGTATTGTATTATTTGTAATGCTTTCATTGTATGTTATTTTTTTGAAGTTCTCCAAGATTGCCATGCGCCAGTAGACCAAAGTACCCATGCAATGAGCACAGGTTGAAAAAAGAGTCTTATTAATCGGGCTTTATCTGAGTTTAGAGCACCAAAGGCATCTTTCTGATTTAAGTATTGCGCAATATTTCCTGGGAATACTAAGATAAAGAATAAGGCAAGAATCCACCCTATAGTTGTTTTATGCTGGGTCCATAGCAATAGGGCCAAACCTAATGCTATTTCTACAAAGCCTGACGCTACCACAACAAAGTCTTTGTTTATGGGAATAAAGTCAGGTACTTGGGCTTGAAAATCTATCCGATTAAAAGTTAAATGGCTATAGCCAGCGTATATCATAAATACTGCTAATAGGACTCTAAATATATGTTGTAATGTTGTTGTTTGCATATCTTTTGCATAGATACGGCGGTATACAATACTTAGTGCGTCCTATTAAAATTAGTATTAATCCAATCGAATAATACCTTATAAACGGCTTCTCGTACTGGTTTTTTTGATAAAATTAAGTCGTGTAAGCCCTTCTTTATCTCTACTACCGTAATACTGCCTTTTAATTTATTGGCGTATTTTTTAATGTGATCTATATCTAAGACGGCGTCTCCTTCTTGGAATTTTTCAGACCAATTTTTTTCATGAACAGTAGTGCTGCTATGAAGTATAAGAGTAGGAATACCTATAACTTGTTTTCTTCGGATGTTTTTTTGAGCAGCATGGATGGCAGTGATAAAGCCTAAATTTATTTTAGGCACTTCATGAGGTTTCCACGTCAAAGAATAGTTCCATTCACCATGACTCTCTAAATGGATACTTTCGCCATAACTTCCAGAAGGTATTCCTGAAATGCGAATATTAGGAAAATAGTGACCTAGGAAAGCTGCAACAGGAACTACCAGTGTTCTAGTAAAATATCCTAAATTAAACTCATAAAACGGACTGTTGCCTATCAAGCCATGAAATAAATTACTGTGTAGATGGTTTGCCGCATAATTGGTGGTGATCAATCCGCCAGCAGAATGCCCCATTAAAAGTACCTGATGGTTGTTTTCTAATTTCATGAGCTGCAACGCCTGGTGTATTTCTTCATCATATTCTGAAAGAGCGCGAACATTATTAAATTTTTGATGCTTCAGGTAAGACCTTCCATATTTTCGCAAGTCTAGTGCGTAGAAATTATATCCATGATCATTAAAGTTTAATGCCATTTCTTTCTGGAAGAAATAATCATTAAAACCGTGAACATATAAAACCGCTTTTTCAGATGTTTTGTGCGTTGTGCTGCGAATTAAAGTAGCGATAACCTCTCCTTCGTAATCAGGGGACAATTCTAGCGTCACTCGTTCAAATCCATCACCCAGAAGATCAGGTGTATAGCTGCTTTTTTTTAAGGGGACTTCTTGACGCATCGATCTTAATTTTTCTATAAAATAGGAACTTCCTTTTACATCTAATTGCAGTAATAATGCCACAGGTGCAAAGCTGACAAAATTTCTAGTTGTGCATAGGTTTGATGCATCCTAAGATGTAAATTTTGCGATATGTATGGCTAGGGTGCTACAAAAAAAAATCCCTTGAGTTACATCAAGGGATTTTTGTGGGTTAAAGTAGTCTTAATCTTTTATTTTTTTGTCTGCTCGTTATACGTGCTTTCAAATATTTTATCAGCATTAGCAGATTCAAAGCCATCACGCCTTTGCTGGCGTGTAAAATTAGTAAGTCCTTTAGCGGCAAATTCAGGCAGTGGTAAACGTTCTGCAAACTCTACATAGCTTCCAGATATAGTATAGATTTCTCCGTTGGCGAATGTTGCGTCAAATGTTTTGGCCACCGTACTACTTTGTTTTAAGAGTCCGTCTGGACTTACTTTAATTTTACCTCCAGCGGTATTTAGTTTAATGTCTAAGCCTTCAAGAAAGGCATTAAATTTTTCTACGGTGTTGTAATTGTCAGGTAAGTCATGTACACTAATGGTGTAATGATTTAAATAGTAGCGGTTGTAAATAACCCAAGCCGCATACTCGCTTTCAGCTGCAAGTGCTAAATAATCTGGTAGGGTAGGGAGTTCCCAAAGTGCTTTGTGAAAAAAAGATCCTACAGCTTCAGTAGCATCCAAGTCTAATGAGTCTACAGGGTCACTAGTGATGTGTTTTGTGTATTTATGGATGATTTGTTGTGTTTGTTCTGATAAGTCTTGAACGCGCAATTCACTCATGAAAATCCGTGGTAGGTGATCTGCCGGAGGAGCATACCAGTATCCGTCTAACTTTTTTCCTTCGAAAAAGTAATAGTCTTTTTTTTCATAACCATAATGCAAAAATATCTTTTCAAAAGAAGTGATCCCCAAGTTTGGTACGCCTAATGTTCTAAAAGCAATATGGTCATTAATAATTTCGTGCTCTTCCGAAATAATACCCTCGGCAATCATTCCATTAGTAACTTTTAAAACATCCGGGACGCTATTTCTATAGGGAATAAATAAGGCTTCTAGTATAGCCTCTAAGGCTTTTATTTTAAATGTAACCATAGCTAAGTTTATTTTTAATCAAAAATAAGTGTACTTTTAATTTGAAACAATTCTTATTAAGTGTTAAATGATAAGTAAAAAAAATCAATTAGAATTTAGATTACTTCGTTACTTTCTGGTGTTAGCAGAAAATTTGCACTACACGCAGAGTGCAGAGCTTCTCTTTATATCACAATCTGCATTAAGCCAGCAAATAAAACAGCTGGAAGCAATTCTTGGTCGTCAATTATTTAAAAGAACCAATAGAAAGGTAGAACTCACTACGGCAGGCACCTTATTTGTGACACAAGCAAAACAAATATTAAAACAGGTAGATGATGCTCTTGCACATTGGCATTCTCAGCTAGCGGGAGAAGAAGGGCAGCTTACTATAGGTTTCGTGGGTTCTGCGATGTACCGTTATTTGCCACCAATAATTAAAAAATATAGTGCATTGCATCCTAAGATTAATTTGAAGTTAGAGGAGCTTATTAATAAAGAGCAATTAAGAGCGCTGGAAAATGACACTCTTGATGTTGGTTTTATGCGCTCTAATTCGGTGACTTCTAATATGCAGTTAAAATTGGTGTATCGGGAAAATTTTTCTTTAGTATTACCAGAAGATCATGCTGTTGACGCCAGTAATTTCAAGAATATTGGAGCACTTTCTGAAGAATCTTTTATTCTGTTTCCTAATGAGAACAGTCCGTTGTATTATCAGCAGATCTTGAATTTATGTGCGGAATATGGCTTCAGTCCTAAAATTTCTCATAAATCTATTCACGGGCCTACAATTTTTAAATTGGTAGAAAATAAAATGGGCATAGCAATTGTGCCAAATTCTTTGCGGGACGACTTTAATTACAAAATAAAATTTATAGAATTAACTAATGTCAGTCATACCACATCCCTTTTTGCGGTATGGAAGAAGGCGAATGAAAATGCCGCCCTTCATCAGTTTTTAGAGCAGTTGTAATTTTCTAGGTATCTCGCTATTTCATTTTTTATACGTTAGATAATCAAAATGTGAATTTTTAAAATTATTGCGTTTTTATTGGTGGTTAATCGTTTAAATAAAAATTATAAATTGTACATTTGAATTCAATTTAACAACAAATAAAATTATAAGTAGGTTGATTTTAATTTGATTTCAGCCTAGTTTTAAAACTAAAACTATATTTAAAAAATGGCACAGTACACTCGAATTGAAGTAGCGAATGTGATGAAGGAAAACGGAATGGTTCCTTTATTTTATCATCCTGATGTTGAGTTAGGAAAAAAAGTATTAAAAGCAGTTTATGATGGTGGAGCTCGTTTAATGGAGTTTACGGCTAGAGGAGATTTCGCTTTTGAGGTTTTTTCTGAATTAAACAAGTATGCAATCAAAGAACTTCCTGGAATGATCTTAGGAGTAGGTTCTATTACAGATGCAGCTGCAGCTTCTATGTTTATGCAAATGGGTGCTAACTTTATCGTTACTCCTTCATTACGTGTTGATATTGCAAAAGTATGTAACCGTAGAAAAGTATTGTGGTCTCCTGGATGTGGTTCTTTAACAGAAATAAATGCTGCTGAAGAATTAGGATGTGAAGTTGTAAAACTTTTCCCTGGAGATTTATATGGCCCTGGATTTGTAAAGGGAATTAAAGGCCCACAACCATGGACAAGCATTATGCCTACAGGTGGTGTAAGTACAGATGAAGCTAACCTAAAAGGTTGGTTTGATGCTGGTGTTACTTGTGTAGGTATGGGGTCTAAACTTATTAGCAAAGAAGTCTTAGCAAATAAAGATTATGCTGGTTTAGAAAAAACAGTTAGAGAAACATTAGCTTTAATCAAAAGATTAAGAGCGTAAGTTTTACATAGAAACAACTACAACCACTAAGCCCTGTTCAATTTTGTTGATCAGGGCTTTTTTTATGCAGCCACGTGTCTTTTTTGTAACTTTTCCCTTTTAAAATGCTACATGATTAAAATAATGAAAATAATGAAAATTACAGCCCTATTATTTTTTGCTTTTCAAATGCTGTCCTGCGCTAGTCAATCTACCGTTATAGAAGGGCATCTTGAAACAGTAGTAACAAAACCAATGGATTATTATCTGTATTACCCGGAAGACTATGAGGTACAGACGACAAAAACATACGGAATTCTTTTGTTTTTACATGGCTCAGGAAGCATCCCCAAGAAAGGACAAGACAAAATGCCTCCACCAGATGCGTTGATAGACAGTACTGAATATCCATTTTTAATTCTTGTGCCACAATTACAGGAGCCTACAAAAATGTGGAATACAGAAGCGGTAATGCAATTGTTGGATACCGTGGTTGCGCAAAACCGAATAGATGAAAAAAAAATATATCTAACGGGGCTGAGTCGTGGAGGAGCTGCGGCTTGGGACTTAGCGATAGCATATCCTGAAAAATTTGCAGCATTGGCTGTTGTTTGCGGAATGGCACCAACACCATATGCGCATTGGATGGACAAAAATTTACCTATAAAAGTCTTTCATGGAAAGAAAGATTCTATTATTCCGTATGCGGAATCTGAAGAAATGGTGCACAGGCTAAAATCTTTAGGATATAATGTTTCTTTAACGAGTTATGAACATTACGGTCATGCCATTTGGGATGTAGTTTATAAGGATCCAAAATTGTATAAATGGTTTAAGAATCAAAAAAAGATGTAACTTAACTCCGATAAATTAGCAACCAAACGTATCAATTTATGCAGATTATAGAAAATTCTACCATGTACGATGTCATAATCGTAGGTTCGGGAGCTGGAGGAGGCATGGCGACCAAAATTCTTGCAGAAGCAGGTTTAAAAGTAGCTGTTGTAGAAGCAGGTCCTTATTTTGATCCTGGAGCTCCAGAACAACAAACACAACTTAAATGGCCGTATGAGTCTCCTAGAAGAGGGGCAAATACAGTTAGACCTTTTGGAGATTTTGATAGTGCCTATGGCGGATGGGATATTGATGGAGAGCCGTATACAAATGAAGAAGGGACAAATTTTAGATGGTTTAGATCTAGAATGTTAGGAGGTAGAACCAATCACTGGGGGAGAATTTCATTACGTTTTGGTCCTAATGATTTTAAGCGTAAAAGTATGGATGGCTTAGGAGATAACTGGCCAATTGGCTATGATGATGTGAAGCCTTATTATGATAAAGTAGATAAGTTGATAGGAGTTTTTGGTACCAATGAAGGTTTACCTAATGATCCAGACGGGTTTTTTCTTCCCCCGCCAAAACCAAGACTTCATGAGTTGTTTTATATCAAAGGAGCTAGAAAATCTAATATTCCGGTGTTCCCATCGCGAATGTCAATGCTTACTAAAAGAATAAATGATGAACGAGGAATTTGCTTTTATTGCGGCCAATGCTCTCGTGCATGTTCTGTGCACGCGGATTTTTCATCAGGGACTTGTTTAATTTTTCCTGCTCAAAAAAATGGCGGACAAATAGATCTTTTTGTCAATGCCATGGTACGCGAAATTACAACCAATGAAGAAGGGAAAGCCACGGGAGTCTCTTATATTAATAAAGAAGATAGGAGAGAATACAAATTAAAAGGAAAAATCATTGTTCTTGCAGCGTCAGCCTGTAGCTCTGCCCGTATTCTTTTGAACTCAAAGAGTAAACAACACCCTAATGGTTTAGGGAATAGTAGTGATATTGTCGGAAAATATTTACATGATTCAACAGGAGGGAGTAGGTCTGCTTTTATCCCTGATTTAATGAATCGTAAAATGTATAACGAAGATGGTGTAGGAGGAATGCATGTCTATACACCATGGTGGTTGGATAATAAAAAACTAGATTTTGCGAGAGGCTACCATATTGAAGTATGGGGAGGAATGGGAATGCCTAGCTATGGCTTTGGATTTAATCACAACGATTTTAATAAATATTTCGGTATAAAAGTGGGGGGTTACGGAAACCCACTAAGAGATGAAGTAAAAAAATATTATGGTTCTACCGTTGGTTTCGGTGGCCGTGGAGAGTCTATACCTCAAAGAGAGAATAAGTGTGATATAGACCCAACTAAAGTAGATGAATTCGGGATTCCAGTCTTGAAGTTTAAGTACCAATGGACAGACCATGAAATAAAACAAGTAGGGCATATGCATGAAAGTTTTGAAGAGATTATTCATAATATGGGCGGTACTGTTTTAGGTGATAAACCAACATTGGCCCAGAAAAATGGTATTTATGCTCCTGGAGAAATTATACACGAAGTAGGTACGACCCGAATGGGGGATGATCCAAAAACGTCTGTTGTAAATCAACATCAACAACTGCATGAGGTTGATAATGTTTTTATAGTAGATGCCGGTCCTTTTGTATCTCAGGCAGATAAAAATCCAACTTGGACTATTCTAGCCCTATCTTGGAGAACATCAGACTATATTGTAGAACAGCTTAAAATGCAAAACATCTAAAGAAATGGATAGAAGAAAAAGTATAAAATCGATTATTTTAGGTGGCGTAGCTGGTGGTTTAGCGCTCAATGGCTGTAAGCCAGAAAATGTTGAACCAACAGGAGAAAATATAGCCTTAGCTGCAGAAAACCATTTTGGGAGAACTCCAGAGGAAAAAGAATTGATAGAAAAACTCAATGCAGAGCAGTTTTTACACCCTCATGAATTGGCAACATTAAATGTTTTAGTAGCGTTAATTCTGCCCGCTAATGAAAGTTACGGTAGTGCTTTAGATGCTGGAGTGCCAGATTTCATTGAGTTTATGACGAAAGATTATCCTAAATTTCAAACCCCTATACGTGGTGGTTTAATGTGGTTAGATCATAAGAGTAATACAGATTTTAGTGTTGAATTTATTGCAGCTACGCCTGAACAGCAAAAAATAGTATTAGATGCTATTGCCTATCCCGATGTTGAGGTTCCTGAAAATGAAAGACCTTTAGAGGTTCAATTTTTCTCACTAATAAGAAATTTAACCTTGACGGGTTATTACACCTCAAAAATGGGAATTGAAGATTTGGGGTATGTCGGGAATTCTCCTAATGTGTGGGATGGCGTGCCTGAGGATGTTTTGAAACAACATGGAATGGCTTATGAGGAAGAATGGCTAGCAAAATGTGTAGATCAAAGCAAGCGAAATACGAAAGCAGCATGGGATGAAAAAGGGAATTTGCTAACCTAATATTTTGCGGGGATGACTTGCTTCCTGCTAGTGCGTTTTACAGTACCATAGGATTCGGAAATTTATGAAAGAACTATATTTCAGACTTCAAAAAGGGAATGTTTAAAAACTTTCTAGTAATTTACACTCCAATTTTTGAATCATCTTTAAGTATGCAGTGGGTTAGAATTAGTTGTATTATGGTCGTTTTTTCGTTCTTTATATCGTGTAAAGACGAGCCCAAAGAAGTGGTACAGGATACCGTTAAAGTAGTGGAAAAAGAACTAGACACTATAAAAACGGTACCGTTTAACATTCCCGCGAAACCTAAGTTAAAAAGCCTAGCAGGCTTAGCGGACACCACTTTCATTCGTTTAGCAGATTATAGTGCAGATTTTGTATATGACTTACGCTATGCAACAACCAATAATTTTTTAAAAGCTAAAGTTTATGATTGTGCGGAATGTTACACCCGTGTAAGGACCGCTAAAGCATTACTCAAGGCAAATGCTGCCTTTATGGAGAAAGGCTATAAGATTAAGTTTTATGACTGTTACAGGCCTAATTCTGTTCAATACAAGATGTGGGAGATTGTGCCAAACCCGCAATATGTTGCAAATCCTGTAAAAGGCTCCATTCATAACAAAGGCGGAGCGGTAGATATTACCCTTGTTACCATGGAAGGAGCAGCAGTAGATATGGGAACAGATTTTGACTTTTTCGGAAAGAAAGCGTATCATGATAACTACAATTTGCCAGGAGAAATATTAGCCCATCGAAAAGTGTTGAAAGAAACTATGGAGTCTTTTGGCTTTTGGTCTATTAGAACAGAGTGGTGGCATTATAATTTGAGCGCAGGGAGTAATGCTAAGATTGCTAATTTTAAATGGGACTGCGAGTCTTAATCAAATATAAATTATGACAAAGATTGTAATCGGTTGTTTTTTGCTTTTTCTTGAAGTAGGATTGCTAACGGCTCAGGATACGATTCTTCCCATTTGGCCTAAGGAAATTCCGAATAGAATTGATACCGATGAAAGAGAGGTAAAAGAATATAGCGAAATTTTGCGGTATAGGTTGGTTCAAGAGCCTACAATACAAGTATTTTTACCAGCAAAAAGAAGCGCTAATGCTAAAGCGATGCTTATATTTCCTGGAGGTGGTTACCAGTTTCTAGCGTATGACTGGGAGGGTACAGATGTGGCAAAATTTTTAAATGCGCAAGGTATTGCAGCTATTGTTGTAAAATCTAGATTACCTAATTCCAAATCTTTAATAGAAGCACATAATGTGCCATTGCAAGATGCGCAACGGGCAATGCGCATCACGAGAGCAAACGCTACAACATGGAATATTAATCCCAACGACATTGGAATTATTGGTTTTTCTGCGGGAGGACATTTAGCAGCTACATTAGGAACTCATTTTAACGAGGAGGTGTATGCCAAGCAAGACCGTATAGATGAGGTAAGTGCTAGACCAGATTTTATGGCTTTAGTGTACCCGGTAATTACTATGAAAGAGAAAACACATCAAGGGTCTAAAAATTCCCTTCTAGGAAAAAACCCATCGCAAGAACGGGTGGAATATTTTTCTAACGAAATGATGGTGAGCGCCAATACGCCTCCTACATTTTTAATACATGCTACAGATGATACCGCTGTGCCAGTTGAGAATAGTCTATTGTTTTATAATGCATTAAGAGAAAATAAGGTACTGGCGGCTCTTTTTATATACCCTGATGGCGGACATGGATTTGGATTAGGACTTCATAATGAGTTTTTAAAAGAATGGCCTAATCAATTACTGACGTGGATTGGTTCCTTGGAAACAAAGCAATAGTTTCTATTTTTTAGTGCAGTTAAGAACAATGAGCTTATCATTTATAGCTGTGGTAAAGAATAAATACTGGTCACCACCATCCTTAATTTTAAATTTTTTACGAATAGACGCCACAGGATCGGGGAAGTTGCGTGTCGTGATATTTGCTTTGGTAAATTTTTGCTTCTGGAGTTCTTTTTTTTGGTAGGGAAACACAGCCGTAATCTTAAATATTCTTCCGGGAAAGTCTACTAAACAATCAGAAGTATAAAGGTGACTATGTTCATGTAATTTGTTGAGTTTAAAATGTGCTCCTACACTCTTAAAAGCACCAGATTTTAAAATAGCACTATTGGGTTCGTAAAGATAGGTTTGCGGCTCAGAGAACTTAGAGATAGTTTCTTTTTCTGTATGGAGGTTAAACTCAAATTTTTCAGTGGCGGTCTTTGAAAGATTGACGGTTTTGATGGTAATAGCGCCTGAGTAATTATGCTCTAAAATCCATAGTAATTCTTTTACATCATTTTGAAGTGCAACTACTTGAATTTCTTTTACAAATTTCAATTCACCTATTCCAATAGTAAAGTCTAAAAGGGGAGAAGTCTTGACTAAAATATGTTTAGATTTAGAAAAAAGCAATGGTAAATTTTCAGGGACATTGGGTAGGCAGTCAGCAAGGAAAAACACTTTTTCTTTAGCATCATTTCTTCGTGATGGGTCAATAAAAATCCAATCAAATAGTTGCGCTGTTTTGGAGAGGTATTCAAGTCCGTTTTCAGGAATGCAAGTAATGTTTTTACTGCCTAAAATTTCAAAATTATGTGCTGCAATTTTAGATAGATTTTCGTTGAGTTCACAATGGTATATTTTGGCTATTTTTTCACTAAAGAAATAGCTGTCTATTCCAAAGCCTCCTGTGAGGTCTATCAATGAATTTCCGTTGACTAAATTTGTCTTATATTGGGCAGTAGTTTCCGAGGAGGTTTGCTCAATATTCAATTTGTTAGGATAGTAAATTTCAGGAGTATTAAACCAAGTAGGGAGCTTTTCTTTACATTTTTTTTTAGCTTCTAACTGTTCTGCTAGCTCTTTTTGAGTTACCGCTGTAAATTGTTGTTTTTTGAGCAATACTGACATGATGTCAGTGTTCCAATTATTAGATATAAAATCTTGTACACCAGTATTTAATATATTTTTATTCAAAGTAATACTATAAATTATTGGTCAATGATTTTACAAACTTATTTTCTGATAAAAACTCTTTAAGAATCACCTTAATTACCGTGTATCCCGGTACGGCTACAATCATTCCTACGATACCGAATAATAATCCGGCGATAATGATAATTAAGAAAATTTCTAAGGGGTGAGATTTTACGCTATTAGAGAAAATAAAAGGCTGAGAAAAGAAATTGTCGATGAGCTGCCCTACGGCTAAACCAATAATAACATACCCTGTTTTTGGAAGTATTATGGCGCTGAAATCCGCTCCTAGATTGGTGGTCATGGTGAGTATAATCATGAGTACTCCTCCGATGATGGGACCAATGTATGGGATGATGTTAAATAGGGCACATAAAAATGCAATGACAATAGCATTTTCTATACCTACTAATAGCAGTGTTATGGTGTAAATTACAAAGAGAATAAATAACTGTAAAAGAAGTCCGACAAAGTATCTGGAAAGTAAATCATTAATCTTAAGAATAGAGTTTTTCATCTTACCTTCCTTGCCTTTTGGCATAAACATTAAAAGGCCATTTTGCAAAAGATTACTGTCTTTGAGGAAGAAGAAAGATATAAATAAAACGGAAAATAAACCAATACTAGTGGTGCTTAGAACATCTAAAAAGGTGTTTAAGAAATTCGGAATAAATCCTACATCCAAGCCTTCCAAGATGTTTTTTTCTAGGTGAGATTCTTCCAATATCTTTGTGACCTTTTCAGGAGAAGCGCTAAAGTATTGTGTAACTTGATTGTATAAGTCATTAATATTCTCCTGTAATTGATCAATATCTAAAAGGGATAAGTTTTTTCCTTGTTCTGTTAATAAGGGGATAAATAAGGCAATGATTCCCGATAGTAACCCCACCATTAATAGCATGGTAATTATAACGGCTAAGGTGTTGGGTGTTTTTAATTTATCACGTAAAAAAATTACAACAGGTCTGCCTATTAACGCTATGACTGCCGCAATACACAAATAGGCAATGACAGACTGAATTTGGTAAATGAAGTATAGGGTAAGTAAGATAGCGGTTATGATACCGATGGCTCTTAAAATGCCCTTAGATATAATTTTTGACGTCATTAATTAATTTTTAAAAACATATTGAATAATATTGGCGCCCATTTGTAATGCTTTTAAGCGTACTTCTGGCGGATCATTGTGTACCTGAGGGTCTTCCCAGCCATCACCTAAATCACTTTCAAATGTAAATAGGAGTATAAGCTTATTTTCGTGAAAGATACCAAAAGCCTGAGGTCTTTTTCCGTCGTGTTCGTGAATTTTTGGTAATCCTTTAGGGAAACTAAAAGTTTGTTTAAAGATGGGATTATCGGCACTTAATTCTATTAGTTCTTTATCAGGAAAAACTTTAGATAGTTCTTTTTTTAAATATGGTTCCATACCATAGTTGTCGTCAATATGTAAGAAGCCTCCGCCTAATAAATAGGTTCTCAAATTATCGGCATCTTCTTCTGAGAAAAATACATTCCCATGTCCTGTCATATGTAGAAAAGGGTATTGGAATACCTCAGGGCTATTGGCTGTTACTATTTCGGGCTTTTCTGTTAATGCCGTTCCTATATGGGTGTTACAGAATTTGATTAGATTAGGCAATGCGGTAGGGTTTGCATACCAATCACCTCCGCCATTGTATTTCAAAATGGCAATTTCTTGTGCGCTCATTGTTAAAAAACTAATAAAGACCGCTAAAAAGGTAAGTACTTTCATGTAAAATCGACATTCTGTATAGTTTCAAATTTAAAATATTATGAAGAATAAAGGGATATTTTTAGGATTACTTTTAATAAGTTTCGCGATAACTTCTTTTAAATCTGCGTTCCATACTGAAGAGTCTCCTGTAAAATCATCACTAATTGAAAGTATAGTGGTGTTAGAATTGTATACTTCACAAGGGTGTTCTAGTTGTCCTCCAGCAGATGTTTTATTGGATAAAGTGAAGAAGGCGTACAGTGAAGAGGTTATAGCGTTATCTTATCATGTAGATTATTGGAATTATATAGGTTGGAAAGACCCCTTTAGTAAGGCGGTGTTTACTGAAAAACAAACCGCATATAATTATAAATTCAGAAATAAGAGCAATTATACCCCGCAAGTGGTGGTCAATGGAAAGACTCATTTTGTAGGCTCTAATTCATCAGAAATGTATGCTAATATCAATACGTTTAGAAAAGTAAAAGCCCGTAATGAGATAACTTTATCTACGGTAAAAGCAGATGCAGCTACGATAAATTTTGAGTATAAAATAACGGGTAATTTGTCTGATAAAAAATTACGGGCAGTCTTAGTACTAGATCAAAGAAGTACGGAGGTTAAACGTGGTGAAAATAGAAATAGAACGCTAGTGAATAGTAATATCGTAGTTGCTGAAAAGTATGTAAACTTAAAAATGAATGACAGTGGTGTTATTCAGATTCCGGATATGGTAAAAGCAAACGATAAACTATCACTCATACTTATTGCGGAAAACAATGCCTTTGATATAACTGGTGCTACTAAAGTTAGTATTTAGAGCTAATGGAAACTTAAATACTTGTTCTTAATTGACTAATTTCATGGTAGCGCAGGCAAATATCGCGGCTGTTTCTGTCCTAAGTCGGTTTTCCCCTAAAGAAACAGGTTTGTAGCCTAATTCTAGCGCTAATGCTATTTCAGAGGGGCTGAAATCTCCTTCAGGGCCAATAAGCATCAATGCATTATTACCTGGAGTTAAGCGCTCTTTTAAATCCGTTTTCTCAGTTTCTTCACAGTGAGCTATAAAGAATTGCTGCTCTTTGTTGTTGTCGGGGTTGTTTTGTGCTATAAATGTTTTTGCACTAACAGGTTCGTTTAATTTTGGTAGGTGATATTGTAATGATTGTTTCATGGCAGATTGTAGTACTTTTTCCATACGTTCTAATTTCAGAACTTTTCGTTCAGAATTATCGCATATAATGGGAGTGATCTCTGCAATACCTATTTCTGTGGCTTTTTCTAAAAACCACTCATATCGATCATTCATTTTTGTAGGTGCAACCACGAGATGTAATGCTGGTGTTGTCTTTTCATGAAAAGTTGCTTTAGTGATGCTAGCAGCACATTTTCGCATATCTGCACGTAAGATTTGAGCTTCGAATAGAAACCCTTTTCCGTTAGTAATGTGGAGGATGTCGCCTTCTGATTTTCGTAGGACTTTTACAATGTGCTTGCTTTCTTCGGTAGGGAAGACAAACTCAGGAGAATTTTGATCAATGTCAGGGTTGTAAAAAAGTTGCATTTTTTCTTGTGGTATTATACTTTGGTTAGCGCGTGCTCTAACCCAAGTTCGATGTAAAATTGTAATTCTTCTTCAGTTTTTATGCCTTTTGCGCCTACACAGATATATTCTTTGATAGGCTTTTTTGTAAAGTCCATGGGGCGTACTGCTTCTTTTTTCATGGTCTCATCCATTTTTGCTGAAATAACACGTACCATGAGGTCTTGTTTAATTACGCCAATCGCCATTTTTCCTTTGTATAAGAAAACTATTCCGCCAAACATTTTTTTTTGAGTCATGGCTTCAGAAATATCTTTGGGAAAATAACGCAAAGATGCTTCAATACGCTTGGAAAGTTGCTCATTATACGCCATTAATTAGCAGACTCTGTAATTACGTAGCGCGCCTTGGCGCTAATATTCTGATTAGAGAACTTACTTTCTTTATATTTCAGGTACCCCACAATTCCAATCATTGCGGCATTATCGGTACAGTATTCAAATTTAGGAATAAACGTTTCCCATCCATACCGCTGCTCTGCATCAACTAAGGCTTTTCTAATGCCTGAATTTGCAGAAACGCCACCGCCAATTGCTATTCTTTTTACGCCAGTTTGTTTAACCGCTTTTTTAAGCTTAGACATTAGTATGTCAATAATAGTGTATTGAATGGAGGCGCAAATATCATCTCTATTTTCTACTAAGAAATTAGGGTCTTCTTTTACCTTTTTTTGACAGAAATAAAGGATGCTTGTTTTTAATCCGCTAAAACTAAAATCGAGATCACCTACTTTCGGTTTTGGAAACGGAAAAGCTTTAGGGTTTCCTAATTGCGCATATTTGTCGATTAACGGCCCTCCTGGGTAGGGCAAGCCTAATATTTTGGCAGATTTATCAAAGGCTTCGCCAACGGCATCATCAAGGGTTTGTCCTAGTATTTCCATATCAAAATAATCGCGGACAAGTACAATTTGTGTATGTCCACCACTGATGGTCATGGCTAAAAAAGGAAACGCAGGTTTTTTACTGTTTTCTTCCTCAATAAAATGAGCTAAAATATGCGCTTGCATATGATTTACCTCTATTAGAGGGATGTTTAAACCTAAGGATAATGACTTAGCAAAAGAGGTTCCTACTAATAATGAACCCATAAGTCCAGGTCCGCGCGTAAAAGCTATGGCGGATAACTGTTTTTTATCGATATTTGCCTTAGCTAACGCTTGATGAACTACGGGAACTATGTTTTGTTGGTGTGCTCTTGACGCGAGTTCAGGGACAACACCGCCATATTCTTCATGAATTTTTTGGGTTGCTACGACGTTACTGAGTCTTTTGTTGTTGTGTAAAACGGCTGCAGATGTGTCATCGCAAGAAGACTCTATAGCAAGTATATAAATTGTTTCGTTTTCCATGCAAATTGGAATAATAATTGGAGTGCAAAGATAAAACATAAAAGTCCTATCAAAAAACTGGGTAAAATAATAGTTCGCTTCCTGCTGGTAATATTAATTATCTGTGTTTTGACGACGCTTGTTTTTTCGCTCCCCATAGTGCAGACTTCTTTAGCAGCAAAGGTTACGAAGTCTATTAATGATACCTATAAGACAAATATTTCTTTAGATAAACTCAAAGTTTCTTTTATTACTTGGGATACCGATTTGAAAGGTGTGTATATCAAAGATTATCAGAAAGACACACTTTTTTACATCAAGAAATTAAACACATCAATAGTAAGTATTAGAAATCTTATTAATGGCGATTTAGAATTTGGAGCCATTACTGTTGATGAGCTTAATTTTAAATTAAAAACATATAAGGGCGAAACCACCTCTAACATAAATGTTTTTATAGCAAAGCTAGATGATGGTAAGCCTAGAGATCCTGGAACACCTCCGTTTTTATTTACGGCAACAGAGGTGTTTATAAAGGATAGCAAGTTTACCTTTACTGATGAAAATCTAGAAACTTACGAAGTATTGAAGTTTACGGATTTACAAATTGATGCCGAAAATTTGCAAATACTGGGGCCAGAGGTTACTACGAATATTAAAGATTTATCCTTTACAAGTAAACGAGATTTGCAGGTAGAACGCATGTCTACTCTATTCAAGTATACTAAAGAGCAAATGACGTTTGATTCGCTCGAGATAAAATCTAAAGAATCTGAGGTAAAAGGAAACTTGGTAATGGACTATGGTCCAGGAGATTTTTTGGACTTCGTTAATAAAGTGAAATTTACGGCAGACTTTGTAGACTCAAAACTCTCGTTTAATGAAATAAACCATTTGTATAATGAGTTTGGAAGAAATAAAGAAGCTTATTTCTCTTCACATTTTAGTGGCGTATTAAATGATCTGACCTTAGATGATTTATTCCTTACTTCAGACAACACGGGGGTGCGTGGCGATTTTAATTTCAAAAATTTATTTAAGAGTGATAATCCATTTGTTATGGAAGCTCAAATCAAAAATATATCTAGTAGCTATTTTCAGCTAAGAAGTTTGATGCCTAGACTTTTAGGGGAGAATATACCACCATCATTTGAACGTCTAGGAGAATTTACCATTCGTGGGCAGGCAACAGTAACAGAGAATACTATAAATTCAAAAGTTAACTTGAATACCGCTATTGGAAGTAGTTATTCTGATTTAGAAATGATCGGTATTCAGGACATAGACAATGCTTCTTATAAAGGTTTCTTCTCATTGATAGATTTTGATTTGGGGTATTTTGTGGGTAGTGAAGATTTGGGGAATGCCACCTTTGATTTAAATGTAGAAGGGGAAGGGTTTATTAAAGAAACCTTGAATACAGAAGTTATTGGAGATGTGTATTCCATCAATTTTAATAATTACAATTATCAAAATTTAAAAGTATCCGGAATTTTAAAGGAACAGCTTTTTGATGGTCTATTGGTTTCTAAGGATGAAAATATGAAGTTTACCTTTAAAGGGTTGGCAGATTTTTCTGATGCGCAAAATAACTTCAACTTTATAGCGGATGTGGAATATGCTGATTTCCGAAAGCTAAACTTTATAAAAGATAGTGTTTCTATATTTAAGGGTAATGTAAATATGGATATCGTGGGTAATACCCTAGATAACATCGTTGGAGATATGAAATTCTCTAGAACTAGTTATCAAAATAAAAATGACACCTATTATTTTGATGATTTTAAAGTGTCTTCTCGTTTTGAAGAAAATCAGGTGCGGTATATTGATATAAACTCTCCAGATATTATCACAGGATATATGAAGGGTAAGTTTAAGGTGGCAGAGTTGGGTAAATTGGCAGCTAATTCTGTCGGGAGTATTTATACCAACTATAAACCATTTAAAATTTCAGAAGGTCAAGAGCTAGCCTTTAATTTTAAAATTTATAATAAGATTGTAGAAGTATTTCTGCCAGATGTGGCTTTTGGTAGCAATACATTTATAAAAGGGGATATTATTGCGGATAAGGGTGACTTTAAATTGAATTTTAAATCGCCTAGTATCAAAGCATTTGGGAATACCTTAGATAGCTTAGATATAAAGATTGATAATAAAAATCCGCTTTTTAATACCTTCGTTTCTGTAGCAGATTTGTCTACCGGTTATTATGATGTTAAAGATTTTAACCTGATTAATACCACCTTAAAAGATACATTATTCTTTAGGACCGAATTTAAGGGGGGCAAAGATTTCAGCGATAAATTTAATTTAAACTTCTACCATACCTTTAATGATCAACGTAAATCTGTCATCGGTTTAAAAACATCTGATGTAAGTTTTAAAGGGAATAAGTGGATGCTGAATAAGGAGGGCGATTCTCATAATAAGGTTATTTTAAACAGTACATTGGATAGCATTACAATTGAAGAAATTGTGATGAATAATGAAAATGATGAGCAAATTCGTTTAAGAGGTCAGATTGCGGATTCTACATATAAGGATTTACAGTTAGAGTTTAAGATAGTGTCCCTAGATAAGATTACACCTAGAATAGATAGCTTGCGATTAGATGGTAAGGTAGATGGAACTTTGCATATACGTCAAAAAAATAATGTCTACAGACCAACTTCTAGTTTAGATATTACAGATTTTTCTGTGAATGATATTCACCTAGGAAATCTTATGATAGATGCTATTGGAAATAAAAACTTAACCAAGATAACACTAAACACGCGTCTTACAGATAAGGGAGTAGATCGTTTAGATGTAAATGGAAGTTTAGATATTAGTGGTAAAAATACGGTCGCAGATTTAATGGCTACGTTTAATGATTTTAACTTAGAACCGTTCGCTCCTTTAGGAGAACCTATACTTTCTAATATCCGTGGGTATGTTTCTGGTAATGCCAGAATAGAAGGTAGGGTAGATAATCCTGATATTTCAGGAGTATTAAACCTTTCAAACGCCGGATTAGGAATTCCGTATTTGAATGTAGATTATGATTTTGGCTTTAATTCGCAAGTGGTATTATCAGACCAAACCTTTGATTTTCAAAATATTCAACTTACCGATGTATTGCATAAAACAAAGGCTTCTTTAAACGGAGTTATTAATCATAACTTTTTTAGAGATTGGGATTTAGATCTTAATGTAGATACGAATAACAAAAGGTTCTTAATCTTAAATACTAGTTTTGATGAAGAGCAATTGTATTACGGTACAGGATATTTAAATGGGAAAGGGCGTATCTACGGGCCAACCACTGCATTGACTATAAATGTAGAAGGAGAAACGGCAAAAGGCACATCTTTGAAAATTCCAATTAGTGATGTAGCTAGTGTCGGAGATTATTCCTTTATCAATTTTATTAGCAAAAATAAAGTAGAAGAAAAAGAAACGGGGCGTAATGAAAAGAAATATGAAGGATTAGAACTGACCTTTGATTTAGATATTACACCAGATGCAGAAGTAGAAATTATTGTTGATCAGAAAACAGGAAGTAGTTTAAAAGGTACTGGGGCAGGTTTAGTTCAAATAGAATTGAATACTAGAGATAAGTTTATCATGAACGGAGACTTCGTTGTGGTTACAGGAGAATATAGGTTTAAACTAGGTGGGGTTATAGATAAAACATTTAAAGTAGTGCCTGGGGGTACTATAAATTGGGAAGGAGACCCTTTGGATGCGCAATTGAAAATGCAGGCGGTTTATTCTTTAAACGCAAATCCTGCGCCGCTATTGGATAATTCTGATTACACCAAAAGAATAGCCACCAACGTAATTATTAGCTTGTCAGAGTCTTTAGAGCACCCAACTATTGATTATGAAATAGATTTTCCATCAGCCAGTTCTGTGATAAAATCAGAGTTAGCTTATAAATTGCAAGATCCAACGGTAACGGCTAATAATGCCTTCTTCCTATTGGCACAAGGTACATTTGTTAATGAGGCTAATGGTAGTTTTAATCAACAAGCATTGACGGGGAATTTATTGCAATCTGCTTCTGGGATTTTAAATTCTGTGATTGATAATAATGATGACAATCTAGATATCGGGTTTTCTTATGAACAGGGGAGTAGTGGTAGTTCTAGTTATCAAACCGAAAATAAAGCGATTTTTAATTTTGCGACTACCTTAAGTGAAAAGTGGTTGTTAAGTGGTAGTGTGGGGATTCCTGTAGGTGGTGGTGATGGACTAACGAACTCTAATGTCGGGGGCGATTTTGAGTTGCAGTATTTATTTAATGAAGATGGTTCTTTAAAAGGTAAAGTCTTTAATAGGGAAACCGCCGATGAGCAATTGATAGGAGACACGCAAGGATATACTCAAGGGGTGGGATTATCTTATCAAGTAGACTTTAATTCTTTCAAGGAGCTAAAAAGTAAACTATTTGTTCGAAAACCTAAAAAGCAAAAGACGATAGCTTCAGATTCTATCCGTACAGAAATGGCTAAGGATAGTCTCATGCGCTTTAAGCCTAAGGCAAAATCGTAAGATTATTCTTAAGAATTTGACGCGCCTAATGTTCGTTTTCCTTTTTTTATGTAACTCTTTGTTACGAAAACGTTATAGCTTGTAACTATTATAAATAAAGGGTTTTATAGCTTATTTAAATCCGAAAAGTTTCCTAAATTTGTTACTTATAGAAGTAAATGACAGTGGAGATAAAAAAAATAGGTGTATTTACATCTGGGGGAGATTCACCCGGAATGAACGCAGCAATAAGGTCTGTTGTGCGTACTTGTGCATATATGAAAATAGATTGCATGGGGATTTACCGTGGCTACCAAGGTATGATTGAAGGAGACTTTAAGCCTATGGATGCGCGAAGTGTAAATAACATTATAAATAAAGGAGGTACCATTTTAAAGTCTGCTCGTTCTATGGAGTTTCAGACTAAAGAAGGTAGGAAAAAAGCTTACGACCAATTACAAGCCGCAGGGATTGATGGTTTAGTGGTTATCGGAGGTGATGGTAGTTTTACAGGAGCATTAATCTTTCATAAAGAATATAATGTACCAATTATTGGTATTCCTGGGACGATTGATAATGATATTTTTGGCACGACCTATACACTAGGTTTTGATACCGCCTTAAATACAGTGGTAGAAGTAATTGATAAAATTAGAGATACTGCTAGTTCTCACAACCGTTTATTTTTCGTTGAAGTAATGGGCCGCGATGTGGGGCATATAGCTTTAAATGCAGGAGTAGGTGCCGGAGCAGAGGAGATTCTTATACCAGAAGAAAATTTAGGATTAGAACGCTTGTTAGAATCTTTAAAACGAAGCAAAGCTTCAGGGAAATCTTCAAGTATAGTGGTCGTTGCAGAAGGGGATAAAACAGGGAAGAATGTTTTTGAACTAAAAGAATATGTAGAGGAGCATTTGCCAATTTATGATTGTCGTGTTTCTGTATTAGGGCACATGCAAAGAGGAGGCTCTCCTTCTTGTTTTGATAGAGTACTGGCAAGTAGAATGGGTGTTAGAGCCGTAGAAGCACTTCTTGAAGGGAAGTCTAGCTTAATGGTCGGTATTCAAGATAACAAGATAACGCTTACGCCAATTAGTAAAGCAATAAAAGGTCATACAAAAATAGATAAGGAACTTATGCGAGTTTCAGATATCATGACCGTATAATTTAGAAACAAATAATAATAACAAATAAATTTAAAATGTCAAATTTAAAAATAGGAATTAACGGTTTCGGTAGAATAGGTAGATTAGTATTTAGAACTAGTGTTGCCAAAGAGGGTGTAGATGTTGTTGCAATTAATGATTTATTAGATGTAGAGCACTTAGCATACTTATTAAAATACGATTCTGTTCACGGTAAGTTTGATGGTACTGTTGAAGTTAAAGATGGTCACTTAGTAGTAAACGGAAAAACTGTTCGTATTACTGCAGAAAGAGACCCTAAAGCTTGTAAGTGGGATGCTGTAGGTGCAGAAATTGTTGCAGAATGTACGGGTATCTTTACAACGTTGGAAACAGCGCAATACCATATTGATGGTGGTGCTAAGAAAGTAGTTATTTCTGCTCCTTCTAAAGATGCTCCAATGTTTGTAATGGGCGTTAACCATAAAGACGTTAAAGCATCTGATACTATTGTTTCTAATGCATCTTGTACTACAAACTGTTTAGCACCTTTAGCTAAAGTTTTAAATGATAACTTTGGTATCGATGAGGCATTGATGACTACTGTGCATGCAACTACTGCAACACAAATGACGGTTGATGGTCCTTCTAGAAAAGATTGGAGAGGTGGTCGTAGTGCAATGTTAAACATTATTCCAGCTTCAACTGGTGCTGCTGTTGCAGTGACAAAAGTAATTCCTGCTTTAAAAGGAAAACTTACAGGGATGGCTTTCAGAGTACCTACTGCAGATGTCTCTGTTGTTGATTTAACGGTTCGTTTACAAAAAGAGACTTCTTACGAAGAAATTAAAAAAGTATTTAAAGCGGCTTCAGAAGGAGAGTTAAAAGGTATCTTAGGATATACGGAAGAAGCAGTAGTTTCTCAAGACTTTATTGGAGATGCTAGAACAAGTATTTTTGATGCAGGCGCAGGAATTGAGTTAAATTCAAAATTCTTCAAATTAATATCATGGTATGATAACGAAGCAGGTTTCTCTAACAAAATGTTAGATTTAGTTCAGCACGTTTCAAAATTATAATTTTTAATCTTAATAAATCCTGATGGTAGTCTAAGATTACTTTCAGGATTTTTTTACTACTCATACCCAACACATATGATATTAATTGTAGATAGTGGCGCAACAAAATCTGATTGGATTGCTTTAACAGAAAAAGGGGAAAGACTTTTTTTGACGCAGACCTTAGGCTTAAGTCCAGAAGTGTTAACAAGACCTGTTATAGAAGATAGGCTAGCTAATAATTTTGAGCTTTCTAAAAATAGAGAAGATGTTTCTGCTTTATATTTTTACGGAGCTGGTTGTGGAACAGATAGAATGCAAGATTTCTTAAAGGAAATTTTCAAAGTATTCTTTCCTAACGCTATAGCTGAAGTGCGTGAAGACACCTATGCGGCAGTGTACGCTACTACGGCAATAGGAGATCAAAGTATTGTATGTATTTTGGGAACAGGTTCTAATTGCAGTTATTATGATGGTGAGAAATTATATCAAAAAGTAACTTCGTTAGGGTATATTCCTATGGATGATGGTAGTGGTAATTTTTTCGGCAGAAAGTTAATCCGAGATTATTATTTCAATAAAATACCAAAAGAGTTGGCAGAGAAATTTGCAAGTGAGTATAATTTGGAAGCAGATGTGATTAAAGAAAATCTTTATAAGCAGCCTAATCCTAATACTTACCTAGCTACTTTTGCCCGTTTTATTGTAGAGAATAAAGAGCACCCTTACTGTAAAGGTGTTATTGAAAAAGGATTTCAACAATTTATAAATAATTACATCATGCAGTTTGATCTGGCAACTAAAGTGCCTGTATCGTTTGTAGGGAGTATTGCTTATTATTTACGTGATGAGCTTAGAAAAGCATTAGAGCGTAATGATTTAATTGTAGGTCAGATTTTGCAAAAACCTATTGATGGTTTAGTAAAGTTTCACCAAAAAAGTATCTAATAAGTTACATTAAGTTCTTTATTGAACTTCTTTAATTAATAGTATAAAAAAAGCATCTAAGAATAATTTCTTAGATGCTTTTTTACTTTATATAAGGTGCTAATTATTATAGCATAGCAATCATTGAAATTTCTACATTTACAAACTTTGGAAGGTTAGCTACTTCTACAGTTTCTCTAGCAGGAGCAGTTTCTGCATCAAAATAAGTAGCATATACTTCATTGATTTGAGCAAACTGATTCATGTCTTTAATAAAGATAGATGATTTGATGACGTTTTCAAAGGTTGTACCAGCTTCTTCAAGAATCGCTTTCAGATTCTCCATAGATTGCTTTGTTTCTTCTTTAATATCTCCTTCTACCAAATTTCCGGTTGTAGGATCTATAGGAATTTGTCCAGAAATATATAACATGTTGCCAGCTAAAACAGCTTGGTTGTAAGGCCCAATAGGGGCAGGAGCATTTGGAGTATTTATTATTTTTTTCATCGTGTATGCTATTAGTTACTTCTTCTACTTTGTTTGTCCCATTTAAGATCTTGTAATATAGAACTAGAAATTCCGATAAAGAAATCCCAGCGCTCATAAGTTCCAAAGGGAGTCCAGTTAAATCTAAGGTTAAAACTACCTAACTCTCTTTGAAAACGTAGTTGTGTAATAGAGAATCCTTTGTTTACAAAATCGTAGCCAGAAGAAGCTCCAACTTTCCATTTAGGAGTCAATTCTATATTTCCGGAAAACATTAAACTGTGGCTGTTAATGCTATTCTGTCTATTAGGATTTGTATATCCAACGGTATAGGCTAAACGAAGATCCCAAGGAATTGCGTTAGAGTAAAATTTAGTTTCGCGCTCTTCTTCCTCTTCATCTCCAGGTCTTCTGGTGTTGCTAAAATCTGCATCTCCAAATAAATCATCTGTTCTACCACCACTTGCTGCAGCGTAATCATATTTGTTTTCGTCCTCTTTGCCTTTGTCCTTATCGTCTTTCTGAAAATCTTTGCTAGAAAGACTGTAGCTCATGTTTGCTCTTGCCGTTGTTAATCTAAATAAGCTACCACCATTTGCTTTATTGAAGGTGTTAATTCTTGTTCCGTTATTATCTATAGCATATGGATCTAAAGTACCTGCGAAGTTAATAGACATTTTACTATTTAAAATGGCGGTACCTCCACTTACGCTAATTGGACTTAGTTTTAAAGAATCTGCATTAAAATTATAGCTTGTAGAGAAATTTAAGTTCTTAAGGATGTCTACTTTCTTCGGTTCTAAGTCTGTAGAATCTTTAGAACGGACTTTGGCTTCCAAGGTATTGGCCAGCGAGAAACTAACCGAGTTAGATTTACTTAGGCTAGGTACTCCGTATAAAGTTCCGTTAAAACGAGTATATTGCGTGATATCGCCATTGGTGTCTGTTCTAGGTGCGCCGTCAGAATCATACAGGTCATCATAGTATTGATCAAAAGCGGGCGTGTAACCATAACTTATACTAGGACGCATGACATGGCGTATAGCTTGTATTTTTTTGTCTTCTCCAAAATTAAAAGTACCATATACGGTGGTTCCTATACTGGTAGATAAATTATAGCTATTAAATCTATCAAAACCTTGTATGGTATCTCTTACAATAGCATTCTCATCATTATCATAAGTTTGATTGTAGGTTTGTAAAGACCATACATCTTCATAAGTACCCCCCATAGTAACACTTAAGTATTTCGCTATTTTAAAGTTGGTACTAATCGGAAGGTTGTGTTTTGCGCCAATTCGTGCATCGTCAAACATTTTTCCCGTGAGAAAATCATCATCATTAGTGGAAATCCTGTTTTGAGCATTTACGTCATATTGAAAGTTTATATTTTGAAAAGCTCCTTTTTTAATACCGTCCCTTTTGGCAAAAGGATAGATACGTTCCATACTTGCTTGAAGGGTAGGTAGCGTAATGTCTATATTGTCTCCTTCTATGGTAGTACTTGTCAATTGACTATGAGACGCTGTTAAACTCATGTTTACAGACGGGTATTCCGGAAAAGTTTTTGAGTAAGATATAGAAGAGTTTAAGGTATTGTTTTGTGTATTGGCAATATCTTGCAGACGTAATGAGTTTTGATAGTATTGACTACTACCCAAGTTTACAGATGCTGAAAAGGTAGAATTAGGATTAGATTTTTGATCTTGAGAGTGGTTCCATTGAACATTGTAACTCGTAGATCTGCTATAGTCATCAAAACCTTTTTGACTATTAATAATGTTTTGGTATTGTAAATTAAATCCGCCTCTATACTTGTAACGCTTTACGTATACAGACCTGGAATTAAGACCGTAACTACCATTGGTATATAAATCTCCGGTAACTTCTAAATCGGCATAATCACTTAAGGGTAAATAATATCCACCACCTTGTATAAAATAGCCACGATCATCAACGCTACCAAAAGTTGGGAAGATTAATCCTCCAGTTCTACCGGTACTCATAGGAAAATAAGCAAAAGGTAAGGCGATAGGAGTAGGGACATCTGCAATGTACATGTTACTAAAGCCTGCGATTACCTTCTTTTTAGGGACAAATTTCGCTTTATTGATTAAGATATAATAATCCGGATTTATCGTATCTTTTGAAGTGGTTAATTTTCCTTTGCTTAGAAAGTAAACAGAATCGTTTTCTTTTTTTGTAATCTCGGCATATACTTTCATAGAGTCACTACCAAGTGATCCTAAGCCCGCTTGTTGTTCTGTTCTTGAATTCCAAATTAATGCCTTTTGGGTATCAAAATTAAAACGGATAGAATCGGGAATTACCACATTATCTCCTTGCTTGAAATAAGGGGTCTGCGTGTAGTTTCCCAAAGAATCTTTAATCCTTCCGGCGTAAACCTCATTCTTAATATAATCCATGATAATAATGCCCGCTTTGAGCTCCGTATCTTGGTAAAGAATTTCAGCTTCGTTGTACAAATAAATTTTTTGATCTTTCTGACTAAGCTTTACGTAATCTTTGGCTTTATATTTGATCTTATCTAAAAGTAATGTTTCTTTTTTCGATATAGAATCTGCAGGGATAGAATCTGATTGAATACTATCTTTAATTGCAATTGCCGAAAAATCGGTGGTGGCGGTAATCTGAACAGAATCAGAAATAGTCTTAGTTGGCAGGGTTATTACTTTTCCTTCTTGGCTGAACAGACAAGAAATACCGCTAAATAGCAGCAAAATTAAAAGTAGATGTTGTTTGTTTGATTGCAAGGCTATAAATCCTATTTTTGTAATAGTTTGTCTTGTCATTGTTAACTAAAGAATCGGAGTCAAACTTACATATATTTTTTGTTCTGTATAGGATACATTACAATTAATTTAACCATTATTACAAATATAATAACATATGCTTAAGAATTGTTTTTATCCACTATTACTTTTATTAATAGGTTTTACGCTTACTTCGTTTGGTGGAAATGACAAAATTGAAACAGTACAAGATCCTTTTATTGTTGTTTTAGATGCGGGTCATGGAGGTCATGATCCAGGAAATTTAGGGAATGGCTTTTTAGAAAAAAACATAGCACTAAAGATTGTATTACGTGTAGGAGCAATTTTAGCAAAGGAGAAAAATGTCAAAGTTATCTATACTAGAGATGATGATACCTTTGTAGATCTATACAAGCGAGGAGAAATTGCGAATAAAGCAAATGCTAATCTTTTTGTGTCTGTTCATTGCGATTCTCATACGTCGGAAGCGCATGGCGCAGGTACCTTTGTATTGGGATTACATGCCAATAAGCAAAATTTTGAAATTGCTAAGAAAGAGAACTCTTCTATTTATTTAGAAGATAATTATGAATCGCGCTATGCGGCATACAACATTAACTCTCCAGAATCCGTTATCGGCTTAACTATTATGCAAGAAGAGTTTCTAGACCAAAGCATTATGTTGGCAAAAACAATGCAAGATAATTTTACGGGCAAATTACAGCGTGTAGACCGTAAGGTAAAACAAGCGGGGTTTATTGTATTACATCAAACATTTATGCCTAGCGTTTTGGTAGAAACAGGTTTTTTAACCCACAAGCCAGAAGGAGAATATTTAAACTCTGTAAAGGGTCAAAATGATATGGGAGATGCTATTGCTAGTGCTATTCTTCAATACAAGAAAGCTATTAGTTCTAATGTCAGTGATCAAATTACGGAGGTAAAACCAGTGGTGCCTGTAGTGGTAAAAGAAGAAACGGTTGTAAAAGAAGTGCCTAAAGTGGTTAAAGAGTCTGTAGTGGTTGCTCCAAAAGTGGTGAAGCCTAAGGAAGTGCCGGTAATAGCAAAAGAAGCACCGAAGTCCGAAGTAGTATTTAAAGTTCAAATAATGGCTAGTTCTAAAGATTTGGGTTTAAGTCCTGCAAATTTTAAAGGATTAAATACAATATCAAAAGAAGCTTTCAAGAATATTTATAGGTATATGTATGGCAGTACTACATCCTATGACTATGCGAACACCTTAAGGAAAGATGCGGAAGATAAGGGGTTTAAAGGAGCTTATGTTGTAGCCTATAAAAATGATGTTAGAATCAATATTAAAGAAGCAATCAAATAGGTTTAAGATAAATAACAAGTCTTAAATAAATTATTTCTAATTTTGTTACAAATCCTAAATTCATTCATTTGAAAATATCAAGAGAGATTAAAACGGGAATTATAGTTGTGGGCGGTATCCTATTATTTTTAATGGGATTCAGTTATTTGAAATCATCATCCTTGTTCGATAACAGCAAAACATTTTATGCGGTGTATAATAATGTTGGTGGTTTACAGACCGGAACGCCAGTATCTATAAACGGATACAATGTTGGAAAAGTAAACGGAATTAAGTTTAAAGATAATTCTGGCAAGTTATTAGTTACATTCTCTGTAAGTAATGAGTTTAATTTTTCTCATAACAGTAAAGCAGAGCTTTATGATACAGGTATTATTGGAGGAAAAGGAATTCAAATTATCCCAATGTTTGATGGTTCGCCCTCAGCAAAATCTGGAGATACATTAATCTCTTCCATAAAACCGGGTCTGACGGATTTAGTACAGAAAAATTTAGCGCCTTTACAAAGCAAAATAGAGGGAGCAGTGACCAATGCAGATTCATTACTTATAAACTTCAATCAGGTTTTAGATACCAAAACAAAGAAAGATTTAAGAGAAAGCATTAGCGGTTTAAATACTTTGGTTAAAAGTTTTCAAGGTAGTGCTAATGCCTTAAATGGTCTTCTAGCAGATAATAAGGGGAACTTAGATACTTCTATTAAGAACATGGCTACTATGACTGATAATTTTAAAAACCTTTCGGACTCTATATCTAAAGCAGGTTTAGTAGAAACTATGAAAAGCTTGGAATCTACAGTTGCAAGTTTGGATGTTATGTTAGCTAAGATGGAAAATGGTGATGGTACGATTGGTAAATTAATGACGGATGAGGAATTATATACCAATTTGGCAAACTCATCTAAAGAATTAGATTTATTACTTCAAGATTTTCGTTTAAATCCTAAGCGCTACGTAAATGTCTCTGTATTTGGAAAAAAACAGAAAGATTACGAAGTTCCTGAGAATGATCCAGCCCAAACTATTCAAGACTAAATTATGCAGTACATTTCACAAATACTTTTCACCCTTATTCTTATTGCCGGTATTGGCTATTTTGCTTCCAATGTAAAAAAGCTATTTCGGAATATAAGTTTAGGTAAAGACCTTGACGTTAGCGATAACAAACCACAGCGTTGGAAGAACATGGCTAAAATTGCACTTGGTCAAAGCAAAATGGTCGTAAGGCCTATTGCGGGTTTTCTTCATATTATTGTTTATGTAGGTTTTATCATTATTAATATAGAAGTTTTAGAAATTGTTATTGATGGAGTGTTTGGTACACATCGTATAGGTCTACAGGTATTGAATGCTTCTGTTTACGGATTTTTAATAGGTTCTTTTGAAGTGTTAGCGGTACTTGTTTTAGTTGCTGTGATTGCTTTTTGGATTCGAAGAAATGTGATAAAAATCAAGCGTTTTTTAAGTGCAGAAATGACGGGTTGGCCAAAAAGTGATGGTAATATAATTTTGTATTTTGAAGTCGTATTAATGTGCTTGTTCTTAGTTATGAATGCGACAGATACTACATTTCAAAATTTAGGTTCAGGAAATGTTATAAGTCAGTTTATTGCTCCCTTGTTTGATGGGATGTCTGAAGGAAGTTTACATATGATTGAGCGCACCGCATGGTGGATTCATATTATTGGAATATTAGTGTTTTTGAATTATTTATATTTTTCTAAGCATTTACATATCCTTTTGGCGTTTCCAAATACGTACTATGGTAAGCTAAGACCTAAAGGACAGTTTCTAAATAATGAAGCGGTAACAAAAGAAGTGAAATTAATGATGGATCCTTCGGCAGACCCGTTTGCGGCGCCAGCCGAAGATGCTCCAGTTCCTGAGAAATTTGGTGCGTCTGACGTGACAGATTTAAGTTGGGTACAATTATTAAATGCCTATACCTGTACAGAATGCGGTCGTTGTACTAGTGAATGTCCTGCAAACATTACAGGTAAAAAACTTTCTCCACGTAAAATCATGATGGATACACGTGATCGTTTGGTAGAAGTAGGGAAGAATATAGATGCCAACAAAGGAACATTTGTTCCGGACGGGAAGCAATTATTGGGTGATTATATCTCAAATGAAGAATTATGGGCTTGTACTTCATGTAACGCCTGTGTAGAAGCTTGTCCTGTAAGTATAGATCCGTTATCTATTATTATGGATATGCGTCAATATTTAGTTATGGAGCAATCTGCTGCACCATCAGATTTGAATAATATGATGGGAAATATAGAAAACAACGGAGCACCTTGGCCTTTTAATCAACAAGATAGATTAAACTGGGCTAACGAATCATAAGAATTATTAGGTATGAGTAATGAAATAAATGTGCCTACAATGGCATCTCTTTTTGCAGAAGGTAAGCAACCAGAAGTCCTTTTTTGGGTAGGTTGTGCGGGTAGTTTTGATGATCGAGCAAAAAAAATAACCAAAGCATTTGTAAAAATATTACATAAGGCAAACGTAAATTTTGCGGTTCTAGGTACAGAGGAAAGTTGTACTGGAGACCCTGCAAAGAGATCTGGGAATGAGTTCTTATTTCAGATGCAGGCTGTAACCAATATAGAGGTTTTGAATGCTTATGATGTAAAAAAGGTAGTTACTGCTTGTCCGCATTGTTTTAATACCCTTAAGAATGAATACCCTAGTTTGGGTGGTTCTTATGAAGTAGTACACCACACGCAATTTTTAAAACAATTGTTAGAAGAGGGGCGTATTACTATGGAAGGTGGTAAGTTTAAAGGAAAGCGTATCACATTCCATGACCCTTGTTATTTAGGACGTGCTAATGATATTTATGAGGCTCCAAGAGAGCTTATTAGAAAATTAGATGCAGAGCTTGTAGAAATGAAGAGCTGTAAAACTAGAGGACTTTGTTGTGGTGCTGGTGGAGCTCAAATGTTTAAAGAACCTGAGAAAGGTGCTAAAGACATTAATATTGAGCGTACAGAGCAAGCCTTAGAAACACAGCCAGATATTATTGCAGCTGGATGTCCTTTTTGTAATACGATGATGACGGACGGGGTTAAGAATAAGGAAAAAGAGGCAAATATTGCTGTAATGGATATTGCGGAGCTTATTGCTTCAGCAGATGATCTTTAATAGAAAAGATAGATGTTAATAGATTTTAAAGACTTACCAGATTCGTCTAGAATTTGGATATATCAAGCTAGTAGAAGTTTTTCTGAGAAAGAACTTACCGAGATACGTTTAGAATTAGATGCTTTTTTGAAAGACTGGACAGCACATGGGAGCGATTTGAATGCGGGGTATGAAATGCCCTACAACAGATTTATTGTGATAGCCTTAGATCAGAATGTAGCGGGAGCCACAGGATGTTCCATAGATGCTTCGGTTCGTTTTATTCAAGCCTTAGAGCAAAAATATTCAGTAGATTTGCTAGATAAAATGAATGTGTCTTATAAGCAAGGAGAATTTGTTGCCTATAAAACATTGCTAGATTTTAAGAAAATGGCAAAAAATAAATCAGTTTCTAAGAATACGATCGTTTTTAATAATTTGGTAACGAACAAAGAAGAATATTTAAATCATTGGGAAGTTCCTGCTGAAGAAAGTTGGCATGCTAGATTCATGTAAAAATGAGTAAGAAAATAAAAAGTCAAGCATCAAATTAGAACCTTCTAATTTGATGCTTTTTTTGTAAATAATAGGCTGAAATTTATATAGAATTTAGTGTTTTAATTAATTTTGTTTCAATCAAAAACCCTAATTTTACTATAATCAATCGACAAAATGCAATAAAAGGCATTATTTTTGGTTGTCTACAGTTAGATTCTCTTTTTTATGTTTAAAAACTCCCTTGTTGTTTTCTTATTTAGTATATCATTCTTCGTGCAAGCGCAAAGAAATCCTTTAATTGTTAAGGATAGTGTATCTCAAAAAAATTGGGTGAATTCGACCTACAATGCAATGTCTTTAGAAGAGCGTGTGGGCCAGTTATTTATGGTAAGTGTTGCTTCAAACCAAAGTAAAGCAGCAACCGATAAAGTAAAACAACTCGTATCAGAACATCATATAGGTGGAGTTATATTTTCTAATGGCGGACCTGTGCAACAGGCAAAACTTACCAATAAATATCAATCAGCTTCTAAAATACCATTAATGATAGGTATGGACGCGGAATGGGGGTTGGCAATGCGCCTAGATTCTACTTATGCCTTTCCTTGGAATATGACGTTGGGAGCCATAAAAGATAGTACAATTGTAGAACGGGTAGGAAAACAAATAGGAAAACATGCAAAACGCCTTGGAGTACATATCAATTTTGCGCCGGATATTGATATCAATACCAATCCAAAAAATCCAATTATAGGAAATCGTTCTTTTGGAGAAAATAGAGATAATGTCACACGAAACGGGATTGCTTTCATGAAAGGGATGGAAAGTGAACACGTCTTGTCTAGTGGTAAGCATTTTCCAGGTCATGGAGATACTTCATCAGACTCTCATAAGACCTTACCCGAGATACCTTTCTCTAGAAAAAGATTGGATAGTATTGAAATGTACCCATTTAAAAAACTTATTAATGCCGGGATCAGTTCTATAATGGTAGCCCATTTAAGTGTACCAAGTTTAGAATTCCAAAAAGACATTCCATCTTCCTTATCCGAACAAATCATATCAGGGATCCTAAAAGATCAATTAGGATTTAAAGGTTTGGTATTTACAGATGCTCTAAATATGAATGGCGTAGGGGTTTCTAAAACTCCGGGTGATGTAGAGCTAGCCGCATTTAATGCAGGTAATGATATTTTATTAATGCCCAAAGATGTTCTCGCAGCCAAAAATAGGCTGCTTAAAGCCTATGAGAAAGGAAGAATCTCAGAGAAAAGGTTAGAAACTTCTGTCAAGAAAATTCTAATGGCAAAATATAAAGTTGGTTTAGATAATTACAAACCTATTGCTTTAAAAAACTTGTATGAAGATTTAAATAGTTTAGAAAATGATCTAGTATATGAAAGAGCTATTGAAAATGCAATTACGGTAGCCAAAAACGATTTTTCTCTTTTGCCTATTAAAACCTTAGAAAATAAAAAGATAGCCTACGTGGAATTAGGAGATGTTTCAGGAACAGATTTTTTAAAGGCTTTAAATAAGTACACTACAGTAACAAATGTAGATAAGAATACTGTTTTGTCATCACCAAGTAGCTTATCAGCATATAATTTAATCATCGTAGGGCACCATAAGAGTAATGAGAGTCCTTGGAAATCGTATAGCTATTCAAGCAGTGATTTAAAGGTTTTAAGTAGTATCGGAGCCTTAAGAACTTCTAATTTAATTTTAGCGGAATTTGCAAAGCCCTATGCGTTAACTGCAGTAAATTTAGAAAAAATTAATTGTGTCATTATTGGCTATCAAAATAGTACAATTGCCCAAGAAAAAGTAGCCGAAGTTATTTTTGGAGCTATAGGCGCTAAAGGCAAATTGCCTGTTACGGCCAACCCTGAGCTTCCTGTAAATAGAAGTATACAATTTGATTCTATTTTAAGGTTGGGTTATAGTTTGCCAGAGCGTGTGGGTTTGAACTCTTCTAAATTAACAGAGATAGACCGACTCGTAAAAGCAGGGATAGATTCTTTAATGTTTCCAGGAGCTCAAATACTGGTAGCCAGGAAGGGGAAAATTGTCTATGAGAAAGCCTTTGGGAAACCTACGTATGACGCTAAAGAAGTACTAACCTTAGATCATATTTATGATTTGGCTTCTTTGACAAAAATTTTGGGAACCTTACCAATTTTAATGAAAATGGAAGAAGACGGTAAGCTGTCTTTAAATCAGACTTTTCAAGAGTTAATACCTGCGTACGCAGATACAGAACTTAAAAATGTAAGTGTTTTAAAAGCACTGTCTCATTACGGCCGTTTGCCTGCTTGGATTGCTTTTTACACCAGTACCTTAGATAAGAATAGAAAACCTTCTGGCGAATTTTATAGAGATAAGCCACTGCCAGGATTTTCAACAAGAGTTACGGATAAGCTTTTTCTAGCAGATGCCTACAAGGATTCTATTTATAACCGTATCGGAAGGCAAGATTTAAAGTCTAACCGCTATAGGTATAGCGATGTAGGTTATTATGTGTTTCATAAATATATAGAGGACACGTACAATGATAGACAAGATGTTTTAGCGAATAAATATTTTTATGCACCACTAGGGGCAACGACAACCACGTATAATCCTTTAGACAAATTTGCAAAAGATCGTATTGTGCCTAGTGAAGAAGATAACTACTACCGTTATGAAAGAGTGCAAGGTTATGTGCATGATATGGGAGCAGCTATGCAAGGTGGTGTAGGTGGTCATGCTGGCTTGTTTAGTAATGCCGGTGATATTGCTAAAATCATGCAAATGTATTTACAGGGAGGTTTTTATGGGGGAGACCGTTTTATTAGTTCACGCACCATAAAGAAATTTAATACCTGTTATTTTTGCAAAGAGAATGTAAGAAGAGGAGTAGGGTTTGATAAGCCAGATGCTAGAACGGGTTCCCCTACTTGTGGGTGTGTATCTCAGAAAAGTTTTGGTCATAGCGGATTTACAGGTACGTATACATGGGCAGATCCAGAGGAAGAAATTGTGTATGTATTCTTATCCAATAGAACATTTCCCTCAGCTACCAATACGCTTTTAGTTAAATCTGGGTTAAGAACCAGAATTCAAAGAGCAATTTACGATGCAATAGAAAATTAAATACTAGATTTGAGTGTAATTTGGGGGTAGGTTTTTCGACCTAGTCCAAATTCATAGCTCAATCAAGGAAACTTGTGAGTGATAAATTATCTTCAGGTTACAGCCCGAAAGTCGGTCCGTACTATCGAGATTAAAATTTTTAATAAAGATGAAAATTGCTATTGTTTGTTACCCGACGTTTGGAGGGAGTGGTGTTGTTGCTACAGAATTAGGCATCGCACTTGCCAATAGAGGTCATGAAGTACATTTTGTGACGTATAAACAACCCGTTAGGTTAGAGTTATTAAATAACAATATCTTTTTTCATGAAGTACATGTTCCAGAATATGCACTTTTCCATTACCAACCTTATGAATTGGCTTTGTCTAGTAAATTGGTAGATACTGTACGTTTATATGGTATAGATTTATTGCATGTTCACTATGCAATACCACACGCGTACGCCGGGTATATGGCTAAGAAAATGCTACAAGAGGAAGGTATCTTTATTCCCATGATTACTACCTTGCATGGTACAGATATTACCTTGGTAGGAAAACATCCTTTTTATAAACCGGCCGTAACGTTTAGCATTAATAAGTCGGACATAGTAACCTCTGTTTCTCAAAATTTAAAGGATGCTACTTTAGAGCTTTTTGATATAGAAAATACCATAGAAGTAATTCCTAATTTTATTGATGTGGCGAATCATGATAACAACTTCACGGATTGTCAACGCTCTATGATGGCTAAGGAAGATGAGTCTATTATTACACATATCAGCAATTTTAGAAAAGTCAAGCGGATACCCGATGTAATTAAAATATTTAATAAGGTTCAGAAAGAAATTCCTGCAAAATTATTGATGGTGGGAGAAGGGCCAGAAAAGGAAAAAGCAGAATTGCTTTGTGAAGAATTAGGAATATCCGATAAAGTGATATTTTTAGGAAATAGCAATCAGATTGATAAAATTCTATGTTTTTCAGATTTATTTCTACTGCCTTCGGAAACAGAAAGTTTTGGTCTAGCAGCGCTAGAAGCTATGATTAATAAAACGCCTGTGGTCTCTAGTAATGCGGGCGGTATTCCTGAAGTAAATATTCAGGGAGTTACAGGGTATTTAAGTGATGTGGGAGATATTGCTGAAATGGCAGAAAATGCACTCAAGATTTTGAGAGATCCAGCAATTTTATCGCAGTTTAAAGATAGTGCAGTGTCAAATGCCCATAAATTTGATATTAAAAAAATATTACCATTGTACGAAGCAGCCTATGAACGTGCTTTACATGCACGCTTTAAAAATGCCCACTAATTATGAAATATATCATTCTTTTCTTCTTCATTGTGTCTTGTAGTGCTCAAAAAACATCGATGAAAACTTCTGAAAATAATGAGGATCTAGTACTTATCCTGAGCGATCTTCATAGTAATATAGCTACACCGCAAATATTGGTAATTGAAGAAGTTTCCAGTCTTAGAACTTTTTTTGCTACGGTTAATAAAACAAGGAAACCAGGTTTAGCATTTCCTAAAGTAGATTTTTCTAAAGAGCAAATTATTATTTATGCCCGTGGCGAAAACTATAGTACAGCTATTCCTCAATTGCGTATTGTTGACGAAGATAGCAGCGCTGTTTTTATTGAATGTTTTTTGCAGAAACCCTTAGCTTCCACAGAAGTAATCGCATCGCCATTTGCGATGTATAGGATTAAAAAAATAACCAAGCAGTTACAATTTATATCAGCAGATTAGTGTTAGCCTGATTAAAGCTACGCTATATCGAATATTCTTACGGATTGTAGGACTTAATTGTGTACGTCTTTGTCTAAAAATATCTTTACTTTTTTGATTTTGGATTAGTGAAAGTAAACGGTTCTCATTTAAAAACAGACCTGTGTTTACGTAATTTTTGCTACAAGAGAGAGAAATTGATAAAAATCTGAATGAAGGGTCACACCAAAATTAAAGCTTAAGCCAATAACCTATTAAATTTAACCAATAAAGTGCTATTTAACTCCATTGATTTTGCCATATTTCTACCTATTGTTTTCTTTTTATACTGGTTTGTATGTAATCGAAATTTAAAGGTTCAAAATATATTTATTGTTTTTGCGAGCTATTTATTTTATGGTTGGTGGGATTGGCGTTTTTTAGGTTTAATCATATTTAGTACCCTTCTCGATTATACCATAGGAAATTTTTTAAGAAATGAAGAGCGTATTTCTAAAAGAAAGGCCCTGTTATGGGTAAGTGTTATTATCAATTTAGGTTTTTTAGGTTTTTTTAAATATTATAATTTCTTTGTAGACAGTTTTGTTGATGCCTTCACCTTTTTTGGTAGCACTATAGATGCGGGCTCATTAAATATTATCTTACCTGTAGGGATTAGCTTTTACACCTTTCAAACGTTAAGCTATACTATTGATGTTTATAAGAAAGAGTTAGAGCCTACTAAAGATATTATAGCCTTTTCTGCATTCGTATGTTTTTTCCCACAATTGGTTGCAGGACCTATAGAAAGAGCTGTAAATTTATTGCCGCAGATAAGTACAAAGCGAAACTTTGATAAAACTCAAATTACCGATGGGTTAAAATTAATGTTATGGGGTTTCTTTAAGAAGCTAGTTATAGCAGATAGCTTGTCTCCTATTGTAAATGATATTTTCAACAATTCTTCGGACTATTCTAGTACCACATTGATTATTGGTGCCGTTTTCTTTGCTTTTCAGATTTACGGAGATTTTAGTGGATATTCAGATATAGCGATAGGTACATCAAAACTGTTTGGGGTGGAGTTAATGAGTAATTTTAAATTCCCGTACTTTTCTAGAAATATAGGAGAGTTTTGGCGTAAGTGGCATATCTCTTTATCTACATGGTTTAGAGATTATCTATACATTCCATTAGGGGGGTCAAAGGGTTCACAAATTAGTAACATTAGAAATATCTTCATCATTTTTATCGTTAGTGGGTTTTGGCACGGAGCTAATTGGACCTTTGTCGTTTGGGGGCTTTTTCATGCCTTATTATTCTTACCATCTTTTATTACGCGTACCAATAGAAAATTTACAGGAACTATTAATGTGCTTCAATCGCCAAAGACTTTTGTTCTTGATATTTTGAGGTTTTTACAAACTTTTGTCTTAGTTACCATTGGGTGGGTATTTTTTAGAAGTGAAAGTATTAATCAGGCACTGTTGTATTTGAAGAATATGTTATTTGATTTTACAGCAGATGTTTATGTGCATCCGAGTGGCTATCGAATGATAGATTATTTTATAATGATAATTTGCTTTGTCGTATTTGAATATATTATAAGGAATAATGAAAGGAATCCGTTTTATTTCAAGAGTAAAGCATTGCGTTTCTGTTTGTATGTTCTGATGATATTTGCAATTATTTTGTTTTATGACGATGGTGTCGATAGATCATTCATTTATTTTCAATTTTAAGCATGGGAAGCATCATAAAAAAAGTTATCATATACGCGGTACTCCTTCTTTTAATTTTAGAAGGTCTTGTGCGTATTTTTCATTTGCATAATGAAATGCCTAATCGGTTTGCAGATACAAAAGGGGTCGAGAAATGGGTGCCTAATCAATCAGAGTATTCTATAACAGGAAATAGAAAGCAGAATGTAGGGCAGTATAGAATTAACGATTTTGGATTTAATTCGGTACATGATAAGTATGAACCAAAAGAAGATGCTTTTGAAATTGCATTAGTAGGAGATTCTTTTATAGAAGGTTTCCATGAAGATTATACAAATTCATTAGGGCAGCAAATAGAAAAAAACCTTTCCAATACCACGGTTTTAGAGTTTGGATATGCGGGTTATGATTTAGCAGATGAATTACATTTAATACATGCGTATAAAGATATTTTTGAGAAGATAGATCATACTTTTATTTACATGCGATTTACAGATGACTTGGATAGAGATGCTTATCAAGAATCATCAAGGCTACGATTAGATACTCCTTTTAGCAGAATTGCGAAACAAATAAAGTTGCTAGTTTATCTAAAGGATATTGGCGCATTGGATCCTGTGCTGCAGTTACCTGGTAGAATAAAGAACTTCATATCCGGAAATAAAGAAATTTCGTTATCTGACGAGGAGTTAAGGAAGCAGGAAAAATTAAAGAATGAGCTTAGTTTAAATAATTTTAAAACATTATTGGCTGAGTACCCTATTGATAAAGAAAAGTATACTTTTCTATTAGATAGTAGTTTGTGTAGTACGGAATTTTTGCAGTATCTCGGCCACAACGAATATAATTTTTTAGATATTAATACGACATTTTCTAAAGCCGAAAAACCTACTACATTAATATATGATCAGCATTGGAGTAAAAGTGGACGAAGTCTAGTTGCTAAATTAATTTTAGACTATTTAGACTCATCAGCTAGACAACAATAGTTTAAGGTGCTGTCTGTAAGGAATTTCTCGTAATTTTAATTGTAAATTGTTAGCGCTATTTGTGTATTTCACAGATGTTTTTAGCTTTTAGAAGAGAATACTTTAGGGTGATCGCTTTTTTGGTTTGTTTTGTATGTATTTTTTGTTTTTATACTAGCCACTATAACCAACTGTCATGAAATATTTCTACTCGCTCATAATTTTTATTCTCGCCACTAGCACCTCCATTGCACAAAACTTACACGATGATAGTAATGCTGTGTCTCCGTTAAATGAGAGTAATGGCACTATGGGTTGGAGTGGTCTTGCAGATTTGTTTTCTGAAACTACAGATGTTCAGAATGGTATTTATTCTATTCGTGCTGTATCTACAGCCACCGATGGTAGAACCTTAGATTATAATTTTAATGCGGTAGTAGGCCAACAATATGTGATCCGAATTTGGGCAAAAATAGGCACACTTACTAGTCCAACTGTTTCGCCAGCCTTTGCAGTTTGGTCGGGCATGTCTGGCTTTAATGTAACGCCAATCACCAGTACCACATGGACAGAGTATGTGTTTAATGTTACCGCTACAAGTACCAATCCTAGGATTCGAATTTATACCAGTAATTATCCGTTTAGACTTGTGGCAGGAAACACTATTTATATAGATAATGTATCCATTACCGCATTAGATAATCAAGCACCTACAAGTCCTTCTAATCTAGTAGCCACCGCAACTACAGAGACAACAACCAATCTTTCCTGGACTGCCGCCACGGATAATATAGGGGTATCAAACTATGAAGTTTTTCAAGATGGGATCTCCGTCGGGCTTACGGGAGGTGCTACTTCTTTTGTTGTAACTAATCTTAATCCGGAAACAACCTATACATATACCATTAGCGCCATAGATAATTCTAACAACGTATCAGTGCAGAGTAGTAGTGTGGAGGTAACCACATTAACGCTTTCAGATACGGAAATACCCAGCATGCCAACAGGGATCGTTGCCGATAATATCACAACAACAGGTATAAGTTTAAATTGGACAGCAGCCACAGATAATGTGGCAGTTACAGATTATGAAGTTTTTCAAGAAGGTGTATCTATAGGTTTTACGGGAGGGGCTACGACTTATGCAGTAAGTGGGTTAGCACCTGAAACAACCTATAATTTTACGATAGCAGCGATAGATGCAGCGGCAAATTCTTCTGCACAGAGCAATAACCTTTTAGTTACGACTTTAACATTGCCTGATACAGAATCACCTACAGTTCCTACGGCATTAATTGCCAGTAGTATAACAACAACTAGTATTACTCTAAATTGGACAGCAGCCACAGATAATGTGGCCGTTACAGATTATGAAGTTTTTCAAGAAGGGGTCTCTCTAGGATTATCTGATGGTACCACTACATTCTTTGTGGATGGACTAACACCTGAAACTGCTTACAATTTTACGGTTACTGCTTTAGATGCAGCGTCGAATACCTCAGGACAAAGTACTAGTGTATCTGTAAACACTTTAGCTATTCCTGATACAGAAGCTCCTACAATCCCAACCAATTTAGTAGCCGATAATATAACTACAACGAGCGTTAATTTAAGTTGGACTGCAGCTACTGATAATACAGAGGTTGTAGATTATGAAATTTTTCAAGATGGAGTGGCAATTGGCCTTTCTAGTGGTAGTGTCGTATTTGCCGTAAATGGATTAACTCCTGAAACAACTTATAATTTTACGATAACGGCCCTAGATGGAGCTGCAAATAGTTCCGCAGTTAGTGAAAGTATTACAGTACTTACATTGGCCGTATCCGATACAGAAGTACCAACGGTTCCTGAGGGGTTATTAGCAACTAATACTACAGAAACAAGTACGGAACTTTCTTGGGATGCCGCTATGGATAATGTAGGGGTTGTAGACTACCAAATTTTTCAAGATGGTAGCGCTATAGGTTTAACAGGGGGAGCCACCAGTTATGTCGTAAGCGGACTTGCTTCTGAAACCACCTATGTATTTACTATTGCAGCCTTAGATGTAGCCAATAATGCATCTTTGCAGAGCTCAGAACTAGCGGTTGTAACCTTGGCCGCGGTGCAACCAGAAATAAACTATACCTCCTTAAATTCAAATTTAACAACGGTAGATTGGACTGCTAGAGATTTGTATGCAGCACAGAATGTTGGGATCGGTACTACAGATACGCAAGGATATAGATTAGCTGTGGCTGGTAATGTAGTAGCAGAGGAAGTAAAAGTAGCCTTACAGGTAAACTGGCCAGATTATGTTTTTGATAAAGCCTATAACTTGCCTTCTTTAGAGCAAGTTGAAAACCATATTAATGAAAATGGGTATCTAATTCACATGCAAAGTGCGTCTGAGGTAGAAGAAAACGGAATTCAATTGGGTGAAATGAATGCCAAGCTCTTGAGGAAAATAGAAGAGTTAACTTTGTATACCATAACCCAAGAAAAGAAAATTAAATTGTTAGAACAACAAGTAGCGGCGATTCAAAAAGCATTATCTAACAAGTAAGAATTATTGAGCATAATATTATAGCATAACCAGCATGAAAAAAGTACTCTTGTCCATTTGTATATTTCTTTTGATACTGAACGTTAGTAACGCTCAAAGTATTAGAAAAAATTATTTAGAAATGACCGATTATGAAAAATCAGAATTAATTGATTCTTTTTATGATATACGATCGGGAAACAATTTCTTTGATGATATTGCGACCTTTCACATGAACTTTTTTAATTTTGATAATACAACGGATACATCAAGGTTAGATTTGCATTTTAATTTACCTGATGAATCTGAAAAAGAGATTTTTTTAGCGTGGCATAGAAGAGCAGTTTTTGAATTGGAGCGCTATGTGCAAGATTACAATCCAAAATTAAGTATTCCTTATTGGGAATCTCCAACAGATCAAGAAACGACTTCCGTCTTATGGGATGATGAGTTTATGGGAAGTTTTAATACCAATTGGAGTTTGAATAGAAATTTAGGAGGTAATGGTCCTATGCCTACACCAGCAAATCTTGCAATAGTATATGCATTGTCAGATTTTTTTGAGTTTAGTAATGAATTAGAAAGAAGACCTGTACATAGAGGTTCTCATGTTTGGACAGGCGGGGCGATGCCAACTCCATTATCGCCAAGAGATCCTGTTTTTTTTCTTCACCATACCTACGTAGATTATGTGTGGCATAATTGGGAAGAGATGCATCAAAATTCAGCATTTATTAGAACAGATATGATTCGTTTTGATGGTACTTACAGTTTTAATGGAGAAACACTGCCCGTGGTAAACCCTAATGATATTATTGATACTAGAGCATTGGGAGTTTTTTATGCAACTAACGGCTTAGCTTCTTTAGACAATTACATTGTAAGCAATACTTACAGACCTTTAGAATCTTTTTATTATCAATTTACGGTAGAGGCGGGAGACAACTTCATAGTGCCCACAGGCACCAATTGCGTAATAGAATCGGTAAATGAAATTGTATTAAAGCCAGGCTTTGAAGCACATAGTGGTGCTAATTTTACTGCTGCCATTGATGCGCAAAATGGGAACACAGGTAAGAAAAGTACCAATAGAGCGTATAAGCCTTATGACGTGGTATCTAATTTACAGGTGATCGTTTGGGAAGAAGATGATAAAGATGATACGCCTATTATAATTTCTACCTACCCTAATCCATTTACAGAAACTATTAATATCAATCTAAATAAGAAGATAGATTGCAAGGTAGAAGTCTTTAATATGATGGGAATGTTAATTCGTGATGAGTCTTTTCAAAACACGGATAAAGTCATCATTAAAGATTTGTATGGCTTGGCATCTGGTTTTTATGTAATTCGTATCGTTGACAACGAAGGAAACATCGTAATCGCTAAAAGAGTTGTGAAATTATAGATTAATGATGATCCATTTCCATAGATTTAGGATCTCTGTATTGACAGCAAGGCGGTAGCTTTTCGTATACTTTGATCTCAGCACTCAGACTATCTACATCATGACCTGCTTTTACAATGGCTTTCTTTACATCTGCTATAGTGCACATATTTTCATTGAAAATCATTTCAAAAGTTTTCGTATTGGAATTCCAGCTGGCAAATTTTACGCCTTTTGTTTTTATAGCGGCTTTCTCTATACGTGATTCGCACATGCCACAATTACCTTGAACTTTAAAGGAGGCATTTTTGTTTTTATCTTGAGAAAACATGGAAAATGTAACTAAGATTGTACAAAAAATTGTGAGTACTTTTAATTTTATCATAATGCTATTTTATTTTATAACGTAATCCTATATAGTAAATTCCTCCTAATGTTGGAGCATAAGTAATAGTACTATCAAAATAGGGGCCAAACGGGTCAGTTGCTGCAATAATAGGTTGTTTTTGAACAGTATTCCCGATGTTTTCCCCACCTATATACATTTCAAAGCTAGTGTTGAAAATCCTTGTAATCTGCGTGTTTAAAATGGTATACGGTGCAGCATAGGCGTCTAATTGATATATTGTAGGATTTGTACTTGTATCAGGTAAACGTTGTTCTCCTAGCCAATTAGAGGTGAAATCTAACACCCATTGTCTCCCCTCATATTTTTTTTGAGTTTCATAATTTAAATTTATAAAAACTCTATTTCTAGGTTGTAAAGGTTTTTTCAAAAGCCCTTTGGTGTAGGTGATCTCTACATCGTAATGTTTATAAGTGGCTCTTAAATCTAAATTTTGTATAATTTCATAATTTAAATCAAATTGAAAGCTATTAGAGGTGCTTTTTCCATTAAGATTGTAAAATGAAATTTCTTGTGGTGTTTCCCAATCTACCACTACTTGGTTTTCAAAATTTACATGGTAATAATCTATAGAGATATCAAAAAGGCGGTTAAATAAATAGCCTTTTTGGCTGAAATTTATGCCTGAATTCCAAGCTATTTCAGGATCTAAACCATAGATTTTTCCCAAGGAATTTATACGAGTAATGTTTCTATTGGAAGCAAAGAGCTGTTGGTTTTCAGCGTAGATATTCGCCGCTCTTTTACCACGGCCTAAATTAAATCTTAGGCTAGCTTTATCCCATAGGGAATAGCGTACATGGAGTCTTGGAGTGATAAAATCACCTAGCCTGTTAGAATGATCTGCCCGTATACCAGCAACCAAACTTAATCTTTCTAGACTATCATAGGTATATTCAAAGAAGGAGCCTACGCCATTATCAATTCTAGAAATAACATCAGAATTTACGAGTTCATCATATTGGTCATAATTAAAACTAAGCCCTGTTTTAAATTTATGTTGGGTGCTACCTATAATACTGTTGAATAAAAGATTGCTATAAAAAGAGGTATGGTTAATATCGTATCTCTTGTTTCCATAATACGAATTTTGTCTATGATCACTATATGCTGTTTGATAGCCAAAGCTTTGGTATTGTAATTCGGGGAAGACATACCCAATCTTAGCAGAGACATCAAACCTATGGGTTTCAATTTCACTACCCCAAAATTGGTTAGAGAAAGCATGAATATCTGGATCGTAACTGGTCTCTCCAGTTTGTTTATTATCGGTTAAATATTGTAGGTTAAGATAACTCACCCATCCTTTTTCTAAATCTACATACTGCCACCGGTTCATTAGATTGAGCTGTTTGGAGATAGGGGTGTCTAAAAAATTATCATCATTCCTATCTATTTTTCCAGAGCGCGAATTTGCATGAAGATAAATGCCTGTGGCTAATTTGTCATTAAGAACCGTATTATAGCGTGTATTTAGTTCAAAGCGTTCATTGTTGTTGGCGTAGGTATTAAAGAAAAACTTTTGGTCCGTGAGCGGTTTTACAAGTTCTGTATTTATCTGTCCAGAAATACTTTCAAAACCATTTAAAACGGCTCCTGCACCTTTGGTGATTTGAATACTTTCAATCCAAGATCCAGGTATAAAAGACAAACCATAGATCTGAGAGGCACCTCTAATAAATGGCATATTTTCTTGGGTAAACAATAAATACGGACTGTTCATCCCTAACATTTGAATTTGTTTAGCGCCACTTATACCATCAGAAATGCTTACGTCTACAGAAGGGTTGGTTTCAAAACTCTCAGAGAGGTTGCAGCAAGCTGCTTTCAACATTTCTCTACTATCTACATTTACGGTATTTTGTGGATTGAATAAAGATTTCTGAATGGAGTTAACTTTTTTTCTCACCACAACCTCCTCCAAAGCAATATTAGGTTGCAGGTATAGTTTTCCTAAGTTAGGTCTGTTTACAGTAATGGTATCAGAAACGTATCCGACATAACTTAATACAATTTTTTTATGGTCTGTGCTATAGGTTAAAGAAAAATTACCACTACTATCGGTGACGGTGCCGGAAGTTGAATTTAGCCAAGAAATATGCACATCGGCTAGGGTATCCGGATCTCCTTTTTCTGTGCGTTCTAATACGGTTCCCGTAATTTTCAATTGTGAAAATGCGCATTGAGTTAGTAGAAGTAATATGAAAAAGGGGATAGGTTTCATTAAAACATTTTAAACTATAGAACCATATAAAAAGGCTGTAAGAGATAGTAATACGTGAGGTAAATTTAATTTATTTTTTTTCTATGAGGTTACACAGCTAGTTTTATTTTATCTATAGAGTACTTCATAGAGTTTTTTGGTATTTCATCCTTTTGTTATAAAATAAAATACATTTTAACCTACTTTTAAAATTAATTAGAAAAAGATGAAATACATTGTATTTTGCTTCTGTTCGTTATTGGTTTTGAGTTCTTGTATTTTCTTAAAACCAGCTACTGAAATCTTGAAAATAAAGTATCGAATTGTTAACAATACGGCGCTTCATTTTACAAACATTTCTGTTTTTTCTAAGAATATTGGCACTTTAAAGGCTTATGATACGATAAGTTATTCCGCCATAAATTATAACTCATTAAAGCAAGATCCGTTATTTTACGGTATTTATAATGAAGTTAATTATGCACGGTATTTGGTGTTGCCAAAGAAAAATAATGAAAGAGTGACATTTAGTATTGATAGTTTAGCGAATAAAATTATTTATATTAGTACTAAGTAGCATAGTTCCCCCGTTAAATTTTATAGAATACTTGATCTAAGATATGTTAGGAAACTTACGTAGAAAGTTATTTTGGTTGTTAGACTTTGCCAAAGGAGGGCAGGTGGCATTTCATTATAAAGAAATAAAGGCATTGCATGAAAAGACTTCTAGAGAAGCGCTTGTAAATAGTAATGCAACAAAAATAGTAGATCTACTACAGCACGCTACAAATACGGTTTCTTTTTATAAGTCATATGCAGGAGAAACACTTACTTTAGCATCTTTTCCTGTAGTTAATAAGTTGGCCCTTAGAAATGGAGGCCATCATTTTAAGAGTGATAAATTCTCAACAGCAAAGTTGCATAGAGTGGCTACTAGTGGTTCTACGGGACAGCCGTTTATTGTGGAGCAGGATCATAACAAACGGCATAGAAATACGGCAGATACTATTTATTTTGGAGAAAAAGCAGGATATAATATCGGAGATCGTCTTTTTTATTTCAGATTGTGGGATAAACAATATAAAAAGAATAAATGGTTGGCATGGACTCAGAACATTGCCATGTATTCTGTAGATGAAATGGACGATTCTGGAAATAAGAAAACTGTAGAAGAATTAATGGACACACATGCTTCCATTGGGTTACTAGGCTACTCTTCTGCTTTTCAAAATTTGTGTAATTACTTAGATAAAACGAACAGCCAACCTATTTTAAATAAATGTAGTTCTATTATCTGTATTGCAGAGTCTTTAAATGAATATGTTAGTGATAAGTTATTTCATTATTTTGGAGTTCAAGCAATCTCACGATACTCGAATAGTGAGAATGGTATTTTAGGGCAACAAGAACTTAATACAACTCATAAATACTATAAAATTAATTGGGCTAGTTATCATGTTGAAATTTTAGCTTTTGATTCTGATGATGCCGTTCCTTTAGGAGAATTAGGACGAATAGTAATTACAGATCTGTATAATTATGCGATGCCAATGATCCGTTATGATACTGGAGATGTAGGTGTCATGCAATGTATAGAAGGAGATTTTGTTTTTTCTAAAATTGATGGACGTAAAATGGATATGTTTATGGCAACAAACGGAGAATTATTGTCTTCGCATATCGTCCATAAAATTTTGCAATATGATAATATAGATCAATTTCAATTTATTCAAGAATCTAGGACTACGTATACTATAAAAATAAAATTGTTGCACCAAGATTCTTTTAAAGATGAGCGTAAGGTTATTGAAGAATATGAGACTTATTTTGGAGAAGCGTCTAAAGTAAATATTGAATATGTAGATATTATTCCAGCCTTAAATTCTGGAAAAAAGAAACTAGTAATCAATATGATGCTTAATTAAAGTTATTAACTGATAAATAATAAGGAATGAAAAAAGTCATCGTTTTTGGGGCTTCAGGCCATGCTAAGGTAGTTATTGATATTATCGAGCAGGAAAACCAATATGAGATTTTTGGACTTGTTGATTCCTTTAAGCCAAAAAATTCGCTCCTATTTGAGTATTCAATATTGGGGAATGAAGATGATCTTCCGGCTCTTGTAAAAGAACATAATATTTACGGAATTATAGTGGCTATAGGAGATAATTGTACGCGAAAAACTATTGTGCATAAAATACAGGAAATTTGTCCAACACTTCAATTTATTAATGCTATACATCCTAATGCGGTACTAGGTAAGAATGTAGCTTTAGGTAAGGGCACTGTTGTTATGCCAGGGGCAATTATCAACAGTGATGCTGCTATCGGAGACTCATGTATTGTGAACACCAATGCAAGTGTAGGGCATGAAGCTATATTAAAAGATTTCTCGAGTGTCTCTCCGGGAGTAAAGATTGGCGGGAATTTTAATTTAGGTTTTTGTAGTGCTATCTCAATTGGGGCTACAGTTATTGAGAACATTACGATAGGAGATCATACCATTATAGGAGCAGGAGCAGTGGTTACTAAAAATTTTCCTAATTGCATTGTGGCTTATGGTAGTCCTGCAAAAATTATTAGAGCACGTACGGAAAATGAACGTTACCTATTCTCTAATTTAGAACGAAAAGGAAAGAGAGCTGTCTTAAAGCAAGTAAAATAGCCATTTATACCTTATTTAAAATAAGTTATTCTATTGTTCTTTCTCAGCTTTTCGATATAGTGGAAAAAAATCTTCGACGATATCTTTCTTATTTAACTTGTATGTGTATTTTCTAGCTAGCGTAGTTAGTTTTTCATAAACCACTTCATTAATTATCTTTCTTCCGGTGTAATAGATGACATCCTCATTTTTTGGAAAAAAACTTTTCTTATACCTATATAAACTGTCATCATTAGATCTTCCTCCTCCTAAAATATAATTAGCGTAACCATTTTCACGCCCCCATTTAATAGCTTCCATCTTTAAAAAATCATTGGGTCTAAAATCAAAGTAATTTTCTAAAGTACCACCAAGAAAAGAATACATGGTAGTACTGTTCAGTAATAAAAGCTCTGAAGAGATGGCAATTTTATCTTTAAAAATTAATGCCAAAACTGTGTTTTGGGGGTTATCGTGTATTAATTTTTTAAAATAGCCTAAACTAAAATAATAAGTCTGATCTGCATTATTACGTTTCATTGTGCTAATGTAGATTTCATGAAAAACTTCTATTATATTTTCATCTATAGTGCCATGATAGATTTTAGAAGTTAAGCCATTTGAAACGGCTTTGCGGTAATTATTTCTAACCTTAGGAGTAAATTCTTCCCATTGCAGCGTTTCATCAGAAAAAATAGTTCCTTTTACATTGTTTAGGGTAGGAATTAAATTTCCTGAATATCGCTTATAATTTCCTTCTAAATTAAAGCGGATAAACTCTGTGATAACTTTATTGTTTATGTACCAATCATCTACTAAATGCCAGAAGGTATCCGTGTCAGTTGGGCTTATTTCTTTGTTGAAAAGTGGGCCGCTATAGCCATAAAAGGAGCTCACATCATAATAGGTCGTGTTTTTTTCTTGCAAAATAATTTTGCGAAGAGAAAAAGGCATCATAGCGATCACGGTATTACTTTTCTTTAAAATAAAGTATTTTAAATGTTCAGTTTCAGAATTTTCAATGTTAAATAACGCGGTCTTATAGAATACATCGCAGCCTTCAAAGTTTTTTAGATGAACGTTATAGGTGGCAATATCATCTCCACTTTTTAAATTATAACACTGCAGGCTATACCCAAGTAATTTCAGATTTTTATTTTTAGGTTTTTCTAGTATTAGTTCTTCATCATTAATAGGAGCTCTAACTTTTAAGGTTTTTGCAGGTACTCCCGCAACTACATGGTTATCTTTAACATCTCTGATTACCACAGCGCCTGATCCAATAATAGTATTTTCTCCAACTATTTTAACACCGGTCATAACGGTAGAACTGATGCCTAAAAATGCTTTTCTTTTTATTAATATTCCAGCTCCAATGTTAACGCCTGTAGATATAAAAGATCCTCTCTTAATTAAAGTATGATGAGCTACGTGACTCCCCATACTAATGATTACATAATCTTCTATTTTGGTATGTGGCATAATCATTACCCCAGGTAATAAATAAACACCATTCCCAATTTGAACATCTTTATTAATTAAAGCAGTATCATGAATAAAATTTGGGGTTTCAAAACCTTCTCTATTTAAGATTCCTAAGTATTTGGTCCTAATAATATTATCACCAATAGGACAAAATACCTGGTGTATTTTTTTAGAAAAATTATTTTTCACTAAATCTTGAAAATTACCCAAGACAGGGACTCCATGAATTAATTTTCCAAGACTTTCTTTGTTATCATCTACAAAACCGATAATATTAAAACCTTGCTCTGTCAAATAGGTTAAAAATACTTCACCATAAGTACCTCCTCCTAATATTACGGCATTTTTCATGCTTTTATGTTTTAGCTTTTTATTGGGGGTTATAATTTAAATGCCTTGGTCTTTTTTACTACCTGTAAAAGTACTCATGTTTACATTTTCGCTAGCATTTACACCTTCTCTGATTAGTACCTTTTTTAGCGTTAAAAATAAAATTTTAACATCTAAAAAAAATGAGATGTTCTCCACATACCAAACATCTAATTCAAATTTTTTCTCCCAAGAAATGGCATTTCTTCCATTCACTTGTGCCCAACCTGTTATACCTGGTTTCAGATCATGTCTTTTTGCTTGTTTAGCATTATATAAGGGTAAATACTGTACTAAAAGTGGTCTAGGCCCTATTAAACTCATATCACCCTTTAAAACATTTAGTAATTGAGGAATTTCATCTAAGGAATATTTACGAATGAAGTTACCAAACTTGGTAACTCTTAAATGAAAAGGTAAAAACTCTCCGTTTTCATCTTTTTTATCATTCATAGATTTGAATTTTATTACTTTAAATATTTTACCGTTTTTACCGGGTCTAGGATGAAAGAAAAAGGGCTTCCCGTTATTGGTAAATAACAGAATTAGGGCTACTCCTAAAAAGAAAGGAGATAGCAGTAAAAAAGCCGTAAAAGCAATTATCAAATCTAATAATCGTTTAAAAAAATGTGTATACATGGTAGTATTTTCTGTTATTTAGAATTCCAAGAATTTAGTTTATCTGCGATGTAATCCATGGTCTCTGTAGTGTACCTAAAGTCAATATGTATGTTTAAGGCATGTTTATATGGGGTCTCTAAAGTATTGTCTGGCCACAGTTCTGAAGGATAAATTTTATGAACTATCAAATAGTGTTTTAAGCTATTAAATGTATCTCGATTTTTCAAAATCAGTTCCAGTCCAAAAGAAGTATGTTTTTCTTTATAAAGAACTTTAAATTCTGAATTTGGCACTATTTTTTCAAAGATGTGCTTAAAATTTGTGCTTTTAACAGCGAAATAATCTTTATTCAGGTACGTTAATAAATGGGCACGGTGTTCTTTTTGCACGGATACAACATCATACTGATGGTGTAAAAAAGTTTCAGTTTCCCCTATTATGTTCAAATAGTCCGCTACTTTGCCGATGCCATTCACCTTATAATTTTGCTTTAAAATCATGGCTTTATCTATCAAATTCCAAACTTTCGAGAAATCATCAGTAGTAGATTTTTTGCTAATTGATAAGTGGTCATTCCCATTGGGTTGCCAAAGAATACCTCCTAAAGGTACAGGAAGGGTTTTACGCAAAGAAGCAAAGCAATAATCGGCCTTACTTTTTACACATGCCTTACTTTGCCAGCCATGTGAATGGTCTTCTATAAAGATAGCTCTTTTGGTGTTATTTGGGATCTTATACTCATAGATTCCCCAAAAGTTATTGAGTATAACTACGTCTTCTTCTGTTGAAAAGTCCTCAAAATTAACTCTGGTATTCTCGAAAAAAGGATCAATGTCATAGGTGTCAATAGTATCAAAATTAGCTTTTAACCAGCTGGTAACATGTTGACAGTAATATTTTGGAAGCCAAATTTTTCGAATAGTGCTGCGAGTTTGTAATAAGGTAAGCAAATGTTTAATAGCATGTCTTCCAGTATAAAACAACTCATAATTTGGAATAGATTGCAGCGCATCAAATTCCTTTAAGGTAGTTTCATCTGTTTTAGGGAAAAAAGACCCTAAACCAATGGTATTGATTTCTTTCGTCAACATAAGACTGTTTCGTATTGCTTTATGTACTAAGGCGTAAAATGCTTAATGGTTTTTGCTAAGTAGTAACTTCGATAATAGTTTTGTAAGCTTTATCTGGCAGTAAGTTTTCTTTCATATAAGCATATCCATTTTCTCCCATTTGAGCTCTTAAGCTCGCATCGTGGTAAATGAGGAGCAACTTCTTTTTTAGATCTTCAGTATCTCCTGCTGCTGCCCAATATCCTGCTTTTACTTCTTCTAATATAGTTCCAAAATCAGTATTTAAATCTACCGAAGCTAATACAGGTTTTTTATTTCCAAAATAGGAGAGTACTTTTGATGGGAAATTAGGAATTGTAAAATCTTCACTCAGGGAGATTAAACCAACATCAGAAAGCCTTAATAAGTCATTATAATCGGTTTTTGGTATTTTATCTTCCAAAATTACATTCGCTAATTTCTCTTCTTGCACAAGATTTGTTAACTTTTGTTTTTCCGTGCCAGTACCAATAATAAAAAATACAATTTCAGAAAAGTCTTGACATTCTTTGGCTAATAGAATAATGTTTTCCATTTTTTGCGGCTTGCCAATATTTCCACCAAAAATGACAATGAATTTATCCTTTAACTTATATTTATTTAAGAGCGCTTCAGAACTTTTACCTTCTTTATAATTGGGAAGATTCTCCCAGTTAGGAAGGAGATGTAATTTTGATGGTGCTACATCAGCATTATGTTTTTTTATATAATTTATGTTGGCAGGAGACATACATCCCATATAATCTGCTACATTATATAATTCTTTTTCTTTTTTTCTAAAAAAAGTATGAATAGCGCCATTACCATCCATCATTTTTAAATCTACGGCATTTTGTGGGAAAATATCGCGCAAAATTAAATACAATTTAGCGCCAGACTTATTTTTAACCCAATTAGCCGTAGGAGTCAATGTTATGGGAGGAGTGGGCATTAAAATGAGATCAAAATCTAAGGTGATTTTATTGTTTTTAAGTGCCTTTTTGTATTGCCAAGAGAGTAATAAGTTTGCAAGTCCTTTCTTTAATGTTCCAACATTAAATAGGGGTAGGGTGGCAACACGTAATACGCTTACTCCACCCTCTAACCTTAACCCAGTATCTTTAGAATTCTCTGCTGGAGCTAACACCAAAACATCGTGTCCGTTTTGGTGAAATTCATGAATTAAATCTGTATACAAGTTGGTATACTTGGCAACATCAGGAAATCCTAAGGCAAGAAAAATTATTTTTTTCATCTTAATAAAATTACACAATTCATGGTGTTCTTACTGGCGCAGGCATAAGTTATGGTATGGATCATTAATTATTAAATCCTCTAAATATTTAGGTACTATTTAGACCAGACAACACGATTTACATAGTCTACATAAGACAAGATAATACGCACTACTTTTTCACTTACATTTGGCATAGAATAATCTGCAACAGGTCTAAAATTACGCTCAGGATTCGTCTTTTGTGCTTTTAGCGCAACTAAGCCTTGTAGTATTCGCTCTGGATTTAGTCCTACCATCATAGCGGAAGCCTCTTCCATAGCTTCAGGTCTCTCATGAGCATCTCTAATATTAAGTGCTCTAAAGTTCAGGATAGACGATTCTTCAGAGATGGTACCACTATCTGATAATACCGCATAGGAATGCAATTGCAAGGCATTGTAGTCTGAAAAACCTAATGGTTTTAAGAATTGTATGTTCTGATGAACCTCTAATTTCTTTGCATCTAGCATATTCCGTGTTCTTGGATGGGTAGATACAATGATAGGATAATCGTATTTTTCAGCAATCAAATTTAAGGAAGTAATTAAGCCCTCAAAGTTTTTGGGATTACTAATATTTTCCTCTCGGTGTGAGCTTACAACAAAATATTCTCCTTTTTTTAAATTCAATTGCTCTAATACATTAGAAGCTTCAATTTTTGGTTTGTATTTCATCAACACTTCAAACATAGGGCTCCCCGTTTTAATGACCCTATCCGCTGGTAAACCTTCTTTTAATAAATATTCTCTAGCAATATCACTGTAGGTTAAATTAACATCAGAGACATGATCAACAATTTTTCTATTGGTTTCTTCAGGTACGCGCTGATCAAAGCAACGGTTACCCGCTTCCATGTGAAATATTGGAATTTTCCTTTTTTTAGCAGGAATGGCACACAAACAAGAATTGGTATCTCCTAAAACTAAAAAGGCATCAGGATTAATTTGTTCTAGAATAGGATCTATCTTAATGATTATATTCCCAATGGTTTCTGTGGCGTTCGTACCTGCCGCATTCAAAAAATGATCGGGTTTTTTTATTCCTAAATCTTCAAAGAATATTTCATTTAGTTCATAATCATAATTTTGCCCAGTATGCACTAAAGTATGCTCTATCGCTTCATTATTTTCTAAAGCCGTTAATACACAGGCTAAACGGATTATTTCAGGTCTTGTACCAACAACAGTAACTACTTTTAATTTTTTCATCTTCTTGATGTATGTGTTTTTTTGCTATTTTAAATTTTAAACGTTTTCAAAGTACGTATCAGCATCTTCTGGATTGTACGGCTCATTAATCCAAAAAAGTGTGATAAGTTCTTCGTCTCCTATATTCTTTATATTATGCGTATACCAAATAGGCATATCTACATAAGCGGGTTCCTTACCATCTAAATAATAATCAATTACGTCGTTTGTGCCTATCTTACGCAATTGAATTAAAGCTTTGCCACTAATCACGGCAAAACGTTCTGCTTTTCTAGTATGAAAATGGTTTCCTCTAGTGATACCTGGTACGGTGGTAGAAAATGAGAATTGACCGCTGGTTTCTGTTCTTGCAATTTCAACAAAGCTTCCCCTAGGATCGGTATGTTTTGTAAACTTTACTGGATAATGATCTTGTGGTACATAGCATCTGAACGTATTAAATAATGCTTTTTCAAAAGGAAGTTCTAAGGTTGGAAAAATACCATTTTCCATATAATCCTTTTTATAACTCTTTAGTAAAGCTAATATTTCAGAAACTTTTTTAAAATGTTTCGGTGCAATAACTAGTTCTGCGCTAAAGTCAGAAAGAGCGGTTCCTTTTTCGGTTCCTTTAATAACATTAATGAATAATGCTACGAGTTCATTAATATAAATTAGTCCTACTTCAGAATCATTGATCACGGTAGGTTCTTCTCCATGTGTAATTTTATGACAAAAAGTAGCCACTACTGAGTTGTAATTTGGTTTTCCAAAAGGACCAAAGACATTGGGAATAGTCAAAGAAGTAAATTCAGCCTTGTTGCGATCTGCCCAAGCTGTGAATTTTTCTTTTCCTTCTTTTTTAGATTTTCCATACAAGTTATCATTTATTTCTTGGGATGATGAAGAAAATAAAATATGTGGCGTTACATTTTTAGCTTCACAAGCTGCAATTAGTTGATCTACTAGAGCAATATTTGTCGCGTAAATTACATTGGCATCTTCATGACGGTTCATAGCGGCTAAATGAACAATGGTATCACAAGTGCTAACAAAGTCTTCTAATGCTTTTGAATCTTCAAAAAAAGAACGTTCAAATGGAATTAATTCTATGGTATCATCTAAAGATAGCGTGGTGTAGAGGTGATTCCCTACAAAACCTGCTTGACCGGTGATGCCTACTTTTTTCATGGTTTTGTGTTTTATATGGTGATTTTGCTTAATGAGCTAAATCAATATTTTTATTTATTAAATGCTATGCACGCCGTCATCATGCTATACCAACTATTAGTATCTTAGTTTGCAGTCTCACAAACTAATACGCTATTTTTTTTTGACTTTAAAGGCATTTTTTTTCAAATCTTGCCAACTATTAAATAGTCCAATCTACTATATGCGCTGTTTCAGGAAATCTAAAATCATCAGCGATGGATGCTGCTACACTGACATCAGAATAGACCATTAATTTGGCATGCTCCTTCAAGGCTTTAAAACCAGAGGCAAAACCTCTAGGTACCTGTAATATTACAGGGTCATCACTGTCCAGGATATACTGTTCTATTTTAAGATCTGGTCGTAAATTACCCTTATTATCAAGGGCAATTAAATAGAATAAAAAAGCACCTTCGCAACAATAAAACCATTTTGTTTCCTTCAAATGTCCTTGCCATGCCCTTACAACATCAGTGTTGCTTGGGTTTATTTCATAAAACCGTACAACGGGTTCTAATGAAAAGTTATTAAAGAAAACCAATTTGCCTCTTTCATCGGTATGTGCAGCTCCCTGGGTTTTAGTAATCCCCATACTTAGCTATTCTCTTTGATGTACTCTAAGCCCAATAGCGTACTTTTCAATTCCTCATTAGTTAATTGTGTGGTATTATGAGAATGATAATCCTCTATCTTACTAATATCAGTTTCACCTTCCGAGAAATACCTGCTATAATTTAAATCTCTATTATCGGCAGGGATTCTGTAAAATTCGCCCATGTCTTCTGCTTTCTGCATTTCTTCACGAGTACAAAGGGTCTCATACAATTTTTCACCATGTCTTGTACCAATAACTTTTATTTCAGTATCCGACTTATAAATTTCTTTTAAGGCTTCTGCTAATTCACCAATAGTACTAGCAGGAGCTTTGTTTACAAATAAATCTCCTTGATTTCCGTTGGTAAAGGCAAAAATAACAAGATCTACGGCATCTTCTAAAGACATTAAAAAACGGGTCATGTTAGGGTCCGTAATCGTAAGCGGAGAATTTTCTTTAATTTGTTTTACAAATAAAGGAATCACAGAACCTCTAGAGGCCATGACATTACCGTATCTGGTAAGGCAAACTATAGTGTCATCGTTTGGAATATTTCTAGATGCAGCAACCGCTACTTTTTCCATTAGTGCTTTACTAATCCCCATAGCATTAATAGGGTATGCTGCTTTATCTGTACTTAGGCAAATAATACGCTTTACGTTATTGGCAACAGCAGCATCAATCGTATTTTGTGTTCCAAAAACATTAGTTTTAGTTGCTTCTAATGGAAAAAATTCACAAGAAGGTACCTGTTTTAATGCTGCGGCATGAAAGACATAATCAACACCTTTCATAGCTCTATTAATACTATCATAATCTCTTACATCACCAATATAAAATTTAATCTTTTCATTTTTCAAAGAATTACGCATATCATCCTGTTTTTTCTCATCGCGAGAAAAAATACGTATTTCTTTTATATTGGTTTCTAGAAAGCGATTTAATACGGCGTTACCAAATGATCCTGTTCCGCCTGTAATTAATAGGGTTTTATCTTTAAACATGTTAGTGTTTTTTATTTTTTGTAAAGTTAATGTCAATATTTGTTTTTTGTAGCATTTTTTGGTGGAGTTCCATTTCTTCTTCGTTGAAACGCATTCTTATCAGTTTTGCGGGATTTCCACCGTAAATAGAATAGGGTTTAATACTTTTGGTAACGATGGAACCGGCTGCAATAATAGCTCCATTTCCTATTTCAATTCCTGCCATGATACAAGCATTTGCTCCAATCCAGACATCCTCACCAATATTAGTTTCGGGCATATCAGGTCTTCCAGAAAAAATTATAGGACGTTCAGGGTTATTAAAGATATGGTCCCCACCAAGAATAGAAACGTTTGCAGCGAACATGGTGTATTTCCCTATGGTTACCTTTGGTGGAATTATACAATTAGCCCCAATAAACACATATTTCTTTGCAACGAGGTCTCTAGAAATAACGCCTTTACCTCCCATATAGAAGGTAGTGTCCACATTCTTAAGGCCAAATTTTTTTCTATACCAAGACATTTTTAATGTTCTATATATATTTCGAATAGATAGCTTTTTCATGAGGTGCGAATGCAATTATTTATTAATTCTGTTTGATGCTTCGGGTTGTATTTTTCATCAATAATTTTATAACAATTTTTTCTAATTGTTTCTCGTGATAAATTTTTAGAAAAAGAAAACCAATCCTCAATTTTTATGGCTAAATCCTCGGTGGAACCTCTTTCAAATAAATCTCCATTGAATTTTGGTATTATTGCTTCATATTCAGGCATTTGAAAGTTGAAATCGTTATGAGTAAGTACTGGTGTTCCATAGCCTAAGGATGTTATTGCTGTTAATCCAACTTCACCAGGGGAGACACATAGATCTGCAGCGCTAACTAAATTACAAAGTAATTTTTCATCGTAAACTGCACCATAAAAATTGACTTGATTCTCTAGATGATATTCGTTAGTCAAATTTTTTAAAGTTTGTTTAGCTTCCCCTTCGCCAATAAATAAAATGTTTACGTGGGTTCCGTTTTCGTGTAAGTTTTTGACAGCTTCCAAAATCATATCCAATTTTTTATAATGTGTAAGTCTTCCTACAAAAAATAATATGGGAATATCTGGATTATTAAATAATTCTCTTCTTGTTTTATGGACTAATTCTTGAGAAATACTAGCCCTATTTTTAACTTGTGCATCGTAATCTAATGAATTGTAAATGGCTGTTAATTTAGTTTCTTTAAAGCCATTTGATATCATGACTTTTCTAGCATTTTCACCGTATAATAATACTTTGTTACCTAAGCCATAAAACAATTTTCTTAGTTTCCATTTAATACCTTGTTCATTTGATGTAACACCATGGGTCCAAAAGTAAATTTTTTTACCTTTCATTTTTAAATAGAGAACGCAAATCCAAGTAGTTAGGTAATAAATGTTTCCTAAAAAGATAGCGCTATCAAAATCATTATTTTTAAATATAGACAATAACCCCTTTTGATATAGAAATTTATTTTTCAAAAAACTTTTGTTCTTGATGAATAGCCAGCGTAAACCACCTTTCCCTATAGGTAATTCACTATATTTAATATCTATAGTTTTAATGTTATTGTCAGAACCTTTATCTGAAATTAGGGTATACTCTATATCCTCTGTTTGCATTAATTCCTGAAAAATGCCAAGACGGTAATGGGCAGCATAATGGTAAACAATGGCTGTTTTAATATTTTTTTTCATATTAATTATTTAGCACTTTAACCCATTTAGTAATAACATTTTCTATAGAGAATTCCTGTATTAAGTTTTCATTTGCACTTGAATATGCAATTCTTTTTTCAGAATCATTTATCAAATCTAAGATACTTTTAGCCATATCTTCTACGTTAAATGGATCAATTAGATTTCCGTTGATATTATTGGTTATAATCTCATTCGGGCCAGTGGGAACATTAAAGCTTACTAAGGGTAATTTATTAGCCATACCTTCAAGTAAGCTCATAGGAAATCCTTCATATTCAGATGTCATTACAAGCATTGAATATTCTTTATATTTGGAATATATATCGGATACGTGTCCTTTAAGAAAAATACGATTATTTAAGTTTGCATTATCAATTTGCATGGCTAATGTGGACTCACATTCTCCTGTGCCATATATATCCAATATGTATTCGTCATTTTCTTTGAAAATAATTTCGGCAACATCAATAAGTAAATTAAACTGTTTAGACTTAGTAAGTCTACCAACACTTATTATTTTTTTTGAATTTACATCATATAAATTTTCTTTTACAAGTAAATTTTTGTCAATAGGATTGTATATGTTTTCAACTTTTTTAGCTTTTGTGTACTTTAAATAATTTACTTCGTCTGCCTTAGTAAGTGTAATAACTTCGTTTGATATTAAAGAAGTAAATTTCTCATTAAATGATTTAGAAAAGTGTTTTTCTCCAAAGAAACTAGAATGTGACCAATATAAAAGTTTCATTTTAGTGAAAATTTTAGCAATGGCACATAAGGGTCCTACAATATGTCCTGTGGCAACTAGAATATCAATTTTATTATTTTTTATTACTTTAGTTAAATTTATTGTGGCAGGAATTATTCCCTTTTTCATAGACTTCCTTGCCGTTAACAAATTATGAAATTTGATATCAGAATTCCAATGGTATCCGCCTTTTTCTGCAGGGTGATAACTAATCACATGTATATTGTACAGCCCTGTCTTACAGAGTTCGTCCGTGATAATTGAAGTAACTCGAGATATACCTCCTTTTATGGAAACGCGACCAACAAGAAAAGCTATATTTTTTTTATTTTTTTCCATAATTAAGCTTAATTATTGATTTTAATTTATTCTTAATTTCAAGATATTCTGAGTTTTTTGTCAATTCGTTTATTGCTACGAATAGAAAAACTGACAGAGATAATTGTATCAAGATGGTTGAAATGTTAGTTAGCTGAAAGAAAGTAATTGAGAAAGTAAGTAGAAAAATAATTATACTTTTTGTTAGAAAAGGAAAAATATCTTTTAACTGCTCAAGTATTGAATAGTTAATTAACTTTTTCGTAAAAAAACTATTAATAAAGTACTCAATTATAGAAAAGGAAACTAAACAGTATAACATTATTTCGATTCCAAAAAATACGCTAACTCCTAAAAGAGGTATTAATATTATTTTTTTGCAAATCTCCAATTTTAACATTAGATTAGAATAACCTAAGGATGTTAATAGGTTTAAATTTAAGATTTGTAGAGGGTATAACATACCAGGAATACATAAAAGTTGTAAATAAAAGATAGATGTAGACCATTTTTCACCAATACTTAATATAATTAGCGGCTTTGATATTGCAGCTAATATAGCTAAGACCGTGAAATTGATGAAAACGGCAAAGCGGATAAATTTTATGAAATATCTTTTGAAGGTAATTAAATCATTTTGGGTTGAAGCTAAAATAGGGTAACTTATTCTTGATATAGCTTGAGTGATATTAACAGAGAAAGGTGATTGAAATTGATCAGCTCTCGTATAGTAACCCAAAGCAGTAGGTGTGAAAAATTTGCCTATTACAATGTAATAAACATTCTTGTAAATAGTGTTTATTAATTTCGATAATAAAATCTTATAACCAAAATTGAATAATTCTTTAAAACTGTTTTTAGAAAAAATTAATGAAGGTTTCCAAGAACTCTTAAACCACATTAGAATACAAATAATTGATGGCTTTAATATATTTAATACAACTAAACTCCAAATTCCAAAATCATTATATGCTAAGGTAATGGCAACTATTGAGCTGAGAATTGAACTGGTAATAGTAATTGAAGATATTATTTTGAAGGATAGATTTTTTAAAAATATAGTCCTTTGAATTATCATCAAGGCATTTATTATAATAATCAAGCCTGAGTACCTTAGTATTTCATTCAATATGGGAATTTCAAAATAGTTTGCAATGTTTTCCGAAAAAATAAATAGCAATATGTACAACACAATACTTGTTGTCATATTGACAATGAATATTGTATTATTATCTAAGCTAGTACTGTCTGTTTTTCTGATTAAAGCATCACTAAATCCACCCTCAACAAGCGTTGTAGATATAGCAATGAACACAGTCATGATCCCAATTATTCCAAAATCTATAGGCGTTAAAATTCTAGCTAATATTATTCCAACAAGAAAAATAACCCCTTGACTAAAAATGCCTTCAAAGGCAGTCCATCCAAAACCACTTGTAGCTTTATTCTTTATTGACATTTTTTAGTGGTTTTAATTTATTTTCTTTTTGACTAATATTGTTTTGTATGCTTATTACTAAGAAAAAATACATCATAGCATAAGTTGCTTTATAAAAGACATAAGCATTATTGTACAATAAGAAAGTGAAAAAAAATAGAACATTTAATTTTAATACGGGATTGCTAATGTCATTTTTTAAATTTTTGAGGCTTTCAATAAAAGGTTTCAAAAATAAAGTTAGTAATAATATAAGGCCTATAATACCATGTTCGGACATTATTTCGGTGTAGGAATTATGGGAAAAAAGCCCGTAACTATTATAATAGGGGAACTGTCCTAAACCTACCCCCAATATGGGATTATCAAAAAATACATTTATTGCTTCTTCAACTAAAACTTCTCTAGAATCAACAACAGTATTTGAGACTCTATTTTTGACCTGTGAATTACTATAAATATTCACAAATTGGAAACTAAGGAGGATTAATGCGATTGAAATAAAAATAATTTTGAACTTTCCTTTAAGACCTCTATAGTTATTTTGATTAATAACCAACCAGAAGGTGACATTGATAAATAATATAAACAAGATTCCTGATCTTGATTGAGTTGTAAATGAGACTATGATAAAAAGTACAGGTAAAACAATTAGAGCCAATAATAGTAGCCTACTTTTGTTTTTAAGATATAAGTAAAATAATGAAATATTAGCGAAATAACTTATGTAGGAATAGAAATTTGCATTCAATAGAAATCGATCCCTTCTTCCAGCATTACTTGCAAAGTTTGTAAAATCAAGATTACCATTTATATACATTATTATTACCAATATAATTATTGAAATAATAAATCCGTAATGAAAATAGTTTTCATAATAACTATTTCTATTTAAACTAATTGGAATAAAAGCACAGATAAAAGCGCCAATGATAATGCTGAAATTTCTGGTTAGCGATTCAAAATTTACATAGTAATAAATAGAAAAAAGTGATATAGCTATAATTGAAAATAAGACAATTAATTCAAAACTAACATTCTTTTCTTCTTTGAAGTTTTTAAAAAAAGTTATAACTCCTAATAAAGGTATTAAAAGAAATGTAGTTACTTGTTCCATCTTTAAATATGGTCCAAGTGAATTTAAAAATACTACCGTTAATGTTATTAGTATTGATATTATTAAAGAATTTTTTCTTTTTTCCATTTTAATATTTTCAGCTTGTAGCTCCAATCAACATTCTTCCTAAGAGAAATCTATTTAAAATTTTACTAATTAAAATTGATACTATTACTGAAATTAAAAAGCCTAATGGTATTATCAGTAAATATGGACTATTAGAAATTAATTCTGAATTATAATAAACAATTAATAAAGGTTGATGTATTATATATATATAATAACTATTTTGATTTATATTCAATACGATATTATTCATGATTGCATTGTTCAATTTTTGAATATTAGCAAAGCATGTATAAAGTATTAGAGTTGCTAAAATACCCAAAGGTAAAATGTGATAGAAACCAAATATTTTATTGAATATACTTTCATTAGAATTAAATTGTAGAAAATATAGGGATGCTGAAAATAATATGAGGTGAGCGAAGAGTAATATTTTTTTTTTATTTAATATATGTTTTTCTATTATGATATCATGATAATAAAACAAATAACCCATGTAAAAAAAAGGTAAGTACTTAAAAGTGTTAGCAATTGGCATTACTTTAAAATAAGCAAAAATAGGATAAAGTATAAAAAGTGATAAAGTTACAATTATGCCAAGTTTTATTTTGTTCTTAAAGAAGTCTTCAAATTGATAAAAAATAATAAATATTATAAATAACATGATTAGAAACCAAAAATGTCCTGGGGAATACTGTAGATAAAATAAAAAATCTGAAATACTTTCTACTTTATAGAAAACAAGAATATATATTGGAGCTAAAATTACAAAAGGTACTATGAGTCTTTTTATTTTTTTTTGAATAAATATTTTGGTGGTTTTATATTTATTTAAATTTATCCTTAAATACGAAAAAATAAAACCTGAAATAAATACAAATAATGGCATGGAGAAACTAGAAACGTATTTTCCAAATATAACAAGGTATTGATTGTGATTATAGATTGTTTCTAGAGGCCAAGCGTCACTTACAAATGGAACCAGTGTATGTCTAAGAACTACAAGTGAAATTCCAATACATCTAAGAATATTAAAATTATCTATATTTTTTTTCATGAAATATTGGTAATTTTATTTTCTTTTTTTAATTAGTTTAGCAGGATTACCCCCATAAATTCCAAAATCTTCTAAGTCTTTAGTGACAATACTTCCTGCTGCAACAATAACACCGTTTCCAATTTTTTTGCCGGGCATAATAATTACCCTCCCGCCAATCCAAACATCATCCCCTATAATTGTAGTTTTGCTTTTACTATGTCCTTGTTGGATCATTGGAATATCAACACGGGAGAAATTATGATTTGAAGCATAAATTATACAGTCAGGTCCCATCATAACATTGGAACCAATTATTGTATCTGGAGGTATGCTGGCATTAATTCCAATACCAGAGTTATCGCCAATGATGATATTGGTCCCGTATCCGAATTTTGCTTTATGTTCAATATTTACATTTTTGCCAATTTTTTTAAACAAATATGAGGCAATTTTAGTTCTAATTCTTTTGCAATATTTACCAATATATGGGGTACTAGACTTTGGTAGATTATGAGCAAATCCTCGATAAAATAAGAATAGTAAGAATTTCATTTAAAATTAATTAGTTTCGAAAAAAGTATCACACAAAGGTGACATTTTTTTTTCGAAACTAATTTTAAAATTGATTTAAATACCTTTAGAAAAGATTAAGTGCAGAATATTTCGTTATACGACGAATATAAGTTTTCTTCCAAAGTTTTATTTTTATTGAGGATTTTGAAATCCTATATTTTCAAATTTGCAATCCTCAAATATTACATCAAGTTTTAACGATTTATTAATTTCGTATCTTGAAGTTCTAAGGGATTCAATGTCGCTAATATTACAATTGATAAATTTGTTGCCAGAATTAACTCTATCCACTTTAAATAAATTATCAGCGCCTGAAAATGTACAATTTATAAATGTGTTGTCTTTAGCATATGAAGTTAATCTTCCAGCTTGTGAATTAAAATGAAAGTCTATTATGGTACCACTATGTGTAACCGTATTTGTTATTTTACAATCATTAAATACATTATTATAGGCTGCAGTATTTATATTATTATTACCATCACCTTCTATCCAGTCCGAAAAAACAATTCCTTCTCCAGAATCATTACTGCATCGTAGAAATTTATTTTCATATGAATTATTTGTCACTTCCCATCCGCCGCTAAGAGCATCACCTGTTCCTTGTACATGACAATCTGTGAAAGTATTGTGATGAATATTGCTATTTAATTCAAAGCTTGTTCCATTAGCCGAACAGTTTTGGTAACTGTTATAGCTACTGTTAACCTTTATACTAAAACCATGACCAAAATGAGATAAATTTCCAATCCTATTCACATCACAATATTTAAATTTAGAATTCTTTGAATTATAAGCCATTATATAGTAATCTGTAGGATTCGTATTGTTGTCGCAATATACCGAAGAGTAATTCATAGCGATACTTTCGCTATTTACAATTGCGATTCCTCTGGCACCGCAATTTATAGCAATTGTATTATCTATTGTGCAATCTAGTGCATCTGCCATCCAAATTCCAGAACCTGTTAAATTTAAAAATGCATCAGATGTGTAATTTGGATATGAGTGATTTAAATAAAAGTCTCCGTGATCACTTGTTATTATATTGTTTAAATTGATATTATTTCCAGTTGAAAATATTCCATATTCAAAATATCTGATTTGAAAATTGTTTATGTCAATGTAATTTTTTCTGTTTTCAATTCCCATTCCGGTTCCAATATTATTAGTTCTGGCTCCTTGCAATAAAGGCATTACTGTTGCATCTAATTTATTGCCATTGTTTTTGTAGTCTTGGTAAGATACTGTTGGGCCGTTGATACTTTCTATATCTCCCGGGTTGGTTTTATATCCTATAAATTGGATTGGATTACTTGCATTACCAGAATTTTTCACAACTAGATTTACAGCGCCATAGTTACCTGCTTTAATATACACGATATCACCAGCCTTTGCGGTATTAAAAGCATGCGATATACTCCATGCCGAAGCTTCAGTGGCTCCAGTGTTAGTGCTTTTTCCTGTAGTGGTAACATATTTGATGTTAGCGCCGGTAGGTTGTACATTGTTTAATATGGTAACTTTAAGAGTTCCATTTTCTGTAGAGACTGAGGCATCTGAATTAGTGATGCTTGTTTTGTATTGTATTTGATCTTCTCCATACGTAGCTTTGTTTGGAGTATAGGTAATAGTATTGTCTGAGTTTAATACCGCAATACCCTTGTTTGCTAGGCTTATTTCTGTAATGCTAACGCTAGAGCTTGCTGCAAAGGTGTCATTAGCTAACGGCGCGATGGTTTTAGCGGTTTCATACGTAGTGGTAACCAAATCATCTACAACATCTTTGGTAGGCGTAATAGTAATATTGAAAGTATTAACCTGCTCTACGGTCGTTTCTGTAGAGTCTTGTATGTTTAAGGTGTAACTGAAACTATCATCACCATTATAATCTGCAGCGGGAGAATATACAATTTCATTGTTATTGTTCATTTCCGTTTTCCCATTTTTCGGTTGCGTAATGCTCTTTAGGGAGTAGGTTTTTTTATTTGTTGAATTTTCTTCAGCTCCTTTAGTGATATCTAAGGCTACCTTTGTATCTTCAGAAAGTACTAATGTCCCTTTTTGATAATCAATAATAGGTTCCGCGGCTTCCTCCGTAACTTCTTCTTCTGGCGTGATAGTTTCGGGAGCTATTGTTTCTTCAACAATAAGCTCGGCAAAGGTCGTTTCCGTATCTTGGGAACAAGAAAATGTTAGTAATGCAAAGGTTAGTAGGGAACCTAGGCATTTGGTGAAATGGGGTATTTTCATGAATTAAAAAATTTTATTACTATATTTAAGCTTTGGGTTCTACAATACTATTCTAAAAAATTGACTTTATCGATAAAAAGATTGCTTTTTTCGATGAACTACCGTAAGCGACTTATCTTTTTACGGATGAATTCATTTTTTGGATGTTCAAAATCTTGTTTATTCGATGAAATACACTATTTTTTTTGATTTGGGGTAAAAAAAATAGTTTTTATAGTATTAGGATGTCATTTAGTGTCGTAAAGTAGGTAAGGTTATAACGCAGTGATCACTAGTTGAAGTATTTATAAATGGTTTTAATTTTTGGCATAAAAAAAACCTTACATAAGAATTTCTTATATAAGGTTTCATTAATTTTTATGGTGATGTACTTAGAGTCGTGCGGTGCTTCTGTCTTTCAAAACACCTTTTACGTCGTAGATGACTCCATTTTCTTCCAGTAACTCATTTAAATCTAGATCCTCATATTTTTCATGAGCGACTGTCAATACAATGGCGCTAAATTTTTCGGTAGGCGTGATTTTCGTAGTTTCTAATTTGTATTCATGCAGAACTTCTTCAGAAGAAGCCCAAGGGTCATAAACGGTAGTACTTATTCCGTATTCTTTTAGATTGGTAATCACATCTACGGCCTTTGTATTACGTACATCTGGGCAGTTTTCTTTAAACGTAATTCCTAAAACTAAAATTTTTGCATTTTTTATCTTCAGATCATTCTTAAGCATTAACTTAATTACTTCAGAAGCCACATAATTACCCATACTGTCATTAAGTCTTCGTCCTGCTAGTATGATCTCTGGATGATAGCCGTATTCTTGTGCTTTTTGAGCTAAATAATACGGGTCTACGCCTATGCAATGGCCGCCTACCAAGCCTGGTTTAAATGGGAGGAAATTCCATTTGGTACCCGCAGCTTCTAAGACAGCATGCGTATCAATATTCATTAAATTAAAAATCTTTGCCAATTCATTAACAAAAGCAATATTTATATCACGTTGGGAGTTTTCAATTACTTTAGCTGCTTCGGCTACCTTGATAGTAGGGGCTAAGTGTGTACCCGCTGTAATTACGGATTTGTATAAATCATCTACTTTAATACCGATTTCCGGAGTAGACCCTGAGGTTACTTTTAAAATTTTTTCAACCGTATGTTCTTTGTCCCCTGGATTTATTCTTTCTGGAGAATAGCCTGCAAAAAAATCAATATTAAATACCAAGCCACTTACCTTTTCCAATACAGGAATACACTCTTCTTCTGTTGCTCCTGGGAAAACAGTAGATTCATAGATAACAACATCTCCCTTTTTTAGCACGCTACCTACAGTTTCGCTTGATTTGTATAGTGGCGTCAAATCTGGTCGATTATTTTTGTCTACAGGGGTCGGAACCGTAATGATATAATAGCTGCAATCTTTTAAATCGGCTATGTTATCAGAACAGAATAGACCTTTTTCATCATTGGAGCTTGACTTAAGTACCGACTTGAGCGTCTTGGAGTCAACTTCTAATGTGGTATCATGACCTGAATTTAATTCACCAATTCTATTTTGATTGATATCAAAACCTACAACTGCGTACTTGGTTGCAAATAATCGTGCCAAAGGTAAGCCAACATAACCAAGACCAATTACCCCTATTTTTATCGAATTCATAATTTAATATCTAAAGAAAAAATTTCTACTATCATAAATTACGGATGAAACCAATCTTTAGACTTGTTGGTGTGTTCTTTATCACTATTTTTTTTAACTCGAAGCGATTAAAAAAGTTTGGTCCTGGTTATTTTTAGAGCAATTAAGCCTTGTAAAATTCTTTATACCAATCAATGAATTTTTTTATACCCTCGGCAACGGTAGTTTTAGGGGAGTAGTTATAATCTTTAATAAGATCATCTACGTTTGCCCAAGTTTTAGCTACGTCTCCTGCTTGCATAGGAAGTAATTGTTTCTCTGCTTTTTTTGATAAATTATTTTCAATTTCGGCAATAAAGTCGGTTAACTTTACACTATCATTATTTCCGATATTGTAAATTTTATACCCTTTATTATTTGCGATTCTTTCTTTGGTATCTTTTTCAATGATTCTAAAAACTCCTTCAACTATGTCATCTACATACGTAAAATCTCGCTCCATGTTTCCATGATTAAAAACTTTTATAGGTTGGTTTTTACTGATCGCTTCTGTAAATAAGAAAAGAGCCATGTCTGGTCTTCCCCACGGGCCATAAACGGTGAAAAAGCGCAAGCCAGTGGTTGCAAATCCATATAGGTGACTATATGTGTGTGCCATAAGCTCATTTGCTTTTTTACTGGCAGCATATAAACTTATAGGATGATCAACGGTATCAGAAGTCTTAAAAGGAATTTCTTTATTTAGGCCGTAAACGCTAGAACTACTCGCATAGACTAAATGCTTTACACCATGATGTCTACAGCATTCTAGGATATTTAAATAACCAACAATATTACTGTCAATATAGGTTTCAGGGTTTTCAATACTATAACGTACTCCAGCCTGCGCTGCTAAATTACAAACAATATCAAACTTCTCTTCAGCGAAGAGTGTAGGTAGGTTTTCGCGATCTTCAATATTTAGGCGAATAAACTTATAACGTGCTTTAAACGTAGTGCTCTCTGCAATTTTGTTAAATGAAGTAGCACTTTCCTTAGAAACGCCAAGCTCATTTAAACGTGCGAATTTTAGATTAACATCATAATAATCATTAATGTTATCTAAACCAACAACATCGTGTCCGTTTGCTAGTAATTTTTGTGCGGTATGGAATCCTATAAAACCGGCAGCTCCTGTTACGAGTACTTTCATAATAATCTTATTGTTGTGGGGTAATTATGCTTTTTATTTTAAAAATATAAAAGTAAACAATCTATTATTAAGTTTTATAGATTCTATTTTTTTTGTAGTACTAATTTGTACTGAAATAGCACATTAGATACTACTTGCGAAGAAGAGTGGATTCGTTTTATAGTTATTTGGCTTTTAATTTAAATACGGTTGTCACTTCGACTGAATTTAAAGCGTTCATCTTGTTATAAATTAGTATCGAGAAGTATTTATGTTTCTAAAAGTTCTCGATACAATTTTCACTTCGTAAAAATCACTCGAACTGAGATTGATGAGTTTTTATTTGAAATGCCGTTGTCACTTCGAGTGAATTTTAAGCGTTTTTTAATGCTTGAAATCAGTATCGAGCAGTACTTGTATTCTTTGTAATTCTCAGTAGTTCTGCTGAACGCAATTGAAGTATGTTTTTTGTTTTGAACTTTTTAGTTGTAGAAGGTTCTCGATACAATTTTTACTTCGTTGCACTATGCAAAAATCACTCGAACTGACATCGAAGTGTTTTTGCTTTTATTTTTAATACTATTGTCACTTCGAGTGAATTTTAAGCGTTTTTTAATGCTTTAAATTAGTATCGAGAAGTATTCGTATTTCTAAAAGTTCTCGATACAATTTTCACTTCGTTGCACTACGCTAAAATTACTCGAACTGACATTTTGGTTTGTTTACTTTTATTTTGAACTTGATTCTTGAACTTGAACTTCTTCTTAGTAAAAAGTTTTCGATACAATTTTACTTCGTTACACTTCGTAAAAATCACTCGAACTGACATCGAAGTGTTTTTGCTTTTATTTTTAATACTATTGTCACTTCGAGTGAATTTTAAGCGTTTTTTAATGCTTTAAATTAGTATCGAGAAGTATTCGTATTTCTAAAAGTTCTCGATACAATTTTCACTTCGTTGCACTACGCTAAAATTACTCGAACTGACATTTTGGTTTGTTTACTTTTATTTTGAACTTGATTCTTGAACTTGAACTTCTTCTTAGTAAAAAGCTCCCGATACAATTTTCCTTCGTTGCACTACGTAAAATTACTCGAACTGACATTGGGTGTCTTGACTTTTATTTTGAATACGGTTGTCACTTCAAATTAGTATTGAGAAGTATTCATGTTTCTAAGAGTGTTTGATACAATTTTCACTTCGTTGCACTCCGTAATAATCACTCGAACTGACATTGGTGCAAAAAAAAACCGTGATCAAATTTGAGAATCAAATTTAATCACGGTTTTAATATTAAGCTTTTTTTATAACGGAACTTAAACCTGGCCTATTCTGTAATAGTTAAAGCCAATTTTTTCCATCTGTGCTTTATCTAAAAGACGTCTACCATCAAAAATAAAGGCAGGTTTTAGCATTTTGTCATAGATTTTTTGCCAGTCGTAGGTTTTAAATTCATCCCACTCTGTTAATACTGCAATCGCATGAGCATTTTCTACTTGATCCATAGGATCATCTACTACCGTCACTAGCTTTTTATTCTCTTCTGGAGAACGTGTGTTTAAATAATCTAAATCTCTAAATATTGTTTGCTCTTTTACTTGAGGATCAAAAACACTCAATTCGGCTCTTTCTTCCAACAAAGCATCAGCTACATAAATAGCGGCAGATTCCCTAGTATCATTGGTGTCTTTTTTAAAAGCCCATCCAAAGAAAACTATTTTCTTTCCTGATACGGTATTGTATAGGGTACTGATAATATTATCTGCGAATCTTCTTTTTTGATAATCATTCATAATGATTACTTGTTCCCAGTAATCAGCTACTTCTTGTAAACCCAAACTTTGTGAGATATATACTAAATTTAGTATATCTTTTTGAAAACAAGAACCACCAAAGCCTACAGAAGAGCTTAAGAATTTAGAACCTATTCTAGAATCATAACCAATAGCTCTGGCTACTTCTTCCACATTGGCATCTGTTTTCTCACAGAGTGCAGAAATAGAGTTGATAGAGGATACACGCTGTGCTAAAAAAGCATTTGCTACCAATTTTGAAAGTTCAGAAGACCAAACGTTAGTTTGTAAAATACGCTCTTTAGGTAACCAGTTTTCATAAACCTGACTTAATAAATCTTTTGCTTTTTGACCCGTAGGGGTTTCGTCACCACCAATTAAAACACGATCTGCATGTAATAAATCTTGAATGGCAGTACCTTCTGCTAAAAATTCTGGATTAGAAAGAATTTCAAAGTTAACACCGTTGCCCGTGTTGTCCAGAATATTTTTTATAGCTCCTGCCGTTCTTACTGGTAAGGTAGATTTTTCTACAACTATTTTATCATTCGTAGCAACTTTGGCAATATTTCTAGCACAAAGTTCAATGAATTTTAAATCTGCCGCTTGTCCTTTTCCTTTTCCGTAGGTTTTAGTAGGGGTATTTACCGAGATAAAAATTACATCAGCTTCATCTATAGCCTTATCTACTTCCGTAGAGAAGAAAAGGTTTTTATTTCTAGTTGCAGCAACAATTTCTTTTAATCCTGGCTCGTAAATAGGAAGCTTGTCTAAGTCAGCCTCGTTCCATTGTGCAATTCTATCTGCATTGATATCAACAACTGTTACTTGAATATGCGGACATTTTTTAGCGATTACGGACATGGTTGGACCACCAACATAACCTGCTCCGATACAACATATTTTTGTGATTTCTTTCATTGGAATACAATCTTGATAATTAAAATACAAATATTAAACTTTATTTTTTAACGAGCCTTATGTTCTGGAATAATTGAGAATTTAAAAGGATAAAGTGTAGTTTATTTACCATTACGATAAATGGACTCGTATTTAATCGATAATTTAATAGCTTAAACGAATTCTGGTTGTAATAGAAGCGGAAACAAAAAACTATGTCTATTTTTACCTTGAATTTTATACACTAATAGATTATTACATGGCACACTCAAAAATATGGCTTTCTTCTCCACACATGGGAACTACTGAAGAAAAATATGTTAAACAAGCATTTGATACTAATTGGGTTGCCCCTCTAGGGCCCAATGTAGATGCTTTTGAGGAAGCTATTCAGAACTATGTTGGGAATGAGGTTTCTGTAGCAGCCTTAAGTTCAGGTACAGGTGCCATACATTTGGCCTTAGAAATATTAGGAGTATCTTCAGGAGATGAAGTGCTATGTCAAAGTTTTACTTTTTCTGCTTCAGCCAATCCTATCAAATACTTAGGGGCCAATCCTATTTTTGTAGATAGTGAAAGAGATACTTGGAATTTATGTCCTGTATTATTGGAAGAGGCAATTAATGATCGCATTCAAAAAGGGAAAAAGCCTAAAGCAATAGTTGCTGTTCATTTATATGGGATGCCTTATAAAATTAATGAGATTAAAGCAATTTCAGAGAAATATAATATTCCTGTAGTGGAAGATAGTGCGGAAGCACTAGGAAGTACCTATAATGGCATTAAATGTAGTAGTTTTGGTGATATAGGGATATTATCCTTCAATGGTAATAAAATTATTACCACTTCTGGGGGAGGTGCGCTAGTTTCTAAAAATAGTGCCTATAGAAAAAAAGCAATTTTTCTTGCAACCCAAGCTAGAGACGATGCTCCGCATTATCAGCACTCTAATGTAGGATACAACTATAGAATGAGTAATATTTTAGCAGGTATTGGTAGAGGCCAAATGGAAGTGCTAGACGACAGAGTGGCTGCAAGAAGGGCGAATTACGAATTATACGTAAAAGAATTATCATATAGTACCGAATTAGAATTTTTACCTGAGCCAGCCGGTTATTTTTCTAATAGATGGTTGAGTTGTATTTTGACTCCATCATTTGAGATTAGAGAAAAAGTGCGGCTATTATTGTTAGACCATAACATAGAATCAAGACCTTTATGGAAACCAATGCATTTACAACCTATTTTTGAGAATGCACCAAACTATTCTAACGGAACCTCTGAAGATTTATTTAATAGAGGACTTTGTTTGCCAAGTGGTTCGAATCTAACAAAAGAAGAAGTTTTATCGATCATACAGTTAATTAAAACAGTATTCTCATGATTCAAAATTATTTGAATTCAACAGCAAGTAAGTACGCCTCTAAATGGCTAGTGCTTATCGTTGATGTTATTCTAGTATCATTTTCCTTTGTATTAGCTTATTTTATTTTATTCAATCTAACGATGAATTTTGATATTAATAAGCTATTTGTTCAATTGCCTTTCGTTGCCTTAATTTCTTTAGTTTCCTTTCTTATTATTGGATCCTATAAAGGAGTAGTACGGCATACGGGTGTGAGAGATGTGTATAACATTTTTAATGCTATTTGTTTGATGAGTATTATTACCATAGTATTGGTCGTAACAAATAGGGAATATGATTTTCTTAATGGTTTTACGGTTCCTTTGACCATCATCATTATTCATAGTTTGATAAGTTTTATAGCACTAACGGCTTCGCGTTATGTATTTAAAGCTTTGTATTTTAATATTGTAATGAATAATTACAATAGTACTTCAAAAAATGTTTTGATATATGGGGCGGGGCAATCAGGTATCTTAACCTATAATGCCTTGACTAATACCTCTAATAGTAAAGTAAAAGTGGTTGGGTATATAGATAAGGACGATCAAAAGGTTGGTAAGCACATTAATGGAGTTCAAGTGTATAATCCTAGTGCCCTGACTGAGAGTTTTATCTTAAAGAAAGACATTTCAGAAGTTATTTTTTCTATTCAAAATATAGATCACAAAAAGTTACGAGTTTTAGTAGAAAGCTTGGTAGATTATCCTGTTTTAGTAAAGATTGTTCCTCCCGTGGAAGATTGGATCAATGGAGAATTGAAACTATCTCAAATTAAGCAAGTACAGATTGAAGATCTTCTAGATAGGGCTACTATTGATATAAAGAACTCTAATATAGCCGAAGAGTTAAAAAACAAAACGGTTTTGGTTACCGGTGGTGCCGGTTCTATTGGGAGTGAAATTGTAAGACAAATATGTACTTATAACTATAAAACCTTGATTGTTATTGATCAGGCGGAGTCGGCTTTGTATGATTTACAACAAGAATTGAAGCAAAATGGGTTTCATAATTTTATTCCTATTGTTGGTGATGTGAGAGATAAAAATAGAATGAACACTATTTTTCAGGAACACACCCCTAATATTGTTTTTCATGCGGCCGCGTACAAGCACGTTCCGCTAATGGAATACAATGCTTATGAAGCCATTAAAATTAATGTAGCAGGAACCAAAGTTTTATGTGATTTATCTGCGCACTATAATGCAGATAAATTTGTATTTGTATCTACAGATAAGGCGGTGAACCCAACAAACGTCATGGGAGCTACCAAGCGAATTGCAGAAATGTACATTAGCTGTATGCAGCAATTAAACAAGACTAAATTTATTACGACACGTTTTGGTAATGTTTTGGGATCAAACGGATCTGTGATTCCTTTATTTAAAAAACAAATTGAAAACGGAGGGCCATTAACCGTTACACATCAGGATGTAACCCGATTTTTTATGACTATTCCTGAGGCCTCACAATTAGTTTTAGAGGCGGGTTCTATGGGATCTGGAGGAGAAATTTTCATCTTTGATATGGGAGAATCCGTTAAAATATTTGATCTTGCCAAGAATATGATCAAACTTTCAGGACTAAAATATCCGGAGGATATTGATATTAAAGTGACGGGATTACGTCCTGGAGAGAAATTGTATGAAGAACTTTTAGCAAACGGAGAAAATACCTTACCTACCTACCATAAAAAAATTATGATTGGTAAAGTAAGAGAACTGGACTATGCTACCGTTAGATCGAATATTAATCAACTTTGCGTTTCTAATATGTTTTTTGATGCAGATGTTGTTCGATTAATGAAAGAAATTGTACCTGAATATATTTCTAAAAATTCTGATCTTTGTAAAGTTGATGACGAAATAGAAGAGAAAACAAAAAATGGTACTGATGCGTCTAGTTTAGAGAAAAACGTATTACAGTCTTAGAGATACTTATATTAAAACAATTAAATACTAATAATCGAGAACATGTTAAACACTACCTTAAAAATGAAATTTACCTTAGTATTGTGTGCAGCCACTTTACTGTTATCCTCTTGCGGTTCTAAAAAAGATGTTGTGTACTTTCAAGACATCAGTAATTACGAAACGCTTATTGATGAAACACAATTTGTACCGAAGTTTAAGGTAGATGATGTTGTAAGTATTTTTATTTCTACATTAAACCCAGAAGCGAGTGCTCCTTTTAACTTATTTAGAGGTGGATCTACTGGAGGAATAGGCAGTGGAGTACCGCAACAAGTAGACTATTTGGTAGATCAAAATGGTAATATAGATTTTCCTGTAATTGGCCAAATAAAAATTTCAGGATTATCTTCTGATGAATTAAGAGAACTATTAAAAGGGAAATTATCAGATTACCTGAAAGATCCAATTATCAATATTAGATTACAGAACTTTTCTATCTCCATCTTAGGACAGGTAAATAGACCAGGCACCTATCCTGTAAATGGAGAGCAAATTACCATATTAGAGGCTATTGGTTTAGCGGGTGACTTAAATATAAAGGGTATGCGCGAGAACATTTTAGTAATTCGTGAGTTCAATGGTACCTTTGTTCACCATAGAATAGATTTAACAAGCAAAGAGGCTATGAAATCTCCTGTGTTTTACTTAACGCAAAATGACGTAGTCTATGTGGAGCCTAATAAGTCTGCTATTACTTCTTCTGCTTTAGATAACAGAGCCACTATTGCCATCTCAATTGCTTCTGTTTTAATAACTTCTACAGTATTATTACTTACGCGTAATTAATTTTTTGTAGTATTATTTTAGTTACATAAATTCTAATTATTATTTAATCTCAATGGAGAATTCCGATTTAAATGAAATCATAAAGAAGTACAGTAAAAACTGGTACTGGTTTTTACTTTGCGTTATAATTTCATTAGTATGTGCCTTCTTTTTTATCAGGTATTCTGTACCGCAGTATGCCGCACAGAGCAAAATTCAGATATTAGAAGATGATCAGTCCGGATCTTCCATGGATGTGTTTCAAGATCTTGATCTTTTCTCAGGAAGTAAAAATAATATTGAGGATGAAATAGAGATTATAAAATCTAGATCTAATATTACGGATGTTGTTTTAAAATTAGGATTGAATACTTCTTTTATGGTAAAAGGCACCATAAAAGATTCTGAGATCTATAAAAACGAACCCCTGAAGTTAAATTTTATTGGTGCAGATTCACTTTTGTATAATGCAAAATTGAATTTATTGATTACTATTAAAAATGACCATGAATTTTCGCTCATAGAAGGAGAGAATAAGGGAAGTAAAACTTATGCTTTTGGGAAAAACATTCCTTCTAAATTAGGGGATTTAATTATAACTCCGAACCCTCCATTTTTTAATAAATATATTGGTAAAACGTTGAGAGTTGAAGTTTCTCCACTTGAGAATGTGGTTATAGCATATCAACGAAAAATCCTTATTTCGCCTGCAGATGATAAGTCTAATATTATCAATTTATCTTTAACAGATCCTGTCCAGGAAAAAGCTAGGGATATTCTAAATAGTCTAGTCATTATTTATAATGAAAATGCAGTTGCAGATAAAAAAGAAATAGCTGATAGGACCTCTGATTTTATTAACGATAGAATTACAAGTATCTACGATAATTTAGCATCTGTAGATCAAAATGCCCAAGACTTTAAAACAGATAAGGGCTTAACAGATATTGCATCGGAAGCTAATATAAATTTAAACGTTGGTGCTGCAAACGAGCAACAATTGCAAAATATGACGACCCAGTTGCAGATGGCTTCTTCCATGAAAGAAATTGTCGATACGCAGAGCGGTTATGATATTCTACCCACCAATATTGGACTATCGGATCCTTCCATAGCCAATACCACTAATAAGTATAATGAACTTGTTTTAGAGCGTAAGCGTTTATTGAAGAGTTCTAATGAGAAAAACCCTATTATTGTAAACTTAGACCAGGAATTAGCAGGGCTTAAGCGTACCATGCAATCTAGTTTAAGTGGTATGACCAATAATTTAGGTTTACAGGTAAACAGTTTAAGTAGCCAACGTTCTGTAATTAATTCAAAGATATATTCTGCTCCTCGTAATGAAAGAGCCTTGAGGGATATTACCAGAAAGCAGCAAACTACAGAATCTTTGTATTTGTATTTGTTGCAGAAGCGAGAAGAATCTCAAATTACTTTTGCTTCGGCGAGTGCGAAGTCTAAAATAATTGAGTGGGCCTACAATACAAGTAAGGCACCAGTATCACCTAAAAAACCCATTATATTCTTAGCTTCTTTCATTTTAGGCTTGTTAGTGCCTTTTTCTATTATCTACCTAAAAGATTTAATGGATAATAAAATTTCGAACAAAATACAATTAGAGAAAATCACTGTTAATAATGCTGTTTTAGCAGAACTTCCTAAAATATCTAGAAGTGATTCTAAAATGGTTTTAAATGATGACCGATCTGTATTGGCTGAGTCACTACGAATATTAAGGACTAACTTAGATTATTTAATCAAAAACAACAAGGTAGGAGACGAAAAAGGAAACATCATTTACGTTACCTCGAGTGTTTCAGGGGAAGGTAAAACGTTTTTGTCATCCAATTTGTCCATGATTCTGGCAAATACCAATAAGAAGGTGTTATTAATAGGAGCTGATATTAGAAACCCTAAAATTGGAAACTTCTTTAATGACAATCAAAAAAATGTAGATAAGCTGAAATACGCTTCTAATGAGAAAAATAATATAGGCTTAACAGAATATTTAAAAGACGATAATATCTCTCCTAAAGAGATTATCAATTCGCTCTTAGTGAATACAAATACGATAGATATAATTTATTCTGGAAAAATACCGGCCAATCCAGCAGAACTTTTAATGAGTGATAGAATTGAAGGCTTGTTGCAGGAAATGAGTAGTTTATATGATTACGTAATTGTAGATACAGCACCTTTAATGGTTGTTTCTGATACTTTAATCATAAGTGAGTACGCAAATCATATTTTATACGTAACGAGAGCAGGAGTGACTGAAAATAGCGTCATTCAATTTCCATTAAAATTACAAGCTGAGGGAAAACTGAAGAACTTATCATTTGTCGTGAATGATGTTAAAAATTCTGACTTAGGCTATGGTGGTAAATACGGATATGGGTATTCCGCTGAAGAAAAGAAATGGTGGAAATTTTGGGCTTAACTAAAATGATTTACTGTTCTATCTAATATTGGAAGTAAATAATCAATTGTTTTTTGATTGAGTTGAATTTTCTTAAGTTCATCTATATGCTGAAGTCTATGGACGTCTGAAGCGATAAAATCAATTTGATTATTTTCCAATAGTTGATAAGCACATTTCTTTACAGAATCACCATAATAGCCCCCTAGAGACAACATATTTAATTGAAATAGGATACCCATTTGTTTGTACTGTGCATATTTTTTAGACTTATGCAGGTAATTGTAACGTTCTGGATGCGCTAGTATAGGAAAATATTGTGAAGTAGTTATTTTTTGAATGGCATCTTCAAAGTTAATAGAAGCTTGTAAATAAGACATCTCAACCAATAAATATTCATTGCGAATAGGCATGACCTCAGAACGCTCTAACAAGTGATCAAAATTAGCATCAATCATATGTTCCGCAGCAGCATCAATTGAAATTTGAGTCATTCCTTTTTTCATCAACTCATTTTTTAAAAGCGCCAATGCCTGAGAAATAGTTTTAGAATTATTTGGATAATAATTGTCCATTATATGAGGCGTAGCCACAAATTTATGTACACCCAATTGCTTGAATTCATAAATCAAATTCATGGAATCTTCTACCGTTTTTGCACCATCATCAATTCCAGGAAGAATATGATTATGAATATCAACAAAACCATTAAGCAGATCAACTAAAAATTTTTTCTTTTGAAAAATATGAAACATGCATGCAAATTAGAGTACAAAAATACCTTATATATTAAGAAAAATCCACGCACGAACTACTTTTAAAATTATTTTATGATTTTATTACAACTTAGTACATTATCTAACCTTATTTTTGCGAAAAAAAAGTGATCATAGATTATATTATTGCCATGCTATGGAGTATTTCTCCTTTCGGAGAAGCTAAAGTTGGTATTCCTTTTGGCATGCTAAGAGGGTTAAATATTTATTTAGTTTTTTTACTTTGTTTTTCTGCCAATGTTCTTGTATTTCCACTGATGATGTTTTTTTTAGATAAAATCAATATTTACTTTCTACGTTGGAAATTTTATAAAAAATCAGCTATCTATGTTGCTAGAAAGGCAAAAGTGGGCTCTGGTGATAAAATTATTAAATACGGTTTTTGGGGCCTTATATTTTTTGTAATGTTACCCGTGCCAGGAACTGGTGTTTATGCTGGTAGTATAGCTACATACCTATTTAAAATAGAAAAGAAAAAAGCTTTTTTAGCCAATACTATTGGTATCTTTTTCTCTTCGCTAATTGTATGGGTTACTACCTTTTTGACGATGAAAGGGATTTCATAATATACGTTAATGCAAGCAGAAATATTTCTGATCGGTTTTGTACAAAATTAAAAGATAATAGCTATCGGGCTATGTAATCTTTACCCGTTCTTGATCTCAAGTCGCTTATATATTTGTAGGTTTCGCTTATTTTCTTAAAAATATTCTAAAAATTAAGATTTATTATTTAGAGAAGAATTATTTCAAACATATATTTGCAGGATGAAACACAGTTTAATCATAATAGCAATTCTTATTTGCTTAAAACCTACTTTCCCGTTAATGGAGTATGTTTTTAATTATGATTATATTTCTGAAGTACTTTGTATTAATAAAGAAAAACCAGAACTAAACTGTAATGGTAAATGTTATTTAATGACAAAATTAGCGGAGGAATCTAAAGCGAATGATGCAAATAAAAAAACGCCTATTGAAAATGCTTTTTCTTTAGTCTATTTTTCGGTAGATAATTCAACTATTAATTCCCCAATTAGTATTACAGATTACATAGTTTTACCTTCTAGCTATAAGAATAATTTATATTCATTTAATTTCTACAATAATCTAATTAAGCCCCCTATTGCGTAGTATTCGTCAATAGAATTGTAGTAACTCTTTAAAATTTTATTTCGATACAAGAATTTGCCATTGTACTTTTTTTTGTGCGAATTTTTACTGTTGTTATTCTTTTCTATTTCTTGGTTTTATTCAAAACTTACATTTTAAACACTTAAAATAAACGAGGTGTTAGCGCTATAAGCGCCATACGCACCTACACAATATTCTTAATAAATAATTAAATGAAAAATTTTAAAATAGCCTTACTGGCACTGATTTCTATACTTGCTATTTCTTGTGATAATGACGATGATGATGCGATGACATTAACAGGAACTGGAGAGGTTTCGGTAACTTTTGACAATGGATACGCAGGGAACGATCTAATTTTAGGAACTACGAATGCAGCAAACACTAATGGAGAAGTACTTACGGTAACCCGCCTAAGCTACATTGTGAGTAATTTTAGCTTAATAGACGTTGATGGAAACGAATATGTTTTTCCTAAAGATGATAGTTATTTTATCATCAGTCAAGAGGCAGATTTAGAAGATATCGCTTTACCTAATATTCCTGCAGGAGAATATACTACCCTAAAATTTGGTGTAGGTATAGATGATGAGAAATACCAACAAGGCGGCGAGGGCCAAGGAGATTTATGGACCCGTGCAGAAGAACATAATTTAACATGGTCATGGACGGCTGGCTACAAGTATATCAATTATGAAGGTACTTTTACTTCTGAAACGGTTACAGAAGAAACCGATTTTAAAGTTCATTTAGGTAGAATTGGAGATTTGGTAAATTATGAGGAAGTTAGTCTAGCTTTACCAACTACTGTAATGGTAAGTGATGAAATGGACGCTAACATTCATTTGAAAATAGATGCCTCGAAAATTTTAGTGGCGACCAATAATCTTAAGTTATCCGAAAAAGCAATTTTAATGACGGATGCAGAAAAAGCACCGTTAGTAGCTGTGAATGCTTCAGAGATGTTTGCTGTGGATCATGTACATAACGGAAACGGACATTAAGAAAACATATAAATTACCTGCAATACGGTTCTTGTATTGCAGGTATTAATAGCATATCCATGAAAAAAATACTTATTTTTTTTAGTTTGCTCCTGATTCTTTCTTGTTCAAATGATGCCGAATATGTTGCCGTCAACGAGGCTTTAGTTTTTGAGCAGCCTAGTAATTTCCCAGCATTAGTGTATGACTTAGAAGCAAACCCACCTACGGAAATAGGGTTTGAATTAGGTAAGAAATTGTTCTATGATGGAAACCTGTCACGAGTAGGCTATATTTCTTGTGGATTTTGTCATGAACAGAATTCGGCTTTTACGCATCACGGACACCAATTTAGTCACGGAGTAGATGATCTAGAGGGGACAAGGAATACACCTTCCATACAAAATATGGCATATATGTCGCATTTTATGTGGGACGGTGCCATAGATCATTTAGATCTCTTTCCTATAGCTCCAATTACCAATGCAGTAGAAATGGATGAAACTATGACAAATGTCCTTGCTAAATTAGCTGCAGACACCGAGTATCAACAGTTATTTTCGGAAGCTTTTGTAGATGGTGAAGTTACTATGGAATATTTTTTAAAAGCCTTATCTCAGTTTATGGTGATGATGGTTTCTTCCAATTCTAAATATGATAAATATGTTAGGAATGAAGATGGTATTACACTGTCTACAGCCGAACAAGAAGGTTTGGCTGTTTTTGAAAGTAATTGTGCTTCCTGCCACGCTACAGATTTGTTTACGGATAATAGCTTTAGGAATAATGGTTTGGCACCCAATGCAAAACTAAATGATACCGGACGCTATTTAGCTACCAGTTTGGAAGTTGATAAATACAAGTTTAAGGTGCCTAGCTTGCGTAATGTGGCATTAACGGCACCCTATATGCATGATGGGAGACTTGGGAGTTTGGAAGCCGTATTGGACTTCTATACCGATGGAGTAGTGGCATCTGCTACCTTAGATCCAGAACTTCAGCATAACGATGCTATAGGAATATCATTATCTGATACGGATAAGATAGCGCTAGTTGCTTTTTTAAATACATTAACAGATGAAGAATATATTGATGATGAACGATTTGCAGAATTTTAGATTACAGTACGTATACATAGCATTTTTATTTAGCATATTTGGTTTTTCAGAGGCTTTAGCTAATGACAAACTTCCTGGGGAAGATCCAGATCCAATAACATGTTTAGGACATTTTCATGTCTTAGATAATGTATATGATTTTTGTGACACCTGCGGTTGCGGGAGCAGTGGCGGCAGTATGGGCTATGGCACTGGCTTAAATAATAATTTTATAGGCGTAAGATACATCGGGCAACAGTACCGCTCTAGAGACGGAATTTTTAATGACTCTCCATGGGTCGATGAAAATTTTAATACCATGCAGTTGTGGGGTAATTTTCCAGTATCAAATAGAACAGTGGTAAATGTGATTGTCCCTTATCAGTTTCACAGCAGAAAATTTTCGGACAATACCACACAGCATATTAATGGTTTAGGAGATGTAAGTGTTTTGGCAATGTATAATGTATTAAAAGTAAGACCAGATAGTATTGTAGCTATAGCTCCAGAACATTATGTACAAGTAGGAGGTGGGGTAAAAATACCTACAGGAACATTTGATAAAGCAAATAATACGGGTAGTGTTAACCCTAGTTTTCAGTTAGGGAATGGAAGCTGGGATTATGTACTGGCCGCTAATTATGGTTTTAATTATAGAAACTGGGGGGTTAGTACTCTTTTTAACTATTCCCTTAAAACAGAGAATCCAAAAGAGTACCAGTTTGGGAATCAGTTTAACTATGCGGTTAACGCTTTTAAAACATATTATCCAGCAAATAATTTCACCATTACACCTATAATTGGTGTTGCAGGAGAGCTTTATGAAACGAATAAAGAATACGGAGAAGAGCTAGCAAATACTAAGGGCGATATTTTTCTAGGAAAAGTAAGCTTAGAAGCGTCTTATAGTAGGTATGCATTAGGAGTTGTTTCGATGTTGCCTATTAATCAAAATTTAAATAATGACAAAGTGGAACTAAAAAATAGGTTATCTATTTACTTAAATGTAAATTTTTAGACCTAGTATTTTTCTAGTTGTCTTACAAAGGTTACTTGTATTTTAAGAATGCTACAGGTAACCTTTTTTTCATTTTCTTTCTTTTGAACGGAAAATTTGGTAGCCTTATCGATGAGGTCTTCTATGCTTCTAACGATGAATAACAGCTTGCGTACGATGAGTGGTTTTTTTATGGTTAAAAGTCATTTTAAAGACGATGAATCACCTCTTTAAATTTGTGTATAACACTGAAATACAGTTTATTACTGCTCGTCGACTATAATGGTCCATTCATGTGTTTTACGCTTATAAATATTGAAATAGGATGTTTCTTTGTAGTGGAATTAACCTACAGAAATAAGTATCTTATGTCTAGAATTAAATTTTTATCAATCGCTTTCTTTGCTTCTTTACTCACATTAACGTCGTGCTCAACAGCTACCCAAGAACAGGAGGTAGCTATATATGAAAATGTTGCTATATCGACTATTGAAGAAGAAGTTCTAGAATTAGTAAATGAATATAGAGTTTCTGAAGGTTTAGAGGTAGTTCTTTTTGGCGCAGTAGCTTATGATTTTGCAGTATCCCATAATGAATATATGATTACGCAAGGTGAAATAAGTCATGACAATTTTAATAGTAGATCTGCGGATTTAACGATTAAAGCAGATGCCAATTTCGTTTCAGAGAATGTAGGTAAAGATTTTACAACGGCTAGAGGTGTTGTAAATGCTTGGATCAATAGTCCTGCTCATAAAAAGGTTATGGAAGGCGATTTTACCTATACCGCTATTAGTGTAGAAGAAGATGCTGATGGAGTTCTATATTTTACACAATTATTTTACAAATAAAAGCGAATACTAAAACACTAATAATAGGAGCCTATTTTTTAGATAGAATTCCAAAAATCAATTTTACTATAATAGTGTTGCTAAATTATTATAATATCATATTACACGTTAATTTTTGATAAATTCGTTAATTTATAGGAACCTTTGTTACCAATTTTCGTCATTAAAACCTTTTCAAATTTACTTTCACCACAAATAAGTAACATTTTACAACATATTGCCGTGCATTTCATCGAAATCGTATAATATATTGAAATAAAAATCTTACAAAATTATATAATTGTAGTCTAAAACTTACAAAGTTTAATTTAAAACTTTTCATATGGCTACATCTCTACTCTTAAGAAAAAAGCTTTATAATGGGCTTTTAATTCTCTTTTTTTTATCACTTCAATCCGTTATTTCACAGAACAGAACCTATGCTACTCTGGTAGCTAGTGAAAGTAATGTAGATAGCGCTATAAATAGTACGGATCAAGACTTAAATACGAGTGCTATCGTCAGAGCTAGTTCCGGTTTGGCTTTAGGATTAGGAGCATATGCTGGACATTTAGAATTGCGCTATGCTGTTCCACTACAGGCAAATACTACTAGTTATATAAAGATAGATTCTGAAGACGAATTACTTCCATTTTTACTAGGAGGTAATTTAGGCAATTTACTAGCAAACCTAGGTGGTACAGTGCTATTAGGAAATCAGGAATTTACGGTAGAAGCTAAGAATGGTGCTACTACCATATTACAAGCCAATACAAATAATGCCACTAATTTTGCTTCAGCATCTTCGCGAATTGTTATAGATGAAGCTGGTGATTATTTTGTAGCAATGACACCAAACCTTGCTTATGATAGACTCCGGTTAACAAATAATTTAGGTTCTTTAATAGGGGTCAACAATACAAAAAATTTGACTGTTTTTGGTGCCTTTCATGGTGAAGGTACCGTAAATTGTGGTAGTCCATCGTTTACTTCTTTTGATGGAAGTGGTCTTAGTTTAGATATATTGAATTTAGGAGGAGCAGGAGTTACTAACCCAGAATTAGCGATGGACGGCGATCCTAATACCGCTTCAGAATTAAGTCTAGGAATATTGGCGGTAACAGGTACCATAGCGCAGACATTTTATTTTGATACGGTGTCTAATCCTACAGATCAAATTTATATGACCATGGCTATAAACCCTTCTTTACTGCAGCTAGGTATTCTGGATAATATTTCTGTAACCGGCGTGAATGGAGCGAACGAAGAGTTCTCAGATTCACTAACTTCCTTATTAAGTTTAGATATTATAACTCTTTTACAAAGTGGAGAGGCTACTACCTTTAGTTTTAATCCTGGCACGAGCATCGATAAAGTTACCCTCGGGTTATCGTCTTTATTAAATGTTTCTCTACCTCAGAATATGAATGTTTATGAAGTATTTCTAGCGCCAGCAGTACCTAATTTAGATGCGTCATCAACCTCAGTAGCAATTTGTGAAGGATCATCGGCTAATTTGGTCGCCAATACGCAAGATAGTACTTCAGAATTACGTTGGTATGATGCGGCGGTTGGAGGGAATTTATTGGTCACTTTAAATTCAGGAGATGTATATACCACACCAACGTTAGCAGAAGATCAAATCTATTATGTGGCGGCAGCAACACCAGGGTGTTCAATAGAATCTCCGAGGGTAGGAGTGCCTGTAACGGTAGCAGCTATTCCTACAGCAGATGATATTAGTGTTTCTGGTAATGAGTTTCCGCTATGCTCATCCAGTGCTGTTGTTTTGCATCCTTCCAGCGCTATTCAAGGTGAATATTCTTGGTATTTTGATCAGAATAAAACGATGGAAATTACGGATGGCATGGAAGATGGCGATGTAACCTATGCCATTAGTGCTATTGATGGAAGCTTAACGATTACAGGTTTAGACGAAGCAAATAGTCCATATACTTATTATGTAAGTTTAGAAGAAGCAAGTGCAGGTTGTGAGAATGTGGCAGGAGACTTAAAAGAAGTTCAAGTAACTATTGTAGATTCTAATACCAGTGCTGAAGTAAATATTGATATAGATTCTGGAATCGTTTTATTAGATGAATTAATTGGATTTTTTGGCGCTGAAAGTGCCACCACTATTGCTGGAGCAGTAACAGGCGACGTCGTTGCAGGAGATGTTATCAATCTTTTGGTGAATAATACTTTATATACAGGTGTTTTAGATACCGATTTAAATTTTACTATTACGGTAGACGGAATCGATTTGGTAAGTGATTTAGATCATATCCTTGATGTATTTGTAGAAGGTGGTGTCTGTACTACTTCAGGAAATGTACTTATAGATTTACCAGATATAAATGTAAATGCAACTTTTCAAGAGTTTTGTGCATCTGATAATCCAACTTTAGCAGATTTAATTATAGACTCTAATTTATCTCTTTTTGATGCCCTAGATATAAATGTAGCAGCAGATCTAAATACGCCTTTGGTAGACGGAAGTGTATATTTTGCTGGTATTTTAGATATTCCAAATTCCATTTTACCAAGAGTGCAGATTACCGTTGGGATTCGTAGTGTTCCTGCTCCTACAACTTCTGAAATTAACCAAGAATTTTGTGAAAGTAGTGAGGCTACAATTGGTGATCTACAAGTAAATGAAACCGACGTAGTTTTTTATGATAGCGAAACGGAAGGTACTGTTCTAGATCCCACTAGTCCGTTAACGGCAGGTACTTATTTTGTTGCTGCTGTTGTAGATGGCTGTGAAAGTTCAGAACGATTAATTATCAACGTAAGTATCCTAGCATCAGACATTGCAACAATCACAGGAGAACGCGAAGAGGTTTGTATAGATCGAGAATACCGTTACACTACAGAAGATAACCGTCAAAACTATGTATGGGAAGTGTTTGGAGGTACCATCGCTGAAGGTGGTACAAGTACAGATAATTTTATTTCAATTTTGTGGGATGATTTAGAAGAGACCTCACTTCGTGTTTCTTATGAAAATACAACAGGATGTGGTGCAAGTGTGAGTGAGACCGTGTCTACAATCACGTGTGGCGAGGTATTGGGTGAAGAATTTGGGATATTGGTTTATAATGAGTTTACTCCGAATAATGATGGTTTTAACGATTATTTTGTAGTGAAAGGAATTCTGAACTATTCTTCTAGAGTACAAATTTATAACCGTAATGGAAATCTTGTTTTCGAAACCGAAAACTATCAAAATGATTGGAATGGTATTGCTACAGTTTCGGGCGTTCTCAATTCTGGAGATGATTTGCCTTCAGGAACGTACTACTATGTGATCAATATTCCAGAATTAGAAAAGGACCTGATGGGATGGTTACAATTGGTTCGATAATAAATCCCCCCCTTTTCCATCAATTTCAAAATTTAAGTTTTACCAAAATCAATACTTATGAACGCATTTCAAATACCTACAAAACTGTTACTCTTTTGTTTTCTGGTACCTGTGTATCTGGTGTTTGCGCAGCAGCCACCTCAGTATACGCAGTACATGTATAATACCATGGTTTTAAACTCTGGCTACACAGGTACCAGTTCTAAAATTGAAGCATTATTATTACACCGCTCACAATGGGTGGGTATAGATGGGTCTCCTGAGAACCAAGCATTTTCTATTCATGGTAAATTAAAAGAGCATATAGGGCTAGGGCTTAGCGCTACCAACGATAATTTAGGAGCTTCTAATGCTATAGAAATTAATGGAAATTTTGCTTACGAAATACAAACAGGCTATTATACCAAGTTATCTCTAGGGGTAAACGCAGGTGTTAACCTTTTAAATATAGATTATTCTAAAGGCATTTACGAGAATGATCAAGACCCCTTGTTTCAAGAAAACCTAAATTCAACAAGGCCTATTCTTGGGCTCGGAGCCTTTTTTTATAGTACAAATTGGTATGCAGGTTTGTCTACTCAGAATATTTTAAATTCTCAAATTTTTGATGATAATGAGTTAATTACCAATAGAAAAAGTCAGTATTATTTCATGGGAGGTTATGTTTTTGATTTATCAGAACGCTTAAAATTCAAACCCACAGTGTTAACGAAGCATGTTGCTGGAGCTCCTTTAACGGTAGATGTTTCTGGAAATTTTTTGATCAATGAAAAATTAAGTTTAGGACTTGCCTATAGGTATGATGATGCTTTAAGTGCTTTAGCTGGGTTTAACATATCAGAGAAATTTTTTGTAGGATACGCCTATGATTATACGCTTACAGATCTGAATAATTACAATGATGGCTCTCATGAGATTATATTAAAATATAGCATTTTTGATCGTAATAAGAGAGCATTATCCCCAAGATTCTTTTAAAAAGCAATACTATGAAAAAAGTAATTCTACTATTTATTATATTTTCTTCGACGGTTGTTTTAGCACAAAGTAAAGAAGAAAGAGCAGATGATCATTTTAAGGAGTTTAAATTTGATGCGGCTATAAAATTATACAAAGAGCTTGCCTCTGACAAGAAGAAACCATCTTTGCACATTATACAGCAATTAGCAGACAGTTATTTTAATGTAAATGACTACCATAATGCTAAAGAATGGTACAACAGATTGTATACTATTCAAGGTAAAAAAATAGAGGAGGGTAATCTTATTAAATTGGTGCAATGCCTAAAAGCAGATTTAGAAATAGAAGAGGCAGATGATGTACTCAAAGCATATTACACGAAGCCTGCTAAACTAAAAATGATATTAGCGCAAAAAGCATATTTGGATAGTATTTCTAAAGAAAAACCCCGATTTATCATTGAAAATGTATCATTCAATAGTGAAAAGTCAGATTTTGCGCCTTATATATATACGAATGGTTTGGTATTTGCCTCCGCTAGGGACACTTTAAAATCTAGTAAGCTGTATCCATGGAACAAGCAACCTTATTTAGATTTGTATTTAACGAATCCTAAGCAAACGGACTATACACCTATAAAATTTCTAGAAAATATGGAATCAGATTTTCATGATGCTACAATTGCTTTATCATGGGATGCTAAGACGGTATATTTTACGCGAAATTTTTTAGATAAAAATAAGCTAAGTGCAAATGCAGACGGACTTTCTAATATGCAAATATTAAAAGGAAGTATCGTGGCAAATGAATTGGTTAATATTACTTCTATGAGCTTTAATAGTAAGGACTATTCCTGCGGTCACCCCGCAATCTCGGCAGATGGAAATTACATGTATTTTACGTCCAATATGCCTGGAGGTTATGGAGCATCTGATATTTATAGAGTAGAGCTTAATAGCTCTGGAGATGCAGGAAAAGAGCCTGTGAATTTAGGGCCAACCATAAATACTAGAGGACGCGAAATGTTCCCTTATGTTGTGAATGATGTGCTGTATTTTTCTTCTGATGGGCACTATGGTTTAGGTGGTTTGGACATTTTTGCATCGGCCATACTTTCAGAAGCAGAATTTTCATTACCATTAAACAGGGGTGAACCTATAAATAGCAATATGGATGATTTTTCTTATATACGCGAAGTGGCCTCAAATAACGGGTATATGGCCTCTAACCGCAGTGGAGGAGTAGGAGATGATGATATTTATTATTATGAAGGTATACAGCCTACAGATTGCTTGGAATATTCAGGAACTGTTTTTGATGAGAAAACGGGAGAACCGTTACATGAAGCTACTGTTGAAATATACGATTCAGAAGAAGGTTTGGTTTTAGCAACCAAAACAGATATGGAAGGGTATTATAACTTTATTCTCCCGTGTAACACCACAAATAAATTGGTCTTTTCTAAGAAAAAGTATTCAAAAAAGTCGGTTACCGTAACTACAGATGAAAACCCTAAAGCACCTTCAAGAAATAATAAAGTATATCTAACTCCTTTTGAGAGTTTAGTAGTTACTGATAATGGTGTTGAAAAGATTATTGTAGAACCTATTTATTTTGATTACGATAAATATAACATTACCCCTAGAGCAGAAATACAATTAGAAAAGGTATTGTTTGTTTTAAGAGAATTTCCGGCCATTAAGATAAAAATTGAATCGCATACAGACGCTAGAGGAAAAGATGCTTATAATTTAAAATTATCCGATAATAGGGCCAAAGCTACTCGCGATTATTTAATTTTAAAAGGGATAGCTGCAGGCAGAGTTGAAAGTGCCTATGGGTATGGAGAAAATCATTTAAAGAATGAATGTAGTAATGGAGTTTCTTGTTCAGAGCAACAACATTTAGTCAACAGAAGATCTGATTTTATTATTGTATCTAAATAAAAAATCTCTTCAAAACATCGTGTAAAAAAGCATCATAATTAGGATGCTTTTTTTATAATTGTATTCTAGCCTATAAAATAGAAAAGAAGCTTGTTTAAATTTTCCCAGTTAAGGAAGTTAATCGGTTCAAAGCATCAAATTCTGCACGTACCACTTTTGTGTTTCTAAGTCCTTCTATTTTTTGTTCCGTTTGGTGTATGTTAAAACCAAGATCTATTAAATAATTAAGGAACGCATTTTCATGATGTATGCTTATTCCTCCAATTAATTGTGGAAAACAAGTCAATACTTTTTCAATCTTATCCATTTCAATTCCAGGAATCCGATTATCATCTATCGTAATTACGAGTGTTCCTTGCCCGTAATTAGCACAGTAGTAACTTTTAGTTAAAAATTGGCCACAGGCAAGCATTCCTATTTTGTGCTCAAAACCTTCCTCTACATTAAAATGACCATCTGTAAGTTCTTTGATGTTTTTTTCTTCTCCTAACGCTTTGAGCTGCCTAGATTGTACTAATAAATTCTCTGGAATACCACTTTGCGTATTTGCCCATCCCCACATCCAAGAACTCGTATTAAAAGATAAAGAGCCTATTACTTGAATAGGGAATTCTATGTCTCCAAAGAGAATACTTCCTTTTCCTAAATCTAATTGCCAACCATGAGAACCAATAAAGTCGCCAAAAATAAGTTGTTTTTCAAAAGATAAGCCTGCGTGTGATTCAAAAAGGCCTTCTAGGCTATTCCATTCAGCTTTACGCAGGGTATTAAAATTGTTCAATTCTGGTCTGTCATCTTTATTTTCCGACATCGATTCTTTATTTTAAAATTTCAATAATGGGTTGCCAATTCATTGCAGTGGCATATGCTAAAGCCGTTTTATTGCTCCTAGAAAGTAATGATTTTTCTGCTCCTAAATCTAGCAATATTTTCACTATTTCTGCATTTCCCGCAATAGCTTCCTTGTGTAATAAACTGAGTCCGTTTTCATCCTGAAATGTTAATTCTTCAGGATTTTTTTTAATAAAGGCACGTACATTGTCTCCCATAACTTTACTCATAGGGTGCGCTATTAAATTCTCAGGACTTTCCTTTTGTTGATGAACAAGAATAATATCATCAAAATCTCCGAAATTTAACCCCCATGCTTGATCATGTTGTTCTCTTGCTTGTTCACTCATGGTAGAGCGCATAACGTGAATAGTAAAACCACCATAGGTTTGTTCTTGAATAGAAATCATCCAATCACTAATTTCATTGAGTTTTCTGGAGACCTTATCTCCTTTGGTAATGTTCGTGAGTTGATGTGGCTCATTTACCAATTCTCCAGTAATAATTTCCCCATCAAAATTTAAATTATTAATCCACATATGCTCCACTTTTGGCGTTTCGTCTTCCGCAAATTGCTGTGTGAAGGCTATTTTTATCATAGCAAAATCATGCGCAGGGATAATTCGTCTAGATTCCCAATATAATTCCCTCCAGAAGTACTTAAAACTCTCTTGAGCTTTCAGATTTGCAGCATTCATTTTTTCATCTTGTTCGGTATATATAATAGATGGTTTTGTGTCGTCGTTTTGATTCATTTGTTTTGACTATAAGATTGGTGTTACGGCTAAAGATGTTGCAAGTCTTATATAGAGCCTTGTAAAATAGTAGTACAAGGCTCTATTTTAAATTTAGACAAGAATAGTAACTCTTGTTTATTTTTTGGAGATAGCATAGCTCATCGTCGCCATGATAGGCTCAAAAAATACAGTTTCTTGAGAACCGATTCTTTTTTGTACAATGCTGTACGGAAAAGTAGTATATTCTGGGTTTTCGTGACGTATACAGAGCTCCTCACCATATTCATCTGCAATATGTTTCCATTGCGTATCAAATGCGGTATTTAATACATCACCATACGCACTACCTAAAGCAAATTCAATCATTTTTGTATTTGGCTTTTCTTGACTTGAAGAATTAAAATTCTCAATGGCGTTGTCGGCAATACCTGTTGAGGTGTCTTCCAACCATAGCGCAAATACTTGCGTTAATAACTGAGCCGTAAATTCGCCTTTAAAACTAGGTACATATTTTTTACATATGGCATAGGCTAAATCTAAATGACGCTCCAAAATATCAAATTCTAAAGCGGTTAAATCTCTAAGAATTGCTTGCATACAAGAAAGTACCTTAAAGGTTGTTTTCTAATAACGCTACAAGTACTTCTGTTCTTCTGTCTACATCAGGTGCATTACTAACCGGACAGTGGTTTACTTCTAAAACACCATCTTTTAAAGTATAAGCATGTGTTGGGTTGTGGTGGTTGTCTCTATTTACAATCACTACTTTTTTAACACCTTCTTGTAGGGCTTCTTTCCCTAAATCGTCTGCAGTAATAGCTGTAAAAGCTTCTATAAGAGGTTCAAAATAGATTTTTGAATACGTATCCATATATAAATGTGTAAAACGATCTTCAAATAAAGTGTCCCATTCTACTTCTAAAGGCACATCAAAACCAGCAGCAGTTATAATTTGTTCTTTTAAAGCAGGAAATTTTTCGTCTTGGAATTGCTTTGTAATTTTTTTCTCTTTAAGTCCCATGTATATTTTATTTAATTAATTTATCGTTCGGACTTAAAATTATATCAAATAGGGCAACTTGTAAAAACGGTTTTACAAGCGTTGATTTTTGTTTCAAAAGCGTTGTAGTATTGGTTACAGCTCAGACAAAAACTGCTTTATCGCACTTTTTTTTCTGGAGGATACAGGTACTTTTTCTCCATCTTTTAAAACTATAGTATTTAGCGCCATCGTATCAATATAATTACTATTGATGAGGTGAGATTGGTGTACCCGGATAAAAGCAGTATCGTTTAACATGCTTTCATAATATTTTAAGTTCCTGGCACTCATGATTTTTTTATCGGCCGTATAAAATGTGGTATAACTCCCGTCAGACTGGCATCTGATAATATCATCAATGACTAAAACATGTTGTTCTTGGGTAGTTTTTATAAGCAAGGTTTTTTTAGTTTCGCGCATGTCATTGTTTACCGCTTTGGTGAGCAATGAATCATAAGCTTTATCTTTCCGAAAAAACGTTTTAAAGCGGTCTACAGCTTTCGTAAGTTCATCAGAATCTATAGGTTTTAACAGGTAATCTATAGCTTCTACGCGAATTGCTTTTATAGCAAAATCGGTATATGCCGTAGTAAATATTATTTTAAAAGATACTTTATCTAAGGCATCTAGAATAGAAAATGCATTACCACCAATAAGTTCTATATCTAGGAATACTAGGTCTACACTATTGTTTTTTAAAAATAAGATAGAATCGTTTACGGTACTTATTTTTGCTACAATATCCACCTCTTTTTGTGTATACTGCAGTAATTTACATAAAGTGTTTAGTGCATTATATTCATCTTCTATAATTACGGTTTTAATCATGTATAATAAATTTTAAAAGAAACTTTAGTTCCAATAGCTTGGCCGTTTACATCATGTAAATCTTCTATAGCGAAGGTTTTTTCTTCTCCTTTTTTACGCAATTTTAAACGTTCTAAAAAAATACCTGTGGCATGTAGCTCTGTTGTATGCTGAAGTCTTTTAGCTTGATTTGATCTACCTGTACCATTATCTGTAATCATAAAATACAGTGCATTGTTTTCTTTTTTTATTTGAACTTCTAAAAGACCTCCAGATGGCCTTTCCTTTAAGCCATACTCAATAGCATTTTCTAGAAAAGGTTGTAGGAGCATAGGAGGGACCTTCAAATTCCTAAGTGCAGCATCATCTTCAAGAATTAAAGTATAGGTGAAAGAATGATGAAAACGTAATTGCTGCGTTTCTATATAATTCTCAAGCATACTTATTTCTTGTTCCAAAGAAATTTCTTCTTTCCGGACGTAATCAAAGTTCTGCCGTATTAATTTAGAAAATTTAGAAATGTAGTTAGAGGCTTTTAAAGGGTCTCTATCTAAAGTTATATTTTGTATTGCGGCTAGCGTATTGAATATAAAATGAGGATTCATCTGTGCTCTTAAAACACGTTGCTCTAATGCTGATGCTTTGTTAGCTGCTTTTAGTTTAGAGGCGTAAAAGTAAGTAGCGACTAATATAAGTAGTAGTAGTAAGACCAAGATTAGAATGCCATAGAGCCAGTTATTTTTTATATTAAGCTGCTTTTGATACGCTAGATCTACTTCTTTCTTTTTGGCTTTATATTTTATGGTTGCAAAATGCAGTAGCCTTTCTTTCTCTTTGGCTTGGTGTGTTACTTGTAATTCATCTCGTAGTATTTGATAGTAGAGAGCCTGTGAAGAGTCCTCAGCTTTTATAGCTAAGGTGATTAATTTATCTAAAATTTGTATTTGCTCCGGTATATTTTTGTCTTGTTTATAAATACGCAAGGCTTCCGTATAACTTTCTTGAGAATTTAGGATATCATTCTGTATAAAATAAACGTAGCCTAAGCCTTTGTGAGGCGCTCCATTTAAAGCACTGATATTCTTATTTACTTGAATAGCTCCTTTTAGAAACTGAATGGCAAGTGCATATTTCTTGGCCTCTATATACGTGTACCCTATATTATTTAAAATTTTTACAATAGTTTGTGGCGCCTTAATGTGTTGCCCTAATTTTAGCGATTCCTGGTATGTAGTTAATGCTTTATTAAATTCTTTTTCTTTTAAATAGAGTGCTGCAATGTTATTATTTATGGAGATAATAGATACTGTATCTTTCTGATCCGAAAAAATATGATTTGCCTCTTGTATGAATTGCATTGCTTTAGGGTAATCCTCTAAAGTATAATGGAGTTGGAACAATTGGTTGTTTGCTTTGGCGAGTAAGCGTTTGTTATTTAATTTTTCTGCGTTGTGAAGTGCTTCTAAAGCGTATTCTTGAGCTTTTTCTACGTTTTCTAAGCGCAGGTTTGCAGCACTTAATGTAATTAAGCTTCTAGTGTTATTGTAAATATCTTGCTGGTTAAGGAACAAATCCGATGCATTCTGTTGTTCCGTAATAGCCTCAGTATATAAGTTGTTTATATAATATAATTCTCCTTTTTTAAAGTAGAGTAGTGCCTCTTGTTCTGGCGTAATATTAGAGAAATTTAATTGAGTACTATCCAATAAGCTTATGGCCTTCAGTGCATCTTTCAGGGTAAGGCTATCTATAGCATTTATAGTCTCGGTAAATTCTTTTGCTTCTTTTTTGGAAGGGGAACAACTAAAGAATACCAGAACTATTAGGGGGTAAAAAAAAAGCTTAAATAGAAGAGAATAGTTCATGCGTATGCTATGCGTTTCAATAAAACGAAACTACCATAATCCTTTTAAAATACCATTGTTTTTAACATCTAAATAGCAAATACAAAACAATTAGTAGCACTTATAAAAGGCTACTGAAATTATAGAAAAGCAGTACTACATTAGTTCTTAAAAAAAATTAAATGGATTATACAAAAACAGTAGATGGTATATGTAAAGGTGGTGGATTTGAACTAACGCACAAAATAGAAGTAACCAAAAAAATCACCCCTAAAATTAGCATTGATGATGCCCATTTTTTAATCTATGACTGGCCAGACGATAAGGAAGGTGCCAATACAACTATTGCTATAAATTTGACTTATTTCTTTATTTTAGAAGATAAAAAGTATGAAATAGGTACTAAAAATACATTTTATGATTATGACGTTACAGCCTATAAAAACACGCTAAAAAACTGGTATACTAACGATGTTTACCCACTAATTGTGCAAAGAGCCTTAGAAATTTCCAAAGAAAAATTAGAGGAGGAATTAGGAATTTCTTTAACGAACATAGCTCCTTTTGACACACAAGAAACCAAAGCAAAAAGACTCGCTAATAAAGCTTTGAAAGGCTGTTTAATAGCTACGATTTAAATAACTAAGGCCATTAATTTAGAGCTTAAATTAAATAAAAATTAAATTATCGTATAAACATGAAAAACGATTTACTAAAAAAACAAGAGACTTTATACGGTAATTTAAATTTTGCTGCAGGGATAAAAAAGGACAACATTGGAATAATAACTCATTTTATAGCGAGTGAAAAGGAAGCGTACGAAAACAATTTTCAAGGGCAATTTTACCCTTCATATCATCACGAGATCAACAGCGTAATGAGTACTAAAATGCTTAAAATTCCTGATGAAAATATTTTTTTAGCATTCTATTATCGGCTTAAATTAGGGATCATAGACAAGCCTTTAGAAAAACATTTTTCATTGTTTCTAAAGGCTGTTGCGCATAATATAGCTGATAATGATTTAGAAAACACCTATTTAGATGCTACCCAGCTATATATCCTTTTTGGCATTAAAAACAATGAGAATTCTGATGCTGTTTATGATGTTATCTACGAAGATTATATGGGGTTATTGAAATTTTTAAATCTCTGCAGTGCCTATACGACGTACCCCAATTTACGCAAAAAGAAGCTGCGGTTTGCACCATTTCTAGAGAATCCTATTTTAATGAATAGGATAAGGGAAGGCGTATCTTTTTATTTTGAGAGCGATTTTGTTACCGCAGGATCCTTGGTGTTATTGCTCTTAGATGCTAATTCTGCATCTAAAGACAGTCTACGTAATTTACAGGATACTGCTTTAAAAAATGATGCGGTTTGGTTATTGGGAAGCTTTTATAAAGATTTTCAGGAGACAAAAGCCAATAAAGCATTGCTGAAAGATTTGTACAGCAAGTACCCTAAAGAGTGGATAGAGGAGTACCAGAAAAAGAATTGGGACTAAGAGTTATAGGTGTTCGCAACTTTTGGTCCTAAATAGGAAGCGTGCCTATTAGAACAATGGCTTCTTTTGGGACTTATCGTAACTGAATTTACCGCTAGCTGTGATGAAGAATGCTAGCGGCAAATGATTTTAAGTGTAGGGCAATTTTAGTTATCTAAAGGTATGGTACCTACAATATTTCCTTCTTTAATTACAAATAGCATATTGGCAATTGGCGCATTCCCGTAACTATCATCTTCCCAAGTTTGCTGATGTAAATGCACAAATGAGCTTAATAGTTTTTCACCGGCATCTCTAGAAATAACCATCATGCATGTTCTTCTAGGAATAGTTACCAGTAGTTCGTCTGAGTTTAGCATTTGATGTGCTTTTAACATGTGATTAGGAGATAAAATTCGTTCACTACAAAAGTCTAGCCCGCTAGAAGTGAGTACTTTATTTTCTAAAACTTTTGAATATTCAAAGTCGGTTTTATAATTTTCTAAATTCTGAAATGCCTCTTGTAATACCTTATCGGCATCCATAGTTTCTAAATGCTTGTGGGTTAAGAATACAAAATTATCAGGAGTGTCATACCCAAAACCTATCACTACTTTAGGATTATCTTCATCACCAATTAAAGTAGATTTAATTGCGCCTGCTTTTAGACCAATCCAATCTCCTGGTTTTAAAATCGGGTAAATTTTATGAAGTCCACTTTCTGTTTGTTTCACTATCTTTTCAATTTCTTCGCTCGTTTTTTCTTTTCCTGAAATTGTAGTACTCATGCTGTATTTATTTTTCTGTTTATAACAAATTTAAGAGTGCCTATAAAGCTTTTTATCACGGTATTCAGCTATTTTAAAAAATATTTAAGAACCGAATATGGCCTATGCTGCTCCAATAATTTCCTTAAAGGCTAGGGGAGTTATTAGTCTACTTTGTATACCAACTTCATGGTAATAGAGGCTGTTTTTTCTCTAGAGCTAGTATTAAAAGTTCCGCCCCAAGAATAATCTTCACCAGAATTTTGACCTGTAATTTGAAAGATTCCCATTTTAGCCGATTCTAGGTGGCTTAAATTCCCACCTGAAAATTCGGCTATATTTTCTGCGCGTAATCTCGCGTCTTCCGTAGCTTTAGAAATCATTTCAATCTTTAAATCGGCCAGTTTGGTATAGTAGTATCTTGGAGATTCTGAGTAGAACTGCACACCTTGATTCAGCAATTCTGTAATCTCTCTAGATACTTTTTCAATTTTATCTACGTCTTTAGATTCTATTTGTACGGATTGCGTAAGGGTATAGCCTACAAATTCTTCACCAGCATACTCTCCATTGGTATTGTACAATTGTTTGGTTTTTTGATTTGTTTTTACGGCGCTATAGACGAGTTCTTCGGTTTTGATTCCCATTTTAGTTAAATAGTCATTTATTGTCGCTTTATTTTTTTCTAAGTTTAAATACGCTTGTTTCAGATCTTCATCTTCAGCATTAAAACTACCTTCCCAAACAATAAGGTCTGAAGAGAAATCTGTTTTCCCTAATCCGGTAACTTGAATTTCGCCAGCTACTTTAGCTCTGTCCGTATATGCTTTTCCTAGAAAGATTGAAGCTACTACGATGGCTATCGCAAAAATAAGGGCACTTGTGTATTGTTTCATATGGTGTAATTTTTAATCAATATTCTATTATAATTAAGCGATTGTTTCTACCAGTGAGACCCTACTAAAAAGGTCATTCGGATAAAGGCGATAACATTATCTTCGGTTAAGGTTAATGGTGCTTCTAGCGCAGTAATTTCATCACCATCTACAAAAACCACAAATAAGCCGTCTTTAAAAGCGACCATTATATTATCTATAGCTTCTTGTACTACAGCAAGATCTTTATTTGCGAGATCACCAAAATCTACTTTACCACCTTCTGCTTGCTCCTGAATTTCTGCGGGACTTAAAAAACCAACAACATTAACTTCTTCCCTTTTTTTATTAAAAGCGTCTACTTGATTTCTTACGCAAGCCTCCAATAATTCTTTTAATGTTTTTGGTGTAGTTTCTAAGGTTAAGGGCAATTGCTTCACCTTTTTTTTACCTAATCTTTTGAGCTGTATTGTTAATGCTTCCATGTATACTTCTATTTTTTTATTGCGTTAGGGATTGTCGTGAAAAGCCCGGAGTACGATAGCATGAGGCCTTGCAACAAAAGCCCGCCCCACCAAAGTGGGGAACGCCCTTATTATTTAAATAGCAACTGTTTATTTGCGCCAAAATTGTTGGATCTTGAATTTCTACGGGACGTAAAAAACCAACAACATTAACTTCTTCCCTTTTTTTATTAAAAGCGTCTACTTGATTTCTTACGCAAGCCTCCAATAATTCTTTTAATATTTTTGGTGTAGTTTCTAAGATTAAGGGCAATTGCTTCACCTTTTTTTTACCTAATCTTTTTAGCTGTATTGTTAGTACTTCCATGTATATTTCTATTGTCTTATTGCGTTAGGGATTGTCGTGAAAAGCCCGGAGTGCGATAGCATGAGGCCTTGCAACAAAAGCCCGCCCCACCAAAGTGGGTAACGCCCTTATTATTTAAATAGTAACTATTTATTTGTGCCAATATCATTTGATGTTGTATTTCTGCGGGACGTAAAAAACCAACAACACTAACTTCTTCCCTTTTATTACCTAATCTTTTGAGTTTTATTGTTAGTACTTCCATGTATATTTCTATTGTCTTATTGCGTTAGGGATTGTCGTGAAAAGCCCGGAGTGCGATAGCATGAGGACTTGTAACAAAAGCCCGCCCCACCAAAGTGGGGAACGCCCTTATTATTTAAATATTAACTATTTATTTGTGCCAATATGGTTGGATCTTGGATTTTATTATCTTCGGATAAGAGCTTCATTTTTGAAATAATCTCTGCCGATTTTGGATCGTCATCTACAAAGGGTAAAAACATACGTCCTCTATGCTGACTGTGCACCGGAAGGATGGCTAATGATAAGCCATTTTTACTCACTTGGCCGCTTCCTAAATGTATGCTATACTCGCCCGAAGTACCTGCTACTAAGATATGACGCTCTTTAACCGTAATGTTTTTCAGTTTAAATAGCTGTGCCGATTCGGTGGCTAAAGCAGCACGCATCTGTAGTGTACTATGGCTAGCTTCTGGGTCTACGCCACCCACATGCGCAACACTTACCACTAGATCTATATCTCTCATAATTTCACTAAAAACGACCGTAGGCACATCTTTGAGTGGAATAGGTTTGTAATTTTCTAGGGAGTAGAAAACAATATGCTCTAAGGTTGGGGCCTCTGTATCTGCAGGGGAGAACCAATCTGCCATAGCATACATCGTGGCCATAAGCCCTAGTTTATGATATACTTTTTGTAAACCATCTTCGTGGCTCACCGTCCAACCACGACCGCGCAATAAAGCGACCGTTTTTTGTGGCTGAATTTGATGCCCTTGGTAGCGTTCTGATTTTGCACCAAGCTCTAGCTCATCATTAGTCACCAAGTACAATTCTCTAAATACTTGCTTAAAGGGTTGTACTAAACGCTCTGCAAAGAGGTACTTCTGGTACAGATCCCATTGTACGGCTTTGTATAAATGAGATGGATGGGCGATGACCAAAACATCAGCTTCTTGTAAACTATGTTTTTTGCCTTCAGTATCGGTTAATATGCCGTTAGCATAAAAACCAGAAATTTCTTTTTCAGGAGAAAATAAGACCAATTTGCTCAGCATAACCTTTACAATAGGGTGCTGCATTATTTTATGAATCTCTGCTGCGGTAAACTTATCTTCGTTTACCATAGCATTTTCTAAGGACAAACGGGTTCTGCTATATTGTTTAGACAAATAAGATTTGCCTTCTTTTAAAGCCAATACTTGCTTGTCTTTTTTATACTTAGTAGGAATAGACTTTTGTTTTTTATTGCCTTTGGTGACTATAATGTCTGTTTTTCCTTGGTCAGTGATGACCAATTCTATAACGGCATCATCAAAGGTGAGTACTGCATTTTCCATGATAGCTATGGTTGCTTTGCTTTCCATAGCCCAGCTAAAGCGTACGCGATCTTGGAAACCTGCATTTCTAGACAGGTTATCTAAGGCAATTTCTACCGCATTTTTTTCACTTTCTTGACGCTGCGCTCCAAACTGTTTGCTCTCTTTTAAAAACTGCTGCAATAGGTTGTAGCGTTTTAATAAATCTTTTTCTGGGATGGTTTTACTCAGGGGGATTAAGCCCAAAGCACGCACATAATCTTTATCTCTTTTTTCTGTAATTTTCTTTAAGGTTTCCGTGATTTTTACTTCGCCCAACATTACACTAGAATAAAGCTTTACTTGTCTATGGCCATTACCATCGGTAATATATTTTGCAGCATCGTGTAGAATTTTCCAATTGACTTTTCCTATGCTTTGGTACACTTTATTGAACCAATCTATATCTATGGCACCAATAGAGAAGTCCGATTTCGGAATGTTAGAGTATCGAGAAATAATGGTTTCTTTTTCGCTACTCATATAATCTGATGCGTGTGCTTGGAACCACCAAACAGCGTCTTCTAATTTATCTAAGCCTAAATATTCGCCCACAAAGCCGGCCCATTGCGTAGCATAACAGGCAAGTTCTACCAAACGCTTTTTAGGAATGTTAGCTTCGTCTGCAAGCGCAGCAAAATCTGCATAACTTTCCGTTTCTTTAAGGACACTCTTTTTTAGGATAGCACTGAACTTAGATTTTTTAGTATCGCCATAATAACTATAACCACGCTCAAAAGTATCTTTGCCCATACGCTGTAGTATTTTAAATACATAGGCTACACCTTCTACTTTGCTAAGAGTAGAGATGTATTCTGATGCTTCTGTAGCTAGATCTCCACGTTCTAATTCTACCGAAAGTATGTTTGTTTTTAATTCCTTAAAAATGCCTTTCGGAATTAAGCTTACATCTAAGTTACCGTTTCGGATTCTGTAATTCTGAGCACCATCTAATATAGCCATTAACTCAGCGGAGTTTAGTGCTTGAAAAAGTAAATCGTCTTCCGTAATTAAATTCTTTTGAAAGAGTAGCAAAGAGATTGTTGTAAATGGTAATACAAGACCTCTACTGGTATTTCTTTTTTCTGTTGCCGCAATTATGTTTGTAATGGGTTTTGGATATCCAATGTATTGCGCTACCAAAAACATTTTTATATCCCAGAACCGTTTTAACTGCGCTTCATCGGCAAACTTTTTTAATTCTTCTTCATTTATAACACATACCAATCCGTCAATAACATCAATCCAATGGTAGTTGTTGTGTCCGTACCTATTGCCATAGGAGAACTTGCTTGTTTTTAAGTCTTCAGGGAAATTGGCAATAGTATCTTCCCACAGGTCTAGTTTAAAACTAAGTACGGCGGCCCTATCTGCATAGGCGTTAAATAAGCGTTTCAATATTTTTGTGTACCTAGAATTTGTATTGTAATAGCTCCGTTCAGGAATCGTTAAATTAATTTGCGTTAAATCCGGTACATATTGCTTGGTGTATTCTTCTAAAGTTTCATAATTACCATAGGGCGCATTAATTCTATTGATATATCGAATGGCAGAATACAACTCAAAATCATTAAGATTACTTTCTTCATACCACTTTATCCAAACTGCTGCTAAAGGAATGTTTTGTAAATGTACTTCAGGGCCAACCTCTTCTTTAATTCTTTTAATTTCTTGAATACTATTGGCGATTAAGGTGGTACTTGTTTCCCCATCATACGCTTCAAATTGATATTCATGATTTCTATGCTCGTGTACCAGGGCTATTAAATTATTAACGGCTGTAACTATTTTAGACTCATCTATAAAATCTCTAAACTTAAAATTAGCCGTAGTAATCCCTAGCTTATTAAAAAAGCTTTTTTTATCATCAAACTTACGTTGTGGTGTATATAGTGGAGAGAGGTTGTGATAATCTACAGCGCCAAAACCATTGCTATACCCGTATCCATTTTTTGTCTTAGAGAACTTCCCTAAAAGAACACTTTCATTTTTACTATGTTTTGGACGCTCTTTGAATAAGGCTATCTGTTCTTGTACAAAGATTGGATATTTTTCTTCCTCTGCTACAAGGGTTAGCATTTCTAGCGCTGCCAAACGTTGGTCTACGCTCTTAGCAGTGATTAAATGTTGTGTACTTTCTTTAAAAGTATTTTCGGGTTGTTTGATCAGTAATTTGATTAAACCTGCCCGTAGGCTTTTGTTTTTCCGACCTAAAAGGTCTTCAACAATGGCTAAATCTTCTTGGTATAAGGGCATGTAATGAAATACCTGTATACCGGTAGCCATAACCGATTCATTCCTGTCTCTAATGGCTTGGTGTGCTAAATTTCGTTGCCAAGCATCTGGAGATAAGGCCAATTGTTTGGGTGTTGTGTTCCCATAATTATATCCAAATGAATAGGTGTAATGATCAGGGAATATTTTTCTGATGTAGCTTTCACGTACCTCTGATGGTAAGTTGCTTATGTTTGCCGCAAGTAAGGATAGTTGGTCTTCTGTGGCATTTGTTATTATAAAATTAAAGAAGAAATTAGGTTGTACCGTAAAGCTCAGCCAAGAGAACACTTTGCCATCATACACTTTGCCATCTTTAGGTAGCCCTTCTGCTACCTTTTGTATGCGGGTAAACAGTTCTTCGTCTATTTCTAATGCTGGTAAACTTACGGTAAGCCAATAATCTAAAGCAGGGTTTTTTCCTAGCTCTTTTTTGTAATAATCTACAATAGATTTATTGGTACGTTGCGTCTGACTCACAAAGTAAAGGCCTAGTAATTTTTTCTCTAACGTATCTGTAGCATAGACTAATTCTAATGCCTTTTGATTGGCCACATCTACATCTATTAAGGCTATTGCCCATAGGCCCACATAGATTTCTATATTGTCATCGCTTTTTAAAAGGGTATCAATGTCTTTTAAGTTTAAAATATACTGCTGACTCAGTTCTAGAATTCTTTTTATGGTGGCCTTTTTAGGGGCATCCCAACCAAAACCAAACCAGGTATCTACAGCTCTTACCACACTACTAAAACGTGTTAAATCATGCTCCAAAATAACCCCGATGATATGTTTTAAGGCACCGTGACTCGTTTCGTCTAAAGATTCTAAGATGGTTTGTCTTAGGCCTTCTTGGCGCTGTGCAGCCAATAGTAATTTAGAAACCAATTCCCAATGCTCTTCTTTTTGGGTGAGCAATAGACCTTTGATGATATCCCTGCTTACCCCGCCAATTTCATCTTCGGCTTGTAAAATATCTTTAACCACCTCTATGACTAATTCTGGTTTATGTTGTAATACGGTACCAAAAAAGTAACTGTTCTTATGGTCATAATAGGTGCTGTATTGAAACTGCTCTACTAGCGATAATGCTCCAAAACCTTTACGGCTAAAGGCTGAAAAGCTTCTAAAATAATTTAACTTGTTGTACAGGTGCTGGGTATTTACTTTTGCTCTAAACGCCCTTCTGTTATAGCCCGTTTGATAAGGAAGATAATCAAACACACTCCACATAGCTGCTAAATAGGGGGTTTGTACTTCTCCGTATAGCACCAAGCCTAAACGCATCCCTTCCTCGGTTGTCCACGGGTTTACCGTTGTAGCATCATCAAAAACATCAGAGAAGATAGCTATGGTTTCATGCTGCTGCCTAGGTTTGAGTAAGTCGGCAATAATCAGTCCTAATATTTCATAAGGGCGAGAAAACTTTTTAAAATCGGCATCTGTTAATTTCTCTTTTTTATGTTTCTTAATGTACGCTTGTGCTTTTTCAAATGGAATCATAGTGTTGCTATTCTTTTGATGTATCTTTTATTTTGTTAGTCCGTTTTTATAGGCACCTAGTGTAAAAGCTAGTTGATTTTTAAAAATAGCTTTTAGGTGCTTTTTAGGGCGCAGTGTAAGCCCTAGTTGAAAATGTTTGTTGTGATCATACCCCATATATTCTTGTGCCACAAAACGTACTCGCGCTGTATTGGTAGCGCTATCATAGTCTAAAACCGTAAAACTGGGTGTTAGAAATTGCATAGAAGCCGTTTCGCTTAAAAAATAGAGGAAAGCTTTGTAGGTTTTAATTTTTGAAATCGGAATGTTATTTAGTTGCGCTAGTTCTTTGATCCAAGAATCATTTTTTAAGGCTTTTAAAAGCGATTTTTCTGTAAATAGCTCTTGTATTGGTACCTGTTGTTGGGTACGTACGTTAACCGTTGTAATGCCTAGCGTATTGGCTATAGGGCCACAAGCTTCTTGGGTAGCCGCACCATATTCATAACTATAATAAGGCCCCACTAAAGAAAGCGGGTGGTAGTAGGAAGCATAGAACGCTTCACATTCCGTAGACTCGGTTATGTTATTCGTAAAAAAGTTGAGGCTATCTATTTTAGAATCATAGATTACAACATCCTGATAGCTAGCTTTTGTGGTGCTTATTTTAAAATCGTTTTGTTCAAATAGGAGGGAGTCTAGAGGCGTGTTTTTTAGCTGCGCACAAAGAGGAGTAATACCAACGAGTAGGAGGAGGAGTAGGTAGTTAATGTCTTTAATTCTTATGTGGTGTGGTCTGTGCATATGTTATAAACAGATTCTGTTTTATCTTATTTTATTCTCACCTAAATTCTTTTGCAATTTAAAGGGAATGCCTTGTTTCTATATCCCTGAAAAAAGGGATATTTAGTTTGTAATGAAAATACGAGACCTAGATTTTATGGAGTATTCTAGAGAGGGGCTAATGATGATCTACCTGTAGTAAGTACTTTCTAAATGTATCGTAAAAAAACTAGAATTGTGGCGCTGCATAGCAACTATGATCTATTGCTTCTATTATTTAAAAAAACCTATCACAACACTTTAACACTTATCGTATTAAAAACGGAAACTTTTGTAAATTAGCGCGCCTAATTTAGGGCATGGGCTATTTTAGTCCCCTGTATAAATTTTTTGATGAATACCATAAAAGACTAGAACGCTCCTCGCGGTCTATTTTTAGAGAACAATAACACAAAATATGATCACATTTATAACCGCTTTTATTCTATTGATACTAGGCTATTTCACCTATGGTAAATTCGTAGACAAAACTTTTAAATCTGATGCCAACAAAACTACACCAGCACATACCTTGCAAGATGGGGTAGATTTTGTTCCTATGAATAGCAACAAAAACTCTTTTATTCAAATTTTAAATATTGCAGGAGTCGGACCCATATTTGGCCCAATCTTAGGAGCATTGTACGGACCTTCTGCTTTTTTATGGATTGTTTTTGGGTCTATTTTTGCTGGGGGTGTTCATGATTATCTTACAGGAATGATTTCCATACGCTATGGAGGAGCACATTTACCAGCTATGGCATCACGGTTCTTGGGCAAAGCATTTAGCCATGTGGTAAACTTATTCACGCTATTACTTTTAGTATTAGTAGGGACTGTTTTTGTTACGGCTCCTGCCGAAATGATCAATGCCTTGCTAGGTGATTCTGATTATCTAAAAGTTATTATTTTGGGTATTTTCGTCTACTATATTGTTGCTACGGTATTGCCTATAGATAAAATAATTGGAAAAATATATCCTATTTTGGGCGTGCTATTAATTCTTAGTGCTATTGGGATTTGTATTGGGATGTTTATCTACGGAAATCCACTGCCAGAATTAACGCTGGAAAATTTACACCCTAAAAAAATACCTTATTACCCCGTAATTTTTCTAACCATCTCTTGTGGTGCTTTATCTGGTTTTCATGCCACACAGTCGCCTATAATTTCACGTACGATAGATAATGAAAAGGACGGAAGAAAAGTGTTTTATGGGATGATGATTTTGGAAGCTTTTATTGCTATGATATGGGCAGCGGCTTCTATGAGTTTGTTAGATACAGAAGAACTTAGTGCCTTATTAGTAGAAGGTGGCCCTGCTGCGGTTGTTAATAAAATTGCCATTATATTATTAGGAACCGTTGGAGGTACAGTGGCTATTATTGGGGTAATTGTATTGCCTATTACGTCAGGAGATACTTCTTTTAGAGCCGCCCGAATGATCATTGCAGATTACTTAAACATAGATCAAAAAGTGTTGCGTAATAGGTTTGCTGTAGCCATCCCTTTATTTGCTATTTCTTTTATCCTTACCAATATGGATTTTCAGCTGCTATGGCGCTATTTTTCTTGGTCTAACCAAGTGACTGCCGCTATCGCCTTATGGATAGGAACCGTATATCTATATGAAAATAAAAAACAGTACATCATTGCTTTAGTACCTGCATTTTTTATTACTTCAGTAATATTTTCCTATATATTTTATGATCCCACCATTGGTTTTAATATGACTCCTACTACGTCCAATTGGATAGGGCTGATACTTACTTGCTTACTGACTGCTTTATTTTTTATAGTAATGAAAAAAAGAAAAACAGCAGAAGCCTTATAAACGTTATAACTGTACAAGGTCATCTTTTAGGTGTTTGTTTTCCGCGATAGTGGATGGCTATAAACTGAGTACTTTGTACATGGTTTTCAGTATTTAAGTACCACTGAAGTAGCAGGGTATAATAGACTATATATTTGAATCTGTTTTTTACTACGAAAGTTTTATAAACAAAAAAGCAGCTTATCCAATAAAAAGGATAAACTGCTTTCTGCTTGTAGGCATTTAAAATATTGAAGCTAGTATAGTAGGCCTCAGGATACCTTAAAAATTTCTAGACCAAAAGTATTAGTCTTGAACTAAAACTTTATGCTTTTTCAAGATGTTGCTATTGCTACTTATTTCAACAATATACATTCCTTTTTCTTTGATATTTAAGGCTTGTTTTGAATATGTAAATTCATGTGCTCCGGCATTATATTCTCCTATTTGGTTTGTATAAACAACCGTACCATTAAAATCAAACACGCGTAAATTTAAATTACCCGTATTTTTTAATTTGACACTAATGGTAACCGTATTTCCTGAAACAGGATTTGGGTATACATTTACTTCTTCCTCAACCGTAGTATTTGCTTGGTTGGAACTAGGACATGACCCCACTTGATTATTTTCTCTAGATATTATTAAAGAATTATTAGGAAACCCAGTAGTTACCGATCTAATTGCATTTTCAGTTGGTATGTTTATACTGTAAAATCTAGGATCGTTTGCTGTGGCGCTAGAGGCTCTATATAAGATGGGTGCAATACTAGGTCCTTGATGATAGGTTTCCATATTAGGAATAGGATTAGGCTTTAAGATAGAACTATTGGTTCTTAGGGAACAAGGAACCCAAGGAAAAACACCTTGTTTTACTTGTGCCTTAACACCATAGGTAACTTTAGTAATATCTGTGATACGAGATTTGTTACTAAAGGTACCTATACTAGGCGCATTAAGTTCTACATAAGCTTTATCTATTCGTACAGCAGCCATACAACCAATTGCCTCAATTTTCTCTACATCAAACCATCCGTTTTTTGCTCCCCAAGGTTGTATCATAACGGCCGCGTTACCATCTTTACATCTAATATTATATCCTGATATGTCATTTACTATAGCTGTCGTTTGAGGAATTCTTCCTCCAGAGGCAGATACATCATCGGTTTCTATACGTAACGTTGCCCCACCAGATAGTGAGTTAATATTTTTAAAGAACAAGTTTTCTCCCGTTCTAACTTGTATAGCACCATAACCTCCATGGGCATTTTGTACGGTAATGTTTTTGATAAGACCATTTTTTGGTCCCCTCCAAATACCTGCACGTTGGCTAGCAGAACAATTTAAAGTGGCATGTATGGTTTGTCTGTCTTTTACTTTACAGCCTGCTACCATAAAATTTTCGGCTTCCTTAACATTAAAAGGTGTAATTCTAGTTTCTGGAGCAAGTCCTGTTAAATCTATGGTAAATGCCCCACTAATAGCTCTAATACTAACATTTGTAGATTTTGTATTGGTGTATCCTATTCTAAAAATAGAATAATTAGGTAAACCAGCGGTAAGCGTTGGTTTAATGATAGCATTAGGATGAATGAATAAATGAATGTTAGACTTCATTTCTATTTCTCCAAATTGCCAAGTTCCCGCAGGAATGGTAATTAGACCACTACCTTGCTGAGAAAGGGTGTTTATTAAATTCTGCAAAGTAGCAGAGTCATCTCCAGAACTATTCGTCAGTGTTTTTTTACGAGCTGCTGGAACACTTCCAGAATTGTCCGTAAAAAATTCGCTCTCAGCTCTTTGTGAAGGTAATTTAGTAGGTTGATTACTTTGTGCAGCCATTGAAGCTAAATTGAGTGTTGTAATTAGTAAAACCAAGGAGGTTCGTACGCTGGTTCTTTTTGTAAAATTTTTAAAATTCATAATAGTAAAATTTGAAGGGTTAATAATGTATCAAATTTAAAAGCTATACATTCCTAGTATTACCACTGTATTATCTCATAATAGCTAAATTTTACCGTATTTTATTTTAAGTGGAAAGGCTATGGTTTCGTTTCAAAACTATGTTTCGTAGTATTATTCATGACGTATAAACTTTCTTATAGTTAGATATTTCGAATACTAAAGAATAATTTTCTATAGGATCTAGTGGCCGTTTTTTGAGTAGTATCTCTTCACGGAATTCCGTGATTGTCATTAGAAAATGATATAGTACATTTGACTTTATGGAGATAGGATTTAAAGAGGTGTTAGTAGGCATCGTTATTTTATTGGGCGTGGTTTTTTATAGCCTGAAAGCAAAATATATGTTGACGGAAAAGGTAGCAGCTAAAAATTTCGAAACCTTTTTAAAAGTCAATTATGGAGACCTTTTAGCGTATACGGATTTAAGGCGATTTTTTAATACGGGCAACATGAACCCTAATTGTTTTAGGGTAAGTGTATATCAGAAAAAAGAGCCTAGGGTAGAACTATTTATTAAGTTTGATGCGAAGACCGTGGCAAGACAAATAGATCTTCCTCCTGACTATCCTGATGGATTCACTTTTCATGAACGGTACGTTGCCCGCATTAAGCTAGTGGAAATTCACGATGTAATTTCAGCCAAAATGAAGCCTCTGGGCGTAGCGCTCTCGTGGGATTATAATGAGGTGTTTTTTAACCTTGAAGCGCCATTTACGGAAGCTGAGGTTTTAGAGAAATCGGATTATTTTTTAAGCTTGTTTCAAGCCGAAGATTCTGAATTTCTAGGGTATTATCATGAACTGCCACTGGTCATAAGGTATTCACATAAAAATGCGATTCCCTTAGTGCGAGAGTTAGTACAAGAAGATGGTAATTGGCGCTTTAGAACCTTAAAACTATACACAGGGGCTACAGACTTTGAAACGGTAAGAGAGACGCTTACCAAGGAGCTACAAACCTACTTAGAAAAGAGTTATCCTACGCAGCAACTGTATGATCATTTTGACACGTATGTGAACCCTCAAGATTTTTCTAAGTTGCTGTATATTGAATTTACAGAAGCTAAGAAAACAAAAAAGGAAGCAGAACAGCAACAACTAGGCGTTTGGGTTTCTCCAATTACGGGCTATACGCTTATGTATTGGAATTTGAAGAAAGGGAGCGTAAAACAAGTAAGCTTTGTTGCTACAGCTAATAGTATTCTTATGGAGGATATTTTGGCCAAAGAAATACCTAGATTTTTAGCATTGGCCTAGAGCAGTTTTGCTTAAAGGTAGTACTCTGCTGATGCTTTTTGAAAAAATGCTTGTTGTATTAGCATGGGAAAGTAGCAAAGCCAGAACACTCGTTATTCTAAGACCCTTAGTTAAAACTGGTCCAAGGCTTCGAAGATTTCCTTCAAAGGTATCTTTTTTGGTTCAGTTTCGCCATATTCCGTAAAAATTAGCTGGTTCTCTAAGATTTTAAAGGTATCCATACCTCTTTCATCCGACCAATTATTATAGGACGGTTCAAATTTTAAGCGTGCCACTTTTTGCGTTTCTATATTTACAATTTGTATGTTATACACATTATCTGCTGGCACGTCTTGGTGTATTATCACATAGTTATCTATTAATTGAATCTGATTTATAGCCTGCCAGCTATGTCTATCAGGAGCCCCCATTACATCACTATCCGATATAAATAGCCATTTATACATCTTTCCTTTTTTTACGAAAACGCAATGTGATGTTTTGTAAATTTCGTATTCGGTATTTTTTATGATGGGTGTCAAGTTCGCTAACTGCGCTCTAGAGTCCGCTATTGGGTAGTAGGCCAAAAAGGCAATAGCATGTTCTTCATTAAAGTTAGAACCATAAACGTGATCTAGCTTTTGTAGGCTGTCTCCGGAAACCGTAATGTAATAAGGTTCTGGTAGGGTTAGTTCGTTAGGTATCCAATTGGTTTTAGGGACTGCGATGCGATCAAAAAGTGGATGTTCTTCTACTACTTTTAAAGATAAAGAACCGCTTAATAACCAGTTTAGCGAACTATCTGGGCGCCCTCTTTTTTTAGGGAGAATAGTATCTTTTAGTACTTTTAAAAAAGGAGCATTGGTTTCTAAGTTCAAGGCAGTAGGCACTCTTATAAATCGCGTAAAGCTAGAATAGCATCCTTCATTATATAGTGTGAGCTTTTCCTTGGTTTTACCATTAATAATAGATGCATCTCCGCCACTACAGGCGCTTCCATATTCATAATAGTTGATAAGGGTATCTAATACGGTATCTTTATTAAAATCTACAACAGTGGTGTCTATTTTGTATTGCTGGGCCATTGCTAGTTGTGGTAAGCCTACTAGAATAATAAGGAACAAAATACTCTTTTTCATTATTAAAGTGATCAAAAATTTACTTGTTGTAAGAAGAGATATCTTAACGGGTTATAAGCTTTTAAAGCTAAGGTTTTTTTTCATAATAGTTTCTAAGTAGTCTTTGTGGATATTTTTTGGTGCATATGTAAGCTTCCCTAAAAAAAGGACAGTTAATAATTCGAATTTACTAACTTTAAATTCAAACTGTCACAATGAAAAGCAGCAAATTTAGCGAGACCCAGATTATCAAGGCTCTCAAGGAAAATGAACAAGGTAGATCTGTTGGGGATTTATCTAGAGAATTAGGTATTGATAAGAGCACCTTTTATTACTGGCGTAAGAAGTATGGAGGTATGGAAAAGCAAGAGCTCAAGCGTCTGAAAGATTTAGAAGATGAGAATCGTAGACTCAAGCAGTGTATGCAGATGTAAGTCTGGATAATAAGATGCTTAAGGATATACTGTCAAAAAAGTTCTAAGAACTTCCGACAAAATTGTTCGAGTCAAATATCTCATTAAGGAATATCTAGTACCTATTGTACGAGCCTGCAAAGTTGCCGGTCTTACAAGGTCAATGTGGTATTACCAGAGTAAAAAGGATGATAGTGAGGTTATTGATAAACTCACTCAGTTAGCAGAGGCTTATCCTACTCGCGGTTTTGATGAGTATTATTATAAGATTCGCCGTGAAGGTCTAATATGGAACAGGAAGCGCGTTTTACGAGTATATCGTGAGATGAAGCTTAGTCTTAGGCGTAAACACAAGAAGCGCTTGGTTAAGCGTGTAAAACAACCTTTAGAAGCACCTTCAGTACTCAATGAATGCTGGAGTATGGATTTTGTGAGTGATGCACTCACTGATGGTAGAAAGTTGAGAGTGTTTAATGTTATAGATGATTCTAACCGTGAAGCGCTAGCAATAGACGTAGGACTTTCTTATCCAGCTAGAGCTGTTGTGGAGACATTGAATAATCTCAAGGAAGAGATTGGAGTACCTAAATTTATTAGATGCGATAACGGACCAGAATTCATCTCAAAAACATTTATGAACTGGTGTAAGAAAAACTTTATAGAGATCAAATACACTCAACCAGGAAAACCTATGCAGAATGGATATATAGAACGTTTTAATCGCTTCTTTAGAGAAGACATATTAGATGCTTATTATTTCAATGACATTTATCAGCTTCAAAAAATAAGCAACAACTGGAAGGAAGACTATAATTTTAATCATCCACATAAATCCTTGGGTAATATATCGCCTAAAGAACACAAACCCAGATTTGATGAAGAATTTAAATTCTTCATCAAATCTGACTTAAATAATAATTATTTGTCGAATTTAGAAGTGTCCTAAAAAGGGGAAGCCTACACTTTTACCAACGTGCTAATGAGGGTTTATAGTTTTTAATGCAAGACGCGTACAAATAGTAAGCATAAAACTACTGGTGTTAAAGCCAGTAGCTTTAAATATGTATGTTGCACTTATTACTGATTACATAAAACCAAGTTATAAGAAGTAAGGATTTTGATATTTCAGTGTAGTACTGTTATATAGAAAGGTATTTGCAATAGTTTTTTATATTTCTAAGTGCATTTTCAAACTCACTACTATTGATTGTTTTTGTATGCTCTACGGAATTTAAGATTTTTGAGGACAATAGTACTTCCGTAAATAATTCACGCTCCCTGTTTTTAACAAGGATATGATCTTCAATTAGTTTTATAAGTTCCGTGTTCTGAGATTCAAAATTACTTAAGTCTGTATCGGGATTTGTTTCTCTTGCTAAGATTAGCATAGCATATCTTTTCATTAAACTAGAAAAAAGGTTACTTTCTAAGTCTGTTAAGTGATAAGTTTCTTTAATAGAATTAATGTCTGGTTTAGCAATACTCTTGTTAATATCTTCAAAGGAGTATTTACTAAAAAAACCTCTTTCAGGAGCAATAATATCTAATTCTTTAATATAACTATTATATTCCTTAAACTTCTCCTTAGATTCCTGATTTTCCTTACTGTAAAATTTAGGAATATATATGTTTTTTATTGTACTATACGTTTTCCTCAGTTGGTATAGTGGGGTGTTACTATTATAAGGGGTTTTGGTTAGTTCATAAACTGTATTTATATCAATAAAACCATCAACATATTTCTTAATAAAACCGTTTATTTTATCAATTTTACCTATATCTTTAGATTCATAATACTTGGTGACCTCTAGTTGTGGATATATAGGTTTATATGTTATTTCCGTTGATTTAGTTTGTTTTTTATTTGTAATTTCTCTTTCAATTCCTATTAAAAAATTCTTATCTTTTCTACCGTCCTGTAGTTCTTTAATAGCTGCTAGCGATTTATCAAAATCACCAGCCAAATAATATCCTTTAGCTATGTTAGCTAAGGTGTACAAGTACAGGTTTTTTTGTTTTCTTTCTTCTTGATTTAAAGTTGAATTAAATTCTACCCACTTTGCAATAGACTCTTTTGCTTTGTCGTAATCTTTTATAGCTATTGATGATGTAAAGGTTTCTAAAATGGCATTGTACTGTGCTATTTTTTCATCATTATCTTTCCATTTTTTGAGGTAATAAAAATGATGCTTTTCATTAATTTCTGTCGCTTTAAAGGCTTTGCTTAAAATGTTAACCGCATTTTGTTTTAGTTTATGTATTTGTACTTTATTCACTTTGTCTACATAATCTTGGCTAATAGTTCTGTTTCCTTTAGTATCTACACTAGTTACTCTTGATAGATTAGCTGGAATAATATTTTTTAATACTAGAACGCTAGCTTTGGTATCTACTTTATTAGGATAGTTATAGCCTGAAACGTTATCCATGGCAACATTTAAATTAGAGGCCACCCTTAAATCAATAGGTCTTTCATATATGATACCTTTTCCTCTTTCGGTTATAAATTGGCTAGCCGATATTTTAGAGGTGATAAAAACATTATGTTTTAAATTTCCACTATCGTCTTTTATATCTTTAATTGTTATAATGGGGTAGTTGTAATGTAGTTCTAATTCTGTGATATAATCAGGATAAGAATTGTTTTGATTAATTATGGAGTCTTCTAATTTTAAGTCATAAGCACCAAAATTTTGACTAGAGATATACTCTTCCGTATTTAGTTCTTCGTCTTGAGAAAATGCCGTGGCGTAAAATCCTTTTGGACTAGTTAATTCTTTAACAAGTGCATTTCTTTGTTTTTTAACGGTTACATATTGATCTCTTATAGACTGAGAAAATATAAAAGATGTAAAAAAGAAAAATAGAATAAAACTTCTCATGGTTGGTAAAATTTTTAATAATGATTATTTGATTTTTTTAAATCAAAGCGTTTGCAATATAGAAAATAATAGGAGTTAAAACCTCACGGATTTTGCAGAATTGGAAAAAGGATTTAAAATTTAAAGGTAGTATGGTATTACAGATGTTCTATTTTTTAAGAAAAAGGAGAGGTACTACGTATACTCTGAACTTTTGTGTCTAAGCAGCTTGCATGATGGCGGTATTACGCAAGCTAAGAATTGGGTTTGTTTTTAGTTTAGTTGTTTGCTATACCTGTTTAAAGTAGCGGTGCGTTTCTAAAGGCCTTGTTTTTTATGATTTACTTTTTGTTTTAATACCTTTGCGGCTCTAGTATACCCACTACTACCACCATCTACAAAATGGATGTGTTTTGCATTTCTATTTTGAACATAACAAGACATGATACTTTTTTTGCTAACATAAATGCCATAAATAATTAGCTCATTTTTTTCTAAATCATCTAAATATTTAGTAAACAATTTTCTTTGTTTTGGACTGCCAGATATCACCATATTAATCCGCCCATCCATTACTAAAATATCAGATAATTGCTTTAACTCATTTAAATATTTTTGACCTTGATTATTAGGTAAGTACATATATTTACCGATCATCCCACTAAACCAAACCTTTAAAAAATTTATAATGCTAAATTTTTTATGACCAGCTTTCAGCTCTGTTTTAATCCTTTTATAATTAAATTTCAATTCTAATTTATCAATAGAAATAGGGCTTCTGCTCTGTAAGGGACCATATATTTCATCTGTTTTTTCTAAAATGTTTTGAAAGATAGAAGCTTGTTCTGACTCCTGCATGGCGTTTATTAGTAAAGAAACTACTTCATTTGAGTTCTCTGGAGGTGAAATTTTATTCCATCTGCATTCCATACCGTTTAGATCTAAAAGAGCCTTTTGTTTGTTTTTCACTTCAAATTCAAAATCTAGATCTCTAGATTTTATTGTTTTTTCGGCAAAGTGAAGTCCATTACCTAAAATTACAGGAATTGTATGCAGTTCATTAATGCTTGCCTTAGCAATTTTTAATTCTTGGTTGTTTTTATACGCATGAGAGACAGCTATATTTCCAACTCTTAAATCAATACCAAATTCTTTTTGAATGTTTTCTTGATGTATAATCAAAGCCTCCATAATTTCTTGAAGTAACATAGAGGGAATTAATAACGTAGCTCCATCTCCACCAAAGAAAAAAGGAATATCTATAGTATGTTTTTTGGCGATATTTAGCGCAGCGACAATACTACCTGTGGCTATTAGATTTACCAATTCAGATAATCCTTTTTCTACAGATACCGTTGAACCTTTTATATCGGTTACTATAATATACCAATCATCGGGAATTCGTTGGAAATTGTCCGTTTTTGAAAGTAATACCGTTATGGGTTCTTTGTGATTTTTAAGCTTGGTATAAAACAAAGTGTTGTCCATAAAATTCTGATTTGAGGTCAATTTATGTAGGTAGCTTCTTTTAGTTATAAAAGTTCTTATAAGAATATTTAATTAGGAAACCTTCATTTTTATTCTTGCCAAGCACATGCATTCTATTCTATACTTTTTTTGCAGCTAATGCTTAAAAATATATATGAATAACACGTGTAAGTTACATAAATATTTATGAGGTGAACTACGTAGCTACCATAACACATAATACGCTTTAAAACCGTGCAGTGAACTGTAGAAGCACATAAAAGTAACGCGGTAGTATAGCGTTTCTATTTTAAAAAGTAAGGTCTTTAAGAATACGTAGGGGTTTCTTAGCTTAGCCTTTTATTGGCAGAAGTTTTTATTTATCATAAAACTCTTTTATGATAATATTTTTGTCTTCGGTTAATTTTTTCAATTCACTTAAAATATAATATCTGTGCATAAACCCACAGAGTACCACAATTTTTTTGCCTTGTTGCTGTTCAGAAATCTGCATTATATTTTTGGCCATTGTTTGATTTCTTAAATCCCAGAAATCACCGGCCAATTGATATCCATCTCGATAACTTATTTTTTCACCATTTGGTTTCGTGTGAAAACGTGTTGCAAATTCATTTCTTTGATTCGTTATTTTGGATAGCATTGTATACTGATAATATTGTCTTTCTTCGCAAATGCTGTCCGTTGATGAGTTATTGAAATTTTCAGGAGATTTAGATGCTACTATGATTAATGGTTCTATGAGCGCTTTATATTTATTATGAATTTCAGCTTCTGTTTCGGATAATAAATCAACGTTATTTAAACTATCTATTAGTTTTGTTGTTAATCCATCTGTTGGTCGTGAGCCAATATTTATCCTATATTCATTTCTTCCTTCAAATTCATAGGGTCTCAATTTAGTGGTTGGGTATTTTTCAATATATTTTTCAGAAGCCATACGTTCATTACTATTTGAAACATCTTTGTGTCTAAAATCTGAAGTAAAAAAAGAAGTGTCTAGTTCTTCTAATATAAAATCTGGTTGAATATTTTCTAATATATGGAAGAGAATCTCTGGGTTGAAATTAGGTTCTGGTTTATGAAGTGTTCCAATAACAATTATTTCGGTTGTTTTCTCTGTCTTACAAGATAAAATTGTAGCTAAAACCAGTAATAGTAGTATTCATTTAGTCATTGTTACTTAAGCTGGAGCCAAGTGTATTGTGGAGCATACTGAAGTTTTTTACTTCCGCCCACGCACATAGCAAAAGCTTGTTGTTTGTATTTTTATTAGAAACATTATTTTTTTTCAATGTTCAATATAATAAATTATAGAACAGGGGAGAAGCATTGACTTTCACTTAAGGCCGAACCCCGTTTGTACTCTAGTCCTGTTTAACAATAGTTTTAATAAAGGCATTATTTTTTATAGGACTTTTCTGGATTTAATTTTAAGGTGCCATCAAGCAGTTCATAATGGTTTTTGATAAGTACGATACCTTCTTTATAAATAAACTCATTGTAATATTCATACACCTGATCAAATTGAAAAAGGTGACCGGTGTAGGGTTCACCCTCTTTAAAATTAATCTCTACGGTTTTACCATTTAATGGGTTTTTAGATCTTTCTAAAACCACGACATCATTTACAAAGGTTTGTTCTGCTAGCAGTGTATCTTTATAAAAAACTTGTTGAATACCTTCTCTTTTACTGTTTTTATAATGGGTATGTACAGCTATTGAAGAATTATTCTCAATTTTTAATCCTTTTATAATTTCAGTGCTAGAACTTGGGTAAATGCCAATACCTATTAGTTTGTCGCCTTTAGTGTTCCTCCAGTATACGGTATCTTTTTCTATACCAAATACGCGTGTTTTAAGGTTGTGGAAATCATTTCTTGCTTTAAATTCTACTTGTTTAAGTAATTTTCCATGGGCATAATACTGCTTAAAATAGGCATCAGAATATCTACTAGAATAGATACCATCATAAATTTCTCCGTTTCTATACTCGGTCGTATAATCTATTTTACCATTTTCTAGATAGGTTATAGACGGTCCGTGTAATATGCCCTTCTTATAGGTTGCGGAATTTGTTATTTTTCCCTCAGCAGTATACCAAACTATTTTATCTTCTAAGGTTTCATTTTCTAGCTCAGAAATGTGCCCTTCCATTTGTAGCTTCCCATTGATATAAAAATCTTGTATATGAAAAAGAGAGTCGTTTTTTTTAGTTAGAAGCCTGTAAAATTCCGCTTTTTCTTTCGTTGTCGTGTTCCAGTCTTTATCAAAGTAAATTTTGGATTGCGCATACGTATGTTGAGAAATAAAAAGATAGGATATAATAACGAGTAAGCCTTTTAAGTACTTTTTAAAGCTATTTTCTTTCATGTTTTAGTAATTATGTAGGCAGTTGCTAGACAAGATATTCATCAATCTTTCGGTTTTGTGCTAAAATTTCCATTAGGTTTAGTTATACCTGTGTTTTTCATTCCACTATCTTTTTCCATTTGGCTGTTTCCGCAAAGTCTTTTATACTATGATTACGCGTGGCGAGTAAATCTGTCATATATTTTTTTAAGAATAGCTTGTCCGCTAAGGTACCTAAGATACCAAAAGGCGATTCATAATCAAAATAGTCTATCATCAAGGTTCCTCCGTTTAAGTCCTCAAAACGATGTTCATGTCTGAAGCTTTTGAAAGCTCCTTTTACCATTTCATCTACAAACAGAGTAGGGCGCTCAAATTCCGTAATCTTTGAGGTAAGTTTGTGATACATTCCAAAGTGTTTTGCGTTCCACGTCACCCATTCGTCCATTTCAATTAAGCCACTAGTTTTTCCTGCGATGGCCGTTTCATTGGTATGTTCAGTAGAGATTTTATGTAAGTCAATACTCCGGGCTAAATCGAATACGATTTTCTTATTTGCTTTGATTTCTGTTCGTAATTCAATTCTTGGCATTTGATTATTTCAGTAGGTGCTGTGACGGTTTCTGATCAGCGTAAAGTAATAGTAGAAACACTACTACTTTACGGATAACAATATAGTAAATTATAGCTAATAGTCCTTTAAGTTTTGATCAGAGTCGCTATCGTTCTATAGCTTCCCAGGTATTGTTTTTTACACTTTAATTCTGGGTTATTTTACAACAGTGGCTTCTAATTCTACTTTTAATGTTTCAAAAAGACCTTGTACTTCTAATAAAGTACTTGCCTGTTGCATGTTGCGTGCGGTTACCCAGTTTTGAAACACGTCAAAACAAGTAAATAGCTCTTTAGAAGAAGTGGTATAAATGTTTAATCTCACAATGTTTTCACATTCATAGCCGGCCTGCTTTATGACCTTTTCTAAATTTTTTATAGATTGAATTAATTGGGTTCTCATATCGGAAGTGCTTGATTTTCCATCCCGATCTATTGCCGTTTGTCCAGAAATATAGAGGGTGCTTTTTGGTTGTGTAACCTCAACGGCTTGCACATAACTTCTTTCGTTTTGCCATTGCCATGGATTAATGATTTGCTTTGTCATCTTTTCTTCTTTTTTATATTATGCTACTGTAGACATCGTTGTTACGATTATAATTCCTGAGAATTTCAGATTTATACGCCTACGTGTAGCATTGTTATTATGGTACAAATATGTAAATCATACCATGATCTCAAGCGTGATATACATCACAATTATAAGTAGCTTAAATATTAAGAAGAAAGTCGGCTAAGTGTTTCGCGTGTAACCCCAAGATAAGAAGCTAAAAGTGTTTTAGGTACGCGTTGAATTAATAATGGATATTGTTTAAGAAGTTGTTCATACCTTTCTTTTGCATTTGAAGTTAAAAAAGATAAGATTCTATTTTGTGAAGCAATATGTCCTGAGTTAGCTTTTTCAAGAAAAAAACGCTGCATTTTGGGTGATTCTCTAGACAGTTTTTGATAATTTTTTAAGCTTATGGCATATACTACAGTATTTTCAATACACTGTAAAGACATTTTAGCTTTAGTCTGTGAGAAATAAGCTGAAAAATCACTTTCCCACCAATTTTCCATTGCAAATGACACGATATGTTGTTTTCCATTTTGGTCATCATGCACTAATTTTAGAAGTCCAGCCACAACAAAATAGCACTGCGTTACCGCCTCTCCTTCTTGAATTATAAAATCATTTTTTTTATGTTTTTCAAGAGTAAAGTGTGCTAGTACCAATGAGAACTCATCATCCGTAAGTGAGATTACATTATCAATATGTTCTTTTAATTTTTCTTTCATCAAACAAGTATACTAATTAGGAGGTTAGGCTTAATATGACATTAAAGCTAGGCTAAACGCAGTTTCGAAACACATAGGTATTGGTTCTCAGCTGTATGTGTTACGTTTTTTGTCACTTTATATTAGAGCATCATCTAGTACATTACGGGCGTTTAATTTTTACATTTATAAATTATAGGCAAAGGGTACTGTCAATAATTTTTTAAGAAAATAATAGGTCTTTCGTTAGATTACAGTGTACTTAAAAATCTGTATTTTTTTTTGATAGCTATTTAACAGATCAGCAACAAACGGTGTTGTCCTGTTATTTCGTTAGGTGCGCGGTGAATACACGGAAGAGATTGACTTTCGGGATGATCTACGGCTAATTTCCATAAATGACCAATGCCTAAGTTCATAATAGGTGCTTTAGGTTTGGGGTGATAATGGAGATCAAAGAAATACTCACTTAAAAATGCTTCAAAACCTTCATCAGCACCACCATACAGTTTTCTGAGTTCCGCCCGAATTTCAGGAACCAATACTTTTTGAATGGCTTGTGAATTGGGGATTATATCACTCGAATCACCGTGATAGGTACATAAAAAGGTATCGGTAGGGATCGGAGAACGATCTACATGAAAAGAATACACATCTGTAGGGAAGAATGGGTACGCATCATCTCTTTCATAACATTTGATTAGATTTAGTACCGGAGATGCACCAAGATTTTTCAAGGCCTGCAAATCATTTAAAAGTATTTCACGAGCAAGTTGTCCCTGATTGCTTAATTCGAGTTCACGAAGCTCTTCTTGACCAATTTCCGCTATGTTTTCGTGAAGTTCTAATTGCTGGATAATCTCAGAAAAATCGCCTACTAATTCACGAGTCCAACAAGCCGCGTTAATTTTTCCCATAAAAGGCATGGAAATAAGGTCGTCAAAATTCGTGACACAGCGAATTTGATGCTCAGCATGAGATAAATCTATCATAGTGGTTTATAAAAATTGTATCCTAAATGTAGGGCATAAAATAAGCATTTTCGTTTCGATTTATTACTTAGGCACCTATAAATATATTGCTTTTATTTTTTCCGATATAAATATCAAAATTTTATATTTAGCGGACTTTGTAAATAGCATTGAACTTTCGTAAACCACCGAACGCCCTATTTGCTATGTACCGTGTTAGCAGCTTTTATTAATTATCAATTTCTCGATAGAAAGCAAAAAGATTCTGGTAATGTTCCTTTGTTTTCGATCCCATAATTGATTTTAGATACTCTTTAGGTTCCTTTTTTTGTTCCATTATCGTTACTAAAAAATCTGTGTATAGGTAATTGGTTACCGTTGACTCAGCTATTTCAAAAGCATTTTCCACAGCGTTCATAAATTGAATTGCTTCTTCACACTCACCATCTAGTACAAACTGTGTTAATTGCTTCGCAAGTTTTGTCATAATTCCACAGTTCTCGAATCCATCTTCATCAAGGTCAATATCTTTAAGAAGGTATAGTTGTTTGACTTTAGGAAATTGATTTTCCAAAGCGGTATAAAATTCAAATGCTGTCTGTTTTGCCATTCCTTGAATTGCTGCGAACTGTCTCGGCCATGATTAGTACGGGAATAAATAAGCGATTAATTTCCGATTAAGCACTTAGCCAAAACTTTTTATTTTGTTTTAATTTTTCTCTTTAAATACCAAATCAAAAGATTTGGAGACTTTGCAAATAAACAATGACCTTTCGGTTACACACTAATCGCCCAATTTGCTATATATAGTGCTCTAAGCCGTTTTGTTTTTCCACCCTCGCTTTTCAAAACTCCGCACGTTTGAACTACTTTTTATAGAATTCAGATATTCTGCAAGAGTTTTCAGTTCCACATCAGTTTGATTTCCTTCAAAAGCTGTCACATAAATGGCATTTCCATAATTGTCTTTCGTTTTTTCAGGAGAATCGTCAATCATTAATATCCGTTCAATTGAGAAACCTTTCTTTTTTACTTTTTTAAGCCTTTTTTGGTGAACATATTCATCAAGTTCATAATCTCTTTTTGTTGTACAACGAGTTCTTCCCCAAACAAACTCGAATTCAATATTTTCAGGTTTAATTTTTTCAACTATTTCCTCAACGTATTTATCGTCAGCAGAAGACCAAATAGCTAATTTAAAATCAGCACTCATAGATTCCAGAAACCAATCAAGATGCGGTCTTCTATAAATCAAATAATCGGCATACTGAAAGTCAAAATCAATTTCGAGTTTTCGCTCAGTTGCATGAATTAGAGTTTCATCTAAATCCAATACTAATAATATTTTATTTTCAATTTCCAAATTTCGGTAATGGCTTAGAACGTCTCTGTATATATGCAGTGCGAATGAAGAATGGCGATAGCCATTCAGGAGGGCACGAGCTGATTTTTACAAATCTCGTTTATTATTTTTTTTTGGGAATACCTCGAATTTGTTGAAATTCGGCGGTCTCCCAAATATACCCGAACTTTTAATTAAGAACAAGCTCTCGCATTGATTATATACTTCTTAAGTTTGATTCTCAGTAAATTGTTGTTATAACTAGAAAGAACAAAAGAGAGAATTAAGGTTGCTATGTACGGTGAAGCTTTAGACTTCGATAATATTGATAATTGGCTCTCTTTTACTACTTAAATCACGTTTAAACACCTTAAAAACAACCAATTACTTAACTAATTGAAAAATTAAACCGCCTTAGAAGGCGGTCATAAAGGCTATTTTTTTATAATTTAGCAGTTAGCGTTACACCCCACATTCTAGGGCTACCAAGCATATAAGATCCATAACCCCAAGATAGATACCTTTCATCGGTAAGATTACGTACCCAAAAAGCAAGATCTAGATGGTTGCTAGAAATTCCAAATCTTGTGTTAATCAGACTGTATGCGTCTTGACTATTACTGTTTTCAAAATCTAATTGATATTCTCCAATATATTTAAATTCACCCCTTACAAAAGCGCTTATATTATGTTTTGATTTTGGAAAAGGGACACTATATTGCGCGGCAACCATAGATTGATATTTAGGTGTGTAAATGGCTTGATTGCCTTTGTAGTCTATTGTTGTAAAAGAGTTTGCATCAAAAAGTTCTAATTTTTTATATTCACTATGTGATGTACTCGCTGTCCAATCTATTTGTAAATTTTTTATAGGAAGTATAGAAACTTCTAACTCTAAACCATAATTATCCATATCACCAATATTTTGAGTTGCATAAACAGCACCATCTGTTGTAGTTGTTAATTGTTGGTCTTTTTGTTGAAAATAGAAAGCAGTTAAATTCACTTTTAATTTGTTACTCCACAAATTGTTTTTAATTCCGATATCATAATTATCAGAAAGTTCAGGGTCATACGTTGGATTAGTATCATTACCAAAATTAAAGCCACCTATTCTAAAACCTTTAGCATAAGATCCATATAAAATGGAATTATCTGTTAATTGATAATTTAAAATGAATTTTGGAGTGAATGCATAAAAGGTCTTATCGTCTGAGCTATCTGTAGACAAAATAGTTACAACATCATCTTTTTCGTAGCTGGAATTTTGAGTGAGTTTACGATGTTCAATATCATAACGAGCACCTACAGTTACATCTAGCTTTGGAGTTATAACATAGTTACCTTGACCAAAAAAGGCGATTCCTACATTATTCTTTACGCCATTGGTAATGGTAGAATAAGGTGCTGTGGGGTCAAATAACGCAAAGTCCTCTTCGTAATAAGTGGTGTATTTACTTTTTGCTTTATCTAGAAATAAATAAGATCCTACAGTCCAATTTAATTTACTTTCGTTTGCAGGAGAAGTAAAACGAAATTCTTGTGTGATTTGATTTTGTTTGTTCCAAGTGTCTCCACTAATTAGCTTGGAGGCCGTAAAATCGAAATCATATTTATCATCAAACCAATTTTCATAATCTAAAAATGCTGTAATAGATGTAAAGTTGAATTTTTCGCCATAATACTTAGCCGATATAGATGCGTTAAAATTCGTTCTTTTTTCCGTATTGTCATAGTTGCCAAAAGCTTTGTATGGTTCATTTAAGGCAATACTATCTGTTGTAACCCATGGATACGCACCTTTATCTGTGTTGTTTTCGTATCTCGAAGTAAAATCTAACGTCCACTTGTCAGAAACAATATATTTCAGATTAAGATTTCCGCTATACGCTTCTTTACCATCAAAATCCTTGGTGTTTAAGGTTGGGTTTTCATATACAGCTCCTCGTTTATTTAATTGAAGTCCTGCATTTACAAAAAGCTTATCTTGAATTAATGGTGTATTAAAACCTAAACTATAGCGTTGCTGTTCGTAATTACCAAGATCTACTTCTACAAATCCAGTTGTTTTATTGGTTGGTTTTTTAGTTATCACATTAAGTACTCCGCCAAAAGCATTTCTACCATAAAGTGTTCCTTGTGGCCCTCTCAATATTTCTACTCGTTCAATGTTATTGAAGTTTAATGGCGCAGAATAGAAGTCAAATTGATAGACACCATCTACATAAGTGGCTACAGATTGCTCGTTAGTAAACCCCATAGCGCCACGAAAATTAAGAAAATTAGAACCCGTACTATTTCCATGTTCTATGGTAAAAGCACTCGGGGCTAAAGCTGTTAAATCACTTATAGACCAAACACGATATTCCTTTAATTGTTTTGCATTTAAAGCAGTTACGGCCAAAGGTGTTTTTTGAAGATCTGTCTCTATTTTATTTGAGGTTACTAAAACTTCACCCAAAGATTCTGTTTGATCTACTAAAGTTACATTTAAACTTAACTTATCATTTGTAACGACTATATTTTTAATCTTAGGTGCAAATCCGATAGCACTAAATTGAATTTGATATGTTCCAGAATTTAATTTTAATGCAAATTTACCATCTAAATCTGTGGCTGTACCCTGTGAACTATTTAATATCATAATGTTTGCAAAAGGTACAGGATTCCCTTTTGTTGATAGGATGATTCCTTCTATATTTTGGGCAAAATTGCTTGTTACAACAAGACATAGCATTGCCGTTATAATGTGTTTTATTTTCACTTTATTTTTTGATTTAATTTTTAAATACATACACTTAACAAAAGCGCATACTTTATCAATAACCTAATATTTATGAACACTAGGTTTTTAGAAATTTTTTAAATTAAATCAAATTTTGGAGGACGAAAAATACGAGATAAATACACAGATGTGTAGTGGTTATTATCGTAAGGTGTATTTATTTTAGGTGTATATGAAAATTTATAAGTTAAGTTGTTAAATGTGTTTTTATAACAATAGTATACGATTTCGATTCTGTCTTTTTTAGAATTGGGCGCTTGTTTTTGATCTTGTTTTTCTGCTTTTTTGAGTTGTTTAGTTAAGTAACATTTTCCATTACAAGTTAACTCTGGTTTTTCTTTATTAATACATAGTATTTTAGCAATAAAATCTTGATTGATTTTAAAGTCGATAAGTACTCCAATCTTATTAAGAGAAGGGAGTATTAATAAGACAATCATTACTATGGATAATATTTTTTTCAATTAATAATTTCTTTATAAAATTTATTGAGTACAGCCATTGAATTCTAAATGTCACGTCCTAAAATACGGCTACATATTAATATTAGTTTTAAGCGGCATATTGATGCACGTTATTAGGTGTTTTATAATCTAAAGATAAATGTAATCTTTTTGAGTTGTATAATTTGATTGCATTTTTGGCTGCTTTTTTAGCATGGACCACACTGGTAAATGTTTGATCAAGATAGAATTCATCTTTTAGAATACCATTGACCCTTTCGGCTAGGGCGTTTTCATAGCAGTGATTTTCTTCTGTCATACTGATTTTAATTTTCTTTCTTTTTAGTATTTGGGTATAGACGTTACTGCAATATTTAATACCTCTGTCCGAGTGATGAATAAGGTGATCAATGTTCTTAGCATTGTAAATAGCCTTATTTAAAGCTCTGACACACCCTTTTAGCTCTAGGCTATCACTTAGGTCGTATCCAACGATTTTACGGGAATACATGTCTGTAATCAATGCTAGGTAACAGAATCCTTTTATGGTTCTGATATAGGTAATATCGGATGCCCAAACCTGATTAGGTCTATTGATTTTCAAGTCTTTTATAATATTACCATACTTGTAAAACCGGTGATATGAATTGGTGGTTCTAGAGGAGTACTTCTTTCTTCTAATGAGCAATCGATTTTCTCTTAAGATACGGAACAGCTGGTCTCTACCTACTTTAAGGTGGTACTTATGAAACTCATCTTTTAATGATCTCATGAGTTTTCTGGTACCTTCTCGAGGTAGTGTTCTTCTGCTTTTTCGAACAAGTTCGAGTACATCTTGTTCTATCTGTTTTTTGATAACAAAACGTTTTTGGAATTTGTAATAGGCATCTCTTTT